>Ga0070741_10000037_pt1 | contig 491816 bp, 471 predicted proteins | sample Coa_R1_4_FD_66440 | JGI IMG/M metagenome (GOLD analysis project Ga0070741, IMG submission 66440) | Surface soil microbial communities from Centralia Pennsylvania, which are recovering from an underground coalmine fire - Coalmine... | ecosystem: Environmental > Terrestrial > Soil >...
CTCTTCCAGCGTGTAGTCCCGCGGCTCACCGACGCCGAAGCGCATGCGAATGACCTTCTCCTGACGTGGCGGCAACGTCGCCATCGCCTTGCGGAGCTGTGCTCGGACGATTCATCGAGCTGGACGGCCACCGATCTTCGGGGAGCTATGCAACGAGTGCCGGCGCTCGCGAACGGCTCCGAAAAGCCCGAGGTGCAAGAGCCATCCGGATCGTCGTCCTCCAATCTTTGGGCGAGAAACTAATTGAGTTGATCGGGGCCTGTCCCCATTGCTTGAAGACATCGGGAGGCTTCTGCGCAGCGCTTAACAACGGGTCTTCGTAAAAATTAGAGGGCCGTGAAAAACGATTAGGTGCGCGCGAGGCAGCTCTGCAGTTTCGCGAGTATCTCATCCGGCGAACACGGCTTGTGGAGGAACTCACGCACCCCTTCCTGAAGCAATCGGCTTTTTACCTCGGGATCCAGGTAGCCGGTGACGCCGATCACGACGATGTCCGATTTTAATTCTTTTATCCGGCGAAATACTTCGGGGCCGCTCATTTTCGGCAAACCGCAATCTAGCACGACGCCTTCGATTTCGGCGGCGTGCTTCTCGAACATCGCCACGGCTTCCAAGCCGTCGCCCGCCGTCAAAACACGGAACCCGCGCTTCTCGGCGGCTTCTTTGACTAATCGCGCCAGAAGCGGCTCGTCATCAATAACCAGGAGGGTTCCCGAGCCCGCCATCGGTTCCTGGGCTTCCGGTCGCGACGCCTCTTCCGGCGGTCGCGCCGGAATAGGTAAATAGAGCTTGAATGTCGTTCCGCCTCCGGGCGCGCTCACCACATCAATCACGCCGCCGTGCGCCTGAACGATGCCGTAGACGACGGCGAGACCGAGTCCCGTTCCGCCGCCAGCCTGCTTCGTCGTGAAGAAGGGCTCGAAGATGCGGCTCCGCTTCGCCGCGTCCATGCCGATGCCCGTGTCCGAAATCTCGACGCGAATGTAATCGCCCGCGGGGCCCGTCGCAGGCGCGTCGCTTCCGGCGCGGGCGGTGCGGATGGTCAACATCCCTCCTTCCGGCATCGCGTCCCGGGCGTTGATGCAAATATTGATGAGCGCCTGCTGAAGCTGATGCGCATCGCCCAGGATGTCCGGCAGACTTTCGTCGAGGGCGATTTCGAATTCGATCGTCTTGGGAAAAATCGCCTTCAGCATCGGCGAAGTATCGCTTACGAGGCGATTCATCGCGATGGGCTTTTCGGTGATCGCCTGTCTGCGTGAAAACGCGAGCATCTGTTTAACGATCGCTGCGCCGCGCTCGCCGGAGCTGATGATCGCGTCGAGCGCCTCGGATGAGCCCTGCTCCTCGGCCAGCTCGCGCGCCCACCCGAGGACGATGCCGAGAATATTGTTGAAATCGTGCGCGATGCCTCCCGCAAGCGTACCGAGCGCCTCCATCTTCTGCGCTTGGCGGAGCTGCTCTTCGAGGCTCGCGCGTTCGGCGAGGCTTCGCTGCAGTTCCGCAGTCCGAATTTGAACGCGCGACTCCAACTGCTCATTCAGCCTCTTAAGCTCCTCTTCTGCGCGGCGCCGGTCGGTAATGTCGGTGAAATAAAGATTGACGTAATCGGCGTCGGGGATCGGCGCGAAAGTCACGGAATAAACACATTCGCGCAAAACGAGATCGACGACGCGCTTTTTCTTGTCTGCCAGCGCCGCGCGCTCGATATCCACGATCGACGGCGGGGCTTCGCTGCCGAGCGCCGTGTTCCATTCGTCGAGGACGGCCGCGGCGGCGGGATTGCCGAAGGAAATCACACCTGCGGCGGTCAGTCTAATGACGGGGGCGGGATTTTCCGCCGGCAGACGGCTGAGCAGGCGAATCTCCGCTTCCGCCCGCGTTCTCTCTATGAATTGGCCGAGCTCGGCGCCGATGCTTGCCAGCATATCGACGAAATCCGGATCGGGCGCGCGCGACTCGCGGCCGTAACATTCCACGAAGCCGAGCACCCGCTCCGTCAGCTTAATGGGGAAACAGAACGCGGCATGAATATCGTGCGTCGCCGCCACTGCGCGGCGCGCGTAATAGGGATCGGATGCGGCGTCGGCGATCCAGCTCGGTTTGCCGCTTTCCATGACGCGTCCGAGCAGACCTTTTCGCGCACGCAGCTTTGTCCGGTGTCCCAAGGTCGCCGCCTTGAACGCGGCGAGGTCGACCGACGGCGCAACCCACGACTCGATGCAGACAAACTCTTCCGACGCGGCGTCCCAGTCCCAGATGCTGCACATGTCCCACTCGCCGAGCCTGCCGAGCAGGTCGACGAGCTTCGTGGCCGCATCCGCCAGGCTTCGCGCCTGAGCAAGAATTCCATTGACGCCGGATTGGACCTGCGCCCGCCGCTCCTCCCTCTGGCGCTCCGACATGTCGCGGCAAGTTTCCAGAACGAGGCGGCGGCCGTTCTGCGCTGTGAGGACGTGGCGGCTTTCGACATAAACCTTGCGGCCGTCGCGGGCCGTATGAATCATCTCGGTTATGCACTCGCCGCTTGCTTCAAGGGCGCCGATCAGCGCATCGCGCCCGCGCGGATGAACCGTCTTCAGCAAGTCGCGCGGCGATCGTCCGATCGCCTCGGCTTTCGTGTAGCCGTAGAGCGTCTCGGCGCCGCGATTCCAATAAACAATCGGTCCGGGTGGAAACTCGAATACGAAAATGGCGTCGTGGCTCAATTCCAGCAGGCTTGCCTGCTGCCAAAGTTCGCGCTCGAAGACATCGCGCTCTCTGGCGCGCGCCTCGATCAACCGCCCGGCCGCGCCGATCGCTTGCCGAAGCCGATCGACTTCGGCGATGCGGCTGGCGCTGGCCTTCGTTTGCTCCGGTGTCCCCGCGGGCAGATTTTCGGCCATGCCGGTCAGCGATTCGATCGCTTCCGCCGTCCGGCGGCTGAAGACCAACGCCAGCGCGACGCCTAGGAGGGTAAGTCCCACGCCGAACAGCGCGACCAACGAAGGCGTACCGTGAAGCCGCGCGTCGACCACGGCCGCCGGGACGTTCAGCGATACGCTCCAGCCGCTGAACGGCGAACGCGTGTAGGCGCGATAAACGTCTTCGCCTTCGCGGCTGCGCCCGCGGCGCCATCCCTCGGGCGATTCGCCGAGCGCGGCGCGCAGATCCGCGACCGCCGGTTGGCCGACCGTGTGTTCGTGCTCGAGTGTGCGCGCAACGATGCCTCCTCGCGCATCGATGACCGCCAGGACCCAGCCGGAAGGAATTTCCTGTTTGGCGAGCAGCGCGCCGATGACTGCCGGCTTGACGACGGCGGAGAGGACGTACTTCGATCGGCCGTTGCGCACGACCGGCACACGGATCCCGAAATCGAGGTTCCCCGACGTCGGCCCCAAAACGAGATTGCCGATCGCCGGGGTTTGCGTATCGAACACCCGTCTTACCGACTCCTCCTCGGCTATGGGAGGCAGATCGCCGCTGCCGAAGGGATACAGCAAATCCATGAGCCGGTGCGCCGACGCGTCGCCGATATTGATCGTCGTCCAGTCGCGCTGGCTCAAGAAGACGCGCATCGCGACATCGTAAAAACCCCGCAGGTCGTCGCGGTCCAGTTCATCCGACGTGGCCAGCGCTTTGAGCGTCGTGATCGAGGCTTTTAATTCGCTATCCACAGCGGTCATGATCGCGCGCGTCCGCTCGATGGCGCCGCGCCGGAACGTGGCCCGCTCATCCTCGGCGGTCCGGTAGATCATGTAAACAGAGAAGGCGACTAGCGGCGTCATGGCGAGCAGGAAGACCGCCACCAAGTGGGAGCGAAGGCGCAGTGTCTGAGGAAAGACTTTGCTGCTTAAAAGGGCCATCCCAGACAAAATATCCCATCACGCGTCGCACGGCGTGTCAACGGGAGGCCGTTATACAAAGAGGGCAGCACCGAAGGATTCGACACTGCCCTCTTTTCGCGCGGCAATTCGACCGTCTAATTCTTCAGCGCCCGAAACGGCGAGCGCAGCCTTCGCAGCGCCGTCGCTTCGATCTGGCGGATGCGCTCACGCGTGACGGAGAATTTATCGCCGAGCTCTTCCAGCGTGTAGTCCCGCGGCTCACCGACGCCGAAGCGCATGCGAATGACCTTCTCCTGCCGTGGCGGCAACGTCGCAAGCGCCTTACGGATTTGCGCGTGCAGGTGCGCGTCCATCGCCTGGTCCATCGGCTTCGGCGAATGACGGTCCTCAACGAGGTCTTCCAGGCGGCTCTCGCCGTCGTCGCCGATCGGCGTAGACAGAGAGACCGGCTCGCCGACGAGGCCGAGCATGCGCTTGACCTCCTCGACTTCGAGCCCCATCTCTGAGGCGATCTCTTCAGGGCGAGGCTCGCGGCCGAGCTTGCGCAGCAGATAGTGCACCGTGCGCAGCAAACGGTTGCGGTCCTCGATCACGTGAACCGGAAGCCGGATCGTGCGCGCGGAATTGTGAATGTCGCGCGTGATCGACTGCCGGATCCACCAGGTCGCGTAAGTCGAGAAGCGATAGCCGAGTCGATAGTCGAACTTCTCCACCGCCCGCATGAGGCCGATGTTGCCTTCCTGAACCATGTCTAGGAACGGCAGGCCGCGGTTAGCGTATTTCTTCGCGATGGTGATGACGAGCCGCAGGTTCGACTCCGTCAGCACCTTCTTCGCGTGATTCGCCTTCGCCTCGCCCTCGCGGATCGCCCGGGCCTTCTCCTTGATTTCGGCGGAGGACATCTCGTTTGCCTTCACGATGCCCTCGATATCCGCCAAGCGGTGCTTCTTCTCGTGCGGCTTGGCGGCGGCGAAACCGGCTTCGAGCTCCGCGATGCGCCGGTCGGCCTCCCGCAGTCTGTGCGCCAGAATTTCCACGAAGTTCTTGCCAAGATGGAATTGCATCAGCGCCTCGAGAATCTCGGCGCGCTTTTTCGCGAGCAGCGTTTCGAGCCGCTCGCGGCGCTTCTTGGCGATGCGCTGGCGCGACAGCTCCTTCGCAATCCGGTCGTATCCCTTAGCCGTCGGCCGGAGCTTTTGCGCCGCCTTGAGGAAGTGCTTCTCCGCCTGGCTACCGGCGGCGGTGCCTCCCTCGCCCGCGTCCTCGTGGGCGAGCAGCTCGGACACGCTCGCCTGGCCGGCTTGCACCTGTTTCGCCTTCGCCAAAACGGCGCGGAAAGCCGCCGGCGCGGAAAGCGCGGCGGCGAGGACCTGCTGCTCGCCTTCCTCGATCTCTTTCGCAAGCGAGACTTCCTGCTCGCGCGTCAGCAGGGGCACGGATCCGATCTCGCGCAAATAGAGCGCGATCGGATCGCTGCTCTTCTGCATGCGCTCGATCTCAGGGTCTTCTTCTTTGTCTTCAGGCTCTGCGTCTTCGGTTACGAGCAGCTCGCCCGACTCTTCGAGGTCTTCGATCTCGGGCTCGAGCGCTGCGTCATCCAAAAGGCTTTCGCCTGTGTTCTTTTCTTCTTCTTTTTCTTCGAACGGAAATTCCCGCTCCATATTTCCCCCTGTCCCCCCGGTTTTATCCCTGCCGCTCATCACAGCATCCCGAGCTGGAGGCGCGCGGCCTCCGTCATGCGGCTCGGGTCCCAAGGCGGGTCCCAAACGACGTCGACGGTGACGTCGGTTACGCCGGGAATCTGTTTCACCCGCTCGTTCACTTCGCCCGGCAGCGATTGCGCTGCCGGGCAGCTCGGAGCAGTGAGCGTCATGCGGATCATGACGGCGCCGGACTCCTCGACCTTGACTTCGTAGACGAGTCCCAGCTCATAGATATTCACCGGGATCTCGGGATCGAAGACGTTTCGCAGCGCCTCGATCACCTCGGCCTCAATCACCACCGGGTTCGGTGTCGCATCGGCCATGAATATCACTCCGTAGAAACCGCTTCTTTAGTATCCTGAAGCGCCGCTTGTAGGGCGTGCCACGCGAGCGTCGCGCATTTCACGCGCGTCGGAAACTCGCACACGCCGGAAAAAACGACGAGCTTGCCCAGATCGTCGGCTTCTTCCGCTTTCCCCATCACGAGGTCGCGGAAGCGCTTGAAAATCGATTCGACCTCCTCGACCGACTTGCCCTTGAGGCTCTCGGTCATGACGGAGGCTGACGCCTTCGATATCGCGCACCCGGACCCTTCAAAGCTCAAGTCCTGCACGCGGCCATCCTCCACGCGGAGGTAAACCTTCACCTTGTCGCCGCAGAGCGGATTGTAGCCGTCGGCGCTGCGGTTCGCGTTTTCGAGCTTCTTGAAATTACGCGGCCGCTTATTGTGGTCCAGGATGGTCTCCTGGTACAGATCGCGCAGATCGGACATCAGCCGAATACCTCCCGCACTTTGAGGATAGCCGCGGCCAGCGTATCGATTTCTTCCTTCGTATTGTAAAGCGCAAGCGATGCGCGCGCAGTGGCCGGCACGCCGAAGCGCTTCATAAGCGGCATGGCGCAGTGATGGCCAGTCCGGATGGCTACACCCTCCTGATCGAGGATCGTGCCGACGTCGTGGGCGTGCGCGTTGTCCATCACGAAGGATATCACGCCGGCCTTCTCTTTTGCGGTGCCTATGATCTTTACTCCCGGCAGCGCCGCGATCGTTTCCGTCGCATAAGCCAGAAGTCCCGCTTCATAGCCCATGATAGCGTCGAAACCGACACCTAACAAGTAGTGAATCGCCTGAGCCAGCCCGACCGCCCCGGCGATATGCGGCGTACCCGCCTCGAACTTGTAAGGCAGCGCATTGTATACCGTTTTTTCGAAAGAGACGGAGAGGATCATGTCGCCGCCGCCCTGATACGGCGGCATCTTCTCCAGCAGCGCCTTCTTGCCGTAGAGCACGCCGAAGCCGGTCGGGCCGAAAACCTTGTGGCTCGAGAAGGCGTAAAAATCGCAATTTAAGTCCTGTACGTCGATTTTCAAGTGGGGGGCCGCTTGGGCGCCATCGACCAGCACCGGAACGCCGCGCGCGTGCGCGAGTTCGACCAGGCGCTTTACCGGGTTTACCGTTCCGAGCGCGTTCGAGACGTGCGGTATGGCGACGAGCTTGGTCTTCGGCGTGAGCAGCCGCTCGTATTCGTCGAGCAGCAATTCGCCGGCGTCGTTGATCGGGGCGACGCGGAGCTTCGCGCCCTTCTCGTCGCAGAGCATCTGCCACGGCACAATATTCGAGTGATGGTCCATCGCGGTGATGACGATCTCGTCACCGGCGCCGACGCTTTTCCGTCCGTAAGTCTGCGCGACGAGATTGATCGCCTCGGTCGTGCCTCTGACGTAGATCACCTCACAGCTCTCGGCGGCGTTGATGAAGTTCTGCACAGTCACGCGCGCGCCCTCATACGCGTCGGTCGCGCGCTGGCTCAACAGATGCACGCCGCGGTGCACATTGGCGTTGTCGGTCGAATAATAGCGGCCGACCGCGTCGATCACCGCCTGCGGTTTCTGCGTCGTCGCCGCATTGTCCAAATAGACGAGCGGCTTGCCGTGCACGCGCTGGTGCAAAATAGGGAAGTCACGCCGGATACGCGCGACGTCGAACGCGTCGACGCGATAATCCGCCGTCTTCAGCTCGTGTAAAGCTTTCACCATCGCTCTTTCTCTTGCGCCATCAGATCGATCTTTTCGCTCAGTTTCCGCTCCATGACTTCGGCGACGGGAGCTTGTTTCACTCGGCCGGTGATATCGTTGGCGAAGCCCTGGGTCAACAGGCCGATCGCCGCGTGGAGGTCGAGTCCGCGGGAGCGGAGAAAAAACACCGCGTCATCGTCGAGCTGGCCGATCGTCGAGCCGTGGCTGCACTTCACGTCATTGTTGTGGATCTCGAGCTGCGGCTTGGTGTCGACCCATGCCTCCTCGGAGAGCAGCAAATTCCGATTCGTCTGACGCGCATCGGTCTTCTCGGCGTGCGCGTGGACGTAAATCTTGCCGTTGAAGACGCCGCGCGACTTGCCGCCCATGATGCCCTTGTAGAGCTCCCGGCTCGTGCAGCGCGGCTGCTTGTGGTCGATGCGCGTATGATTGTCGACGTGCTGGAAGCCGGCGGTGACGTACAGGCCGTTCAGCGTGCAGTCGCCTCCCTCTCCCACGAACGCGGCGTTGACGTCGTTGCGGGCGAGCTCGGCACCGAGCGCGAAAGAATGTGAAGTGAACACCGCATCGCGCCCAAGCCGCGCTTCCTGCGTTGCGATGTGGAAGCCGCGTTCGCTCTCCATTTGTATTTTATAACCATCGAAGACCGCGTTGTCATCCAGCACGATCTCGGTCACCGCATTGGTCCAGTATGCTTCATCTCTCATGCCAAAATAGCTCTCGACGACCGTCGCTTGGCTGCCGCGCCCGAGGACGACGAGGCAGCGCGGATGCGAAACCGTCGGGCCGTCCTCCGCCGCCGAGGAGATGAAAAGCAGTTGAATCGGGGCGAGTGTCACGCCTGCGGGGACGAATAGGAAAATGCCGTCTTCGGCGCGCGCGGTATTCAAGGCGGAGAACGCCTGCTCCCGATAATCCGCGATGCGCGTCCAATAAGGCTCGACGAGATTGCGGTGCGCGCTCATCGCCTGGGCCAAACCGCATGCGATGACACCTTTCGGCAAGTCGCCGAGCCGCGCGAGACGATTTGAGAAGCGGCCGTCGACCGCGACGAGGCGATTCGGCGTAAGGTCCTCGACACCGAAATCGGCGATGCGGCGCTCGGCACCGTCGTCTCCGCCGCTTCCCGCCGCGAAAGGAATTTTCACGAGCGGCTCAACGCTCGTATATTTCCAATCTTCGTCGTGTGTGGTCGGAAAACCTAGCGCGGCAAAGCGCTCCAGTGCCTTCTGCCGCACCGGACGCGCCCATTCGGGGCCGGGCGCGGACGGTTGCGTTAAGTAATATGCTTTCGCTTCGGAGGCGGTCATCCCTCGACCCAGCCGTAGCCCTTCTCTTCCAGTTCCTGCGCGAGCCGCTTGTCCCCCGATTTGACGATCCGTCCTTCGGAGAGCACGTGGACATAGTCGGGCACGATGTAGTTCAGCAGACGTTGATAGTGCGTAATGAGGACCATTGCGCGCTCAGGGCTCCTGAGCGCGTTGACGCCGCCCGCGACGACTCGCAGCGCGTCGATGTCGAGACCGGAGTCGGTCTCGTCGAGGATCGCGAGCTTCGGGTCGAGCAACGCCATCTGAAAAATTTCGTTGCGCTTTTTCTCGCCGCCTGAAAAGCCCTCGTTGATCGGGCGGTTGAGCAGCGACTGATCCATCTCGACGAGCTTGGTTTTCTCTTTGACGAGCGCCAGGAAATCCATCGCGTCGAGCTCAGGCTGGCTGCGGTGCTTGCGGATCGCATTGAGCGCGGCCTTGAGGAAATAGGTCGTATTCACCCCGGGAATTTCGAGCGGGTACTGGAACGCGAGAAAAATGCCTTCCCGCGCGCGTTCCTCCGGCGCCATCGCAAGCAAATCCTTGCCTTGGTACAAAACCTGGCCTTCGGTGACTTCGTAGCCTTCGCGGCCTGCGAGGATATGCGCGAGCGTGCTCTTGCCCGACCCGTTGGGACCCATGATCGCGTGGACTTCGCCAGCATTCACGGTCAGGTCGATGCCGCGCAGGATCTCCCTGCCCTCGACGTTCGCGTGTAGATTCTTAATGACGAGCATTCGAAATGACTCCTTGCGGGGGTGCCATAAGCCGGTGTTTCAGGCCCTGCGGATCGGCGATGTCGTGAATCGATACTTTCGCGAGATAGTCGGCCACGAGGTTCTGGACATTCTCCCAGACCGAGCGCTGCGTGCAGACGCCGCAGTACGTGCAGTACTGCTCGCCCTGCTCGAGACAATCCATGAGGACGAGCGGCCGCTCGACGGCTTCATAAACTTCTTTGAGCGAAATCGCCTCCGGGCCGCGCGCGAGGCTAAAACCTCCCTTTGAGCCGATATGCGAATGAACCAGCCCGCCGGCGACCAAGTCTTTCATGATCTTTGAAAGGTAACTTGCTGGAATCTCTTGGTTCTTTTCAATCTCGATACGGCTAACGATTTTCCCCGCAGGCTGGCCAGCGAGGTACGACAGGGCGCGCACGGCGTAATCGACGCGGCGGCCGACGTTCATCAGCGAACTGCGCTCGGGACGTCGTTTGCTACCCATGGTTTAATATAGACCTACAAGGTCCATTTTGTCAATGCACGGTGCCGGAAGGGTCAACTGTCAACTTTTCGTAGCCCTTGTGGTAAAGAAATCAGCATGTCGATCCTCAAAGTCGCGCGCCTCGGACATCCTGTGCTGCGCGGCGGCGCGCGGCCTCTGACGCCGAAGGAAGTCGTAGCAGCGCCGATTCAGCGCCTCATCGCCGACATGGTCGAGACAATGCACGAGTATAATGGGGTCGGCCTCGCTGCGGTGCAGGTGCACCAGCCGCTGCAGATCGCCGTCCTCGAAGTGGCGGACAATCCGCGCTACCCCGAGAAGCCGGCGGTACCGCTCTCAGTTCTGGTGAATCCGCGCATCGAGCCGCTCGCGCAGAGCATGGAAGAAGATTGGGAGGGTTGTCTGAGCGTGCCCGACATGCGCGGGAGAGTTCCGCGGTACGCACAGCTTCGCGTGCGCGCCCTCGATCACGAGGGACGCGAGATCGACTTCACCGCCAGCGGCTTTCATGCGCGCGTCATCCAGCACGAATTCGATCACCTGAACGGAAAAGTTTACCTCGACCGCATGAGTGATCTCTCGACGCTCGCTCACCTGCAGGAATACATCCGCTACTGGTCTGAAAAATAAGTTTCATCCGCGGGGCCGGTTGTCTTTGTTTCATCGACTCGATAAGGTGGGTTCATGCCGTTCAGTGAATTGAAGGTCGCGCTCGACGCGATGCTCTCGAGCGTGACGCCGGCGGTCGCGCACATTCTGGACGCGGCGCTCGCCGGCGAAGACATCGCCGTTGACGACGCCGAAAAGCTCTTCGACGCCTCGGGCGCGGACATCCCGGTGATCGTCGCCGCGGCCGATCACCTGCGGAAGAAGACTGTCGGCAACGTCGTCAGCTACGTCGTCAACCGCAACATCAACTTCACCAACGTGTGCGTGAAGGGCTGCGGCTTCTGCGCTTTCAGCCGCGGCCATCTCGCCGAGGAAGGATACTTCCTGCCGATCGAAGAGATTATCCGGCGCGCGCGCGAAGCGTGGGAGCTGGGCGCGACTGAGGTCTGCGTGCAGGCGGGCCTCGCGCCGGGCATGGAGGGCTGGCATTACGTCAAGCTATGCGGCGCGCTGAAGGACGCGCTGCCCGATCTGCATATCCATGGCTTCTCGCCCGAAGAGGTCCTCTACGGCGCGACACTTACCGGAGTCGCGGTGCGCGATTACCTTGCGTCCCTGAGGGACGCCGGCGTCGGCAGCCTGCCGGGCACATCGGCGGAGATTCTCGTCGACGCCGTGCGCGAGCGCATCTCTCCGGGGCGCATCGCCACAACGGCATGGATCGACTTGATCCAGACCGCGCACGAGCTCGGCATTCCGACGACCTCGACGATCATGTACGGCCACATCGAGAGCTCGCGCGATAAGGCCGTCCATCTCGGCATCCTCCGCGACATTCAGAAGCGCACCGGCGGCATCACGGAATTCGTGCCGCTTTCCTTCGTCTACGAAGAGGCGCCGATGCATCATCGCAAGCGGCTCCCCGAGCTGCGCACCGGCGCGACCGGCGCGGAGATCATGAAGATGTACGCGGTATCGCGCATCATGTTGAACAACTGGATCCCGAATCTGCAAGTCTCGTGGGTCAAGGAAGGACCCAAGCTCTCCCAGATCGCGCTCATGGCGGGCGCCAACGACTTCGGCGGCACGCTCATCAACGAGAGCATCTCGACCGCCGCCGGCGCATCGCACGGCCAGTTGATGAAGCCGGCGGAGTTCCGCAACTTGATTCGCGAAATGGGTCGCGTCCCCGCCGAGCGTTCGACGACTTACTCGAAAATGAAGCTGTTCGACGACAACGAGAATCCGATCGATCCCCTCGACGAAGTCGAGAATCCGCAGGAGCGGTTCGGCTCGTATCAGGAGCTGATCAGACTCAAGGACTATCGCTTCCGCGATTTCTATCAGTCACAGAAAAGAAGCTGAACACAGAAAAAAGAATCCAGGAGCCAGGAGTCAGAAGTCGGAAGAAGCGGGCTATCTGCTTCTCTAACTTCTGGCTCCTGAATTCTGACTTCTGAATTCTTTTATGCAGGGCAAGCCATCTGATTTCGAAGCGATCGGCAGCCGGCTCGGCTTGCGCGTAGCCGCGGCCAATCCCGGTAGGCTGGTGCTCGTCTGGCAGGGCGCGCGCTTCCCGGCCTTTCTCTGTCTCGGCATCGCGCTTGCGCTCGGCTTTATCTCGGTGCCCATCGTCGAGGCGCTGCGCCAGCGCGGCTTCGCCGGTCCCGCCGCCTCGCTCTGGTACTTTCCTGTAATGAATCTGATCCTGCTCGGCATTGCTGCGTTTCTGCTCTCGATCAAACGGACGATTGTCGTCGACAAGGCCGCGCGCATCGTAACGCTCACGAAGCGGAGTCTATTCCGCCGCATTCGCCTGCAAATCACGTACGATGAGATCGCTTCTCTACGAGTTGCCGCCGATGAGGTCTATAGCGGCTTCGCACTCGCCGGATCGTCGGCGGCCGAGACGTACCCGGTCCCTTCCCTGCGGCTGATTTTGAAGAACGGCGCTACGATTCTAATCGACCGCGGCAGCAAAAAGCGGTTGGAGGGGCTGGCTGAGCGCGTCGGCGGAATGGTCGAGAAGCGCGTCGAGGCGGATGCGGCCTAGCTTTTGCCGTATAAGACTTGATGCAGCTGACTGACGGCTTTCTTAACGCCGTCGAGCGACAGCTCTTCCGCCTTCAGCCATCGCACACCGCGGGACGCGACCTGCCCGAGATTGAGCAGATTTTCATTCAGCGGCTTCTGCGTCTCGTCGAAGCGCGCGGTCCAGATCGTATCGCCGCGCTTGACGTCCCAGACTTCGAGGGCAAACGCGACCGATGCTGGACTCATCGCTCCGATTGACTCCCCCTCCCGCTCGTGAAAGCGAATGAGCCGTCCGGATATAACCGCGTCCGCGTAGACGAGTTGCCCGAGACGCCGCGCCCGCGCTTCGGGCGAGCCCGGCGGCACCAGCGGCTCCATCTCGCGCACCTCACGGTCGGAGACGAGCTGCCAGGTCGTGCGCTGCGACATCGTCGAATAGAGCTGTCGGCTTATGAGCGCTTCGTTTTGATTCTCGGTGCCGGTAGAAAACGGTACGCGATTTTTTTCTCTGCCGGAGATTGATTCGAGCGGAAAAATCGCGATGCGCCTGATTTTGCGGCCCTCGAGGTCCCCCGTCGTGCGGCTGCTTAGGTTGCTCTCACCACATGCGACGAGAAGAATCAATATTGCGGCCCATTTCCACATGGCGGCGGATGATAGCAAAAGGGTCCTGCAAGTGAAAGCGACAAACGTAAAGTCGCGCGAAAGTAGGAATTAATCTGCCTCAGTCGCCTGTCGTCTTGATGCCGAGCTCCCGCAACTGGCGTGGATCGACGGGCGTCGGTGCCTCTGTCAGCATGCAGACGGCTTTTTGACTCTTCGGAAACGCGATCACATCGCGCAGCGACTGTGCGCCGGAGAAGATCATTGCGAGCCGGTCGATGCCGAAGGCGATGCCGCCATGCGGCGGCGCGCCGTAGCTGAGCGCTTCGAGCAGAAAGCCGAATTTCGCCTCCGCTTCCTCCCGGCGAATGCCGAGCAGCTCGAGGATACGCCTTTGCAGATCGACTTGATGAATACGCACGCTGCCGCCGCCCACTTCCATCCCGTTGAGCGCGAGATCGTAAGCCTTCGAGCGGACCTTAAGCGGTTCGCCTTCGAGGAGCGCCAGGTCTTCGTCTAACGGGGATGTGAACGGATGATGCACCGCGACGTAGCGCTTCTCGGCCGGGTCGAATTCGAGCAGCGGAAAATCGACGATCCAGACGAGCGAGTAGCGATTGCGGTCGATGAGGTCCAGTTTCTCGCCTAATAAGAGCCGCAGATTGGAAAGCGAATCGTGCACGACTTTATCGTTGTCGGCGATAAATAAAATGAGATCGCCGCTCTTCGCACCGGTGATTCGAACGATCTCTTCGCGCTCGACGTCCGTGAAGAATTTCGCGATCGGCGACTGCCACTCGCCGTCGGCGAGCTTGATCCATGCCATGCCTTTCGCGCCGTAGTTCGTGGCGAACGAAGTCATGTCGTCGAGCTCTTTGCGCGAGAGGCTCGCGCCGCCGGGCACCGCTATACCCTTGACGATGCCGCCGGCCGCGAGCACGTTGGCGAAGACCTTGATCTGCGATTTGGCGAAGCACGCGGAAAAATCTTTGAGCTCGAGCCCGAAGCGAAGGTCGGGCTTGTCGTTGCCGTAGCGCGCGCGGGCTTCGGCCCACGAGAGGCGCGGGAACGGCCGCGGCATATCGATGCCCTTCAATTCCTTGAACAGCAGCACCATCATGCCTTCGATGACGTCGATGATGTCGTCCGGCTGGATGAAGGACATCTCCACGTCGAGCTGCGTGAACTCCGGCTGGCGGTCCGCGCGCAAATCCTCGTCGCGGAAGCAGCGGACGATCTGAAAATAGCGATCGAGGCCGCCCACCATCAAAATCTGTTTGAAGAGCTGCGGCGACTGCGGCAGCGCGTAGAATTTTCCGTGGTACATACGGCTCGGCACAAGGTAGTCGCGTGCGCCTTCCGGCGTGCTTTTCGTGAGCACTGGCGTCTCGACCTCGATGAAGCCGTGGCTGTCAAAATAGTCGCGGATCAGCTTCGTCAGCCGCGAGCGCAGCACGAGCGGAGCGAGGCTGCGCGGCCGGCGAAGATCCAGGTAGCGGTATTTCAGGCGCATGTTCTCAGTCGCGTCGCTCTCGTCTTCGACGGGAAACGGCGGCACTTCGGACGCGTTGAGCAGCCGCACTTCATGGACGAGCAATTCGACCTCGCCGGTCGCGAGATCGGGATTGACGGTCTCGGGCGGACGGCGCGCGAGCACGCCGCGCACGGCGATTACGTCCTCGGAGCGGATGTGCCTCGCCTTCTCGTGGGCCGCGGCGTCGACTTCGGGATTGAAGACGACCTGCACGAGCCCGCTGCGGTCTCTCAAATCGACGAAAATGAGGCCGCCGTGATCGCGCCGGCGCTGGGTCCAGCCGACGAGAATCAGCTCACGGCCGACAGCATCGGCGCGCGGCTCGCCGCAGTAGAGGCTGCGCTTCCACGTGCCCAGTTGATCGGTAAATATCCGGTCCATGGCTTAATCGAAGTGCGGAATCGACGGGCAAGTGTCAGGCCGGCGCTTCGAGCCTGCGCACCAATTCGTCCTCGAGGCCCTCGAGCCTGAGTTCGCGCTGCTCTTTGCTGTCCATATCGCGGAGCACCGCAATGCCTTTGCCGAGCTCTTCATCGCCGACGATGATCACGTTGCGGGCGCGCAGCTTGTCCGCCCGGCGCATTTGACTCTTGAGGCTTTTTCTCTCGCCTTCCATCTCGACGCTAACGCCGCGCAGGCGCAGCCTGTGGGCGGTTGGAAACGCCCATGCGCGCCCGGCGTCGCCGACCCAGACGAGAAACAACGCCGGCCTCGGCGCCTGCCGTAATTCGCGCATCGAAAGCAGCAGCACGAGGCGCTCCATGCCCATGGCGAAGCCGACCCCGGGCGTCGGCGGTCCGCCGAGATCGGCCACCAGCCCGTCATAGCGCCCGCCGGCGGCGACGGCGTTCTGCGCGCCGAGCTGCGTACTGGTCCACTCGAATGTCGTCCTACAATAATAGTCGAGACCGCGCACCATGCGCGGATTGAGCTTGTAAGCCACGTCGCTTTGCCGCAGGAGCTCCTGGACGATATTGAAATGCTCCCTGCACGCCTCGCAGAGATAATCGAGAATCGACGGCGCGTCTCGCGTCGCCTCGATGCAGGACGGCTCCTTGCAGTCGAGGACCCGAAGAGGATTCCGCTCCATACGCCGGCGGCAATTCTCGCACAGTCGGTCGGCGCGCTCGCGGAGAAAAGCGAGCAATTTCTCGCGATATGCCGGCCGGCACTGCACGCATCCCAAAGAGTTGAGCTCAAGCGTCACGCCTTCGAGGCCGATCCGACGGAAGAAATCGCTCAGCAGGAGCAGCAGCTCGGCGTCGACGAGCGCGTCAGCGCGGCCCAAGACTTCGGCCCCGATCTGATAAAACTGGCGCTGCCTGCCTTTTTGCGGCCGCTCGCGCCGGAACATCGGCCCGGAATAGAAGAGTTTGCGGACCGGCTCGACCTGGTACATCTCCGATTCGACGTAGGCGCGGACGACGCCCGCCGTGCCTTCCGGCCGCAGCGTCAGGCGCGACTCCTTCGCGTCCTGATCGGTGAAAGTGTACATCTCCTTCTCGACGATGTCGGTCGTCTCGCCGAGCGAGCGGCTGAACAGCTCGGTTTTTTCGACGATCGGAATGCGGATTTCGGAAAAATTATAGACGCCGAAGACTTCGCGCGCCTTTTCCTCGATAAATTGCCAGATTTCCACCTCGCCGGGCAAAATGTCGGCGAAGCCCTTGATAGACGTAATCTTCATGGCCGGACCGATACAATCGAATCCATAGACAATATAGAAGTCGTCGCGCGCACGCAAGTAAATCGCCGCGCGACACGCCGACGGTTGCAGGATCTTCGGGATTTCGCGATTAGAGCGGCAGCTTGTAGAACCTCTCGGCATTGCGATAGAGAACCGCGTTCTTATCGTCCTCGGTAATCTCATCGCTTTCGAGCAGCTCTTCGATGTCGTGCTTGCAGCTCGCGTTGGTGACTTCGTGTGGAAAATCCGACGAGTAGATAAACGGCTGGTTGCCGACGACCTTGATCGCGAACGGCATGGTCAGCTCTTCGGTCTCGCAGCCGACGAATATCTGCCCCTCTTTGATCTTGCGGGCGATGTACTTCTTTGGGTCTTCCTCCTCCCGCACGCCGAAAACGCCTTGCGGGATGTGCTGGAAATGGGTCTCGTGCGATGCGTGAAGCCGTTCGAGCGCGAGCAGCAGCCAGGCGACGCCGCCCTCGAGCCATGCGATGCGCACGCGCGGGAAGCGATCGAGAATACCATTGTAGATGATGTCGGCGAAATTCACGGTGAGCCCCCAGGGATGGCCGAGCGCGTGCACCGGCACGTACATATTCATATGATCGAGGCCAAACCGGTCGTGACAGCCGCCGTGGATGGCGAGGCAGCAGCCGAGCCGGTCGGCCTCGGCGTAGACCGGCCAATAAGCCTTCGCACCGAGCGGATGCGCGAGGCCGTTCGACGGCATCATCGCGCCGAGCATGCCTTGCTCGGTGACCGCGCGGCGGAGCTCTTTCGCCGCCTCTTCGGGATCCTGCATCGGGATCAACGCCATGCCTTTGAAGCGCGAATTGAATTTTAGATAGGTTTCGTACAGCCAATCATTATACGCCCGGCACGCCTCGACGGCGGCATCGAGGCTCACGAGCTTGCCGTAGGACAGCGCTACAGTCGGATAGAGGACGGTCCATTCAATGCCGACGTCGTCGAGAAAATCGACCCAGCCTTTCGGCCCGACCGGCGCCCGCCCGTCGCGCTGCGGCGGCGTCTCGACGGCGCGTCCGGTATGGAGATGGTCGAGCGGCGGGTAGAGCACTCCCCTTTTCCGGAAAATTTCGCGGTACGGCGAGCTCATGTGATCGATGATCGCTGCCTGGTCTTCGATGATGTGACCGTCGCCGTCGATGATGCGCTGGGTTGCCATAAAAACTCCTTCTCGGTCGAAACCGGCACGCCGTTGTTTCGGCGAGCTTACATGTTATAAACCCAGTTTGTTTCGTGGATCAAGCCGCATGCGGAGGCTCTCATGGATCCCGTGAATATTTTCGACTTCGAGGCGATCGCGCGCGAGCGCCTGCCGAAGGAGGAGTACGATTATATCGCCGGCGGCGCGACGGATGAGCTGTCCGTCGAGCGCAACCGCCGCGCGTTCGAATCGTGGGCGCTTCGGCCGCGGGTGATGCGGGATGTGAGCCGGCTCGATCTCTCGACCACGGTGCTCGGCACAAAAGTCGCTCTCCCGGTGCTGATCGCGCCGTGCGGCGGCCATAAGAAAGCGCATCCCGAAGGTGAATTCGCAACATTCAGAGCCGCCGCGTCGCGCGGCACCGTTTTCGCCGTTAGCGCCAACTCGTCCACCTCGTTCCAGGACCTGGCACAGGCCGCATCGGGAGCGTTGTGGGTTCAGCTTTATCCCTTTCGGGACAAAGAAATGCTCACCGAATGGCTCCAGCGCGCAAAGCGCGCCGGGTACAAGGCTGTGTGCGTCACACTCGATTCGCAATGGCCGCCGAAGCGCGAGCGCAACATCCGCAATAATTACAAGCGAATCCGCGGCGTCAACTATCCGGCCTTCGCCGGCTCAGCCGTCGCGCCACGGCCGGGCGGCCGCGCCGGGGAAGGCTCCGATCCCGCGGCGACGTGGGAGGACCTACAATGGATCAAGGCCGCGACGGATCTGCCCGTCGTCGCCAAAGGAATCATGACCGGCGAGGATGTGGAGGCCTGCGTCGCCGCGGGTGTCGACGCAGTCATCGTCTCGAACCACGGCGGCCGGCATCTAGACAACACATTGGCGACGATCGAGGTCCTGCCCGAAGCCGTCGCCGCCGCGAAAGGACGCGTCGAGGTATTGCTCGACGGCGGCATACGCCGCGGCGCCGATGTCGTCAAAGCCATCGCGCTCGGTGCGCGCGCGGTTTTCATCGGCCGGCCGCTCTTTTGGGGGCTCGCCGCGGACGGCGAGCGCGGCGTCGCGCGCGTGCTCGACATCCTCAAAGAAGAGATCGAGATCACGATGGCGAAATGCGGCAGGCCCATAATCGCCGACATCGACGCCAGCGTCGTCGTCAAAGCGCCTCGCTTGTAATTCACGGTCTGTAGTTTTTGTGTTCCTTGCACTCGACGCAGACGTCCTGATCGACGCCGATCTGATTGCCGCAGTGCAAGCCGTTATGCGACGGGTGCTTGCATGGGCATGCGCGCGTCGGCGGCGGCCCGCTTTGTCTGTCTGGCATATAGCCTCCTGATAAAACGGTTACAGACTATTTGCCCTGCCGCATAGGGCTCCGTGAATTTTACTCGGCGGTGGAAATTGGAGTATTCTGAGCGTCATGCAGCCTGCCGTACTCAGCGCCTCGCTAGTTCCTCATCCTCAGATGCAAGGCGTCGCTGCGCGTTCAATCGAAGTCCGGATAGCAAGCACATCGCTCGCGCTGCAGTTCACGTACATCGTGCACGGCGACTGCCAGCGCATTCGTATTCCAACTCCCGTGCGAGCGCAGCGAGCCGACGAATTGTGGCGCCACACGTGCTTCGAGGCTTTTTTGAGTCGCGCAGACGGCGGATATTACGAATTTAATTTTTCTCCCTCGAGTCGCTGGGCGGTGTATCGGTTCCGGCGCTACCGTGAGCGAGCGGCGCTTGAAGAATTTCCAGCCCCGGAGATCGCCGTACGCCGAAGCGCCGAAAGTTTCCGGCTCGATACGAAGGTCGATCTCCGGCCGCTGTCCGATTTCAATCCCTCTAAAATAGCTTTGGCGGCTGTTGTGGAAGATATCGACGGTGCGCTGAGCTATTGGGCATTGCGCCATCCTGCGGGCAAGCCCGATTTTCATCACGCGGACGGCTTCGTGCTCGAGCTTGCAATCATGAACGGAACTGCAACATGAAATTCGGCATCGACCGCCTGCTCGAAGACCGCAATCTTAGAAAACCTCTCGAAGGAAAGCGCGTCGCGCTGCTTGCGCACCCTGCCTCCGTAACCAGCGATCTCGTCCATTCGATCGACGCGCTTGCGGCGCTGGATGACCTCCAGCTCTCCGCCGCCTTTGGTCCTCAGCACGGTCTTCGCGGCGACAAGCAGGACAACATGATCGAATCGGCCGATTACGAGGACACGATTCACCGGATCCCCATTTTCAGCCTTTACGGCGAAGTCCGGCGGCCTTCATCCGCCATGATGGACTGTTTCGACGTTCTGCTGGTCGATCTCCAGGACGTCGGTTGCCGCGTCTACACATTTTTGACGACGCTGCGTTATGTTCTCGAAGCCGCGGCCGAGCACGGTAAGACCGTCTGGGTGCTCGACCGCCCGAATCCCGCCGGCCGTCCCGCCGAAGGTCTGGCGCTGCGCGAAGGATGGGAGAGCTTCGTCGGTGCCGGGGCAATGCCGATACGGCACGGCCTTACGCTCGCCGAGCTCGGCACCTGGTTCGTGAGCGTACTGCGACTTGAAGTCGATTACGACGTGATCGCGATGGATGGGTGGAAGCCCGAAAGCGCGCCGGGCTACGGCTGGCCGGTCGGCGAACGGCCCTGGGTGAATCCGAGCCCGAACGCGTCGAACGTTTGGATGGCCCGCTGCTATCCAGGAACGGTGATGCTCGAAGGGACGACATTATCGGAAGGACGCGGGACGACGAGACCGCTGGAACTCTTCGGCGCGCCGGACATCGATGCGCGCGCGTTGCTCGGCAAGATGGAGTCGCTCGCGCCCGAATGGATGCACGGCTGCCGTCTGCGGGAATGCTGGTTCGAGCCCACGTTCCACAAGCACGCTGGAAAGCTCTGCAGCGGGATCCAAATTCACGTAGAAGCGAAAGAGTATGATCACGAGAATTTCCGACCGTGGCGCCTCGTCGCCCTCGCGCTGAAATCGCTGCGCATATTGAAGTCGGATTACGAGCTATGGCGCGATTTTGCCTACGAGTACGAGACGGATCGCCTCGCAATCGATGTGATCAACGGCAGCGATCTCCTACGCAAATGGGTGGACGATCCCGACGCCACGCCCGGCGACCTCGACGCGCTCGCGATCAAAGACGAAGAGGAATGGCTCCTCGGCGAGCGTCCCGGCGTTCTGCTGTATCGCTGAAGTATTCGTCTTGAATCGGTATCCGTCGCGTGTGCCGCTCGCCGTTCCGTACTGGAACGGTGAGACCTATCGCGCGGCATTGCAGGCGGTCTTCCACGGCAGAATAGTAGTCGGGCCGGAGGTCGCCCAGCTAAAATCATTTATTCTATCCCGTATCGACGCCGCCGATTTGCTGCTCTGCGGCTCGGGCAGCCTCGCGCTGGAAATCGTCCTTACATCGTGCGGTATAGGCAGCGACGACGAAGTCGTCATCCCTAGCTTCTGCTGTACCGCGATCGTTGCACCGATCGTGAATCTGGGCGCAGTTCCCGTATTCGCGGATGTCGGAGACGAATTAAACATGACGGCGGCAAACGTGGCCGATGTATTGACCGATAAAAGCAAAGCCGTCATCGTCCCCCACCTGTTCGGCAATCCGGCGGAGATCGAGGCAATCGAAAAAATCGCGCGCGCGAAAAACATCTCGGTAGTAGACGACGCGGCGCAGGCGCTCGGCGCGACGGTCGAGGGCCGCGCCGCCGGGAGCTTCGGCGACGCCGGAATCATCAGCTTCGGCGCCGAGAAAGTCTGCTCCGGTATCGGCGGGGGTATAGCCGCGTCCCGGCGCGAACACTTTTTTGCCGGCATAGAACTGCCGCGGGCGCGGAGCGCGTCGGCGCTCAATTTTCCGTCGACATTGATTCGCCGCCGCTGGCGCCGGTGGACCTTTCCATTGGATTCGCTGCTTCGGCCAAAAGCGGAGCCAGACGAGCCGCCGCTTTCATACCGCCGTGAGGGAATGGCAAACATTTCCGCGGCTGTCGCGCTGACGCTTATTCGCACGCTCGATGAAAATATCGCCGCGCGCCGCGAGCGCGTTCGGATTTACCGCGAGCTGCTGGGCGAGACGAAGCAACTGCGACTTATCGCTCATCGTCGCGGCTCCGCGTGTCTGACGCAAGTTGTCCGCGTTCTACCGCGGCGGTCGCGCGAAGACACCGCGGCGCGTATCATCGATGCGCTTCGCGCCGACGGTTACGAAGTCCAGGGCAGTTACGTGCCAATACACTTGCTTCCCCCATACGAACGCTGGCGCCGCATATCGCTTCCCAATACCGAAAACGTCTGGCCGGATCTCATCGAGCTTCCCTGCGAGCCGGAAGTAAGTCTGCGCGACGCAGAGCTGATCGCCGGGATAGTTCTCCGCACGATAAAATAAGGCCGTAACTCTGTTGCCTCCCTCTGTCCCGTTGGATATTTACGACGGTGAAAAGCCCGAACAGGAGCAATACTTTGGCGAACGACCGCGAAGCGTATATCACCATCGACGGCATTAGAACTTTTTACATCAAGGCCGGCGATGGTCCCGCCGTGCTGCTCGTGCACGGCGGCTCCCCGGGAGCTTCCGCCGCGATTAACTGGAAGCTCAACATCGACGCGCTCGCCGCTGCAGGATTCACGATTTACGCGTACGATCAGCCGGGGTTCGGTCGCACGGACAACCCGAAGGACTTCTCGATGGAGTACCGCGTCGGCCACGCCAAGGCATTTTTGCGCGCCGTCGGGTTGGACCGCTTCCATGTGATCGGCAATTCCCAAGGCAGCTACATCGCCGCGCGTCTCGCGCTTGAAGAAAGCGGCGCCATGGCGTTCGTTACCACGCCGAGCGGATCGCTGGCGCCCGCCGGCTCGGAGGATTCGCAGGCGCTTGCCAAACGGCACAATGCCGAACTCCGCGAATATACCCCTTCGATGGCGCACATGCGCAAGCTGACGCTCGGCACGTTGTTCAATCGAGAGCTGGTGACGGACGAAGTCGTGCGGGAGCGCTACGAGATGAGCACCGGAAAAAATTTTGAAGCGCAAAAAATGAGAGAGGCCGCGCCGCGGCCAAAGTCGATCCGCGACGAGCTGAAGCGATTAACACGCGCGCTCATCATCTGGGGGAAAAACGATCGCGGGGTGAGCGTCGAGCGGGGCGTTTTGCTTTTCCACTCGATTCCCGACGCAGAGTTTCACCTGTTCGATAACTGCGCTCATTGGGCGCAGTGGGACCAGGCGGAGCGGTTCAACCGGATCGTGGCGGATTTCCTTCAGTTCAAGTAGCCGCTGCCGCCGCCTTCCGCCTCAGCCAGAGCGAGGTTATGGCGTACGCCGGCCAGATGCGGATGGATGTCGAGCGCGCGGCGAAAGCAAACCGCCGCCTCGCGAAACTCGCCCAGCGACATGTGGCAAAGCCCCTGGCCCGAAGCGGCGCCGAAATGATTTCGATTGCGCGCCAGTGTCTGGCGGCAATCGTCAATCGAGCCCTGGAAGTCGTTCCGCAGGAAGCGGACGGTAGCACGCTTGTTCCAGGCTTCGGCGAAGTCGGGGTCGCGCTCGATTGCGCGGCTGAAGAGCGCCTCCGCCTCCGAGAGCTTTCGACGCTGCATCGCTTCGATGCCCTCGCGAAAGATTCGCTCGCCCTCGGCATCTCGCGCGCGGCACCAGACGCGCCAGAGAAACGCCTCGGCGGTTGCAGCCAGCACCGGATCGTCGCCTTTAAGGGCGGCCAGAGCCGCGTCTTCGCTTTCGGGATACATTGCACGGCTACCTCGGAGTCGATGTACCATGTAATCAGGAGCAGAGAAAGGCGACCTTTTTTCAGGGTTTCCCCTATTTTCCTGGTCCCTGCTATCTGCTAGGTTTAATTGGACTCGTTCCAAGGACGGAAAACCGGTTCAACCTAAAACAGGAGGGTGTTTGGTATGAGGACTATTTTGTGTGTCGTGATCGCGGCGCTGTTATTCAGCGCCTGCTCGACATCGTCCCCGCGGGAGACGATGCAAAGGGACGTCGACCAAGCGGCGGCGATCATCGAACGTTTTCAGGCGATTCCGGAGCAAGGTATCCCGTCGTCGGTTCTTAGAAACGCGCGCGGCCTCGCGATTCTTACAGTCACGAAGGCGGGATTCATCGGCAGCGGCCGCGCCGGCAGCGGTGTGGTTATTGCGCGTCTGCCGGGCGGCGGCTGGAGCGGGCCTTCGGCGATCGGCACGGGCGGCCTGGGCGTTGGCTTCCAGGCCGGTGTGCAGATTACCGAGTTTGTTATTGTCCTCAACACGCCAGCGGCAGTCGACGCTTTCTCAAGAGGCGGCAACGTTACCCTCGGCGGCAATTTGAGCGTCGCCGCGGGCCCCATCGGGCGGAGCGCGGAAGGCAACGTCGCGCTGCAAGCGGCGATGTTCAGCTATAGCCGATCGCAGGGATTATTCGCGGGCGTCTCGCTGGAGGGCACGGTCATCACTACGCGCGACGACCTGAACCGGGATTTTTATGGCAGCAACGTCACGTCAACCGACATTCTGACGGGGCGCGTGCGTCCGCCTGCCGGCGCGCAGCGGCTGATCTCGGCGGTAACGAAATACTGATGCTGCAACCGGACGTGCGCCGCGTTTAGCACAATCACCGCGTCCGGTTGTACAGATAATCTTCGCGCTCGGTTCCGCCGACGCGAAGGTCGGGGCGCACGGGCGGGCGTTCATTTTGCACCCGCGCGTGCGCCTCGAGCGATCCAGCGTCCTTCCAGCGCTCGAGGATGGCGAGCTTGTCGGGATTAACGACGCTCTGAAAGAGCTCGAACTGCTCGCATCCCGACTCCTGCATGACTTCCGCGCAGCGCGCCTTATACGCTTGCGCCAGTTCGGCACCCTTCCCCGGCGCAGCCGATATCGTCACGATCAGCCGTATCGCCATGAGCTCTCCTTTTCAGATAACGTTAAAGTACCACGCTGCCGCTGCAATCGCCGGAGCGACCGCGTAGATTTTCATCAGCATGCCCCAAACTCCGGACATACGGAAGCAGTAAAATAGAGCGAAAGGCCAGAAGAGAACGGCGGCGATCAGCGCCGCATCGACCCGCGAGAGCGTCCCCGTCGACACGGCCCACGCCAATAAGATAGTCGCGATTCCCGAGATTGCGCCGTTGATGAAGTATTCGCGATAACGCATCAATCCAGGCGGCGTTACTGCAAAAAGATCTTCCGATACTCCTGCATTTTTTCCTTGAACGCTTTTTCGTCCATCGGCACCATCTCGACGACCTTGATCTTGTCGGCGTCCGGCAGCGGCGGATAGATGCCCTTGCGGTTCACGAACTCGCCGATATTCGCCATGATGCGCAGCGATTCTTCGCCGAGGAAGTAATCGATGAAGGCCTTGCCGGAATTCGGGTGCGGCGCCTTCGCCCCCAACGCGAGATAATGGCCGTCGCCCATGAAACTCGGCAATCGTACGTAATCTAGTTTCACTCCTCGATCCGCATAGAAGACGACGTTCTTGATAAAGCTGATACCGATCGGTCTCTCACCGGTGGTGATGCGCTCACCCGCGGGTGTGAGGGATTCGACCAGAAGCGGCTTGGTTGCGGCGAGATCGCGAATGAATTTCTCCGACTTCTCCTTGCCCATAACTTTTTGCAGGCTAAAGAGCCACTGCGCGGTCGTGGTATGCTGGCTCGCGTCGGGCATGACGAGCTTGCCGCGGTACTGCGGCTTGAGGAGGTCCTCGAGCGACTTGGGCGCCTCGGCCGGTTTCATGATTGCGGTATTGTAGACGATGCCGATCAGCACGTTGCGGTAGCGCGGCCCGAGGTTCGGGTCGATGGTGTCGGCGGGAAACGCTTTCGCCGACGGCGAATCGTACTTGGCGAAGAGCCCCTGCTTCTGAAGGAATCCCATCGGCGCATCATTGGTGAGAACGATGTCGAACAACGGTTTTCCTGTACGGAACTCGCTCTGCGCTCGATCCATGACCTTGGTGCTGGCCGCGCGGAAAAATTCGACGTCCAGGCCGGTCTTCTTCTTGAATGCCGCGGATACGAGATCCATGGTCTCGTTTTCGAGCGAGCCGTAAACGACGACCTTCCCGCCTTCCGCCTTGGCGGCCTCAACGAGCTTGGCGTCCTGCGCAAAAGCGCCGCTGCTCGAAAACAGCGTCATCGCTGCAATAATAATCAGATTACGTGTAATTGCTTTCCTCATTCCTCTCCCTTTCGACATTTTACGTTTCCATCGCCGCCTGAGCGGCCTCAAAGGCCGTGTACCCTTCGGGGATGAGTTTAATCACTTCGTCTTTCTTCGCGTCCATGTTGAGGCCGATCGGATCGCCGCCGCTCTCGACCGCGCGGATCTGATCGCGCAGCAGCTTGCGGAACATGAGAATGCCGCGGTCCGATTCGCCCAGGTGCTCGGCGGGCCGGTCGGCGAGCGGTCCCTGCGTCTCCCACGCCATGTGGTCCTGGCTGGTGAAATCGTTCATGTGAAATTCGCCGCGCTCGTCCTTCGTGCGTAAGAAGGCGACCGGCGGATCGCCGTTATCGGCCGCCGGTTTTCCGTCGTCGGTCGGGCGGAACCTGAACTGATAAATCTGCGTGTGCGCGTCGTCGATCGGCGTGCGGAAATGCATCGCGTAGCCGGCGCGCACAGGAACGAACAGAATGTTCGGGAAGATCAGCGGATGCGGCGTCTCGACCTTCGCTTCTTCGCCCGCGAAGAAGCGCTGCTTCTGGATTCCCGCCCAACTCGGATAAACGACCAGCTCGAAGTCGATCTTATTGAGCTTCTGATAGTGGAACGGGACGTGATCGGGATCGCCTTTAAGCTTAAGCGTATGCGAATGAAGATAATACGTGTGGACGGGATCAACTGAATTCTCCATCGCCTGCAGCCAGTTGCAGTCGAGGACTTGCGGAACCTCGATCTTCTTGACGCCGTCGTCGCGCGCGAGGATGTCCCAGCGCGGCAGCACCGGTTTTTTCTCCTGCGGGCCGAGATAAGCGAACAAAAGCCCGGCGGATTTTACCACCGGATAGGCGCGGTGTTTGATTTCCTCTTTGTAGCGAACCTCGGGACTCTCGAACGGCTGATCGATGCAATTGCCGCACGCGTCGTACTTCCATCCATGATAGGCGCAGCGGATGCCGTCGTCTTCGACGAAACCGTAGTACAGCGAAGCGCCGCGATGCGAGCAATGCTCGCCGACCAGCCCGTAGCCGCCGCGGCCGTCGCGATAGAGGACGAGGTCCTCGCCTAAAATCTTTACCCGCTTTTTCGGCTTCTCCTTATCGAGTTCGGCGGCGACGCCGACGACGTGCCAGTAACGACGCAGCAGCCGCCCGGCCGGCGTCCCCGGGCCGATCCGCGTCAGCAACTCGTTCTCTTCCCGGCTCAGCATGAATACTTTCCTTTCTGTGCTTCTGGTGGATGCTAGTAGATGGCTTCGGGTGTGTCAACTTAAGTGCTTGGATCCGCTCGCTTAAGATCACATTGACACACGCCGCAGTCGTCGGATAACTTCTAGGCGCCGAAAGGAGCCGGTTATGAAACGAAACCTTTCCTGGATATGGCCGGCGGCCGCACTCGTCGCCGCTATCATCGCCGCGTGCGCAGGCGAAATGAGCGATAAAGGCGCGCCGCGGCGCGCGGCGTCGCTGCAAATCGACGGCGACGACATCGGCGGCGTCGTTACCGGACCGAACGGGCCGGAAGCCGGCGTCTGGGTGATCGCCGAGACGCGCGAGTTGCCGACGCGCTTCGCGCGTATCGTCGTCACCGACGATCAAGGACGCTACGTCGTCCCCGATCTGCCGAGCGCGAACTACGATGTGTGGGTGCGCGGCTACGGCCTCGTCGATTCGCCGAAGATCAAGTCCGCGCCGGGAAAGATCGTCAATCTCACAGCCGTGAAAGCTCCGAACGAGCCGGCGGCGGCGCATTATTATCCTTCGATCTATTGGTATTCGATGATGAAGATTCCGGATAAGGCGAAGTTGCCGGAGAAGATGACGCAGAACGAATACCTCAATTTAATGAAGTCGAACGGCTGCGCGAACTGCCATTCGCAGGGGACCGAGGCGATGCGCACTTTTCCCAAGAATGTGCCGTTTCCTCTCGGCAAGTTCGCCAACTCCGAAGAGGCGTGGTTCCGCCGCATCCAATCGGGACAAGGCGGCGTTCCGATGCTGACGACCGCCGCCAAGGAGCTCGGCACGGCGAATATTCCCTATCTCGCCGACTGGACCGATCGCATCGCCAAGGGCGAGCTGCCGCACAGCAAGCCGCCACGTCCGCAGGGGCTCGAGCGCAACATCGTCGTCACGACGTGGGACTGGCTCGACGAGAAGCATTATCTCCACGATCTGATCGCCTCCGATCGCCGCTTCCCGACGGTCAACGCCTACGGCCCGGTTTACGGGTCGACCGAGCTCAGCGTCGACATCATTCCAATCCTCGATCCCAAGACGAATTCCGTCAAAAACTTCCAGACGCCGGTGCGCGACCCCGATACGCCGATGGCGATGGAGGAAGGTCCTTTGCAGCCGTCGCCATACTGGGGCACCGAGCGGGTATGGACGAGCAAGGCGAACAATCATAACGGAATGTTCGACCGCAAAGGCCGCGTCTGGTTCGCGGCGGCTGTGCGCGGCTCCAACAATCCGGCCTTCTGCAAAAAAGGCTCGGACCATCCGTCGGCGAAAGCCTTCCCGGTCGAGCGCAGTAACCGGCATCTATCGATGCTCGATCCCAAGACCATGAAGTATACGTTCGTCGACACCTGTTTCGGCACACATCATTTGCAGTTCGGCGCGAACGATGTGCTCTGGACGAGCGGCGGCGGACAGGTCGTCGGATGGCTCGATATGAAAAAATTCGACGAGACCGGCGACGCGGCGAAATCGCAGGGCTGGACGCCGATGATTCTCGACACCAACGGCAACGGCAAACGCGACGCCTACGTCGAGCCCAACCAGCCGGTCGATCCGACGAAGGACAAGCGCATCGTCGCCGGCTTTTATGCCGTGATGCCCAGTCCCGCGGACGGCTCGATCTGGGGATCGGTGCGCACATTCCCCGGCGCGGTCGTGCGCATCGCGCCGGGATCAAATCCCTCGGAGACGGCGCTGGCCGAAATTTATAATATCCCACTGCCCGGCTTCGGCATCCGCGGCGCAGACATCGATAGGCAGGGCGTCGTGTGGGCGTCGCTCGCGAGCGGACATCTCGCGAGCTTCGACCGGCGCAAGTGCAAAGGTCCATTGAACGGTCCCAAGGCGACGGGCGATCATTGCCCCGAAGGCTGGAGCTTCTACCAATATCCCGGTCCCGGCTTCGAAGGCATCGGCGACAACAGCGCGGAGGCGAGCTATTACACCTGGGTCGATCAGCACAATACCTTCGGCCTCGGCGACGACGTGCCGATGTCGACGGGAAACCTGAATCAGGGTCTCATCGCGATGAAAGATGGCAAGATGATCGTTCTGCGCGTCCCCTACCCGATGGGCTTTTACGCTAAAGGCTTCGACGGCCGCATCGACGATCCCAAGGCGGGCTGGAAAGGCCGCGGCTTATGGAGCTCGACGGGCGACCGCGCGCCGTGGCTCATGGAAAACGGCAAAGGCTCCAAGCCGATGGCCGTGCACTTCCAACTGCGGCCCGACCCGCTGGCGCACTGAGAAGCAGTGAGGCCGTAAAGCGATAGGCGTGAGCAGGAAAAGCAGGAGGACAGAAATATGCCTAAAAGGTCGTTCTCACCTCAGGCCTCACACCTAACAGCTAACGCCTGTTTGCGTCTCGCGCCTTTCGTCTTTTTCCTCGTTGCTGCTGTCATCGTCGCGTGCGCCGCCGACATGAAAGATCGTGCCGCGCCGGAGCGCAGCGCTTCCGTCCAGATAGACGAAAACGACATCGGAGGCGTCGTTACCGGACCGAACGGCCCCGAAGCGGGCGTATGGGTCATCGCCGAGACGCGCGAGCTGCCGACGCGCTTCGCGCGCATCGTCGTAACCGACGATCAGGGACGCTACGTCGTCCCCGATCTTCCGAAAGCGGATTACGATCTCTGGGTGCGCGGCTACGGCCTCGTCGATTCGCCCAAGAAAAAAGCGTCGCCGGGAAAAATCGTTAACCTGACCGCCGTAGCGGCGCCGAACCGCGCCGCCGCGGCGCAGTATTATCCCGCGATCTATTGGTACTCGATGCTCAAGATACCCGATGCCGCGGAATTCGGCGGCAAAAGCAATATTCCCGCGAAGCTCACGCGCAACGACTGGCTCAACTCGCTGAAGTCCAACGGCTGCATCGGCTGCCATCAGATCGGCCAGCTCTCGACTCGGACGTTTCCCGTCAACGTTCCGTATCCGTACGATAAATTCGCGAATGCGGAAGAGGGTTGGTTCCGGCGCATCCAGTCCGGACAGTCGGGCGAGTCGATGTTCAACACGATGGTGAAAGAGATGGGCGCAGCGCCGATAAAATATTTCGCCGACTGGACCGACCGCATCGCGAAGGGCGAGCTGCCGCACGCGACGCCGCCACGCCCGCAGGGCGTCGAGCGGAATATCGTCGTCACCCAATGGGACTGGATGGACGCGAAGCACTACCTTCACGACTTGATCGCGTCCGACCGCCGTAAGCCTACCGTGAATGCCTATGGCCCGCTTTTCGGGTCGGCCGAGTACAGCAGCGATCTCATCCCGATTCTCGATCCGGTGAAGAACACCGCGAAGACCTTCAAGGCGTCCGTGCGCGACGCGAACACGCCCGAGGCCCTCGGCCCGGGGCACGCGGCGAGCGCGCAGCCCATGCAGCCTTCGGCTTACTGGGGACCCGAGAAAGTCTGGGACACCAAGGTCAATAACCACAACGGCATGTTCGACGGCAAAGGCCGTGTCTGGTTCGCCGCGAGCGTGCGCGGCCCGAATAATCCGGACTTCTGCAAGAAAGGCTCGAACCATCCTTCGGCGAAAGTGTTTCCGCTCGAGCGCACCAACCGCGCCGTGACGATGCTCGATCCGAAGACGATGAAATACAGCTTCGTCGACACCTGCTTCCAGACGCACCATTTGCAGTTCGGCTACGACGCGAACGAGACGCTCTGGACGAGCGGCGGCGGGCCGGTGCTCGGCTGGGTGAATACCAAAGTATTCGACGAGACCGGCGACTCGGCGAAGGCCCAGGGCTGGACGCCGTTTATCATCGACACTAACGGCAACGGGAAGCGCGACGATTACGTCGAGCCGAATCAGCCGGTCGATCCGGCGAAGGACAAGCGCATCGTCGCTAACTTCTACGCCATTATGCCGAGCCCGGTCGACGGCTCGATCTGGGGCACTGTGCGCGGCAATCCCGGGGGCGTCGTCCGCGTCGTGCCCGGTCCGAATCCGTCGGAGACGGCGCTCTCGGAGCTCTACAACGTGCCGGCGCCCGGTTTCGGCGTGCGCGGCGGCGACATCGACAGAAACGGCGTCGTGTGGGTATCGCTCGCGAGCGGACATCTCGGCAGCTTCGACCGGCGCAAATGCAAAGGGCCGCTCAACGGACCGAAGGCGACCGGCAATCATTGCCCGGAAGGATGGACGATCTACCAATATCCCGGACCGGGATTCGAAGGCGTCGGCGACAACAGCGCCGAGTCGAGCTACTACACCTGGGTCGATCAGCACAACACCTTCGGCCTGGGCGAGAACGTCCCGATGTCGACGGGAAACGAGAACGACGGATTGATCGCGATGAAAGACGGCAAGATGATCGTATTACGGGTCCCCTACCCGCTCGGCTTTTACGCCAAAGGTTTCGACGGGCGCATCGACGACCCGAACGCCGGCTGGAAAGGCCGCGGTCTATGGACCACCAGCGGCGACCGCGCCCCCTGGCTCAAGGAAGGCGGCAAAGGCATGCAGCCCTTCGCGGTGCATTTTCAGTTGCGTCCCGACCCGCTCGCGCATTAGAAAGGCTTGAGGCGTGAGGCAACGAGCGTGAGGAAGAAAAAGAAGTGACGGATTCTTTTTTTCTTACTCGCGCCTCATGCCTCGCATCCGGCGCCTCGCTTTGCGCCGCGCTCGCCGCTTTTCTTTTCGCCGCATCGGCCGAAGCGGCGGATCGCATTCGTATCGGCTTTCCCGAGCTCGCCGTACAATTCCTGCCGCTTCCGCTCGGAGAGAAGCGCGGCTTCTTCAAAGAGGAAGGACTGCAAGCGGAATTCATCCGCATGACACCGCCCGTCGCTCTCGCGGCGATCACCGCCGGAGAGATCGACTATTACACCGCGATCGGCCCCGGCGTCGCCGCCACGATCCGCGGCGTCGCCGTGAAGGCGGTCGCCGGATTCACCACTGGCGCGCCGTTCGTGCTGGTCGCGCGGCCGGAATATAAATCGGTCGCCGACCTCAAGGGCAAAGCGATCGCGATCAATACCTACGGCAGCCCGCTCGAGGTCGGCGGGCGCTTGATCGTCAAGCATTTCCGCCTCGACCCCGACAAAGACGTTAGATTTCTCGCCACGGGTCTTTTCGAATCGCGGCTCGCTTCCGTGCAGCAGGGTCTCACCGCCGCGGCGATGGGCTCGACGCCGTTCGAGTTCTTCGCCGCCAAGCTGGGTTTGGTCCTGCTCGCGCGCGCCCTCGATCTTTTCAACTATCCGGCAAGCGGCCTCGTCGCCACGACGAAAAAAATCAAGGAAAAACCCGACGAGATTAAGCGCGTCATCGTGGCGGGCGTCAAGGCCAACCGCTACATCCATCGCAACCGCGACGGCGCGCTTTCGTTCCTCATGGAATGGCTGAAGCTCGACAAAGAAACCGCCGCCGCATCGTACGACAGCCTAGTGAAGGCGTATCACGAAGACGGAAGCATTCCCGAGGACGGTCTTCGGCTCATCGTCGAGGAATCAAAGCGATTGGGCAAAGTCGAGCGCGACGTGCCGCTCACCGAAGTCGAAGATCTGACTGCATTGAGAGAGGCGCAAAGAGAACTCGGCATCAAAGCCAGATAACTTGATCGTGCAACATCGATCCGACGCGGAAAGGAGATCGCGATGAAATTTTGGCTGATCGCAGTTTTGGCGGCGTTGAGCGCTCCGGCGTTCGCGCAGGACGTCCCGACGATCGCGTTCGATTCGCCGCCGAACGCGGTGAAAATGCCGGCGAACATGTATCTCGGCGAGGCGGCGGGCGTCGCGGTAAATTCCAAGAAGCACATATTCGTCTTCTCGCGCGGCAACACCACTGGACCCAACTTCGGCGCCGCAGCGTCGCAGCTTCTGGAGTTCGCGCCGGACGGCAAGTTCCTGCGCGAGATCGGTAAAAACCTCTACGCGTTCGGTTTCGCCCACACCGTGCGCGTCGACAAGGACGATAACATCTGGACGGTCGACAAAGGCACCGACATGATCGTCAAATTCGATCCCGAGGGACGCGTGCAGATGGTATTCGGCCGGCGCCAGGAAGCCTCCGACGAGGCGGCGCCGCACAAGCGGCCGCCGCCGCCGCCGAGACACGAGGACGGCCGCTTCCGGCAGCCGACGGATGTCGCATGGGACCCGGCGGGCAATGCTTTCTTCAGCGACGGCTATATCAACTCACGGATCGGCAAAGTCGACAAGAACGGCCGCTGGTTAAAATCGTGGGGCGAGCGCGGCGATAAGCCGGGCGAATTCAATACCCCGCACACGATTGCCGCCGACGCACAGGGAAATATCTACGTCGGCGATCGCGGCAACGGTCGCATTCAGGTCTTCGACGGCGATGGCAAGTTTCTGCGCGAGATCGTAATCAAGGTTCCGTTCGACCGTAACGCGACGCGTCCGGCGATCGGCAACATGCCGGCCGAGGACGTGAAAGGAACGCAGGCTCCTGGCGCGCCGTGGGCGATCTGCATCACGCCGGGTCAGCGGCAGGTGCTTTACAGCGCCGACGCGTTTCCCGGCCGCGTCTATAAGCTGACGCTCGACGGCAAGATCCTCGGCGTACTCGGGGAATCCGGCAAGCAGCTCAAGCAATTCGGCTGGATACACGAAATGGCCTGCCCCTCGGAAAACGAGCTCTACGTCGCCGAGGTGTTGAACTGGCGCGTGCAGAAGCTCATCTTGCATCCGGGCCAGGCTTCGGCGTCACGGTAAAGAAGACATCAAGCGCGAGAAAAGCACGAGGCTCGAGGCGGGGCGTGAGCAAGAAAGAAAATAGCTTGAGGCGCGAGTCGTGACGCGGTAGAACTACCGAGAATCAGTTTCTGCATAACTGCGTAGGGGCGGTTCGCGAACCGCCCCTATTTTTATGAACCTAAATCTACATCATCTTCTTCCGGTTCTCCGCGCCATCGCCGTCGGCGTGCCGGCCGGGTATATTTTTCATCTCCTGCACACGCCGATTCCTTGGATGATCGGGCCGATGATCGCCGTCGCGGCGCTGAATCTCATGGGCGTGCGCATGGCCTCGCCGCCGTACGCGCGGCAAATGGGCCAGGTGATTCTCGGCTCGGCGGTTGGACTTTACTTTACGCCGTCGGTCGTGCGCGAGCTCGCGGCGAATTTTCCGGCGATCCTGGCGGCCACTGTCGCGGTCTTCATCGTCGGCGGTTTCGGCGCGCTGACGCTGAGCCGCGCCTCCGGCGTCGATGGCAAATCGACCTTCTTCGCTTCGATTCCCGGCGGCGCGATGGCGATGGCCGTGCTGGCCGACAAGTACGGCGCGGAGGTCGCGCCCGTCGCGGTCGCGCACAGCCTGCGCGTGTCGCTCATCGTGCTATCGATACCCTTCGTCCTTACCTACAGCGGCATACCGCTCGTCGGCGCAGCCTATCGACCGGACGCCCCGCTCGATTACGTGGTCCTTGTTCCGTCGCTTCTTTTCGGCTGCGTGATCGGCGAAGTCTCCGAGCGGCTGCATATTCACAATGGGTACCTCCTCGCGCCGATTTTCTTCGTCGCGGCGCTAACGGTTGCAGGCATTCAGCTTTCCGGGGTGCCGCATGGCTTCACCGACTTCGCGCAGCTCATGTTCGGACTCGTCCTCGGCGCGCGCTACGAGCGCGCCTTTTTCATGCGTTACAAGCTTTTCATCCCGTTCGCGCTGCTGAACTCGTTTTTCATCCTGATCGCGTCTGTCATCGCCGGGCTGCTGCTCGCATGGATGTTCAATCTGCCGATCGCGACCATGCTGCTCGCGACCGCGCCCGGCGGCCTCGCGGAGATGACGATCACGGCGCAGGCCTTGAAGATCGGCGTCCCGCTCGTGGTGGCATTTCACCTGTTTCGGGTGGTCGTCGTGAATATGGGAACGCAGTATATTTATACGTTCAGCGTGTGGGCGCGCGACGCGGTCGCCGCGCGGCGTGAGATCGCAGAACTAAAAGCATCCCGCAAGCTTGCTGAAGATCAAGCCCCCCGGCTTACGGCTTCGCCGGTCGTTCCGCCGACGACTCCGAACGATTCCGAATAAGGCTTTCGCAAAGTCACCCAGCCGGTACCCGCGACTGCGAGCACGGCGGCAATCGCCATCGTAATGGGGGCGCCGATCCATGCGGCAACGGCACCCAGGGGAAACGCGCCCATCGGTCCGAGGCCGCGATTCAGCAGACCGAAGAAGGCCATGATGCGCCCGCGCATTTTTTCCTGCGCATTCAGCTGGAGCAATGAGGCGATCAGCGACAATAGCGTCGTCTGAAACGCGCCCACCAGCACGAGAACCGCCACCGAAAGTGCGAACATGCCGGAAATGGAAAAAACCAACAGAGAAGAGCCGAAGCCTATGGTGAGCGTCAGCAGGAGCGATCGGACATCGCGAGCGCGGCGGAGCGAAGCGAGCGCGATGCCGCCGACGATCGCGCCGGCCCCCGGCGCCATGAGCAGCACGCCGAGCCCCGGCGCACCGACGCCGAGGATCTTCGCGAATGCCGGCATGAACTGCGTGTACGATTTCGTGAAGAGACTGATGATCGTGAGCGTGATCAGCAACGATCGGAAAACCGGCTGCCGCCACACGATTCCGATCACGTCGAGAGTATCGTGCACGACAGATTTCTTTTCCGTCGACCCCGCCGGTGTTTTAGGAATATGAATCATGACAATCGTCACGAGCACGGCCACGTAGCTCACGGCATTTAAATAGAAGCAGCCGGCGGCGCCGATCAGCGGGATGAGCGATCCGCCGAGCGCCGGCCCGAAGAGCACCGCGCCGTGAAACACGAGATTATAGAGACTCGTCGCGTTCAGCAGGTCGTCGCGCGTAACCGTAGCGGCGAGCACGGTTTGCCGGATCGGCTGCTCGAAAGAAAGCAACACGCCGGTAAGCGCCGATACGGTAAGGATATGCCACACGCGCACGGCGCCGGTCGTCGTGAGCACGCCGAGAACGAAGGCCATGATCACGAACGCGCCTTGATCGAGGAGAAAAAGCAACCGGCGGTCGGCCCGGTCCACCACCGCGCCGCCGAAAGCGGAAAAGAGCACGCGCGGCACGCCGAGGCACAGCCCGTCGAGACCGAGATAAAAAGTGGAGTTGGTGAGCTCGTAGATGAGCCACGCCTGCGCGGTCGATTGGATCAGCGTGCCGGTCTGGCTCAAAAACAGACCGATCCAGAAAACGCGGTAATCGCGGTGACGAAAGGCGCGGAACGTATGCTGGAAAACCATCGCGGAAAAATTCTCGTCGCGGAAATCCTAGGTGCAGGCTCGAAGGTGACAGTTCCGACGCCGAGAGTCAAATCATGGCTTGACACGCGCCGAACCGAATTCTAGGCTTCGAGGCATTCGATCTTTCGAACATTCCGCCTACCGCGACAAAGCCGCCGTAATGGACGACCTCGCGGCCGTGCTCGCGGGCGAAGACGCCGAGGAGATCGCGCGCCGGAGAGAAGAGGACGACAAGAATACGTTCGCGATCGGTCCGGAAGAAGACGACGAGGATGAGCAGTCGGTCGCATAGCCTTTCACCCGTCGCCTTTACGCGCCGGCTGCCATACGCTAAGTAATCCGCAGCTACCCCAAGGAGGCACGCATGGCGATCTCTCCCGCTCTACGCTCGGACCTCGCGCCGAGCGGAAAAATCCGCGTCGGCGTCAACCACGCGAATCCCGTTCTGGCGAAAAAGGATCCGCAAAGCGGCGCGCTCAGCGGCGTCGTAGTGGATCTATCGACCGAGCTCGGCCGCCGTACCGGCCTGGCGATCGAGTTCGTCCAGTACGACGCGGCAGGCAAGATGGTCGAGGGACTTAAAAACAACGAGTGGGACGTCGCATACCTGGCGGTCGATCCCGGCCGCGGCGAGATCGACTTCACGCCGCCGTACATCGAGATCGAAGGCACGTACCTCGTGCCGGCGGGCTCGCCGCTGAAATCAGTCGCCGACGTCGACCGCGACGGCGTGCGCATCGCGCTCTCAGCCGGCGCGGCATATGAGCTATTCCTGAGCCGGAGCTTGAAGCATGCGAAGACGGTAAAGACGGCCACGCCGCCGGAGGCGTTCGCTTTGCTGGTCGACGGAAAAGTTGAAGCGCTCGCCGGCGTCAAGCAGACGCTCATCGCGAACGCCGCGAAGCTCTCGGGCTCGCGCGTGCTCGACGGCCGATTCATGGCGATCGGTCAGGCGCTCGGAATCGCCAAGGGCCGCGCGGAAGGTTTGAGATATTTGCGCGAGTTCATCGCCGACGCCAAGGCGTCGGGGCTCGTCGCGCAGGCGCTGGAGCGCAACGGCGTTAAAGGCGTCGCGATCGCGCGTTAGTGGTGCGCGCTCGAATAGCCTTCGTCGTCGATGCGTTTGATTTTCTTCCAGTAGCTGCGCCAGTCTTCCGAGCCGCCGACGATCTCCGAGATGACGGCGATCTCCGGCACGCGCGCCTTCGCGGGATCGCGGATGACGTGCGGCGCCTCCCCTCCCGCCTCGACCTGTTTGATCGCTTTTAGAAATGCGCGGCGGTTGGCGATGATCGCCTTGTCCGTTGTGCCGAGGTGCTCTTCGTCGCGATTCTGGATCGCGCCCGGGCTTTGCACCATCGCGGCGTCCTGGGGCAGGTTGTTCGTGCCCAGCCCGCTGAAATTTCCGTTTTTCATCGACTCACGGTCCTGGAGATAATTATTCGCGGCGTTGCGCACGAGCCGATAGTTCGGCGTCATCTCCGGCCGCAGCGAATGGATGTTTTTCCAGTCGCGCGCCTCCAGAGGGCCGCTGCGGCGGAAGATCACGACGTATTTCCAGTGATTGTAGTCGTCGATCGGCACGTGCCAGTTGATGTCGTAACCGTCGCCCGCCATCGGACCGATAATCGTGCTCACGTTCGGAAAAATCGAATTCGTCAGCCGTAAATAAATCTTCTCGTCGTCTGCGCGCCGGATGGAATAGACGCGCACGCCGAAGTCGGTTTCCTCGACCTCGATGCGCGGCGCGGCGTCCTTGCGATACATGGCCATCGGCTGGACGCCGTCGGAGCCTTTGATCGCGCGCTGGCGCCACGCAGGCTGGTTGGTCCGCCGGTGCAGATAGGACAAATGCGCCGGATCGATCTCGCCTTCGTGCGCCTGCAGGTAATTGCACTCGTGCAGCACCTTGTAGGCGTAGCGATGATTTTCCGGCGCGATCAGCGGCTCGTAGAGCGGGAACACCGGCGCCTCGCCCGGACCCATGTAAGTGAAAATAATTCCGCCCAGCTCTTTGCAGGGATACGAGCGATGGCGAATCTTGTTCTTGAAGTCGCTGCCCTCGGGCTCGGCCGGCTGCTCCAGACATCTCCCGTCCACGCCATAAAGCCAGCCGTGATAGAGACAGCGCAGGCCGCCGTCTTCGAGCCGGCCGAGGCTAAGATCGGCGCCGCGGTGCGCGCAGCGCCGTCCTAGCAAGCCGACGGCGCCGCTTTCGCTGCGAAAGAGCACCAGATCTTCGCCTAGCATTTTCGCGGCGAGCGGCGCGCCATTCTCGGGCAGCTCCTCGCTCAACGCGACCGGCTGCCAGTAGCGCCGCATCCATTCGCCTCCCGGCGTTCCCTGGTTGGTGCGGACTAAAATTTCATTTTCGTCGGCCATCAACATAACTTCCTCCGCGTTATTTTGCCGATTCGATGCTTTTCTTCACCAGCTCCGCCGGCCGCGGGTCGGTGAGCAGATCGTATTTGTTGGTGAGAAAGTATTTCACCTGCGGCTGGCGGCGCGCCTTCACATTGCGCCGGTCCTCAGGAATATCTTCCCTCAACGAATCCTGGTCGTCGTTGTTTTTTAGCACGTTCTCGAGCCAGGCAAGCTGCCCTTCGCGCGACAAAAACCAATTGAGCGCAATCTTGGCCGCGTTCGGATGCGGCGCGCGGTTCAAGAAGCTGACCGTGAGACCCGTCGGGCTGATGAAGCCGCCCTCCTTGAAGTGGCCGGAGGTGAATTGCTTGATCGGCAGCCCGGCCTTTTCCGCGCCGCCGACCTCGGTGCCACGAGGAAACAATCCGAGCGCGTATTTTTCCAGCGCGACCCAGTCGATCAGCCGCTCGTCCTCCCGCATGATGCGGACGCTCATTTCGGTGAAGAGCCGCCGCAGGAACTCCGGTCCGAGATCGGGGCTGTGATAATAGAAGATAATCGTCTGGCTCGCCGGGCCGGCGACGCGCGGATCGATCGCGACGATCTTGCCTTTCCACTTGGGGTTGAGCAGGTCCCAGTAGGATTTCATCTCGTCGGGATTGACGAGATTTTTATTGTAAAGCACCTCGCCGCCGGGGCTGCCCTCGAACATCAAGATGTACTGTCCTTCGTTGTCGACGTACTGATGCTTTTTTTGCCACCACTTCGATTGATCGACGACGTCGGGCAGGATCAACAACGGCTTGAGCGGATCGAGCGCTTTGGCGGGGTAAAGCGCCGTCGTCGGCGTGGTAGAGCCCTGCACGAAGATATCGGGAATATATTTTCCCGCGCGGCGCTCGGCGAGGACTTTCTGGCCGAGTTGGAAGCCGCGGCCGGTCACGGTCGTGACTTTTATCTTCGGGAACTTCTTTTGGAAGACTTCGCGGAAGACCGGCTCGGTGCTGTTCGTGCTATAGACGACGATCTCGCCTTCTTGCTGCGCTGCGTTCAGCGTCCGGTCCCAATCGGACTGCCACTCGGCGCCGAATGCCGGCTTGCCGGCGAGAAATAGCGCCGCCAGCACGACGATCTTCCAGTGAATCACGTTCGCTTCCCCTTCGACGACGTTTCTTGGTACTTTATCGCGTCGCGCATTGTCAAGTTGCGGGCGCACCGACCACATGCTAAGCAGCCGGCATGTGGTATCTCGTTTTTACGCGCAATGTGAAAGGCAAAGAATCCGAGCTCAAAGACAGCGTCGCCGCGCATCGGCAGTGGCTGGATGATCAGCATCGCGACGGCCGCCTGCTCTTTTCCGGCCCGACGACGGACGGCGGCGGCGGCGCTTACGTCATGCTCGCGAAAAGCCTGGACGAAGCGCGGCAGCTCGCGGCATCCGATCCGCATCACGAGAACGGCTCGCGCCGGATGGAAATCTTCGAATGGCGCGCACATCGGGCCTTCGGCCTCGACGGGCCGACGATCGAGGATATCGAGCGCCTAGCGGGTGTGAAGAAATCGTAGCGCGATCTATAGTTATCGGCGCGCTTCGGGTAACTAGCTCCTTGACGCGCCGGAATCGTTGTCGTAGCGTCTGCCCATGAAAACCGATCGTTACGATTACTCGCCAATCATCTCCCGCACGCCGCTCGAATGGCCGAACCGTGCCCGCGTCGCGCTTATCGTCGCTCCGAATATCGAGTCGTTTCATATCGACATACCGATACCCGGCGTGAACTCACCGCTGCCGGACGTGACTAACTATTCGCTGCGTGATTACGGCTCGCGCGTCGGCGTCTTTCGAATGATGGACGTGCTGGACAAGCACGGCATCCGCGCTACCGTGCTGCTCAACTCCGACGTCTGCGCGCACCATCCCGCGATCATCGAGGAAGGCAACCGGCGCGGCTGGGAATGGCTCGGCCACGGCGTGACGAACAACGTCCGCATCAACCAATACCCCCCAGACGAAGAGCGCAGCGTCATCCGCCGCATCAAAGAGACGATCGCGAACGCGACCGGCAGGCCGCCGCGCGGCTGGCTCGGCCCAGGCGGCGGCGACCAAAGCTTAGATACGCTCGATCATCTCGCCGCCGAAGGCTTCGACTACACCTGCGACTGGGGCATCGACGATCAGCCGGTCGCGATGCGCGTGAAGACCGGCCGTATGGTCGCCATCCCGTACCAGCAGGGCCTCAACGACATCCGCGTCATGCATCATACCGGCACCGCGCCCAAAGATTGGTTCCAAATGGTGTGCGATCAATTCGATGTTCTATACAAAGAAGGGGCGGAACAGGCGCGCGTCATGACCTTGCCGCTCCATCCCTTCGTCGTCGGACTCCCCTTCCGCAGCAAGTATCTCGACGACGCGCTCGCGTACATCTGCGCCCACAACGGCGTTTGGAAAACGACCGGAGCGGAGGTGGCCGATCATTTTTATGCGCACTACTACCGCAAGCCGTGATGGAATTGCGCGGCGGGTTCTTCAATTCGCGCTGATCGCGCTTCTCGCGTGCGTGGCGGCACGCGCGTCTGCCGCCGACCGCGTGATCATCGGCAACGTTTCGCGCACGGTCGAGCAGCTTCCGAACTACGCGGCAAGCGACAAAGGATTCTTCGCTCAAGAAGGGATTCAGGGCGACGTTGTTCTTATCGGCTCGACCGACACGCTGATCCAGGCGCTCATCGCCGGGCAGGTAAACGTCGCCATCGTCGATCCCACGCCGGCGATCAACGCGGTCGAGCGCGGCGCGCGGTTGAAGATCATCGGCGGCACGGTGCCGATCGCCGCCTATACGCTCGTCGCCTGCCCCAAATATAAAAGCATCAAAGAGCTCAAGGGCACGACGCTGAGCGTCGTCAGTCTCGTATCGGGCAGCACGATCTTTCTAAAAGAGATGCTCAAGCACGAAGGCTTCGAGGCGAATCGCGACTACGCGATGATCCAGGGCGGTCCGACGACTCAGCGTCTCGCGAGTTTGAAGGGCTGCGTCGCGTCGGCGACGATGGTACTCGGCGGCGATCTGCCGCGTGCCCGCGAACTCGGCTACAATACGATCGCGCGGTTGCAGGACTATGTGCCAAACCTCCAGTTCCACAGCTTCATCGTCGACAGCCGCTGGGCCGAGGCGAACGCCGCTCTCACCGTCCGTTATTTGAAAGCGATGGTTCGCGCGATGCAGTGGTCGCACGCGCACAAGGAAGAGGCCGCCGAGCTGGTCAGCCGGCGCACCGGCATCCCACTCAAATACACGCGTGCCAGCGTGGATGAATATCTTTCGCAGGGCATCATTAGTCGCGACGGCTCCGTCAACCGCGAAGGTTTTCAGCGACTCATCGATCTCATGGGCCCGACGCTGTTCAAGCAGACGCCTTATCCCACGCCGGACAAATATCTCGACTTGAGCTATCTCGCCCGCGCGCATCAGGAACTGAGCGCGCGCTGAAATAACCGGCATTCAACACTCCCGGCAAGTAAATACCTGCATTGACTTCCGCCTGGCCCTTCCTCAGAAATTTACGAGGAGGTGCTTCATGAACAACACGCAATTCAAAGGCGGTTGGAAGGAATTCAAAGGCGAGCTGAAGAAAAAATGGGGCCAGTTCACCGACGACGATCTTTTGGAGGCCGAAGGCGATTACGAAAAGTTCCTCGGCGTCATTCAAAAACGGTACGGCGACAAAAAGGACGAGATCGCCAACTGGACCAAGGACTGGTATTCGAATCAAGAGCGGCAGGATATTCTACGTAAAAAGGCGACGGAATCACCGAACCAGGCGTAACGCGCGCTTTTTCCATAATCGGTACAGCCGTAAACGTCTACGCGGTTAAACGTTTGCGGCTGTGCAGCGCATTTGTTCGCTCCATTACTCCATCTCCTTGACCGCATTCGCATCGCGGTGCTACAAAATGCGGACGCCGCTTCCGCATGTACAAGTTTCTTCGCGCGAGAAAAATCGCGACCGACGGGGTTCTCTCCTCGTATCAACTCCTGACGCTCTATTTCCCCGGCTTCATACTTGCGCTCGGATATAGCATCGCAACGCCGGCTGTACCCGTCTTTGCCAAGTCTTTTGATACCGGCTTCGCCGTCGCATCGCTGGTTTTGGTGATCCACGGTCTCGGTGAAATGCTCGCGACGGTGCCGACGGGCTTTTTCGTCGACCGCTTCGGCCGGCGTCCGATGTTGTTTGCAGGACCTATTCTCACGGCGACCGCGTCGTTTCTCATCGCGGTCGCCCATTCGTTTCCGGAGCTGCTGGCGTATCGTTTCATCGAAGGCGTGGGCAGCGAAATATGGCGCCAGGCGCGGCTCGCGATGATCGCGGACGCGAGCCGCACGCGCGAGCGCGGACGGCAGATGAGTGGCATGATCGGCACGGAGCGTGCCGGCAGGCTCATCGGCCCGGCGCTCGGCGGTATCTTCGCGCTTTCCAGCATTCGTCTGCCGTTCGTGGTATACGGCGCGCTCGCCTTTCTCGCCATCGTGCCGAGCTTTTTTCTCGTCCGGGAATCCGCGCCGGGATATCTAGGCGGTGAGCCGAAGAACGAGCCGCAGTTGGCGACCGGGATACTTTTGAAGTCGATGCTGACGCCGCGGTATCTCAGTTTTTTCACCACGCAGTTCTTCGCCTCGATTACGCGCGGCGTGCTCTGGGGCGGCACGCTGCTGCTCTACGCGACGTTCGCCTACGGCGCCGGCGCGCAGGTGCTCGGCGGCCTCGCCACTGTGGGTACGATCGTCGGCATCCCCATCACGTTCGCCGCCGGCTATCTCATGGACCGCTTCGGGCGCAAGGTTACAATGGTGCCGGGCTTCATTCTGATCACGCTGGGAATCTTCTACCTCGCCGCGAGTGCCGCCATGGGCTGGGGCATCGCGACCTTCGTCGCGGGTTTCTTGTGGATTCAGGCAACCGGCAGCATCACGGCCGGCAGCATGCAAGTCCTCGGCGCCGACATGGCGCCGGCTGCTGGCCGAGGGCGCTTTTTCGGATTTTGGCGGCTCATCAACCAAACCGGCGCATTGATCAGCCCGGCGGCATTCGCCTGGATCGCGGAGCGGCAGGGATACAGCACCGGTTTTATCATTTTCGGCTTCAGCGCCCTGGCGACGGCTTTGCTGCTCGCGTTCACCGTCACGGAGACGGTGAAGACAGAAAAAGTTATTGACCGCGCATCGTCCGAAACTTCTTATCTGACATCGTCTCAGCATCGCGTCCTCGACAGCACGCAAGTATACAAGAAGAAATAATCAATTGGCCTATGTCTCGCTCTTGACCGCCGGGACTGCTTTCTCTAACCTCTGCTCAGATCATCCACAAAGGAGCCTGAAATGAATTATCGCCTCGAACACGTCGCGATTCTCTGCAAGAACCTCGAAGAATCCATCGCCTTCTATCAGAGGCTTTTCGGAGGCGAGCCGACTCCGATCAGAAAAGGCGCAGCCGGGTATGGCTTCTGCTTTCTCAAAGTCGACGGTCAGGCTCCGCTCCAGTTGATGGAAACCGACGGCGCCGTCGGCGTGCATCATTACGGCTTCGTCACCGACGATATCGAGGCGGTGGCAACGGATTTCCAAGCCAAGGGAACGAAGATCCTGCGGGAGAACCGGGACGCCGCCGGGAAGCTGACTACCATCTTCTGCCAGGACCCTAACGGGCTTCAAATCGAAGTACGCGTGCCGCGGTAACCCGCCGGTATTATTTAATATTTGGTAGCGGATTAGTCGCAAAAGTTGACTTCCATTCTTTCGGTGTGTAACTTAGACCTACAAGGTCCAGGAATGTTTGTGGAGGCATAATGGCAAAAAGCTTCAAGCAGCTGATGGACGAGGCCCGTAAGGATATCAAAGAGGTTTCCGTCCAGGAGACGAAGGATCTGCTCCAAAAGAACGGCCACATTCTCTTGGATGTGCGCGAGAAAGACGAGTACCGCGAAGGTCATCTCGAAGGTGCGGTATCGCTGCCGCGCGGCTTTCTGGAAATCAAAGTCGAGACGACGGTTCCCGAGAAGTCGACTCCGATCATCGCTTATTGCGCCGGAGGCACCCGCTCGCTGCTCGCCGCCAAAGCTCTTAAAGAGATGGGGTATCAGAATGTAGTCTCAATGTCCGGCGGGTACGGCGCGTGGAAGACAGCCGGCTATAAATGGGTTCAAGATCACCAGTTCACGCAGGAGCAGACGACGCGCTACAGCCGGCACTTTTTGCTTCCGGAAGTCGGCGAAGTCGGCCAGGCGAAATTGTTGAAGGCGAAAGTACTCATGGTCGGCGCCGGCGGTCTCGGCTCGCCTTCAGCTTACTATCTCGCGGCCGCAGGCGTGGGGACAATCGGCATCATCGACAACGACGTCGTCGATCTTTCTAACCTCCAGCGGCAAATCCTGCACAGCAACAACCGGGTCGGCATGCCGAAGGTCGAGTCGGCGAAGCTCACGCTCGAAGGTCTGAACCCGGACGTCAAGGTGATTCCTTACCAGGAAAAACTCACGTCGCAGAACATCATGGAGATTATCAAGGATTACGACATCATCGTCGACGGCTGCGACAATTTCCCGACGCGGTATCTCGTGAACGATGCCTGTGTTCTCACCGGCAAGCCCAACGTCCACGGCAGCATCTTTCAGTTCGAGGGTCAGGCGACGGTCTTCTATCCCGGCAAAGGCCCCTGCTATCGCTGCTTATATCCCGAACCTCCTCCCGCGGACATGGCACCGTCGTGCGCGGAGGCCGGGGTCCTGGGAGTTCTCCCCGGACTCATCGGCACCATCCAGGCATTGGAGGCAATCAAGCTGATCCTCGCCAAGGGCGAGACGCTCGTCGGCAAGCTTCTGTGCTTCAACACGCTGACGAATGAGATCAATACGCTGAACCTTCAGCGCGACCCGGGCTGCCCGATGTGCGGCGAGAAGCCGAGCATCCACGAACTGATCGATTACGAGGAGTTCTGCAGCCTCCGTAACCCGCAGGTGCATGGATCCACGGACCAGCCGTCGCTCGTGCATTAAAGCAAGATCGCTAGGGAAATTACCTAAAAAGGGGCCCCGAAATCGGGGCCCCTTTTTTATCCCAGACTCAGGTCACATCATAAGTCGATTTTTGTGACCCGTTGTTTATTGAATGTAACCGTGCGGTCATGATTATGTACGTTTCATTCGATAAAGACGGTAGCGCGAGGGCTAGTCGTTCGGGGGAATTTCCAACGAAAATCAGGTTTCCCCTGACTTGTGTAACGAGAGGGCCTTGGTAGATAACTGTCACGCTGTTTTGGGAGGGGTACAATGAAGCTGCGCAATGATCCGCTAAAGTCTTTTGGTGGTCTACGCAATTGGCCGCCGACGTGGAGTTGCATCGGTGGAGAAAATAAGAGCCGCCCTACCGGTGAGGTCGGTGTGCTCAAAGAGGTCAAAACCTACTATCCGACCGGACAAACCTTCGGGCTTCCTTTGAATCGCATCTTCTTGTTCATCGAATACGATAACAGTCGTTACGTCGGCGGAATGTCGTTTGAGGACGCGGAAGTCTGCAAGACGGTCGCTGAGCTTCTTAAGAGCCACTGCGGGCATGATCTCGCGGAGATCGGCGAGCTCGAGCTTCGATTTCTCGACAAAACCGCTGCCGCACAACAACCGGAGAAAGCGGCAAGCGGCTTATGGCGTCGCGTCGTCGAGTTTTCGGGCCAAGCGCTCCGCCGCGCGTCCTAACCAATTCGCCCATCGATCAAAAAAGCCTCGGAGAAAATCTCCGGGGCTTTTTTATTTATTTTGGATTTCTACAACAGTTGGGAAAGCTCGAGGCCGCCGATATCCTGGAGAGTGCGGCCGCGATGCGCTTTAAGAATTTCGAATACCTGCTGACACGCAGCGGCGTCCTTAAACACCAAAGAGCCCATATACTCGCCACCCTCGAGCGCTACCAGCAGATGCATTTGTTCTTGTCGAAGCCGTGAGGGAATGACTTCAATGAGCACGCCGATTTCTCCCGTTGGATTACCATGCGGCACACCACCGGTCCAAAACCAAGTCGGCGGCCAGCTGGACACTGCACCGCCCCACATCGCCGAACGCAGGTGCATGAATTGTCCATAGTGCGTCTTTGGAAAAGCACAAGTAGGCAATAAAAATTTTTTGGATGCTTGCGGCGCTAAGACACCGGAAATGAAAAGGCCCTGCTTTCGCAGGGCCTTAGAGATGGAGCGGGTGACCGGGGTCGAACCGGCGACCTTATGCTTGGCAAGCATACGCTCTAGCCAACTGAGCTACACCCGCATGTTTTGAATTTTTATCTCAAGCTCCCGGCTTTGTCAATTTCAGTCGGCCATACGCCGCTGAAAGCGCCGGAAGAATTGCAGGTGGTAATGCACGCCTGACCACAACGCGATCGCGGTGGAGACCACGAGGAAGTACATTCCGGCGGCGTAAAAATCGACATGGAAATAATCGTAATGCACCAGGAGTCCGACGATCGCGAAGCATTGTAGGATAAATTTGTATTTGCCGAGGTCCTCGGCCTCCATGACGACTCCCTCAGTTAAGGCGATGCACCGGAGCACGGTCACGGCAGTTTCGCGCGCTACGATAATGACGACGAGCCAAGCCGGAACCGTCGGCTCACGATCGATCGCGGCAAGCATGATAAGCGTCGAGATGATCAGCAGCTTATCGGCTACCGGATCGAGAATCCGGCCGATGTCGGAGACGGCACTGCGGCGGCGCGCCAGATAGCCATCGAAGAAGTCGGTTAGGGTCGCGAACAGAAACAAAGCGGCCGCAGCCAGCGCGCTTTCAGGGTCGGGAAACGTCAGTAGATAGACGAGAAACGGAATAACTGCGATACGGAAAAGACTGAGGAGATTCGGCAGGGTCCACACGGCCCCGCCTCTAGTGGCTTTGTTGAACGACGGCGAGCTGGGAGTTTTGGCTGTAGCGCTCGTGAAAATTGAGCACGCGCTTTACGTATTCGCGTGTTTCTGCGAATGGCGGAATGCCGCCGTATTTTTCGACCGCCTGAATGCCGGCGTTATACGCCGCAAGCGCGAGCCGGAGATCGCCGCGATACCGATCGAGAAGCAGTCTCAAATGCTGAACCCCGCCTTCGATGTTCTCCGTCGGATCGTACGCATTAGCGATATTATAAAGCCGCGCCGTGTCGGGCATGAGTTGCATCAAACCCTGCGCGCCTTTGGGCGAACGCGCGGACTGATTGAAATTCGACTCGGCTTTCACAACGGCGCGCACGAGCGCCGGGTCTACACCATAGCGCTCGGAAGAGTTCTGAATCAAGCTGTCGAACTGACTCGGATCGGCAGTCGTCACGGCCGCCGGAAAGCGCTCGCGTCGTCCACCTAGCAGGCGGCAACCCCCCCGGGCTGGTGTGTTGGTGAATATCACAGCGCCGTCGGCTTCGGTGCATTGATACATCTCTGCCCGCAGCTCGGCCGTGAATAGCGCCACGCCCAAGGTCACACTCAACAGCAGCGCCTGTGACCCCCTCATAGTGGCGCCTAGAATAGCGCGTTTACATCCCTAGTGTCAATACCCGATCCGGGTCTCTTTCAACCTCCCAATATGACGCAAGATCTTGTTTTTATTATTAAATATACGTTAACCCCGACGGACAAAGCGAGTCTTCGCACGGCCGTTGGCGTCAGCCGGACATAGAATTCCTCTTTTGCATCGACACGTAAAATCGCCTGTCTCGCCGCTATATCGAGACCTCGGATGGTGCCCTCGAGAACGTTGCCCGCCGAGATGTTCTCGGCTTTTTGGGTGGCGACCAGTATGTCGTCCCCGGCTATTCCGATCTGAAAACGAGAATTCAGCGGCTTCGGCGTGTACGGAATGAACAGGCAGGTGCCGGATTCGAGCCGGACCCGGCTTCGCCCGTCGTCTGCATTCGAATCGATCAAGACTGCCTCGAAGACATTTTCCAACCCGGAGTCGATCTCGTCTAAAACGGCGCCCGAGGTCAAAACAGCATGGGGCACGCCCTGGGCCGTGACACGGCCGTGAGCAAGCATGATCATCCAGTCGGCGAGAGACAGCGCTTCGACGGTATTGTGAGTGACGTAAATCATCGGAACGGCCAACTCGTCGCGCACGCGCTTCAGATACGGCAGGATGCGTTCCTTTAATCCGATGTCCAGGGAAGCCAGCGGCTCATCGAGCAGCAGAAGTCGGGGCCGCGAAAGCAACGCGCGAGCCAGCGCGACCCGCTGCGCTTCGCCGCCCGAGATATGATGCACCGAGCGGTCGAGCAGTTGCCCGATCTCGAGCAGCGCCACCACATGCTCGAGAGAAAATTCCGTCGAGCCGTTGCGCGAGACTGCATTGCGGGTCCCGAATAAAATGTTTCCTCGCACCGAGAGATGCGGGAAGAGCGTAGGATCCTGCGGTACGTAACCTACGGCGCGCTCGCGCGGCGGAACATCGATCCCGCGGGCCGACGAGAAGAGTGTGCGTCCCCCGATCTCAATCTCGCCCGACTCGATGTGACGAAGGCCCGCGACCGCTTCCAACAAAGTCGTCTTGCCGGCGCCCGAGGGTCCGAGAATCGCCGCTACTCGAGAGTCGAGGGCAAGATCGACCTCGAGCGCGAATGTGGAGAGCGGGATACGGCATCGGAGCAGCATAGTGTTATGTCTTTATTTTCGATCGCGCGAGCCGCTCCGAGAGCGCGACCGCGATGAAGGCCAGGACGATTGTGACGCCGAGAAGCGTCAAAGCTTCATGATCCTGGCCGAGCTGGACAAAACTATAAATCGCCAGCGACAGTGTTTGCGTCCGTCCTGGAATATTGCCGGCAACCATAATCGTGGCGCCGAATTCGCCGAGCGCCCGGGAGTACGCGAGCAGACATCCGGCGACGACGCCGCGCCATGCAAGCGGCAGCGTCACCGCGAAAAATATTCTCGGACCAGCCGCGCCGAGTGTCGAGGCGATCTGCTCCAGACGCGGATCGACCTCGACGAACGCGCTCCGCGCCGAACGTACGAGAAGCGGAAACGACATGACGGCCATCGCGATAAGCACGCCCTTGGGGTTGAACACCACTTCGACGCCGCGGTCATAAAGCCACGCACCGACTGGACTTCGGCGTCCGAAAATCTTCAAGAGAACGAGACCTGTTGCAACCGGCGGCATGACCAGCGGCAGCATCACAATCGTCTCCACGAAGGTCTTCCCAGCCCAGTTTTTGCGCGCCAGCACCCATGCGACCGCAATCCCGATAGGCAGGATCAGAAGAGTGCTCGCCAGCGCGACGGCGAGCGAAAACAGCGTTATTTGCCAGATTTCAGCCGACACCACGTCTCCGCTTCGGCAATGGCACTACAACATTACAGCGAAATTTTCGAATTCAGCGGCTTTGTCACGTAGGTAAAGATACCATCGGCCGCGGGACTCACTCCGGCAGTCCTTCGACCGCGATCTTCTCGATCAACGGGAGATCGCCATCGAGAAAGTCGAACTGTCGCAATTCCTTGGCCTCGGCCCAGCGGATATCTTCGAAAATTCGATTGCGCATCACACCCGCGTACGCATCCACGCGAAAGAAAGTCAAATCGACCGCCCTTCCGTCGATGTACTGATGACCGTGGCGGAATATTTTCTTCGCCGCGGTGACCTCGATATCGAGCTCCTCTTTTAATTCCCTGAACAGCGCGGCTTCCAACGCTTCGCCGGCTTCGACCTTCCCGCCGGGAAATTCCCATTTCGACGCGAACGGACCGCCTCGCCGCTGACACACCAGAACACGTCCATTGCTAACGATGAGCGCGGCAACGACCGTAATCGCGCCCATCTATCGTTCCTTGCTCTCCGTTGCAAGCTCCCGCTTGAGCACGAGGCAGCTGCCGTGCATGATGCTCTGAGTCGAGCAGACCAGCTCCCAGCCCTGCCTTCCGAGATCGTTCAACGACGTTTCGGAAAGGTCGGCGGTGACGAGGATATGATATTCGAATTGGCTCATTTTGCGGTTCCTTGTTTGATTGCGGTCGGCGGCGGGCTTATTGCACGATCTTGTCAGCGCGCTTCAGCAGCTCTCGCGGCAAGGCCAGGCCGAGATCGCCGGCTGTCTTGGAGTTGACCGTGAGATAGAATTTCTCGGGCTGCCCGAACGGAAGGTCTGCGTTCTGGCCGGCCTTGGGTTTACGTTGCTTAAAGATGCGATCGATCAGAACGGCGGTGTGCCGCCACATTTCATCCGCAGTCAGGCCGTAGCTAATGAGCCCGCCGGCGGCGACGAATTCTTCCAATCCTGAGATAGAGGGCAGCCGTGCTTTGGCGGCCAGTGAGGCGAGTTCTCCTAAATGGCTCGTGAACAAAAGTTGTGGCTCAAGGATCAAGCCGTTGTCCTTATTCGCGACCATCGTTGCGAAGGCGTCCTGGAAGTCACCTGCCCTTTTCACCTTCCGGCCGTCAAGCTCGACACCGAGCGACTCTGCCGCCTTGCGCATCTGTCTCAGGTAATTCGCCGGAATCGCGTTGACCTCGTGCCACATGATCGCGACGCGGGAAATCCGGGGTGCGATCTCCTTCAGGAGCTTCAGCCGTTGAATGCCGAGATCGGCAGAGATATTGGTCACTCCCGTCAGGTTCGACGTGGCCTTGATCGTCTCGATCCGTGAAGCAATCACGATCGGCGTCGTATGGGTCTCCGAGCGAGCGACCTGACGGCGCGCCGCCTGCCCGGCGGAGACTCCGGCGGTAACGATGAGGTCTGGATTTTTCGCGACGAGATCCATTGCCGCTCGATCGATCTGCTCGATCCTTCCACCGGCATTCTCAGTCTCAATCATAATCGTTTTACCGTCGATATAGCCGGCGTCGGCGAGAAATTTTTTGAGTAGGGCAACGCCGGCAGCGCTCGGTTGATCTTCCGCCAGGAATGCTATCCGGCGGACTTTCGCCGGCTCCGCCGCGGCAACGTTCGTGGCCGGCAGTATCGCGGCGCAAAAGAAGAATACGAGGATTTTCTTCATGGGCGGGTCGTGTGCTCACCATGAACCAAATCCCCAGTCTTTTCAATTACTCCGACTCCCGGCGCTTCGCCTTGCAAGACCGATGCGCCGGCAATACGATGCCTTCCATGCTGTTGACCGAAATCCTCCCGCGCGCGGCCGCGCAATACCCGGAGAAGCTCGCCGTCTGCTGCGGAACTGTGCGCATGAACTATCGGGAAGTAGCCCAATCCGTCTCGCGGCTTGGTGCCGTTCTCACCGACTTAGGCGTCAACCCCGGCGATCGAGTCGCGCTATTGCACCGAAACTGCCATCGCGTCCTCGAAACGTATTTTGCCGCCGTTCATACCGGCGCGGTGCTGGTGCCGCTCAATTACCGACTCGCGCCCGGCGATCTAGCCTACATCTTGGACGATACGGACAGCCGCGTCCTGATCGCAGACTCCGGATGGATGGAATTAACGGAAGAAGCCGCCTGTCGCTGCAAGTCCGGCGTACGGGTCCTCTGGAGTCGTGTCGACGGCGGCGCGTCGACCGATTCGTACGGCACAACGATCGCTGACGCATCGGCGGCGCCGCTGCGCGATGCCGGCGACCGCGAAGACGACCCTGTGAATATCTATTACACCAGCGGGACGACCGGTCATCAAAAGGGCGTGGTGCTGACGCACCGAAACATTTACAGCCACGCGCTTTCGACGATCGCCGAGCTCCGGCTTTCGGACAGCGATGTCTGGGCGCACGTCGCCCCGATGTTTCACTTGGCTGACGCCTGGGCGACATGGGCGATCACGTGGACCGGCGGACGTCACGTGATGGCCGGCCGCTTCGATCCGCCTTCCGTGCTCAAGCTCATCGACGCCGAGCACGTTACCGTCACGAACTTGATTCCGACGATGTTAAACGACCTGGTCAACAGTGCCGACGCGGGATCGTACGGCTATCAGTCTCTGCGGCTCGTGATGAGCGGCGGCGCGCCGATCGCGCCGCGCCTGGTGGAAAAAATCATCGAGACCTTCGGCTGCGAGTACGTTCAGACCTACGGCCTTACCGAGACGAGCCCGTATCTCACGTTTTCCTTGCTGAAGGATCATATGCGCAACCTCGCGCCCGAGGAGCAATTCGCCTATCGAGCGAAAACCGGCCGCGCGGCCCTAGGCGTAAGCCTCCGGATTGTCGACGAAAACGGATCGGACGTGGCGCGCGACGGCCGCGCCGTCGGCGAGATCCTCGCGCGCGGCGACCGCATCACGCCTGGATATTGGAAGCTGCCGGAGGCGACCGCCGAGGCGATCTCCCAAGGCTGGTTCCGCACTGGCGACCTCGCCACCATCGACGCCGAAGGGTATCTCAACATCGTCGACCGTAAAAAAGACGCGATCATCACCGGCGGCGAGCTCGTCTATACCACCGAGATCGAGAATGCGCTGTACGAGCATCCGGCGGTTTTGGAAGCGGCAGTCGTCGGCATACCCGACGAGCGCTGGGGCGAGATCGTGAAAGCCGCCGTGGTCTTGAAACCCGCGGCGCACGCGAGCGCAACCGAGCTTATCGAGCATTGCCGCGCGCGGCTCGCGCATTACAAATCTCCGCGCATCGTCGAATTCCTCGACGCGCTGCCGCGGACCGGTTCGGGAAAAATCTACAAGAAAGCTCTGAAAGAGACGAAAAGTTGAATGAGCGGCTCAGCGATGCAGCGCCATGAAAGCGAAGACCTTAGCCGCCTCCAAAACGTTTTGTACCGGTACCATGTCGTGGTCCGTATGCTGGAAGCGGATATCGCGCGCGCCGTAGTTGATCGCCTGCATCCCTTTCACGTTAAGAAAACCGGTGTCGTTCGCCGCCGTGGAATAGCTGTACTTCGCCTCGCGCCCGAGCATTACCTGAACCGCCTGCGTCAGCGCCAAGACGGCGTCGGCGTCTTTTGACACCTCGCTTGGATACATGAAATCTCTGCGCTCGACGGTTACGACGAACGGATCGAGCGTGCCGATCCTCTGTTTGAGCTGCTCTAAAGCCTGATTCGGATCGTCGCCCGGCAGCAGTCTGCGGTCGAAGACGATCCGGCACTCGCTCTGGATCGTATGGGTCGCCTTGGGGAAGCTCTCGATCGCGGTCGGCGTGAGGCTGACTTTCCCCAGCTCGGGATGCGTATGCTCGGCAGGATACGGCATCAAGGGTTTGATGCGCTCCAGCACTTTGACCGCTCCCTCGATGGCGTTGATGCCGTCCCACGGCCGGCTGCTGTGCGCCTGCTGGCCGCGCACCGACACGAGAATGTCGACGCGGCCCTTGTTGCCGAGCTGGATTTCCGGCGGCCCGTCGATGATCGCCCAGTCGGCCTTGACATTGTCATGGGTGAGAACGTGGGCGAGCGAATCGTGCCGGCCGGTCTCGCCGGCGGTGCTGACGACGAAAGACAGGTCGGCGGGTATCTCGACCTGGTTTTGACCGATGAACATGACCGCCGCCATCATCGCCGCGAGACTCCCCTTCTGTTCGCACGCGCCGCGGCCCCAGACGCATTCGCCGGCTAGGCCGAAGTCGCCGCCGTCGATGACCTTGCCCGAATACGGTTCCTTCATCGTGCTCGGCGCGGCGTTCATCGCGTAGCCGACGAGCATCAGACGGCTCGCGTTGCCGCGGCCTTTCAGCGTCACGACCAGGTTGCCCTTGTCGTCTATGACGGGGTGGAGGCCCGAGCGCTCCAACTCGGGCTTGATCACATTGCGGATGAGCGCGAGGACTTGCGGCTCGGCTTCCAGCATGTCGGTTTGCGGGCTCGGCGTCTGCACGAGCTTCACGAGCAGCCGCTTGACCTCCTCATACTGGAGATTCTTTTCGATCAGTTTTTTTACCGTTCCGGCTTCCATACATCCTTTTTAAACATCGAGCTGGGCGCCGGCGCGGCCGAGACGCTTCGCGACGATGATCAAAATCAAACAAATCACGCTTACGATCACGCCGAGCGAGCACATCGGTCCCAGGTTGCCGTCGACGTAAAAATGATACAGCAGCGGCCCCACGGGCTCCGATCCCGGCGAATAGAGAAAAATCGACGTGCTGAACTCGCGCAGAAAAATCGTCGCGAGAATGATCCAGCCGGCGATGAATCCGGGGCGGAGCAGCGGCAGGAGCACGCGCCGGAACGTCGCCCAAAACCCCGCGCCGCACGCCATCGACGCGTCCGGCAGATCGTCGTGAACCTGCACGACCGTGCTCGTCATGGTTCTGAGGCCGTACGGCAAAAATCGCGTGATGTAGCCGATCAGCAAAATCCAGATCGTGCCGTAGATCGGCAGCGGAATATACACATACGTCCATAAAAGGCCGATCGCGAGCGCGGTGCCGGGAAACGCCCAGGGGATGAACGTGAGCGCCTCGATGACCGAGCGGCCGGCGACTTTCGTCTTCGTCGTCATGTACGCGGTGACGGACGCGAGCAGCATGCAGATGGTGGCGCCGCCGATCGCCAGGAAAAGGCTGTTCTGGATCGCGCGGTACGTGCGGCTGTCGGTCAGATTATAGCGGTAATGATCGAGCGTCAGCAGCTCCCACGTTTTCGCGCCGGGAACGTGCAGATAGCTGACCAACGAAACGAACAACAGAACGGCGAACGGCAGCACGACGATCAGCAGCAGGATCAACGCGGCGATGCCGCTCGCGGCGTAGCGCCATTTGCCGAGATCGATGATCATCGGCCGATAGCCGCGCCCGGTCACCGTTACGTAGCGCTCCGAGTGCGAGGTGAAGCGGCGGTACAGATAAACGAAAAGCATCGAGATCAAGAGCAGCGACACGGCGTAGGTCGCGGCGATATTCTGATTAGGCGGGAAAGCGCCGATCGCCTCGCGGTAAATCTTGGTCGTGAAGACCTCGATCCGCGCCGGCAGCGCGATGATCGCGGGCGTATCGAAGCTTTCGATCGCGCGAACGAAATTGAGCGTCAGCGACGCGAGCAGCGCCGGGCGCACGATCGGCAGCGTGATGCGGCGCGCTATTTGGAGATTCGTCGAACCGGCGACGCGCGCGGATTCCTCCAGCGAAGGATCCATCGAGTACAGCGACGCCGAGACGATGAGAAACGCGAGCGGGGTCGTGATCAGACCCTCGACGAAGATCATTCCCCACAGCGAATAAATATTGAGCGGCGCCTCCTCGAGACCGAAGAGCTGCATCGCGAATCGGTTGAGAAGGCCCGTCCGCGGACTCAGCAGCGCGCCCCAGGCGACGGCGAGCATCACGGGCGGAAAAATATTCGGGACGATCGCGGTGAGCTGAAATAACTTTCTCAGCGGCGCGTTCGTGCGCACCGTGATCCAGCCGACGATCGCGGCGAGTGCCGTGGCGAGAGCGGACGAGCCGGCTGCGAAGATAAACGAGTTGAGCAGCAGCTGATACGTCAGCGGGTCGGTATACGCCCGGATGTAATGTCGCAGGGTGAAGGTCCCCGGGACGCCGAGCGGCTTGCTCAAGAAACTGCCGTAAAGCAGCATCACCGTGGGAGAGAGACTCAGGTAAGCGATGACGATGCCGAGGACGGCAAGCACGGCCGCCTGCGGATCGCGCGTGACGGCGCGTATCGGCCGGTCGAAAGCCCGGGTCCAAACCGCTGTCCCGTTCATGATTGGAAATAAAGCGGCGCCCGGTCCGGGCGCCGCCAGTGGTTCGGTCTATGGGTTGAAGAAGATCTGCCGGAACGTGGTGCTCATGAGCTTGTTGAATTCTTCCTCCGACGGATTATCCATGAAAATCATGCCGGGCACGACCTTCTCGGCGTCTTTGATCGGCGGCACGATGCCGGGCAGCATCGGAAACTCTCCCTCTTCCGCGGTCGCCTTCTGTCCTTCCGCCGAGCAGATATAATCGATGTAGAGTTTCGCCGCATTCGGACGCGTGGTCTTGGCGCTGAGACTCATGTAGTTCGGATCGGTTAAGTATTTATCCATCAATACATAGCTCACCGGCCCTTTGTACTGCTTTACGTACTTGATGTACGCGATGCCGACGGCAGCCTCGCCTTTGATGATCGTCGTCGTTACCGGCGCCAGCGACTCGACCAGGATCGGCTTCTGCTTGGCCAGCGCTTTCACGTAATCCAGCCATTTGTCGCCTTTGAATTTGCTCAGGTTCCAGAGGAACTGCGCCGTCGTCGTGTGGCGCGTCGGGTCGGGCATGCTGATTTTTCCCGTCCACTTGGGGCTCAACAGGTCGTCGAGCGTCTTCGGAACCTCGTTCGCCTTCACCATCTCCGTGTTGTAGAGAATGCTGATCGGCAGCGCGCGCCATGGAGTGATCATGCCGTCTTTTTCTTTGAATTTTGCCGGAAACTTATCCGACGAGGGCGGAACGAATTTCGCAAACAACCCCTCGTCGCGCATGATCAATTGCACGCCGCGGTTCCCCTCGACCACGTCGTAGCCGGGCTTGCCGGCGCGGAATTCGCTGAGAGCACGCTCGGCCACCTGCGTCGACGAGCCGCGCCAGTAGTCGACTTTGATGCCGTATTTCTTCTCGAAGCCTTTATTGACGCCCTCCATCGCCTGCGGCACCTGCGCGCCGTAGACGACGACCTGCCCTTCCTTTTTCGCGGCATCGACGTTGACCGGCTGCGCCGCCGCCGGGCCGCCGATTAGAAGCAGCGACACGCCGGCAAGCAAAAGAACCCATCCGCCCTTCGCGCGTAGATTCATTGAACCCTCCAGTTTCTCCATTCCATTCGAAGCTCTCTATTATTACAGCCGTTTTGCCAGTTCAACCGCACGTTTTCTGCCTTCGGGCGTCCCCATCGGCAGGAGGATCGGCAGATCCAGACCCGCGGCGACAAACGCTTCCAGTTGCCGCACGCATTCCGCGGGAGTGCCGGCAATCGAATGCGCGCGCACGACGTCGTCGCTGATGTACTTCTTCGCGCCTTCCCAATCGCGCCGAGCGATCGCGGCGGCGAGCCCCTCTTGATCGACAGAGCCGCCGCCGGCGCGGATGTTCTCGGCGTGATGCTTGTTGCGGAAGATATAAGCGAGAAAGCTCTTGCTCGCGTCGATCGCCTCGCGCGCGTCGGCGGAAACGGCGGTCGCGATGAACCCGCCGATGTCGGGCGCTTTGAGCGCGGAGTCGCGCCGTTCGGCGCCGCGACGCACCTCGCGGGCGCAGCGCGCGATGTACGCCGGCGCGCAACCGGCGGACAACAGCGCGCCGTCGCCGATCTCGCCGGAGAGGCGCAGCATGCCGTCCTTTACGGCGGTCATATAAATCGGCAGCGGCGCGGATGGCGTAAAGGCCATCTTCGCGCCGTTGACGTTGAAAATCTCGCCCTTGAAATCGACCGTCTCGCCGCTGAGAAATTTCCGCAAAACTGTCATGTACTCGCGCATCGTCTTCAGCGGACGGGCGACTTGCGCCCCGGCCTCGGCGAGCGCCGCCGCATTGCCGGTTCCCGTCGTCGCCCAGACGCGCCCTGGAGCGAACTCGTCCATGGTCGCGAGCGCCATCGCCGAGATGATCGGAAGCCGCGAATACGGCGTCAGCGGCGCAGGTACGACGAGGATTCTTTCCGTCTTCGCGAGAAAAGCCATAGACGACGCGACCGAGTCGCGAAAGCATAGATGATCCGACATCCAGATCGAATGCATGCCGATGCGATCGGCGAGTTGCGCGAGCTCCACCATCTCGGTAATCGAATAAAATCCGTCGAAACAAAGTCCGACTCTCATCGTGCTCTCCCTTCAAAAGCCTTCGCGCAGCAAGGCCGAGAAATTCCCCGGCTGGACGGCGGCGAGCCCCATTTTTTCCAGCGTCAGCCCGTCGCGGCGGTAGTCGATGCCGTTCATCGCAGAGGCGATAGCGATCAAGCTGTCGATGACCGGCGTCGCGACGCCAAGCCCGGTTGCGATGTCGGCCATCGGCACGAGTCCATAGCCGACGTCCTCGTGCATGTAGCGATGGTCGAGCGTCGCCGGGGCTTTGATCGTGCGGTTCGGCTCGCTTTCGCGCATCGCGTCATAGACCGAGCCGGACGCGCGGGCGGATTCGGAGGTAAGCCCCGCGCGATAAAACAGCTCGACGAACGGCCGCGGCTCCAAGCCGAGCCGCTCGACAATGCGCAACCGCTCGCGATCGACGCCTTCGATCACCCGCGCGACCGCGGGGGTAATGTCGCGGTAAAAGTAATAATCGCGCGCGCCGGCTTCGATTCGTCCGGCGTTGGCGATCATGCCCGCCGGATGCATAATCGCGTTGATATTCGACAGCCCCGTCTCGAGCACATTTTCAGCCGCCACGACGTCAGGATAAAGCGCGGTCAACGCGCGCGCCAAGTCCGCCGTCGATTTTCCCGGGAACGCCGCGAAGCGCAGCTTCTTCGTCCGGCGATAGACCTCGACGGACGCGGGACTGAGGCTCCGGCAGATATATGTCAGGGTTACGGTCTCGCACACGGTGGCGCTCACACCCTGACGCCGCAGCGCCGCCGCGAAGTGCAGCGAGCCGCCTGTGTGGCCGGGATTGAGGAACACCACTTGGCCCGCCTTGAGATGAGGCGCAATTGCCGCCGCGAGTCCCGCGTGCGCGAGGGCGGGTGCGGCGATCATGACGACATCGGCGCCCGCGGCGACCTCGGCGATGCGTGTGGTCGCGAGAGAAATTTTCGCGAAGCTTTTCTTGCCGCCCTCGACGATCTCGATACCGCCGCGGTCGAGGACCGGCGCGAGCGTTTTTTCCGAGCGCGAGTAAAGCCGCGCCTCGAATCCGCGCAGCGTCAGATCGGCCGCGGCCGCAAGCCCGCCGTTGCCTGCGCCGAGGATCGCGATCGTCTGTATATTCATGAGTCCGAGCGCTTGCCGCTCAATCAATGCGGTAGTGCTTCAACTTTTCCACGTCCACTTCGATGCCGAGACCGGGCTTGTCGCTGACGATCACATAACCGTCTTCGTACGCGAACGCATCGACGATCAAGTCGTCGCTGTAATAAATACCGGCGATGCCCTTCGCTTTGCCTGCGGGCGTGGACACCGGCACGACACAGCCGAGCGAGGCGACCGCCGTCGATGCGGCGAGGTGGAGATTCGCCGCGTTGCCGACGCCGGTCTCGACCGAGCCGTTGACATTGCAGCGCAGGCCGACGGCTTCGGCTACCGCCGCGACGGTTTTCGCCTTGTAAAGCCCGCCGGGTTTCGTCGTGTAGAGCGAGATAATGTCCGCCGCTTTCTTGCGCGCGATGTCGTAAATGTCCTGCGGCGTCCACGCGCTCTCGTCCGCCATGATCGGCGTTTTCACGCTCGTCGCGACCTGCGCCATCGCGTCGAGCCCCTCGACCGGCTGCTCCATGAATAGCAGGCGGTACTCTTCCATCGCCCGGATCGCGTTGATCGCCGTTTTCGGCGAGTCGTAGCCCTGATTCGCGTCGACGGTGATCTCCACGTCCGGCCCCGCCGCGTCGCGAATGCGCCGCACCAGCTCGACGTCGCGCTCGGGCTTTTGCCCGCCCTTCAGCTTGATCGTTTTGATGCCTTCCGCTTTCACCTGCCGCGCTTCCTCGACGGCCTTGTCGATTTCCATGAGACCGATGCTGTGCGCGACCGGAATGCGCCTGCGATAGCAGCCGCCGAGCAGATCGTAAGCCGGCACGCCGAGCGCCTTGCCGGCGGCGTCGTAGAGCGCCATGTCGAGCGCCGCCTTCGCGTACGGATAGCCCTTGACGGCGCGGTCCATGATCGCATGCAGCTCGCCGATCGCGCAGGGGTCGCGGCCGATCAAGGACGGCGCGAGAATATCGTTTATGATATGACTCGTCGTTTGCGGCGTCTCGCCGTAGTATTTCATATAATCGCCGCCCCAGTCCTTGAGGGCCGGCGACTCGCCGTAGCCGATCGTTCCATCGTCGGTGTACACCCTGACGATCGCGTAGACGCCGATCGGCGTCGTGAGGCTCGACCATTGATGCACGCGCCGCGTCGGCAGCCGGATGGGGATCGTTTCAATCTTTTGTATTTTCATAGCGTCAACCGACGGTCAGCAGCTCGTCCGTATTGGTTTGATCCGACAGAAGCTCGCATCCGGTCTTAGCGACCACCAGCATGTCTTTATTCTGCATGCCGAAGCGTCCCGGAATGTAAACCAACGGCTCGATCGCTACGACCATGCCCTCCTGCAGCGTCTCATCGCCGTAGCGGCCGAGATACGGTTCTTCGTGGAGTGCGAGCCCGAGGCCGTGGCCGACGAAGCTGATCGGCTCGAAGCCGAGCGCGCCGAAGCGCTCCAGGAACTTGCGATAAACCTCTTTGCACGATGCGCCGGGCTTAATCATGTCCATGACGAGATATTTGCACTCGATCAAATTTTTCCAGATCTTCTGCTGCTCCGGCGTGGCTCCCTCGACGACGGCGGTGCGGCAGATCCCGGCGAGATAGCCGTTTTTCTGCCCGAAGATTTCCATGCGAATGAGATCGCCGGCCTTGAGCGTGCGCGCGGTGGGTCCGACGTTCGGATACTGGCTGCGCTCGCCGGAGGCGATGATCATGAGCTTGAAATTCTCGGCGCCGGCGGCGAACAAGCGCGTCAGAAGACCGCCGGCGAGGTCGTTCTCGCTCATGCCGGCGCGCGCGCTTTTCAGTGTCTCCCCGATCGCCGAGTCGGTAATGCGGCTGAGAAAGCGCAGAAGACCGATTTCGGCTTCACTCTTGATTTGTCTGAGCTTGGATAAAATCGCGTCACCGGCGGTTATCTTCGCGCCGGGAAGCCGCCGCTGAAGCGTCAGGAAGTCCCTTGCCGGCAGATATTCGAGCTCGATGGCGATATTCTTTCGCTCCAGCCCGAGCTCGATCAACAGCTCGGCCAATTTGTCGATCGGATCGTCGACGAATTCTTTATAGACGCGCAGGTTCGTGATCTCGGGATCGCTGCGCACCGTGGTCTCTTCCATGTCGATGGCGAGCATCGCGGCCCGGCCCTCCGCCGTCACGATCGCCGCCGCATGGCGCCAGCGCATCAACGGCTGCGACGGCACGCCGAAGCCGGTCGTATAGATCACGTTCTCGGGACTGATGGAGATGAGCGCGTCCAAGCCGGCGTCGGCGAGCGCGCTTCGTTGGCGGGCAACGGCGTCGCGATTCATGCGTTCTATTTAACACGGACGGCGATTCGAATACCACGGCAGAGCCGCGCATGTTTTGCGCACGTTGTCAGCTAAGCGGCCATTTGATATTTTATGATACTGAATGACCGCCCAGGAGAAACTCAAAAAAATCCGCGAGGAGCTGAAGCAGACGTTCCTCGAGCGCGGCGAGCTGATCGACGGCGCGCTCTCCGCGCTCCTCTGCGCGCAGCACGTGCTCATCATCGGCCCGCCGGGCACTGCGAAGTCGATGCTGGCGGACGAGCTCTGCCGCCGCATCGAAGGCGCGAGCTACTTCCAGTGGCTGCTGACGCGCTTCACGACGCCCGAAGAGATTTTCGGCGCGGTGAGCCTCCGCGCGCTGGAGCAGGACGACTACCGACGCGTGACCGCGCGCAAGCTGCCCGAAGCGCATATCGCGTTTCTCGACGAGATCTTCAAGGCGAACTCGTCGATTCTCAACGCAATCCTCACGGTGATCAACGAGCGGCTCTTTCACAACGGCAAGGAGATCGTCAAGGTGCCGCTGCTCTCGCTCTTCGGCGCGAGCAACGAGCTGCCGGAGGACGACGAGCTGCTGGCGCTTTACGACCGCTTTCTCCTGCGCTTCGTCGTCAACTATATCTCGGAAGATTACCGCTTTCTCCGCATGCTCGAAGCCGGCGCGGCGCCCGAGCGGACGACGCTGACGCTCGAAGAGCTGCGGCAGATGCAGAACGAGACGCGGACCCTGCCGATCCCGAGCCATATCTATCGCGCTATCGCCGATATCCGGCGCGAGCTCAAGCGGAAAAACCTCGAAGCCTCCGACCGGCGCTACCACCAGTCGCTCAACCTGTTGCAGGCCCACGCCTACTTGTCAGGAGAAAAGGCAGTCAAGGAAGGCGACCTCTATTTCCTCGAGCACGTGCTTTGGCGCGATCCGCAGGAGCAACTAGAGGTACGCGGGGCGATCCGCGAGCTTCTGCTCGGCTACGAGGAAGAGATCAAGGAGCTGCTTTACGAGTCGCGCGAGGTGCGCGACTCCGCGCTGCGCCCCTGGCCGACCAACGAGGAGCGCGCCCGCGCCTTCATCGAAGTGCACACCAAGCTCAAGAACATCCTCGCGCGCGTCGACCAGATTATGGACAAAGCGAAGGAGATGGGCCGGCCCGTCGACCGCGCCGGCGCGATCAAGGAAGAGATCGAAGAGATTCAGAAAGAAATGCTCCGCACATCCGATCCCCACTGACGGCGAAAGGTCTCATGCCGCCGAAAAGAAAGAAAACCGCCGCCAAGCCGCGCGTCCTCCAGCCGCTGCCGCAAAACACCTGCTGGATCGAGAGCGACGCATACGATCGCCGCGTCTTCGGCACGCTGCGCGCGGAAGCGCCGTCGCTGCGCTCGATCGAAGAGACCGGCTCCACCTTCCTGCCTCATTTCGATTCGCTGCTGCAGGATATCTTCTGCGTGCTCTTCAAGAACAACGTCGTCGTGCAAGCGGAGCGCGAGATGCCGCCGAGCGCGCGCTTCAACCGCATATTTTTGAGCGCGCTGCGACAGGGCGAGCTTTATGCGATTCTCCGCGAGATGACGACGCTGAACGAGGCCAAGGCCGGACTCTGCACGCTGCTCCTGGGCGAAAGTCTCATCGCGCTGTTGAAGGCCGAGAAATTATTGACGCGCCGCGAGATGCTCGACCTTTGGGACATCCAAAAGCAGGAAGAGATTTTCACCGAGAAGCAGAACGAGTTCACCGAGGCGGAGAAGCTCACCGCCGAGCAGGCCGACAAGGAAATCGGCAAGCTGCTCGAACGCGCCAAGGACAAGCTCGAGGGCGAGATGGACGGCGCGGAGGCGCTCCTGCGCCAGAAAGCGCAGCGTCTGCAGGAGGAGCTGGGGCAAAAAGAGTCCGACGTTGGGCGCCGCTTCCAGGCCGAGGCGATCAAAGCGGCCGAGAATCTGGAAGACGCGGCCGAACAGGCCGAGGAATGGGGCTCCGGCCTCGGGTCGGGCTATCGCTCGCCCCCGGGACAGAAGCTGGAGCTGGGCAAGCGGCTCGCCGGGAACGAGAAGCTCAAGAAACTGAGCCGCATGATCGGCCGGATGAAATTCAACGCGCTCGCGCTGCGCAAAAAGATTTTCGAGCGCGCCAGCGAGGAAGTCCTCGAAGTCGAGCGCGGCGACCTCGTCCATCGCCTCTTGCCGCCGGAGCTTCTGAGCCTCACGCATCCGCTGTTGCGGAAGGACTTCGCCCGAAGGTTCCTCGATCAGGAGCTGCTGCAATATTCGCTTCGCGGGGTCGAGGAAAAAGGCAAGGGTCCGATGATTGTGTGTCTCGACGGCAGCTCGTCGATGGCGGGCGATAAGGAGATCTGGTCCAAGGCCGTGACGCTGACGCTGCTCGAGATCGCGCGGCGCCAGCGGCGGCTGTTCCGCTCGATCTGCTTTTCGTCGGAGGACATGCCGCTCCAGGTCCTCGATTTGAACGTCCGCAACCGCTACGAGGCGGAGATGCCGAAAGTCATGGATCTCGCGGAGTACTTTCCGGGCGGCGGGACCGATTTTCAAAAGCCGCTCGACGCCGCGCTCGATTGCCTGAAAAAGTCCCAATACAAGAAAGGCGACATCGTCTTCATCACCGACGGCGAATGCCAGGTCGCGCCGGAATGGGCGGAGAATTTCCGCAAAGAAAAGGAGCGATTGGGCTTTTCGCTCTACTCGATCCTCATCGACGTCGGACCGAGCTCGCTTGGAACGCTGAAGGAGTTCAGCGACCGAATCACGACGGTCAAGCAGCTGACGGGGGATGCGGTGAAGGATATTTTCGTCGAGGTGTAGGCTCGGCGCCCGCTGCTTCAGCGGTGCGTCAGGACATTCTGAAACGTCTGAAATAGTTCGTGCAATCCAACCGGTTTGCTGAGATACGCCGACGCGCCGATCTCTTGCGCCTCGGCGCGGCTCTCGTCGGTGGGGTATCCCGTCACCATGATCGCGAGAAGGCGCGGCTGGCGCCGCTTGATCTCCGACAGCAGCTCGATCCCGTCGCTCGGGCCGAGCTTGAGATCGATCAACGCGAAATCGAAAAGCTCGCTTTCGAGCAGCTTGAGCGCGTCGGCCCGATTGGCGGCGGTATTGACGTCGAAGCCCCTTTTCCCGAGCGCCGACGTCATCAGCGCGAGGAAGTTGGGCTCGTCGTCAACGACTAGGATTGGAATCGCCATATGTCGTCCTTCCTTGCGTTCATGCCGCCGACTGGCTGTTAACGGCAGCGTCCACCTGTACCGGCAGCGAAACACGAAACGTTGTTCCCGCGCCGGGGCTGCTCTCGACCTCGATCTTGCCGCCGTGATTAGCGACGATCCGGCGGCAGATCGGCAAGCCGAGGCCGAGGCCGCTCTTTTTCTTCGCGCTGTAAAACGGCTGAAAGATTTTCGGCAGATCGTCCTCAGCGATGCCGTTTCCGGTGTCGCTTACGGCGATTACCAGGGTTGATTCGCCGCCGCTGGCGACGGAAACCGTCAGTTTCCCGCCATGCGGCATTGCATCGATCGCGTTTAAGTATAGATTCACCAGCACCTGCTCGATCTGTCGCGGGTCGGCTTCGATCGGCGGCGGGTTGGGCTGAATCTCCTTCACGGACTCCACTTTTTGTTTGCTTAGACGAGTCGCGATGAGCTGCAGGCTCTTTTCGACGACGTCGCCGGCGTCGCATCGGCGTTTTTCCATCGACCGCGGGCGAGAGTATTGCATCATATCCTGAATGAGTTTTTGGCAGCGCTTGCTTTCTTCCTGCATGATCTTCAGCGCCTGGTATTCCGGGTCGGAAGGCGGCTTGTCCATCAGCAGATCCTCGACGAATCCGAGCACGATGCCGAGGGGATTGTTGAACTCATGCGCCATGGAGGCGGTGAGTTCCCCGAGCGCCACAAGCCGGCCGGATGCGATCAACTGCTGCTCCAATTCCCGCGCCTGGCGGCGGAGCTTGTCCTCGCTCTCGCGCAGCGCTTCCTCGGCGCGCTTGCGCTCGATCAAATCGGCCGCCTGCCGCGCGATAATATCGAACAAGCGCAGGTCGCGCTCCGACGGCTCGTGCCGCTTCGCCCAGTACGTGGAGATCATGCCGACAATTCTGCCAGCGCGCGAGAGCAACGGCGTCGATTGCATCGCCACGATGCCGCTCTGAAGGTAAGCGTCTCGGGAAGCAGCAGGCAGCCAGTCGGTTTTCGTGACATCTGTGATAATCGCCCGACTTCCGACGCGGAGCGCAGCGGCGCAACTGCTTTCCGAATCTATAGTAACGCATTTCCACAGTTTCTCGACTTCGGAACTGAATCCCAGGTTTGCGAGTAGACGCAGCTCTCCGCCGTTGCCGCCCTCCGGATGGAGTATCTGCATGCTCGCGAAATCGGACCGCATGATAGCGACGGCGGCTTCGAGGATCTTTTCGTAGAGACCCTGCGCGTTCTCCTCTTGGACGAGTGCCGCGCTGATACCCTGCAAGAGCTTGGTGTCCGACAGCTCGGCCGAGAGCTGCGCCTGACTGCGCTTGAGCTCTTCCTCGGCTGCCTTCAGACGCGTAATATCCGTTAGGGTAAAGACGCAGCCGCGCGCCTCATCATTCGAGCCGCGTAGCGGTCCGGCGCTCATCAGCAGGTCGAACTTCCGTCCGTCCGCACGGACAAATTCCACCTCGGCGCCTTGGATGATCCGGCCCTCGAGACACGTGGCGATAATCGTGCCGTTTCGCACCGCGCCGTCGGTCGCGACCGAGCAGCTCAAGCCGGTGCCGTTTTTTTCAACGAGACGGAAAACACCGTCGAATCGCCTGTGGAGGACATTCACGCCGGCGAGCTCGTGCGCGGCGCGGCTCGCGCGCGTTATCTCGCCGTCTTCGTCGCAGACCACGATGACATCGACCGCGTGCTCCAGTATCTCGCCCGCGAGCTTGCCCGAAGCGAGAATCTCCTCGCTTCGCTTCTGCTCGGTGAGATCGGTCGCAATCAGGATCAGGCAATGGAGATCGTCGAGATGGAGCGGGCCGATCGAGCAGTAGACGGGAACGCGGCCTTCCGGGGTGGTGAAGGCGATTTCTTCTTTGACCCGGATGTGTCTTCCGGAGCGCAGCAGCGCGTCCAAAAGCGTCTGCGACCGGAAATCGGTGAATTCATCCAGACCGTAGCCGATGACCTTCTCCATCGACCGCCGGAGCATGTCGGCGAATCGCTTGTTGCAGTAGAGCACTGTGCCTTCGGGCGTCAGAGTAGCGGCGCCCTCGTTCATCTCCTGGAGCAGCAAGCGATAAGGATGATCGGCGCCCCGCAGCGTGTAGATCTGGTCGCCTTCGGCCCCGCCGACGACCAGGGCGTCGACCTCGCCGCTGCGAATCGCCTCGAGCGTTTCTTCGGCTTCGCTAAGCCGGGTGCGAAGCGATTCTAGCTCGTCCTGCTTCTTCGCCATCTCAGACATGCTCCTTGGGCTTTAAGTCGAGTCCAAGCAGGATCTTTTCGGTATTCGACATATCGCCGATGAATTTCCGCAGCGGCGGCGGCAGCTCTTTGATCAGCGTCGGCGCGGCGATGATCTGACAGTCCTTCGCCAAACTCGGCTGCTGATAGATGTCGATAACTTCCAGATCGTAGCGGGAGGCCAGGGCTTTCTCGCAGATTTCCTTTATATTCATGACGGCCCGCGTCGACCGTGGAGTCGTCCCGGCGATATACAGGCGCAGGACATACGTGTCGTCGGCGCCGTCGACGTCCGCGCCGTATTCCTTCTCAACGCGGACTTTGGAGTTGCTCATGGATTGCTCCGGGGGCGAATGTCGAGGCCCACGAGCACTTTTTCCGTGTTCGAGAGGTCGCCGATGATCTTTTTGATCGGCTCCGGCAGGTTTCGCACGAGCGTCGGGATCGCGAGAATCTGATCGCCGCGCCCGAGCTGCGGATTTTCCAGCAGGTCGATGACGTCGATGCGGTATTTACCGTCGAGATATTCGGTGCAAATCTTCTTCAGATTGGCGAACGCAGCGAGCGACTTCGGCGTCTGCCCGGCGACATAGAGCCGCAGCTCCCATATCTCGTCGGACGATTTTGCCGTTTTTTCTTTTGCTGCGTGCATGCAAAGCTCCTTTACGATTGTTTGCGGTTGTTCTTCGATTTCCACCGGCCGTTCTCGTCGTCGGCGCGGCGAATACGCGCCATATCGAGCCGATCCGCCGCGAGCTTTTCTTCGCGCAGCCGCTCCTCGGCCAAACCCATTTCCAGTTCCTGGCTTTCCACCTCGTAGGAAGCGCGCAAGGCCGCGATCTGCGCGTCCAGGGCGGCGCGCTTGCGGTCGAGCTCGCGCTGTCTCCGCTCGATTTCCTGCTGTCGCAGGATCGCCGCGGCGGTTTCTTTGGCCTCCTGCGCCACGCGCGCCGAGCCGGTCAGCACGCCCTCGGCTCCCAAGTAAACGTCCAGCAGCTGCGCGCCTTTGGACGTGAGCAGAAATTCTCGGATCTGGTTCGAGTGGGCCATTCCGCGCGACTTGATGACGTAGAGGCCGCGGTTGCGCTCGCCGTTCGATTCGATGTCCCGCAGCAGCAGCCAGGTATCGATCAACGACGACACGCCTATGACGGTACCCTCCATCGCGTCTCCGCCGTGGGTGAGACTAGTGAAGACGGCGGTGATGCCTTTGCTTTTCAGAAAGTCGATCAGTCGGATCAGCATCGACTTGACTTCCAACTGATCGCCGACGGCGAGGTAATTCGTGATCGGGTCGAGAACGACGGCGGGAGGCTGATACTGACTGATCAGCTTATGGATCCGGAGAAGATGCATTTCGAGGCCGTAAATGTTCGGCCTCTCGGCGTCGAACTTGAGCAGCCCTTTTTTCACCCAACCGGCGAGGTCGATGCCGATCGAGTGCATATTGCGCATGATCTGATCGGGGCTTTCCTCCGACGCGACGTACAGGCAGCGCTCGCCGGCGCGGCAAGCGGCCTCGGCGAAATGACCGGCCATGCTCGACTTGCCGGTGCCGGCGGTGCCGGACACGAGAATCGTCGAGCCGCGATAATATCCGCCGCCGAGCATCGCGTCGAGGCGCTGAACGCCGCTCGAGACGCGCTCAAAGCTGATCTTGTGATCCAAACCGAGAGAAGTAACCGGCAGAACCGAGATGCCCTCTTCGTCGATGAGAAACGGATATTCATTGGTGCCGTGCAACGAGCCGCGGTACTTGACCACACGCAGGCGCCGCGTCGACATCTGATCGTTAACCCGGTGGTCGAGGAGGATCACGCAGTCCGAGACATATTCTTCGAGTCCATGGCGCGTGAGCGCGCCCTCGCCGCGCTCGCCGGTGATGACGGCCGTGACGCCTTTCGTCTTGAGCCAGCGGAACAGCCTGCGTAATTCGGCGCGCAGGATATTTGCGTTGGGGAAGCCGGAGAAAATCGCCTCGATCGTATCGAGCACGACACGCTTGGCGCCGATGGAATCGATCGCCAGGCCGAGCCGGATGAAAAGACCTTCGAGGTCGTACTCGCCGGCCTCTTCGATCTCGCTGCGCTCGACGTGGACGTAATCGATGATGAGTTTCTTCTTCTCGATGAGATCATATAAGTCGTAGCCGAGCGACGCGACGTTTTTCGCCAGCTCAGCTTCCGTCTCTTCGAAAGCCATCAAAACTCCGGGCTCGCCGTACTCCATCGCGCCCCGCACGAGAAACTCGACGCCCATGAGCGTCTTGCCGCATCCCGCGCTGCCGCAAATAAGTGTCGGCCGGCCTTTCGGCAAACCGCCGAAAGTGATCTCGTCCAGCCCCTGTATGCCTGTCGGCGCTTTCTCTAATTGTTCATGCCGCGGTGCGCGACTACGCGAGGCGCCGTTTCCAAGCTGCCGTTTGGTTAGTTTTTTGAACGCTCGCTTCATACTGACGTCCGCCTCACGGGACACAAGGTTTGGTCGTTTGTACCGAACGGCTCAACGAGACTAGCGAAAAAGTTCCGTCTATTCTAATAGAAAGCGGAAAAATGAACTTAAGTCTATAGACTCGAGGACTTTTTTAACAATGGGGTATTTACCTGACGCCGACCCGGGGAAATCCCCTAGTAAAGCGCGATCTGAACGTGCTTTTTACGGCATTGCCTCCAGCAGCCGGCCGAAGCCTTTGACCGGCTGATTGACGTGGAGGCGCTTCTGCACGGCCCAGACGCGTGTGGGAACCGGATGGATGACGGGAATCTGCAGGTCTTCTTCGAGGACGTGGATGATATCGAGCGTGCGCCAGCCCGAGCCGAGCATGTAGATCGCTTCGGTGCCGGGATGCTTTAGAACGGCTTTCTTCGTGTGCGCGTAGACCTCCTGTGAAGACAGCCGGCCAACGTCTTCGAATGCGACCGGAATTCCCTCCATCGCCTCGACGGTAAAGCCGGCCTCGCGGAAATATGCCGCGAACATGTCGTTGATCGATCCGGTGAAGTACGTCACGCCGACGAACTTCTTCACTTTAAGCGCGTGCAGCGCCTCGACCTGTGTCTGGCTCGCGGTAACGATCGGCAGGCCGTATTTCTTTTCCCACTCGCGGGTGATCTCGGCTTCGCGCTTGAAGCCGTGCACCATGAACGGCGGCGCGCCTTCGGGATGAATCAAATCGACGCCGTGCGTCGCCAGCTCTTGCACCCGTTCTTCGTAGGCCGCGAGCGCGCCGCGGAACTCGTCCGCATCGCCGCGCTTAAAGCCGACGTAGGTCGGCAGGACGCCGATGCCTTCGGGCAGCAGACGGATGAACTCCTCCAGCGACCCCGGGCGGTGCGTCGGCTTGATGAGCCCTACGGTTCCTCGCCAGCTCGTATATGACATGCTCTCCTCCGATTCGCTCTCGAAAACCATATTACAAGCGAAGATCGCTTGGCAACGCTGCCGCAGCATTTTATGATCGTGTATCTCCATGGCGATCCGGCATATCTCCCCCGCGCAAGCGAAACAGCGGCTCGACGAGGCAGCAGCGGTCGCGCTTTTCGATGTCCGCGAGCGCGGCGAATACAATCAGGGCCACATTCCCGGCAGCACCTCGCTCCCGCGCCGCGACATCGAATTCCGCCTCGCGCGCCTGCTTCCGGCGCAAAGCGTGCCGGTGATCGTGACCGGCGACGGCGGCGCGCGCGACGACCGCGCGGCGGTCGCTTTGATCCGCGCCGGCTGCGACGATGTCGCGATCTTGGGAGGCGGCTTCGCCGCCTGGTCGCAGTGCGGCTATTCCACCATCTCGGGCGTGAACGTTCCGAGCAAGGCGTTCGGGGAGAAAGTTCACGCGGAGCGCCGCGTGCCCGAAACGACGCCGCAGGAGCTCGCCGAGAGCGTTCGCCGCGGCGCGAAGCCGTTGGTCCTCGATGTCCGCACGCCGGAAGAATTCGCGCGCTTCTGCATTCCCGGCGCCGTCAATGTGCCGGGAGGCGATTTGATTCTTTGGGCGGAGGAGCTGAAAAACTCGCGCCCGTCCATCGTCGTCAACTGCGCCGGACGCACGCGCAGCATCGTCGGCGCGGAGGCGCTCCGTCGCCTAGACGTGAAAGACGTGCGCGCGCTCAGGAACGGCACCATGGGCTGGGTGCTCGCGGATTACGAGCTGGAGCGGCCGCAGCGAAGCCCGCGTGCGCCGTCACCGTCGAGCCGCGCCGCGGCCGAGCAGCTCGCGTCCCGTATCGCCGAAGAAGAAAAGATCGCCTTTATTTCCGTCGCTCAGGTTGAAGAGGTCTTGACCGCCGTCAAAACCACGACAGTCTATCCGATCGATGTCCGCTCGCTCGACGAATACCTGTCGGGCCACATCCCCGGATTCTTCAATGTGCCGGGCGGCCAGGCGGTCCAGTGCGCCGACGATCACATCGCCGTGGGCGACGCGCGCATTATTTTCGCCTGCGACCGAACGGCGCGGGCCGTCATGGCGGCGTACTGGTTTCGGCAAATGGGCTTTCGCAACGTTTTCGTCCTTCGGGACGGAACCGAAGGCTGGATGCGGTCGGGCCGCCATCTCGAAACCGGTCGGCCGAGCGAGCGCGTATTCGGCCTGGATGAAGCGCGCGCGCGCATCGCGTTTATTTCCGGCAGCGCGCTCGCGGAGTCGATCGATGGCGGCGAAGACCTCCTGGTTGTCGACGTTGGTCTCAGCACGGAATACGCGAGCGGGCACGTCCCCGGCGCGGTGTGGCTGTCGCGCGGCTGGCTCGAAGAAATTCTGCCCAAGCACTATCCGGAAATGCGCCTGCCTATTGTCGTTACAGCAGCCGACGAGCGGCAGTCGATTTTCGCCGCGGCGGCGATTTCCGACATCGGTTATGGAAACGTGCGGGTCCTCGCCGGAGGAACCAAGGATTGGATCGCTCGAGGCAAACCGGTGGAGACCGGACTCACAAAAGCGCTCGCCGAGGCGAACGATGTCGTTCTCTCGGCGTCGGTGACCGGCGATAAAGACGCGATGCGCCGCTATCTCGATTGGGAAGTAAAGCTGACGGGAAAAGCGGAGTAAGAGACTATGAGCGGCCGGATGCGCTCGCGCGCGCGGCGTTTTCGAGCGCCCTGCCGTAGCTCGCGAGAAGATCTTTCTCTTCCTCGGCCGTGACGCCGATTTGCGGCCGGCGCACCGTTGCGCTTGCGATCAGGCCTTCGTGGCGCAGAATGATTTTGATGCGCGCGACGGCTTCGACGATCGGCTCGGCAAAGACGAGCTCCTTCAGCTCCGCCAGCTCGGTCTGCACGCGCAACGCTGCGAGCTGATCGCCGGCGCGGCCGGCGCTGTCGATAGCGCCCCAGCGCGCGGTCGCGAGATTGGAAACGCCGATGAGCGCGCCGCTGGCGCCGAGGCCGTAGCTTTCCGCCACGAAGCGATCGTTGCCGGTGAGCACGGCCATGCCGCTCCCCTCCGCCGCCAAGCGCTGCATCGTCTCCGTGAAAAGATCGATGTTAAACGAAGCTTCCTTATACGCGACGACGTTCTCCAGGCGAGCGATGCGGCAGACGGTCTCGGGATCGTACAGATAGCTCGCGACGGGAATCTGAAAGAGCACCACCGGCAGCTTGCAGGCGCACGCGACGTCCTCGAAAAAACGGCGCTTGAGCTCGCCGCCGACCTTGCCCCAGGCAAACAGCAGCGGCGGAAAAATCATCGCCGCGTCGACCGGCAGGTGCTCGAGGTCGCGGACGATCGCGATCGCCTCGTCCGTCGACTGCGGGGCGATCGCGGCTATGTGCACCTTACCTGCCTCGCGCGCAGCATCGCCTGAGATTCTATAGACCTCGCGCTTTTCCTCCGGCCGCAAAACCGGGCCTTCGCCAATGCGCGCGCACGAGACCAGACCCGCCACCTCGGGGATGGCGGCGAAGTGGCGCGTCAGGCGTTCCAGGCTAGCGATATCGACCGCGCCCGAAGGCAGGAAGGGCGTCACATGCGGGACGAAGAGTCCCTGAAAGCGCTCGTCTTTGAGCATCATTTAAACGCCTTGAAGGATTTTTGCAAATTTCGCTTTCAAGCGCGCCCGCATCTCCGGGGCCACGTCGACGACGATGGGAAATTTTCCCTTGAGCTTACGCTCGTACGGCATACAGGCGTCGATGAGAATGCGATTGTTGAAGTTGCCGGGCAAAAACATCGGGTCGCGTCCCGAAGACCAGGCGCGCTGGATCGTATCGATGTCGGTCATCGGATCGAAGCGCGTGCACATCGCCCACAGCACCTGATCGAGGTCGGAGCAGTCGATGTCGTCGTCGACGACGACCGTCCATTTGCCGTTATACGCGCCGGCGGCGCAGTTAGACGCGACGTGCAGCACGTTGCGCGCATGGCCGGGATAGCGCTGGCGGATTTGGATCGCGGTGAAGCGCGTCGCCGGCCCGCCTTCGTGATTCCACACGCCGAGAATCTCCGGCAGGCCCGCGGCCTCGAGCGCCTGCCAGATCTCCGCCGCGCCCGCGATGCCTTTGAGCAATCCGGTCTCGTCGACGGGCTTGTGCTGCGGCGCGCAAGTAAGAATCGGATTGTCGCGGTAGAGGACCGTCTTCACGTCGATGTACGGCCGCGGCACGACGTCGTCGGAATAGTAGCCCATCCATTCGCCGAACGGCCCCTCGGGCTTGACGTTGCCGGGCACCGCCTCGCCTTCGACGACGATCTCGGCGTCGGCGGGAATCGGAAAGCCGGTATACGGGCCTTTGACGACTTCCACCGGCTCGCCGCGGATGCCGCCCGCGAAATCGTATTCGGAAACGCCGCGCGGCAGCGGGCTCGACGAGAGCAGATAGAGCAGCGGGTCCTGGCCGCAGACGATGGCGAACTTGCAGCTCTGGCCGCGCTCGAAATATTTGTCGCGGTGGATGCGGCCGTGCTTGCCTTCGGTGATCTGGCAGCCGATCGTCTTCTCGTCGTACACCTGGCAGCGATAGGCGCCGAAGTTATACCAGCCGTCGTCGGGGTCTTTGGTGATGCACATGTCCGCGGTGCCGATGTAGCGCGCGGTGTCCTGCTGGTGATGGATCGGCACGGGAAACTTCAGCACATCGACCTTATCGCCTTCGAGCACGTTTTTGAGGATTGGGCCATCCTTGACGAACTTGGGCTTCAAGAGCGTCATGTTCTGCATGCGCTCGTGATAGGCCTTGACGACATCGGCCTTGTGCTCGAATTCGAGCGGGAGGCCGAGCGTCATAGCGACGCGCTTGAGCGAGGAGAACTGGCCGTAAAGCGTGCGGTATCCTTTGGGATATCCGGGCACCTCGTCGAAGAGAATCGCCGGCGCTTTGCCTTTGGCGGTTTGGGTGAGGAGCTGCGTCGTCGCGCCCATCTCGCGGTCCCAGTGGGCGCCGTTGATCTTGACCAGCTCGCCCATGCGCTCGACCTGCTCGATCCAATCGCGCAGCCCGCGATAGGCGACGCCGCCTTCGGCGTGATTGATTTTCTTTTCGACCTTCGCCATCCGCTCTCCCCCGTTATGCGCCCGCCGCCGCCCGCGCCTGCGGCTTGGACGAGAAGCCCTGCTTGAGCCACCACTCGGCGACTTCCGTGCCGGTCGCGAACCAGACGCCTTCGTGGGACTTCATGTATTGAATAAGCTGCCTCAGCGCGGCGGCGCGGCCGAAGCGGCTGGAAATATACGGATGGAACTGGAACGTGCAAAAGTTCGGCGAAATTCCCGCTTCCTCGTAAATGTCGTCGAAGAAGCTCTTCCAGACGACCAGAGCGTCGTTCGGGTTGCCGGAATCGCGGTGGCCATAGGTGCGGCCATCGCCGAACGGCTGGCGCGGCAGCTCGACGATCTCGCGCGTTCCGTCGCTCCAGATGAAGGGCAGATCGTGTGAGAACGAATTGCTGTTCCAGAGATAGCCCTGCTCCATGAGCAGCTCGATGCTGTTCGGGCTCTGCGTGCACGAGCGCCAGCCGATCGGCCGCCGTCCCGCGCGCGTCTTGAGCATCTCCAGCGTGCGCCGGATCACGTCGCGCTCTTCCTCGCGCGTCAGATCGCGCGCGACCTCGTGGTGATAGCCGTGGCCTGCCACTTCGTGGCCGCGCTGCGCGATCGCCGCCATGGCCTCCGGGAATCGCTCGGCGATGCCGCCGCAGGTCATGAAGGTCGCCTTGACCTTGGTCTCGTCGAGGATGCGGAGAATGCGCCAAATGCCGGTGTTCGGGCCGTATTCGCCCTGCGTGTATTCTTCGTGATTGATCTTGCCGTTCTTGTCCGGCTTCACGTCCTCGCCGCCCTGAAAATCGAAGGTCAGCGCGACCGCGAGGCGCGCGCCGTCGGGCCAAAAGATTTTCCCCTGCGCATGATGTTCGGTCAGCATGGTAGGCGCCCTCCTTGGAAAGATGGGAATCCCCAACGGCTTCAATACAACTTTCGCCCCGGACCCGCAACCGAAACTAGCGCGCCGCGACGGCGACGAAGGTATCCCTGAACTCCTGCGCGTAGCGCGAGTAATTTTTCTGCACGCGCTCCCAATCCATCTCCATGAGCTTGATCTTGGTCACGCGCGCGATCGGCTGCTCGAGATCGACGCGCGAGCTGTTGCGCCCCATCTGGCGGAAAATATCCTGCCCGTCGCGCGAGAGGATGTAATCGATAAAAACTTTCGCGGCGTTGGGCCGCGGTGCGCTCTTCGGCAGCATCACGCAGACCGGCGGATTGGGGGCCAGCGGCTCAATGGCGTGCCACTCGACTGGGGCGCCTTTGCCCTTGAGGCTCTCCGCCTCGTGGACGCGCAGCGTGGGCGCGAGCGCGAACTCGCCGGCCGCCATTAATTGACCGAGCAGCGTGTGGCCGCGGCGGATCTGCGGGTTTTGCTGCGCGATGCGGCGCATCAAGTCCTTGCCTTTCTCCTCGCCCATGAGCTGGAGGATCGAGGCGTACCATTGCACGTCCTCTTCCTCCAGCCCGATCTGCCCTTTCCACCGCGCGCGCGTGAGATCCTCCCAGCGTTTGGGGACGTCCTGCGGCGTCACCTGTTTCGCGTTGTAGCCGAGGACTTCGAGGTTCCAGTAGATGCCGGACCAATACCCGTCGCGATCCTTCAGCGCGGGATTGGTGCGCTCGCGCTCCGGCGAGGCGTACGGCGCGATGTAGCCGGCGTCCTTAAGCTGCCACGCCTGCAGCCCGCTGATGATATAGACGTCCGCCAGGTTGCGGCCGGCTTTGACCTCGGTGGCGATTTTTTGAATTAATTTTTCGCCTGTCGCGCGGAACGGCTCGACAGTCAAATAAGGCGCGCGCTTGCGGAAGCCGTCGAGAATCTTCTGTGTGTCGGGGACATTGGTCGTGTGATACACCACCAGCGACTTCTCTTCGCGCGCTTTCGCCGTCCAGTCCTGCGCCAAAGCCGCGTTCGCAGCGAAGACGATAAGGATCGCCAGCAAGTATTCGAATATATGTGACTGCGCGCTTTTCATCGAATCCTCCCGCGGACATCGCTCGGCGCAGTTTGCCTGCTATAATATTCCATCGCGCAAGTCCATACGGCGCGGCTTGATTCGCCGCCGTGCCGAACCTATACTCCGAGCGCGGGGAGGCCCACATGTTTCCTCATCTGAAGAACTTCAATCTGAAGCAGTGGATCGACGAGAACCGCGGCAGCTGGGGTCAGCGCCGCGTCATCTGGGAGGATTCGGACTTCATCGCGTTCGTCACCCGCGGACCCAACAGCCGCAAAGACTTTCACATCAACCCCGGCGATGAAATCTTTCACCAGCTCGAAGGCGAGCTGAACCTCCACTACATGCAAGGCAAAAACCATGAGATCGCCGTGTTGAAGCCCGGCGAGATGTTCCTTCTGCCCGCAAACGTGCCGCATTCGCCGCGGCGCGGGGACGGCTCGTGGACCTTCGTCGTCGAGCGCAAACGCGGGCCGGAAGAGCGGGATCATTTCGTCTGGTTCTGCGAAAGCTGCGGCGAGAAGCTCTACGACATGACCGTGCGCTTCGACGATCCGAGCGACGCCGTCAAGACCGCGACCGAGAAGATCCGCTCGGATGCGAAGCTCCGCACCTGCGGGCGCTGCGGCGAAGTGCTCGCCGCCTGACGGACCGCTCCATTCTCTCAAGCCTCCGCATGTGCACGCTCGCGCTATATCTCCGCCAATTCGAAAACTACCCGCTCGTGATCGCGGCCAACCGCGACGAACATTTCTCGCGCGCGACGGCGGCGCCGCAGATCTGGCCGAAAATTCCCAAAATCGTCGCCGGCAAAGATCTCGTCGCCGGCGGAACGTGGCTCGGCGTCAACGCGCGCGGCATCGCCGCCGGAATCGTCAACCGAAGACTTCAACTGGATGCAGGCACAACGCCGCGCTCGCGAGGGCTGCTCTGCCTCGATATGCTGGAAGCGGCGTCGCTGGCGGACGCGCAGGCGGCGCTTCCGTACGAGGACGCCGGCCGCTATCAAGCATTCCTCCTTTTGGCCGCGAGCGCGGACGGCGCTTTCGCCGCATACAATGCGACCGACATCGAGTGCCGTCCTCTCGCGCCCGGCCTGCATGTCTTCGGAAATACTTCATTCACCGGCGAAGACGGCAAGAAGCTCGATCGCGCGCGCGAGATCTTCGCAGCCGCGGGCGATGCGCTCGCGCCTTCGCTGGTTCAACCTGGGGGACTGGATGCGGCCGTCGACATTTTACGAGGAGTTCTGGGTGACCATACGCCGATCGAGACCGGCGACGCGAAGGGCGCTCTCTGCGTGCACACGCCGGATGCGGATTACGGCACGGTCTCGTCAAGCATCATTTTCCTTTCGACCATCGACCGTAAATTCTATTTTTATCACGCTCCGGGTCCGCCATGCCGGACGGATTTTCAATCAGCGGCGTCGCTGGAGATTTCATGAGCGCCGCGGCCGCGCCCAGAAGCGCGTCGACGGTCATCCTCTTGCGCTCCGGCGAGAAGAACGGCATCGAAGTCTTTCTCACGCGCAGGCCCGAGGCGATGGACTTCCTCGGCGGCGCGTACGTCTTCCCCGGCGGAACGGTCAGGAAAGACGACTGCTCTGACAAGATCCAGAAGCGCTGCCGCGGATTATCCGCAAACGTGGCCAGAGACATTCTCGGCGCGCATCTCAAGCCCGAGATTGCTCTCGGCCACTGGGTCGCGGGGATGCGCGAGGTCTTCGAAGAGGTGGGCGTGCTGTTGTGCGCCGGAGAAGCATCGCTAGAGACGAAAAAGTCCGAGCTGGAGCGCGAGCGCCGTCGCATCGTTCGGCGCGAGACCACGTTTGCTGCTATGCTGGAGGCCCAGAATTTATCTTGCGACGCGGGCGCCCTGCTCTATTTTTCCCACTGGCTCACGCCCGAAGAATTCGCGATGCGCTTCGATACGCGCTTCTTCGTCGCGCTGCTGCCAAGCGGACAAACGCCGCTGGAGCGCTCCGAAGAAGTCGCCGACAGCCTCTGGATCGCGCCCGAGCGCGCGCTTCAGCTTTACGCCGAGCGAAAGCTGCCGATGATCTTCCCCACGTACGCGTCGCTACGAACGCTGGCGGATTTCGAGACGGTGGAAGCGGTGATAAAGGCGTACAACGGGGCCAACCGCCACCGCTGACCTATGAAGTCTTATAAGCCTTACGAAGAGCCGAAAGCTAAAGTCATCGACATTAGCCGCCGCAATGACATCGTAACTATTATTTTGGAGGTGTCATCTATTGACCCGGGACCGTTAGCACCCAGTGGACTCTATGTCGTGGGTGATCCGGGAAAGCAAGTTATCGAATTTCACAAGTTACAAGCAGCAAACGGAAAAGTCCTTACATTCGAAACGTATAACTACAATGGGAAACTTCCTGACATCGGCTCTTTGTATCTCCACCGTCTTTGGTGGACACCTGATCAACTTGAGGCGGTCAAAGACACTTCACGAATATGGACGCACGAGAAATATCCCGACAACGGCGATCATGACCACTGTCTTTTAACTTGGGAAACAATCGCCGCGTACGCGGAACAAAACGGCGGCTACCGCTCAGGAAGAGATTGGATCACCGAAGCGGCGTACCAAACCTATATAGTGGACGACAAACTGCGGGTTCGCAAAAAGCAGACAGACTAACCTTACGGCACTTTCCCGCCCCACAATTCTTTTAAGAAGCCACTCTTTTCCAAGTCTTCCGCGAAGCGGTTATCGTAGATCTCGCTAGGCTTTTTTCTAACCGCAGTCTCCGCTTTCGCCAACTCGACGGCGTCGGCGACCTGGTCGCCAGGGACGAGCAATCGGCGGTTGACGATCGCCTTGGCGTAGGCATCGTAAGAAGATTGCAGCGCCTCGGCGTCTTTCAGTTTAAGCGCCTTGCTGACCGATGCCTTCGCCTTGTCGGGATTCTTCTCGACAAAGTAAACGGCTTCAGCGAAAGCGGCGACGACGCGCTGCGCAAGCTGTGGTCGCTCCTGGATCATTTTCGAATTCGTGTGCACGGAGCTGTAGATGAACGGAAGCTTGAGGTCGTTGAGATTGTAAACCAGATTGAAGCCGTCGCGCTTTCCGCGCACGTCGAGCGGCGGCGTGACGATGATCGCCTGGATGACGTCCTGCGCCATCGCGTTGTAGCGCTCCGACTGGCTGCCGCCGATCGGTCTCAGCTTCACGTCCTCTTCGGTAAGGCCGAATTTTTTCAGCAGCGCGCGCGACAATCGATAGCTCAAATCGCCGGGGCGCGTAACGCCGATGCTCTTGCCCTTCAAATCTTCGGGGCGCTTCACGTCCTTCCGCGCGAGCAGCACATAGGGGAGTCCGACGAGCGGCGCGGCGATCAGCTTACCGTCGATGCCGGTCGCCATGCCGGGAATCGTCCCGTCGGCGGCACAGAAAAGAAACTGGATTTCGTCGGAAGCGAGCGCGGTGAGCGAGATGCCGCTGCCGCGGACGTAAATGTGATTCGCCTTGATGCCGTACTTGTCGAACAGGCCGTTGTCGATCGCGGTATAGAGATGAACGAAGCCGCCGGAGACGGCGCAGGTCGCGATGCGGATGCTCACCGGCGTCTCGCCGGGCTTGGCGAGATACGGATTCGCCCCGACGGCTGACGGGGCAAAGCCGATGGAAAGCAAGATCGCGGCGATGAGTGCGGGGCGCTTCATGGTTTACTCCAATAGCATGCCTGAGGCCGCTGAGCGGCCGTCAATATTGCGGCTTGAAAGCGAACCGATGCGTCGTTTGCGTGAAGCGGATCGTGCGCGTCTTCGAGCGCATCACGACGGAATGCGTCGTCGCGCCGCCGGGAAAGAAATGCACGCCCTCGAGGTAGTCGCCGTCGGTGACGCCGGTCGCGGCGAACATGACGTCGCCGCCGGCGAGCTCCTCTAGCGAGAATTTTTTGTGAATGTCTTTGATGCCCATGGCCTGCGCGCGCTCGACTTCCTGCGGGTTGCGGAACTTGAGCCTCCCCTGCATGTCGCCGTCGACGCAGCGGAGCGCCGCCGCAGCGAGCACGCCTTCCGGCGCGCCGCCGATGCCGAGCAGAAGATCGATGCCGGTCTCGGCCTTGGTGGTGGCGATCGCCGCCGAGACGTCGCCGTCGCCGATGAGCCGGATGCGCGCGCCCGCCTGCCGTACTTCTTTGATCAGCGCCTCGTGGCGCGGGCGGTATAGAATAATGACGGTGAGATCTTCGACGCGCGCGCCTTTCGCCTCGGCGAGCGCCTTCAAATTTTCCGTCGGGCTCTTGTCGAGATCGACGACGCCTTTGCCGACCGGCCCGACGGCGATCTTGTCCATATAGGTGTCGGGCGAATGGAGAAACGATCCTTTGTCGCCCATCGCGATGACCGACAGCGCGTTGGGCCCTCCGTTGGCGCAGATCGTCGTGCCTTCGAGCGGATCGAGCGCGATGTCCACCTCCGGCGCGTGATCGCCGCTGCCGACTTTCTCGCCGATGTAGAGCATCGGCGCCTCGTCGCGCTCGCCTTCGCCGATCACGATCGTGCCGTCGATGACGACGCCGTTGAAGGCCTTTCGCATCGCGTCGACCGCAGCTTGGTCGGCCGCCTTCTCATCGCCCCTGCCCATCCAGCGCGCGGAGGACAGCGCAGCCGCCTCAGTCACGCGCACGACTTCTAGCGCGAGGTTTCGGTCCACGTCTTTTTCCCTCCTATGAGAGATTCGATCAGCTCGAACGCTCGCGGCGCGACGACGCCGCTCTTTGCCGCGTCGCGCTCGTTGAAGCCGAAAGGCTTCGGCGCGCCCTCGTCCGCGGCGCTGTAGAGAATGAACGGCACCGGCTCGGCGACGTGCGTCTTGAGCGCGATCGGCGTCGGATGGTCCGGCAGGAGCAGCAGGCGCCAATCTTTGCGGCCGCTCAGTTTATCGACGACCGTCCCCACGACCTTCTCGTCGAAGTTCGCGATCGCCTCGATCTTTTTCTCGGCGTCGCCCATATGGCCCGCTTCGTCGGGCGCTTCGACATGAATGAAAATCAAATCCTTCTTTTCGAGCGCCGCGACCCCATATTCACCCTTTCCTTTATAATTGGTGTCGAAAAACCCCGTCGCGCCTGGAACTTTTATCCGCTCCAGTCCTGCATAGACGCCCAGGCCGTTGATGATGTCGACGGCCGAGATCACCGAGCCGTCGATCCCGAAGCGCTTCTTGAGCGTCGGCAGCGCCGGCGCCCTGCCCTGCCCCCAGAGCCAGATCGTCGTCGCGCGGCGCTCGCCTTTCTTCTCGCGCTTTTTATTGACGGGATGTGCCGCGAGAATTTCGCGCGAGCGGCGCATGAGATCGGTCAGACGCTCGGCGCCGTCGCCCGAAGGCATGTGCGGCGCGATTTCCTTGTCGGTGATGTCGTGCGGCGGCGTGGTATCCATCTTTTCCTTGCCGGAGCGCCAGACCATCAAGTTGCGGTAGCTGACGCCGGGAAAGAATTCGATGCCGCCGCCGCCGAGCTCGCGGTTCAGGTCGCGGATGATCTCCGCCGCCTCTTGGCTCGTGATGTGGCCGGCGGTGAAATCTTCCATGATCTCGTTCGCGCCGTTTTTTCCGATCGTTACGAGGTTGCAGCGGAACGCGATGTCTTTGGGCGAAAGATCGATGCCGACGCTCGCCGCTTCGAGCGGCGCGCGGCCGGTGTGATAGATCGCCGGATCGTATCCCAGGATGCTCATATTGCCGACGTCGCTGCCGGGCGGAAAGCCTTCGGGAATCGTGTGCGCGAGGCCGAAGACGCCGCGCGACGCGAGCCGGTCCATGTTCGGCGTCGAAGCGATTTCGAGCGGCGTCCGGTTGCCGTATTTTTCCAGCGGCCAGTCCGCCATACCGTCACCCTGGAGGATGATATATTTCATGATGCGGCTTCGCGCTCGAAGAGCTCTTTCAAATGCTTCATGTCGGCGGCGATGCGCATCGGCTTGTCCGATTGCCCGATCGCGGTATCGGGATCCTTCAGGCCGTGGCCGGTGAGCGTGCACACGACGACTTCGCCCTTGCGGAAAATTTTCTGCTTTTGTTTTTGGATCAGGCCGGCGACGGAAATCGCCGACGCCGGCTCGGCGAGAATGCCCTCGCAGTTGGCGAGCAGCTTGTACGCGGCGATGATCTCGTCGTCGGTCGCGCTCTCGATGACGCCGCCGGATTCGTCGCGCGCGGCGACCGCCGACTGCCAGCTCGCGGGATTGCCGATCTTGATCGCGGTCGCGATCGTCTCCGGCTTCTCGATCACGCGCCCGAGCACGATCGGCGCGGCGCCGGCCGCTTGAAAGCCCATCATCTTGGGCGGCACGGAGATGCGCCCGATGCGATTGTATTCCTGATAGCCTTTCCAGTAGGCGGTGATGTTGCCGGCGTTACCGACCGGAAGAAAGTGATAATCCGGGGCTGCGCCCAGATGATCGCAGATCTCAAAGGCCGCGGTCTTCTGTCCGTCGATGCGATAAGGGTTGACCGAGTTGACGATCGTTACCGGATAACTCTTCGCGATCTCGCGCACCATCTTGAGCGCGGCGTCGAAGTTGCCGGCGATCTCGATCACTTTCGCGCCGTGGATCATCGCCTGGCTGAGCTTGCCGAGCGAGATGTTTCCCTGCGGGATGAGGACGTAGGCCTTCAATCCCGCGCGCGCCGCGTACGCCGCGGCCGACGCCGACGTGTTGCCCGTCGACGCGCAGATCACCGCCCTGCTGCCCTCTTCGACGGCTTTGGTGATCGCCATCGTCATGCCGCGGTCTTTGAACGAGCAGGTCGGATTCATGCCTTCGAGCTTCAAGTAAAGCTCGATGTCCGGATTGATCGCGCGCTCGAGGTTGTGGCAGCGGACCAGCGGCGTGTTGCCTTCGAGCAGCGTGATGATGGAGTTTTCGTCTTCGACCGGCAGAAACTCGCGGTAGTAACGGATAACGCCCGGCCACGCGGTCCCGGATTTCGGCGCCGCGCCGGGCTTCGCCATCTTCGCTTCTCTCGACTTCACTTTAATTCCAGATTGGAAACCAGAGCGGCTCGGCGAGCATGTAGTCCCGCCGACCGATCACTTTCATAGCATTCTTTATCTGCCCGATGGAAGAGCGTTCCAGCGTGATGACGAACGGAAGGATCGTCTCGGGAGCGCCGGCGATGCGATAGCTCGACGCGAGCGCTTGAAGCTCGTCGCGGCTGTGGCTGAGCTGCCAGATCTCGGAGATATTGATGCCAGCTTCCCCCAGGGTCTGGCAGATATCGCCGACGATGCCGGCGCGGTCCTTCACGATGAAGCGGAGATAAAAACCCGCGCTGATCTTGTCTTCGGCTTGAATCGATAGTTTGCCCGGCTTTACCAGCGGTACGAAGCCGCCGCGCGATTTATCGCGCGCAAGATCGAGCACGTCGCCGAGGACCGCGATCGCGGTCGGTCCGCCGCCGGCGCCGGGCCCGGCGAAGGCGTAGCTCCAATCGCGGCCCGAAGCGCCGCTGCGCTTGCCGCGAAAAAAGATCGCGTTGGTGGCGCCGTCGATCGCGGCGAGAAAATGCTCCTCGCGAACGAGCACCGGCGAGACGTAGGCCTGCACCGAGCCGTCGAGCGCGCTCGCGGCGGCGACGCTTTTGATCGTGCTGCGGCCTTTTTGCCGCGCGTATTGAAAATCGATCGCGTTGATCTCGTCGATGCCCTTGCGCCAGAAAGCGCCCGGCTGCGCTTGCAACCCGAAGGTCACAGCCGCGAGAAGAATAAGCTTCGCCTCGGCGTCTTTGCCGGTGACGTCGGCGCTCGGATTGGTCTCGGCGTAGCCCTTCTCTTGCGCCTCTTTCAGCGCGGTGGCGTAAGATTTCCCGCCGCGGCTCATCTCCGTGAGGATGTAATTGCTGGTGCCGTTGACGATGCCGTAGATCGCCTCGGGCTCTTCGGCCGCGAAGCTCTCGCCGATCGAGCGGATGATCGGCACACCGCCGCCGACGCACGCCTCGAAGCGCACGTCGCCGCCGTGCTTGCGCGCGGCTTCCCAGATCTCCGCGCCGTAGCGCGCGAGCACGGCCTTGTCGGAAGTCACGACCGATTTGCCGTTCTTCAGAGCGCGCAGGATTAAATCTTTGAAGCCGGCGAGCTCTTTCTCGTCGTGAAAGCCGAGCGCTTCGACGACGATCGCCGCATCCGGATGATCGACGACTTCTTCGGGCTTGTCGGTGAAGAGCGCGGGGTGGGTCTTGTGCCACTTCTTGCCTTTCGGCCGGCGGGTGTAGATCTTCACCAGCTCGATCGGCAGATCGCCGTCGCCGAAGACGAAGTCCTGCACCGCCTGGCCGACGACGCCGGAGCCGAGCAGGCCGATGCCGATTTTCTTCCGCTTATCAGCCATCACGGCTCCCTTGAGGAGTTATGGCACAAGTATTCGGAATTAATCGAGAAGCTTGCCCAAGGCTTTACGGATCGTGCGCACGGCCTGCTTCGTGCGGTGCTCGTTCTCGATCAGCGCGAAGCGGACGTAGGGATCGCCGTACTCGCCGAAGCCGATGCCCGGCGAGACCGCCACCTTCGCTTCCTGAAGCAGGAACTTCGAGAACTCGACCGAGCCCATCGCCTTGCACGGTTCGGGAATCTCCGCCCAGACGAACATCGTGCCGCGCGGCTTCTTGATCCTCCAGCCGACGCGGTCGAGCCCGTCGACGAGCGCGTCACGGCGCCTGCGATAGGTCTCGCAGATTTCCTCAACGCAGTCCTGCGGGCCGTTGAGCGCCTGGATCGCCGCGATCTGCACCGGCTGGAAGATGCCGTAGTCGAGATAGCTCTTGATGCGCGCGAGCGCGTGGATCATGTCGCGGTTGCCGACCGCGAAGCCGATGCGCCAGCCCGGCATGTTGTAGCTCTTCGACAGCGAGAAAAATTCGAGGCCGATGTCCTTCGCGCCGGGAACCTGGAGCAGGCTCGGCGGCTTGTGGCCGTCGAAGGCGAGATCGGCGTACGCGAGATCGTGGATCACGAGCATGCCGTTCTCGCGCGCGAAGTCGACGACCTTCTGAAAGAAGTCGAGCTCGACGACTTCCGTCGTCGGATTGTGCGGGAAGCTCACGATCAGGAGCTTCGGCTTGGGCCAGGTCTGCTTGACCGCGCCCTGAAGACGCTCGAGAAAGTCGTCGCCCGAGTACATGGGAATATTGTGCAGATCGCCGCCGGCGAGCACGACCGAATATTGATGAATCGGGTAGGTCGGGCTCGGGCAGAAGACCACGTCGCCGGGATCGACGATCGCCCACATAAGGTGGCTCAGCCCTTCTTTCGCGCCGATCGTGACGATCGCCTCGGCGTCGGGATCGATATCGACCTCATAGCGCCGCTTGTACCAGTCGGAGATGGCGCACCGGAGCCTGTAGATTCCGCGCGAAACCGAGTAGCGGTGATTCTGCGGCTTCGCCGCGGCCTCCATCAGCTTCGCGACCACGTGCGGCGGCGTCGGCATGTCGGGATTGCCCATGCCGAAATCGACGATGTCCTCGCCGCGGTGGCGCGCCTCGAGCTTCAAATCGTTGATGATGTTGAAGACGTACGGAGGCAGCCTCTTGATCCGCTGAAATTCCACTGGCTTCCCTTTCGCTCGGAAAAAAGTAGGACTATGCGATTGTAAGCCATTCGAGAAATATTCGCAAATTAACCGCGCCGTTAGCCCCGTAAGGACGGAAAGCCTGCGGCTGGCTAACCGATATTTCCGAGCTCGAGGCGTCCGGCCCAGCGGTGCTTCAGCACCGCTTTCATCGCGCGGGATTCCGGCAGAGCGAGCCGCGGGTCGTTCTCCAGCCAGGCGAGCGCCTCCTCGCGCGCTTCGAGCAGCAGGCCCGAGTCGCGCGCGAGATTGGCGATGCGGAAGTCGGCGAGGCCGGACTGGCGCGTGCCGATCATCTCGCCGGGGCCGCGGAGTCGCAGGTCCGCCTCCGCGATCTTGAAGCCGTCGCGCTCGCGCTCCATCACGCGCAGTCGCTCGAGCGCTTCAGTGCTGTTGCCGCCGTAGTAGATCATGACGCAATACGAGCGATGCTCGCCGCGGCCGACTCTGCCGCGGAGCTGATGCAGCTGCGACAGGCCGAAGCGCTCGGCGTGCTCGATCAACATGACGCTCGCGTTCGACACGTCGATGCCGACTTCGATCACCGTCGTCGCGACGAGAACCTGAACCTCGCCTTCCTTGAAGCGCCGCATCGTCTCGTCGCGCTCGGCCGCGGACATGCGGCCGTGAATCAGCCCGACGCGGCAGTCTTTGAACGCGCCCTGCGAGAGCTCCGCGGCCATGCTCGTCGCGTCGCGCACTTCGAGCTTCTCCGAGGCTTCGACGAGCGGATAGACGACATACGCCTGACGGCCTTTCCGCACCTCGTCGCAGACGAGGTCGTACGCGCGTGCACGCGCCGAAGAACGGATGAGTCGCGTCTCGACCGGCGTGCGTCCCGGCGGCAATTCGTTCAGCCAGGAGATTTCCAGGTCGCCGTAGAGCACCATCGCGAGGCTCCGCGGGATCGGCGTCGCGCTCATCAGAAGGATGTCGGGCTCGGGCAAAGAATCGGCCGCGCTTCCCCGGCAGGCGGCGAGCTTTTGCAGCGCCATCCTCTGCATGACGCCGAAGCGGTGCTGCTCGTCGATGATGCCGAGGCCGAGCCGCGGCACGCGCACATTTTCCTGGATGACAGAGTGCGTGCCGATCACGAATGAGACTCGTCCATGTTTAACTTCATCGATGATCTCTTTTCGCGTTTTCGCCGGCATCGACCCGGTCAGCAGCGCGATCGGCACGGCGAGCTTCGCCGCGAAGTCTTTGAGATTTCGATAATGCTGCTCGGCCAGAAGCTCGGTCGGCGCCATCCAGACGGCCTGAAAGCCGTTCTCGATCGCCCGCAGCGCGGCGAACCAGCCGACGATCGTCTTGCCCGAGCCGACGTCGCCTTGGAGCAGGCGCTGCATCGGCCGCGGCGCCGCCATGTCGAGCGCGATCTCCTGGAGCACTTTTTCCTGCGCGCGCGTCAAGCGGAACGGCAGCATCTCCCACATTTTTTGCGTGAGCGATTTTTTCTCGCGCGCGAACGCGATCCCGCTCCGATCCGTACGGTTCTGACGTCTGAGCGCGAGACCCAATTGCAGATAGAAGAATTCGTCGAAGACGACGGCGCGATGCGCGGCGGACGCGCAACTGTTCAGCGCCTCGACGTCGTCGCCCTTCTCCGGCCGATGCAGCCGGGCCAGCGCGGCGCGCGCGTCGAGCAGTCCCGTTTTTTTCATCACCGCCGGGGGCAGGAACGCCGGAACGTGCGCCCCATACGCCTCGACCGCCTCGGCGAGCCATTTGCGCATCGTCTTCAGCGGTATGCCTTCGGGCCGCTCGTACACCGGCAGAATCTTCTCGTGATCCGGCGGATCGCCGGGATCGACGACCTCGAAATCTGGATGCGCCATCTGCTTGTGCCCGCCTGGACCCGCTTCGACTTTTCCATGAATGACGAGCGTCTGCCCCTGCGCGAGACCGTCGACGAGATAGGAAGGCGCCCGATACCACACCAGGCCGAGGCGGCCGGTGTCGTCGTCGAGCATGGCGGTGAGCATCCGCTGACGCCGGCGCGGATTGAAATGCTTGCCGAGGGCGATCAGCTTGCCGATGAAGGTCGCCTCGTCGCCGACGCGCGCGTCGCGCACTTTCACGACACTGCGCCGGTCCTCATAACGAAACGGCAGGTGGTAAAGGAGATCTTCGATCGTGCGCAACCCAAACGCCTCGAGCTGCGCCGCGCGCGCCGGACCGACGCCCTTCAGGAAGCGGACGGAGGTTCGAAGCGCGCTGAGGGATTCGCGAAAGTTGAGGGCCGCGGCAGCGGTCGGCGCGTAGTCCGTTCTCGGCCTCTCGGCCTTCATTTTAGGTCACGCCCGCTCGCCGAACGGCGCTAGATAATCCTGCAGCGGTTTCACCTCGAGCTCCCGCTGCTTGAGCAGATCGATGCCTTCCGCCGCGGCGTCGGCGCCGGCGATCGTTGTGAAATATGGGACCTGATAGTCGACCGCGTTCCGTCTGAGCAGGAACGAGTCGGCGTGCGAATGCGCGTCCTGCGGCGTATTGATGACCATGGCGATCTCGCCCTTCTTGATCGCTTCAGCCGCGTTCGGGCTGCCTTCCTGAACTTTTTTGATGATCTCGGCCGGGATGTCGTGCCGTTGGAAATACAGCGCTGTGCCGCGTGTTGCGACGATCTGAAAGCCGAGCCCCGCGAGCCGGCGCGCGATCGGCGTCGCCGACGGCTTGTCCTCGTCGCGCACGCTAATGAAAACCTTGCCGCTCCGCGGCAGCCGCGTGCCCGCGGCGATCTGCGACTTGGCGTAGGCGACGCCGAACGCCGCATCGATGCCCATCACTTCGCCGGTCGACTTCATCTCCGGCCCGAGCAAAGTATCGACGCCGGGAAATTTATTGAACGGAAAGACCGATTCTTTGACGGAGATATGCGTCGGCAAAACTTCCTTCACAAGGCCGAGCTCGCTCAGCTTCTTTCCCACCATGATGCGCGCTGCGAGCTTCGCGAGCGGCACGCCCGTCGCTTTGCTGACGAAAGGCACGGTGCGCGACGCGCGGGGGTTCACTTCGAGGATGTAAATATCCTCGCCCTTGACGGCGAACTGCACGTTCATGAGGCCCGAAACTTTGAGCGCGAGCGCGAGCTCGGTCGCTTGCCGGCGAATCTCAGCTTGAAGCTCAGGCGAAATCGATTTAGGCGGCAGACTGCACGCGCTGTCGCCGGAGTGAACCCCGGCGCGCTCGATGTGCTCCATAATGCCGCCGATGACGACGCGCTCGCCGTCGCACAAAGCGTCGACGTCGAGCTCGATCGCATCGTCGAGGAATTTATCGATCAGCACCGGATGCTCCGGCGACGCGGCGACGGCGTAAGTCATATAATTCTTGAGCGCGTCGGAGTCGTAGACGATCTGCATGGCGCGCCCGCCCAGGACGTACGAAGGACGAACTAGAATCGGATATCCGAGCCGCTCGGCGATCTCCAGCGCCTCCTGATACGAGCGCGCCGTTCCGGAGAGCGGCTGCTTGAGGTTCAGGTCGTCGAGCAGCCGCCGGAAGCGCTCGCGGTCCTCCGCGAGATCGATGCTGTCGGGCGAAGTGCCGATGATCTTCACGCCCGCGCGCTCGAGCGCCAGCGCGAGCTTGAGCGGCGTCTGGCCGCCGAACTGGACGATGACGCCGTCGGGATTTTCGCGCGCGCAGATCTCCAGCACGTTTTCGAGCGTCAACGGCTCGAAGTACAATTTATCAGAGGTGTCGTAATCGGTGCTCACCGTCTCGGGGTTACAGTTGACCATGATGGTCTCGTAACCGTCTTCCTTGAGCGCGAAGGCGGCGTGGACGCAGCAGTAGTCGAACTCGATGCCCTGGCCGATGCGATTCGGGCCCCCGCCCAGAATCATGATCTTCTTCCGCGCGGTCACGTTGGATTCGTCCTCGCCCTCGTAGGTCGAGTACAGATACGGCGTGTAGGCGGCGAACTCGGCGCCGCACGTGTCGACCGAGCGGTAGACGGCGCGGACGCCCGCGGCGGCGCGCGCGGCGCGGATATCGTCTTCAGTCCGGCCGGTCAAAACAGCCAGTCGGCGGTCCGAGAAGCCCATCTGCTTCATGCGCAGTAGAAATTCCGGCGTGAGCTCATTCGTGTTCTTGATCTCGGTCTCGGCTTCGATGATCTGCCGCACGTGCTCCAGAAACCACGGATCGATCGTGCTGAGTTCGTGAATATCGTCGACGGACAATCCCAGCCGGAACGCGTCGCCGAGGTACCACAAACGCTCGGCGTTGGGCACGCGCAGCTTCCCGCGCACGAGCTTTAAATCCTCCTCGCGGTCGCCCGCGCCCTGAATCTTCTCCTCGAAGCCGTAGGAGCCGATCTCCAGCGAGCGCATGCCTTTCTGGAGCGACTCCTTGAACGTTCGGCCGATCGCCATGACCTCGCCGACCGATTTCATCTGCGGCGTGAGAATGTCTTTCGCCTGCGGGAATTTCTCGAAGGTGAAGCGCGGAATCTTCGTCACGACATAGTCGATCGTCGGCTCGAAGCAGGCCGGCGTCTCGCGCGTGATGTCGTTGCGAATCTCGTCGAGCGTGTAGCCGACGGCGAGCTTGGCGGCGATCTTTGCGATCGGGAAGCCGGTCGCCTTGCTCGCCAGCGCGGAGCTGCGCGAGACGCGCGGGTTCATCTCGATCACGACCATGCGGCCGTCGGCCGGGTTGACGCCGAACTGGATGTTCGAGCCGCCGGTATCGACGCCGATCTCGCGGATGACGCGGATCGCCGCGTCGCGCATGACCTGGTATTCCTTGTCGGTCAGCGTCTGCGCCGGCGCGACCGTGATCGAATCGCCGGTGTGCACGCCCATCGGATCGAAGTTCTCGATCGAGCACACGATCACGACGTTGTCGCGGTGGTCGCGCATCACCTCGAGCTCGAACTCTTTCCAGCCGAGGACGGACTCCTCGATCAAAATCTCGTGCACCGGCGAGATATCGAGGCCGCGCTGCACGACTTCCTTGAAATCCTCCGCCCCGTAAGCGATGTTGCCGCCGCTGCCGCCGAGGGTGCGCGACGGGCGGATGATGACGGGAAACTTGAGCCGCTTCTGAATCCGGTTGGCGTCGCGCATGCTGCGCGCGTAGCCGCTGCGCGGCAGATCGAGGCCCGCGCGCGTCATCGCTTCCTTGAAGAGATCGCGGTCCTCCGCCTTCTTGATCGCTTCGAGATTGGCGCCGATCATCTCGACGCCGTTGCGCTCCAAGATGCCCTGCTCGGCGAGATCGATCGCGATATTAAGGGCGGTCTGCCCGCCGATCGTCGGCAGCAGCGCGTCGGGGCGCTCTTTCTGGATGATCTTCTCGACGACCTCGACGGTGATCGGCTCGATATAGGTGCGGTCGGCGAAGCCGGGATCGGTCATGATCGTCGCCGGGTTCGAGTTGACGAGAATGATCCGGTAGCCCTCTTCCTTGAGCGCCTTGCAGGCCTGCGTGCCGGAGTAGTCGAATTCGCACGCCTGGCCGATCACGATCGGGCCCGAGCCGATGAGCAGGATCGATTTGATGTCGGTGCGCTTGGGCATTATCGACTCTGCTTTTCCATCATGTCGACGAAGCGCTTGAAGAGATAGCTCGCATCGTGCGGGCCCGGCGAAGACTCGGGATGATACTGCACGGAGAAGATCGGCATCTCTTTATGCGCCAAGCCTTCGACCGTGTTGTCATTGAGATTCACGTGCGTCACGACGGCGGCGCCCTTGAGCGAATCGGCATCGACGGCGAAGCCGTGGTTCTGCGCGGTGATCTCGACTTTTTGGGTCGTCAGATCCATCACCGGCTGGTTGCCGCCGTGATGGCCGAATTTGAGTTTATAGGTTCTGCCGCCGAGCGCCAGGCCTAAAATCTGGTGTCCGAGGCAGATGCCGAAGATCGGCTTCTTGCCGAGAAGCTGTTGCACGTTCTCTTTCGCGTACGGGACCGCGTCGGGGTCGCCTGGGCCGTTCGAGAGAAAGATCCCGTCGGGATTGAGCGCGAGGACTTCTTCGGCCGGCGTGGAAGCGGGAACGACTTTGACGCGGCAGCCCGATTCGGCGAGGCCGCGCAAAATGTTGCGCTTGATGCCGAAATCGTACGCCACGACGAAATACCCCGGCCGGTCGAGCGTCGGATTTTTCGTCTTACGGTTTTTCTGCGACTGCTCCGGTTCTTTCCGCTTGCGATAACCTTCGCCGAGCTCCCAGCGCCCTTCGCTCCAGTCGTAAGCCTCGCCGCAGCTCACCTCTTTGACGAGGTCGCGGCCGACGAGCCCGGGCGACGCCTTCGCCTTGGCGATCAGCTCTTCGGGGTTGTCGCTCCGCGTCGAGATGATCGCATCCTGCGAGCCCTGGTCGCGCAAGCGGCGCACGAGCGCGCGCGTGTCGATGTCTTCGATTCCGACGATGCCGTGCTCGCGCATGTAGTCGCCGAGCGTCCGCGTCGCGCGCCAATTGCTCGGCTTCGCGCAGTATTCCTTGACGATGAAGCCTTTCACGAACGGCTTCTGCGACTCGACGTCCTCGGGATTGACGCCGACATTGCCGATCTCGGGATAAGTCATCGCGACGAGCTGGCCTTCGTAGGAGGGATCGGTCAGGATCTCCTGGTAGCCCGTCATGCTGGTATTGAAGACGACTTCGCCGACCGCTTCCCCTTCGGCGCCGAAGCCGCGGCCGATGTAGTAGGTTCCGTCTGCGAGCGCGAGAATGGCTTTCATTCTTTTAATAAGAATTCAGGAGACAGGAGTCAGAATTCAGAATAACAAAGATAATCATATTCCCGCTCCCGTACTCTGGATTCTGGCTTCTGGATTCTCTGCTTTTTCGGCGCCTATGATCGAATAGATCACAACCTTATCCTTTTCGTCCTGTTCGACTTCGCGCAGCTTCACGCGCACGCGCTCTTTTTCCGAGCTGGGAATGTGCTTGCCCACGTAGTTCGGTTTCACCGGAACCTCGCGGTGACCGCGGTCGATCAAAACCGCGAGGCGCACCGAGCGCGGGCGGCCGGCTTTGAAGATGATGCTGAGCGCGCTCTTGACCGTCTTGCCTGTATAGATGACGTCGTCGACGATGACCACCGGCCGGTCTTTCACACTCAGCGGCTCGGTCGTGCCGTCGTCGCCCGCAACTCTATGAATGCCTTCGTTGCCGCCGAAGATTTCGATCTCGGCGGCTTCGACTTTCCGGCCGTGGCTGTTTTCGATCTCCGCGGCGATGCGTCGCGCGAGCACGGCGCCTTTGCTCTTGATGCCGAGCAGCGCGAGCCGCTCGTCCCCTTCGCCGTCCTTGAAAATCTGCTTGCTGATCTGGCGGATCGCGGTCAGGATCTCTTCCTCACCCATGATGCTGCGCTGCGGCCCGCCCTTATACGGCTCGTAGTCGAGCTCTTCCGCCTGCTTGATGGAGTCGAAAACCGCGAGCTCGCCGCGCGTGAACCATTCCATGACGGTCTCGCCGAGCGACGCGTCGCAGGCGCAATACCTGCGCGATACCGTGTGGCCGACAAACTCCACCTTGAGCTGGTGGTTGCAATAGAAGCAGCGGAGAATCAGAGCGCCCCCCGGTCCCGCCGGCAGCAGCTCGAAGCACGGCTGGGTCGATTGAATCTCCGTACGCGTGACGCAGTTGAGGTTGGGGCATTCCGGTCCCAAGCGCTCCGGGCTGCGGTAAAGCAGCATGCGTCTATGACTTCGCGCTCGCGCCCCCGATCCCGTGAGCAGAAACTGCAGCAGCGCCATGCGCACCGGCACGCCGTAGGCGGCCTGCTTGAAATAGATGCCGCGGCGGTCTTTATCGATCGCCGGGGAAAGCTCGTCGACGCGCGGCAGCGGATGCATGACGACGGTGTCTTTGAAGCGCCGCTCCTTGAGAAATTTCTCGCCGAGGCTCGGGTACTGCCCGCCGGCATCTTTTTTGATCCGCTCCTTTTGCTTGCGCGTGACGTAAAAGGCGTCGAATTTGAGTCCCTGCGCCATGCCTTCGATGCGTCCCTGCAGATCGCGGTCGACCTGCGTGAACAGCGCGAGCTGGTGCGGATGATTCGGCGTCAGGTAAATCGCGTCGGTCTCGGCGACGGCGCTCTGCAGATCGTTCGAGGAGACCGGCGTAAGATCGTAGCGGTACTCGCGCTCGAGCTTCTCGATCACGTACTGCGGCAGCTCCATGCCGTTCGCCGCGAGCGTCACGACGTTGACGCCGAAGCGCGCGAGCGCGTAAACAAGCGAATGAATCGTCCGTCCGTGTTTCAAATCGCCGCAGATCACGACGGTCAGGCCTTTGAGCGAGCCCTTTTCCTTTTTCAGCGTGTACAGATCGCAGAGCGTCTGCGTGGGATGCTCGTGGCTGCCATCGCCGGCGTTGATCACCGGCACATCGGCGAACTCCGCCATCGCCTGCGCCGCGCCGTCCCAGTAATGGCGCACGACCATGACGTCGGCGTAGCTCGAGACGACGCGCGCGGTATCCGCGATCGTCTCGCCTTTCGCCGCTGAAGAGTTTTTCATGTCGGGACAGCTGATGACCGAGCCGCCGAGGCGCTGCATCGACGCTTCGAAAGAGAGGCGCGTGCGGGTGCTCGCCTCGTAGAAGAGCGTGGCCATGATCTTGCCCGCGAGAACGCCCGCTTTGGCGGCGCGCCGCTCGGGCAGCATCTCGTCGGCAAGCGCGAAGATTTCTTCGATCTCGCGGTCGCTCAGGTCTTCGATAGAAATGAGGTCGCGCTTGACGTTCATGATACCTTTTTCGCCGTCACGGTGACGACATCGGCGCCGTCCGATTCCAGCAGCCGCACGTTGACGCGCTCGGAGGCGTCGACCTTGACGTTTTTTCCCACAATGTCGGCCCGAATCGGGAGCTCGCGATCGCCGCGGTCGACCAGCGTCGCGACGAGAATCTTTTGCGGCTTGCCGATGTGCCCGAGCATTTCGAGCGCCGCCCGGATGGTTCGGCCCGTGTTGATCACATCGTCGACCAGCACGACGGCGCGGTCGTCGATCGACACCGGCACTTCCATCCGCGGCGGCTCGTCCGCCGCCGAGCGGCCGACGTCGTCACGATAAGGCGTGACATCGACGACGCCGAGCGAAGGCGCGCCGCCCGCGAGCGCCTCGATCTTGCGCGCAATGCGGCGCGCCAGATGCGCGCCGCGCGAGCGGATGCCGACCAACGCGATTCCGTCCGTGCCGCCGTTCTTTTCGATGATCTCGTGCGCCATCCGGCTGATCATGCGCCTTAGCTCCTCTTCTTCGAGGATAACGCGCTTCTCCGCTTCCATAAAATTAAAAAGACCTCGGCGGCCTTACCGCGGAGGTCTTCGAGCGTCTTTAAAAAAAGCCGAGTTTGCCATCGAAACCTTTTCCAATCTCGCGGGATTGGCTTAAAAGGCTGAATTTTTTATATGTCGCGATTTACGCGAAGTCAAGGATTTCTTTGGAGCCGCGTCGACAGCGAGCGTGATAATTTCCGCGCGTGCGGATGCTCCATCGATTTTCAGCCGCGCCACGGCGATCGGCAGCTTGAACCGCCGCGGTCCGGCGCTGCCGGGATTGAGATACATGATCCCGCTCTTCTCGGCGATCGAGGGCATGTGGGAATGGCCGCTGACGACGACGCGAAAACCCGCGACGGCTGGATTGAAGTCCAGGTCGTGAACGTTGTGAATGATATAAACCTCGACGCCGTCGACGCTCACCGCGGCAGTCTCAGGAATCTTGCGCGCCCATGGATCGCGGTCGTTGTTGCCTTTGATCGCGACTACATCTGCGATCGCGCGCAGCCGGTCCAGGACCTCCGGCGCGCCGATGTCGCCGGCATGGAGGATAAGATCCGACCCCTGCAGCGCCTTCAGCGCCTCGGGGCGAAGAAGGCCGTGCGTGTCGGATATGATGCCGACGGTTTTCATCCGCTTCCTTTATCAAATTATGAGAATACGTTCGTCTTGACAATCGCGGGAGGGACTGCGCTATACATCTCTATAAATTCGCCGTCACTGGATGTAAAGTTTTCGTATATTGGAGGGTTTTATGGGGATCGTCGACGCAGACACGCACGTTTCAGAGTCCACGCACATGTGGGAGCTTTTCGACCGCGAGATGTATCCGCGGCGTCCGGTCGTCGTGAAGGCTCCCGAAGACACCCTTTACGGCCCACGCAACGCCTTCTGGCTGATCGACGGCGATATCGTTCCGCGTCCCGTGGGGCGCCGCAGCTACCGGCTGATCACGCCGTCGGCGACGAAGCTCGAAGAAACGCGCGGCGACATTCAGCTCGCTTCCCGCGAGTTGACCGACGTCCCGGCCCGGCTTAGAGATATGGATAAGCTCGGCGTCGATGTGCAGGTGATCTATCCGACGCTGTTTCTCGTTTACTTGACCGATGATCCCGTTCTCGATACCGCGCTGAGCCGCGCCTACAATCGCTTCCTGGCCGGGGCTTGCGCGAAAAGCAACGGCCGGCTCCGCTGGGTCATCGTGCCGCCGCTCCGCTCGATCGAAGAATCGGTAAAGGAGCTGCATTGGGGCAAGGAACACGGCGCCGTCGGCGTTTTCTTTCGCGGGCTCGAGGGCGACAAAACGCTCGACAGCCCGTCCTTGTTCCCTGTCTATCAGGCGGCGAACGATCTCGATCTGCCCATTTGCATTCACACCGGCATCGGCAACGCCGATCTGCTCGACCTGATCGATGTCGAGCGCAATCACAGCTTCCTCGCGAGCCGCGTGCTGCCGCTGGTCGCATTTCGCGATCTCGTCGCAAATAAAATCCCCGAGACCTTCCCGAAGCTGCGCATCGGCTTTATCGAAGCCTCGGCCGGCTGGGTGCCGTTCCTGGTCCACATCCTGCGCAGACTGATCAAGGAAAAATGGAAGTACTATTCGAGCAGCACCGATCTTTTCGAGGATTACCGCCTCTTCGTCGCCTGCGAGGCCGACGAGGACGTGCCCTATCTCGCGCGCTACACCGGCGACGGCCATTTGCTCATCGGCTCGGATTACGGGCATAACGATCCCTCGGCCGAGCGTCAGCTCGCGGCGACGATGCGCGCGCGCGAGGATACGCCCGCTGCGTTGGTCGAAAAGATTCTTGGCGACAACGCACGGCGCTTTTACGGCATCTAAGGTTTTTCGCCCGCGCGTCGGGTTCTTCCCCGGCCGCGTTTCGGGTATTTAGCCGATTGCCGGGTGAAACTCAGTCGGTTACTTCTAGGCGACAGTAACCGCGAGGTGAACCATGGATGTCGAAGTTCATCTACAACCCGAATGGCGCAATCGATTGCTGGATTATATTCCCGGCAGATCGAGGGTTCATGCGGCGCTCGAAAACGCCGTCGAGCTGATCGGCGGTAGGCAAGTCATCGACGAATTCGTCGTGACGTGCGACGAATCGGAGTTGCCCATACTGCGAGAGGCCGCCCGGCAACGCTGCCCCAGCGCGCTGAAGTTCATCGACTTCGCCCTGGAGCGCTCGCGCCTGTATCGCTCGGCGAGGTCGTAACTCCAATGGAGTTGCGGCGGCATCCTCTCATGACCTATCGCGGCGCTCCAAGCTGGCCGCCGGTGTGGGCCGCCGAAGGCGATTCCACGAACCGCCCCAACGGCGAGGTCGGCGTTCTCGTCGGCGTAGAACAGTCCAGAGTCGACCCCGGCAATCGCTACTTCATCACCATCAAGCACAAGGGCTCATCCTATTCGGGCTGTCTCCTCGTCGACGACGACCGCTTCGGGCAAAAGGTTTCGCGCCTGCTGCGACGCCATCTCCACTGCCCTCTCGAAGTTATCGGCGGCATCGAGCTCCGCGATCGCCTCGATTAACTTCATCGCCTTTCACATTTCCTGGGTCAAAACCTGAATTGATCGTCTTCCTCACGATCCTCACAATGGGCTTAGTAATCTTTGGGAGGAGGTGAAGAGATGAATCGCACTAAATACATCGGTTTTATGTCGCTCGCGGGCGTGCTAGCCCTCGGCGGCTGCACGGTTCACGAGCACGACGGCCGCGGCGTGAGAAGCGACACCGTCATCCACGAAGATCGCGGCGCGCGGGGCGAAGCCGTCATCCGAGATGATCGCGGAGTGCGCAACGACACGATCATTCGCGAGGACAACCGCGTCCGCAACGATACGACGGTGCGGGGTGGCGCGTCGACGGGCTCTATAGACGCGTCGAGAGACTCGTCGAGATCCAGCTCCGGCGCGGTATCCGGCTCCGGCAGCGCGGCGGGCTCTGCGAGCGGCTCCGGCACGCTGTCCGGGTCCGGCGACCGGTCGTCGAGTTCGTCTTCGCGGACCAACGACACGACGTCGTCTTCCGGCGCAGTCTCCGGCAGCGGCTCGGGCTCCGCGAGCGGCTCGGGCTCGATGTCGTCGAGTGCCGGCGATCGTTCGTCGTCGTCAACGCGAACCAATGACACGACGTCGTCCTCCGGCGCAGTCTCGGGGTCGGGCAGCGCGTCGGGTTCCGGCAGTGCGGCGGGCAGCAGCTCGGGCTCGCTCTCGTCGGATAAACAGAGCTCCACTTCTTCGTCTACGGGGATGAAGAGCGGAACCACATCCGGCTCCGGGTCGACCGCAGGCAGTTCGTCCGGCAGCAGCGCCGGCTCGACGAGCGGCTCGATGGACAAGTCCGGATCGGCGAGCGGCAGCCTTTCGGGCTCCGGCAGCGCCTCGGGCAGCCTCTCCGGCACCGGGACTATTCAGTAGAACACGGCAGACAGGCTGTTTCGATAAACGGGCGGAAGAGAATCGCGCATTCTCTCCGCCCGTTTTTTTATCCAAATAAAACCAGAATCCAAACGATAACCGCGAGCGCGATCGCGCAGAACACTCCGGCGGAACCCAGATCCTTGGCCCTGCCCGCGAGCTCGTGGCGCTCCGGACCGATGCGGTCGATGGCCGATTCGATGGCGGTATTGATCAACTCGACAATGATGACGATGAGCCAGCTTCCCACGAGCAGCGTGCGCTCGACGCCGTTCTTTCCCAGCCACAGCGCCGCCGGCGCGAGGACGATCAAAACCGCGGCTTCCTGCCGGAAAGCCTGCTCGTGGCGCCATGCCGTGCGCAAACCGGAAAGAGAATAGCGCGTCGCCCACCAGAGACGCGACAAGTTTCGGCTGAGCCAGTCCACGTTGTTTGTTCCGGCGCAGCGCGATTTACGCGCATCCGTTAATCATAGTCAAGGAAGTTCCTGCGTTGACCGAACGCGTTCGAACGATAAGGATGAGAATTGGAAGAACGTCGATGAAAGGAAGAACCTATGGCTTCAAAAACGTTGCAAACGATTTTCTTAATTCCAGCCGCGGTCGCGATCGGCGCGTTTCCGGTGTGTGCTCAAACGCGCACCGATCGAATGCAACCCGGCAGCACGGCGCAATCTACGGGCGGCGGTGATGCGGCGGTAACGGGACAGACACCGACAGGAAGAACGCCGGGCACGGTTACCCCGCAAAGCTCAGCCGGCATGGCGGCCAGCAGCGCAGAGATTCAGAAACTCCAGCAAGCGCTGAAAGATCGCGGGCAAGATCCCGGGACGGTAAACGGCGTCATGACGCCGCAGACGCAGCAGGCACTGCGCTCTTTCCAAAAGCAGCAAGGTCTCAATGCGACCGGCACGCTGGACGCGCAGAGCCGCACGGCGCTCGGCTTGGGGCTTGGCGCCGGCGACGCTCCGGCGACGGGCGGCACGGGTGCGAGCAATGCGACCGGCACAGGCCTCGGCACGCCGATCGATCCGACACTCACCCCCGGCCAGGAAGCCGTGCCGGGATCGACTTCTCGCGGCACCTCGGCGCCGAGACCGTCAACGGGTCTCGGCACTCAACCTCCATCGACGCTTCCGGGCGGAACGACGGGTTCGAACCTTCCCGGCGGCACGACCGGTTCAACTCTTCCCGGTGGCAGCACCGGATCGACCCTTCCAGGCGGCACGAACGGGAGCGGTCTCGGCGGAACGACGGGTACGGGTACAGGCGGCGCGGGCGGAATGGGTGGCGCAGGTGGAGTCGGCGGCGGCGCGGGCGGAGCCGGTGGTGGCGGAGGCGGCAAATAATTCTACCAGCTAAAGGACCCACCCCCCGGAAATGGGCGGAAGAGACTGCTCGCGCAAAACGAGCATACCTACAAACAGATAGTCTCTTCCGCCCGTTTCGATTTTAAATTGCCGACGTTAGTCGTGCTCGGCGGCTTGGGTTTGTCCGAGCTTGCTGAGAACCGCGCCGAGCGGACCGATGTCAGCCGGCATTCCGTTCGTGAACGCGATCGTCAGCCCCGAGTAAGGCGACACGCGCGGTCCGGGCGTCAAAATGCCGGCGAGATTCAATGGGTCGGCGGCGGAGACGAGAATCGTCTCGGATTTCTTTTCGCGGCGGATCGCGCGCAAAATCTCCACGGCTTCCGGCAGCGCGAACTGCTGGCCGACAAAACCGTTGACGAACCTGCCGCCGCGGATTTCCCCGCGGGCTTCGAGACGCCGGCAGACGTCGAGCACGCTGCGCCACGAAGGCGCGGCGCTCTCGCGCGCGAGCAATTCGCGCAGAACGACGCCGTAGCGGCGCAGCAGCTGCCGGGTGATGAATTCGGCGGATTCTTCCGCGGCCGCGGCGTGCGTGCGCCAGAGCGACCAGCGGCCGACCGGCATCAAGCGCTCAGGAGCGCGCCCGCCGGATACGATGCGCAGCCGCCGGCGCGAGTGCCGCTTGTTCTCCGGCAGGAGCAGCGTACGCAGCCCCGCGATGCCGTCGCCGGTGACGAGCCCCGCGGCGACGAGCTCCCAAAGCGCCGCCTCGGCGCCCGCTTTGAGCAGCCCTGCGCCGCGCGCGACCTCGGCTAAAAACGACGCTCCGTTTTTTTCCAGATACTCCAGAGCAGCTCGCGCCGAACCCGATAACCGCGTTCCGCCGCTGTGCGCCTGAAGAAAGTTTTGCATGTCCTCGCGCAGAACGAACGAGATCGGCGCGGCGCGCCCGGGCGACTGACGACGGCGCTTTCTACGGGCCGGCGTGTCGGCGTCGTCTTCTTTCACGTTCGGCCGCAGCCTGCCCCAGCTCACCACGCCGCCGAGGCACAATTCCTCCAGCGCGCGCGGATCGTAATTCGCGACGCGGGCAGGCAACACGTGCTGCTCCCACGCCGGCGCGGGCAGCTCGAGACCCTGCAATTGTCCGATGATCTCCTCCACGCCCGCACGTCCGTGAAGCTGCGTGCCCTGAGCGATGTGCTGCCAGCGGAAGAGAAACCGCATGAAATCGGCCGCGGTCACCGGCTCGATCTCGCGCCTGAGCTCGCCGAGCGTCAGCCGATGGATGCGCGCGAGCAGCACGCGCTCGCACCATTCCGTCTCGGCCGCCGCGCCGGTGAATTCTCCACGCAGCACCACGCCCGAGACTTCGAGCGCGACGAGCGCCTGCTCGATCATGTTGCGCGGCAAGCCGAGCATCGTCGCGAGTGCCGTCGCGGTCGTCGGTCCGGTGATTTCGAGCCAGCCCTGAACGACCTTTCGCACTGCCTGTTCCTGGTCGAGCGCTTCGCCCGCCGCCGCGGAAAGAGGCGGATCAAAGCGCGCGCTCGGCAAAAGCGCCTGAACCAGGGCGATGCGCTCGGCGGCGACATAAGCCCGATGGTCGGCGGAATCCGCCGACCACGAAGCCAGCGACGCTCGGCTTTCCGCAATGAGCTTGTCGGCCCAGTCGGTCCATTCTGCCGCGCGATCGATCGGCAGAATGCCGAGGGAAAGTAAAAGATCGTGCAGCTCTTCGGCGTCGCGGAGATCGGGCCGGACAGAATCGCGCACCTGCTCGATCGCCGCCCCGCTCAGCGCGCCGATGCCGCGGGCGAGGTCGGGATCGGTTCGCCTGAGCGACACCGCCCGCGCCCGCCGCTCTTCGAGCGGTGCGTCGTCGAGAAACGCGTACGGATTGGCGTTGAGAATTTCGTGCGCCATCGGCGACGGCGCGGGCGTATCGACGGAGATCGTCTGCAATTGGCCTGATTCGAGGTCCGCGACGATTTCTTTGAGGCCGTCGATGTCGAGAGCTTCGTGCAGGCAGTCGTAAATCGTCGTGTCGACCAAGGGGTGATTCGGCGGCTCGACCGGCCCGGTGCGGTTGTCGCCGCACATGAGCTGCTCGGGAAAAACCGCGCCCAGCAGGTCTTCGGCGCGCATACGCTGGAGGGCGACCGGAACTTTTTTCCCGCCCATGAAGCGCAGCAGCGCCAGCGCCCGCGACGCGTTCCAGCGCCAGCGGTTGTCGAACATCGGCGAAGCCAGCACCGCCTGGATGAGCTCAGGCTCGAGCGTTGCCGTGCGAACCATGGAAAAGACATCGGCGAGCGCGAACGAGTGCTGCTCGCCGAGCGACAACACGATGCCGTCGTCGGTGGCCGCCGCCTGAAGCTCACGGTCGAAATTCAGACAGAAACGTTTCCTCAGCGCGAGCCCCCAGGCGCGGTTGACGCGTCCGCCGAACGGCGCATGGATAACGAGCTGCATGCCGCCCGCCTCGTCGAAGAAGCGCTCGGCGACGACGCAATGCTCCGTCGGCACGCATCCGAGCATCGCCTGCGTCTCTTCGACGTAGGCGATCATCTGCGCCGCCGCCGCTTCCGGCACGCCGGTTTCGGCAATCAGCCAAGCCATTGCTGCTCGTTTATCCGAAGCGCGGCGAAAGATCTCTTCTCTCAACTCCGACACCGAGCCGGAGAGCTCGCGGCTCCGTCCCGGCGATTCGCCGAGCCAGAACGGAATCGAGGGTGGCAGACCGTGCGCGTCCTCGACCCAGACCTTTCCGGCGGCGACGCGCTTGATGCGCCAGGAGTTGTTGCCGAGGAGAAAAATGTCGCCGGCGAGGCTCTCGATCGCGAAGTCCTCGTTCACCTTCCCGACGAAAGTCTCGTCGCCGGCCATGATGACGTCATAGTCCGCGGTCTCCGGAATCGCCCCGCCGTTGGTGATCGCGGCCATGCGCGCGCCGCGGCGAGCGCGCAGACGCCGGTGGATCTGGTCGCGATGAATATACGCCTGTCGCCGCCCTCGCCTTCCGGCGATGCCTTCGGCGAGCGTCTCCAGCACGTCGTCGAACTCGCGCCGCGTCAGATCGCGGTACGGATACGCGCGGCGCATGAGATCGAATAACTCGTCTTCGCCGATCGACTTGCTTTCCCCTGCTTCTTCCTTCGCCCCGGGCTTCGGCGACGGCGCGACGCTGGCGACGGTCGCAACCATCTGCTGCGACAGTATGTCGAGCGGTTTCTGGGGAATCGTGACGCGATCGAGCGCGCCGGCCCGAACCGCGCGCACGGCGGCGGCGGACTGCATGAGATCGTCGCGCGTGAGCGGATAGAAAATCCCTTTCGGCACCGCGCCGAGCCAGTGTCCCGAGCGGCCGATGCGCTGGAGCAGCGAGGCCAGATTGCGGGGCGCGCCGATGTGGCAGACGAGCTCGACGTGGCCGATGTCGATGCCCAGTTCGAGCGACGCGCTCGCGACCACGACCGGCAGCTTGCCGGTCTTGAGGCCTTCCTCCACTTCCAGGCGGCGCTTGCGCGAGAGGCTGCCGTGATGCGCGCCGACCTTCCCCTCGCCGAGACGCGATGTGAGCTGATGCGCGACGCGCTCGACCAGCCTGCGCGTGTGGACGAAGACGAGCGTCGTCCGGTGCGCCTTCACCTGCTCGACGATGCGGTTGTAAACTTCGGCCCAGACCTCCTGACTCGTAATCGGCCCCAACTCCTGCTCCGGCACGTCGATCGATAGATCGAGCGCGCGCCGGTGGCCGACGTCGACGATCGCGCAATCCGGCGTCCCGCTCGGGTCGATGTGCCGCGGCCCCACGAGCAGCCGCGCGATCTCGTCTATCGGCTTCTGCGTCGCCGAGAGACCGATCCGCTGGAGCGGTCTTTCCGCGAGCGCGTCCAGCCGCTCAAGCGAAAGAGCGAGGTGCGAGCCGCGCTTGTCGCCCGCGAGCGCGTGAATCTCGTCCACGATGGCGGTCTCGGCGCCGCTTAAGATTTTCCGGCCGTTCTCAGAGGTGAGCAGGATGTAAAGCGACTCCGGCGTCGTAATCAGGATGTGCGGCGGCCGGCGGATCATCGCCTGGCGGTCGGCAGCCGGCGTGTCGCCCGAGCGCACGGCGATGCGAATCTCCGGAAGCTGAAGAAAAAGCCCCTCTGCTTCGGCGAGCTTCATAATCCCGCCTAGAGGAATGCGGAGATTCTTCTCGATATCGTTGCCGAGCGCCTTCAGCGGAGAGACATACACGACGCTCGTGCGGTCCTCGAGACCGCCGGCAAGCCCGCGCTCGACGAGACGATTGATCGACCACAGAAACGCCGCGAGCGTCTTGCCCGAACCGGTGGGCGCGGCGATCAGTGCGGCCCGGCCTTCGGCGATGTGCGCCCATCCCGCTTCCTGCGCGGCGGTCGGGCCGGCCGCAAAGTTTTCGGCAAACCAGCGCCGGACCAGTGGATGGAAAGGAATATCGTTCATGCGAATGGAATGAAAAAAGTCATTCCATTCTAAAGGCGGGAGCGGCAGGAGGCAAGCTTAAAGCGTATCAGACGGTTTCCGACGTGCTTTCGATCACCATAACGGGCCAATACGTATCAGTGTCGTAGCAAAGCCAAAGCTGATTCGGGTCGATAAATTTCGCGACCGGCTCCTCCGCTGCCACCGTCACGGTCCCGTCCTCGACATGAAGATGCGAAAATGGCCCCAATACAGGGCCGGCTCCGCCTCCAGCGTCTTCGAAATGGATTTTATGAGGCTCGAAGCATTCATAGACTGGGAAATGCTCCGACCCTACTTCCCACACGTGCTTGCGAAACGTGCCGACGATGGCGCCGTGTGGACCCTGGCGGATGAAGTTCCCGGCAATACGGAACCAGGGGGCCGGACCAATCGTAAGGGAGGAATTCGAGCTCGCACGGTGGAAATGGAGATTAAGCAAGATGTTGCGCTTTCCTTGTAAAAGATACCGCAGCGAACCGATGCGTCAATCCCCCGTGCTGGTTTGTTAACACGATTCCTGCGTTTACCCGAATTGATGCGCACCTCGTCGACCGGCGACAATACCATGAAGGGAGGTGCATGGTATGGATGGAAAGAAATTATTGGCGACAACGCTGGTGCTAGCCATGGTAGCGCTCGCGGGCTGCAGCGCCTCGGGTTCGGGCTCGGCTTCGGGCTCAGGCAGCGGCTCGGCTTCCGGTTCGGTTTCCGGAACGGATAGAGGCAATACTGGCAGCGCTTCAGGAAGCGTTTCGGGCTCGGGCTCCGGCGCGGGCAGCGCAGCGGGCTCAGGCACGGTCCGTTAGTCACCTCGATTGAGGCGCGGCTTACATTGTCGCCTCAAAACGAAGCGGGCGGAGACTGATCGCAGAAGCGACTGGTCTTCGCCCGCTTTGTTTATCTGAATCGAAGCGCCGCTTTAATGCCGCTCAGTAAATAATTTCCCCCAGCCGTTCCCATCTCACCCATCGATCGCCGCCGTCCCATGACCAATAGATCAGGAACGCCTTGCCTTTGACGTCGTCGAGATCGACGTAGCCCCAGAAGCGGCTGTCGTAGCTCTTGTCGCGGTTGTCGCCCATGACGAAAATGTGGTGATCCGGCACGGTTTTCGGGCCGTAGTCGTCCTTGATCTGAATTCCTCCGCCACCGTCGTCGCCTTCGAAGTAGGCGTGGGGATCCTCGATCGGCTTGCCGTTGATGAAGATTTTTTTGTTTTTGATCTCCACCGTATCGCCGGCCACGCCGATGACGCGCTTGATGAAATCTTTTGTCCGGTCCTCGGGAAAAATAAATACGACGACGTCGCCGCGCTTCGGCGAGGCGAACTGGGCCGCGTAATGGCCCCAACCGGGGATACGAATGCCGTAGGAAAGCTTGTTGACGAGGATGTGGTCGCCGATCTGGAGCGTCGGGATCATGGATCCGGAAGGAATCTTGAAAGCCTGCACGATAAAGGTGCGAATAAAGAGCGCCAGGAGGAGCGCCATGATGATCGCTTCGGCGTATTCCCGGACGGTCGATTTTGCCTTCTTGTTTTCTACGGCGATGTCTTTTGCCACGTGACTCTCGATTCCCCTTTCGTCTTCGGGCTTCATCCCAAGGCGGGCGTGGGCTGCAACACTAAAGATTATTCACTTAAGATTATTAAGGATGACATGAAGCGCGCAGGATGACAATCCTAATGAACTCTACCTGTCGCCCGGCTTCAGCGCCGCGAGGAAAGCCTCCTGCGGGATCTCTACGCGCCCCACCTGTTTCATGCGCTTCTTGCCCTCTTTTTGCTTTTCCAACAATTTCCGCTTTCGCGTGATGTCGCCGCCGTAGCACTTGGCGGTCACATTTTTTCTCAGCGGCTTCACGCTTTCGCGCGCGATGATGCGGCTTCCGACGGCGGCCTGGATGACGACCTCGAAGAGCTGCCGCGGGATGACCTCGCGCAATCGCTGCACCAGATCGCGTCCGCGCGGGTACGCCTTGTCGCGGTGGGTGATCATCGACATAGCGTCCATCGGGTCCCCGTTGATGCGGACATCCAGACGGACGAGGTCGCCCGCGCGGTAGCCGGCGATCTCATAATCCATCGAAGCGTATCCTCGGCTCAAAGATTTGAGGCGGTCGTAGAAGTCGACGACGATCTCCGTCATCGGCAGCTCGTACGTGAGCATGACGCGGTTCGGCCCGAGATAGCGGATTTCTTTCTGGATTCCTCGCTTCTCCTCGCAGAGACCGAGCACGCCGCCCAAATATTCCTGCGGCAGATGAATCGTCGCGGCGATGACGGGCTCTTCGATGTGATCGATGTCGGATTCCGGGGGCAGCTTGACCGGATTGTCGATCATGAGCACCTCGCCGGAGAGCTTAACGACGCGGTAAACGACCGTCGGCGCGGTCGTGATGAGCGTCACGCCGTACTCCCGCTCCAACCGCTCGCGCACGATGTCGAGATGAAGCAGCCCGAGAAAGCCGCAGCGAAAGCCGAATCCCAGCGCCTGCGACGTCTCAGGCTCGAAGGTGAAGGCGGAATCGTTCAACCGCAGCTTCTCGAGCGCGTCGCGCAGCGCCTGGTACTGTCCCGAGTCCGCCGGATAGAGCCCGCTGAAGACCATCGGCTTCATCGGCTTGAAACCGGGAAGCGGCTCGGCCGCAGGCCGCGCCGCTTCCGTGACGGTGTCGCCAATGCTGGTATCGCGGATTTCCTTGATGCCGGCCATGAGAAATCCGACGTCGCCGGCCCTGATCTCGGCGACCTCGAGCGGCGCCGGTGCAAAGACGCCGACGCGCGTGATCTCGAACGATTTGCCCGTCGCCATCATGCGGATCATCATGCCCTTGCGCGCGACGCCGTCCTTCACGCGCATGACCACGACCGCGCCGTGATACGGGTCGAACCAGCTGTCGAAGATCAAGGCGCGGAGCGGCGCGTCGGGATCGCCCTTCGGCGGCGGAAAGTAGTTGACGATGCCTTCGAGGATCTCCTTAGTGCCGATGCCTTCTTTGGCGCTCGCGAGGATCGCGTGCGAGGCGTCGATGCCGATCACGTCCTCTATCTCGCGTTTGACGCGCTCGGGCTCGGCGCTCGGGAGGTCGATCTTGTTGATCACCGGCAGGACTTCGAGATTGTTGTCGATCGCGGTCTGCACGTGAGCGACCGTCTGCGCCTCGACGCCCTGCGCCGCGTCGACGACGAGCAAGGCGCCGTCGCAGGCGGCGAGGCTGCGCGAAACCTCGTAGGTGAAATCGACGTGGCCGGGGGTGTCGATGAGGTTCAGCGTATAGTCGAGCCCGTCGGCCGCGCGGTACCTGAGCCGCACCGGGCTCGCTTTGATCGTGATGCCGCGCTCGCGCTCGAGCTCCATGCTGTCGAGAAACTGCGCGGTCTTCTCGCGCTCGCTGACGGCGCCGGTATATTCGAGAAGGCGATCCGCCAAAGTGGACTTGCCGTGGTCGATGTGGGCGATGATGGAAAAATTCCGGACGCGCTCCGCGCTCATGAAGGCTTGGCTTTCCGATAAAAGGCGATCGTCTCGGCGAGCCCCTGATCGAGGCTCGTCTTCGGCGTCCACCCCAAGATTTTTTTTGCGCGCGAGGCGTCGAGAACGCTGCGGCGCTGCTCGCCTTCCTTGGCGGCGCCGTGGATCGGGGCGACGTGGCTGCTAAGACCGGCGGCGAGCTTCGCGTAAAGCGCGTTCAAATCCGTCTCGACGCCGGTGCCGATGTTGATGGCGCCGACGAAGGAGCTCTCGAGCGCCAGCATGTTCGCCGCGGCCACGTCGCCGACGTAGACGAAATCGCGCGTCTGCTTGCCGTCGCCGTTGATCACCGGCGTATGTCCCGAAAGCAGCTGATCGATAAAAATCGCGATAACGCCGGCCTCACCGCGGAAATTCTGCCGCGGGCCGTACACGTTCGCATAGCGGAGCGCGACATAAGGAATGCCGAACGTCGTATGGTAGTATACCAGATAATTCTCACCGGTAAGTTTGCTCACGCCGTAGGGACTGGCCGGCCGCGTCGGATGCTCCTCGGGAGCAGGAAACTTCTCCTGGTCGCCGTAGATCGCACCGCCCGAAGACGAGAAGATAACCTTCTTCACGCCGGCCGCCCGGCCCGCTTCGAGCAGATTCAAAAAACCCAGGACGTTCACTTTGGCGTCGAACACGGGGTCGGCGACCGAGCGTCGGACGTCCATCTGCGCCGCATGATGGTTCAGGACATCGGGTCTGATCTCGCCGATAACGCCCTGGAGCTTGGGATCGAGGATGTCCATGGCGTGCAACGTCGCCTTCGGATTCAAATTTTTCTTGTCCCCGGAGGAGAGATTGTCGACGACGAAAACCTCGTGGCCGCGCGCGACGTAGCCGTCCACGATGTGCGATGCGATGAAGCCGGCGCCGCCGGTCACGACAACCTTCATGGTTTTAGCGCGCGAGCCTTTCTTTGAAAAATTCGATCGTCCGCTTCAATCCCTCATCGACATGGATCTGGGGCTCCCACCCGAGCAGCTGTCGCGCCTTCGTGATATCCGGCTGGCGTACCTGCGGATCGTCCTGCGGCAGGGGCTGATAGACGATCTCGCTTTTAGAGCCGGTGAGAGCGATGATTTTTTTCGCGAATTCGAGCACGGTCATCTCATGTGGGTTGCCGAGATTGACCGGTAGGTGATGCTCGACCTCGAGTAACCGATGCAGGCCGCGGACGAGGTCGTCGATATAACCGAAGCTCCGCGTCTGCTCGCCTTTGCCGTATACGGTGATCGGCTCGTTCTTGAGCGCCTGAGTGATGAAATTCGGCACAACACGGCCGTCCTTCATGCGCATGCGCGGGCCATACGTGTTGAAGATCCGCACGATGCGCGTGTTCAGCTTGTGCGAGCGGTGATAGGCCATCGTCATCGCCTCGGCGAAGCGCTTCGCCTCGTCGTAGACGCCGCGCGGGCCGATCGGATTGACATTGCCCCAATAGTCCTCGCGCTGCGGTTTGACGAGCGGGTCGCCGTAGACTTCGGACGTCGATGCCAGAAGAAAGACCGCGCCTTTATCCTTCGCGAGGCCGAGCGCATTATGCGTCCCGAGCGACCCGACCTTGAGCGTCTGGATCGGCATCTCCAGATAATCGACCGGGCTTGCGGGCGAAGCGAAATGGAGCACCATGTCGAGCGGTCCGTCGACCTCGACATAGTTGCTTACGTTGTGGTCCATGAAACGGAAGTGCGGGTTCGAGGAAAACGCCGCGACGTTCTCCCGGCTGCCCGTCGAACCGTTGTCCATGCAGATGACATGGTCGCCGCGCTTTAAAAAGCTCTCGCACAGATGCGAGCCGATGAAGCCGGCGCCGCCGGTGATCAGCACTCTAGCCATCGCGCCGTCCTATGGAGAAGTAAGTAAAGCCCATTTTGCGCAGATCTTCCGGATCGTAAATATTGCGCCCGTCGAAAATGACGGGCTCCTTCAGCAGCTGCTTGATGAGCGCGAAGTTCGGGCGGCGGAATTCGTTCCATTCGGTCACGATAAGAAGCGCGTCGGCGCCCTTGAGGGCGTCGTAATTGCGGCGGAAATAGCTGATGCGATCGCCGAAGATCTTTTTCGCTTCGTCCATCGCTTCCGGGTCGTGCGCATGGACGACGGCGCCGGCCTTCAGGAGCGCTTCGGCGACGACGATGGCCGGGGCGTCGCGCATATCGTCGGTGCGCGGCTTGAACGAAAGGCCCCACAGCGCGAAAGTCTTGCCTTTGAGATTCTCGCCGAAGTGCCGCGTCACCTTTTCGACCAATAGCTTTTTCTGCCGCTCGTTGACCTTTTCGACGGCGCGGAGGAGCGGCATCTCGAGCTCCTCCTCGCCCATGGCGATGGCGGCGCGGACGTCCTTCGGAAAACACGAGCCGCCGTAGCCGACGCCGGGAAAGATGAAGTGCGGCCCGATGCGGCGGTCCAGCGCCATCGCGCGGCGAACCTCGTTCACGTCGGCGCCCATCTTCTCGCAGAGATTCGACACTTCGTTGATGAAGGAAATCTTGGCCGCGAGCATCGCGTTCGCGGCATATTTGCTCATCTCGGCGCTGCGCGCGTCCATGACGAGAATCGGGTTGCCGGTACGGACAAACGGCTCGTAGAGCTCCTTGAGCTGCTCGATGGCCGCGGGGTTGTCGCTGCCGACGACGACGCGGTCGGGCTTCATGAAGTCTTCGACGGCCGCGCCTTCTTTTAGAAACTCCGGATTGGAGACCACGGCGAAGGGGTGCTTCGCCAGCGGCGCCATGACTTCCTTGATTTTTTCCGCCGTGCCGACCGGCGAGGTGCTCTTGTTGACGATGGTCTTGGGACCGTTCATCGCGCGCGCGATGCCCTGGGCGGTCGCGAGCACCTGACGGATATCGGCCCTGCCGTCGTCGCCTTGCGGTGTGCCGACTGCGATGAAGATCACCGCCGCCTGGCTGACCGCCGCAGCGAGATCCGTGGAAAACGACAGCCGCTGCTCCTCCAAATTGCGCTGCACCAGCTCCTCGAGTCCCGGCTCGTAGATCGGCACCTTACCGGCCTTCAGCGCGGCGATCTTTTCCGCGACGATGTCGACGCATACGACATCGTTGCCCGTCGCCGCGAAGCAAGTGCCCGCAACCAGTCCGACGTACCCGGTTCCCACCACGGCGATGTTCATGCCGTGTCCCTCCCGTCCAGAATTTCCTTCACGGCGTAGATCGGCTTGTCTTGGGATTCGTGATACGTGCGCGCGAGCATCTCGCCGAGGAGCCCCATCGTGATGAATTGAAAGCCGATGATGATAAGCAGAATCGCAAGGAGCAGCAGCGGCCGGCCGCCGATTGGCCCTCCATATACGATTTTTTCCACTGTGAGATAGGCGCCGATCAGAAAACCAACCCCGCCGCAGAGCAAGCCGATAAGGCCGAACGCGTGCAGCGGCCGCGTCGCGTACGTCAGGAGAAATTTCACCGTTAATAGATCGAGAAGCACGCGCGACGTGCGCGCGATGCCGTATTTCGATCTGCCCCACAGGCGCGGCCGATGGTGGACTTTCATCTCCACGATCCTAGCGCCGCGCTCGAAGGCGATCGCCGGAATGAACCGGTGCATCTCGCCGTAAAGCCGCATCTCCTTCGCAAGCTCGCTGCGGAGCGCCTTCATCGTGCAGCCGTAGTCGTGGATGCGGACGCCGGTCATCCACGCGATGAGGCCGTTTGCGGCGAGCGACGGCAACCTGCGCGTGAACAGCGGGTCGCGCCGCGGCGCGCGCCAGCCGCAGACGAGATCGTAGCCGTCGTCGATCTTCGCGAGCATCGCCGGAATATCTTTCGGATCGTTTTGGCCGTCGCCGTCCATTGCGACGATCGTGCCGCCCTCGGCGTAGGCGAAGCCCGCGGCGACGGCGGCGGTCTGGCCGAAATTGCGCTTGAGGCGGATCGCCTTCAGGCGCGGCTCCTTTTGATGCAGACTGAGGATCAGCGGGTACGTGCCGTCGATGCTGCCATCATCGACGACAACGATCTCATAGTTTTTGCCCGTCGGATCGAGCGCGGCACGAATCTCATCCACGAGCGGCTCGATGCTCGCTTCTTCGTTATAGACGGGAATAACGATGGAGATCTCTACCTTCGGCGATTCCAAAGGCGCGGCTTTCGACAGGCTCACAGTCATCGGGAAAATGCGCTTACCGGATAAATCCATCTACTCTCGGCAATGGCCGTCGATCGCTTCACGTTTGGAAATCCGTCAGCGCGACGAAGCGGCGATAGCGCTCTTCGATGTCCTCGATCGAGAGCGCCTTCAGCCGCTCGACGCCGAAATCCTCGACCGTGAACGAGGCGACGACACTGCCGTAAACGATCGCGCGCCTCAGTCCCCGTTCGGCGGGATCACCCGACCGCGCGAGGTGGCCGAACAGGCCCCCGGCGAACGAATCCCCAGCTCCCGTCGGGTCGAAGACTTCTTCCAGCGGGTAAGCCGGCACGGCGAAAATCGAGGAGTCTGAAAATTGAAGCACGCCGTATTCGCCGCGCTTGATCAGGACCGTTTTGGGCCCCATCTTGAGGATCGCCCGCGCCGCACGGACGATATTGCTTTCCCCCGAAAGCAGCCGCGCTTCCGAATCGTTCACCACCAGCATCTCGATTTTGCCGAGCACGCGGCGCAGCGCCTCGAGGCTGTTGTTGATCCAGTGGTCCATTGTATCACAAGCGACGAGGCGAAGACACCGGATTTGCCGCAGCACTTCGAGCTGCATCTCCGGGTCGATGTTGCCGAGGAAAACATACTCCGCGTCGCGGTACGACTCCGGCAGCTCGGGCACGAAGCCTGAGAGGACGTTCAAATGGAGCTCGATCGTGTCGCGCACGTTCAAATCTTCGTGGTACCGCCCGCGCCAATGAAACGTGTCGCCGCTCTCGCGCTTCAGGCCCTCGAGATCGATGCCGCGGCGGCGGAAGAGATCGATGTATTCGTCGGGAAAATCCCGGCCGATGACGCCGACGATTCTCACGGGGGCGAAGAAGCTCGCGCCCATGGCGAAGTAGGACGCCGATCCGCCCAGGATGCGCTCGGCGGAGCCCGATGGCGTCTCGATCGAATCGAAAGCGACGGTGCCGACGACGAGTATGCTCATTTGATGTACTTTCCTATGATCGGTTTGAGATCGCGGACGATTTTCGCCGGGATTTTCTTCCGATCGGTTATGATCGCGTTCGCCAGCGCGGCGCCGCAGCCGCAGCCGCGGGCGTCGGGCAAGCGCGTGACGACGCGCCGGATGATGCGCTGCGCCAAGTCGACGTTCTGCTTGAGCACGGCGAGCACGCGCTCGATCTCGACATCGCCCGCGGCCTCGTTCCAGCAGTCGTAGTCGGTCGCGAGCGCGACCGTGCCGAAGCAAATCTCCGCCTCGCGCGCGAGCTTCGCCTCTTGAAGATTGGTCATGCCGATCACATCCGCTTTCCAGCTGCGATAGAGATGCGACTCCGCGCGCGTGGAGAACTGCGGCCCCTCCATACAGACATATGTCCCGCGCTGATGCACGCTGGCGCGCTCCTCGCGCGCCGCGCGCGAGAGGGCCTCGGAAAGCTCCGGACATACCGGATCGGCGAAGCTCACGTGCGCGACGATGCCGCGGCCGAAAAACGTGCTCGGCCGCTGCGTGGTCCGGTCGATGAACTGATCGGGAATGACGACGTGGCCCGGCGCGATCTCTTCCTGCAGGCTGCCGACGGCGCTCACCGAAATGATGCGCTCGACGCCGAGCTTCTTCATGGCGAAGATATTCGCGCGGAAATTGACCTCGGTCGGCAGCTTCACGTGCCCGCGCCCGTGCCGCGGCAGAAAAACGACCTTCGCGCCGTCGAGCGTTCCGGCGACCAGGGCGTCGGAAAGCCGGCCGAACGGCGTGGTCATCCGAAGCTCTCGTACCTTCGCAAGCCCCGGCATCTGGTACAGGCCGCTGCCCCCGATGATCCCGACGATCTGCCGCTCCGCCACCCGTCTCCCTTTAATGATGATTAACCGGCGAGGAGTGCGATTCATCTCCGGGTTTGCGCGTTGAGATTCTTGTGAAATCGCCGCTCATCGTCTCGCTGTTCGCCGCCATGAGCTGGCCGCAGGCGGCATGAATGTCGTCGCCGCGCGGCCGGCGCACATTGACCTGCAAGCCGTATGCCGCGAGCTGATTCTGAAACGTCTCGATCTCGGCTTGTGTGGGGCGCGTAAACTCGCTTCCCGCATGCGGATTGAAAGGAATGAGATTGATCTTCGCGCGAACGCCGCTCAAGAGCCGCGCGAGCCGCTTGGCGTCCTCCGCCGAGTGGTTGACGCCGCGGAGCAGGACGTATTCGAACGTGATGCGCTTGCGCTTGGGAATCGGGAGCGCGCGGCAGCACGCGATCAGCTCGGCCAGCGGATACTTGCGGTTGATGGGCATAAGCCGCGAGCGCACCTCGTCGGTCGTCGCGTGGAGCGAGATCGCGAGGTTCACCTGCGTCTCGTCGATGAGCTTTTTGATCTGCGGCACGAGGCCGACGGTCGAAAGCGTCACACGCCGCGATGAGAAGCCGAGGCCGCTGTCGACGTCGGTCATAAGACCGATCGCGCGCAGCGTCTGCTGGTAATTCGCCAGCGGCTCGCCCATGCCCATGAGAACGACGTGCGTAATGCGCCGCTCCGGCGGCAGCGTGCGCGAAACTTCGAGGATCTGATCGATTATCTCGGACGCGGCGAGATTGCGGTTGAGGCCGAGCTGCGCAGTGGCGCAGAACGCGCAGCCGAGGCCGCAGCCGGCCTGCGCCGAGATGCAGAGTGTCAGGCGCTTAGTTTCGGGAATCAGGACGCTCTCGATCTCGTAACCGTCGTCCAGCGTGAAAAGAAATTTGACCGTGCCGTCGGCGGAGCGGTCGCTGCGCGCGACGCGGAGCCTGCTGATCGCAAAACCGGCAGCCAATGCCTCGCGCAGTTTCGCGGAGAGATTGCTCATCTCATCGAACGAGACGGCGGCCTTTTGAAAAAGCCAGCGGCGAATCTGATCGGCGCGGTAGCGCGGCTCGCCGCGCTCGGCGAGCCAGCTTTCCAATTCCTCGCGGCTCAAGTCTTTGATGTTCGCCTTCATGGCTTCGCCGCGTCGAACAGTTTCCGTGGGATTAGGACGAATGGATTTCGTCCGGCTTGAAGAAGAATTTGATCTCGGCGGCGGCTGTCTCGGGACCGTCGGAGCCGTGGACGGCGTTTTTTTCGACGTCCTTGCCCCATTCGCGGCGGATCGTGCCCGGCGCCGCCTTCGCGGGATCGGTCGCGCCCATGATCTCGCGATGCTTCGTGATCGCGTTATCGCCTTCGAGCACAGAAACCAGAATCGGTCCGGAGGACATGTATTCGCACAGGCCGCCGAAGAACGGCCGCTCTTTGTGGACCGCGTAGAACTCGCGCGCGCGCTCGGGCGTGAGCCGCGTTAGCTTCGTCGCGACGACTTTCAGTCCGCCGCTTTGGAATTTCTTCAAGATGTCGCCGAGCAGCCCGCGTGCCACCGCGTCCGGCTTGATGATGGAAAGCGTCCGTTCAACCATGGTGAATTTACCTCTGCAGCGCCTCTTTCATCGTCTGGCCGATCAGGGCCGGCGACGGCGTTGTGCGAATCCCTGCGGCCTTGAGCGCCGCGACTTTTTCCTGCGCCGTGCCTTTGCCGCCGGAAATGATCGCGCCGGCGTGACCCATGCGCTTTCCCGGCGGCGCGGTCTGACCGACGATGAAAGCGGTGACCGGCTTTTTCATGTGCGCTTTGACCCAGGCGGCGGCTTCCTCTTCGTCGCTACCGCCGATCTCGCCGATCATCACGACCGCCTCAGTCGCAGGATCGTCGTTGAATAATTTGAGCACGTCGATAAAGCCGATCCCGTGAACCGGATCGCCGCCGATGCCGACGCAGGTGGATTGTCCGAGCCCGATGCGCGTCAGCTGGTCGACCGCCTCATACGTGAGCGTACCGCTGCGCGAGACGACGCCGATGCGCCCGGGCTTGAAAATATGACCCGGCATGATGCCGATTTTGCACTCGCCGGGAGTAATCACTCCTGGACAGTTCGGCCCGAGCAGGCGCGACGGCCTGCCTTCAAGATAACGTTTGACCCGGACCATGTCCATTACCGGCACGCCTTCGGTGATCGAGATGATGAGGTCGATGCCGGCATCCGCCGCCTCCATCATCGCGTCGGCGGTGAACGGCGGCGGCACGTAGATCACGCTCGTGTTGGCGCCGGTTTCCGCCACCGCCTGCGCCACGGTGTCGAAAATCGGAATGCCCTCGAAATCCGTCCCGCCCTTTCCGGGCGTAACGCCGGCGACCATCTTCGTGCCGTATTCCTTGCAGGCGCGCGTGTGAAACTGTCCCGTCGCGCCGGTGATGCCCTGCGTCAGGACCTTGGTGTTTTTGTCGACCAGGATGCTCATAGTCAATGCTGAATTTTGAATGACGAATTTTGAATTTTTTCCGGATAATTCAACATTCAAAACTCAAAAATTAAAATTATCTTTTGTTAACCGCCTTGACGATCTTTTCCGCGGCATCGCCGATCGTATCCGCCGGCGTGATCGCAAGGCCCGAGTCGGCGAGGATTTTTCTCCCCTGCTCGACGTTCGTTCCCTGCAAACGCACGACGAGCGGCACCGTGACGGCAAGCTCGCGCGCCGCGTCGACGACGCCCTGCGCGATCACGTCGCAGCGCATGATGCCGCCGAAGATATTGACCAGCACGCCTTTGACGCGCTTATCGGAGAGGAGAATCTTGAACGCCTCGGTTACGCGCTCTTTGGTTGCGCCGCCGCCGACGTCGAGGAAGTTCGCCGGCTCGCCGCCGCAGAGCTTGATGATGTCCATCGTCGCCATCGCGAGACCGGCACCGTTGACCATGCAGCCGATGTTGCCGTCGAGCGAAATATAGGAGAGGCCGAGCTTCGATGCGTCGTACTCCTTGGGATCTTCCTCGTTCAAATCGCGCAGCGCTTCGATCTCCGGCCGGCGGAACAGCGCATTGTTGTCGATGTTGATTTTGGCGTCGAGCGCGAGCAGCCGGCCGTCCTGCGTCACCACGAGCGGATTGATCTCGGCCAGCGAGCAGTCCTTCTCGGCGAACGCGCGCGCGAGCGCCTGCAACAGCGCGGTGAACGGACCAGCCTGCTTGCTCAAGCCGAGCGCGTACGCAAGCCGCCGGCATTGAAACGGCAGCAGGCCGACGGCGGGATCGATGACTTCCTTTAATATTTTCTCCGGCGCTCTGCGCGCGACCTCTTCGATCTCGACGCCGCCTTCGGTAGAAGCGATGACGGTGACGCGGCCGGTCGCGCGATCGAGGACCATGCCGAGATACAGCTCGCGCGCGATCGGCAAGCCCTCTTCGATCAGCAGGCGCTTCACCTCGCGTCCCTGCGGCCCCGTTTGATGTGTGACGAGCGTTTTTCCGAGCATCGCGGCCGCGGCCTTCTCGGCCTCTTCCGGCGACTTTACGACCTTGACGCCGCCGGCCTTGCCCCTGCCGCCGGCGTGGATCTGCGCTTTCACGACGACGGTCCCGCCCATCTCGCGCGCGATCGCCGCCGCTTCCGCAGCGGTATTGGCGACGCGGCCTTTGGGCACGGGAACGCCGAACGGCTTCAAGAGCTCTTTAGCCTGATGCTCGTGGATATTCATCGAAGGGAAAATGTTGAATGTTGAATTTTGAAGGTTGAGTTTCCAATTCAAAATTCAAAATTAAGAATCAAAAATTATGCTTTTTGAACGCGCTCCATCGCGGCGACGAGCTCCTTCACGTGCGACAGCGACACGTCGAAGAGCTGCTTTTCGCGCTGCGAGAGTTCGACTTCGATGACTTTCTCGACGCCGCCCGCGCCGATCATCACCGGCACGCCGAAATAATACCCGTTCACGCCGTACTCGCCTTCGAGATAGGCGGCGCACGGAAGAATTTCTTTCTTGTCTTTGAGATAAGCCTCGGCCATGCGGACTGCGGCCGACGCCGGGGAATAAAACGCCGACCCGGTCTTCAGCAGCGCGACGATTTCGCCGCCGGCATTGCGCACACGCGCCTCGATCTCGTCGAGGCGCTGCGCCGGAATGAATTTTTCCACCGGCACGCCGGATACCAAGCAGCCGCTGCGCACGGGAACCATGTCGTCGCCGTGGCCGCCCATCACCATCGCCGACACGCTCGCGACCGAGACCTTGAGCTCCTGCGCGATGAACGTACGATAGCGCGAGGAATCCAGGATGCCCGACTGGCCGACGACCTGGTTCTTAGGAAAGCCGGTTTTCTGCTTGACGAGCCCCACCATCGCGTCGAGCGGGTTGGTAATGACGATGACAAATGATTTCGGCGCAAATTTTTTGATGCCGTCGCAAACCTGCGTGAGGATTTTGGCGTTCGTCCCGAGCAGATCGTCGCGGCTCATGCCGGGCTTGCGGGCGATGCCGGCCGTGATGATGCAGACATCCGCCCCTGCGATGTCGTCGTATTTCGTCGTGCCGACGATCTCGGCGTCGAAATTCTCGATCGGCGCCGACTGCTGGAGATCGAGCGCCTTGCCCTGCGGCAGGCCGTCGATCACATCGTAGAGCACGACGTCGCCCAAATGCTTGAGCGCGCACAAGTGCGCCATCGTCCCGCCGATGTTGCCGGCGCCGATCAATGCGATCTTATTTCTTGACATGATTTTTTAACCTATCGGCTCTTCGTTTGTTGAGTTGATTGAGTTGTTGGGTTTCTTGAGTTTAACTCACAAACGCAACCGACCCAACAAACCCAAAAAACTCAACAAACTATTTTTTCTGGACGTACGCGTCCCAGCGGCTCTCGAGCTTGGGATCGGCGACGGTGTCGAGGATGTAATCGCCCAGCTGCTTCGCCGTCGCGCCGTTCGGGCGCCCGGTGAGGACGACCTTCTTCTCGTACATGCTGCAGACATCCATCGCCTTGTCGAGCTTGCGCGCGATATCCGGGAAGCCGATGTGCTCGACGAGCAGCGAGCCCGCGCGGATCATCGAGCTGGGATCCGCGTATTGCGCGCGCCCTTCCGTCACCATGCGCGGCGCGCTGCCGTGGATCGCCTCGAACATCGCGTGCTGCTTGCCGATGTTGGCGCTTCCCGCGGTGCCGACGCCGCCCTGGATCTGGGCCGCTTCGTCCGTGAGAATGTCGCCCCACATATTGGGCATGACAAAGACCTGGAAGTCGCTACGGCGCGCAGTGTCGATCAGCTTTGCCGTCATAATATCGATGTACCACGCATCCGTCTGGATGCCAGGGTACTTCTCGGAAACTTCCTTGAAAACGTCCAGGAACTTTCCTTCCGTCGCTTTGATGATATTGGCTTTCGTGACCGCGGTGACTTTGGTGCGGCCGGTCTTCTTCGCGTGCGCGAAGGCCGCTTCGCAGATGCGGCGGCTGCCCTGCGTCGTGATGATGCGGAGATCGATCGCGAGGTCGTCGGTGACGTTCAGCCCCTGGCTGCCGACGGCGTAGAGGTCCTCGGTGTTCTCGCGGAAGAACACCCAGTCGATCTTCTCGCGCGGGATGCGCACGGGGCGAACGTTGGCGAATAGATCGAACACTTTCCGCATGCCGACGTTCGCGCTCTCGATATTCGGATAACCGTCGCCCTTCTCGGGTGTGTGCGTGGGGCCTTTCAGCGTCACGTGACACTTTCTGATGTCTTCGAGGACCGCATCGGGAATGCACTGCATGTGCTGAACGCGGTTTTCGATCGTAAGTCCGTCGATGACTCGGAACTGAACCTTCCCCGCGTCGACCTGAGGCTTGAGAAGCTTTTCCAGGATTCGCTGCGCTTCGGCCGAGATCGTCGGACCGATGCCGTCGCCGCCGAGAATGCCGATGATAATCGGTTTGATTTTCGAGAAGTCTTGCCAGGGTTCGTCTTTTTTAAGCCGCTCGACGCGCTCAAGCTGCTGCTCGAATACTTTTCCGAAATGCTCCTGCGCTTTGCGCACCGCCGCCGAATCTACTGCCATCGTTCCTCCTATGTGCTTGTCGAATAAACGTTTTGTTTAACCGATTCGGCACGGCCAGTCAAGGCGACGGCGCAGTCGCTTGAATCTGCGTAAGCCGGCGTTTATAGTCGTCGAGCCATACCGGTTTTTTCTTCCACGGAGACCGTTTTGCATCTACAAATCCGCCGTCTATCGAAAGCCTACGGCACGGCCTGGGCATTGCGCGACATCGATTTACAGCTCGGCTCGGGCGAATGCATTGCGCTGCTCGGCCCGAACGGCGCCGGGAAAACCACGCTGATCAAAACGCTGGCCGGTCTCGTCCGACCCACATCAGGCGAAATTCTCCTCGACGGCGTCAAGCATTCCGGGGAAACGGCGCGGCGCATCGGCATCGGCATTCTCGCGCCCGGCGATCATCTGTACGACCAATTGACGGCCGAAGAAAATCTGAAACTTTTTCTCGCGCTGTACGGCGGCGACAAACGCGCCCCGATCGGCGACGCGCTGGCGTCCGCGGGGCTCGCCGACTGGGCGCACGAATACGTCGGCGCTTTTTCCAGCGGCATGAAATGCCGGCTGTCGATCGCCAAGTGGCGACTTCTCGATCCGCGGCTGCTGCTCGTCGACGAGCCGTACGGCGTGCTCGACGGCGCGGGCGTCAAGTTATTGGAATCGTATCTGTCGGATGTCTGCCGGAGCGGCGGGCTCGTCGTCATCGCGACACACGACGTCGGGCGGGCCGCGGCGCTCTGCTCGCGCGCGGTTATCCTCAAACGCGGGAGAGTCGTCTTCGACGAGGCCAAGCACGCTTCGTGGGACAGTTTTTTTTGCGCCGTCGGCGAATTCGCTCCGCGCGGGGAAGCATGGCCTTCTTGAGACAGGCGGCCTGGCTTTTGTGGAAGGACTTGCTGCTTGAGCTTCGGCGGCGCGAAAGCCTTATCGCGATGTTTTTTTTCGGCGCGCTGCTGCTTTTCATCTTCAACTTCGCCCTCGACGTGGAGCGCGCCAAAGCGACCGAGATGGCGCCGGGACTGCTCTGGCTGGCGGTCGTTTTCTGCGGCACGCTCGGACTCATGCAGTTGTTTCAGCCGGAGCGCGAGAACCATTGCCTCGAGGCGCTGCTCATCGCGCCCGTCGATCGCGCGGCGATTTTCGTCGCGAAGGCGTGCTTCAATCTACTCTTGATGGCGCTAGTGGAGATCGTGGTCTTTCCGCTTTACTGGGTGCTGTTCAGCGTGACGGCTTGGGACCGGCTGCCGTTGGTATTTCTTTACGGACTTTTGGGCACCGTGGGGTTTTCCGTCCTCGGCACGCTTTTTTCGGCTTTGACTCTTTCCGCCCGCGGGCGCGAGATATTGCTGCCGCTCCTGATCCTGCCGCTCATCATCCCGATCGTGCTGGCGACGATCCGCGGCATGGACGCGATTCTGCGCAACGCCGAGCTTGCCGAGTCGCTCCCGTGGCTCAATATGCTGATCGCCTTCGATGTAATCTTTTTAACCGCGGGAATTCTCGTCTTCGACTGGGTCGTCGAAACGTAGCGTTTGGTTGCGTCGGCGCGCTGGATTTGATTTTATAGATGTCTACCGATGGCCACGAAGGAACTTAAGCGGAGCCGCGGCATTTTGGGCAGCCTCACGCTCGTGTTCATCGCCGTCGGACTGTACTTCGGTCTCGTCAAAGCGCCGCCCGACGCGAATCAGGGCGATCTCCAGCGCATCATGTATCTCCATATTCCGAGCATCCTCACGGCGTATCTTTCTTTTTTCATCGTTTTCGTCGGCAGCTGCATGTATCTCTGGAAGCGCGAACAGCGCGACGACATCCTCGCGCGCTCGGCGGCGGAGATCGGCGTCGTTTTCACAGCGCTCACGATAATCGAAGGATCGATTTGGGGACGGCCGACCTGGGGAGTATGGTGGACGTGGGACGCGCGGCTTACGCTGACGGCGATCCTTCTGATCATTTTTGCCGGCTACCTGATGCTGCGCTCGCTCATCGAGGACGAAGAGCGCGGCGCCGTTGCCGGCGCCGTTCTCGGCATCATCGGCTTTCTCGACATTCCGCTGATCCACATGTCGGTTTACTGGTGGCGCACACTGCACCAGCCGCCGTCGATCCTGCGGCCCGATAAAGCTCCGTGGGAAAATGTCCATCCCGCGATGCTGACGGCGCTCGCGCTTAATTTTGTCGCGTTCATGCTGCTCTACTTTTATCTCCTCTCGCTGCGCATCCGCGTCGGCGAAAGTGAAGCGAAAGCTCAGCGCGCGGTTCTCGAAGGAACGGCGTAATACGAAAGCTTAATATGGACCGATGGGGATACGTGATACTCGCCTACGGCATCGTGTGGACGGGAATTGGCCTGTATTGGCTCAGCTTGCGCATGCGGCTGAAACGGACGCGGGCAAAGCTTTCGGAGGTCGCCGCTCGGAAAAAAACAGGCACCCATGCATAAAAAAAGATTCTTGATCGGCGGGTTGATTATCTTGGCTGCGATCGCCTTCCTCGTGTCCCGCGGGATGCAGCAGGCCATGGTTTACTTTCGCACTCCGTCCGAGATCAAAGGCAACGAGGCGAAATTTAATAGTCAATCGCTGCGCGTCGGTGGCATGGTCGTGAAAGGCTCGCTCCACCGAAACGCCGACGGTCTCACCTACCGCTTCCAATTGACGGACGGCAGCGCGAATATTCCGGTGTACTTCCACGGCGTGCCGCCGGATCTCTTCGGCGACGGCAAGGGCGCGGTCGTAGAAGGCAAGCTCGGCACCGACGGCGTTTTCATGGCTAGCACGATCATGGCGAAGCACGCCGAGGAATACAGTCCCGCGGAGCACGGCAAGCCCAATTCACCGAAAGCGTTCGTTCCGGCGGCGGAGGAAAAGAAGTCGTGACTCCTTCGACCAGGTCGAGGCGCGCTATAAAGGACACGGAGCCTTGACAGCATTAATCGGCCATAGCGCCATTCTGCTCGCCTTTGCGCTCTCACTCTGGGGAATCGCCGCTCCGCTGCTGCTTAACGGCACCGGCAATGAATTTTTCCGCTCGAGCGCGCGGCTTTCCATTCTCGGCCAGCTCGCGTTCGTGACGCTTGCCGCCTCGGCGCTGATTTACGCTCTGGTCAATACGGACTTCTCAATACAATACGTCGCGATGAATACGACGCGCGCGACGCCGATTTATTATCGCGTGACCGGGCTATGGGGCGCTCTCGAAGGCTCGCTCATGCTGTGGGAATGGCTGCTCATTATTTTTTCCGGCCTCGTCGCTTGGATATATAAGGAGCGCCAGCGCGAGACAATGCCTTGGGTCCTGATGATCTTCTCAATCGTCTCCGCGTTCTTCCTCGGCGTGCTCGCCTTCGCGTCGGATCCCTTTCAAACGGTTTCACCGGTTCCTGCCGACGGCCGTGGACTTAATCCGCTGCTCGAAGACGCGAATATGATGAGCCATCCGCCGCTGCTCTACACGGGCTTCGTCGGTCTGACGGTGCCGTACGCCTTCGCCATGGCGGCGCTGATCGTCGGCAAAGCCGACGAAGAATGGATCGTCACGACGCGTCGCTGGACGATCACGGCGTGGTTTTTTCTCACGATGGGCAATCTCGTCGGCGCTTGGTGGTCCTATCACGTCCTCGGCTGGGGCGGCTATTGGGCGTGGGACCCAGTCGAGAACGCGGCGTTCATGCCATGGCTGCCGGCGACCGCGTTTCTCCATTCGGTTCAGGTGCAGGAGCGACGACGCATGCTCAAGGTCTGGAACTTATCGCTCATCATGGTCGCCTTCAGCCTGACGATCTTCGGTACGTTCCTCACGCGATCCGGCGTTCTCTCATCCATTCATGCGTTTTCCAACGGACCGGTGGGGAAGATCTTCCTCGTTTTTCTTGCTGTGATCTTAATCGCATCCTTCGGCCTGCTCGCCTATCGCGCCGACTTGCTGAAAGGCCAGCCGCAGCTCGACTCGATGGTGAGCCGCGAGTCGACCTTTTTGCTCAACAACGTGCTCCTGGTTTCCGCGCTCTTCACGATCTTTTTGGGAACGATTTTTCCACTCCTCGCCGAGGCCGTGACGGGCCGGCCCGTCAGCGTCGGAGCCCCGTACTTCAACGCGGCGACGGTGCCGATTTTTCTCGCGCTCGTCTTTCTGATGGCGATCGGGCCGATGATCGCCTGGCGCCGCGCCTCGCTGGATAACATCAAGCGGAATTTTCTCTGGCCCGCGGTCGCTTCGCTGGCCATTGCGATAGCGGTGTTGATCCTCGGCGTGCGCGATTTCCTTCCGCTGCTCGGCGTGACGGTCTGCGCGTTCGTCGTCGCGACGATCCTCTTCGACACCGCGCTCGCTCTGCGCGCGCGGCGGCGGCTCGCCCGTGAAAACATTTTCTCCGCGCTGGTCACGCTTGCGCGCCGAAACCAGCGGCGCTACGGCGGGTTGGTGGTCCATCTCGGCATCGTGTTGATCGCCCTGGGCATTTTGGGATCGATGAGCTATAGCGTCGAGCGCCAGGCGACGCTCGGTCGCGGCGAAACTTTGGAAGTCGGGAACTACAAAATCCGCCTGATTGCGCTCCGCGCGATCGAAGAGCCGACCCATTATCGCGTCGAGGGCGTCTTCGACGTGACGCGCGGAGGGCGCGATATCGGTGAGCTCGCGCCCGCGCTTAAATTTTTTCCCAACCAGCAGTCGCCGGTCGGACGCGCCGTTCACCGGAGCACGTTCGGCGAAGATCTTTATCTGATTCTCTCGGGCTTCAGCGAGCTGCAAAACAATCGCGCGACGCTGAAAGTGCTGGTCAGGCCGCTCGTCGTATGGATTTGGCTCGGCGGCGGCGTCATCGTGCTCGGCACGCTGATCGCCATCATGCCGGCGCGCAAGCGCCAAGCGGTCGCGGTCTCGTCCGCCGAGCTGGAAGAAGTGGCGTAACCTCAGCCTTATTCCGCTGCATGCCTATACGCCGCCTCATCCTTACGCTGGCCGTCATTCTGTCGCTCGTCGCTCTGTTAGCCTATGGGTTCTTCCGCGATCCGCGCTATATCCCCTCGCCGCTCGTCGGAAAACCCGCGCCTAATTTCTCCCTTCAGCTTTACAGCGGAGAGAAGGTCGAGTTGTCCGCGCTGCGCGGCAAGGTCGTCTTTATCAATTTTTGGGCCTCGTGGTGCCCGCCGTGCATCGCCGAAGCGAAAGAAATGGAAGCGGCGTGGCGAAAGCTCAAAGACCAGAATGTCGTGTTTATCGGCGTCGAGATTCAGGACACGGAGGCGAACGGGCGCGCCTTCGTAAAAGAATTCGACATCACGTATCTTATGGGAAACGATCCGACGGGCAAGATCCCCATCGACTACGGCGTGTGGGGGATTCCGGAAAGCTTCTTCGTCGACCCCGACGGCCGGATCGTCTATAAACACGTCGGCGCGATCGATCCCGAGCTTCTCGTGGCAAAAACCGCCGAGGCGCATCAGCGCATCATGACGGCCAAAGAAGGCAAAGGCGAATACCAGTCCATCAGGTAGCGAGGAGTGAGCCGTGAGGCGTGAGAAGTTAAAAGCCGTATTGCTCGGAGTATTTCTCTCACTTCTCACTGCTCACTTACTCACTTACTCACTCCACGCGACGCAGCCGGCCGACGTCGAACAACAGGCGCACGCGATCGCGGCCGAGCTGCGCTGCCCCGTGTGTCAGAATCTCTCAGTCGCCGACTCCCCTTCCGAGCTTGCGCAGCAGATGCGCGCGTCGATCGAGGAGCAGCTGCGCCAGGGAAAAAGTCCCGACGAAGTGAAACGATTCTTCGTCTCCAAATACGGCGACTGGGTCCTGCTCGCGCCGCCGGCGAAAGGCTTCAATCTAATTTTATGGCTGTTGCCGGCGGTCGCGGCGCTTTGCGGGGTGATTCTCGTCGGATTCGCGCTCAGGCGCTGGGCGCGTAAAAAAGCCGTCCAGCCGACCGATGCGGCATATCCATCGCCGCCCGCCGGCGAGGACCGGCGCGACTTTCTCGCCGCCGAGCAAGCGCGGCTCGACACCGAGATGAGAGAGCTCGACTTCGATTTTCAAGCCGGGAAACTCTCGGACGCGGACTATGCCGCCCTTAGCGGCGAGCTGAAGGTGCAGGAAGCGGCGGTCGGCAAACAGCTTGCGGCCGTTCCGCAATATATCGCGCCGCGGCACCCGGCGGAGAAACCCAAGGCTCGGGCCGGAAGCGAGGCGCGCGCGCCCAAAAACTGGCAGCTCGCGACGGGCGCGGCTTTTCTGCTGCTACTCGGACTCGGCCTCGGCGTCCTTCTGACGCAATCGGTACGCTCGCGCGACTCCGGCGATACCATGACCGGCGATTTCCTTACCGGCACCCAGGCCGCCGGACCGCAAGAGGCAACGCTCGCGCGCGGACGCGCAGCGATAGAAAAGGGCGACTTCCCGCAGGCCATCGAGGCGTTCAAGCAAGTTTTGACCGCCGATCCGAATAATCCGGAAGCGCTCGCCTACATGGGTATCATGCTGTCGCAGGCGGGCCACAAGGACGGCGCGCTCACCGCGTTCGACCGCTCCCTCGCCGCCGATCCCAACTTTCCGCTCGCTCTCTGGGGCAAAGGCATGCTCCTCTACCGCACGGGCGGCGATCCGGTCGAAGCGCGGCGGCTGTTGGAGAAAGTCTCGAGTATGATGCCGGCCGGGCCGGAAAAGACCGAGGTGCAAAACGCGCTCACCCAGATAAGTCAATCGCCGGGCGCGCCAACAACCGCGGCGGCAAAACCGGAATCTGTCCCACAGGCCGGCACGGGCAGCGCGGCGGCGGAAGGACAAATTGCGGGTGTGATCGATGTCGACGCAAAAGCCAAAGCGAACCTGGACGCGCGCGCGGTGCTGTTCATCATCGCCAAGCCGTCCCGCGGCGGCGGCCCGCCGCTGGCGGTGAAAAAAGTCCCGTCGCCCAAGTTTCCGTTTTCCTATTCGCTGAGCGCAAAAGATGTCATGATGCCGGGGGCGGTCTTCTCAGGAAAACTTTATGTCACGGCCCGCCTCGACAAGGACGGCGACCCGTTGACGCACAGTCCGGAAGATCTCGCGGGAGAGTACAGTAAGAATCCGGTCGATGTGGGTTCCAAAAAAGTCGACTTCGTGCTCGCCCCGGCCCGCCCGGATGCGCGTTGACTTCAAACACCGGATATCGTAAAAATACGGCGTTCAGTTCCATTCAGACGAGGTACGAAAATGACAAAGAAAAGCCGAACGGGAAATGCCGAACTCGATATCCGCGTCGCTGCGTTTACGGAATCTTCGGGTCTCTCGCCGACCTCGCTGCTGCAAACGATCGAGACCTGGCGCCGCTTGCAGTCCGGCGCGAGCGCCAAGAAATCACCTCTCTACTCCCAAGAGATTAACAGTGCGGAGGGGGTCATGGATGATATAAAGACAACCGCCGAGACCTTCGTCGAGAGTTCACGGCTTTCCCACACGGCCCTTCGGCGCGTGCTCGAAGCATGGCGTCGCCTGCAGTCCGGCGCGAGCGACAAGAAAACGCCGGCCTACTCGAATATCGAAGATTAGGAAGAGCGCCGTATGTGGATATAAGTCCGGAACTTCATGGAACTCTCCGGCCTTTCCCGCGAAGCTCTCCTGCGGCTCATCGAAAATTGGCGTCGGCTTCAATCCGGCGCGAGCGATAAGAAGACACCCGGTTACTCGGCCACTGAGGATTAATTCACCCGGTTTCCCGATGAGCGACGGCGCGCCAGGCTCCAATCCCGTCTCGGACATGCGGGACCTGCTGGCGCGAGGCTACGTCGCCCCTTCTCCGTCCCAGGCGCTCGAAAGAATGCGCCAAAGATTTTGCTGCGAGCTTACCGTGCGCGGCAGCGACTGCGCCGGTATCGCAACGCTGCGGCGCTTGATCGCGTCGATGGACGCCGACGGTCGTTACGCTCGATCGCTTCTGATCACCGCGCCCCATACCCATTGGGGCGAGCAAACGATCATCGAATCGTTCGACGCGGACCGCCGGATGTATCTCATAGGGGCGCAATCGGCAACGGCGGTCGCGCCCTATTCATTCGTCTTTTCCGCCAAAGGACCGATCGCTTACGAGTGGGCCGGCGACAGCGTGCCGCTCGTCCGCGCGGAAATCGAAACAGCGAAAACATTCATCGACCGCCTCAACGCTTTGGTCGTCACCGAGTTTCCGGAATTGCCGATTCCTTTGGGCGTGACGATCGACCATCGGTTCAAAAAATCGATCTTCGACGCGCAGATCTTCGCCTTCGCCGAGACGCCTCCGCCCGGCGGCGATGGTCCATCGATTGTTCGCGCGTTCGTGGAGTCGGTCGTCGAAGCAAATCCCCTCTACCCAGGAGCGCTTCAGGCGGCCTGGTTTTCGGCTACGGACGAGGCGCTCTCGGATGCAGGCATGGATAACCGCCAGCGCGCCGCGCTCGCGCGGCTGGAAAGCATTCTCGCTGAGCAACCGCCGGAAGACGCGCTCAGATTCGTAGAAGAGTTGGAATCCTACCTGCGCGGGAAATAGCCCGCTCTTCTTACGATACAAGCTTGACCGAATGGATGACGACCGGCTCGACCGGGACGTCCTGGTGCAGGCCACGGTTGCCCGTGCGCACCTTCTCGATCTTATGAACGACGTCCATTCCTTCCGTTACCTGTCCGAAGACCGCGTAACCGTAGCCGTCCGGGCTGGTATTTTTATGGTCGAGGAAATCGTTGTCGGTGACGTTGATGAAAAATTGAGAAGTTGCGCTGTCGACGACATTCGTGCGCGCCATCGCGAGTGTCCCGCTCTTATTTTTCAGGCCGTTGGTCGCCTCGTTTTTGATCGGCGCTTTAGACTTTTTCTGCTTCATGTCCTTGTCGAAACCGCCGCCCTGGATCATGAAGCGCGGGATGACGCGGTGAAAAATCAGACCGTCGAAAAATCCCTCTTTGACGTAGCTCAAAAAGTTTTCGGCGGTGACCGGCGCTTTGTCGGCGAAGATCTCCGCGGAAAAGTCGCCCGTGCTGGTCGAGAAGCGAACAATCGGGTTCGCCGTCGCTGGATGAGTTTCTGCCATAAAGCCTCCGGGTTGTTTCTGAATTCATACTACATTGATTCAATATCCGATGAAAGACGAGGCCGGGTTGCGCGCAAACGCCGGCGATGATAGCAGCCGTGTGAAGCGGAACGACCCGATGGCGATCGCGGCGCTAAACAAGCTCAAAAAACATTTCGTGTTTCGCAGAGACCTGGCGCGGATTCTCGCGCGCCGGCTGCGTCCGCAGGACTGCGCCGACATCATCCGCGGACAGATCGCTCGACGCGATGCGAATTTTCTCCTTCGCGTCGACCGCGACGTCTACCGAAATCCGCGGAGCCCTTATCTGGCGCTGCTCCGCGATGCTGCAATCGGATTGGAAGACATTCGCATGTCTATCGAACGCAGCGGGTTGGAGGGTACGCTGATCGAATTGCGCGACGCCGGCGTTTACTTAAGCTTCGAGGAATATAAGGGCCGAGCGCCGATCGTCCGCGGCGGACGGACCTACCGTATCGATCCCGCCGATTTCGCCGTGCAGCGTTCGGCGGTCACGTACGAAAGCACGACCGGCGGCTCCACCGGACCGGCGGTGCGCGTGGCGCAGAGCCTGGAGCAACAGGCGGAGCAGGCGATTTATACCGGGTTGATTTCCGACCTCTGGATGCCGCCGAATTGCAAGACTGCGCTCTGGCGCTCGGAGCCACCGAACGCGAGCGTCAACGCGCTGCTCCGCTTGAGCCTCATCGGACAACCGCCCGCGGCGTGGTTCACGCCGATGCTGAGCGGGACCGAGCGCCCCTCCTGGCAGAGCCGCGCGCTGCTCAAAAGCACGCTGCGCGCGATGCGGCGGCAGGGCTTGGCCATTCCCAATCCCGAATATGTTCCGCTCAACGAAGCGCACCGCATCGCCGCATGGGTCGCGTCTGAAAAGGGCGCCGGTATTACGACCATGATCCAGTGCAACGTAAGCAGCGCCGTGCGCGTGTGCGCGGCCGCGCGCGAGCGCGGCCTCGACATCGCGGGCGCGCGCTTTTTTATGCTCAGCGAGCCGCTCACCGAGCCGAAACGGCGCGAGATCGAGGCCGCGGGCGCGGTGCCGATCTCGGTTTACAGCGCAGTCGACGCGGGCCGCTTGGCGATTCCGTGCCTGAACCCGACGTCTGCCGACGACATGCACGTCTGCAAAGATATCGTCGCGATCATCTCGCGGCGCCGGCTGCACCCGGGAACGGATGAAACAATCGACGCTTTGCTGATCACGACGCTGGGGCCTTTGAATCCACGGTTTCTGTTGAACGTTGAGTTCGACGACTTCGGCGTTCTCGAGAATCGCGACTGCGGCTGCGCGGTCGCCCGCCTCGGCCTCGATCAGCACGTGAGCCGCGTGCGTAGTTTTGCCAAGCTCACCGCCGAAGGCACCGCGATTACGTCCGCCTACGTCGCCTCTATTATTGAAGAGGCGCTACCGCGGCGATTCGGCGGTGCGAGCGTAGATTACCAGCTGGTCGAGGAAGACCGCGGCAGCACAACGCGGCTGACGATCGTTGTCAGCCGGCGTGTCGGCGACATCGTCGACGGCGATATTATCGCGGAGTTTTTACAGCAGGTGCGGGCGCATCCGGCCCTCCGCGAAGCGAGCCGCCTCTGGCGGGATTCGCACGCCCTGCGCGTCGTGCGCGCCGAACCAATTCTTACGCCTCGCGGCAAGCTCATGCCCGTGCGCGTGCTGCGCGATTACGAGCCCTCCCCGCTTCCGGCATAGGTTGCGTCCTTCATTTACCTGCCGGCCGCGCGCGGCCGGTTTTTCTCACCTCGCCGGTCGCGTAGTGCTCGCCGCGCAGCGCGCGCTCGGCGTCCGCTTGATCCTCTTCGCTCCAGCTGCCGAGATTATAGCCGAACCAAGGATTTTTAAGTTGCAGCGCGGGCAGCTCGAGCTCGCGCCAGATCTCCTGCGCCTTGTCCATGAACTCGCGCCGCGGCAGCGATACCGGCGGATACTCCCACTTTCGCGTGGCGTCGATCAAGATCGCCGAGCCGCGCTGCTCCGCGGCCTGCTCGCGCGAGGATGGCGGCGCGAGCGAAAAATCCAGCCCCGTGGAGACCTTGATGTCGCGGATCTGAATGTCGCGGTGCGGCTGCATGCGATAGGACATCGCCCATTGCACCGCATCGGCGTCGCGCGCGTCGATGTCCTCATCGACGGCGACGAGGATTTTCGGCGCGGCGCGCGGCATATCGGCGATTATATTGAGCGCGGCCATTGGATCGGCCCCGGCGGCCCGGTTCATCCGCACGACCCCGACGCCGTGGCTGCCGGCGGCGTCGGGCAGCGCGACTTCGACGATGCCTTTCATTTTCTTATCGACCGTCAGAATCTTAAAAATGAGCCCTTCCAAGCCGACGCCGCGCAGCACGCTCGATTCGCTCGGCGGAAATTGGCTGAGGAACGCCTGGAAGATCGCGTCGCGCCGCCGTGTGATGCATTTCACGTTCATGAACTTGTCGGGCGCGCGATGCGCCATGTAGCCGGTGAACTCGCCGAACGGTCCTTCCGGCTCGACCTCGTCGGTCGGAATGATGCCCTCGATGACGATCTCGCTCCGCGCCGGCACCAGCAGATCGACGGTCTTGCAGCGCACGAGCTCGACCGGCTCGCCGGCGATCGCGCCCGCGATAGGATATTCGGCGGACGTCAGCCGCGCCGTCGAGCAGTACGAGAGGTTCGGCGTGCAGCCGATCACGATCGCCGCCTCGAGCGGCATCTTGCGGGCGCGCGCCTTCTTCCAATGCTGGCTCACATCCTGGTACGCGAAGGCGAAAAGCCCGATGCGCGTCGGACTCTTGATCTGTCCTCGATATGTGCCGAAATTGTATTCGCCGGTTTCCGGATCTTTCGTCACCCAGTGCCCCGAGCTTAAAAACGGTCCGCTGTCGAAGCCGGGCGTCGAGATCGGCACAGGCAGCATCCCCGCGCCGCCGGCCTCGTCAAGCTTTCTACCCTCATAGACGATTTCCTGGCACGGCCCCGTCTCCACGACGCGCGGCGGAATCGGGTGCGTCTGCGCCTCTGCCCATTTCCCCGCAATCTGCTCCGGCGCATCGACAGCCATGCCGAGCGCGTAGACTGCGCGGCTCGGCGCCATCACCGCGAGCGCAACGGGAATGTCGAATTTATTTCCGCGCACGTCGACGATATTCTCGAAGAGCCAGCCCTTGCGCTCGCGCTCGTTTAAGCCGCGGAACTGCAAGCGCACGAGCGGATGCATCTCAGTATCCTTGTCGATGCGCCGCCGGATGCGGTTCAAGTATCCCTTCGCTTCGAGCGCGTCGAGCCATTCGTGTAGGTCGCGATAATAGGCCACGTCTTCCTCCGTCGAAAACTTTACGCTCTCCCCTACACCGGCCGGTTTGGGGGGTCAAGAAGTTCTCTTAGACGTCGTTGACTTTTTTCCGCGCCTATTATGTTATGGCGGGCGTTTTTTCACATTTCCCACCACAGGGAGGTCCTATGCGCACGATAACGGTTTTGGTTGCGCTCTGCCTTATTTTATCCGCGTTGTCTACAGCATCGGCCAAAGGGCCGCAAACGAATACGAAACTAGGATCGAGCGCACTTGGAGCGAAAAATCCAGCGCCGAATAACACCGCAGTCGGTTTCCAGGCGCTGGAATTCGACACTGCTGGCGCGGCGAATACGGCGGTTGGGTCCGGCGCGCTGCAGAACAACAACGGTAACGCGAACGTCGCCGTGGGAATAAGCGCGCTGAACGCCAACACATTAGGCGATGAGAACACGGCGGTGGGCGGTTCAACGCTCCTAAACAATGTAGTCGGCAACGACGTAACCGGTGTGGGTTTCGCGGCACTTGAGAACAGCACGGGCAGCGGCAATACCGGCGTTGGAAGTTTTGCGCTCTTTACGAACGTCAGTGGAACCGAGAATACGGCAATAGGACACAACGCCGACGTTTCCGCTGACAATTTGACGAATGCCACAGCCGTTGGTGCGGGTGCCGTTGTGACGGCGAGCAACCAGGTCCAAATCGGCAGGGATGGATTTGACCTGGTTTCGATTGGGCTGTTCGGTAGCGGTGGCAGTCCCGTCTGCGTGTCCGGTACTGTTTTGACGAAGTGCACAATAGTATCGAGCCTGCGCTACAAAGAAAACGTGCAGACCTTTCAGCCCGGGTTGACGATTATCGAACGGCTGCGGCCGGTGACCTTCGACTGGAAGGATCGTAAGGAGCACGACCTTGGCGTCATCGCAGAGGAAGTTGCGCAAGTCGAGCCGCTGCTCATCACCTATGATCGCAAAGGCGAGATTGAAGGCGTGAAGTATTCGCAGCTTACCGTTGTTCTCATCAATGCGGTGAAGGAACAGCAGCAGGAAATCGAGCGGCAGCGCGAGCAAAATGCCGCGCTCACTCAACGCCTCGATCGGCTGGAGGAATTGCTGCGAGCCCGGACGGCGTCTGCGCAATAAAGCATGCAAGAACTTTTAAGCCAAACACCGAAAAGGAGCTTTGTATGAGCAGAAGAATAATTACCGTATTCGCGTGCTGCGCACTTCCAGTCCTGTCGCTTTCCACAGGCTGGGCCAAGAGCCCGACGCGGAACACCAAATTGGGAACCGGCGCTCTCGCTAATAAAACGGCCGGCACCGACAACACCGCGATCGGCTTCGACGCGCTTGAGCGCGACACTTCCGGAAACGGAAACACCGCTGTTGGCTCCGGCGCGCTGCAAAACAACACGGCCGGAATCGCCAATACGGCGGTCGGCTTTAACGCTCTTTTCAGCAATATCGACGGCACACTCAACACCGCAGTCGGCCCCGGCGCGCTCGGCGACAACACGAGCGGGCTGGTGAACACCGCAGTCGGTGTAAACGCGCTTTCATCAAATACGACTGGTGAAAGTAATGTCGCTCTTGGGATCGACGCATTGGACAGCAATATCGGCGGAAGCGACAATACCGGGATCGGTGCCGACGCCTTGAACACGAATGCGACGGGACATCACAATACCGCGGTCGGCTCAGGTGCTAATGTCTCCACGGATGGCTTGAGCAATGCAACCGCCATTGGTGCGGGCGCCGTTGCCGACGGCAGTAACCTTGTCGTCCTCGGCAATACCTCCGTCGTGCTGGTAAAAACATCCGGCGATTTACGCGTAAAATCCTGCGTAACCAGCGGCGACGGAAGCACTGCTATCGCGGGCATCTGCGCGTCCGACGCGAGGCTCAAAACAGGCATTCGCCCGTTCCCCTTCGTAGTCGACAGACTCGCTAAGCTTCAACCCGTGTATTTTCACTGGAAACCTGAAGAGTACCCCGAGCTACAGCTCGGCACCGGCGAGAGCTACGGCTTAATCGCTCAGGAAGTCGAGAAGGTCATGCCGGAGCTCGTAAGCGAGGATTCGAAAGGCTTCAAAGCGGTTCATTACAGCATGCTCCCGCTGATGATGCTTCAGGGAATGAAAGAGCAGCAGCAGGAAATCGTCCGCCAGCGAGAAGAGAACGCGGCGCTGAAAACACGCCTGGAGCGGATTGAGCAATTATTGCGCGAGCGGACGGCGGCGGCCGAAGTACGGTAATTCGCTGCCGTTGACGTGGCAGCGCGCGACGGGATAAGAAGGTAAATCATCTTCCGGGGGAAAACATGAAAGCGATTGTCACGCTCGCGGTTTTCATCCTGTGTCTCGCGTTCGCCACCGTTTCTCGCGCCGAGATCGTCACGCTCGGCATCTCGACCGTCGGCCTGTACGAGCTGCCGACCGAGATCGCGAAGCGCAAAGGCTTCTATCAGGAAGAAGGCCTGGAGGTGCGGAAGATCGCCATTCGCACCGGCATCCAGGTTGCCGCGCTGCTCGCGGGCGAGCTCGACTACTCCACCGTCTCCGGCATCGTCTCCAGCGCGAGTATCCAAGGTCTGCCGCTCAAGACCGTCATGGGATGGCTCGACAAGCCGCTGCACATGCTGATCGCGCGGCCGGGCATCAAAACGCTCGCCGACTTGAAAGGGAAACGTATCGCCATCAGCAGCTTGAACTCGGTGCCCCACGTCGCGGTGCGCGAAGCGCTCGCCCAAGCGGGCATGAATCCCGACAAGGACGTTACGTTCCTGGCGCTAGGCGGCTCGAGCGAGCGCGTGAGCGCGCTCGCCTCCGGGACCGCGGACGCCTCCCCTGTCGACCTCGCCTACATTCAAAAAACCGAGCAGATGGGGTTCACGGATCTGCTCTACCTCGGCGACGCTGTCAACATCCGGCTCGGCGGTCTCGGCGTGACCGAGGATAAAATCAAGAAAAATCCCGAGCAGATTAAACGCATGATCCGTGCGACGCTGAAAGGCGTGCGCTTCATGCGTCCGAACAAAAACGAGACGCTCGCCATCATGCGCGATTACTTGAAGATCAGCGGCGACTCCGGGGATAAAATCTATCAATACGCGCTGCGCTCGCTGAACGAAGACGGCCTGGTAGCGAAAAAAACCGTCGACACGGAAATCCGCATCGCGCGCGAGCAGCTCAAGATCAAAGAGGAAATTCCCGAGTCGAAAATCTTCGACTGGAGATTCATGAAGGAGATTGCGGCGAAAAAGTAGCATCACCGTTTATCCGAGAGACTCTCCGAATGACATGATGCAGATTTCACCGGCATTCTGTCATCCTGAACGAAACCTTGACATTATCGAACGCAAGCATATAAGCGAAGAACAGAAGATTCCGGAGGTGGGTTATGACGAGTAACGCGCAGATCGAGGGCATCCTGATCCCGATGCCGACTTCCTTCAAGGAAGATGGCGCGATCGACGAAGCGGGCACCGACGCATTGACCGATTTTTACATCAACGCGGGCGTGCAGGGCTTTTTCGCGCTCGGCACGCACGGACAAGGCATGGTGATGGAGATCGACGAGCGCAAGCGCGTCGCCGAACGGCTCGTGCGCCGCGTCGCCGGCAAGGTCCCGATCGTGCTTCACATCGGCACGGCGAACACTTATTCCTCGATCGATCTCGCCAAGCACGCCGTGAGTCTCGGCGTCGACGCCATCGCCGTCGTGCCGCCTTATTACTATCCGCACAACGACGCCGAGGTTTATCTCCATTACAAAGCGATCGCGAAGGCGGTGCCCGGCACGCCGATGTTCATCTACGACAACACCGAGACGACGCACGTCCACATCACACCGCCCAAGGTGCTGAAGGTGATCGAGGCGATCGCGCCGAACCCGCTCGCCGGCATCAAAGTCTCATTTCTTCCCTTCGATCAATTGCTCGGCTACGCGTTCAAGCTGCCGAAGTCGGTCGGCATCTTCCCGGGCTCGATCTACTCGCTGTTCGCCGCCTACTCCCTCGGCGTGCGCGGCGCGATCAACCCGCCGACCACGCCCTTCCCGGAGCTCTGCGTCAAAATGTTCCTCGGGTTGAAGCACGGCAAATTGGAAGAAGCGCGCAAGGCGCACGACCAGCTCGCGGCGATCATGAACGTCGTGAGCCGCTATCTGCCCGAGCACGGCCGCGTCGTCTTCGGCGAGCTCATGCGCATGCGCGGGCTTCCGGTGCCGCGCTTCCCGCGCTGGGAATGCGCGCCCTTCACGGACAAGGAGCGGCAAGAATTGCGGCAGGGGTTGATCGATACCGGCGTCTCGCTGCCGCTCGGATAATCAGCTTTTACGGAGTGAACATGAGCGCGAACGGCAAGCTCGAGTGGGGTAAGAAATTCAGCGCCGACGAAGCGGCGGCGTTCACCGACGACATCATCAAGAAGATGTACGCGCGCTGGCAGAAGAAAATCTTCCAGGGCGACTTCATGCGCGATCTTACGGCCGGCAAGCTGCCGCTCGAGACGATCAAGCTATTCTGGAAACACTGGTACAGCTATCCGGTCGAGATCAACAATTTTCATCTCATTATTTATCAGAGGCACCAAGGATTCTTCAGTCGCCATCCGGACCTGCTCGGGCCGTATGTCGGCAAGATCAGCGACGAGCTCGTGAACCCGAAGATTCCGGGACACATTCAAGTACTGATCGAGCAGGGAAAAACCTTCGGGGTGAGCCGCGAAGACATGGTCAACTGCGAAGTCTTCGCGGAATGCCGCGCGCTAACCGAATATGCGCGCGGTCTCGTCTATGAAGGCGCCATGATCGAATGGTGGGCGCGCTCCCTTAACGAAGAGATGTTCGGCCACTGGGCGCGCGAATGGCGCCAGGCGCTGCTCGGCAAATACAACTTCAAAGACGCCGATCTGCATTATTTCCAGGTGCACGAAGAAGCCGACTTGGAAGAGCACGAGGAAGGTCTCATGGCGCACGGGCAGGTCGCGCGCATGATCTTCCAGACGCTCTTGCAGGACGGCCTTGTCTGGACGCGGCCGGGCTGGTCGCCGGAATACTGCTGCCTGACGAATGCCGATTTCGTCGCGCTGTTTCACGACGGCATTTACAAGCACGCGAAAGAAGCCGGCCATTTTGTAGTCTAGCTCGTAACATCCCAATGCCGTTCAACGATCTTCGCGAATTCATCGACGCCGCGCGTAAAATTGGCGACGTCGAAGAGATTCACGGCGCGACCTGGGACCTCGAGATCGGCGCGCTGACGGAGCTCTTCGCCAACAAAGCCGATCACCCGCTGCTGCTGTTCGACAAAATTCCCGGCCATCCGCCTTCGTATCGCGTCGCGTCGAATCTCGTGACGCACCCGCGGCGAATCGCGCTCGCGTCGGGAATGCCGCCGGATCTGCCGCGGACCGAGATGGTGCGGCGCTGGCGGAAATCGCTTCAGGAGATGAAACCGATTCCGCCGAAAACGGTCGGCGAAGGACCGGTCCTCCAGAACAGCAAAAGCGGCGGCGAAATCGACATGACCGCCTTCCCCGCGCCGCGCTGGCACGAGCTCGACGGCGGACGCTACCTCGGCACTGCTTGCTGCGTGATTACGACAGATCCGGACGAACCATGGGTCAATGTCGGCATCTACCGCGTTCAGGTCCACGACCGCGATCGCCTCGGCCTCTACATCTCGCCGGGCCATCACGCGCGCATTATGCGCGAGAAATACTGGGCGCAGGGAAAAGCTTGTCCGGTCGCGGTCACATTCGGACAGGAGCCGCTTACGTGGCTGGCCGCCGGACAATCGGTGCCCTATGGCGTATCGGAGTTCGATTATGCCGGCGGGCTGCGCGGCGCGCCGGTGGAGGTCATCAAGGGCGAGCGCACCGGGCTGCCGATTCCGGCCGCTGCGGAGATCGCGATTGAAGGCGTCGTTCCTCCGCCCGAAGAGGAGAACCGCGTCGAAGGACCGTTCGGCGAGTGGCCCGGCTACTACGCGCACGGCGCGCGCATCGAGCCGGTCATCCGCGTGCAGGCGCTTTATTTCCGCAACGATCCGATCGTCGCGGGCGCGCCGCCGATGAAGCCGCCGATACTCACCTTCGGCATTCCGATCGGGGCGGCGGCGATCTGGAACTATTTGGAGAAAGCCGACGTGCCCGACGTGCGCGGCGTCTGGTCTTTCGCCGGCGGGTCCGCGCCGGGCGGCGGCGCGCCGTTCATCGTCGTGTCGATCAAGCAGCGCTACCACGGTCATTCACAGCAGGCTGCCCTCGCCGCGCTCGCGTGCCGCGCGGGCAATTATCACGGCCGCTATGTCGTCGTCGTCGACGAAGATATCGACCCTGCGGACATGGGCGAAGTTCTGTGGGCGATCGCGACGCGCTGCGATCCGAAGTCGGCCCTCACAATCGTCGACAACTGCTGGTCCACGCCGCTCGATCCCGCGATGACGCCGGAGAAGCGCGACGCCAACGATCTCACCAACAGCCGTGCCATCTTGAACGCGTGCCGCCCGTATTTTTGGAAAGACCGTTATCCGCCAGTGAACGCGCTCTCTCCGGAGCTTAAGAAAAAATTCACCGAAAAGTGGAAAGACATCCTGACGTAGCCGCCACCGATTAATCGCCGCGGCACGGCAAAAAATAATACCTCAAAATTCATTTATGTATTGACTATCAATACAAAAAGCAATTAGATAAGGGCAGCTTCCGGAGGTGCAGATGCCCTTCTCAGACCTACGCGACTATATCTCCCGGCTCGAATACGAAGACGAAGTTCAGCGAATGGACGACGAGGTCCAGCCCGTCTTTGAGATCGGCGCCGTGCTCCGCCGCGCCTACGAGCTGCGCGCGCCCGCACCGTTTTTCACGCGCATTCGCGGCTTTCCCGATCAGCGCGTTTTCGGGGCGCCGATCGGCCTCAGCCGGAGAAGAAACGCGCCGTTCCTGCGCTTCGCCGTCGCCATGGACATGCGTCCCGAGTCAACGCCGCCGGAAATCGTCGAAGAATACATGCGTCGCATTGCGAAGCCGATCCCGCCGGTACTGGTGAACAGCGGCCCCTGCAAGGAAAACATTCTGACCGGCTACGCCGTCGATCTGCAGAGCTTCCCGGCGCCCGTGCTGCACCGCGACGACGGCGGGCCTTACATCGGGACCTGGCACGCCAATATCGCGAAAGATCCCGACACCGGCGCGCGCCGATGGGGACTCGACCGCTTGATGATCCACGGCAGAAAAATGATGGGTGGTCTGCTGCTGCCGGGACAGAAATTCGCCGAGCATTACTACGCAAAGTACGAGCCGCGCGGACGCGCGATGGAATTCGCCGTTGCGATCGGCACCGAGCCGGTGACGCCATGGGTGGCGGCGACGCGCTTGCCGCCTAATGTCGCCGAGGCGGATATCGTCGGCGCGATCCGCGGCGCCCCGCTCGAGCTCGTGAAATGCGAGACCGTCGATTTGGAGGTGCCCGCGACGTCGGAGATCGTGATCGAGGGATTCATTCCGCCGTACGAAAGGCAAAAGGAAGGCCCTTTCGGCGCCGACGTCGCGGATGCTGGCGGCGAGCGCGCGCCGCGTCCGGTGTATCACGTCACCGCCATCACGCATCGCGACCGGCCGATCCTGCCCGTTGCGCTCGACGACTTGGCCGTCGCCCTCTCTCTGACGCGCGCGGCGGAAATCCTCGCCGAGACGCGCCGCCGAGGTTTTCCGGTGCGCTCACCGTTCTTCCCACCGGAGGCCGCGATCTCGTATTGGCAAGGCGAGAACGGAATAGGCGACTGGCCGCATGAAGATCCCCTGCGCTCCGCGTGGTCGTCGGAAATTCAAAAGATCGTACGCGACTGGCGTCTCCACACCTACCGTGGCGAAGCCTCTGAATGAGGCCGCGGCGCATCGCCGATCGACTCGCGTACCGCGCGATCGAGCTGCTGTTTGTCGCGTTCCGCTTTGTCATCCGCTGCCTGCCCGCCGATAGCTTCCGGCGTTTAGCGACGCCCGCAGTCAGGCTCATCGTCCGGATAATGATTCCTCGCCGACGCATCGTTAAAAACCTGCACGCGGCGTTCGGCCGCTCCTATTCGACTGCGACCAAGGCCGGTCTGGCACGCGGGGTTCAGGACAACTTCGTGCGCGGGCTGATCGACTGCTTTCTTCAACTCGCCGATCCCGAGCGCGCGCGTCGGAAAATTGCCATCGAAGGGTTCAAACATCTCGAAGCCGCGCTCGCCAGAGGCAACGGTGTCATCGCCCTCGGCGCGCACCTCGGCAACTTCGTCCTGGTCGGGACGCGCCTCGGCATGGAAGGCTATTGCGTCTCGACCCTCTTTCGCGTGCCGGACGACGAGCGCCTGCGCGCCCTCATCGAAGAACATCTGAGGTACTTTCACCAGCAGGTGATCCCATCGCGGCCGCGCCGCGCGGCCGTTCGCGCGATGACCGATAAGCTCAAGCGCAACGAGATCGTTTTCATTCTCGGGGACAATCTCAAAGAGGGAAAAGTCGAAGGCTCTCTGTTCGGCCGGCGCGTCTATACGCCGCGCGGGCCGGTCAGCCTCGCGTTCCGCACCGGCGCTGCGCTCGTGCCGATGTATCTGGTGCGGAACTACGACGGCAAACTCACGCTCGTAATCGAGCCGGAGCTGCTTTTAATCAGAAACGGAAGCGTGTATGAAGATGTCAGCGGCAACACGCGTCGGATCGTCGGTTATCTAGAAGGGCTGATCGGCCGCTATCCCGATCAATGGAACTGGCTCACCGTCCGTATGAGGAAGAATCCTCGCGGCCGAGGTGAACGAAGCGCGCAACGGCTTCAATGAATACTTTAGAAAAAGAGATCAAAGATATTGTTTTGCAATCGATTTATTTGGATGCATCCACGTTCAATCGCGTCCAGCCCGGCCAGCTTACGAAGGACGGCGGGCGCGTCTTCGTAACCCAGTTCTCGCATTTCACCCGCAACTTCCCGCGCTGGCTTGCCGCTGTGGCGGCGAATTGCCCGGTGGCCGACGCGCGGAAATTTCTCGTCGCCAATATGTACGAGGAAGAAGTCGGCCCCGGCGCGCAGGGATCGCATTACGATTTATTGTTGCGTCAGGGTGAAGCGCTCGGCCTCACGCGCGATCAGATCGAGACGACGATTCCTTTGCCTTCTACGGCGGTCGCGATCGACGCGCTCGACAGCATCTGCCGCAGCCGCTCGTGGCTCGAAGGCCTCGCGGCGACGACCGGACTCGAATGCATCAACGATCCGACGCTGCGCGCGAAAGCGGGCGTCGTTATCATTAACGACGTGCGCTCCTGGCAGCATTTAGGGTTGAATCAGCAGCAGCTCCGATCGCGCACGATCCACATGGAAGAAGACGAGAAGCACGTCAACACCGGCCTTAAAATCCTCGCTGAGCAGGCGAACACGGAAGAAGCGGCGGCGAAAGCCGTCGCTTCGGCGCGCGAAGCCCTGCTCGCGTTTCGCCTGTTGATGGAAGGAATCGGCCGCGCCGCGCTCGGGGAATGATGCGGGCGGGTTTGAAACCCGCCCTACCCAAGACGGTTGACGATACTTTGTAGGGACAGGTTAAACCTGCCGTTTGTTTTTACCGCAGCGCCGGCATTTTGTTCGGGATGCCGCGCTTCTTGATCTCCGCTTCGAAAATCCGCCGAATCTCCGGATCCTCGTCCTCGTACTCGATCAGTGTGCCGCCTTCTTTGACGCTGATGAAGACGCCGCCGTCGCGCTTCTGTGCTGCGACGTAGAAGGCCATCTTGTGCCGCTTGCTGCCGTAGCGGAGGGCGAGCTGGCGCGCGGGCGCCTCGCCGAGATTGAAGTGCTGGTGGAACCAGCCGTTCGGCGGGCCGAACGCGGTGCCCGGCTTCCAATCGACACGCACGACCTGATCGCCGTGGCCGCTGGCGTAAGGATGGATGCCGAGCTCGTTCGGCCACATGATCGTGTAGCCTTCCGACTTGAGAATCAGCAGCACGGCGCCGGCGCCGTGGTAATGCGCCTTATGGTACATACCGACCGGCCATTCCACGAGATGGCCGACGAGCGAGTTACCCGCGATTTCGAAGCCGGTGAAGGAGCCGCCCTTGCCTTTGTATTCGTGGGCGTCGATCGACGCGGTCGCAACGTCGGCGATGAAGTTCGTATCCCAGTAGTTGCCGCGGCCGATCACGTAGCGCTTGTTCGATACCTCGAAATAATTCTCCTCGCCGTTGTAACGGTCGGTAAACTGATATTCGCAGTTGAAGACGAAGTCGGCGTTGTGGAACATGTCCATGATCATCGGTGCGTTAGTCACCGCCGCCAGGCGCGCGGGCTGGCCGCCGCCGTTGATCAGACGATACGAGGAATTGAGCGGGACGGCGAAAAGACTTCCGGCGCCCCACTCGAAGAACCGTTTCGCCTGGCCTTCCTGCCAAATCTCCGTCGAGCCCAGGCCGCTCACCACGTAAAAAACTTTTTCGTAGAGGTGCTTCTCCGGCTGAAGCGCTTTGCCGCCTGGAATCTCGACTACCTCCATTGCGGTCGCGCCTTCCATGCCGCGGAGCTGCACGAAAGCGCCGCGGCCGCCTTTGCGCGGCCAATCGCCCAGCTTGATATCGTCCACGTCGACGCCGTATCCCTCGATCACGGGAACGCCCTGCTCTTTAATCCACCGTTCGTAAAACGGAGCGGGATTTTCCATTTCCGCCATTTCGATCCTGCCTTTCGATGATGAAGATGCTTCGATCAGACTTATAAAGCGGCATCGGGAGAGTCAAGCGGCGAGAGAAGTTTCGAGTTTCGGATTTCGAGTTGAGCTCGGAAATTCAGGACCTCCGAACCCGAAACGAGAAACTCGCAACCCGAAATCGTTTAAGGATACATGTATTCGATCGGCGGCGATTCGAATTCCGAGTCGACCTTGACGACCCCGGGTACGCCCTCGGCAAGGCGAATGATGTCGCGCTCGAGGTCGAGGTTGGCGAGAATTCCGGAAAGGTGCACGCGCCCGCCGTCGACGTCGACATTGATCGTCAAGTTGCGCGTCTTGGGCGAGACGATGAGCGCGGCCTGCACCCTGGCCGTTATCGTTAGATCCTGAAACGCGCGCTCGGATTCCGCCGTCGGCTGGTACTCCGGCCGTCGCGACGCCTCGACGATCAGATGTGCCGCACTATCCAGGCTCATGGCGCCGACATTGATCACGAGGTCGTAGCGGCTGGGATCGCGCCAATCGCCGCCGAAAAGCGCCTGCAGGCGGCGCATGCGGGCTTTATCGACCTGCTCGATATAATGCAGTGCCGCGGTCTCGCTCATGCCCTCGCGCGCGCGCACCTGCTCGACGCGGTAGCTCATCGGCGCGGTCAGATAGACGCGCAGCACGTGGCGGATGCCGGGGAATAGGTCCTGGCCGGCGTGGCCGTGATAGACGATGTTGCCGCTTTGCGCGACCTCGCACATCGCCGCCTGGAGCACGATACGGTAGAGCCGCAGCCCTTCCTGCCAGCGCTCCCACCAGCGCGGCGCCGTGTCGAGTATCTCGGTGAATTTCGCTTCGGGGATCCCGTAGCCTTCGCTCGCCTTCATGAGAACTTCGCGGCTGACGCAGCGGTAGCCGAGCTGCGCAGCGACCCGTTCGGCCAATTCAGGGCCGCCGCTGAAAGCGCCTCTGGTGAGAGTAATGATCGACATTTGCGTCACCTCCCTTGAGCGCAGGCTGGTGCCCGATATTTCGCGATACCCTTTAGCATGCCGGTAGGGAGCGATTCAACCCGGCCGGGGTGTGCGCATAGGCAAGCGCTTGACACCCGCTCGGCTGCGACTGCATAACGTGCGTGTGCGTGTCCGACTCGTTTACCTACTGCTGATCTTGCTGGCGCCCTGCCCGGCGTTCGCCGACGGCAAGATCCTCGTCTCCGCGCCGTCGAAATCTCTCACGTGGTTTCCCGCAGCTCTGGCGAAAGAAAAGGGCTTTTATCGCGACGAAGGCCTCGATGTCGACTTCGTCGTGATGAATCCGCGCCTGGCGCTCCAGGCTGTGATATCGGGCGATGCCGCTTACACGACGGCTCTGGGATCGACGATCCGCGCCGCCGTTCGTGGCGTGCCGCTCCGCGTCGTGCTGACGATCTGCGAAAAGCCCCATTTCGCGCTGATCGCCAGGCGCGGCATCACCTCTATCGAGCAGCTCAAAGGCAAGCTCGTCGGCATCTCCTCCTTCGGCGCGAGCAGCGACACGATGGCGCGCGCCGCGCTGCTCAAATATAAGCTGTCGCCGGAAAAGGACGTCAAAATTCTCGCCGTCGGCGGCGGTCTCAACCGGCTCGCCGCGCTGAAATCCGGCGCCATCGACGCGACGCTGATCGAGGCGCCCTACAACGTCATGCTCGAGCAGGAGGGTTTCCCGCGCCTGCTGTTCGTGGGCGACGTGGTCCCCTCGCCCATCGCCGGCTTCGGCACCTCTTTGGACCGCGTCAACAAGCATGCCGGCGAAGTCCAGCGCATGGTGCGCGCCGCGCTCCGCGCGATCCAGTTCGCGAAGACGAACCGGCGCGACACGGTCGCCGCGATCGCCAAATGGACCGGCATGGACGCGAAGCTCGCCGACGGGAGCTACGACATGGCCGCGCCGACGTGGGCGGCGAACGGCGTGCCAGGGCCCGAGACGCTCCGGGCCGCCATGGAGGAAGTCCAGCGCGAGCTCAAACTGGATCGCGCGCCGGACCCTGCGCAGGCGTTCGACTGGAGCTTCGTCAAACCATAAATTCCGGGAGACCCCATGAACAATGTCCGGCATTCGCTCGGTGGAGTAATCCTAATCGTCTCTGTTTTGCTGCCACTCAACGCATTCGCGCAGGCGCCGGAGAAGATCAAGATCGTCTACGCGAGCCGCTCGCTGCCCTTCTTCACCTCGTTCGTTTCCAAAGAAATGAATTTTTACGCCAAGCAGGGACTCGACGTCGATCTCGTGCAAGTCGCGCCGCGCATCGCGATCACTGCGCTGGCGACCAACCAGGTGGATTACTCGATGAACATCGGCTCCACCCTCCGCGCCGCCATGCGCGGCCTCCCGGTGCGCGCGGTCGCGTCCAGCACCGTGGCTCCTTTCTTCGCGCTTGTGGCAAAAGAGAAAACCGTTCAAGAACTGAAGGGCAAAGTCGTCGGCGTGACCGATCCGGGCGGCACGAATTACCAGGTGACCAAGCTGATACTCGCGCATTACGGCCTGTCGGCGCCTAAAGACGTGCCGCTGCTTACGATCGGCGACGAGAAGCTGATTCTCGACGCGCTGCTCTCGGGCCGCATCGCGGCGGCCGCGATCTCGCCGCCCTGGCCGTTCGAAGCCGAGCGGCATGGGTTTAATATCCTCGTCAAGGCGTCCGACGTCGCGCAGTTCCCGTTCGTCGGCGTGACGGCGAACGTCGAGAAGATCAAAACGCAGCGCGAGCAGGTGAAAAAAGTCATCCGCGCCGAGCTCGACGCGCTACGCTTCGTGCGCGAGCGGCGCGCGGACAGCATCGAGCTGATCAGCCGCATCTTCAAAATGGACCGCGACATCGCGCACAAGTCCTATGATTTCATCGCGTCGTTTTTCAGCCGCGACGCGCGCATTCAGCCGGAGGCGGTAAAGCGGCTGATGGCGCTGGAAAAGGAAGCGGGAGGCGTGAAAGACGACGTCGAGGTATCTCAGATCGCCGATCTGTCGCTCGTCGAGGAGGTGCTCAAAGGCCCGAAATAGTCACTGCTCCCATTCCGGATCGGGAACGAGGATGTGCGGAAAGACCATCAGCATCTCGAGCGACTGGCTAAAGCCGTCGAGACCCGGGAAGAGCGTCGCGCGATTTAAGTTCATGCGCTGAAGGCGCTGCATGATGGTTTTTCTAAGCTGCGGGTCGTTCTTGATGATGAACTTGATGAGGTTGCCGGAGAAATCCTTCTTGCCGTTCTTATCCCCCGCCAGCGCCTCCAGATTCGCCTCGAAGGAGGACGAGATGTCGCCGGGACAGAGAAACAGCCCTTGCTGCAGGACGAGGCGCTCATTCAGCCGGTAAGGATTGATCGGAAAGACGAAGCGCTTGCCGGCCTGAAACGCGTCGCGAAAGGTCTCGCGCCTCGTCACGTTGGGATCGTTGCCGCCGTACTCGCTGTCGATCATTTGCGAAACGTCGTTGAGCTGCGCCTTCACGCGCTGGCGGATCCAGCGCGAATCGAGCGCCCACACCACGCATTCCTTTTCCGATTCCTCCACCGCGAAATAGACGGCGACCCAAAACGAATACGTCCAGTCGAGGAGGCGCGTCGGCGCGCCGTAATGCTGCATGAGCGCGAGCCACTCCATGATATTCGCCTCGCCGGGAACGGCCATTGTGTAATGGTGGCACTGACGCTTGAAGCGCCTGAGCAAGCCGCCCTCGATCGCGGATGCGCTGTGCGTCTTGTCGGGAGCGTCCAGGCCTTCCTTCAAGGTCGGCTGCAATAGCGCCCGCTTGGACTCCTTGTCGAGCGGCGCGTTGACGTTCAGGCCGAACTTGAAGATCGCGCGCTGGAGCTTGGTCTCGAAATCCCACGAGCTGTTTTTGTACCCGCGGAAGATCCATTGCTTATTGTGGTTTTGGTCGGTGCTCGGCTCGAGCAGCTGCTTGAAGCAGCGGTCGAGGTCGTCGAGCGACTCGATGCGGTCTTCCACAAAGATGTGGCGTTTGCTGTCCATAGAGAGGCGGCGCTTCCGTTACAGTAGATTCTCCACTTATCCGGCGCGCCCGTCAACTCCAGATCCGCAGGAGCGGCTTCTCAACGCGCTTCGCGGTGCTAAACTACAACGGTTCGCTGCGGTATGAGATCGATCGTTATAGAACCGGCGCTCCGGCGGCTTGCCGTCGTCATCGTCACTCTCATATTAGCGGCGGGGCTGTCCTCCGATGGCCCGGCTAAGGCGCCGCCGTTCGGCCGCTCCGACACCCTTGTCACAAAAAAAGTCTCGTTCGCGGTCCTCGACGACTACGACAAGGGCGACGACCTCGCCGAAGTCGCCAAAGATTTCGCGCTCATGAAGCAGCTCGGCATCGACACGATGCGAACCAGCTTCGGCTGGGACGATTACGAGCCCCAGCGCGGCCAGTACGACTTCGACTGGCTCAAGCGCTTCGTCGCGCTCGCCGCGAAAAACGGCATCAAGCTTCGGCCGTACATCGGCTACACGCCGAAATGGGCCGGAAAGCCCGGCGCGGACAAGGAAGACTGGAACAACGCGCCCGCCGACCCGCGCGATTGGTACAACTTCGTCTACAACCTCGTTCGCGCTCTGCAGCCTTACGGCAACGTCATATCGTACGAAATCTACAACGAGGAGAACGCGCGGCTGTGGTGGGACGGCTCGATCGATGAATATATGGAGACGTTAAAGACGGGCTATCTCGCCGTCAAGGCCGTCGATCCGCGGCTAGACGTTCTGATCGGCGGCTTCGTCTTCCCCGACGCGAACTGGATGTACGCGATCACGCGCGCCGGATATGCGCGCTACTACGATATCGCCGCGTTTCATGCCTACCCGGAGACTTGGAGCGAGCCGGGCACGGCGGTCGAGAATTACCTCGACGAGCGCTACCGCGACTATTTCGTCGCCTACGACAAGAAACTCGGCGAACACGAGCCGATATGGATCAACGAGATGGGCTTTGCGACCACCCCAGGCAAGAGCGAACGGCAGCAGGCCGAATGGTGGGCGCGCGCGGTGAGCACGTTTCTGGCCGATCCGCAGATCGAGCACATCGGCGTATACGAGATCAAAGATCGGACGCCCGAGACGAAAGTCATCGGCGATGCGCCCAATTATTATCTCGGCTTGACATATAAGGACCGCAAAGAGAAGCTCGCATTCTCCACGGTAAAAATGCTCTCGAGCCTCCTGAACACCGAAAAGCTGACGGTCGCCGACGCCGATGCCGCCGTTACGGTCGTCGGCGGCAGGCAGGGAAATCTTTACCATCATCTCTTCCGGCGTCCCGACGGCAAGCAGGTTTTGTTCGTCTACGATAAGGCGGCGGCTCCCGCGGTCGATGTCGCACTGAAAAGGCCGGGAAAAACGGCGTATCGATACGATCTAAGCGGAGCGGCTGCGCGCTACGATCGCTTCGACGGCCGCATGCTCCGCGGCGTGCGGCTCGCCGCCGGCGATGTTGCGATCTTCCGCATCGATCCGTAGACTCGACCGGGTATGCCGCTGTCCGATTGGCTCACCTCGCTGGGATTGGCGATCAACTTTGCGGGCGCCTATTTCCTTCTCGCGGCGACGAGAATCTCGGAAGAGGCGCATACCTGGCCGCGGGAAATCCGATGGCTCGGCAAGCTACTTGAGGTGAATGCGCCGCGCCCGTCACTGTGGGGGCTCGGCTGCTTGCTAGTAGGATTTTTTTTTCAATTTTTGGGCGTGCTCGTCCGCTGAGGCTGGCAGACCGACGATCTTTCGCAGGGCCGATACTTCCTGAGACAGCAGCTGCCGGTACTCGCCCGCCGCGAGCGAGCCCAGCCGCAAAGGCCCCATGCGGATGCGCACGAGGCGCTCGACGAAGAAACCGAGCGCCTGAAACATCCGCCTGACCTCGCGATAGCGGCCTTCGTGAAGTTCGATTTCGAGCCAGGTTTTTTTGCTCAGCGCCTCGGTGATTTTCACCCGTGCCGGCGCCGTCCAGCCGTCTTCCAGCCGAATGCCTTTGCGCAGCCGCTCCAAGTCCTCCTCCGAGGGCCGGCCGCTGATCTTGACACTGTAAACTTTTTTGACTTCATAGCGGGGGTGCATGAGCTTTTGCGCGAGCTCGCCGTCGTTGGTGAGAAGCAGCAGCCCCGACGAGTTGAAGTCGAGTCTCCCAACGGGAAAGAGATGGCCCTTCGCCCCGAGGCCTTCAAGCCAGCCTCCCAAGTCCGGCCGCCCCTGCGGGTCGCGCAGCGACGTAATCATGCCAGGCGGCTTGTGCAAGAGTACATAGCGCAGCGCCGGACGCGCGATCAGCTTGCCGTCGACTTTGATCTTGTCTTTAGTCGCGTCGGCCTGCGTGCCGAGCTTGGTGACGACCGCGCCGTTGACTGTCACGCGTCCTTGCTGAATCCACTTCTCCGCCTCACGGCGCGACGCGACGCCGGCGCGGGCGAGAATCTTCTGCAGGCGCTCCATAAAATGGTGAAGAGTGAGGCTGAGGATGAGCAGTCCGCTCGTTTATTCTTCCGTATTTATCTTATCGTTGTTCTCCTCACTGCTCACTGACTCACTCCCCACGACGGCGGCTTCTTCTTCGCGAGGTACGGGCAGCGTCATCTCTTCCATCTCTTTTAGCGTGGGGAGCTGGCTCAAATCTTTCAAGTTGAAGAGCTGGAGAAATTCAGACGTGGTCCCGTAAAGAAACGGCCGCCCCGCGACGTCCTTGCGCGCGACGATACGGATGAGTCTGCGGTCGAGGAGCGTCGCGACTACGCCGTCAACGTCAACGCCGCGGATCGCTTCCATCTCCGCGCGCGTGATCGGCTGCTTGTAGGCGATGATCGCGAGCGTTTCGAGCGTGGCTTTGCTCATGCGCGCCGGCCGGTCGCGATAGAGCTTCTTAACCCAATCCGCGTTCTCCCGCGCGGTTCTCATCTGATATCCGCCGGCGACCTCCGAGAGACGGAAGCCGCGCCCGGCGGCATCGTATTCGGACTGCATTTCCGCAAGTGCCGCGGCGATCTCCTTGCGCTCCGCACCGTCTATGACTTCTGCCAGACGCATGACCGTCAGCGGCATGTCGGAAGCGAAGAGAAGGCTTTCCAAAATCGACTTCAGTTGATCATGCTCCATTGCCGTCTTCCTCTATAGCCGCGCCGGCCATTTTTTGCTGCGCTTCGCCCAGCGGCGCCGCCGGGGCGATGACGATCGGCCCCGCTGTCTCTTCCTGCCAGATCTTGACCGCGCGGATCTTGACAAGCTCAAGCATAGCGAGAAACGTTACGATCACGTCGAGCCGCGACACAGCGCCGGCGAAAAGCTCCTGAAAAACGATCTGGCCGCGGCGGTGGAGGTCGTCGAGCAACAGACTCATCTTTTCTCTGACCGAAACGGTCTCCAAAACCACCTGATGCGCGAAGTCTTTGGGCAACCGCTCGAGCACCGTCCGCAGCGCGCTGATGAGATCGAACAATGAGACGCTCTCAAAGCCCACCGTTTCGACGTGCGCCGGCGGTTCAGGCGTGCGCGCGAACACGTCGCGCCGCAAGACGTCGCGGCGCTCGAGCTCGCCGGCTGCCTCCTTGAACCTTTGGTATTCGAGCAGGCGCCGCACGAGCTCGTCGCGCGGGTCGCCGCCCTCCTCCTCGTCGACGTCCGCTTCATCCGGCGGCAGCAGCATGCGCGATTTGATTTGGACCAGCGTGGCGGCCATGACCAGAAACTCGCCGGCCACATCGAGATCGAGGTATTCCATCAGCTCGAGTGTTTCGAGGTATTGCTCGGTGATGACCGCGATGGGAATGTCCGTAATGCTCACCTCGTTCTTCTTGATGAGATGCAGCAGCAGATCGAGAGGGCCTTCGAAGATTTCGAGCTGGAATTTGTTCATAGGCCCACCGCCGTTCGGACTTCGGTCATCGTTTCCTCGGCTTTCTGCGCTGCCGCGCGGTTGCCGCGCTCCAGAACTTCTTCAACATGGCCGGGGCGGTTTTCCAGAGCCGCGCGCCGCTCCCGGATCGGCTCTAGGTCCGCGATCACGTGCTTGATCATGATCTTCTTGCATTCGAGGCAGCCGATGCCTGCGGTGCGGCAGCCCTTCGTGACATAATCGATCTCTTCCGGCGTGCAGTAGATTTTGTGCAGGTTGAAGGCCGGGCATTTCTCCGGCTCGCCGGGGTCCTTGCGCGTAACGCGCGCCGGATCGGTCATCATGCGCGAGAGCTTCTGGTCGATTTCTTTCGGCGCATCGGTGAGGAATACGGCGTTGTTATAGCTCTTGCTCATCTTCCGGCCGTCGAGGCCGGGAACCTTCGCCATCTCCGTCAAGAGAACGTCCGGCTCGGGAAAGACCGCTCCGTAAAACTGGTTGAAGCGGCGGACGATCTCGCGCGTCAACTCGACGTGCGGCGCCTGATCGATGCCGACCGGAACCTTGTTGGCCTTGTACATAACGATATCCGCCGCCTGCAGCACGGGGTAGCCCAAAAAACCGTAGGTCGAAAGGTCTTTCCCTTCGACCTCGCGCATCTGCTCCTTGTAAGTCGGATTGCGTTCGAGCCAGCCGAGCGGGGTGATCATCGATAGCAATAGGTGAAGCTCGGCGTGTTCTTTAATCGCCGACTGGCGAAAGATCACGGAGCGCTCCGGGTCGAGGCCGACGGCAAGCCAGTCGGCGACCATCTCGATGCCGCTCTGGCGCACGCCCTGCGGCGCGGCGTAATCGGTCGTGAGCGCGTGCCAATCGGCCACGAAAAAATAACAGCGATAGTCCTTCTGCAGCCGCACCCAGTTCCTGAGCGCGCCGTGCAGGTGTCCGAGATGCAGCCGCCCGGTCGGGCGCATACCGCTGACGATCGTGTCCATCTGTTCGTTCTACTAGACCAGCAGCGCTCCCAAAATAGTCAGGATGAAGCGAACGACCGGCCCAAGGATGACGTCGATCGTGTGCGTCATCAGCAACAGGATGATGATCAAAAACCCGAACGGCTCGATGCGCGCGACTGCCGCGGAATAGGGATTCGGCAGTAGCCCGACGAGCACTCGCCCGCCGTCGAGCGGCGGAACCGGAAACAAATTGAACGACGCCAGCATGACATTGATGTTGACGCTGCTCTGCGCCATGAGCGCTAAGGGGGTTGCAACCATCGCTGAATAAGCTGCGCTGTCGGCAAACTTGAAAATGTACAGGCTCACGAGCGCGAGCAGGATATTGGTCATCGGACCGGCGAGCGCTACCCAGATCATATCCTGCTTCGGCCGGCGCAGATTCTGGAAATTGACCGGCACCGGCCTCGCATAGCCGAAGACAAACGGCGCGCCGCTCACGATCAGAATCGCGGGCAGCAGAATCGTGCCGAAGAGGTCGATGTGCGGAATCGGATTCAACGTGAGCCGCCCAAGGCGCGCGGCTGTCGGGTCGCCGAGCTTGTTCGCCACCCAGCCGTGTGCGACTTCATGAAAGATGACCCCGAGCAAGACCGGCACGGCCCATATCGCGATGTCGCGGATCGTTTCTTCCATGCGGGGATGGTTCGAAAATACGGCACAGTCGGTGAAAAGACAAGGAAAAAGTCCCTATTTTCTAGGCAGTTTGCGGCTATTGTTTTCCCTCGGATGGAACTTTTGATGGGCCCGCTTCAAATGATCGCGCGCAACGTGCGTGTAGATCTCGGTCGTCGCGATGTCGGCGTGGCCGAGCATGGACTGGACAGACCGCAGATCCGCGCCGTTTTCCAGGAGATGCGTCGCGAAAGAATGCCGCAGCGTGTGCGGCGTCACGCGCTTCTCGATGCCCGCCGCGAGCCGATGCTGCCGGAGTCCTTTCCAGAAACCCTGCCGCGTCATCGGCTTACCGGAGCGCGTCACGAAGCAGTACTGGCTTTGCCGCCCGCGCAAAAACTTCGGCCTTACTTCCGTCAAATAGCGAAAAAGCGCTTCACGGGCCTCGCTTCCGAACGGCACCTGGCGGACCTTGGAGCCTTTGCCCTTCACGATCAGGTAATTTCCGTCGAGGTTCACCTGATGCACGAGCAGCAGGATCAGCTCCGTCACACGCAGACCGGAGGCGTACAGCAGCTCGAGCATGGCGCGGTCGCGCAGCCCGAGGGGCGTGGCTGGATCGGGCTGCGCGATCAGCTTACCGATGTCATCGCCGTCAAGAACGTTCGGCAGCTTGCGCGCGGCGGTGCGCTCGCTGATTTGCGGCAGCGGATTTTCTTGGATCAGCTGCTCCTTTTCGAGAAAGCGATAGAACTGCCGCATCGCAACTATAGCGCGAGCGATCGAGCGCGGTGCGAGCCTGCGTTTCCGTAAAGCGCCGACATACAGTCTCAGATCGATCTCGCGTGTCGCCGGCCAATTTTTCACGCCGCGGGCGCTTAAAAAGCCCGCGAGGCCGTTGAGATCGCGGCTATAAGCCTCGACGGTGTTCTGCGCGAGTCCTTTCTCAACGGCCAGCGTCTGTAGGAATGAGTCAATTTGCAGGCTGAGCGGCTCGTCCATTCTCTCCCACCAAAACCCGGTAAAGTTCTCCGCGGATCGCCTCCAGGCGGACAGGATCTCCTATTTTGCCGCCGTGCTCGTCCGCGACATAGAAGATGTCCGCCACCTGATCGACGTTGGTCGAAATTTTCGCGACGTGGATCGAAAGGCCGAGCAGGTGGAGCGTATGCGTGATGGTGAACAGAACGCCGATGCGGTCCTGCGTGTAGACCTCGATGATCGTAAAATCGTCCGACGCCATATTGTCGATTTGAATCGCCGTCGGTACCTTGGGCGCGCGCTTCTTGAAGAGTGATGGCTTATCGGTCTGCTGCACCAGCCGTGCGACGTCGGCGGCGCCGGTCAGCGTCTTTTCGAGGAGCGCGTCGACGCGCTGCCAGCGCTCCGGCCGCATGACCGATTCGGCCATATTCATGTGCGAGATACGGAAGACGTCAAGGATGAGGCCGTCTTTCCGCGTGACGATACGCGCGCTCAGGATGTCGAGGCCCATCGCGGCGAAGACGCCGGCGATATTGGCAAAGAGGCCGGGGCGGTCGGTGGTGCAAATCGTCATCTCGCTGAACTCTTTTTCGGGCAGGTGGCGCACTGCCGAGACGTAGGCTTGATCTTTGAATCTCTCGATGAGATCGAAGTGCGCCGGCGTCTCGTCCTCCGGCGTCGTGAGAAAATAGCGGTCCGGCATCGCTTCGACGAATGCAGCGACGCGATCTTTCGGATGTTCGCGCGCCAGCTGCTCCTCGACGCGCGTCTTGATCCGTCGCAGCCGCGAGGCGCGGCCCTCGCCGGTGATCGCGCCCTTCTCGCGCTCTTCGAGCAGCCGCGACGAGCTCACGTAGAGCTGCTCGAGCAGCGACGCCTTCCAATGATTCCAGACCTGCGGTCCGACGGATTTCATGTCGGCGTAGGTGAGCAGGTAAAGCATCTTCAAATTACTCGCGTTCACCATGACCTTGGTAAAGTCGACCACGAGCTTCTCGTCGTCGATGTCGCGGCGGAACGCCGTATGCGCGAGCAGCAGATGATGGAGCACGAGAAATTCCAGCTGATTCGTTTCGTCGATGTTCAGCCCGAGCCTGCCGGCGATCGCACGGGCGATGTCGCGGCCCTTTTCGGAGTGGCCGCCGCCGAGGCCCTTCCCGATATCGTGAAACATGAGCCCGAGGTAGAGGATCTCGATTTTCTCCGTCTCGCGCGCGAGCTGCGTCAGAAGCGGCAGCTGGTCGCGAAACTCTCCGGATTTAAGCCGCTCGAGCTCTTTGACCAAACGGAGCGAGTGCTGATCGACGGTATAGATATGATAGAGGTCGTGCAGCGCCATGCACAGAAGCCGGCCGAACTCCGGTATATACGCGCCGAGCACGCCGGTGCGGTGCATCTCCATGAGCGTCTCGTAAACGCGCTCTTTGTAGCGGAGAATATCGAGGAACAGCGCCGCAATTGTGGGGTCGCGGCGGAAGTCGTCGTTCACAATTTCGAGCTGCTGGCGCATGACAGCGCGCGTCTCGTGGCTGAGCTCGATCTTGTTTCTTTGCGCGTCGGAAAAAATGCCCATGAGATTTTCGCGCTTGTTACGAAAGGCGGATGCGTTGGTGATCCACAGCATGCCGCGCGACATGCGCACGCCCGGACGGACCTCTTTGCCTATCGAGCCGGCGACGAGCCCGCGCCAGCTCCACTGCGCCGGCTCGCCGGGATCGGTCAGCCGATGAATGATGAGACTCGACAGCCGGCTGATCTCGGCGGCTTCAAGATAGTAACGGCGCATGAATGCTTCGACGCCCCGAACTCCGCCGTTCTCGTCGCGGAATCCGAGCGCGCGCGCGACGATCTCCTGCTCCTCGAATGTCAACTGATCCTGATGCTTCTTCGAGTGGAAATGCAGCTCGTTGCGGACGCGCCACAGAAAATCCTGCGCTGTTTTCAGCGCGGCGGCGTCGGCGTCGCTGATGACGCCCTCGCGCGGCAGATCCTCGATCGTCTGAACTCTGAGCTTCATTTTCGCGATCCAGAGCGCGGTGTGGATGTCGCGAAGACCGCCTTCGCTTTCTTTAATATCCGGCTCGAGCAGGTAGACCGACCCGCCGTAGCGCTCGTGACGCTCTTCGCTCTCGGCGAGCTTTTCACGGATGAAGCGGTCGCCGTTCTTTTTGGTGAGATAATCCACGACCGCCTTGTCGAATTCCGCATAAAGCGCGTGGTCGCCGGAGAGATAGCGTGCGTCGAGCAGCGAGGTGCGGATCTTCATGTCCTGGCTAGCGAGCCGCATCGACTCGGCGACGCTGCGCGTCGCATGGCCGACAACAAGGCCGGCGTCCCATAAAGTGTAGAGGACTTTTTCCGTCACGGCCTCGACGTAAGGCGTCACTTTCCAGTTGTAGAGAAACAGGAGATCGATGTCGGACTGCGGATTCAGCTCTCCGCGTCCGTAACCGCCCTGCGCCACCAGTGCGCAGCGCGGGTCGAGGCTCGGAAAACGGAGGACGTAATCCTCGCTGGCGGCCTGGAAGACCCGGATCACGAGCCGGTCGATCAGCGCGCTGTACGCCGTTACGATCTGGCGCCCGCTCGCGCCGGCGCGATGGCGCTCCAACAGAGCGTTCCTGGAGCGTTCGATGTACGAGCGGGCGCCTCGAACCGGGTCGGACTCCGCCCACGCGTCGTCGAGCAGCAGACTGGAAATTTCCGTCGAGTTGTTCATCGCTAGAGATTTTTCACGACCTGAGCGGTGTCCTGGTATTTCTTGATGCCGTCGAAGAGCGCCTCGGCGAGCGCCTGTTGGTATTCGTCGGTCGCCAACGCGCGGGCTTCGATGCGATTGCTTACGAAGAACATTTCGACCAGCACGCTCGGCATGCGCGCGCCGACCAGCACGTAAAACTGCGCCTTTTTGACCCCGAGGTCTCTCACTTCACCATAACGTCCCCCCACCTGGGTTACAACGGAACCCTGCAGGCGGTGTGCCAGCGTGATCGAATCTTCGAGCTTCAGGTTCTGCACCATGTCGCTCAATATGAATTGGAGGTCGGAGATCTTGTCGCGCGCAATGCCGTTCTCGCGCGCCGCCATGCGCAGCGCCGCCTCATCGTTGGTGTTGTCGAGGTAATACGTCTCGACGCCGCGGGCGTCCGGATTCGGACTCGCGTTTACATGGAGCGAGATGAAAAGATCGGCCGCTTCCGCGTTGGCGATCGCCGTCCGCTCTTCGAGCGGAATGAAGCGATCGTCCTTCCGCGTGAGCACCACTTCTATGCCCAGCGATTTGAGCTTCTCGCCGAGCTTCTGCGCAACGCCGAGCACGACGTCTTTTTCGGCGATGCCGTCGACGCCGACCGCGCCCGGGTCCTTGCCGCCGTGGCCGGGATCGAGGACGATCTTCCGCAGGGCCTGCGCGGCGGGCTTGACAGGCTGAGCAGGCGGGCTCGTCTTTTCGACCAGGAAGACGGCTTTCGGCAGTTCGGGCTCCTGAACGGGCTTAGCCGTTTGCACGACAGCCGGCGGCGGCCGCTGTTTTCGCTCCTGCTCGGCCGCGGCATCGAGCGCGGCGAGGCGCGCGCGCGCCCTTCGCCCCCAGTCGCTGCGCGCGTACTTCGCAGCGACGATGGCGTACTGCTGCCGCGCTTCACTGCGGTTCCCCTTGCCCGCGTCGAGCGCCATCGCCAGGCGATAGCGGCCCTCGGCGGCGTAAGCGCCGTTCGGATACTTGCCGACCAGTAGACGATAATTTCTGATCGCCCGATCGAGCGAGCGCTGTTCGCGGCTCGATTCATAGAGTTCTTGATGGATCGTACCGGCGTAATAATGCGCCGCATCGCAGTAGCGGCTCTTAGGAAATTCTTGCGCCAAGCGCTCGAAACGCTCGGCGACGCTCTCAAGACGGGTTCGCGTCTGCGGCGTGAGCTTGCTGTTTGCAAGCCGATCGTATTCGTTTTTCGCCGCGAGATAGAGCTGCCGGTCATGCGAGACCGGCGCGGGCGCAGCGTCGCGCCCGAACGACAGCAGCAGCGCGATCACGAAAATAACGCGTCGCGTCTGCATTTAAGAATGCTCCTTTTTCGCCCGCTCGACGAATGCGTTCAGCAGGTTAAGCGCTTCGAGTGGGGTTAAGGTCGAAACGTCGAGGCTTCGAAGCTCTTCGCGGAGCCGATCTTCGGCCATGGCGAAGAGCGGCATCTGCGCGCGGTCGTCCTTGCGCGCGCCGCGCGCCAGCCGCGGCCGCCCGCGCTCGTCCAACTCGCCGCCTTCGAGGTTTTTTAGAATCTCCTTGGCGCGCTCGACGACGAGCGGCGGCAGCCCGGCGAGCTTCGCCACGTGGATGCCGTAGCTCCGGCTCGCCGCGCCTTCCACCAGGCTGCGGAGAAACACGACCTCGCCTTTCCATTCCTTGACCGCGAAGTTGAAATTCTTCACGCGCTCGTTGGTTAGCGCGAGATCGGTCAGCTCGTGATAGTGCGTCGCGAACAACGTCCGCGGGCGGTGCGGCGAGTCGTGCAGTGATTCGGCCACCGACCAGGCGATCGAAATGCCGTCGAACGTGCTGGTTCCGCGCCCGACCTCGTCGAGCAGGATCAGGCTGCGCGCGCTGGCATGGCGCAGAATGTGCGCGGTCTCGCGCATCTCGACCATGAAGGTTGACTCGCCGCGCGCGAGATAATCCGCCGCGCCGATGCGCGTGAAGATGCGATCCACGAGCCCGATGCGCGCATCGGCGGCCGGAACGAAGCCGCCCATCTGCGCCAGCACGGCGATAAGCGCGACCTGACGCATGTAGGTGGATTTACCCGCCATGTTCGGGCCAGTAAGCACGGCGATCTGGCACGAATCGGGATCGAGACGGCAATCGTTCGGAACGAACGCCGCGCGGCCGATCGCCGCCTCGACCACGGGATGGCGCCCCTCGCGGATGACGATCTCGCGCCCGCCGTCGATCTGCGGGCGGACGAAATGATGCGAGTGCGCGGCGTCCGCGAGCGATACGAGGGCGTCGAGATTCGCGAGCGTGTCGGCGGTCCGCTTCATCTCCGCGTAGTACGCCGCGATGCTTTCGCGCACTTGCGCGAATAGCGCGAGCTCGAGTTTCTGGATCTCGTCTTCCGAGCTCAAAATCTTCGCTTCGTATTCCTTCAGCTCGGAGGTGATGTAGCGCTCGCCGTTCGCCAGCGTCTGCTTGCGGATGTAATCCGCCGGCACCGCGCCCAGATTGGAGCGCGTGACCTCGATGTAGTAGCCGAAGACGCGGTTGTAGCGGACTTTGAGGGATTGGATACCGGTGCGTTTTTTCTCGGCGGCTTCGAAGCGGGCGACCCATTGTTTGGCGTCGCGGCGGATCGAGCGCAGCTCGTCCAGATCGGCGTTGAATCCCGGCCGGATGGCCCCGCCGTCTTTGACAGCCGCCGGCGGCTCGTCGGCGATCGCCCGCTCGACGATTGCGACGACTTCCGGCAGATCGGCGAGATCGCCGGCCATGGATGCGAACAGCGCCGCTGCGCGCTGAACGAGCGCCGCTTTGATCGGCTGGACCGCGCGAAGGCTTTCCTTGACCGCGACGAGGTCGCGAGGCTGCGCACTGCCGGCGACGATGCGGCCGGCGAGGCGTTCGAGATCCTGGATGCCGCCGAGCATATCTTTCAGCTCTTGCCGCTCGCGGTAATTTTCGACCAACTCGCCGACGGCCTGCTGCCTTTCGCGAATCGCCCGCTCGTCGAGCAGTGGATAGAGCAGCCATTGCCGCAGCCGCCGCGCGCCCATCGCCGTGTGGGTGCGATCGATGACGCCCAGGAGCGAATTCTTTTTGTTGCCCTGGAAATCCGCCGCGAGTTCCAGGTTGCGCCGCGTCGTCTCGTCCAAGAGAAGATACTGCGAGCTCGCATACGCGCGCAGGTCGCGCAGCGCTTTCACGTGCGGCGGCAGATTTTCGTCGAGGAACGCGACGACGGCCGCCGCGGCGCGAACGCCCTGCTCCCATTCTTCGTCCGGCGGCGCGGACCAGAGCTTCAACGCCTTCAGGCGCTCGACCGCGGGGGCGGCGAACGATTGCGCGGCGACCGGGCTCAGATGCAGCGCGGGAAACTCCTTGAGTAAATCAGCCGCGAGCGAATCCTCACCGCTGTCGTGAATCAGCTCGCGCGGCTGCACGCGGCCGATCTCGTCGCTGAGCGCGGCGTAATCGGCGGCGACGGTGAAGCGGAATTCGCCCGTAGTGACGTCCGTGAGCGCGAGCCCGTAGCCGTTCTTGCCGTGCGAGACGGCGGCGAGAAAGTTGTTGTCGCGCGCCTCGAGGGCGTCGCCGTCGGTGACGGTGCCCGGCGTGACGACGCGCACGACCTCGCGCTGCACGATGCCTTTGGCGAGCTTCGGGTCCTCGACCTGCTCGCAGATGGCGACCTTGTAGCCGGCGTCGAGCAGCTTGCCGACATACGGATTGACCGAATGATACGGCACGCCGCAGAGCGGCACGCCGCCGTCGTCGGTTTTGCTGCGCGAAGTGAGCGCGATGTCGAGAATCTTCGACGCCTTCTCGGCGTCGTCGAAAAACATCTCGTAAAAGTCGCCGAGGCGGAAAAACAGGATCGCGTCCCGGTACCTCTCCTTGATCTCAAGGTACTGCCGGATCATCGGCGTGAGCTTGGCCGGCTCCATCGTCAAGCGGCGCTCGTCTTCCCTTCGCGCGCGCGTTCGCGCGAAACATCGCGGCCGACGATGCGGCGGACCTCTCCGCCCAATTCGCGCACCAGGCTGCCGATGCCGAGCGAGAAGACGAACTGTCGCTCCATCGCTTCGAGAATCTTTTTCCGGTCGCTCGTGAGGACGAACAGCTTCTCGCCGTCGGTGAGATAGCGGAGCGAGCGCAGCGGCTCGCTCTCGCCGGGAAAGCAGTCTTTGAGGTGACGCAAGCAGCGGCGGATCTTCTGCAGGCTGAGTCCGTGATCGGCTAGGTCCTTGACGACCTTGAGCTGCACGAGATCGGAAAACGAGTAGAGCCGCCTCGTGCCGCGCCCGCCCGCGGTCTTGACCGACGGGCGGATGAAGCCGCGCTCGTCCCAGTACTGGATCTGGCGCAGACTTACGCCGACGATCCGGCTTACCGTCTTGCTGTCGAACGCATCCATCCCGCCTCCCCGAATGAAAACATTAATGTTTTCAGCGCAGGATAAGACGGGAGGGTAAGAATTGTCAAGAAAAAGAGAGGGAATTATGCGTTAGCTGCTTATGCGTCTCGCGCAGAAATGGCCGCTTCCGCCCATTAAAAGCCCCCATGGCCCCCAAGAACCGGCGAAGGCATCGCTATCCAGTTTCTCAATAAACAATCCTATTCCCGCGCCGTCCAGCATGCCTTCAGTCGTACGCCGATTGGATAACGTGCCGATAACGAGGGCGATCTGTCCTTTCCGCGCCTCGTCCCAATCTATGACGAGAACCAGCACGCCAGGAAATATCGGATCGCGCGACTCGGGATTGATGATCTCGCTTGCGGAGCCCATAGGAGCCGCGACCGCCGATAGATTCACATCGGTCCAGCCATATAAAGGAACTCCCTGAATATTCTCGTTCGGGGCCGGCGATTGGCCGGTGCGTGGAGATTTATCCGTCGGACTGGTCGGCTGAAGCCACATCCGTCCGCTCGCAGTCGAACCGGATTTGCGTCCCTTGACTGCAACAAAAGTAATATTGTATTCCCCTGCCGTTATACTGGCGCCTTCGAAACTTTGACGCGACTCTGTCACTGGCTCGCAATTGGCTGGTGCCGGTGGCTCAGCGGCCTCTGCAGAGAGTTTTAGACCGATGAAGCCGAAAATGATGATGAAAAGTAACGACTTCATCTCTTCGGATGTCCCGGATCGATCCATCTCACCTCTTCCGGCTTCTCGACGGAGTCGATCTCCAGGTTTACGACGACCGGCTCCTGGTCGCTGCGCACCACGACGCAGGCGAGCGGCTCGTTCGCGAGCGCATTGATCTCCTGGTGCGGCACGTAGGGCGGGACGAAGATAAAGTCGCCGGGACCGGCGTCGGCGACGTATTCGAGCTTCTCGCCCCAGCGCATGCGCGCGCGGCCGCTGACGACGTAGATGATGCTCTCGAGCGCTCCGTGATGATGCGGCGCGGTCTTGGCGTTGGGATGAATCTCGACGCTGCCGGCCCAGAGCTTGTTCGCGCCCGCGATCGCGCGGTTGATCGCCGCCGCCCGCGTCATGCCCGGCGTCTGCGGCGTGTTGGAATCGAATTCGTTGGCGCGCACGACGCGCACGCCGTGATTGCGCCAGTCTTGCGATTGCGCCATTGAAGCCTCCGCGAAATTATTTCGCCCTCAACCGCGCGCGGAGCGCAGCGGAATGCCGGCGCCGCGTTTTTGGTCGGCGTCCGCCACGACTTATTACACTTTTCTTCTGCGGCGGGTGACGTAATCGACGAGCAGGTATTCGCCGAGGCGCTCGGGACGCGTGTAAAACGCGCGGCCGCGGTTGATGCGCGTGAGCGCGTCGACGAACTCTTTCAGCACCGGGCTGTCGTCGAGCATGAAGGTGTTGATCGTGATGCCGCGGCGTGTGACGCGCTCGGCCTCGCGCAGCGTTTCCTCGGCGGCGCGCTGGCTGATGCCGCCGAAGCTGAGCGGCCATTCGCAGTAGAGACGTCCCTGCCGGCAGTACGCGGTCGGCTGGCCGTCGGTGATGATGATCATCTGCTGGTTCTGGCTCGGCTTACGGTCGAGCATCTCCGAGGCGAGGTGTAAGCCGTCCTGCAGGTTCGTGAACGGATCGCCCATGTTCCAGGTCGCTTCGGGGAGGTCCTTCGCCTTGAGCTCGACGGCGCGCGTGAAGAAGCCGACGATGCCGAAATAATCGCGCGGGTGCATCGCGCGCATGAGGCTGTCCATGGCGAGCGCGACTTTTTTCGCAGCGGCAAAGCGTCCGTCCCAGCTCATCGACCAGCTCATGTCGAGGAGCAGCACGGTCGCCGCGCGCGTCGAGTGCTCGGTGTCGTAGACCATGAAGTCTTCGGGGCGGAGCCGGATCGGCATGCGCCCTTCGGCGAGGAGCGCGCTTTTCAGCGTGTCGATGATGTTGAGGTGCAGCGTATCGCCCTGGGCATAGGGCCGGCTTTGCTCGGTCAAAAGCTCCTGCGATCCGCGCTTGCGGATCGAGTGGCGGCCCAACGCGTCGCGGCGGAGCTGCTCGAAAATGTCGCGCAGCGCGAGCTGGCCGATGCGGCGCACGCCGCGCGGCGTGAGCTCGAAGTGATCGCCGCGCGCGGCGACGTAGCCGTCCTCTTCGAGCATCGATTCGAGGCGCGAGACGCCTTCGAAATCCTTCAGCGCCTGCTCGCCGAGCAGTTTTTGCAGCAGCTCCAAATCGATCTGATCGGGGCGCATGCTGGAGAGCTGCCCCTCGAGTCGGCGCAGCTCCTCGAGCTTGTCGATCAATTCCTGCGCTTCCTGGAATTGCAGCGACTTCTGCCCGCGGAAAAGGTTCCCTTCGCGCCGGATCGAGTTTTCCAACCGGCGGATCTGCTCCAGCATCGAGAGCAGCTCTTGAAACTTATCCGCCGCCTGCTGGTTTTCGAAGTCGTATTCGGCGAGCCGCTCGACGGCATCGCTCGTCTTTCCGGGAAGGCGGTCGAGAAATTTTTTCTTTTCTTCGATCTCGGGGTTGGAATCGCCGGCTTGCTCTAGCGTCTCACGCTCCTCGGCGACGATTTCGTCGAGGTCGTGCTTGACCTCGTCTTGCGCCGACTGGAGGCGGTACTGCTCGTACAGCTTCCGCATCTCGCGGGCGACCTGCGAGAGTAGGTCCTCCATGCCCGGGACCTTGCTGTCGCCCTGCTTGAGGCCGCGCTGCATTAGGCGCCGCATCGCCTGCTGCAGGTCGCCGGTGTCGTTCATGTACTCGTTCAGCTGATCGAAAACATTGTCGGACTGGACGGCGTCGGCAGGCGTGCGCTCCCAGCGGCTATAGCGGAACTTACGCATGGCTAGACAGAGACAGAGTGCCGAGACAGAGAACGATTCTCTGTCCCTGTCTCTATCTCATTTTCCGTACGTGATCCTTCCCCCCTCGATCTCTTTATTGAGCTTTTGGTGGAGGTGAAGTCCTTCCAGAATGAACTCCGTCGCGGACGCCATGAGCGCCGGCGACTCCATCGGACCGAGGGTGCGGAGCGCCTCTTTGAGACCCGGGATTTCCTTGATGCCTTCGAGGTAGTCCTGCGACGGCATGACATCGGAAACCTCGACGCCCCAGCCGGAGTTGAAGTAGTCGATAACCTTCTGCAGCGAGCTGACCGTGAAATATTGATCGAAGACTTTGAGGATCGCGCGGTTCACGAGCTTCTCGACGAGATCGTCTTCCTTCTTGTCTTCGCCGACGTATTCCATCTCGATCTTGCCGCTCGTCGAGGCGAGCACCGCGTGCAGATCGCTCACGCGCGGCACGACCTCAGTCTCCTTCAGGCGCAGCGAGCGCTTCTCGGCATTGCTGACGAGACTTTCGTAATTGTTGATCGTCACACGCACGCTGACGCCAGACGACTGATTGATCTCGTTCGATTTGCGCGCCTCGAAAGTCATGTGACCGAGAATCTCCTTGATGAATTGCGGCACGGTCACCGCGTGGCTGCGGTGGCTCATCGGCGCCGATTCCTGCTCCATGATCGCCACTTCGTCCTGGATGCTCTGCGGGTAATGGGTCCGGATCTGAACGTCGAAGCGGTCTTTCAGCGGTGTGATGATGCGGCCGCGGCTCGTGTAGTCTTCCGGGTTGGCGCTCGCGACGATAACGACGTCGAGCGGCAGGCGAATCTTGTAGCCTTTGATCTGGACGTCTTTCTCTTCCATCAGATTGAATAGACCGACCTGGACTTTCTCCGTGAGGTCCGGCAGCTCGTTGATGGCGAAGACGCCGCGGTTGGTGCGCGGGATGAGCCCGTAGTGGATCGTCTCTTCGTCGGCGAGATAGCGTCCTTCGGCGACTTTGATCGGATCGATCTCGCCGATGAGATCCGCAATCGAAACGTCCGGCGTCGCAAGCTTCTCGCCGTAGCGCTGATCGCGGCCGATCCATTCGACCGGCAAAGCGTCGCCCTGCTCGGCCGCGCGGCGACGGCAGGCGCGGCAGATCGGCTCGAAGGGATTATCGTTGATCTCGCAGCCCTGGACGATCGGAATCCGCTCGTCCAAGAGCGACACGAGTCCGCGAATGATCCGCGACTTTGCTTGCCCGCGTTCACCCAAAAACACCATATGATGGCCGGAAAGGATGGCATTCTCGATATCGGGAATGACGGTCTCGTCATAACCGAGAATCCCCGGCAGAATCCGCTTGCTGGTCTGCAGACAATGGACCAGGTTCTTTCGCATCTCCTGGCGCACCGTAAGGACCTGCTGTCCACTTTTTTTAAGCTCGCCTAAAGTTCTTGGCTCGTTCACGCTAGTGCCTCCCTCCCAGCTAGTAACATAAAGCATGGACCTCGAAGACGGAAGAAGTCGCAGGGAAATTCTGCGCTTCCGGCGTTACGCATTGGCGGCTATCGCCTGAAGAAACATCGGGCTCAGACGGTCGTAATTATTAAGGAGATGCTCCGGAATTACCCGCGTCTCGGCGAGGACCGGCATGAAGTTCGTATCCCCATCCCAGCGGGGCACTATGTGCCAGTGAAGATGGTCCTCGACGCCGGCGCCGGCGGTGCGTCCGAGATTCATCCCGATGTTGAAACCCCCGGGAGTGAATGCGCGGGCGAGAATATCGAGCGAGAGTTTCAGCAGTTCACCGAGATCGCGGTATTCCACATCCGGGAGCGCGGCGAACATTTTTTCGTGCCGTTTGGGCGCGATCAAGAGATGGCCGTTGTTATAGGGGTACTTGTTGAGCATGACCATGGAGTGCACGCTCTGCGCCAAGACCAATTCCGCCCGCGGATCCTTTCCCTTCGGCTTCTCGCAGAAGATGCAGCCTGCCGGCTTTTCTTCCGCGATGTAGGCCATCCGCCACGGCGCCCAGAGCTGGTTCATTCAGTGCCCTCGGGAACCGGTTTGCCATCGACCCGAAGGCGCAATTCTTTTCCGACTTTGAAAAAGGGCACCCGCTTCGCCGCGACGGAAACGATCTCGCCGCTTTTCGGATTGCGGCCCTCGCGCGCGCGGCGATGTTTGACGACGAAGCTGCCGAAGCCGCGAATCTCGATGCGCTCGCCCTGCCCCATCGCGTCGACCATCGCGTCGAAGATGGCGTTGACGATCACCTCGGAATCGCGGTGCGATAGATGAGGAAATCGCTTATTGATCTCGTCGATCAGGTCCCGTTTCGTCATATCAGCCCTCCGGCAGAACGGATGTTCCCGAACGGTTTGCGAGCAAGTGTGAACGAATCCGATTCACGGCAGGAAAGAAGGGGACCACTCGTAACGAAGACCGAGGCTTTCGTGCTTCGTCCAGCCCCGGAGCCACGTCGACGACACCATCTCCATCCAACCCTTCTGTTCCGCCCGGGAATAGACGACCTGCGGCTTGCCTTTCATGCCGACCCGCTTGGCCGCCAGTTCCACCGCGTCCTCCATATTACCTAAAACATCCACTAATCCCAAACCTTTAGCCTGCTCGCCGGAATAAACCCGGCCGTCGGCCAGGCTCTTCACCTTATCTTCGGTGAGGCGACGCCCTTTGGCGACGGCGCGGACAAACTGCGCATGGACATTGTCGACCAGCCCTTGCAGGATGGCCTTCCCTTCCGGCGTCAGCGGCTTCAGCGGCGAGCCGATATCCTTATTCGCGCCGCTTTTCACACTGTAGCCCTGAACACCGATCTTCTTCAGCAGATCCTCGATGTTCCCGAGCTGCATGATCACGCCGATGGAGCCCGTCAGCGTGCCGGGGTTTGCAACGATCTGATCGCACGCGCTGCCGATGTAATAGCCGCCTGATGCGGCCATGCCGCCGAAGGAGGCGATCACCGGCTTTTTCTTCTTGAGCTTCTCGATCTCCTCGTAAATCTCCTGCGTCGGCGCGACGGCGCCGCCGGGAGAGTCGATGCGCAGTATAATCGCCTTGATGCCGCTGCTGTCGCCGAACTGCTTCAGCGAATCGATGATGTCGCGCGAATCGTTGATGGTGCCCTCGACCTGAATCACGCCGATGCTGTCGCCGCCCAGCGCAGTGAGGACACCGGCCTCGCCGCCGGTGAGATACGCGTAGAAAAACACCGAAACGAAAAAGATCAGGACGAGAACGAGAAGAATTCCCAATCCTCTGAGCAGCGAACGCAGGCGGGGCATCGCGACCGCAATCCGCTATTGCGGATTCCCCCCTTTGCCCTTTTCCGCCGGCCGCGGCTCCTCATCGCGGTCGAGACGCAGCTCCTCGTTCAAGATCGCCTCGAACGAAAACCGGCCGCCTTCCTTTTCGCGTTTGAGATAATTCTCCATCTCCTGGCGCTCCTCGGTCTTCTTCAGGGCGCGGATGCTCAGGCCGAGCTTGCGCTCGTGCGGATCGACGTTGATCACCTCGGCTTCGACGGTGTCGCCGGGCTTGAACAAGCTCGACGGCTTGTCGACACGCTCGGTGCTGAGCTGCGAGACGTGGATGAGGCCTTCGATGCCCTCCTCCAGCCGGACGAAGACGCCGAAATCCGGGACGCTTGCGACCTCGCCTTTCACCTTCGAGCCGATCGGATATTTCTGCGCGATCACATGCCAGGGATCAGTCGAGAGCTGCTTGATGCCCAGCGAGAAGCGCTCGTTCTGCACGTCCACGCCGAGCACCTTGGCTTCGACGATATCGCCCTTCTTGTACAGCTCGGATGGATGCTTGACCTTCTTGGTCCAGTGAAGGTCGGACACATGCACGAGCCCGTCGATGCCTTCCTCGACGCCGACGAAGATGCCGAAGTCCGTGACGCTGCGGACCGGTCCTTTGACGACGGTGCCGACGGGATATTTCTCCTTCGCCTGCTCCCACGGATTCGGCATGACCTGTTTGAGGCCCAAGGAGATGCGGCGGTGGTTAGGATCGACGTTCAGCACGATCACTTCCACCGTCTCCCCTACTTGCACGACTTTCGAGGGATGCGCGATCTTCTTGGTCCAGGACATCTCGGAGATGTGGATCAATCCCTCGACGCCTCTCTCGAGTTCCACGAACGCGCCGTAATCGACGAGGCTCACGACCTTGCCTTGCAGGCGCGTCCCGATCGGATACTTGTCCGCGACCGTGTTCCATGGATCGGGCATGATCTGCTTCATGCCGAGCGAAATACGCTCGCGCTCGGCGTCGAACTTGAGCACGACGACTTTGATGCGCTCGCCGACTTTGACCATCTCCGACGGATGGCCGATGCGGCCCCAAGACATATCGCTGATATGCAGGATGCCGTCGATGCCGCCGAGGTCGACGAAGGCGCCGTAGCTCGTGATGTTCTTGACGGTGCCTTCGAGAATAACGCCTTCTTCGAGAACCTTGAGGATTTCCTTTTTCAGGCTGTCGCGCTCTTTCTCGAGCAGCGCGCGTCGCGATACGACGACGTTGCCGCGGGCGCGGTTGAACTTCAGGATCGCGAACTTGTCGCGCTGGCCGAGAAACCGATCGAGGTTCCGCGTCGGGCGGATGTCCACGTGCGAGCCGGGGAGAAACGCCGCGACGCCGAGATCAACCTTGAACCCACCGCGGACCTTGGCGACGATGACGCCTTCGACTCCGCTTCCGTCCTGCGCCGCTTTCTCGATATCTTCCCACACTTTCATGTTCTCGGCGCGCTGGCGCGAGAGCACGATGCCGCCGCCTTCGCCCTCGGACGAGTCGAAGTAGACATCGATCTCGTCGCCGACCTTGACCTGCGGCTTTCCGTCACGATCGAGAAATTCGTGCAGTGGGATCTGCCCCTCGGACTTGTAGCCGACGTCGACCATCACGTGCGAGGAGGTTATGCCGACGACTCTACCCTTCACGACTCCGCCCGGCTTTACGGTGCGGAGGCTTTCCTCGAAGAGTGTCTGAAAATCGTCGGTTGTTGGGTTGTTGGGTTGATTATCCGCCATTAGCTTGTTTTCCTTCCTTATGTGGTCTTCTTTTTAATCTCTTTCATTATTTGCTCCACGATTTCATCGACGGACATTCCGGTCGAGTCGATTCCAATCGCGTCTTCGGCCTGACGAAGCGGCGCGTGCTCGCGCTCGCGGTCGCGCCGGTCGCGCTGCTCCATCTCCGCGACTGTCTCTTCCAGAGTGACCTCTTTGCCATTGCCTTTGAGCTCGGCGAAGCGCCTCCGCGCGCGCTCGTCGGGACCTGCCGTCAAAAAGACTTTTACCTCGGCTTTCGGAAACACCACCGTTCCGATATCGCGGCCCTCGGCGACGATGCCGCCGCGCGCGCCCATCGCGCGTTGCAGCTCGACCATCCTCTCACGCACCGCTTTCAGCGCCGAAACTTTCGACGCCGCCTGGCTCAGCTCGGGCGTCCGGATCTCGCCCGCCACATCGCGGCCGTCGAGAATGACCTTCGGCCCGCGCGCATCCTCATAAAGCTCGATGTTCGTCGCGGCGAGCGCCGAGCGCAGCGCGTCTTCGTTTTCGAGATCGATTCCGTCGCGCGCCGCCTTGAGCGCAAAGGCCCGGTACATGGCGCCGGTATCCATATACGTATAACCTAGCTTTTTTGCCAACCGCTTTGCTACCGTGCTTTTCCCCGCCCCCGCCGGCCCGTCGATCGCGACGATGATCGATTTCACTTTACGTGCCGGCAATCCTTTCCAGCATCCGGAAAAACCCCGGAAACGAGATGTCAGCGCAGGCGGTGTCGTCGATCTCCACGCCGCCGTCGGCGGAAAGTCCGGCGACGGCGAGCGACATCGCCACGCGATGATCGCCGGCGCTCTGAACGGATGCGCCCTTCAATCTCCCACGCCCTTCGATGATCATGCCGTCGTCGCGCTCCTCGACGTCGACGCCGAGCCGCCTGAGCTGCTCGGTCATGACGGTGATTCGGTCGGACTCCTTATACCTCAACTCCTTGGCGCCGCAAATAGCCGTTATACCCTGGGCCAGGCCGGCGGCGACGGCGAGAATCGGGTACTCGTCGATTGTGCGCGCGACCATTTCCGGACCGATATCGACACCCTTCAATCTCGCGCCGCGCACTCTGATATCCGCCACCGGCTCGCCGGCGGCTGTTTTTTGATCGAGCATTTCGATCGAAGCTCCCATGCGGCGCAAAACATCGATCACACCGGCGCGCGTCGGATTGCACCCGACGCCGCGGATAACGACATCGGAGCCGGGAATCATCGCCGCGGCGGCCATGAAGAACGCCGCCGAAGAAAGGTCGCCCGGGACGCTGATATCGAACGCTGCGAGCTTGGGCCCTCCTTGGACGGATACGATATTGCCGCGGGCTTCGAGCTTGGCACCGAGCGCCCGCGCCATGATCTCGGTGTGGTCGCGCGACTGCTGCGGCTCCTCGACGGTCGTCACGCCGTCGGCCTGGAGCCCGGCGAGGAGTATCGCCGACTTCACCTGCGCGCTGGCGACCGGCGTCGCGTAACGGATGCCTTTGAGCGCTCCGCCGTGAATGTTGAGCGGCGCGCGGCCGTCGTTACTTTCGAAGCGAGCGCCCATCTTCTCCAGCGGCTCGGCGATGCGCTTCATCGGCCGGCGCCGGAGCGACGCATCGCCGTCGAGCATCGAAACGAACGGGCGGCCGGCGACAATGCCGGAAAGAAGCCGCATGGTCGTGCCGGAGTTGCCGCAGTCGATCACCTTCATCGGCGCGGCGAGTCCTTCGAATCCTTTGCCTTCGATCGTAAGCAGCCGGTCATCGCCGGAGATTTTTACTCCGAGCGTTTTGAAGGCTTCGATCGTGCTGTGGTTGTCCTCGCCGCCGGAAAGATTGGCGATGCGGCTGGTGCCGTTCGCGATCGCGGCGAAGATGACCGCGCGATGGCCGATCGATTTGTCGCCCGGAACGGACAGCTCGCCATGGAGCGGCCGTGTGACCGGCTCGATCCTCCGCGCGCGCTGTGTCACCGCGCTTAAGATAGCCGCCTCCTCGCCTCGTTCGCGAGCGCGAATTCGCGCTCGAGCTCGGGCCCTTTGCCTTCATCAACGAAGCGCTTCAGCTTTTCGAGCTCTTTGATGTAATCGGCCAATCCGCCGCTCACCGCTTCGCGGTTGAGCAGGCAGATATCGCGCCAGAGCTCCGGCCGGCTCGACGCGATGCGGGTGAAATCCTTGAAGCCGCCGCCGCAGTATTCGATCACTTCGGTTGAATTGACGCGCGCGCGGTTCATCATATTGACCAAGCCGTACACCAGCACATGGGGCAAATGGCTAACGAGGCCGAGAATCTTGTCGTGCGTCTCGGCGTCCAGCTCCTCGACTTTGGCGCCGACTTTTTGCCACAGCCTCGAGACCTTTGCCAGCGCCTTCGCGTCGGTCTTTTTCGTCGGCGTCAAAATGCAGCGCGAACCGATAAATAAATTCGCGCGCGCGGGCTCGGCGCCCCACTGCTCGCCGCCGGCGATCGGGTGTGCGCCGACGAACGGCATGGTTGCCGGCAAAATCTTTTCCATGTCTCGGACGATCTCGGCTTTGACGCTGCCCACGTCACTTACGAGGCAGCCGGGCTGCATGTGCGGCAGAAACTCTTTCGTCAGCGGCGCGATCGCAGCGACCGGCGTGCCCAGCACTAAAAAATCGGTGTCCTTGGGAAGCTCTTCGGGTTTATGGAAGTAGCTATCGATGATTCCTTTGTCGACTGCGAAGCGCAGGTTCTTTTCGCTCCGGCCGTAGCCGACGAATTCTTTCACCAGCCCATGCTCGCGCGCGGCGAGCGCGAGCGACGCGCCGATGAGACCGACGCCGGCGACAACCATCTTCTGGAACAGCGCCGCCATTAAATTTCTCTCCCGACCGCGGCGGCGACTCTTTTCAAATCTTCCATCATGGCGGCGAACTTTTTCGGCTTGAGCGACTGCGGGCCGTCGCTGAGCGCGACTTCCGGATTGGAATGGACCTCGATCAATAATCCATCCGCGCCGGCGGCGACGGCGGCCAGCGCCATCGGCGCGACGAGGTCCCAGCGGCCGGTTCCGTGGCTCGGGTCGATGAAGACCGGCAGGTGCGAGAGCTGCTTCAGCACCGGCACGGCGCTCAGGTCGAGCGTATTGCGCGTCTCGGTTTCGTAGGTGCGGATTCCGCGCTCGCAGAGAATGATCTTGCGATTGCCTTCGGCCGCGATGTACTCGGCGGACAGCAGAAATTCCTGGATCGTCGCGCTCAACCCGCGCTTGAGCATGACGGGTTTGCCCAGCTTGCCGACCTCGGTCAGGAGCTTAAAATTCTGCATGTTGCGCGCGCCGACCTGGAGCACGTCGCTGTAGCGCGCGACGAGGTCGAGGTCGCGCGGGTCGAGCACCTCGGTGATGATGGGCATGCCGGTCACCTTGCGCGCATGCGCGAGGTAGTCGAGGCCTTCTTCGCCGAGCCCCTGGAAGCTATACGGCGACGTGCGCGGCTTGAAAGCCCCGCCGCGGAGAAACGTCGCACCGGCCTGCTTGGCCGGCAGCGCCGATTCGAGCACCTGGTCGCGCGATTCGACCGAGCACGGCCCGGCCATGACGTGGATTTTTTTGCCGCCGATCTCGAGACCGCCGATTTCGATGATCGTATTGTGCTGCTGGAACTCGCGGCTCACAAGCTTGTAGGGCTTGAGGATCGGCAGGACTTTCTCTACGCCGGGAAACGATTCGAGGCTCTGGTCCGCCAGCAGCCGCTCGTCGCCGATGGCGCCGACGATCGTGCGCTCCTTGCCTTCGGAGATGTGCGCGCGCAGGCCGAAGCTCTCGATGCGCTCGATAACTTTCTTGATCTCTTCCGGCTTGAGGTAAGGCTTTAAAACGACGATCATCGAAGAACCTTACGCGCGACCCGCGATTATACCTTTCAACTCATTTATAAATCTAGCATTTTCCGTGGCCGTGCCGATGGTCACGCGGATATACTCCGGCAGCTCGTAGCCGCCCATCGGGCGTACGATGACGCCGCGCCGAAGGAGCTGCTGAAATATCGCGGCGCCGTCGCCGACGCGGAGCAGGATGAAATTCGCCTGGCTCGGCACGTGTTCGAGGCCGAGCTTCTCGACCTCGCGCGTCAAATATTCCATGCCGGCGCGATTTGTCTCGACCGTGCGCTGCACATGCTCGGTATCATCGAGCGCGGCGATGGCGCCCCACTGCGCGATCGCGTTCACATTGAAGGGCTGGCGCACGCGGTGCATGAAGCCGATCACCTCTTTCGGACCGACGGCGTAACCGAGCCTTAAACCGGCGAGGCCGTAGAGCTTGGAGAAGGTCCTGAACGTAACGATCATCCTGTCGTCGGCCTGGTACTCGATGGAGTTGGGGTATTCGGGATCTGTCACGTATTCGAAGTAGGCCTCGTCGACGACGATCAGCGTCTCCGGGGCGACGCGGCCGAGGAATTTTTCCCATTCCTTCTTTTTGAACGACGTGCCCGTCGGATTGTTCGGATTCGCGAGAAAAACGATGCGCGTTTTCGGCGTCGTCGCCTCGCCCATCGCCTCCAGGTCGTGCGTCAGATTCTTCATCGGCACGATGTTGGACACACCGCCCGCCGACTTGACGACCAGGTTGTAGATCGCGAAGGCGTGGCGCGCCATGACCGCCTCGTCGCCGGGCCGCATGAAAGTGCGCACCGCGAACTCGATCAATTCGTTCGAGCCGTTGCCGAAGATCAGGCGGTCTTCGGCGACGCCCAGCTTCGCCGCGACGGCGCGCCGGAGCTGATAGCAGTCGCCATCGGGATAGAAGTGAAGGCCGGCGAGTCTCTCGGCGATCGCCTTCACCGCCTTCGGCGAGGGCCCCAGCGGGTTCTCATTCGAGGCGATCTTGATGGCATCTTCGATCCCGTACTCGCGCTCGACCTCCTCGATCGGCTTTCCCGGCTCGTAAGGAATAAGCGAGCGAACGTATTCCGGCACGCGGTCGAGAATGCTCATACGGCCGCCGGATAAGAGCCCAAAATTTTGATGAAGAGACAAATCTTTTCCAACTTCTTGATCGCCTTCTGAATCCTCGGCTCCTCGATATGGCCTTCGAGGTCGAGGAAAAAGAGATACTCCCACGGCTTTTGCTTCAGCGGGCGCGACTCGATCTTGGTCAGGTTGATGCGGTTCTTCGCGAACGGGTCGAGCATGCGGTGCAGCACGCCGACCTCGTCCTTGACCGAGAAGACGATCGAGGTCTTGTCGTCGCCGCTCGGCTTCGGCGAGTGCGCGCCGATCACGAGAAAGCGCGTGATGTTGTTCGCCTGGTCCTCGATGTTGCGCGCGACGACCTCTAAGCCGTACAGCTCTTTCGCTAGCGCGCTCGCGATCGCCGCCAAGCCGCCGTCCTTGGAAGCCATATGCGCGGCCTGCGCCGTGCTCGGCGCCTCGGTGACGCGCGCGTTTGGATAATTCGTCGTGATCCAGCGTCGGCACTGCGCGAGCGCCTGCGGATGCGAGACGATCTCGCGCACGTCCTCGGTGTTGCCCGAGCGCGAGAGCAGGCAATGGTGCACGTCGAGAACGACTTCGGCGCAGATCTTGACGTCGGCCTCGACCAGCATGTCGAGGGTATGCGTCACGATCCCCTCGGTCGAGTTCTCGATCGGCACAACGCCGTAGTCGACGCGGTCGAGCTTCACTTCCTGGAACACATCCGGGATGCTCGCCATCGGGACGTACGTCGTCGACGAGCCGAAGCGATCGCGCGCCGCCATGTGCGTATAGGTCGCCTCGGGGCCGAAATAAGCGACGGTAAGCGGCGCTTCGAGCGAGCGCGAGGCAGAGAGGATCTCGCGGTAGATGGAGTGAACCGATTTTTCCGGCAGCGGCCCACTATTCAGGGTGGAGATGCGCTTGAAAATCTCCTTCTCGCGGCCGGGGACGAAAATTTCCTGTCCGTCTAAACTCTTGGCGTAACCGATTTGCTTGGCGAGAGATGCCCGCTCGTTCAGCAGCTCAACTAGCTTTGCATCGACGTGATCGATCTTTTTCCTGAGCGCATCCAGCGACTCTTTACGGCTCAATAGAGAACCTCATCCGGAACCTTTATGCGAAGTGATCTAAACTAGCCTAAATAAAAAGAAATTGCAAATATTTCCACCTTGACCGCTGGCGCGGCGGCGGCTAAAACTGCGGCATGCCGCAAGAGATCGTGATTTCCGCGGGCGAAGCACCCAAGCGGCTCGAGAATTTTCTCAAGAAGCGCTTTAACATCGGCTATGTAAGGAAGCTGTTCCGCAAAAACGGCGTGCGGCTTAACGGCAAGCGCGCGGCGCCCGAGGACATCGCGCGCCCGGGCGACCGGATCCAGCTCTACGTTCCCTATGAAAAATCCAAACCGACAGCGCGGCCGTTTGGCGAGCTGGATATCGTCTTCGAGGACGGCGATCTTCTCGTGTTGAACAAGCCCGCGGGCCTTGCCGTGCACGAAGGCAAAGGCATTCTCAAGCGCGATACCGTTCTCGGGCGTCTCGAAACGGCGTACCGCCCGCAGAATATAACGCCGCACTTGGTCCATCGGACCGACAAAGACACCTCGGGCTTACTGGTTGCGGCGAAGAACGACGCGACAGCCGAGCGGCTCGAACGGCTCTTCGAGACGGGCGACGTGGAGAAGGAATATCTCGCGCTGGTCGCCGGCAGGCTACCAGCGAAGCGGGATACGATCGATTCTCCCCTGCCGGGCCGCGAAGGCGGGCAGGTCACCGCGGTAACGCATTACAAGGTCGAGAGAGAGTTTCCCGGCGCGGCGCTCGCGCGCGTACGCATCGACACCGGACGCATGCATCAGATCCGGCTTCACTTCGCAGCGATCCATCATCCCGTGGTCATGGACGACGAGCACGGCGACTTCGCGTTCAATAAGGAGTTCCGGAAAAAATTCGGTCTCAAACGGCAGTTCCTGCACGCCGCGATGATCGCGTTCGAGCACCGTGGCAAGATGCGCAAGTGGACGGCGGAATTACCCGAGGATTTACGGCGGACGCTGGAGCGCTTGGAAAAAAGCTGAGCGCTACTCGCCCGACGCCAGAGTCTTCACGAGTTTATAGAGATATTCCAGCCCATCGTAGAACGACTTCACCGAAAGGCGCTCGTCGATGCCGTGGGCCCGGTTCTCGTTCGGCTCGCTGGCGAGTCCCGAATGACCGTAGGCGGGGATCCCCGCGCTGCGGAGATAACGCGAATCGGTCATTCCCGCCGACATGGAAGGCACAATCGCCGCGCCAGGCCAGAACTCTCCTGTCAGCCGCTCGATGGCGCGCACCAGCTCGGGCCGCAGCGGCGACGGCGGGCTCAGTGTCGGAGAGCCGATCGGAGTCACGCTGACTTTGTCGCTGCCGACGATCTCGGCCAGCCGCTGCTGCACTTCCGCGACCGATTCGCCGGGAAGCACGCGGCAGTTCACGATCGCGTGCGCCGTCTGCGGCACGGCGTTGAGCGCCTGGCCGGCCTCGAGCCGCGTCGCGACGCAGGTCGTCCGAAGCTGAGCGTTGTACGACGGTCGGGTCGAGAGGCGCGACGCCGCGGAGGTGTCCATAGGATCGCGCGCGATCGCGCGCATGTCCTCGGCGTCCTGGCCGCTCTCCAGCGCGCCCATCTTCTCGAAATAGCCGCGCGTCGCCTGAGTCAGCTTGACCGGAAACGCGTTCCGCGAGATGCGCGTCAGCGCGTCGGCAAGGAGGTAGATGGACGTCTCACGCCCCGGAACGGCGCTGTGGCCGCCGGGATACTTCGCTTCGAGGCGGTAGGTGACTGAAATCTTTTCGCTCGCCTGGAGGCGATTGGCGATCGCCTTGCCGTTTTTGAGCATTACGCCGCCGCCCTCGTTCAGCGCGAACTCGGCGTCGATAAGTTGGCGGTGGTGCTTCAGCAGCCAGTCGATGCCGTTGGTCGGGGAATTCTCGATTTCTTCGTCCGCCGTCAACGCGAGGATGATGTCGCGGTCGGGAACGAGCTTCTCCTGTTTGTAGCGGATGAGATTGGCGACGAAGATCGCCGCCATTGCCTTGTCGTCGGACGAGCCGCGGGCGAAAAAGTACCCGTCCTTCTCCGTCAGCTTGAACGGATCGACCGACCATTCGTCGCGCCGCACCTCGACGACGTCGAGGTGCGCGAGCAAGAGCATGGGCCGGCGCGCGTCGGTGCCCTGCAGCCGCGCGACGAGATTGCCCTTGCGCTCGGGGCCGAGCACCTGCACATCGGCGACGGGAAAACCCGCCTCTCTCAGGCGCTTCGCCATCGCCTCCGCGGCGGCCGTCGTGCTGCCGCTCGAGGCGGTCGTGTTGATTTCGATCAGCTCTTTGTAAATCTCGCGCGCGAGCTGCTGGTGCGCGACCGGCGGCTGCGCGACTGCCGTCGCAGCGAAGAGGACAAAAACTATGGCGATGATCGCGCGGCGCACGGCGTTAAGGGATATTAAACAGCGTCTTGGCCGTCGTACCGAGAATCGCCGTTCGCTCGGCCGACGAGCACCGCGCCTCGCGCACGACGTCAAGCGCCTCGATGATATTCGCCGCGCTCTTGCATTCGAGGGGATAGTCGGTGCCGAACATGATGCGGTCGGGATTCGCGATCTGAAACGCCGCCTGAAGCGCCGGGCGCCACGCGCCGGTGCCGGCTGTATCGAAGTAGAGCGCGCGGAAAAGCTTCTCGAAGCGGTCGGCGAGACCGAAGCGCTTCTGCTCCGACTGCGTTTTCAAATAGCCTTTGAGCTCCGCGGGAACCTCCGCGTCGTCGGGCTCGAAGAAGGCCATCATGCGTCCCTTCAGCGACGAGGTCCCACCGCCGAGATGCGGCATGACGAAGCGCAGTCCGGGAAAGCGCGGCAGCACGCTCGCCATCACGCGCACGATCGCCTGCGTGGTTTCCAATGGGCGGAAAACGCAGCGGTCGAGATTGTAGATCGTCTCCGAGCCCGTCGGCTTCGACTGCGGATGGATCACAATCGGCAGGTTCTCGCGCTGGATGCGCTCGAAGAGCGGGTTCATCACCGGATTGTCGAGCTGAATGTCGAGATGGCACGCGAGCAGCGCGACTGCGCGGAGGCCCAGCTCTTCGATGCCGCGCCGAAGCTCGCGCTCGGCGGCCCCCTTCTCGTGGACCGGCAGATGCACGGCGCCGACGAAGCGCTCGGGATATTTGCGCTGCACCTCGGCGATGCCGTCGTTCAGCATGCGCGCGACATCCGCGCCCATGACCTGTACTTGGTCGGTCAGCACCGCCGTCTCGATGCCCGCCTCGTCCATGACCTTGATGTGCGCCTCGAGGTCCTTGCGCGACGGATTGAGCGTCAGGCTGATCTCGTTCGTGACGATGCGCCGGCCGCCGGCCTGCGCGGCGAGACGGTCGAAGAGCGCAGGCGGCATGAAGTGATGATGGACGTCGACGACTAATTCATTCGCGGCCATATTATTCTACTGCTCCTTACGATCGGCCTTTGGTTCGCGGCAGCGGATGAAGTTCACCATCTTCAGGCTCATCACGATGTCGCGCTTCTGATTCAGCACCTCTACGAACGAGCGCACGATGCCGCGGTCGGGCTTCGACTCCGAGCGCCGCGCTTCGAGCACGGTTACCCGGATCGACAGATCGTCGCCGGGGAATACCGGCTTATCCCAGCGAAGCTCGTCGCATCCCGGCGAGCCCAAGTTGGCGACGCGGGACAAATAATTGTCCGTATAGAGGCGCATCATAAGGCCCGCGGTGTGCCAGCCGCTCGCAATCAGCCCGCCGTAGATGCTGCTCTTCGCCGCCTCGGCGTCGATGTGATAGCTCAGCGGCACGAAGCGCCTGCCGAAGCTGACAACCTCGTCCGGTTCGACGGCGATCGTGCCGAACTCGTGCACGGATCCCGGCACGTAGTCCTCGAAGTACCGGCGGTCGACCGTCGTCGCAAAGCCGCTCATGCGCCCTCGCGAAGATATTAGCAGGCGGACGACGAGTCAAGGGAAGCGGATCGCGTTGTCTTGACTACGCTCGCCGACTAGGCATATTTCTTAAAGCAATGAATTTTTCATTTGGAGACGGCCGAGCGGCCGCAGGAGATTTTTTATGCGCGACGGATTCAAAGTCATCGACGCCGACCGGCACATTCTAGAGCCGTCGGATCTGTACCAGAGATATCTGCCGGAGCGGTTCAAAAATCGCGTGCGGCTCGCCGGCCCGAACCAGACGGTGCGCGAGGTAGACGGCAAGCCGGTGTCGGACTCCGCGCAGCGGCCGGGACGGGTCATGGAGGACTACGGCTACATTTTTTCCTCGTCGCAGCGCTGGCGCGAATGCTTTGCCGACGCGTACGAGCACAAGTTCGATCCCGCGTCGAACGTGCGCGACATGGACCGCGAAGGCATCGATATAAGCGTGCTTTTCCCGACGATCGGGCTTTACATCATGTGGCGCGACGACATCGATCCCGAGCTCTCCGCCGCGATCTGCCGCGCGTACAATACATGGCTGGCGGAATACTGCGACTATGACCGCAAGCGCCTTCACGGCGTCATGCTGATCCCGTTGCAGGACCCGGCGCGCGCCGTCGCGGAGCTCAAATACGCGCGCGAGAAGTTGGGGCTGGTCGGCATTTTCTGGCGGCCGAACAAATTCTGCGGCCGCACCTTCGCGAGCCCCGATTATTATCCGATCTACGAGACCGCAGCGGACCTCGGCGTCACGATCTGCGTGCACGAAGGCGCGCGCACGATACTGCCGCAGGCCGGTTCCGACCGCTACAGCGAGTTCGGCCGCCACGTCGCCTGCCACCCGCTCGAACAGATGCTCGCGTGCCTGAACTTCTGCGGCGACGGCGTGCTGGAAAAATTTCCCAAGCTCAAGGTCGCGCACCTGGAATCCGGCTGCGGGTGGGTGCCGTTCTGGCTGGAAAGAATGGACGAGCATTGGGAGCACGAGTCGCACGGCTCGGCCCGCACGGTGAAAGAGAAACCCAGCTTCTACTTCAAGCGACAGTGCTGGACGAGCTGCGAGGCGGGCGAGGAGCTGGCGCCCGTGTACGTCGAGCACGTCGGCGACGAGCGCCTCGTCATCGCGACCGATTACCCGCACAGCGACGCGATCGACAAGTTTCCCGACCGCACCGTCGGCGACATGAGCCGTAACGATAAACTATCGCGCGAGGCGCGGCAGAAAATTCTCTGGGACAACCCGGTGCAGCTGTTCGGCTTGGGGGCGTAACGATGGCGAAGTTCCGCGTCAAGTATTTCGGCAGCAACGACGTTCCGGTCCAGCTCATCAAGCCGATTCTCGATGAGATCGACGCCGAGATGATCATCGCCAACCCGCGCAGCGAGGCAGAGGTCGCCGAAGCCGGCCGCGACGCCGACGGCATCATCATGCACGGCTCGGTGCCATTCACGCGCGAGATCATTTCGCAGCTCAAGCGCACCAAGGTCGTGTGCCGCACCGGCGTCGGCGTCGACCGTATGGACCTCGCCGCGGCGGAGGAGTTCGGCATCAAGGTCTGCAACGCGGCAGGCTGCAACTCGATCGAAGTCTCCGAGCAGGCGATCGGCCTTCTGATCGCGGTCTCGCGCAAGCTCGTGCGCATGAATCAATACGTGCGCGAGGGGCGCTGGCGTCGGCACACCGCCGAGCTGCACGCCTACCGCGGCCCGGTCTCGCGCATTATGGGAAAGACGCTCGGCATCGTCGGCCTCGGCCATGTCGGCCGACAGGTCGCGCCGCGCGCGCAAGGTTTGAGATTAAACGTGCAGGCGGTCGATCCTTATCTCGATCCGAAGATCGCGCACGAGATGAACGTGAAGCTCGTCTCGTTCGACGATCTCGTGCGGAACTCCGACTTCATCAGCGTGCACGCGCCGCTCACCAGCCAGACCCGGAAGATGTTCGGCGCGGCGCAGTTCGCCGCCATGAAGCCGACGGCGTATCTGATCAACTGCGCGCGCGGCGGCCTCGTCGATACCGAGGCGCTTTACGACGCGCTGGTCGCGGGCAAAATCGCCGGCGCCGCGCTCGACGTCACCGACCCCGAGCCGCTGCCGGCGGACCACAAGATTCTTACGCTGCCGAACGTGATCGTCACCTGCCACACGGCCGCGAACTCGAACGAATCCTACGTCGACTGCCAGACGCACGCCGCGCGCGAAGTCGCGCGCGTGCTTTCCGGCAAGCCGCCGACGACCGAAGTCAAAGACCCTTGGCTTCTCGCCGAAGCCCAGGATCAGGGCTTCGGCGGCGTCTGAGCCGGCCCGGCGCTCAACAGATAGCGAATCAAATCCACCTGATCTTTCGCACTGTAGCCTCCGTCCGCGTCGACCCAGAACTCGTGGCCGATGCCGCGCACGTTCACGCGTTTGAGACGCGCGTCGTCCTGATTGGCGCTTACCACGCGCGCGCGCACGGTTCGATCGACGAGCGCGAGCAGGCTGTTCGCCGGATCAGCTGCGATTCCCTTGAGCAGCGTTCCCGGGACGCCGATCTCGCTCGTCGGGTTTTTTCCCACCGCGACGCCGCCGTCGTGAAGATAGGGCGCAGTCCAGCGAAGGCCGACGAGCGCCGGCACCTTGTATCCCCCAGCGCCGTCCCAGGCGAACGCCCGCTCTAAATCGCCTTTATCGATGCCGTCGGTCGGCACATCGAGAACAACAGGTTTTTGCGGCAGCGGCACGGGTTGATTGAGCGCGAATAACACCGGCGGCGCGAACGTACCTTCCGTGCGGGCGAGCGCCTGCGCCCGCACGGGATCGGTGCCGATGAGGGCCGCCGGCACGACGCGATGATTCGTGAGGGCGGGACCTTGATGGCACTCGTCGCAGCGCGCGCGCTCGAAGACCTGCCGGCCGGATTGCATTTGCTGAGGCGCTTCGCCGACGCGCGGCGGCGTCAAGGAATTCTCCCACGCCGCGATCGCGTCGACGTCTTCCCATATTTTGCCACCGGGAACGCTCGCGAGAAGCCCGTCGGGCGCGAGGATCGAGCCTTTCGGGAAATGCGGCAGTTCCACCGTATGATTGAGTCCGAAGCCGCCGGGCGTAGGATCGACCGCTCTGAGAAACTCGGACGGCTTGCGGCCGGACTTCGGGTCGAAGCGGAATTTTTTCCGCGGCGCGTTCTGCAGCACCAGCGCGATGTAGAGTTCCGGGTCGAGCCCGAACATGGACTGCGCGAGGTACGCGTCCGTCAATGAATCTGAATTGAGCGCGTGGACGTTGTTGTTGAGCGAGCTCAGACCGCCAAACGGACCCGCGGCGGCGAAGCCGCTCCAGCCGTACGGATAGGCTTCGCGAGTGAAAGACGACGGGATCTGCGTCGGAGCGGCCTTGAAGTCGATCATCGAGTCGAAATAGCCGGGCGGCCACGCGAGCAGCGCCGCGTCGACCGCGCGCTCGAAGATTCCCCGGTCGGGCAGCGGGATCTCTGTATGATCCGCCGAGAGGACTTGCCGACCCGCCGGCAGCACATACTTCGAGAGGTCGCTCACGTCGGTATGAAAAAAATATGCTGCGCTGTTGGTCGCGAGCGCGAGCAGCAGCCCCGCGTTCAGATCGGTATTTGGCGCGCCGTGCACGACCTTCTTGGTCTCGGGATCGACCGTCGAATGACACACGGCGCACGTCATGCCGACGCGAATTCTTGCGCCGCGTTTGACGATCTTCATGCCGAGCGGCGCGTAGGCGCCCTTGGCGACGTCGAGACCCGTATCGATGAGCGAGCCCTTGGCGAACTCGCGGCCGCCGACATTCATCGTTCGCCTCACTTCCAGTTGCAAATTCGTCGTTCCCGCGCCGCGGAGCTTCATCAGTGCCTTGGCGAACGAATACACCGTCAGCGGGCCGTCGATAACGCCGAGCACGTCGGTCAAGAAAATTTCATCGCCGAAAGTCTCCCCGTAGAACGCTTCGCGGCCGCGGCGGACCGTCGCCTCGTCGACGCGCACCAGCGCGCCCGCGGATGGAACGGAGACCGCGCCGGCTTCCGCCTCCGAGAGAGTTCTGCCCCACAAGTCGTAAGTCACCGGCTGAGTCGCTTCTGTATTCAGCGCGTCCGCATCCGAAGGCACGTACACGTAATCGAACGGAATCAAATAGATCGCGAGCGCCAGTGCGGCGAGCGCGAGAAGTGCGGGGATGTACGGCTTCATGAGATGTCCTTCAGGGTATTCGTTTTAAGCGATTGCGCAAGTATCAAGTATATGGATGTCGCGTTTCCGTTGACACAAAGCGCGTTCTCGCTTAACTAAAGCTGAACCGATGGCTCGAGGTTGGGGCATAATCGATGTCGCGTGCGCGGTGCTGATCGCGCTTGGCACGGCGACGAACGCGGCGGAGACGACGCGCGAGAAGACGCCGATCGATGGGATCGAAGACAACAGTTTCTTGATCGAAGAGGCGTACAACCAGGACCCGGGCGTCGTGCAGCACATCTTCAACGCGATTTACGTGAACGACCCCAAGAACCGCGGCTGGTCGTTCAGCTTCACGCAGGAATGGCCGCTCTACGGCCTGGAGCATCAAATTTCTTTTACGATTCCGTCGTTCGCGCTACGCCAGGAGGGCGAGCGAGTCCGCGGCATCGGCGATATGCTCATCAACTATCGCTACCAGCTGCTGGAAGAAAATGACTGCGTGCCGGCGTTCGCGCCGCGCTTCAGCTTGATCTTGCCGACCGGCAACCGCCGCAACGGCACCGGCAACGGCGTCGTCGGCTATCAGTGGCAGCTCCCGTTCAGCAAGAAATTCCCGCCGCGTCTGGCGGCGCACGCCAATCTCGGCCTTACGTATCTTCCAGGCGTTCGCGGAGTGCTCGACTCGGGAGACCTGTCGCCGAAGCATGCGCTCGTCTCCTACAATCTCGGCGCGAGCGGAATCTATGCGATCACGTCGCGACTGCATGCGATGCTCGAATGGGTCGGCACGTTCGAGGAGAATCTCACCGGCAACGGCCGGGCCAAGCGCGATTTCGTGGCGATCATCTCGCCGGGGGTGCGCGCGGCGGTGGTGGACGAAGAGGAATTGCAGATCGTGACGGGCGTCGGCTTGCCGATCGGCATCACCAAGCCGGCCGACAACTTCGGCGTGTTTTTATACTTCTCGGTCGAGCACAAGCTCTGGTAGAGTGCGGGCACAACAGAAAAGGCGGAAGGAGTCGTCTCCTTCCGCCTTTTCTTTGTGGCTTTTTAGTTTTGACTTTTTACTTGCTTCGCGTCGCGCTCCAGTTGCCGCCCCCGCCCTTCGCCGTGCCTTCCATCTTGTCGCCGCTTACGTGGCCGCTGTACTGCGCCTCGCCGGCGGTAAAAGTGATCTGCTCACCTCGCAGGCGACCTTTGACAGGAACGCTCTTGCCGCCGCTCTTCAGCGTGCCTGAAATCATCTGAAACTGCTGCTTGATGTCGAGCTCGCCCTGCGGCAGCTTCCAGGTGCCCTGGACTTTCGCCGGCACGATCCAGAAATGCGCCGTGCACCACGACGTGCATCCGTTCGTGACATTCGCGGTCTCATCGTCCTCCCATTCGCCCATTGTGAACGAATTCGATACGACGCGCGTGCCCGGCTTCATGTCGAGGATCTTCGGACGAAGCTTCAGGTTGATATCGGGCAGCAGAAACATCGTGATGACCGTGGCTTTGGAAAAATCAGTTTCGAAAAGGTCGGCCTTCATGAATTGCGCCTTCTCGCCGACGCCTGCCTTTTCGGCGTTGCGCTTGGACAATTCCACCATGTCGGGATTGTATTCGATGCCCATCGCGCGCGCGCCGCGCTTCGCGGCGGTGATGACGGTCCTGCCGTCGCCCGAGCCCAGGTCGATGACGTAATCCTGCGGCGTCACTTTCGCGAGGTCGAGCATCTTATCGACCAGCGCCTGCGGAGTGGGTACCCAGACGACGTCTTTGCCTTCCTGCCCGACCTGCGGCTTGAATTCCTCTTTCGCGGGCTGCGCTCCGAGCGGGCCGGCGAGCAGCAGCACCGCAAACGCGCAAACCCAAGCATGCAACTTACCGGATCGTCTCATGTGGCCTCCGTGGAAAATTCTTTGTTGTGGGATGTCAAACGCAGGTTTAATACCCCTAGATGGGTAAAATGTCTATACCCCGCGCGCAGATATCTTTTTCCGCTTCCTGAAAAATGTCACCATTTACCGGGGGCGGACGATGCGCGAGAAAAATGAAAAGAAGGGCATCTTCAATTTTGTCACGGCGTCCGTCGAGAACTGGCTCGACGAAGGACCGTTCCAGCTCGCCGCGGCGCTCGCTTATTACACGCTGTTCTCGCTCTCGCCCCTACTGATCATCCTAACGGCCATCGTGGGATCGCTGGCCGGCGAGACGACTGCGCAGGACTATATTTACAATTCCATCAGTGGGTTGGTGGGAGAGCAGAGCGCTAGGGCCGTGATGGAAATGATGCAAAAAGCCCATCACGATGGCGGCGGCCTCTCGGCCACGATCTTCGGCATCGCCCTGCTGCTCTTCGGCGCGGGCGGCGTTGTTGGCCAGCTCCAGTCTTCGCTGAATACGATCTGGGGCGTCGAGACAGACTCGCGTAACGGCATCTGGCCGATCATCCGCGCCCGGTTTATTTCCTACGCGATGCTGCTCGCGATCGGCTTTCTGCTCCTGGTGTCGCTCATGGTCACGACGGCGGTCTCGGCGCTGAGCGATTATCTAAGAAATCTGCTGCCCGCCGTCGGCGCGATTTGGCCCGCGGTCGACATCGCCATCTCCTTCGGCTTTGTGACGATTCTGTTTGCGTTGATCTATAAATTCCTGCCCGACGTCAAAATCGCCTGGCGCGATGTCTGGGTCGGCGCAGCGCTGACGGCGCTGCTTTTCAGTATCGGTAAGCTGTTGATCGGTCTGTACCTGGCCAAAAGCGCGGTCAGTTCCACCTACGGCGCCGCGGGCTCGATCGTGACCGTTCTTTTGTGGGTGTACTATTCGTCGCTCGTCTTTTTTTTCGGCGCCGAGGTGACGCGCGTATACGCGACGCAGTACGGCCGCGGCCTCAAGCCGACGGAGATCGCCGCGCCGACGCACAACGGGCTCAAGAAAGAGAAGAAAATCGAAAAGGCAAATCCCGACGCCGAAAAGCGTCAGGGCTGATGCGCCAGCTCCGCGCCGCGCGCGAGGCGCTCGGCGATAATGCGGTAAACCGCCGCCGAAAAGCCGAGCCCGACGTGGGTCGTCGCGACTTCGACGTGCTCGACGTTGGCGCAGCCACGGTCGATGCATGCTTCCCAGGCGACGACCGCGTCGCGACGCGAATAGATCGCTGTTACCGGAATCGTCAGCGCAGTCTGATTGCGCAGCGCCACCTCGGCGGCCATGGCGTCGATGTCGATGCCGCGGCGCCGCATCGCGTGGACGATCACGGTGTATTTCGGTCCGCCGATCACCGGCGTGCCCAAGGTTATGATCTGGCTTACGAGGTCGGGCCGTTCGCGCGCCGCCTCGCGCGCGAGATACCCGCCGAGGCTCCAGCCGACGATTTGCACCGGCTGGCCCGTGCTGCGGTGCTGCGATACCAGGCGACGCAAGACGCGCACCAGCATCGCCGGCACGTCGAGATTTTTTTTACTGCCGATGCCTCTGACGCGATAGCCGAGAAACCGGAGATAATTTCGCAGCAGAACAGTAGTCAGGTCGCCGACACGGTAGCCGGGAACCACCAGCACCGGCTCGCCATGGCCGTGCGGCAGCCGGGCGAGCGACGGCAGATTCAAGACGAGCCGCGGCAATTCGAACAGGCCGCGCGCTTCGCGAAAGAGCCCGGACGGCGCGGGCGCCTCGAGCGCTTCGATCATTTTCTCCATTTCGCTCGCCGATGCCATCTTACTGGATACCCGCTGCGGCGAGGTAGCGCAGATCGACAAAGCGCTCCGCGGCGGGCAGCGGCCTTTTCAGCGTACCGGCTTCGCCCATATAGTCAATCACGCGCGCAAGGCCTGTGACGTTGATTTCACCCTGCTTCGGCAGCACTCCCCGCTCCGGGTCGAAAAAAAGTTTGAGGGACTGTTCGGCGGCCGCGTTCGAGGCGTCGGTCGCCTCGACGACCGCTTTCACGGCCGCGCCGCGCTTGGCCGGGTCGCGGATAAACTTAAACGCCGCGGCCAAACCGCGCGCATAGCGGACGAGCGCATCCTTGTGCGCATCGGCCCAGGAGCGCCGCGCGGCGGTAACGGTATAAAGCAGCTCGGGAACCACTTCCGTCGAGAGACCGAGCACGCGGCAGCCTTTCTCGACGGCAGAGAAGTCCTGCGGTTGCCCGAGCGGCACCGCATCGCACTCGCCGCGCACGAGGCACTGGTAGCGCGCGGGCGTTCCCTCGATAATCTTAACGCGAAAATCGGCGGGCTTGAGCCCATGGAGCGCCAGCAGCTTTCGCGTCGAGATCGTGATCGTTCCGGCCTCGTCCGCCAGGCCGATAAGCTTGCCTTTGAGATCTGTGAAGCTGTTAATGCCGGGCTTCGCGACGAGACTGTAGATCGGATTATTGAATTCAGCGGCGATGGCTGCGGCGTCCGAGCCGGCGAGCGCCGCGCGGATGAGAAACGGCGTCGCGACATGCGTCACATCGGCGGTGTCGTCGTGGAGCGCCTCGATCATCTTGTCGGCGCCGCCGGGGATCGGCACGACGACCTTGAAGTCCAGACCTTCGCGGCGAAAAAAACCTTCGCGGTCGCCGATAACGATCGGCAATGAAAAGACGCTGCGGAGCGACGAATACGCCTGCGCGTAGCGGAGCGGAATCGTTTGGTCGGCTGCCGCCGCCTCGAATGCCGCAAAAAGAATGACTAGGAGAAAGGCAGCGCCGGATGCAAGCTTGGCGATGCGCGTGGCTATTTTCCTCCGACCCGCTGCATCGTGCATTCGGTCTCCACGGCGATGACGGGTTGCTTGCTGACCGGCGTGCGCCTCAACGAGCGGGTCTGCTGGTAGCCCTCTTTGCTGCACGAGATGACGACTTTATCCGGCGTGATCTCCTTGCCGAAGCCGGGAAGCTTATAAGAGCCGGCGGCCGTGGTGCGCGTGATCACGGTGCCGCGACCCTTGATGTCGGCCGTCACCTTCGCATCGCCGATCGCTCTTCCCGAGGTATCCTTGACGAAGCCGAAGTACGTCGGCCCGTTGTCCTCGTGGACGTCCGGCTGGTCGTCGCTGCCTCCGGCCCATACGGTAACCGGCAGCAACAGCGCGACAGCGAGCAAGTGCAGGATGAAAAAATGCATGGGCGAGCTTACCGAATGAAATAGCCCCTGAGAATATATCCGAATACCGCCATGACAGCCAGCGGTACGGCCCACGACCAGCCGGACCAGATTCGCGCGGTCCACGCGGCGGGAAGCGCGGCGGCAATCAACGCCAGCGCGAAAGCGCCGAGCGCGGATGTCGCCAACCAGCCGTACCAGTACATAGCCGGCTGATCCGCCGCGGGCTTCACCAGCCAGTGAAATTCCTCGCTCGCTGGGTGATACGTGAAGAGCGCGAGATTGTATTGGATCGCGATCACATAGAGAACGGCGTAAGCGGCGGCGAAGGCGATGGCGAAAACGGCGAAGGACCGGCCCGACATCATGCTTCGAATCCCCTGATGTTGTTCAGCACGTGGCCGACGATGAATCCCCACCACACGATGAACGCGAGCAGCGCGGTGAGAACGGCGCGCGTGCGCGTGTAGTCGGTCAGCGGCTGGCGCCAGAAATACCAATACGCCGGCAGCATCCCCAGGCCGAGCGCGACGAAATGCTCTTTCAGCTCGAAGGAGCCGTTCGCCTTGGCGAGCTGCATCTGCTCGAGCACGATGCGCACGTTCAGACGATAGCTCGGATAGATGATCGCCCCGAGCGCGGCCGTAGCGACGTACAACACGATGATGGCGCCGGCGTATGTGGACGGCGAGACCGAGCGCATGCGGGCGACGAAAGAATCCGACGGCCGCTTTGCCGGCGTCCAGACGCCGATTGTCTGATGCGTGATCGCGCCGAGCAGCGTGACCGCCATGAGCGCGTGCGCGATCAGGAGGAGGACGATCATCGGTCGCGAATTCTATCTAAGCGCATGCCGAGCGTCAATCGGCTATCAGCGGCAGCTCATCGGCGGCCGGTAGACCTGATGGATCGTCGAGCCGCTCGCGCCGCCCTGCGTCAGACCGCCGCCCGGCAGATGAATGTTGCCGTCGATGAAGGCGAGCCCGGTGACGCCGTGGACGGCGACCGGCATCGGATCGAGTTTATGCCAGGTATCCCTTACCGGATCGTAATAATCGTGGTCGGGAAAAACGTGGTACGGATGGTCGGGGTTGCCTTCGCCGCCGAAGAGATGGAAACAGCCGTTCGCGAATATCCCGTTGACGCCGCCGCGCGGCTTCAGCAGCTTGCTGCGCTTGCTCCAGCCGTTCGTTTTCGGATCGTAGACTTCGACGGCGTCGGTCCGCTCGCTTTGAAAGCCGCCGCCGAACCTGCCGCCGAAGACATAGACTTTGCCGTCGAGCGCGCCCGCCGCTAAATGGTTTCGCTGCGTCGGCAGGTCCGGCAGCTTCGTCCACGCATCCACGCTCGGATCGTAGACCGCGAAATGATGTCCCGCGGGCGGGCGGCCGCCCGCCACATAGATTTTCCCGCCGACGACCGCCGCCGCACCGCCGCTGCGCGCGGTCGGCATCGGCGCCTTCGTTACCCAGCGATTGGCGCTGGGGTCGTATTCATAAACCGTGTTGACGAAGCCCGCTTTGTCGGGATCGCTCTGCTCCGAGGACTGGCCGCCGATGACGTAGATCTTGCCGCCGGCCGCGGCGGGCATGACATGATTGAGCGGCACAGGCAGCGGCGCGGCGGTCTGCCATTTGTCGGCGCGCGAATCGTAGACCAAAACCGTCGCGACCGTTTTGCGGTCCCACGGATAACCGCCGATGACGTAAATTTTTCCGTCGAGCTCGGCGACGCCGGTCTCGGAGTTCGCCGCGATCAGCGGCGCGCGCAGAGTCCAGGAAAACTTCTCCTGCGGCGCGGCCGCCGCGCCAGCCAAATGCGAATGAACGACGAAGAGAGCCGCCATCAACAGCGTACAGCTTAAAACTTTCATCGCGCTCTCGTCCGATCAAACTACTTAAGCACCTCGACGTAGCCCATCCGCCCGGACAGATTTCCCGACCACCAGATGCGGTTCGGGTTGGTTGGATCGACCTCGATCCGGCGCGGATCGGATTCCGCGCTCGCCAGAGGATATTCCGTGAATTTCTCGGTTTTGATATCGAAACGCGCGATCTTATCCACGTGCTGCTCGCTGAACCAGACGATCGGCGCCTTCGGATCGCCCTGGACCGAGTAGACGCCGGCGTCCGCGCTCGGCGGATCGAAGACCGTCATCTTGGTCGTCTTGTAATCGACTTTCATGAGCTTGCCGACGCCATGGAGACCGACCCAGACGTTGCCTTCGAGATCCATGCCGCCTTTCCGCGCGACGGGATTTTTCACGAAGATCGGATACTCGTCGATCGAGCCGCTGGCGGGATCGATGCGGCCCATTTGATTGACGGCGTTCTCGATGAACCAGACCTTGCCGTCGCCGGATATCGCCATGCCGTAGGGGCTGGCCGTCTTGCCACGCTTGATGCCTGCCGGCACATCGTAGACCGTGAACTCTTTCGTCTTGGGGTCGAGCCGGATCACCTGGTTCGCGGCGATGGAATTGAGCCAGACGGTGCCGTCCGGGTGAACGCGCATCGTATTGCCGCTCGCGGATCCGCTCTTCAACTTGGGCAGCTCGTAGACTTCGAACTGCTTGTTCTTGGGGTCGTAGCTGAGCCACCGCCGGTTCGGGCCGCCGTCGATGAACCAGAGCTTGCCGTCGGGCGCGCGGTTGATCGCGTTCAGGCGATTCGTCGGCGATATGCCGGCCGGCGGCGCGATCTCGGAATAAGTCAACGCTTTTCCATCGAGACGGCCGAGCTTGCCGCCGACACGCTGCGTGACCCAGCCGTTGCCCTCAAGATCGACCGCGACCTCGTGCGGCTCGGCCGTGTTGTTCGGCAGCTCGAACTCGACCGCGACGTACTTCATTGCGTCGCCTTTGACGAGCTCGCGCGGCAGGCGGCTGTTCGCGTCCGGCTTCGGCCTACCGCCGACGCTCGACTCGGAGAAGTTCGCGAGCGCGTATTCGAAAACGGTTGTCGCTTCTTCGTCCGTCAGCGGTTTCGCCGCCGTCGAGCCCTGCGCATACATACGCATGTTGTTGAGGATAGTCTGCCAGCGCTCGCGGCTCGCGCGCACCCGGGTGATACGCTGCGTGTCGTGACAAGCGACGCACTTGGCTTCCATGATCGGCTTGCCTGCGCCGTCGGGCAGCGGCGGAGGCGGCGGCCCTTCGCCTCCCTCGCCCACCTGCTCGCCGGGCAGCCGGCCGGGCCAGGCAGGCGCGAGCGCCGGCGCGCGCCCTGTTGCGAGCGTGAGATTCACCGTCGCGGGTTTGCCGGCGGCGACATCGACCGGCGCCGACAACCCGCTTTGACGCTCGCCGCCGATCGCTTGCAGCACATACTTGCCGCTCGGAAGGTTGGCGAGTGAGTAGCGACCTTGCGCCTGGCTCACAACCATGAAGGTAAGGCGACGCTCTTCATTACTCATCTTGACGAACGCGCCGGCGACCGGCGATCCCGACCCGTCTTTAACGACTCCGGTCACGCTGCCGGAGCGGTCCTGAGCCGCCGCGGCGCACGGCAGCATAAAGAGGAACGCGGCAACAAAGATTCCCTTATACCGTATGTGCATAGGCTTCTCCCGGTGGAAATAAAAAGGCCCGAGCCATGGAGGCTCGGGCCTTTGTGAGTCCTTAACGACTCGCCGTCTCGGCGTTCCGCTCCTGCGGCTCCAGCTTGAGCACCGAGGCTCCGTGGTTGCTGCCCACCCAGAAAGTCACCGGCGTCGTTGAGTTGTCGATGAAAACGCGACGGATGTTCGTCTCGCGCGGCAGCAGATACTCCGTTACGTTTCCGGTCTTGGGGTTAAGCCGCGCGACGCGATCGGTCCACATCGAGCCCGCCCAAACGTCGCCGTTTTTGTCCGGCACGACATGATACGGCGCGCTCCACGGCGTTGCGAGCTTCCATTCCTGGATCTTCTCGGTCTTCGGATCGAGCATGCCGATGCCGTTCGCGCCGTATTCGGCGAACCACAGCCGCCCCTGCTCATCGAAGCGGCCGCGCCGCGGCCGGGAGCCGGCGGTCACGGTCGAATATACCTTGAATTCCTTCGTCTTCGCGTCGATGCGTCCGATATTGTTCGCGCCGAATTCCAAGAGATAGAGGTTATTCTGCGCGTCGGACGGGATGCCGTAGGCGTTGATCGTGCGATTCGCGCCCGGGATTGGGAACTCGCCCAGATTTTCAAACTGGCCCGAGGCGATATCCAGGCGGTAAATCGCGTGCGTGTCCTGGTTATTGGTCCACACTTTGCCGTCGACGTGCGAGCTCGACGCGCTCACCATTGACTGCTGCGTGTGATCGCCCTGCCATTCCTTCGGGATCGGATAGACCTGGAACTTCTCCGCCTTGCGGTCGAACTTGGCGATGCCGCCCTGGTACATGAGCGACACCCACAGGTTCTCGTCCTTGTCCAGTTGCAGGTCGAGCGTGCCCATCGGGAAGCCCTTCTTCAGCACCGGGATCGGAAAGTCCGTCACGTTGCCGGTTTTCGGATCGAGCTTGCCGATGAACTGATCGCCGAAGTCCGAATACCAAACGGCGCCGCTCGAATCGACGACAACGTCGTGCGGCATCGCGATCGGCCGAGGCAGATCGTATTCCGTCACGATGACTTTGGTCGCGGCGCCTTTGGGCCGCGGCAACGTCTTATACGCGATCTTTTTCTGGTTGTAGGCGACGTTAACGCTCGCGAGCCAGTCGGCGATGACTTTCGGGTCGAATCCCCGCGTCCGGTCACGCTGGATCGCGCCGACGGTCATCTGCGGCCGGACCGGCTGGCTGCCGGGCGCGTACATCGACATTCTGCGGAAGATCTGCACCCATTCGTCCGAGCTATGATTGCCTTTGACGATCCGCTCGATCGTGTGGCAGCCGTTGCAGCCAAGCAGGAAATTTTTCTGCGCGTCGGTGCCGGGAATGCTCAGCAGCCACTCGGCATCGCTCAATTGCACCGAAATGTCTTTCGCGGGTCGGAGCTTGAGATTGGCGGTCGCCGGTTTGCCGCCCGAGATCTCAATCGACTTGGGCGCATCGAGCTCGTATCCCGCCGCGCGGACCTTAATGGCGTAGCGGCCCGGCGACAATTTGGAAGTCGGAAAGCTGAATCGGCCTTTTTCGTCGCTTGTGACGTTGACGGTGATCGTCGAGCCTTCCTTCTTGGCGCCGATGACAACACCCTCCATCGGCCCTTCCTTGGCCGACGTCACTTGTCCCGAGAGCGCGGCCGCCATGTCGTTCGCGCGGACGGCGACCGGGACGGCGGATAACGCAACGAGCGCGAGCGCTGGAACGATCGCGCGCAAAGTCAGCTTCGGCATAAGCCCTCCTCCTGATAAATTCGGACCCGAATCACAGAAGCTGCCGTCCTATTACACCCGCTCTATGTATCCGTCAAGGCTTGCGTTTTTAAGGTGTTCACCGTATTGCAAAGCCGCCGCTTATCGGAAAGTATCCGGTCATGATACGGATCGCGAAATTCGCCTGCTGTCTGTTGTTTCTATTCGTTGCAGCGGCCTGCGGCAAAGTCCGGCCCGTGACGGATGTGCCGGACATCCACGTCGGCGAGCCCACGTTTTTTCCCACGATCGTCGCGCACACCGATGCGCCGATTATCGGCGGCAATCGCATCGACATTCTGCTCGACGGCGATCAAGTCTTTCCGGCGATGTTGCGCGATATCAAAAGCGCGCGGCAGACAATCACGTTCGCGCAATATTTATATCAAGACGGCACGATCGGCCGGGAATTCGCCGAGGCGTTGGCGGAGCGCTGCCGCGCGGGAGTGAAAGGGCACATTCTGCTGGACAGCCAGGGCGCGCGCAGCCTCCCCGACGAAATCACGAGCACGATGCGCGACGCCGGCTGCCAGGTCGAATTCTTTCGCCGGGTGCAAGTTCCGCAAGTCGTCTTTATCTGGCGGCTGCTCCGCTACAATTACCGCAACCACCGCCGCATTCTCGTGATCGACGGCAAAATCGGCTTTACCGGAGGGTACGGCATCAGCGACGCGTGGACCGGCGACGGCCACACGCGCGAGCATTGGCGCGACACGAACGCGCGCATCGAAGGACCGCTGGTGAACGATCTTCAGGCGGCGTTCGCCAGCAGCTGGTTCGAGGCGACCGGAGCGCTGCTGGGCGGCACGGGCTATTTTCCCTCGCTCCCGCCGCGCGGCAAAATCATCGCCCAGATCGTCAAAAGCTCCCCAGTGGGCGGCAGTTTTCAGAACTACATGCTGTTCCTGCTTTCCATCATCTCGGCGAAGGAATCGATTCTGATTACCAATCCGTATTTCATTCCTGACGACAAAATCATCGACGCGCTGCTCGCGGCCGCCAAGCGTGGAGCGCGCGTGACGGTGCTGGTCCCGGGAAAAATCGATGTCAAGCTGACCTATCGCGCCAGCCGCAGAAATTACGGCAAGATGCTTGAGGGCGGCATCGAGATTTACGAATACCAGCCCGCGCTCATGCACGCCAAGACGATGGTCGTCGACGGCGTCTGGGCGACCATCGGCAGCACCAATATGGACAACCGCTCGTTCGCGCTCAACGAAGAGCTCAACCTCGCGGTTTACGACCGCGCATTCGCGCGCAAGCTTGAGGACATCTTTCGCGACGACTTAAAGTATTCGAGAAAAATAACCTACGCCGAGTGGGCGGCGCGTCCGTGGCGCGAGCGTTTCTTCGAGCTCTTTGCGTTTCCGTTTCAGGAGCAGCTATGACGCGGAGCGGACGCGGCGCGCGTGCAAGCGGTGGACGCGCTTGGCCATGAACCCCGCCGCGAGGGGAATCAAGACGAGCGCCAGAACGATAACAATGAACGTTCCAACGGCCGGATTGCGCAGCGCGCTTTCGATCTTAACCCCCGCGACCGTCAGCAGGATTATGCCGGGAATTTTGCCGACAATACTCCCGGCGACAAAGTCGCGAAAGCGAAATTCCGACGCGCCCATGAACATATTTCCCACAGTATACGGTGCGATCGGCAGGACGCGTATGGTGAGCACAGTGAGAAAACTGTGCCGCTCGGCACGATGGATGAGACCATCGAGCCGCGGGCCGACAAGCTTCCGCAGCCTATCATGGCCGACTGCGCGCCCCATAGCGTATCCCAGTGATCCGCTCAACAGCCACCCCGCGAGCGCATACACGTTGCCCCAGAGCGGTCCGAAAGTCAGAATCGTCGCAACGTTGAGGATCGACATCGGAAACAGCACGACGGCTGCGACCAAATAAATCCCCATAAGAAAGAAAAACACGCCGGGATAATGCTTGGCGGCCTCTTGCCAATAGATTATCGTCTCGAAATTCAGCCAGCGATTGAGCGGCGTCCAGATCCATATCATGGGCAGGACGGCGATCGCGACAACAACGAGCAAAATTTTCATCGCCAGCCGTTTGTCAATTTGCAGCCGCATTACTGACTCAGCGTAAACGTCATGCCGAGGTTAAGCAACAACCCTGGAGAAATCGGCAAATTCGTCAAGCGCCGCGCCGCGTTGCGTGTTGTGTAAAATTTTTAGTTTTTCCTTCCACTACTCGGGCAAATCCTGTAGCATGGTAAAGTTGCGTGCCTGTTAAAAGAATGCGGCCGTAGCAGTTAGGAGCAACTCCCCTGATGGATTTACGGCGAGGTTTTTTCGCTCTCGCTTTCCTCTGTGTTTTAATCGCTTCCGTTGGCGTAGCCCCCTTTCAGCGGCCTGTCAGTTACAGCCAGCTCATGCCGCTCGCTTACTGGCAAAAAGAGTTTCAGATCATCGAAGGCAAGGATCGCGGACGCGTTGTGCCATTCGTTCTACAGCGCGACCCGGCCGACGACAAAAGCTGGAGCCTCACGTTCGGCGATTACGCTCGCGCGCGTCTCAGGCGCGCCGCCGATGGCAGCATGATCATGGACCGGCTCGATCTTATCACCGCTAAAAATTATATCGTCTACGATCCGCCGCTCGCTCTTTTTCCCGGCGAGCACGCGTCCGCCTTATCGCCTGTGCGCCAGACAAACTACAAAATGTACAGCGCCGAGAGCGGCAAGCTGAAACGCGCCGGCATCGCAACGCACGAGATTAAGCGCGTCCTGCCTTGGCAGTTCACTACGCCCGCCGGCGTGATGGACGGCTACTACATGGAGATCGAGCACGGCATGGAGCTGGAATACCACAGCCACTTACAAATGACGCTCGGCCTCGGCTGCCGTTTGGATGAGGGACCGATCTACGGATCGAGCTACTACAAGCTGAAAAAACTCGGCGTGTTTACCGAGACCAAGACGGCCATCGCCGCGCTCGCCAAGCCTTCATAAAAAAAGGCGGGGCCCGAAGGCTCCGCCTTTTTTTATGTTCGCGCTGCTCTTAGCGCGGGCTGATCTCGTCGGCGCGCAATTTCCCATCTTTCTCGGAATACTTGATGGTGACCTTGGCGCCCTCCTTCGCGTTGTCCAGACCTTTCGTCTTTGTGCTGACCTGGAGCGTCTTCTCGGCGTCCTTCGTTTTCACCTTCAGCTCTTTTTCGCTCTTGCTGACGACGGTGGCTTTCATTTCATCCTCAGCCATCGCTACGACCGCAGGCGTCAAAGAAACCGCGAGCAAAACGGCCGCGATTTTGCGTTTTAGCGTCATTTTCTCACCCCCTTTCCGGGAAAAATGTTCACAATACATTTCGACGAAAACAATAGTTTTTTATTCATACTTGTCAAGATAGTGGTTGACACAATTAACACCGCTCAGTAATAACCCTGCCCTAGACATAGCTTTTTAAGTTAAAGGAGGTCCTACGCGCAAGACGATCGTTGCCTGTTCTTGATCGCTTCACTGCTCGTCGGCGGCGCCGTCGGCGCGGATAAAGGCGGCATCGTTCGTTTTGCCACGCTGCCTCCCGGTCCGGCCATCCCGAAGGGATCGCCGCGGACGCGACGTTCACGGTGTCGCGCATTCCCCTCGGACCGGCGAAGTAGCGGGGATATTGATTTGCCGGGATTCGTCCGGCATGGAAGAAGGATGGACGACAAGAGCCATCTCATCCTGACCGCGGTCGGGCCCGACCAAGTCGGCCTCGTGGAAAAAATTTCCGAATTCATCTCGCGCCGCGGCTGTAACATCGAGGACAGCAAGATGGCGGTGTTCTGCGGCGAGTTCGCCGTGATCGTGCTCATCACGGGGGCGGCCGGCGAGCTCGCCAAGCTCACGGCCGCCGTTCACGAGCTGGAGAGCGAAACCGGCCTCAAGTTTTCCGTCAAAAGGCCGGCCGAGCGGCGCGCGGGTGAATCGCTGCGCCCGTATAAGCTCGTCGCCTCGTGCATGGACCACCCCGGGATCGTCTACAGCTTGAGCCGCGAGCTCAGCCGTTTGGGGATTAACATCGAATCGATGGAAACCAAGGCCTACGCCGCGCCGGTGAGCGGCACGCCGATGTTTCGCCTGGAGGCGGCGGTCTCCGTGCCGGCGAAAACCAACGTCAATCAACTGCGCGAGCGTTTCAGCGAGATCCAGCGCGACGAAAACATCGACATCGAATTTGCTCCGTCGCGGCCGTAAAAGAGTTGCTGGGCTATTTGGGTTTATTGAGTTTGAGTTGCTGCATCGACTCAACTCAACACCATCAACAATGAACTCTTGGCGCGCTTGCAAACTCTCCCAGCATTGCCAATAATCGCCTCGGGTGTTTCACTGTTGGCAGCCGAGGTCGCCGTATGTTGTCACGAGAAGATAATGAATTATTGACGCGCGTAGGACCCGGCACCCCTGCGGGCGAGCTCTTGCGCCGCTATTGGCATCCGATTGCCGTGGCGAAAGAGCTCACCGCCGAGAAATCGACGCAGTTCGTTCGCGTGCTCGGCGAAGACCTCGTGCTTTTCCGAGCGACCAGCGGCCGCCTCGGGCTCGTCGCCGATCGCTGCGCGCACCGCGGCGCGTCGCTGTCCTACGGCCGCGTCGAGGAACGCGGCATCGCCTGCGCGTATCACGGCTGGCTCTACGACTTCGAAGGAAATTGTCTCGAGTGCCCAGCGGAGCCCGCCGGCAGCAATTTTCATAAGACCGTGAAGCAGGCCGCGTATCCGGTCCAGGAGCATCTCAACCTTGTCTGGGCCTATCTCGGGCCGCTGCCCGCCCCGGTTTTGACGCACTACGATACGCTCTTTCGCCGCGACGGCCATCGGAAAATCGTCGTCCATCCACGCCTGGACTGCAATTGGTTCCAGGCGATGGAAAATTCCGTCGATCCCGCGCATCTTCAAATCTTGCACCAGGAATTCTATGGCCGCGGCGCGCGCGAGCCGGTCAACACCACGCGCGGCTTTACCGACGACGTCGCGCACGTCGCGTTTCATCTGACCGAACACGGCATCATGAAGGAGCGCACGTACACGAATGGCGTCACCGACGAGCATCCCCTGCTCTTTCCGACGATCTTGCGCCAGGGGCCGAGCACGCAGCTGCGCACGCCCGTCGACGACGAGCATACGCTGCATATCCATGTGCTGTTTTTCCCGACCGAGGACCACAGCGAGCCCGCGGACGCGTTAGATCCTCCCGTCGTTTATCTCGATCCTTACAAGGAGCCGCCCGACAAGCTTCATCCGCAGGCGCGCTTCAACCTGAAGCACATCATCCCGCAGGACCACATGGCGTGGGAGACGCAGGGGCCGGTTGCCGACCGCACGCGCGAGCGGCTGGCGACCTCCGACCGCGGCGTGACGATGCTACGCGAACTGACCGCGCGGGAGATCGCCAAGGTCGCGCGCGGCGAGGACCCGATCGGCGTCTACCGCGACGCCGCGCACGCGATCATCGACACCAACGTCGATGAGGGCGTGCGGCAGCTGAAAACCGACGCGCGGGCGATCGGACAGGCCGCGCGCGACGATCTCGAAGCGCTCTACCAAGCACAAAACCGCGAGCAGCGGCAGAGTTAAGGTTTTCTCGCGCATCCTTGCTATCTACCATTGGTATTTTTTGTCGCGCGCGGCACGCACGCGTGGACGCGCGGCTTCGGCGCGTGCTATAAAGAACGCCAGCAATCGCGCTGGAGCACTCCCTGCCTTCGACAGATGACGACAGCAACGTAGACGCTTCTCCTGCAGCGGAAAGCGCGTCCGCGCGGTCGCGATTCGCCTTTATCGCGCGCATGCGCGCTTTCGAGGCGTTCGCGCACCGGGAATTCCGCTTGCTTTGGTGCGGCCAGGCGTCGACGTCCATGTCGACGTGGATGGATCAGGTCACGCGCGGCTGGCTCATTTATGAATTGACGGACTCGCCCCTGCAACTCGGGCTCGTGCGCGGTATTCAGGCGATACCGCTGCTCCTGCTTTTGCCTGTCGCCGGCACGGTCGCCGACCGCTACTCGCGCAAGGTCCAGGTCTGGATCGCGCAGGCGATCGACGGCGTCATGTACGCGCTGTTGTCGCTGCTGATCTTGACCGACAGCATCGAGCCGTGGCACGTCTATGCCAGCGCCGTCGTCATGGCGGTCGACCAGACGTTTCTGCAGCCCGCGCGCGCCGCGATGGTGGCCGACGCGGTGCCCAGGCGCTCGCTCACCAACGCGATCGGCCTCAACTCGCTCGTCTTCAATGTATCGCGCAGCACGGGTCCCGCGCTCGCCGGTGTGTTGATCGCGAGCTACGGCACCGGCGGCGCGTACGCCGCCCAGGCGCTTTTCTGCCTCTTGGCGACGTTGTGGACCAGCCAGCTCAGCCCGCGTTACACCCCGCCGGCGGAGCCGCGCCGCGGCGCGCTTGGACGCAGCATCCTCGATGGCTGGAAGTACAGCTGGCGCAACGAAGCGGTGCGCAGCGGGCTGCTCGTCAATATGTTCGCCGGATTTTTCATCGTCCCGTTCATGACGCTGCTGCCGATCTTCGCGCGCGACCTGCTCGGCATCGGCGCCAGCGGACAGGGCTTCCTGCTCACCGCGATGGGCATCGGAGCGCTCGCGAGCGCGTTCGCCATCGCATCGCTCGGCGACCGGCTCTCGCGCGGGCCGCTGATGCTGGGCGGCGTCGCTCTCTACGGCGTCAGCGTCGCAGCCTTCGCCCTCTCGCCGTGGTTTCACCTCTCCTTCGCGCTCATGGTGCTCGTCGGCGCCGCTCACGTCAGCTCGCACGCGCTCGTCCAGACCGTCATCCAGACCTATTCCAGCGCCGAGTTCCGAGGGCGCACGATGGCCGCCTTCAGCATGAATCAAGTCGTGTTTACGCTCGGCAGTCTCGCCATCGGCACGCTGGCGTCGCTCTGGGGCGCGCGCGGCGCGATGGCGGCAATGAGCGCCGCCGGCGTCGCGGCAATGATCGCGATGTGCTTCGCGCAGCCGCGCGCGCGGCATATCCGCTGAGCGCCGCGTCACTGCGGCGCGTGCGCCTCGGGCACGATTTGGCGCACGACCTGGCGCAGCGCGGCGGCGAGCTCCTCGTGCTTGCCGGCCGGCCATTCCGCGCAGATTTCGGCTAGATGTTCGCGGCGCGCCCGGGCGAGCCGGTTAAACACCGCGCAGCCTTCGCGAGTGATTTTCCGATATACTTCGCCGTTGCCGTTCCCGGTCACAAAACCGCGGCGCCGGAGAACCTCCAGCGCGTCGCGGAGCCGCGCGCTCTCCACTCCGTAGCTCCGCGCCAATTCATCGATATCGAGCGATGATTTTTCCTCCAGACGGATGAGCAGCCATGCGGCGACGGGACTCAAATCCACCCCGGCTCTGGCGATGATCGCCGTGATGTACCGGCGCTGCACGTCGCGGTTCGCCAGCGCAATGATGCCGCCGAGGACTTCCGGGAGCGAATCGCCGGTCGTGGGCTGCGCGAACGCCCGGCCGGCGCTGCGGCCGGCTCCTTCGGCCGCACCCGCGGCGAGCGTCTTCTTGAGCGGCTGCTCGGGCAACAGCCACGCGAGCGCGAAGCCGGCAAGCCCAACAACTGCTGCGACAAAGAACATCGTATTGAGCGAAGTCATCAAGGCGTCCGTATACGTCGCGCGTAGGTCGGGCGCGATTCGAGCCAGCGTCTCGGGCCCGAACGCGGCAACGTCGCCGAGGGCGGTCCCGCTCGGCAGCGCGCCGGCGAGGCTGGCCGAGAAGATCGCGCCGAGGACCGCGGTGCCGATCGATCCGCCGACCAAGCGGAAAAGCGTCGCACCGGATGTCGCCGCGCCGAGGTCCGCGTAATCGACGGCGTTCTGCACCGCCATGATCAGGATCTGCATGACGCCGCCGAGGCCGAGGCCCAGGACGAGCATCCGCATCGAAGCCGAGAAAACCGCGCTGTCGGCCGCTAACCGCGAGATAAGAAATAAGCCGAGCGTCGCGACCGCGGTTCCGAGAATAGGAAACAACCGATAGCGGCCGGCGCGGCTGATGATCTGTCCCGAGACGATGGAAGTCACCAGCATGCCGGCCATCATCGGCACCATCTCCAATCCGGAGCGCGTGGGACTCCCGCCTTTGACGACCTGGAAAAAAATCGGCATGTACGTGACCGCGCCGAAGAGCGCGAAACCGACGACGATGCCCACGCCACACGCGACGACGAACGTGCGGTTTTTAAACAGCCCGAGCGGCAGCACGGGCTCTGGCGCGCGCTGCTCGACGAAGATGAAGAGCGCGCACGCCGCCGCCGTCGCAATCGAGCTGCCGATAACTATCGGCGAGTTCCATGGGTAAACGGTTCCCGCGATGTCGCAGACGAGTACGACGCCGGCGAGCGCCGCGGCGAGTAAGGCCGCGCCGGCGTAGTCGATCCGATGCTGGGCGCGGCGGCGGCGCGCAGGCAGCGCGAAGGCGATCACGGCGAGCGCAACCGCACCGATCGGCAGGTTGACGTAGAAAATCCAGCGCCAATTCAAATTCGAGGTAAAATAGCCGCCGATCAGCGGCCCGGCTATGCTGGCGAGGCCGAACACCCCGCCGAAGATGCCCTGGTAGCGCCCGCGCTCGCGCGGCGCGACGATATCGCCGACGACGGCCTGCGTTGTAACGACGATCCCGCCGCCGCCGAGTCCCTGCACGGCGCGAAAGAGAATCAACTGGAACATCGTGCCGCTGAGGCCCGAGAGCGCCGATCCGGCGAGAAAAAGAACAATCGCAGATTGCATCACGCGCTTGCGGCCGTAAAGGTCGCCGAGCTTGCCGTAAAGCGGCGTCACGACCGTCTGCGCGAGCAGATATGCCGTGACCACCCACGAGATATGCGCGAGGCCCCCCAGCTCGCTTACGATCGTCGGCAGCGCCGTCGCGACGATTGTCGAATCGAGCGCGGCGAGGAGCATTGAGAGGACAAGGCCGCTGAAGACGATGTAAATGCGCTCGGGCGGCAGCGTCCGGTCGCGTTCGAAATCGACCAGATTTACACTCGTCGCCATCCTTTTTTCGGTGTAAAACTCGGCCTGGATAATGACAATCAGGTGATTTACCACGCGGCGCCGATGCTGCGCCGGCGTGTTGACACCGGCCCGCGCCGTGCTACAACAGGGTCGGCCCGCTGGAGGGATGTCCATGTCTCAAGGCATCGCTTCGCTCAAACCGCTCGCGATCATTTGTGCGCTCGTGCTTGCCGCGCCGGGAATCGGCGCGGCTCAAACCAAGCCGCTCAAGCATATTTACATCGGAGTCTCGTCGGTCAGCATGGCGAACATCATCATCTACGTGACCAAAGAGGCCAAGCTGTTCGAGAAATACGGCCTTGACGCCGATCCTGTCGCGATGCGCGGCTCGGGCGAATCCTCGAAGGCGATGATCGGCGGCAGCATCCAAATGTCGCCGATCGCGACGCCGACCGTTATCAATGCGGGCCTGTCGGGCGCAGATTTGGTGATCCTCGCGCATACGCTGCCGGGCGTGGTCCACGCGCTGATGGTGAAGCCCGAGATCAAACGCGTCGAGGATCTCAAGGGCAAGAAGATCGGCGTGACGACCTTCGGCTCTCTCACCGATTTCCTCGTGCGCTATATTTTACGCAAGAAGGGGCTCAACCCGGACCGCGACGTCGCGTTGATCCAGATCGGCGGCGATCCGGAGCGAATTGCGGCGCTCAAGCAGGGCGCGATCGAGGCGGCGTCGCTTTCGTTTCCCGGTTACGGCATCGCGCAGAAGATGGGCTTTCCGATGCTCTGGGACTCGGCGAAAGAGATCAATTATCCGTGGATAGAGATCACCACGCGCCGGTCGATCGTACAGAAAGACCGCGACATGGTGCTGAGCTACGTGAAGGCCCACCTGGAAGGCACCGCGCTTTTCAAGCGCGACAAGGAGTTCGGCAAGAAAGTTATCCGCAAGACGCTGCGCGTGACCGACGAGGAGCTGGTGAACGATTCCTACGATCTTTTCGCCGGCGCCTATCTTAGAACACCGTATCCGAACGTTGCGGGAATGAAAGTCAGCTTCGAATACGTCGCAACGACGCGTCCTGAAGTCTGGAATCACAAGCCGGAGGAGTTCGTCGACGCCAGCATCGTCGAAGAGCTCGACAAGAGCGGCTTCATCAAGAAGCTCTACCAATAGATTTGAAGATAGCTGCGGCTGCCTGTGAGCAATGCGGCCGCGCGCCGCTTAAGCGGCTTTAGCCGCCAACACGCCGTCGAGTTTTGTTTTCAACTGGTCGCAGTCGCGGATAGGATGAGCGATCAGATCGCAGCAGCCAGCCGTCAAAGCCTGGCGCCACTGCTCACGTGAATAAAAGGTCGTGACGCCAATCACGGGCGTTTTCTTGCCCCAATCGGTTTTATGGAGCGCGCGCGTCGCTTCGTAACCGTCCATAATCGGCATTCTAAGATCCATAAAAATTAGGTCCGGCCGGACGACCCATCCGATATCCAATGCCTCCAGTCCATTGGAGGCGACAGCGATGTTGAAGCTGCCCACGTCCCACAGTCTGAAGCGAAGAATCTCGCGGCTGTCCGGATTGTCGTCGACGAGGAGAATCGTGGTGGCGATTTCCTTGCTCATAGCTACACTCTATGCCGCGCCACAGCGCTCGCGCGCTGCGGTTCGTGGGGAATGCTGAGGATAACGTGCGTGCCGGCGTTCTCGCCGCTTTTGATCTGCAGGCTGCCGCCGAGGAAATCGGTCAGTCGGCGCGCGACCGTAAGTCCGAGGCCGAGGCCGGAGAACTGCCGGCGAATGGAGCTGTCCATCTGTTGGAACGGCTCGTAGAGCCGCTCGATGTGCTGCTCGGGCATGCCGAGGCCGCTGTCGATAATATCGAACTGCACGCGCCTCTCCGCGCTGATCTCCTGCAGCTTCACTATGATGTCGCCCCCAGACGGCGTGAACTTGATCGCGTTGTGCAGCAGATTTTGCACGACCCGCCCCGTTTTGGCGGCATCCCCGATGCCGGGCAGCTGCGCGGGGGCGTCGACTTTGACTGCGATCTGCTTATCTTTTATCAGCGCTGCGTAGCGATTGACGCACGCGTCGAGCAACTCGCGGACGTCGAACGGCTCGGATGCGAGGGCGACCTCGCCCGCGTTGAGCGAGCTCAAGAACAGCACATTGTCAACGAGCTCCAACAGCTCGCCCGAGTTCTTGTAAACACGCTCGAGAATCTTCTGCTGCTGATCGGTGAGCTGGCCGAGCAGTTGGTCGAGGAGGATCGAAACGAAGCCGATGACGACGCTCAGCGGCGTACGCAGCTCGTGCGAGATATTGGCGAGAAACTCCGACTTGACGTTCTTGAGCTCCATCTTCGCCTGCCGGCGCTGCAGTGCGCGGCGAATCAGCGTGAGAATGTGATTGACGTCGAACGGTTTGGAGATGTAGTCGAACGCGCCGAGTCGCAGTCCTTCGACCGCGGTATCCATCGAGCCGTAGCCGGTGATGATGATCGCTTCGATGTCGGGGTCGCGCTGCTTGATTTTCTCCAGTACCTTCGTGCCGGACATTCCCGGCATTTTGAGATCCAGCGTCACGAGGTCGACCGGAACCTGATCGAGCATCGCGATCGCCTCGGTGGGCTTCTCAACGGCGTAGACGTTGTAATACGGCTTGAGAATGACTTTGAGGGATTCCCGCGGGCCGATTTCATCGTCGACTACGAGGATATTGGGGCGTTCTTCCATAGCGCTCTATACTGGAGCAAGCGATATGCCATGGAGGAATAAAAGCGGGTATTTGGCGGCGACTAATGAGGTCCGATAAACTATTGAAATACAAAGGAAAGATAATGGCCGAAATTGTGCGCTAGAACGTACTAAGCGAGCACTACTGCGCAGCGATGATCAAGGGACAACAAACTTGGCTCTAACTGGACAACTTTGCGCAATCTTCTTCGACGGCGCCGCTTTCGGCGATCTGGAGTTTCTCCATGCGGTAGCGCAAGACCCGGCGGCTCGTGCCCAATAAGGCAGCGGCTTTAGTTTGATTGAAGCCGGTTTTCTTCAGCGCCTTTAAAATAATCGCGCGCTCGAACTCGTCGACCGCCTCGCCGAGCGGCCGCGACCCTTCTAGGACCTCGTCCTTCAGCGAGCCGCCTGGGACCGGCTGGACCGAGCGCATCTCGATCGGAAGGTCCCCCAAAGCGACGGCGTCGCCTGCAGTCAATATGGTCAGCCGCTCGATCAAGTTTTCCAGCTCACGGACGTTCCCCGGCCACGAATAGGACACGAGGCGGTCCACCACATCGGCGCTCATCTTCTTCGGCGCAACGCCGTTCTCGCGCGCCTTTAGCTTCAAGAAATGATCGACCAGCAGAGCAATATCGTCGCGTCGCTCCCGCAGCGTCGGCAGGCAAAGCGAAACGACATTGAGACGATAAAAAAGATCGGCGCGGAAGCCGCCATCGCGCGAAAGCTTCTCGAGCTCGCGGTTGCTCGCGGCGATGATACGCACATCGACCTTGCTCTCTTCGTTGCCGCCGAGGCGGATGAACGTCTCGGTTTCGATCGCGCGCAGCAGTTTCGCCTGTGTGCCGAGATTGAGCTCGCCGATCTCGTCGAGAAACAGTGTCCCGCCGTTGGCGGACTCGAAGTGCCCGATCTTCCTCTGGTAGGCGTTCGTAAACGCGCCTTTCTCATAACCGAACAGCTCGCTCTCGATCAGGCTGTCCGGCAGAGCGGCGCAATTGACCACCACGAAGGCTTTATTGCGACGGTCGCTGTTGTAGTGGATCGCGCGCGCGATCAGCTCCTTCCCCGTCCCGCTCTCGCCGGTGATGAGAACGGTGCTTTTGCGCTTTGCGACGAGACTCACGGTCTTGTAAATCTCCATCATCGGCTTGGAGTTGCCGATGATGTTCTCGATGCCATACCTGCGCCCGACTTCTTCCTGGAGACGCTCCAGCTCGCGCGCAAGCTGCGCTTTCTCCAGAGCGCGCTCGATGCGCAGTCTGAGCTCGTCGACGTCGAACGGCTTCGTCACGTAGTCGAAAGCACCGGTCTCCTTGGCGGTGAATGCGGTGCGCGCGGTGTTAAGGGCGGTCAGCATGACGACTTGTCCGTCCGGGTGAATCTCCTTGATCTTTCGCAGCGTCTCGAGTCCGTCGGAGCCCGGCATCATAATGTCGAGCAGGATGACGTCCGGCATCTCCTCTTTCACCTTCTGGAGTGCCTCTTCGCCGGAGCGCGCCTCGTGGAGCCGCAGGGACTTGTTGAAGATCAGACGGATCGACTCCCTTACGCCGATCTCGTCATCGACGACTAAAAGCGACGGTTGGCTCATGGCTTCAGTTCGTACCCCCTTGCGTGTTCAATCGGAAGTTGTGCAGAGACCAGCGATTTTTGACCGTCGAAATGTTTGATCGTCACCGCTCCGCCGTTCCGCTCGAGCAAAATGTTCGCGAGCAGCACGCGGAGCGGCAGCGCCTCTTCGCCCTGCGCCGGCGCCGCGGCGCCGACATATTCGGCGAGTGCGCCGACGCCCGGCGCTTCGCGCGCGTAGCGAATGCTGACGCCGCCGCGCTCGTCGATATCCACCTGGATCTCGCTCTTGGCTTTCACCTGGCCGACGACCGCCGCCAGGATATTCTTGAAGGCGAAGATAAACTGTGCCCTGTCGACGAAAGCGGCGACAGCCTCGCTCCGCTGTCCCCACTGGAGCGCCGACTCGCGCTTTATCAGCTCCGAGAGCAGCTCCTCCTCCACGCGCCTGAGCTGCTCGTAGAGCAACACCTTTTCCTTTTCCGGCGCGCCGAAGTGGGAGAAGGCGATCAGGGACTCGAGCAGATCGTCCATGCGCTGGATATCGCCGTTGACGGTTTGCTGAAAGCGCACGCGGAATGCCGGATCGTCGAAACGATCGCCGAGAAGCTGCGAGAAGGTTTTTACGGTAACCATCGGGTTTTTAAGCTCGTGCGCCAGCTCGCCGATCAAAATCTTTAGCTCTTGCGCATGGCCGTTGTTGAGCACCGAAACTTCCTTCGACTTATTGATTGGCGCCGAGCGAGGCTGCACTAAAAAGGCATCCGCTTCCGGTCTCGCAGGATGCACCGCCGGAGCCTCCGCGGCCTGCGGCGGCGCTTCGGCGGGAGCCGGAGCGGCGGCGACGGGCCGCGCCGGCTCATGCGCGGCGCGCTCCAACGGCTGCGCCGGCCGGTCGCCGAGCGCGAGGTCGGGCGCGTCGATTAACTCCTTTGCGTGAGCGGCGAGTGTCCGCGCGATCACGCTCTCCATTTCGTCGAGGTTGCCGAACCAGAGATAATTCCGGAGCCGCTCCAGCGCAGCTGCGGAGAATCGCGGCATTTTTATCCCGAGCCGCTGGGAGCATTCCTCGGCCAGTCGCTCGGCGATCACCGGGATGTCCGCCGGACGGGCGCGCAGCGGCGGCATGGACATGACGAGAGTCGCGAGCCGATAATAGAGCGCGTCGAGAAAATCGCCCCGGTATACCTTTTCCAGAAGATCGCCGCGGGCATTGGCGATTAGCTTGAGATCCCGCCCGCGCGTCTCTTCGGCAAGCAGGAAGTCCAATAGAGCCGACTGCGCGGCGAGGTCCATCGCATCGACGTCGCGAATATAGACCGTCGGCGGCGCGTCGGCTTGCCCGGGCGGCAGCGCCGCCACGCGCGCCGGCAGCTGCGCCGCTTCCGCCGCATGAACCGCGAGCCAGGCGCCGGATAGATTGGCCAGCGCATGAATCGCGCGCGCGACCGCTTCCTGGCCGCAGCCCGGTTCGGCCGAAATCAGGACCGGAAACGGCGTCTCGGCGAATTTCCGCGCCTGGCGCGCTACCTCTTCGGTCGCAAACGGCGGCTCAAGATAGCGCAGCGCTCGCGGCGCGAGCACCGCCGAAGCCTCGCGCTCGGCCGGCTTTCGGCTGGACAAGAGCGCGTCGACCTTTTCTCTCAGCCCGTACGGATTGAACGGTTTGACGAGATAATCGACGCCGGTCCGCTTCGGCGCCGCCGCGGCGATGTACGGCGAGCTGACGAGAAAAAGCACCGGGCACGCGGCGTCGCGCGCCATCTCGGAAAGCTCTTCGGGCTTGGCGTCGGCGGAAGAAATGCCGACGATCAGGAGGTCAGTTGCGGACTCGCCAAGGTCTAGGTCTTCGAGAGACGATTTCTGCGCGACGGCAAAATCGCTCCCCAATAGCAAATGAATTGTTTCACGAACCGCCTGCGACTCATCAACGACCAGGATCTGCTTCATGCGCTTGGGGGAGAGGCTTCATGCCCTGCCGTGGGTTGTATCCCACCGGCAGACGGACGAAGAAACTGGTGCCGCGGCCGACCTGGCTCTCGACGACGATATATCCGCCGTGCTCTTTGACGATTTGATGGGAAATCGACAGCCCGAGACCGCTGCCGTCTTTTTTGGTCGTGAAGAAGGGATTGAAAATGTTTTCGATATCCTTTTCCGGAATGCCGACGCCGGTGTCACGAACCTCGATCTGGGCAAACCGCTTCGATCCGTTTTCGCCGAAAAGCCGCGTGCTGACCTCTACGGTTCCGGCGCCTTCGATCGATTGAATCGCGTTTAAAATTAGGTTCATGCATACCTGTTTTATCTGTTCCTTGTCAATGAATATTTTCGGCAGCCCGGTGCCGAGATGGATCTCGATCTTGACGTCTTTGTCCTTTGCCTCGGTATCGAGGATGCGCGCGATCGCGTCGACGATTTCGTTCACGTCCTGCGCCGAGACGTTAGGCGTCGACGGCCGCGCAAAGTTGAGCAGATCGTTGACGAGGCCGCAAATGCGGTCGACTTCCTTGAGCGCGACGGTCTGAAAGACGTTGCGGAACTCCTGATCCTGGTAGCGCTCGGGCAGAAGCTGCGTGAACGTGCGGATCGCGACCAACGGATTGCGAATCTCGTGGGCCAGGCCGGCAGTCAGCATGCCGAGCGAGGAGAGACGGTCGGCGCGCCGGATGATGCTCTGAGAGAGCTTCAAATTCTCGTAGAGGCGCGCGTTCTCGATAGCAATCGCGGCCTGGTTCGCCAGCGTCGACAAGACCTCGATGTCCTCCGGCGAGTACATCTCCCTGCCTTCGCGCAGCGCCAGGTTGAGAATCGCGATCAGCCGCTCCTTGGAATTGAGCGGCAGCGCGATTTCCGACTGCAAGCCGGCCATTTTCCGCGCCGCCTCGAGCGCCGGGCCTTCGTCGCCGGCCAACTCGAGCTCCTCACGGATGAGCGCCTCGTGGCGCTGCATGAGGATCTCGATCAGCGGATCGTCGCGCGCGATCTCGGGCGTGTCTGCCTCTTGCAGGTTCAAGCCGACGCTGCTGCGGAGCTTATACGAGCCGCTGCCCTCGTCGAGGAGAAACAACGACGCCCGCGGTACGCCCAGCGCTTTGACCACGGTCTTCACCAAGTTGTCGCAGACCGCCTCGAGTTCCACCATCGAGAGCATCTCGCGGCTCGAATGCAGCAGCGTCGCGCGATAGTCGTGACGCTTTTTGAAGAGCACGCGCTCGAACGCCTCGTCGGTGCTGAATCGGAACTTCGGAAAGAAAAAGCCGACGAGAATAAACATGAACAGGGAGAAGAGCGAAAAGCGTGGGCTCACCTCGCCGAAAAACAGCGTCTGCGCGAGCAGCAGAAGAACGTAACACGGCGTGAGCAGGATGAGGAGCTGGAAGGCGTAAATGAGGCTCCGCTTGATGACGAGCTCGATATCGAGGAGCCGGTAGCGAACCATCGCGTAAGCGAAGATCGCGGTGTACGCCGATACCAGGATGTTGCCGTACGGCAGAATCGGAATGGCGTACCATAACGGATAGTTCGTGGCGCCGCCGCTCCAGCCGACGATCTCGGCGACGATCAAGAAACGTATCTGATTGCGCTTGAGGCCTTCCGCGCGCCGCAGCTCCCGCAGCAGGATGACGATTCCTAACATCGCAAGACCGACGAGCTGCGCGACGTGGATGTGAAACAGCGGCCCGGGCACGGGCCAGTACGGAAACGGCCCGCGCGCCGCGACGCCCCTGACGATCCAGCTGTCCCAGTTGCCGCAGAAAAGCGCCATCGAAACCACGTAATTGGCCGCGATGAATAGGTGAGAGATTTTCTTGTCCAGCAGCCGCACAAGATGGTGAAACGCCGTCGGTGGTATGAAGATCGCTCCGGCCATGAGGACGCGGCTCCAAAGCAGCGCGTCGGCGGCGTTGTCGCTGATCATCCAGCGGAAATAGCTGTAGCTCCAGACCGTAAGGCAGAAGCAGAAGATCGCGTAGGTCTGATGGCGGATGTCGTGCGGTTTGCGCGAGAAGACGAACAGGCCGAGCAGCGCGGCCGATAGGCCGTTGACCAGTCCTCCGAAGGAGAAGATTTGAACCGGCATTCGGTAACCGTCAGCCCACGACGCCGAACGCGACATTCGCCTGGTTGCCGAACGCGCGGAACGTCTCGATGTCGGTCAGCCCTGCCTCCTTGAGAAGATCGGCCAGCTCTTCCTCGGTGAAAAATCGATAGACGCCCTCGGCCTCCTTCGCCATCACTTTGCCGGCGTTGCTGAGAAGCTTGCGCGCCTCCTCGATCTGGCCCGGCTCCTCGGCAACGCTGATGTAATTGCGATAAACCTGCGACAAATCGGCGAACGGCTTGAGACTCGTGATGACGATGCGACCGTTGGGCTTCAGCAGCCGCGCCATGTCGGCGAGCGTCTGCGGCGCCTCCTGCAGATATGAAACGACGAGATTCATGCAGACTTGATCGAACGATCGAGCCGGGAACGGCAGCGGGCGTTCGAGGTCGGCGACCAAATAGTCGTAATGGGCGGGCGGGCCCCCGTTGGCGAATTCCCTGCTGAAGCCGTCGTGCGTCCGCTGCGCCTGGGCGATGGCCTCGGATACGAAATCGACGCCGACGTACTCGTACGAAGCCGCGGTGCGCATCAGCGACCGCCGCCGGCCGTAAATCGTCTTCATCAGCAGGAACGTGCCGTAATTGCCGATGCCGCATCCGGCGTCGAGCACTCTGTAACCGGGTTTCGGATTCCCCAGGACACGATAAATGAAGTCGAGCAGGTTCCAGTAGTCGTGGACGTTGATAATGAACGAATATTTTTCGAGATAGCTCTTCCAGAACTCGCGCTCGTCGTCCTTTTTGAGGCCGTGGAGCAGACGGTAGCGCTCTTTCTCCTTGCGGATGCGATAGCCGATCTCTTTCAAGTCGGGATCGCCCATCCGCGCCTGCGGCTTTGCCGTCGGCAGATAGCGGAGCGCGCATTCAACGGCGCCCTTGAGCGCCGCCTTCGCGACCGCCGGATTTTCGTACAGCCGGTGCATGCCGTCCTGGAGCACGCGCAGATCCTTGCGCCGCGTCGGCAGCGCGGAGACGACCTCCTCGACGTCGTCGAGATCGACCCAGGCGTCGTGTTCGGCCGCGAAGAAGATTCCCGGCGCTTTGATGTTGCGCGCGTCCTCGAGCGTGGTCGCGAGGTCGGCGTAATGCTCATCGATGGCGGCCCGCAGGAAATTATCGGCGTCGACCTGAAAGCCCACCACGTCCATGACGCCGTTGGGCAGGCCCTTCAACGTGCGCCCGAGATGATCTTCCTTGTAGATGGCGAAGAGCGTTTTACGGACGTCGACGATGCTCACCAAGTTTATAAGCAGCGCGATGCGCTCGTCTTCGCGCGCGGCGCGCAGCAGCGCGCGGCACGCGAGGCTGCTGGCGAAGGCGCCGATCGGACGGGCGTCGTAGCGTCGCTCGAGAAAATCGATGGCGGAGAGGATGTCGTCTTTGAGCTTCGGCAGCGTCGTCGTCAGTATTTCGCCGTCGCTCTCGCCGACGTGATCGGAATAATCGAAGCGCAGCGTATGGAAGCCGTTTTTCGCGAGATAGAACGACGGCGCGAGGACGTCGGTTTTCGTTTCGCCGTAGCCCGGCAGGACGATCATCCACGGGCGGTCGAGCGGCGTCGATTGGGCGTAGTCGTGAAAGCCGACGATGCGCCGGCCGCGCCGGTTCTCGTAGGTGACTAGCTCGCTCAGGACCGGCAGGCGTTCGGCCGCAATCGGCGGCCGCGGTTCGGTCGCGTTCGGCAGGGACGGTCTCTGTAAGCTCTTGCTCATTGTGGCAAATTGGCTAGTCGGCTTTTTTCTCCACGCGCGCGTGGACGTTGGAGTTGCGCATGAGCCACGCGTCGACCAGCGCTTTTCGGAACCGCCATTGGCTGCCGACGCGGAAGGCGAGGATCTTCTTCTGCGTCACGAGCCGGTAAATCGTGAATTTGTCGACGCCGAGATAGCGCGCCACCTGCTGGGTCGTAAGTAGTTTTTCTTGCATCCGACCCTCCTATATGGCAATATTTGGCAATATTTTGCCCTGCTATACAGCAGTTGGCTGATACTGTCAAACACCTATTTGGAGGGCGGATGGGGGTACGGAAGTGGTACGGAAGTGTCTGGCTGTGCGTGGGTGTGCTCTTATATGCCTCGCCCGTCTTCGCCGGCGGCTACTACATTCCACATCAGACGGCCCGCGGCGTCGGCATGTCCAATGCCCTCACCGCCGGGGTCGACGACCCATCGGCGGTTTATTACAACCCCTCCGCGCTGAGCGAGATCGACGGCAACCGGCTGCTGCTCTCCGGTACATACATCAATGTTGTCAGCAGCGTGGAGAACAGCGGGCACAAAGATGTCAACGGCGGGCGCGATAATTTCGCAGGCAGCTTCTTCGGCAACTACCACGTTCCCGGCACGGACCTGCATCTCGGCCTCGGCGTCTATTCGCCGTTCGGCCTTGCGACTTCGTATCACGCGGGGTTTACGCGCTTCGCAGCGCGCGACGCCGAGCTCAAGACCTATTATTTGACGCCGGCGTTGGCCTGGAGCCCGTCGCAGTACTTTTCGGTCGGCGCGGGTGCGAGCTATATCCATGCCACAGGGCTGTTCTCGCGCACGCTATGTTTCGATCCGGTACTCGGCTGCACAAATCGCGCGCTCGTCGCCGCGGAAGAGCGCATCCGCCTCCATGATGACGACGACACCTACAGCTACAATATCGGCCTGCTCGTGAAGCCGACCGATCGGCTAAAGATCGGCTTCAGCTATCGCGCCACGGCCGACCTTCACTTCGACCGCGCGCGCGCCAAGCTCAAGGGCGATTTCGGTCCGGCGCATACGATCGGCGACGTGCGCCCGATTCCGCTGCCGGCGATCATCAACGTCGGATTGTTCTATAAGATCACGCCGGACTGGGGCGCAGAGATTGTCTACGAGCGCCAGAACTGGAGTCGCTTCCGGGACCTGAGCGTCAATTTCCCCAACCCGCCCTTCGGCATTCCATCGCTCAGACTGCCGCGGAAGTGGAACGATACGAACACGGTCAGGATGGGAAGCTACTACCGCTTAGACAAACATTGGGAGCTGCGCGGCGGCATCGGACTCGAGCAGGGCCCGATACCGGACAAGACGCTCAACCCGTCGATCCCCGGCGGCGATGTTCTCACGCTCAACGGCGGCGTCGGCTACGACTGGGAGCACTTTTCGCTCGGTTTTGGCTATCAGGCGATCTTCTACAAAACGCGCAACGTTAAAAATAAAGAGCTCGAAGGAGCTGTGCCGCCGGGCCTCCCGTTCGCCGGCGCGCCGGGAAAAGACAAATATAAAACTTTCAATAATTTTCTGACGGTCTCGGCAGGCTATCGCTTCTAGCTTTATTTCTTCTGCCCTTTTTCGATCTTCGCCCACGGGTCCCTCAGCGTGACGGTGCGGTTGAAAACGAGCATCTTATCCGACGAATCGCGATCAACGGTAAAATACCCCATGCGCTCGAACTGATAGCGCGTGCCGGGCGCGGCGTCGGCGAGCAGTCGCTCGACGCGGCAGGATGAAAGCGTCTCGAGCGAATTCGGATTAATATTTTTCGTCCAGTCCTCCCCTTCCGCAATGTCTTCGGGACTTTCCGCAGCAAAGAGATGATCGTAGAGGCGTGCCTCGGCTTCGAGCGCGTGCGCCGCAGAAACCCAGTGGAGCGTCGCCTTTACTTTCCGCCCGCTCTGCGCCGAGCCGCTCTTCGTCTGCGGATCGTACGTGCAGCGGAGCTCGACGACTTCGCCGGTGTTGGGGTCTTTCACGACCTCTTCGCACTTGATGATGTACGCGTAACGCAGCCGCACTTCTTTTCCCGGCGACAACCGAAAGAATCCCTTCGGCGGCTCCTCGCGGAAATCGTCGCGCTCGATGTAGAGCACGCGCGAGAACGGCACGTTGCGCGTGCCCATCGACGGATCCTCGGGATTATTCACGGCGTCGAGCTGTTCCACGCGATCCTCGGGATAATTTGTCAGCACGACTTTCAGCGGGCGCAGCACTGCCATGACGCGCGGCGCGCGGCGGTTCAAGTCCTCGCGCACCGCGTGCTCCAGCATCGCGATATCGACGGTGCTGTTGCGCTTCGCGACTCCGATGCGCTCGCAGAAAGCGCGGATCGCCTCGGGCGGGTAGCCGCGGCGGCGGATGCCGGCGAGCGTCGGCATGCGCGGATCGTCCCAGCCTGCGACGTGCTTGTGCTGCACGAGCTGAAGCAGCTTGCGCTTGCTCAAGACCGTATGCGTCAGGTTCAGCCGCGCGAACTCGATCTGCTGCGGATGATGAATCTCCAGTTGTTCGATGAACCAGTCATAGAGCGGCCGGTGGTCCTCGAACTCGAGCGTGCAGAGCGAATGCGTGATGCCTTCGATCGAATCCGACTGCCCGTGGGCGAAATCGTAGGTCGGATAGATGCACCACTTATCGCCGGTGCGGTGATGGGCCGTGCGCAGGATGCGATACATGACCGGGTCGCGCATGTTGAGGTTGGCCGACGCCATGTCGATCTTCGCGCGCAGCGTGTGCGAGCCGTCGGGAAATTCGCCGGCGCGCATGCGGTGGAATAGATCGAGATTCTCCGCGACCGAGCGGTCGCGAAACGGGCTGTTTCGCCCCGGCTCGGTGAGCGTGCCGCGGTATTCGCGGATCTGGTCGGCGCTAAGGTCATCGACGTAAGCCTTGCCTTTGTCGATAAGCTTCTCAGCGAATTCGTACAGTCGGTCGAAATAATCCGATGCGTAGAACTCGCGGTCGCCCCAGTCGAACCCCAGCCAGCGCACGTCGGAGCGTATCGAGTCGACGTATTCGACCTCTTCCTTGCTGGGGTTCGTGTCGTCGAAGCGCAGGTTGGTAAGCCCGCCGAACTCGGCGGCGATGCCGAAGTTGAGACAGATCGACTTGGCGTGGCCGATATGCAGATAACCGTTCGGCTCCGGCGGAAAGCGCGTGTGCACGCGTCCGCCGTTTTTATTCCGCTCGCGGTCTTCCACCACGATGTTGCGGATAAAATGCGACGGCGCGGAATCGACTTCGTTGGTCGCGATCGACATGGAACGAGAACCTACTCTGTTCGTGAATTAGCTTTTTATCCTAGCATAAAGGCGCAGGCATTCCGAATCCGCGGACGTTTTTCAGCCGCGCGATTCCGTGTTAGCTTAACTGGATGGCCACCGTACGCACCCGCTTCGCTCCGAGTCCGACCGGCTACCTCCACATCGGCGGCGCCCGCACCGCACTCTTTAACCTGCTTTTCGCTCGCCACAATGCCGGCAGCTTCATCCTTCGCATCGAGGACACCGACCGCGAGCGCTCGACGCCCGAAGCGATCGAGGCGATCACCGATTCGCTTAAATGGCTCGATCTCGCGTGGGACGAAGGTCCGTTTTTCCAGACCCAGCGCTTCGATCTCTATAAGGAAAAAGTCCGCGAGCTTTTGGCTGCCGGTAGAGCCTACCCGTGCACCTGCACGGCCGAGGAGCTCGAGAAAAAGCGCCAAGCCGCGCTTAAAGAAAAAAGAAAGCCGATGTACGACGGCGCATGCCGTCCGCCGGAAGGTGTCGTCCCGGCGCTGCCGCAAGATAAGCCGTATACAATCCGCTTCCGCGGCCCGCGCGAAGGCGCCACGGTCGTCGACGATCTCGTGAAAGGACGCGTGACTTTCGAGAACCGCGAGCTCGACGATCTTATCATCGCACGCTCGGACGGCACCCCGACGTATAATTTCTGCGTCGTCGTCGACGACGTCGACATGGGCATCACCCACGTCATCCGCGGCGACGATCATCTGGCGAACACACCGCGGCAGATCCTTTTATATCAAGCGCTCGGCCGCACTCCGCCGGCCTTCGCGCACGTGCCGCTGATTCTCGGCCTCGACAAGGCGCGCCTCAGCAAGCGCCACGGCGCGACGTCGGTGACGGCTTATCGCGACATGGGCTATTTCCCCGAGGCGCTCAGCAACTACCTCGTCCGGCTCGGCTGGTCGCATGGCGACCAGGAGGTATTCTCGCGCGCAGAGCTGACCGAGAAGTTCTCGCTTGAAAATGTCGGCAAGTCGGCCGGCATTTTCAATCCGGAAAAGCTTCTCTGGCTGAACTCGCATTATTTGAAGAGCCGGCCGCTGTCGCAGCTCGCCGACGACGTGGCGCCGTATATCGAAGCCAAAGGATATGTCGTGCCGCCGGACAAAAAATGGCGCGAGCGAATGGCGGCGACGCTTCAGGAGCGCGCCAAGACGCTCGTCGAGCTCGTAGAGCTGGCGCATTTTTATCTTTCGGACGACATTAAATACGATGACAAGGCGACGAAGAAATTCCTGACGCCCGAGGTTCGACCGCCGCTCGAAGAGCTGATTCAGAAGCTGGAAGCGATCGATTTTGACGAGAAAAACATTGAAGCGGCATTCAACGAGGTTTTGCAGCGCCACAATCTACAGCTCGGCAAGCTCGCCCAGCCGGTGCGCGTCGCGCTCACCGGCACGACGGTGAGCCCCGGCATCTACGAGGTGCTCGCCGTCCTCGGAAAAGAGCGGTCGCTCAATCGCCTACGAGCTGCGCTGGGAAAGATTTCCGGATAGTTGTCATGTCCACGTCCTTTCGCGTCGCGACGCTCAACCTGGAGCAAGACCATAAATGCTGGGATTTGCGCCGCGACCTGATCGTCGCTCAGACGGCCGAAGTCAAACCCGATTTCTTCGCGCTGAATGAGATCCATGTACCTAGCCAAACCGGCCGCTGGCTCAGGCGCGCGCTCGCCGAGCTCAATGGACAGCGATTCAGCCTCGTGCAGCAACCGAAAGCTGGCGAAGACGGCAGAGAGCAGGCGGAAGGTCTGCTGACCCGCCATTCGATTATCGAGGTCGACAGTTTGGATTACCGCTCGCACGATTGTGTCGCGCTCGTCGCCCGCTTCGAGATCGGCGGGCGGCTCCTCGATATCTACGTCACTCATCTGATCGCAGCGCGCGTGGACGAGTCCGCGCGCGAATTTCAAGCCGAACAGCTTATCGCCTGGACCAAAACGCGGACCGACGCCGATTTTTCCATCGTCTGCGGCGACTTCAACGCGCTGCCCGACGCGCCATCGATCCGCCTGATGCGGTCGGCCTTTCGCCCGACGCAGAGCGAGCCGACGGCGTTCACGCCCTTGCAGGAGCCCGGCGCCAAGCCCACCCATTCGGAATGGCCGCGCTTCGACCGCTGCATCGATTACATCTGGCTGAACGAAGGTATCGGCGTAAAGGCATCGGGCCTTTGCTTCGACAAGCCGGCAGCCAATAATCCTCTACTATGGCCGTCCGACCACGTCGGCGTCTGGGCGGATCTAGAGCTGAATTAGAGCAATCGGTTCTTAGACTATTTGGAATGTTGCGAAAACTTGGTGGACCCAACGGGAATCGAACCCGTGTTACCGACGTGAGAGGCCGGTGTCCTAACCGCTAGACGATGGGTCCATGGCTGAGGAGGTAGGACTCGAACCTACAATCGCCTGATCCAGAGTCAGGTGGCTTACCAATTAGCCGACTCCTCAATTCGAAAGAAATAAATTAGAAGAATCGCCTTGGAGAGTCAAGGCGAGCGCCGAAACGTGAGCAATGCAACCGGATCAAGCCTTACGGCCGTGTTTTAAAAGGTTCACAACCCGGTGCGCTTTCCGGGCGGGCACTCTGGGGAGATTCTTAGAGCCGCACTTGGGGCATTGACTTGCATCGCTCGCCGCGGCGATCGCCATTGCGGGAATCCCCTTTAAAGTGAAGAGCGATCCGCACTTGTAGCAGTGCAGCGTGACGATCCATGTTGAGTTGACCGATGGCATTGGACCGGCAACTCATCCCATAAAGGCAGTTATCTCGTCAAGAAAATTCTCTTGAAGCAACCCCGTTTTAACCCGCTACACCCCACCGCCAGATGGGCGCGATGGGACATCGGGAACGGCTCGCCGCCGCATTGCACGCTTCCCAGCTCAAGACCGCGCACAAGACCGGACCGCCCTGATGCCTGCTTCCGCGAAGGTAATCAATTGCAGCAAAACTTCTTCCGACTGCCAAGCCCTAGCGGTGGTGTATCGTGCGCGAATGTATTTCTGCCGCGTAAGAAACGTCACGATCAAACTGAGCATGAATTCAAAGCGCCAGTGATACTCGGCCTTCGTCATGTCCGGCGCCAGCTTGCGAAATGCCTGGATGAATTCATTTCGGCAAGCGGAGTAATGTTTATCGATCATCGAGTAAACCGGATCGGGTTCAGTTTGCCCGCGTCCGAGAAAGAGCGATAACGTCTCGCCGCGCTTTCCCATCCTGTGCACCATCTCAATAGGCGGTCCGTAAAAAGAACGGAGCACGTCAGCTAGGGTGACATTGGGATTTTTCATTGCGACGTTGAGTCGTTGCAGCTGAAGTGCAACCACCGGCTGTGCGAACCGCTGAGTCACGGCATTGTACAGCTCTTCTTTAGTGCCGAAATGATAGTTGATGGCCGCGATGTTCACCCCGGCATCTTTCATGATGGCGCGCAGGGAAGTCGCTTCGTAGCCGTACCGCGCAAAGTGATGCTCGGCGACATCCAATATGGCGTTCCGAGTTTTTTGCGTTGCCATTTGACAATTATATCAGCACGGGTTAATTTTTCAATCACCTGATAGAAAAAGGAGGAACGACCGTGAGCAAGACAATGATGACACTGGATGCAGGGCGCATCGTGAGCGAGGCCGAATCAGAAGTCGCGGCGCGATACAAACTTAACGACATTTTCTGTCAAGCGTGGCTCAGCCATGCTATTACCGCGGCGACGCGTCATGGCATCCCCGATATTGTCGGCAACAAGCCCCTCAGCGCGGACGAGATCGCTCGCGCGAAAAATTTGGACGCCAGCGCCGTATACCGCGTGATGCGCGCCTTGGCTGCCAACGGCATTTTCACCGAAGTTGAAGGCCGTGTATTTCATCATTCCGAAGCGTCGAGATTGCTGCGCAGCGATCATCCAAATAGCTGGTCCGGCATGGCGAAGATGTGGAACCATCCATCTTGCTTGCAGAGCTGGATGCATTTTGCGGACTGTCTGACAGATGGACGAAGCGGCGTTGAACATGCGTTCGGTAAAACTTTATACGAGCATCTAGGCGAAGATCCTGCCGCCACGCAGGCCTTTAGCGATGCCATGATCAGCAACTCGCAGCATGTGTCGAAAGCACTCGCGCGGGAATTTCCTTTTGAAAACTACAAAGCAGTAATTGATTTGGCCGGCGGGGTTGGGACTCTGATTGTTGCGATCTTAGCTGCCCAGCCTCATTTGCGGGGAGCGATTTACGAGATCGCCGATTTGCGCGATGCGGCGACTGAATACGTCCAAAAGGCCGGCCTAACTGATCGAGCCGAAATCGTCGTTGGAACTTTTATAGAGTCGGTTCCCGAAAACTATGATCTCTACTTGGTCAAGAACTCGTTGTGGAATTGGGGCGACGATAACTGCTCGAAAATTTTGAGGAATGTACGCACAGCGATCGGCTCGAACATAGACGGTCGCTTTGTGATCATTGAATACGTCATTGATGACGAAAACGCCAGTTGGAATACGCTGTATGACTTGCAGATTCTCAATCTGCCGGGCGGACGCGCACGAACGCTAAATGAATATTCCGGCTTGCTCCTTGATGCCGGCTTCGAAATCGAGCGAGTCCAACACGTTGAGGATCAGACGCTCGTTATCGCGAAGCCGATTTAGGGCGTGAGGTGTTCGCCACCCGGTATTATCCCCTAAACCCCACCGTCAGATGCGCGCGATGCGACGTCGGGAACGGCTCGCCCTCGCACTGGAGCGTGACGATGTAGGTTCCTGCCGCGGGGATCGCCTCCGGCGGGATCGTCGCCTTGAGCTCGTTTTTCGAGACGAAGCTTGTCGGCACCGGCGTCCCGTTAAGCATGACGCGGTGAAACGGCCACATGCCGCCCTCGCCGCACACGCGGAGCGTCGTCGGGCCGCTGCCCTCGATTAGAAAGAGCGGCGAGATTTCCAAATCGAGCGGCAGACTCTGATACGAGTAGAACGACGGAATCGGGTTCTTGTACTTGTGGAACGCGTGGTCGACGACCTTGCCGTCGATCACGACCAGCTTCACGTTTTGCGTCGCCCAGATGTCCTTCAGCGGGTCGCCTTCCACGGCGATCAGGTCGGCCACCTTCCCCGCCTCGACGCTGCCGTAATCTTTGTCCCTCTTGAATGTTTTCGCAACGTTCAGCGTCGCCGCCTGTATCGCCGTTATCGGCGGCACGCCCGCTTCCACGTCCATCGCGAGCGCCTGATGCATTAGTAATGCCGCCATGCCGCGCGGCGGGTCGGAGCCTTCCTTCAGAATGCCGCCGGCAGCAACGAAGCGGAGGATGTATTCATTCGCTTTGTCGTAGCCGCGTTTCGCCTGATCGCGCTGCTCGGGCGTGTAGCGCTTAAGCAATTTTTCATAGGCATTGTCGGTTACCGTCCGCACGGCGGCGGGAAGATCGGCGTCGCGGTTATTTAAGATTTCGTTCTCGCGCGCGCGAAAGCGCTCGGCGCTGGGCGAGAACGGCCGCAGCCATTTCGCGATCGTCGGTGTGAACGCGACTTGATTGTCGACCATCGCGCCGATCACTTCGTCGTAGTTTTCCGTCTGGTAATAGGCGCCGGCGAGCTCTTGATCGATCACGCCGCCGAGGCGGTCCTCGGCGAGCTTGCGCCGCGCGGGCGCGTAGGGAATCGAGCTGTAGCCGACCGACCAGATGTGCTCGATCGCGTCGACGCCGGCCTTCGACGAGCCGACGGCGTCCCAGCTATGCGCGGCCACCGGCATGCCGAGTCGGTGCGCCTCGTCGCACGCGACCTTCAAGAGATCCATCGACAGAAACTCGTTGACCTTTAGAATCTCGCAGCCGAATTCTTTCTTGCGCTGGATCGCGCGGCGGACCTCGTCGGCGTTCGTTACGATGATGTTGTCGCGGAACGTTCGCGAGCCGAACGCGTCGTGGCCGGTGCCGACGCCGCCGATCGCGCGGCCGGTCATCCAGATGCGCGGGCCGCGGATCTTGCCCAGCGCGGTGCCCTCTTTCTGCGCGCGCGTCCACGGGCCGTCCTGGTACAGCTCGATCGAGGCGCACGTCGTAATGCCGAGATGGAGATATAACTCGCCGTGGAAGTCTTCGAGATGGCCGTGGCCGTCGATGAAGCCCGGCAGGATCGTCTTTCCTTTGGCGTCGATGACTTCGGCGCCGGCGGGAGCGGCGGAGCCGCTGCCGATCGAATGAAACCTTCCGTTGCGAATAACGATGACGGCGTCGTCGACCGGCGCGCGTCCCGTGCCATCGATCAACCTGCCGCCTTTGATGACGAGAGCATTGTCGGCCATGTTTATTCCTCGTGAGGTTTTCCCGCTTTGCCTCACCAAAGTCAATGCGCTTGACGCTCGAATGAAAATTCGACTAGGCTTTCGTCGTGAGGTCGGTAGGAATTCTTTCGCTCGCGGTGCTCGCATTGCTGACCGGATTCAATTCTGCGCAGGCGCAGAGTTCCGACCTCGCCGCTCAGGCGAAAAAGGAAGGCGCGCTCTCCTGGTACACGACGCTTTCCGTGCCCGAGGCGAAGGAATTCGCCGCCGCGTTCGAAAAACAGTATCCGCCCATTCACATTGAGATCTTTCGCTCCGGCGCCGGCGCGATCGCCAATCGCATCGTCAGCGAGTACGCGGCGAAGACCTATCGCTTCGACGTCGTCCAGGGCATTTCCAGCCGCGGCGTGATCCCGGCGTTTCGGCGCCGCGGCATCATCGCGGCGTATCCATCTCCGGAATACAAATTCGTCGCCAACGACTTGAAAGACAAGGACGGCTACTGGAGCGCGATGTACGTGAACACGATCGTGCTCGCGTACAACACGCGGATGGTGAAGCCGGCCGAGGCGCCCAAGACCTATGACGACCTGCTCCAGCCGCGCTGGAAGGGAAAGAAGATTTCCAACGACACGGAGAACTTCGCGTGGTTCGACGGTCTAATCAAATATTGGGGGCGCGAGAAGGCCCTGGTGTATTTCCGCAAGCTCGCCGCGCAGGATCAGGTCTTCCAGCGCGGCAGCCGCGGGCGCATCCAGCTCGTGATGGCGGGAGAGTTCCCGCTGACCATCGCCTACGGCCCGCACGTGCAAGGCTACACGAGCAAGGCCGCGCCGATCGATTGGGTCGCGCTCGAACCCGTCGTCTTCATTTTCGACAGTGTCAGCATGGCGGGAAAGCCGGCGCATCCGGCGGCGGCAAAACTGTTCATCGATTTTCTTTTCTCCAAAGCTTCGCAGACCAAGTTGCGGGAGATGAACCGCATCCCGTCGCGCGTCGACGTCGAGCCCGACCCGCCGCGGCTTTTCCGCGGCTTCGCGCGCGTCGGCCAGGACGTCGAGGACGAGAACCTGTCGCAGTCGATCGACCTCTATCGCGAGATCTTCGCTCTGCCGGCCGGAGGATGAGTGTGGCGCGCGCGTTTTACATCGCCGTCGCGTTGTGTTTTGCCGCGGCGTCCACATGCTACGCCGCATCGAGCATCGTCGTCGCCTACAGCTCGATCAATCCCAACTCGGCGTTTTTAGAAATCGCGCGGGTTCACGGATTGTATCGCAAAAACGGCCTCGACGCTGAGGTCGTGCTCGTGCGCAGCAGCGCGACGGCGACCGCCGGTCTCGCCGCCGGCAACATCCATTTCGGCTACATCGGCGGCTCGGCGGTGATCAACGCGGCCGCCGAGGGCGTGGCGCTGAAGCTCGTCGCCTCCTACGACGCCGAGCTCAACTACGACATCGTCGCGCGGCCGGAGATCAAAAACGTCGAAGCGCTGAAGGGCAAGAAATTCGGCGTCGGCTCGCTCGGCGGAACCCCGTGGATGGCCGCCAAGCTCGCCTTCGAATACCTCGGCCTCGACGAGAGGCGCGACCGCATCCAGGTGATCGCGATGGCGAACCAGACGAGCCGCTTCAACGCCCTCGAGCAGGGGGCGGTCGATGCGGCGATCCTCCAGGGCAACTACAGCCGCGCGCTCCAGGCGAAAGGCTTCAGCGTGATCGTCGATCTCGCGCGCGCGAAGCTGCCGTTTCTCGGCGCCGGCGTGGTTGTATCGGCGCGATTTTTGCGCGAGAACCAACCGATGGTCGAGAGCCTGCTGAAGGCGCTGCTGGAATGCCAGAGCTTCATCAACGCGCCAGAGAACAAGCCGGCGGTCGTGAGACTGCTCGGATCGTATCTGAGGGAATCGAATCCGCCGGCGCTGGAAGAAGGTTATCAGGTCTTGAGCGGCAATCTGCGGCGCAAGCCGTTTCCATCGCTCGCGGGGCTCAACAACATCAAGCGTATTCTCGCGCAGTCCAGTGCAAAAATAGCCGCGGTGAAAACCGAAGAGGTTATCGACGACCGGCTGCTGCGCGGCTACGATCGCGCCGGCAGCTTAGATCGCGCGCTTGCGGGCGCATTATAATAAGGAGGAGACGTGAAAGCGGCCAAACTCGTTCACATCGCCGTGCGCTCGGCGAACCCGCGCGCGCTCGCGGACTTCTACAAGCGCGCGTTCGGCCTGCGCGAGGTGCTCAGCAACCGCAAGGCGGTCGATCTATGGGACGGCTATCTTTTTCTCGCGCTCAATCCGCCGACGGCGAATGGGCCGATGGGATTAAACCATTTTGGCTTTCTCGTCGACGACGTGGATGCACTGCGGCCGGTGCTGGAGCGCGCCGGCGCTTCCAAAGTCGACGCGCGGCCGGACGGCCGATCGTTCACCGACTGGCGCGTGCACGACCCGGAGGGCAACCCGATCGATCTCTCCGCGCGCGGCTACGACACGATCCCGGCGGAGCGGCTGGAGAAGCCGATCAATGATAGTGCGATGAACGAAGTGCGCCGCCTCGTCATCCGCACGGAGAATCCATCGCGGTTGGCGGAATTTTACACCGCGGTCTTCGGCCTCGCGGCGAAAGATTGTGCGCGCGGAGTCGTCCTGACCGACGGCGTCATGCAACTCGTGCTGCTCAACCGCGGCGGCGACATCGGATTGTACGGCTACGGTCTCGCCGCGCACGGCGACACCGCACAGCGATTAAAAGACCTCGACGGCGCCGTCGGGTGGGAGCCCGATTGGCTCGACCCGGGCAGGCGGCAGATGCTGCTGCGCGATCCGGAAAATAATCTTGTCGCGCTGTTCGGCGCGGAGTAATTCTCAGTTCGCGCGCAAATCCGGCAGCGGCGTCTTCGCCGCCTGCTCGGCGTAATCGTCCGCGACTCTCTGCGGCAGCAAACCTTCCTTGACGAGCTTCCCCGCCGCCGCCTTGACGCAGCTCACATAGACGTTGCGGTTGAACGCCTCGCCCTTTTTCAACAGGCCGATGCGCTGCCATGCCTGCGTCAGGTTCTCGCGCTTGTCGCGCCTGCCGTTGCCGTTCATGTCGACGAACTCGCCGCGAGCATCGAGCGGCTCCTGATTGATGCCGTCGAAGCGCGCGAGCGACGTCTCCTGCCCTCCCCGTCTTCCCGGATTAATGCCGAGCGGGAAGACATGATACACGCCGAGCGGGCACGCGACTTCCGGCAGCGCGATGGCGCCGCCGCCCAATTCTTTCAAATCGCTCTTGGTCGCCGTAGGCGCGATGCCCTTGTCAACCCAGGCGTCGAGTCGGTCGATAAACGAATCGTACAATCCTGACAGATCGACATTCTGGGGCACGAGATCGGCACGGTCGACCTGACCGGCGTCGAAATGGCTGACGCCAAGAATTTCGTACATGCGGTGCTCGCCGCCGAGTCCTTTGTCACGCAGCATGGTCGCGTTCAGGCGCTTATTCGGGATGTAATCGCCGGTCTCGCCGAGATAAAGCATATGGCTCACGTCGATCTGCTTCGCGAACGCCTTTCTGTCTTCGTCGGTCGTGAACAGCGTATCCTTGCCGTCAACGACGAGCTTCGGCAGCCACATGCCACCGCCCGCGTCGTCCAAGAGAAAGCCGTCGAATAGACGCTTGCCGTCGTCGCCGCGGTTCGCGCCCGGCATATAGTTGATGAGGCGACCGAGAAACCCGCCGGCCGAATGGCCGTAGAAGTAACTGTGCTTCGGCTTCGATCCTAAATTCTTCACAATCATATTTTGCGCGAGCTGCGTCCACGACGCGATCAACCCCGCATGCGCGCTCACGTTGTTCTTTGCCATGGTGCTGCCGTCGTCGAGCGTGACGGTGATGTCGCCGTTGCTGCGATCGGAGGAGCGCATCGTGTGCGCGACCGCGAAGCCCTTGTCAATCATCAGCGTCGTGTAGCGGTTGACGTTCGCGAGCCGGTTGTATTTCGCGTGCGGGTCGCGCGGCAGCAGCGCGCCGACATCACCGTACGACCCCGCGCCGTGCGCGCCGACAAAGAGCTTGCCGTTCCAATCGCGTGCGTTCTCCGGATACATGATCGTCATGCCATGACCGGTCCCCGCTTCATAGCGGCCGACGCCGTGCGCGCGCGGCCCCTTCAAGCCCGACTGCACGAAGACGAAGTCCGGTCCGTCGGTGAAATAGATCGCGCGCTGGCCTTTTTCCTTCGAGGCCCAGCCTTCGACCGTGCCGGTGAGGCGAACTTCCACGCGGCGGAAGCGCTGGCCTTTGATGTTGAAGACCGTCTCGTCGGAGACGATATAGCATTGCTCGATACCGACGTTTTTTCCCATCACCTGCTTTGCCGCCGGAGCGAACTCGTTGCACGAGGCGGCATTTTTCAACCTGGCGTCCTTCGATTTCTCTTGCGCGAATCCAACGCCGTCAAAAAGCAGAAGAAAGATTGCAGTGATCACGATGAGAAGCCTCGGCATAAATGTTCCTCCCGCCGCAAGCTACGTCCGGCGAGGGGAAATTGTCAATGGTCTAGGCAGGTGGCGATTCGCGTGCAATCCTAAAGTAAGGAGTTTTTTATGAAGATTACAGAAACCGCGCTGGCTGTTATCGCGGTGGCGCTTTTAGCGTTCGCTTCGAGCTGCGCCGTGGAAGCGGATTATCCCGGGTACGCCGGCTACGACGCGTATTATTACTATCCAGACTATGAGGTCTACTACTACCCGCGGTCGCACCAATACTGGTGGCGCGACGGCAACGACTGGAGACATGGCGACCGCGCGCCCTCGCGGTTCGTGCTCCGGGACCGCGACCGGGTGCGCATCGATATGGACCACCAGCCGCACACCGATCACGCGCGGGTACGCGACATGCACCCGTCGCACAATCAGGCGCGCAACGACGCCACAGACGGTGCCGCTGGCCGAAGGGAGGGCGGAACACGCGGCGGCGACCGCGGCGCAGCGCGTGGCGGAGCCGATCGTGGTGGTAGAGGTGGCGATAGAGGCGGTGGTGGCGGCGGTGGTGACAGAGGCGGCGGCGCTGGAGATAGAGGCGGCGGGGACGGCGGCCGCAGATAGGTAACGGACGAAAACGAAGTCAACTGAACTATGTGGCGCGGCGTTAAATATGCCTCAGCTTCCGTCCACCTCTTCCGCTGTTTTGGCCGCTTCGGTTAGATGGTCGATGTTCGTGGGCTTCTGCATCTGACTCAGCTCTTGGTCCTGCGGCCGGGGAATACCGAGGTGATCGTGGATCGAGACGATGAGCTCCATCATTTTAGTCACCTCGCGCTCGGCGATCATGTCCACCTGGAGATTGACGCGCGCGCGCCGGTCCGCGAGGCGTGCTTGGCGATTCTCCGACATCAGGATGAAGGTCGAGAGGAAAATCGCCTCGAGCGATACCACCATCGTCAGAAACGTAAACGGATAAGGATCGAACGGCTTGAAGCCGAGCCAGCCTATGTTTACCACAAGCCAGGCGGCGAACCATGCGACGTGAATCCAAACGAAGGTCATGCTGCCGGTGAAACTCGCGATCCGGTCGGCGATCTTCTCGCTCAACGTCCGGTCGTGCGACTCGAGCTTGAGAATGTCGTTGATCGTGTTCCCGACGTGATCGCTGCCTTTGTTCACGAGCTCAGGATGCGTTTTTGTGGTCGGCAATCGGTTGCGGCGCGATTTCCGCCCGTTTCTTTTTTTCACCACTCCACCACCAACGGATTGATCGGTTTGTAGCCGCGATGCTTATTCGCCGCGACTTTCTCCTGCTCCTCGGTCACCGGGTTGACAGGCTTCGGTTGGTCTTTGCGCGCGGACTGCTTGAGGTCCGCAATATAATCGTCGAATGTATACGGCCGCAGCGCGAGCTCAGGACGCAGCCTTGAGGGCTGGGGCGGCTTTTCGGTGCGGTCATCAGCGGTCGCGGCAGCCGGAAGCGCGAGCAAAAAGGCGAGAATATACGGCGTGTATTTCATAAATTCACCCCTGGCTCTTCGTAGAGCAAGCAAGGTGCCAAGCTGGAATTGCAAGGGTTTTTCGAATCGCCGCTGCCGGACCCGGTAAATTTTTCCCGTCTGCGGGATTTACCGGATAAATGGGTTATCGGCAGGATGCGTGTCTGAAGAATGATGCGCCGGTAACAAAAATTCGGGGTTTCAAACCGCTTCTTTTTCTTCGACCGGTAAGCCTGCGTCGAGCCAGGCGCGCCAGCCGCCGACGAGCGCGCGCGCCCGAGTCCATCCCGCCTTTCGCAGCTGCTGCGCCGCACGGGCGCTCGTCGCTTCGTCGGGTCAGGCGCAGAAAAGAATCAGCGATGTGTTCTTCGGGATGGCGAGCTCCGCCACTCGGCGCACGACGTGCTCGGCGGGGATTCGGATCGCTCCTCCCGCTCCGCGCCTGTCGTCCAGCAGGCTGTGCTCCGAACGGACATCCAGAATGACTACCGGATCGCCGCTTTGGCGCAGCCGCCCAAGCTCGTCGATCGTTATGCGGTCGTCCGCTGGCCCGGCTGGCGTCTCTTGCGCAGGATGATCGATAGACACGGCATCGACCGTGGCCGGCGGGGCGCCGCGCAATTTGCTCGGCCGACGGCGGCGTCCGAGAAACATCAGCGAACCGCCGTGCAGCACGACCGAGAACAGCACGACGAAACACGCGACATGAAAAAGATAGTCGCTTCCGCGCGCGCCGGCGAAGACCGGAACCAGGATGAGCAGCAGGGAGCTCAAGCCGCGCGGGCCGAACCAAGCGATCAGCATACATTCCTTCGGCTGGAGGTGCATCGTCGAGAGGGCGGCCAAAAATGCGACCAGCCGGACGAGCACGACCGAGACCGCAAGCAGCAGCACGGGCCAGGTCAAGACGGTGAAGCCGGTCCAAATGAGCGAGCTGCCGAAAAGGACGAACGCGAACAGCAGCGCCATCTCGGCGGTGGTCTCGCCGTATTCGAGAAAGCAGTCGCAGAGGTCGAGATCGAGCGCCGCGATCGTAAGTCCGGCCGTGAAGGCCGCGAGAAAGCCGCTGCCGTGGACCGATTCCGCGGCGGCGTAGGCGGCGAACGCGACGCCGAGCGAATAGAGCGACTCGTAATCCCGGCGGACGCCGACCTTGCGCCGTATCATGTCGAGCGCGGCGAGGGCGAGCAGTCCCACGGCGATGCCGGCCCCGGGACCGAGTAAAAGGAAATCGAGCACGAGCCTAGCCCAATCGATCGGAACGAGTTGGCCGCCCTCCCTCAAAAACGGCAGCGCAACAAGAATCACGGGCAGAAGAACGATGTCGTTGAGGCCGCTTTCCAGACGTAGCGCCAGCCGCACGTTATCCGAGAGCCCCGGACGTCGCACAAGGCTGCGCAACATGACCGGGTCTGTCGAGGCGAGCGCGGCACCGAGAATCGCCGCCGCTGCAGGCGGGAGGTCGAGCACATACCAAGCGACCAGCGCGATCAGCAAGGCGCTGAGCACCGTGCCAGGGCCGAGCACGACAAAGGCGAGACGCTCGTGCCGCCGTACCTCCGCCATCGGCAGGCTTACGGCGTCGGTGAAAAGGACCAGCGTCAAGCTCAGCGTCGCGACGACGAAGAGAATCGGCGAATCTAGCCTGACATCGAGAAGGCGGAGCCCCGCCGGGCCGAGGACGGCCCCAAGCGCGAGAAAGACGCCCACTTGAGGAACGTCGCTTCTGTCGATCAAGCCCGACAGCAGCGCTGCGATGATGATCACGACGCCGACCAGGGCGAGCGTGAACATGAAGAATTGCGGGTCGCCGGCGTTCATCGTCAGCCGGACCATAGCAGGTTGGAGACAGCCTGCAAACGCCGCGTCTGCGGGCGTTTACGCGATCAAATTGATAAACAATATCGATCTAAAATTTAGATCGCCACGATCAAAATTTTGGATGGCAATAATGAGGATATTTATGATCCGGTCAATTCAGAACGACAAAGCCGTATTTTTTGAACGCCTGTCCGGCGGCGGCGCCAGCGACATATTTCATGAAATCACGCGCGGCGTCTTTGTGCTTCGATTCCTTGACGATCGCCGCCGGGTAAGTGATCTTCGGCCCCTTGTCGATCGGCACTTCGTAGGCGATCTTCACTTTCTTCGAAATCGCCGCGTCGGTCTTGTAGACGAAGCCGGCATCGACGTTTCCGCTTTCGACGGCGGTCAGCGTCGCCCGTACGTCCTGGACAGGAATGATCTTGGGCTTCACTTGATCCCACAGACCTCCGTCAGTCAAATATTTGGTCGTATAGCCGCTCACCGGAACCGAAGGCTCGGCGAGCGCGATCCGCTTGAAGTCCTGCTTCAGTAAATCCTTCGGCGATGACAGCTCGAGCTTGGAATCGGACGGCACGACAATGACGAGCTGGTTCGAAAGCAGGTTTTTCCGCGTGCCGGGCTCCAGCAGTCCCTTTTTGTCGAGGTTGTCCATTTGCGGCAGATCGGCAGAAAAAAACATATCCGCCGGCGCCCCTTCTTCGATCTGGCGTGCCAGGCCGCTCGACGGGCCGAAGTTGAATTTGACCGTATTCTTGGATTTCGCCTGGTAGCCCGCCGCGATCTCTTTTAACACGTCCGTGAGACTCGCCGCCGCCGAGACGAGAATCTCGTCGGCGCGCGCGAATGGCGGAAATGTCAGAAACATCGCTATTATCGCCGGACCGGCCCAGTTTCTTAACTTTTGCTTTAAGTTCATGGTCTTCCGACCATAACAGTCACGCCCCGACCGCTTCAACGACCACCCTTGGTGCCCCGAAAAAAAGGTCTAAACTTAATATAGGAGGCATCATGTTCAGGGACAAAATAGGCTTGAAAGACTTAGAAAAAATGGATGGGGAGTACCGCGACCTGCTGGGTCGCGTGCTGACGATCCAGGCGGACTGCGAGATCGGCGGCCCGCACTTGTATGTGAAGGACATTCTCCCGAGCGCGCCGAGCAAGACCGACCAGCTGGTCGTGGCCCGGACCGCCGCGGAGGAAGTGGACCATTTCCGCAAAATCGCCCGCGTCGCCGGCGACATGGGGGTCGACGTATCGCCGGTGCTGAGCCAGCCGAATCAGCAGCGCTATCTCGACGCCTTCCGCGGCATCATTCGCACCTGGGAGGATTTCGCGGTTTTCGGCTTCTTGATCGACCGCGTCGGCCGCTACCAGCTCGAGGAATTCTTCGGCTCGACCTACCGGCCGCTCGAAGAGATCCTGCCGAAGGTCATCAAGGAAGAGATGGGCCACATTGGCTACGGCGAGAGCAAGACCGCGGAGATGGCGCTCAAAGGTGGCGAATCCAAAGAGAAGGCCCAGCGCGCGGTGGATTTCTGGTACGTGAAGGCGCTCGATATGTTCGGCCGCTCCGACTCCACCCGGGATAAGCGCTACATCCATTGGGGCTTGAAGCGGCGGTCCAACGCCCAAGCGCGCGCGGAATTCATCCGCGAGGTCGATCCATTGATCCTCAAAATGGGCCTGAAAGTTCCCGACGCGCTAAAAGGCCGCCAGTACATTTAAGACGACGTTTCGTCGTCGAAATCTGAGCTCGCAAGGCGAACGCGCCGAAGTATCCGGGTATTGGGCCCGCGCTATATGCGCCGGCCGCGTTATCGTCATGATGTACGAAGGCACAAGAGGACGAGCACGAGTTCACGCAGGCGTGCCGAGCGCGTGGATCGCCGGTCTGCTCATCGGCGTGATGTTCATGGGCAGCACGCTGGTAACGCCGCTCTACCGGCTGTACCGACAGGCTTTCGGCTTTTCCGAACTCACGTTGACGCTGATTTATGCGGCGTACGTGATCGGGAACATGGGCGCGCTTTTCTTCTTCGGCCGGCTATCGGATCAGATCGGGCGCCGCAGTACAAGCGTTCCTTCGATGGCTCTGGGCGGCATTGCATCGATCGTATTTTTATTCGCGGGCGGTACCGCCTGGCTTTTCGTCGCGCGTATTCTCAGCGGCCTAGCGATCGGCATTGCCGCGGGGACGGGAACGGCATGGGTTGCCGAGCTTGTGCCGGACAACGATAAGGCACAGTCGAGTATGCTCGCCACGACCGCGAATTTCATCGGTCTCGCCGTCGGCCCACTTCTAGCCGGCGTGCTCGCCCAATACATGCCGCAGCCGCTGCGTACAAGCTGGGTGGCGTACCTCATCATGCTTGGGATCGTCGCCTGGCAAATCTTTTCTTTGGAAGAGACCGTGCGGCGGCCAGTCAAACGGCTAAGCGAGGTAGCGTTTCGCGCCCGCTTGGGCGTGCCGCACAAAATTCGGAAGCCTTTCCTGCCTCCCGCGGTGGCGGCGTTCGCGACCTTCGCGCTAATCGGTTATTACGCCGCCCTGGCGCCCAGCCTGCTGGCCGAGGATCTCGCGATTAAGAGTCCGGCAGTCGCAGGCATAGTGGTCGCGGAAATGTTTCTAGTGGCGGCGGGTGTAGTGATCCTGACACGACGGCTGCGAAGCCGTACCGCCATGCTGTCCGGTTTGCTGTTTCTGCTCCCGAGTCTTGCCTGCCTGCTGGTGGCCCAATCATTTGCATCGCTTTCGCTGCTAATGATCGGAACGACGCTCGGTGGCGTCGCGTCGGCCCTCGGATATCGCGGCACGCTGCAAGTGGTCAACGGCATTGCGCCCTCGGAACAGCGTGCCGAAGTAATCTCCAGCTATCTGATCGCCTGTTATCTCGGCAATTCGATTCCGGTGATCGGCATCGGCGTGCTTTCGATGCTGTACGGGCACCTTACGGCTTATTATGTCTTCGCAGCGACCGTCGCTGTGCTTGGAGCCGCGGCGCTTTTCACCGGATGGCGCTATACGCCGCGGGAGGAGTAAGGAACTATGCCTGCCAAAGCATACCGTCTGGAGCTTTCGGCCTCGTCTGTTAAACTTTTAGACCTATGCCGGGAGACATCCTCCGCGAGGGGAAGAACTGCTGGAAGCTGGCCCATGCGGACCGCGTCAAGTTTCTAATCGACGGCGCGGCCTATTTCGCCGCGCTGGCCGACGCGCTGGAGCGCAGCGAGGAGTCGATCCTCATCGTCGGCTGGGACTTCGACAGCCGCATTTCGCTCCGGCCGAACGCGAAGCATTCGCGCGACCTTGGTCGCTTTCTCAAATCGTTGGTCTGGCGCAAACGCCGGCTGCGGCTCAACATTCTCATTTGGAATTTCGCCGCCATCTACGCCGCGCTGAAGCGTGATTCGGTGCCGAAGTTTAACGCCGGGTGGGGCAAACATTCCCGCATCCGCTTCGAGATGGACGCCAACCACCCGCTCGGGGCGTCACATCATTCCAAAGTCATCGTGATCGATGACAAGGTCGCATTCGTCGGCGGCCTCGATCTCGCCAAAGGCCGCTGGGACACGCCGGAGCATCCGGCGAAACTCGAATGGCGGAAGGATTTCGACGGCGCGGACCTGCCGCCGCACCATGACGTGCAGCTGATGGTCGAGGGCGACGCCGCGTGCGTCCTCGGCGATTACGCCCGCGAGCGCTGGTATAACACCACGGGCGAGCGGCTTCGCCCGCCACAACCGCATCGTCGCAACCCATGGCCGGCGGCGTTGAAGCCAGACGTCACCGACATTCGCGTCGGCATCGCGCGTACCGATCCGCCCTACGGTAGGAACGGCGCGGCGATCCGCGAGATCGAGGCGCTGTTCAAGGACGCGATCGCCGCCGCGCGGAAATCGATTTTCATAGAAAATCTTTATCTGACCTCCGCCGTCGTAGGCGACGCACTGGCGGCCCGCCTGGAAGAGCCGGACGGGCCGGAGGTCGTCATCGTCACGTCGAAAAGGAGCGAGGGCTGGCTCGAAGAGGCCACGATGGACGTTCTCCGCGCGCGCCTGCTCAAGCGCCTGCGCGCGGCCGACCGCCATCATCGGCTCGCCGTCTATTGCCCCGTCATCTGCGGTCTCGAAGACGGGTGTCTATCGGTCCATTCTAAGGTCATGGTTGTCGATGACACCTTCGTGCGGATCGGCTCGGCGAACGTCGCCAACCGCTCGCTCGGCCTCGACACCGAATGCGATTTGGCCTTCGAAGCCGAGGGACGCGCCGAGGTCGTGGCCGAAATCGATAAGTTTCGCAATATGCTGCTCGCGGAGCACCTCGCCGTCGCGCCGGAAAAAGTCGCCGCCGCGGTGGGCGAAAAAAAATCACTGATCGCGGCGATCGAGGGTCTTCGCTGCGATTCCCAGCGCTCGCTGGAGCCGGTCGACGCGACCGTCTCCGAGCTGCTCGACCGGATGGTTCCCGATTCCGCCGTGATCGATCCCGAGGCCCCGACCGCGCCCGAGCAGGTTGTGCAGGAAATCGTGCCGCCCGAGGAGCGTGGGTTTTCGAGCGGCTCGCTGCTCCGCGGCGTGCTCTTGCTCGTGCTGCTCTTCGCGATCGCGGCGGCGTGGCGGCTGACGGATTTGAAAGACTATGTCGATGTCGCGACGATCGCGAGTTGGGAAGGCTCGCTCGAGAATCATCCCGCCGCGCCCTTTATCGTTCTGGCCGGCTACGTCATCGCTGGATTCGCGGTATTTCCCGTCACGATCCTCATCGCCGCGACCGCCTTCGCGTTCGGGTCGTGGACCGCGCTCGCCTATTCTCTCGCCGGATGTATTCTGAGCGCGATCGCGATTTACGCGCTCGGCTATCGTCTCGGCCGTAAAACCGTCATGCGGTTCACCGGCTATCGCTGGAACCGTCTCCACCGGCTCATCTCCAAGCACGGCATTCTCGCCGTCGCAACGATCCGCATGATTCCCATCGCGCCGTATTCGATCGTGAACCTCGCCGCCGGCGCCGTGCGCGTACGCTTCCGCGATTTCGTGCTCGGCACGGTTGTGGGCATGACCCCCGGCGTCGTCGGTATCACGCTTTTCGCGAGCCAGCTGGAAGAGATGATGCAAGATCCGAGCGGCTTCACGCTCATCTATCTGGCGGTCGTCCTCGGACTGCTGCTTTTCGCCGCCGCGACGCTGCGCCGCTGGCTCGGAGTCGGGCAAATGCACATCGAGGAAAAACCGACCCACGCGAAGCTTCCGGAGCATGTCCGCTGACCCGCCATGGCGCTCTTCACCGCGCTCTCTTACAATGTTCACGAATGCCTGGGCCTCGACGGCAAGCGCGATCCAGCGCGCATCGGCGAGATCATCAAGGCGAGCGGCGCAGATATCGTCGGCCTACAGGAGGTGCATATCGAATCCGACGGCAGGGTCGAGTCGCACCAGGCCAACTATCTCGCCGCGGCGACGAACTTCAACGCGGTCCCGGGCTGCTTTCTCCAGCGCCGCAACGGACATTTCGGCAATACGCTGCTTACGCGCTTTCGCATCTTGAGCGCGGAGCAACTCGACATGACGATCGGACGCCATGAGCCCCGGGGCGCGATCGACGCGGATATCGAGATCGACGGCGAGCCGGTGCGTGTGATCGTCACGCATTTCGGCTTGAGCCCGTACGAGCGCCGCTGTCAGGTGACGAAGCTCTTGCGGCTAGTCGCGGACGCGCGCACGCGCGTGACGATGGTCATGTGCGACCTGAACGAGTGGTGGCCGCACGGCCGCCCGCTCAAGTGGATGGAGCAATATTTCGGCAAGCACAAGCTCTTGCCGACGTTCCCGGCGCTCTGTCCCGTGTTCTGCCTCGACCGCATCTGGGTCTATCCGTCGTCCGCGCTCCTCGAGATGGCGCCGTTCCGTAACTCGTTTACGCGTATCGCCTCGGATCATCTGCCGCTCAAGGCGAGCATTCAGACCCCGGAGCCCGAGATCCTCGGCTGAGCGCTCCGCTTGAAACCGACGCCGGGAAAGCCGAAACTACGAACATCATGGCCGACCTCCTGGACCAAATCATCGCGCTCGCGGAGAAAGGCAACGTCGAGCAGCGCTCGGCGGCGCTGCTCGTCATGGGCGCGCTCAAGCTCGACAACGCGCGCGTGCTCAAAACGGTCGCCGCGGCGCTGGAGAATTCCAACCCGATCGTGCAGGACTACGCGCTACGCTGGCTGGAGGCGACGCAGGCGAAAGCGGCAATTCCGCTGCTGATCGCGCTGCTCGACCGGCCCGACAAGGACATACAAGACCGCGCCGTGCGCCTGCTTATCCAGATGGGCAGCGCGGCCGTCGAGCCGCTGCTCAAGCGTGTGCCGGGCGCGCCGCGGCACGCGCAAATCTGCACCGCGCGCGTGCTTGCAGTCGTCGGCGGCAAGACCGCGCTCAAAGGCACGCTGCGCATCCTGGAATCCGGAACGGATGATTTCAACAAGGCCGTTTGCGATCTCCTCACGCCGGCGCTCCGCGATTTGAACGAAAAAGAGCAGGAATGGTTTTACTGCGAGCTGGAGACCTTCGCAGATCGGCTTAATCCGAAAGAACATCGTCCGGCCCTCGTCTCCACTCTGCGATTATTCGGACAACTCGGCTTTTCGCAGGCGCGCAAACGCCTCTTCGGCTTCGTGGCCCGCGACAATCACCCCGCGCTCCGCGGCCACGCGCTCGGCGCGCTCATTCGCTGCGTTAGGGACGAGGACTTACGTAAGGACGAGTATGCGAAGCTGATCGCCATTCTCGAAGAAGCGGAATTCTCCGAGGCCGTTCGGCTTGCGCTGGAGATCCTCGATGCGCACGAGCTGCCCGACGACGCGCGCGCCGCGCTCGGACGTCTGATGCAGAGTCCGCACGCGGCGGTGCAGCAATTCGCGTTGAGAAAAATGGGTGACGTCGGCACACCGGCGACAGTGCGCACACTAATCGAGCAGCTTGGCGATCCCGATTACCGTCGGCGCGACATCGCCGCGCATTCGCTGAGAAAAATACCCGAGGCCCGGTCCGCGCTCATCAAAGAATTGCTCGCGTGCGAAGAGCCGAGCAAGGCGTGGAGCATCGCCGAGCTCGTGCCGACGCTCGAAGGCAAATGGCGCAGCGACGCGCTCGACGGGTTGTGGAAGCGCCTGGAGCAAGCCGTCGAAGCGGAAGAGCGCATCCAAAGCTCGTTTCTGCACGTGCTCAAGGCCGCGGACGCCGAGTACGTTTATGAAAAGCTGGCCGCCGAGGGAAGCCGTCTGCTCAAGGCGAAAAAATACAAAGAGGCGGCGGCGTTTCTCCTTCCGTTGAAAGAATTCTCCGAATTCAAGCCCGAAGATAAGTTCCGCCTCGCGCTCGCACAGTTGAAGGCCCACGCGCAGCGGCGCCAGCCGGCGGTAGAGATTTTGAGCGAGCTCTATCGGAATTCCGCGTTTCCGGTTTTCGAGACGCTCAAGAGAGAAAAACGCCTCGCGACCGAGGATCTCTTCAACCTGGGTTTCGTTTTCGCCGAGCGCCACGGCGACGAGCGCAGCTTGGGTAAAAGCCTGCTCGAGCACGTCGCCGCCAGCGCGCCGCGGACGAAGATCGGCAAGAACGCGAAGAATAAGCTCAAGCTTCTCGGCTGATCGGCACGCACGCTATTGACGGCGCGGCCTCCAAAGCGATAGAGCCGACATATCGACGGAGGCTCTATGGCGCAAAAACCCCGCATCACGCTCGGCTCCCCGCCCGATCCGCGCAATCGCGCCATGATCGACGGCCTCGTTGAGGTCGAAGGCTACGAAATCGAGTACGTGAGCAAATACTCTCCCGGCGAGTTTCACTATCGCTTCGTTCAGGGCGAATACGACGTCGCGGAGATGTCGACGGCGACTTTTCTCCGCACGCGCGAGCGAGGCCAGCCGTTCATCGCGCTGCCGGTCTTCTTTCAGCGCGGGCCGCGCCAGCGGAACATTTTTTACTGTGAAGGTAAACTTAAAAACCCAAGCGATTTGAAGGGCAAGAAAATCGGCTGCTTTCGATACGGCGCGACGGCCGTGTCGTGGGCGCGCGGGTTTATGCTCGACGAGTGCGGCATTAAGACGACCGATGTCTCCTGGTTCGTCTCGGGTCGCGAAGTGTTCATCGGCGACTCGCTGCCGGTCAAAGTCGAGCGCATCGACCCGCCCGCGCCCTTCGGCCAAGAAAAAGCCGTGCTCGCCGAGATGGTTAGCCGCGGTGATCTCGGCGCGGCGCTCGTGCCGGGCGACTCGGGCTACATCGGGCTTTTCGGCGGCGGTTCGGTGCCGGGACAAATGGGACGCTTTCCCGGCGTGAAACCGCTCTTCGCCGATACCGAGGAGATTGTCGCCTGGGCCAAACGGAGCGGCATCTATCCGATCATCCATATCATGGCGCTGAAACAAGAGACCGTCGAGCGCTTTCCCGATTTACCGGCGAAACTGATCGCGGCGTTCCGCGCCGCCAACAAGCTCGCGCCGAAATATCTGACTCCTGAAGCCGCCGCGGGCTACGCGCGGGAGCGCGAGGTGCTGGGGTACGATCCCTACGCCTACGTTCTCGGAGAGACAGAAAAGCGGACCATGCGCGCGCTCAACCGCTATCAGATCGAGCAGGGACTCATGAAGCGCGAGCTGCCGCTGGAGAGCCTGTTCGTGCACGAGGCTTTCGCCTAAACGTGCCGGCGATGGCGCGATCACCATCAATTTACCTCGCTGTATTCCTTTTTGCGCTTGCACTCGCGTCTCCTGCGCGCGCCCAGGAGACAAAGAAAATCCGCCTCGGCTATCCTTCCCTTGCTTTCACGCAGGCGCACATCTGGGTCGCGAAAGAAGTCGGGCTGTTCAAGAAATACGGCGTCGACGTCGATCCCGTGTTTCTCCGCGGCGGCCAGGTCGCGACGCAGGCGCTCGCCGCGGGCGATCCGCCGCTCGTCAACGTCGGCACCGTCATTCAGGCGAAGCTCACGGGCTTCGATCTCGCGCTGATCGCGGCGGTCGAGAACAATTATTATCAAGTCGTCTTCGCTCGGACGGACATTACGCGTTTGGAACAGCTCAAAGGCAAGCGCTTCGGCATCAGCGGCTTCGGATCCGCGACGCACTACGCCGCGCTGATTCTTCTCAAGCATCTCAGCATGGAGCCGAATAAAGACGTGACGCTAGTGCCCGCGGGGCCCGACGCCGAGCGGTTGGGCGCGCTAATCGCAGGCAAGCTCGACGCGTGCTTCTTCAATCTGTCGACCGCGCCGGTCGCGCGGCGCATGGGCTTCAACGAACTCATCAACGTCGCCGACCTCGGCGTGGAAGTCCAAGGGAACGGCCTCGCGACCTCGCGGCCGTATATCAAGAACAGCCGCGACACCGTCATGGCGACACTCAAGGGCTACATCGAGGCGATTTATTTCATTCACGCGAACAAGACGGAGGCGCAAAAAGTCTTCGCCAAGTACATGCGTACGAGCGATCCGGAGGTGCTGGAGAACTCGCACGTGAATTACGTCAAGACGATTCCCAAGCGGCCGTATCCGACCCTCAAGGGCATTCAGTTCATGCTCGACATGCTCGCACCGCAGATGCCGCACGCGAAGAGCGCGAAACCGGAGCAGTTCGTCGACTTGAGCTTCCTCGCGGAACTCGATAAAGAGAACTTCTTCGGCGAGATGACGAAAAAATATCCGTCCCGATGACAAGGAGGAAGTCATGGCTAAAATCCGCCACCTGGCGATACGCACGGAAGACACCGGCAAGCTAGCCGCGTTTTACATGGACGTCTTCGACTTAACGATCCTGCACAAAGACAAACGCGAGGGGGGCGCGATCTATCTGACCGACGGCTACTTCAATCTCGCGATTCTTCCCAATCACGAGCAGCAATCGCCGAACGGCTTCTATCATTTCGGCTTCGAGGTCGAGAACGGCGAGGCGATTGTCGAGAAGCTGAAGAAGAGAAATCATCCGAGATTGCCCAAGGCGCGGCCGAACGGCAGGCCCTTCGCCGAGACGCGGACGTCCGATCCCGACGGCAACTTCTTCGACATCTCCGAGCACGGCTTTCTCCAGGTCGAGCCGCTCGGCGAGAAAAAAGAAAAAGACTCCACCAAATAATCACCATTGCCATGGCAGCATTTAATCTTCTTGAAACGACCATCGTAGATGTCCACGCGGCTTATCGCGCCGGTCAATTGACCGCGCGTCAGCTGGTGGACATGTATCTCGAGCGCATGGAGAGCTACGACAAAAAAGGCCCGGCGCTGAACGCGATCATCACGGTGAACCCGCAGGCGCGTGAGGAGGCCGACCGCCTTGACGCCGCGTATAAATCCTCCGGCTTCGTCGGCCCGCTGCACGGCATCCCCATCGTCCTGAAGGATCAGGCCGATGCCAAAGGCATGCCGACGACATTGGGCTCGCTTTTGTTCAAGGATTACTATCCGGATCGCGACGCTTTCGTCGTCGACAAACTGAAAAAGGCCGGCGCGATCATCATCGGCAAGGCCACGCTCGGCGAATTGGGCGGCGGCGACACGCACGGCTCTCTCTTCGGCTCGACGAAAAATCCCTACGCTCTCGACCGCACGCCCGGCGGCTCGTCCGGCGGGACGGCCGCGAGCGTTGCGGCAAACTTCGCTACCGTGGGGATCGGCCAGGAGGGCTTCGCTTCCATCCGCCGCCCGGCGACATGGAACTCGATCGCCGGCATGCGACCGACCGCGGGGCTCGTGAGCCGCGCCGGCGTCTTCGCCGGCTGGCCGGAGATCGCCGGCTCGCTCGGTCCCATGTGCCGCACGGTCACTGATCTCGCGATGCTGCTCGACGTCATGGTCGGCTACGATCCGGAAGATCCGGTCACTGCGCGCGGCGTCGGCCGCGCGCCCGACAGCTTCACGAAGTCGCTCGACGCGAGCGGCCTCAAAGGCGCGCGCATCGGCGTCATCCGCGAATCGATGGGCTTCGAAGCGGAGCCCGGCTCGGAGGATTTCAAAAAAATCGACGAAGTCTTCAACCGCGCCATCGGAGAATTGAAGGCCGCCGGCGCCGAGATCGTCGATCCCGTCGCGATCCCGCGGCTGCAAGAATTACTGGAGAAGCGCGCCGGTAGTTACATCGACAGCGAGAAGGGATTTCAAAATTATTTCGGCCGCAGCAAGCACCCGCCGTTTGCGTCGCGCGCCGAAGCGGCGAAGTCGCCGGATTTTCCGAAGGTGATGCGCCGCTCGCAGGCGCGCTGGACGCGGCCCGGAGACCCGGTGAAGCACTACGAGTACCTGCTCGCGCGCGAAGAGCTAACGACGAGTTTTCTCAAACTCATGGCGGACAACCGGCTCGACGCAATCGTGCATAAGGCCGTCGAGCACCAGCCGACGCTCATCGCCGACGCCTTCCGCCCGCCTTACGTCGATCAGAAAGGCGTGCCGCACATCAATACGTTTCTGGTTTTCGTGCCGTCGATCGTCGTGCCGGCGGGCTTCACGCGCGACAATCTGCCGGCGGGCATCTGCTTCCTCGGCCGGCCGTACGACGACGCGAATATGATCAAGTTCGCCTACGCCTACGAGCAGGCGACGCATCACCGCCGGCCGCCGAGCAGCACCACGCCGTTGTAGGATTTACTTCCCAAAAAACACTACGCGAAAATCCGCCATGATCGTCTTGAACTCCTCTTCGGTCGGATTGTCCATGAAGACGACCTTGGCCGTAACTTTGTCGGCGTCGTGGATCGCCGGGTAAATCCCCGGCGACAGCACGAATTCGCCGGTCTTGGCGAACGCCTCCTGCCCTTCGGGCGAGCAGGCGTACTCGATGTAGAGCTTCGCGGCGTTCGCATGCGCCGCCTTCGCGCCGAGGCTGAAAAGGCTCGGGTCGGCCAGATAACGGTCGATCGGCGCATAATCGACGGGCCCCTTGAATTGCGTCACGGTATTGATGAGCCCGATGCCGACGTGCGACTCGCCTTTGATAAGCGCGTTGATTACCGGTGTAAGCGACTCGATCAGCAGCGGCTGCTGGCGCGCGAGCCCCTTCACGAAGTCCGGCCATTTATCGCCCATGTATTTTTTCAGGTTCCATAAAAACTGCGCGGTTGTCGTGTGCGACGACGGATCGGGCATCGCGAGCTTGCCCTTCCATTTGGGATTCACGAGCTCTTCGAGCGATTTCGGCGCGTCGGCGGCTTTTACCAGCTCGTTGTTGTAGATGATGCCGATCGGCAGCATGCGCCACGGCGTCGAAATCTCGTCTTTTTCCCTGAAGCGCGCGGGAAACTTGTTCGCCGACGGCGGCGCGTAGCGTGAGAAGAGGCCGGCCTTCTGCATGATGAGCTGCACGCCGCGGCTCGCTTCGACCACGTCGAACCCCGGTTTGCCGGCGCGCCACTCGTTAAGCGCGCGATCCGCTACTCCGGTCGCCGATGCGCGCCAGTATTCGACGCGAATGCCGTATTTTTTCTCGAACCCCTTATTGATGACGTCCATCGCCTGCGGCGTCGCCGTGCCATAAAGGACGATGCCGCCTTCCTTTTTTGCCGCATCGATATTCGGCGCTTGCGCGGCTGCGATATCGGCCAAGGCTAATAGAATGGTGGTCATCATGGCGGTCGCCGAGTATTTGACGTATCTGCTTAGCAGCATCCTCATGCCTCCAATTCTTCCGCGACGTGAGGGAAACCCCTCAAATTTTTATTTTTTGCTTTTCGCCTTGCGTTGCCTGAACCGCTCCGTTACACTCCGCAGGTAATCACCGCAAGGCAGGCTCCCCCGCTTGTTCGTCGAAAGGATCTAGATGGAAGATTTTGAGCCGTCCCTCATCGAAGGATACCTTCTCTGTCTCTGCAACGCGGAAGCGATCCGCTCGCAGACGAGCCAGTGGAAGCGCAAGCTTTTGTTCTTCATGAGCGGCGTCGCCGTCGAGATCGCCGCAGTTCCCTTTTTGTCGTGGCTGCTCGGCTACGACTTCTCATGGGTTGCGTGGCTGCTTACCGCGGTCTTTCTGCCGATGGGGCTGCTAGGTTTCTACGCCAGCAAGCGCGGCAGCGATCACTTCGTCGAATTTCTCCTGCTCGCGCCGCAATTCGGCCCCAAGCGCTGAAGCGCTACTTCGAAGTTCCCTCGGGCTTTCCCGCGGTTTTCTTCGCCTCGTCGACGAGCGGCTGGAGCTTTTTCCTCACGTTCGGATCGAGCTGGTAGGCCTTCTTCAGATCGGCGTCCGCGTCGTTCGCGCGCCCTTGGTGCAGCCGCGCGAGGCCGCGCTGGCCGTAGGCCTCGGCGTTTTTCGGCAGCATGACGATGACCTGCGTGAAGTCTCGCGCGGCGTAATCGTACTTGCCCTGCTCCGCATAGGCGAGACCGCGGTTATAGACCGCTTCGGGGTCTTTGGGATCCAGCCGGATCGCTTCGTTGTAATCCTCGACTGACTTATCGAGATCGCCCATGCGGAAGCGCGACAGACCCCGGTTGTAGTAGACCTCGGGCGCTTTTGGAAACGACTCCAGAACTTTGGTGTAATCATCGACCGCCTTGTCGTGTCGCTCGAGGTTCGCATATGCATTGCCGCGGTTGTAATACGCCTCGGCGAATTCCGGATCGAGCGCAATCGCCTTGTCGTAATCCTCGACCGCCTTTGCCGGATTCTCGAGCGCCATATAGGTGTTGCCGCGGTTGTAGTAAGCGTCGGCGAAATCCGGATTCAAGCGGATCGCCTCATTGTAGTCTTTCAGCGCGGGCTCATACTGTTTCATCGAATAGTAAATCGTGCCGCGGTTCAGGTAAATGTCCGGGTCTTCCGGCGTCGAGCGCAGCGCCGCCGCGTAATCTTTGAGCGCGCGGTCGCTTTGCTTGAGGCGGCGGAACGCGTCACCGCGCCCGCGATAGGCTTCGCCGTTGTTCGGCGCGAGGCGGATCGCTTCGTTATAATCCTTCAGCGCGCGCTCGTCTTCGCCGAGCTCGGCATAGGAGTTGGCGCGCCCGAGAAAAGCGACGGCCGATTTCGGGTTAGCTTGAATCGCCTTGTCGTAAAGGCCGATCGCCTCCTTCGTCCTGCCGATCTGCTGGAGGAGCTGTGCTTCCTTGAGCGCGTCATCGGCGCTCGCCGCGAGCGAAACCGCCGCGCCCGCGAATAACAGTCCCGCGATCATCGCGCAGCGCAAAATAGTTGTCTTCACTTCACAATTCCTTTGGTGCGGATGTCGTTTTCGAGCTTCTGCTTGAGGGTTGGATCGAGCTCGAATGATTTCGCGAAATCCTTCTCCGCGTCGTCGTTCTTGCCCGCGCCGAGATTGGCGAGGCCGCGGTTGGCGTAGATGCGCGCGTTCTTGGGATCGAGCTTCAGCGCCGCGTCGTAATCGGCGAGCGCCATATCGTATTTGCGAAGCACATAGTACGCGTTGGCGCGGTTGTTATAAACTTCGGGATTGTTTGGATTGAGCTTCAGCGCCATGGTGTAATCGTTGACGGCGGCATCGGCCTTGCCGAGGCGGCGTTCGGCGAGGCCGCGCTCGTAATAGGCGGCGGCATCTTTGGGGTCGTAGCGGATGGCATCTGAGTAATCCTGCATCGCCTTGTCGAGCTGTCCGAGCGTGTAGTAGGCGCTGCCACGCTGGCGGTAGGCCTCAGAAAACTTCGGGTTCAGCCGGATCGCGTCGTCGTAGTCTTTGATCGCGCGCTCGGCCTGCTTGCCCTCGGTGTAGACGTTGCCGCGGTAATAATATCCTTCCGCCAGCTTCGGGTTCAGCTTGATTGCCTGATCGAAATCTTTGATCGCGCGCTCCGGTTGGCCCAGCCGCGCATAAGCTTCGCCGCGGCCGACGAACGCTTTGGCCAACTTGGGGTCGGCCTGGATCGCCTTGTCGTAGGCCGCGACCGCTTCCTTGAATTTTCCCGCCCGGTGAAGATTCACCGCCTGATCGTATGCCCCGGTCGCCGCGGCGCTCCAGACTGGCGCCGTCGTCGCGAGGAGGAAAAAAACAGCCGGGAAGATAGTGCGCAATTTCATAATTTGAATTTTATTAGCCCACGATCGGCCCGATGTCCACCGCGGGCATTTTTTACTTCGCCGCGACCTGCTTGCGCAGGTTCGCAAGCATCTCCTCCGGGCTTTCTTTCGTCAGCATGCGGCCGAACTGGCTCCGATAATTCGCCACTACGGCGATGCCCTCGACGGAGAAGTCGTAGACCGACCACTTGCCGTCCCTCTGCACGAGGCGGAAATTAATCGGCGTCTCGGTCGAACCGGAGATGACTTTAGTCTCGACCTCGTAGCGGTTCTCACCGAGGGGCCGCTCCTTGCCGAACGTCACCTGCTGGTCCTTAAACGACAGGATCGTCTCAGCATAGAAATTCTCCAAAAGCGTCTTGAAGAGAACCACGAATTCTTTCTGCTGCGCGGGCGTGAGCTTCTCCCAGTTGCGCGAGAGCGTCGCCCGCGACATCTCGTTATAGTCGAATATGCCGTCGAAGATCGCGCGCAGCTTCTTTTTCTTCGCCTCTTTTTGCGAATCGGCCTTGAGCGCCGGGTCGCGCAGCACCGCGAGCACTTCGCCGACCCGCGCCTTGGTCGTCTCCAGCGCGGTGTCCGCGCGCGCGGCCGCCGCAACCACAAGCACGAGCAACAGCGCGATCAGAACCTTTTTCATGAAACACCTCGTTTCGTTTATTTGGCGTCCTTGGGAGTTTTTTTCTCCACGTCGCCGAATGCGTACTTGCTGATGAGCTCAATGAGGTCGACCGGCGGCTCGGTCTCCGTAATCGTCCCTTTCGCCTGCAGGAGTTTGCCGGCGCCGCCGGCGTCGATCTTGATGAACTTGTCGCCCAGAAGACCGTTCGACTTGATCGATGCGACCGCATCGTCATAGACTTTCACGCTCTTGTCGATGCGCAGCTCTACGACCGCGACCATGTCCTTCTGATCCATCGAGAAGCCGGAAACGCGGCCGATCTGCATGCCGACCATCTCGACCGGGCTGCCGATCTTCAAGCCTGAGACTGACGTGAATTTCGCGAACAGCGGATACGTCTTGTCGCCCAGCACCGGGACATCGCCGAGCTTGAGCGTCAAATAGGCGACGCAGACGATACACACGACCATAAAAATCCCGACCAGGGTTTCCGTGGAATATTTTTTCACCATCTTCCGCTCCGTCTATTTGATGCCGAATACCATTACAGCATGAAGGTCGTGATCACGTAGTCCACGACGAGCACGAGCACGCACGAGAGCACGACCGCCGACGTTGTCGACATGCTGACGCTCTTCGCGCCGCGGGCATCGGCGCGCAGGTGCGTAAAATACCCCTGGAAGCTGCAAACCGTTGACACGATGATCGCGAACACGAGCGCCTTCACAAAGCCGCCGACGACATCCTTGGTCGTGACGCTCGCCTGAAGCTGATCGAGATATGTGCCGGAATTGACGCCTAGAAGAATGACGCCGGTGAAGTATCCGCCGGCGATGCCGACCGCGTCGAAAAGCGCCGTCAGCAGCGGAAAGCTCACGACGGCAGCGGCGATGCGCGGGCTGATAAGATAGCCGAGCGGATCGATGCGCATCGTCTGGAGCGCGTCGATCTGCTCCGAAATGCGGAGGATGCCGATCTCCGCCGTCATCGACGAGCCCGCACGCGCGATGATCATGATCGCCGTCATGACGGGGCCTAGCTCCCGGATGAGGCCGAGACCCACGGCCGAGCCGAGCATCCCCTCGGCGCCGAGCTTCGCTAGCGCATAGTACACCTGGAGCGCGACCACCATGCCGGTGAAAAGGCCGATAAGCGACACGATACCCATCGTGCGGGCGCCGATGTGCGCGAGCTGATCAAGGATCGCGGGCAGCCGCTTGGGGCGGAAAATCAGCCAGAACGCCTTGGCGAAAAAAATCGCCGCCGCACCCATGTCGTTCACGATCGCGATCGTGCGCCCGCCGAGCGGGGCGAAAATTCGGTCCTGTGTCGCGTTCATCGATCCGCCCAAAAAGCAGGCGCGATGTTATCAGCGTCATCGACCGGGCGCAACGGCGGAATTGTAATTTGCGTATGAAACGCGTTATGTTGACGATCCGCTGAAGGGGATCCGATCGTGAAATGTCCAATGTGCGACGCCGAAATCGCCGGCACGCCGAATTATTGCGGCGCGTGCGGCCAGAACCTGAATGCCACGGCGGCGGCTCCGCGGAATGACGCGGAGGAGCCCAGGCTGCCGTCGGGCTTCAGCCGCACGCTCTCGACCGACCTCGTCGCGCGACAGATGGAGCTGCGCACGCATGCGAAGCTCGTCGCGCTGGTCGAGAATCGAAACTACAAGCCCGGCGAAGTGATCATTCAGCAGGGCGAGCTGTCGCGGGATCTCTTTGTTCTCAATGAAGGGATGGTGGAGATCTCGCGCAAGGGCGGTGAGGGCGAAGTCGTGCTGAACGTGGTCGAGCCGCCCTACCTTCTCGGCGACGTCGCGTTCCTCGTCGGTATGCCGCGGACAGCTTCGGCGCGCGCAAACACCGATGTGAATGTCTTCGTCGTACGCTACGATGCGCTAAAGGAGATGACCAAGGAACTGCCGCCGTGGCTGCGTCCTTTATTGACCGCGCTCGAAAGCAACATCAAATCGCTGCACAACAAGACCCACATGCTGGAGCAACGCGTGGCCGAGATCGAAAGCAGGTCCAAAGCCAAAGCTTAGAACGTTGTAAAGTCATTGGCGACTCTTTGTAATTTATCGGTAATCGATGCCCACGCCTTTAATCGAATTCAGAAACGTCACCAAGCGTTTCGGCAGTCGGACAATACTCGACGGCGTCAGCCTCGAGATCCACGACGGCCAGACGACGACGATCATCGGCAAGAGCGGCACGGGAAAAAGCGTGCTGCTGAAGCACATGATCGGTCTGCTCGACCCGACGGACGGCGAGATTCTCTTTCGCGGCAAGCCCATCAGCGGCATGAGCCGGCGCGAGGTCGAAGAGTTCCGCGGCCAGTTCAGCTACTGCTTTCAGAACAACGCGCTGTTCGACTCGCTCACCGTGTTTCAAAATATCGCGCTGCCGCTCCAGCAGACGACCAAGATGAGCAAGCAGGCTATCGAGGACAAGGTCATGCAGCGGATCGACCAGCTCGAGCTCTCCGAAGTACCGCACAAATTTCCATCGGAGCTTTCCGGCGGCATGCAGAAACGCGTCGCGCTCGCGCGCGCTCTCATCACCGATCCGAAGATCGTCCTTTTTGATGAGCCGACGACCGGCCAGGACCCGATCCGCAAAAACGCGATCTTCAGCATGATCGTCCACAACCAGAAGAAGTTCGGCTTCACGACGATCATGATCAGCCACGACATTCCCGACGTCTTCTTTATCTCCGATCGCATTCTCGTCCTTTACGAGCGGCAGATCATCTTTCAGGGGCCGTACGAGCAGATCGACGCGCTCAAGCACCCGATGGTCGACGAGTTCGTGAAAAGCCTGGAGCATTTTCAGGACGAGCTCACCGGCCTCTATTCGAAGAAGACATTCAACAAGGTCTACCAACAGGCGGCGACGGAAAAGCCCGCTGATAACGTCACGGTTGCGGTCTTCACGGTCGATGACATGGACGGCGCCGCGGCGAACCTGGGCCACGCCGCGGCGCAGGAGATCATCCAGTCGCTGGCGCTCCATATCGACCGCCATCTCGGCGAGATCGGCATCTCGAACCGCTTCGGCCGGAGCCAGATCGTCTCGATCCTTTTTGGCACCGCGCGCGGCGCGGCGGAAGACGTCCTGGCGACGCTCGCCCGAGATCTCCAGGAGCGCGGGCTGGCCGGCGCTCCCGCTGCAACCGACGGGCAGCGCTCGTATGCGCTGTCAATCCTCGCCGGGCTCGCCGAAGGCAAGATCGGCGAGGAAATCGACGCGATCTCGGAGCGAGCTAAGGCCGTGCAAAAGGAAATCGCCAGGTTCCGGTGTCGCTTCGCCACCGGCTGAGAATCGAGACTCAGGACGATTATTAAACTTCTTTTGATATTTCATGCCGCCGTTCATCGACGCTTAACTGTTTGGACCTGATCATTTTTAGCACTATCCGCCTGCAAAATTACCCGATCGCGCCATCGGCCGAACACCCGTTAGAAAAAATGTGCTGGAAAATTGCGGCTGTTTTGGCTATTATTCCACTGGTATGTTTTCTGCTCCATGTCGTGGCCTTTATGACGAAAGGTCGCGATAAAGCTCCCCCCGGGCTCGCGAACTGAGATAATGCTGCCGTCAGAACTTCGTTCCTCCGCCGTTATCGCCTATTTTTCTATGGAGGTCGGGCTGGACAGTGCCATGCCGACCTACAGCGGCGGCCTCGGCGTGCTTGCCGGTGATACACTTCGGGCCGCGGCGGACCTCGGTCTGCCGATGGTCGGGGTCACACTGCTCCACCGTAAAGGCTATTTTCGCCAAAAACTCGATGCGGCCGGCAACCAGCTCGAAAGCCCCGCGGCATGGGCGTTCGAGGAGGTCCTAGAGCCGCTGCCCGAGCGCGCCACGGTCACGATCGAAGGGCGCGCTGTGCAGGTGCGCGCCTGGCGGTTCGTCGTGCGCGGCGTCTTCGGACACAGGGTACCGGTTTACTTGCTCGACACCGACCTGGAGGAGAACAGCGCCTGGGAGCGCAGGCTCACCGACAACCTTTACGAGGGCGACCTGCGTCACCGCCTGTGTCAGGAGGTGATCCTCGGCATGGGCGGAGTCTCGATGCTGGACGCTCTCGGGTACGACCAGGTGAGCACCTACCACATGAATGAAGGCCATGCGGCGTTGCTCTCGCTCGCGCTCCTCGAGCGGAGGGTGAACGGTAACGGCATCCGCGGCGTCACCGACAACGATCGCGAAGCGGTGCGCCAGCGCTGCGTCTTTACGACGCACACGCCGGTGCCGGCCGGCCACGACCAGTTTCCCGACGATCTCGTGCGGATCGTGCTCGGCCAAGAACGCGTCGCCGCGCTCAAAGCGGTGGCCTGCATGCCCGGCGATCGGCTCAACATGACTTATCTCGCGATGTGCTTTTCGCGCTTCATCAACGGCGTCGCGATGCGCCACGGCGAAGTTTCGCGCGACATGTTCCCGCTCTACCCCATCGATTCGATCACCAACGGCGTGCACGCGCTCACCTGGACGTCGCCGCCGTTCCGAGCGATTTATGACAGCTACATCCCGCAGTGGCGGCGCGACAACTTTTATCTCCGCTACGCGATCAAGATTCCGCTCGGGGAAGTGAGTCACGCGCACCAGCTCGCGAAGCAGGAGATGGTGGCCCGCATAGCGATCCGCACGGGCATCGCGCTCGACGAGAACATTATGACGCTCTGCTTCGCGCGCCGCGCGACCGCCTACAAGCGCGCCGATCTGCTCTTCACCGATTTGGAGCGGCTAAAAAAGATCGCGCACAACGCCGGCCCGTTCCAGGTGATCTACTCCGGCAAGGCGCATCCGCACGACGACACCGGCAAGGCGATTATCCGGCGCATCTTCGAGTTCGCCGCGCGCCTCGAGAAGGACGTCCGCATCGTTTATCTGGAAAATTACGATATGGACCTCGCGCGCTCGCTCTGCGGCGGCGTCGATCTCTGGCTCAACACGCCGCAGCGGCCGCTGGAAGCATCCGGCACGAGCGGCATGAAGGCCGCGCTCAACGGCGTTCCGAGCCTCAGCGTGCTCGACGGCTGGTGGATCGAGGGTCACGTCGAAGGTGTGACGGGCTGGTCGATCGGCGACAGCGACGACGGCGCCGCCGACCCCGAAGGCGAGGCGGCGTCGCTCTACGACAAGCTCGAAAAAATCATCCTGCCGATGTTCTATAACAACCCCAACGCCTACGCGCAGGTGCGCCGCTCGGCGATCGCGCTCAACGGCTCGTTCTTCCACGCGCAGCGCATGGTGCTGCAGTATTTGCGGAATGCGTATTTGGGCGTGGAGCCGTAGAAGACGATTTCGGGAATTTTTCGAAATAATGTCAGTTAATAAATCGGCTTCTGTCCCACGAGCGCTTTGATCGACGGGCGCGCTTTCATGCGCTGAATCCACGCACCCAGGCGCGGGAGCGCGGGCGTCGGCAGCGCGCCGTAGTCTTCCAGCCGGCCGAAGCGCGGCCAGAGATCGACGTCGGTCAGGCTGAACTCACCTAAGAAATAATCCTTCTCTCCGAGCGCCTCTTCGAGGTAGCCGAGCATGCCTCGCAGCTCGCGCTGCTTGTCCGCGATCAGCTTCTGATCGCGCTCGCCTTCTTTCTTGAAGAAGAATTCGTCCCGCAGCGCGAAGTAGGTCGTGTGCAGATAATTCATGCCGTAGTCGACGAGGATGCGTCCGCGCGCGCGCAGATACGGGTCTTTCGGCATGAGCGGCGGGTTCGGATATTTCTCGTCGAGATATTCGTTGATGATGCACGACTCGAAAAGTATTTTGCCGCCGTCGTCGATCACCGGCACTTTGCCGTAGGGGTTGAGTTTCAGGAACTCGGGCTTTTTCTGGTCGCGCCGCGCGAGATTGAGCGACACGCGGTCGTACGCGAGGCCTTTTTCATTCAGCGCGATCTTCACGCGATCGCTGTTGGACGACGGCACCGCGTCGTAAAGCTTGATAGCCATTGCTTTCCTCCATGAGAAAAATCCGGAATCCCACCGGCGTATCAACTCGATGCGCAAGCGTCAATCGGTTCGATGACGCACCTTGCGCTTCGCCTATGCGACTGCGACAAAATAAATATGAGCGCGGAAGATCTTCAGCGGTTCGTCAAACAACGGACGGTTCTCCTCACGACGTTCCGGCGGGACGGCCGCGGCGTCGGCACGCCGGTCAACATCGCCGTCGAGAACGGACGCGGCTACGTCCGCACGTACGGAAGCGCATGGAAGCTAAAGCGCATCCGCAATAATCCCGCCGTCGAGCTGGCGCCGTCGACGGCGCGCGGCAAGCAGACCGGGCCTGCGGTTCGAGCGCGGGCGCGGATTCTAAACGGCGAAGAAGCCGAGCGCGCCAGCCGCGCGATCGATCGCAAGCACCCGCTGCTCCACGGAATTATTGTCCGGATGTTCCATCGCCTGCGCCGCGAGCAGACTGTGTACCTCGCAATCGAGCCTGCCTGAGGGGGTCACAAACGACCCGGAAAATCGGGACTTCACCCGTCTTGACCGTTCTGAGTGGCAGCGATAGTTGGGGTTGTCATGACACCGCCACTGCCGCCGCTCATTTGGATCAGTCTCACGGGACTGAACTTGTTGTTTCAGGTTTTCGATGGGGTTCTGACGTACGAGGTGATGCATTACGGTGTCGGGGAGGCTAATCCGCTCGTCGCCGCCGCCATCGGCGCTTGGGGCGCCGTCTGGGGCTTGGTCTTCTGGAAGCTCCTGGCATGCACCCTATTGTGCATGATTTTCGCCATGCGCCACCGCCTGCAAATGATGGGCATCAAGGCGCTGACGCTGACCGCTGCCGTTTATGGCCCTGTGGTGTTCCTATCGTTCTGCGAGTTGTTTTTGCAGATCGGCAGATAGCCGACGCTTTAACTCTTCTTGTAAATCTGCTGCGCCAGATAATTCTGGTAGCCGACTTCCTCGATTTTATGGAGCTGCGCCTCGATCCAGTCGATATGCTCCTCCTCGTCGACCATGATGTGCTCTAAAAGCTCGCGCGTCACGTTGTCGCCGGATTCGAGGCAGGTCTTAATGCCCGGCTTTAATATCTCCAGCGCGGCGTGCTCGAGAGCGAGGTCGTTCTCGAGCTGCTGCTTGACCGTCGCGCCGATCAGGATCTTGTCGTAGCCGGCCATGTTCGGCACGCCTTCGAGAAATAGAATGCGCTCGGTGACCTCGTCGGCGTGCTTCATCTCGCCGATCGATTCCTTCCAGATGTTGTCGTACAGCACCTCGTAGCCCCAATTCTTGCACATCTTCGCGTGCAAGAAGTACTGATTGATGCCCGTCAGCTCCTTCCGCAGTACATCGTTCAATACCTTCAGCACGTGCGGGTTGCCCTTCATGGTTGACCTCCCTCGAATCGAAGTCGACGATCGTTTCGATGATTCTCTAGATTGCCGCCATGGAAATCAAGACACAAAAGTACATCTTTTCCTTCCTTGGCAGCCGCGTCGCGCGCATGATAAGTTATTTCACCTGAGGAGGAATGCCGATGAGCGCAGAGCCGAAGCCGTCGCCCGCGCGCGATAAATTCCACGAGCGCATGCATTCGAGTCACATGTACGGCCTCTGGGAGCTGGCGAGCCAGATGACGCCGAATCCGCAGCCCAAGGCGATTGCGTACATGTGGCCGTGGTCCGAGCTCGAGCCGATCATCAAGGCTTCCGGCGAGATGGTTCCCGTCGGCGAGGAGCGCCGCGCGCTGCAACTCTTCAATCCCGGGCTCGGCGGGCGCTGGGCGACGACGAATAATCTTATCGCCGCGGTACAGCTCCTCCTTCCCGGCGAGGTCGCGCGCGCGCACCGCCACACGCCGACGGCGATCCGCTTGATCATCGAAGGCTCCGGCGCGTATACCGCGGTCGACGGCGAGCGCGTCTACATGGAGCCGGGCGATCTCATCCTCACGCCGAGCTGGTCGTGGCACGACCACGGCAACGAGACCGACAAGCCGATCATCTGGATGGACGGCCTCGACATCCCGCTGATCGCGTCGCTCGACGCAATGTTCTTTCAGTTCTACTCGCAGGCGCAGGTGCCCACGACCCGACCGGCGAATGCTTCCAAGCAGCTCCACGGCCACACGCATCTCACGCCGACGTGGGTGAAAGAAAAACCCAGGGCGTCTCCCCTGCTGCTCTACTCATGGCAGCAGACGCGCGAAGCGCTCGATACACTGCGCGCCCAGGAAGGCAGCCCGCACGACGGCATTTGCCTCGAATATCAGCATCCGCAGACCGGCGGGCCGGTGATGCCGACCATGTCGTGCAAGGTGCAGATGCTCCGTCCCGGCGAGCGCACGCGCGCCCATCGCCACACCGGCAGCGCGGTCTATCACATCGTCCAAGGCGAGGGCGAAACGATCATCGACGGCCAGCGCTTTAGCTGGAATAAAGGCAGCATCATCGCGCAGCCCTCCTGGGCGGTGCATGAGCACGCGAACACCTCGACGAAGGAAGACGCGGTGCTCTTCTCGATCAACGACACCCCCGTGCTCGAAAGTCTCGGTCTCTACTACGAAGAGGAATTCACCGAGGGCGGCGGGCGGCAGCAGGTCACCTCGACTTTTTCCTCGCATCCCTGATAGATAAGAGCGCATGGCCGCGCGTAGTCGAACCGAATACCTCGCGGGCCTCGCCGACGCGCGTGAGATATGGTTCGACGGCGCGCGCGTGTCCGACGTCGCCGGCCATCCGATCCTCGGCCGGACCGCGCACACGCTGGCAGATCTCTACGACCTGCAGCGCGATCCCGAATTACAACCGAAACTCACCTATGCGTCGCCGAAAACCGGCGATCCCGTAAGCCTCGCGTTCTTACAGCCGCGCAGCGTGGACGATCTCGTGCGCCGCCGCGTCATGTTCAAGCACTGGGCGGACTACAGCGGCGGGATGCTCGGGCGCACGCCGGATTATCTGAACGCGATCCTCGCCGGCTCGGCTTCGTCGGCTGACTACTTCGGGCGTAACGGGCCGGAGTACGCCGGGCGCATCGTAGAATATTACGAATATTGCCGCGAGCGCGATCTCTGCGCGACGCACACTTTCGTCGATCCGCAGATTAATCGTGCGCTGAGCCAGTCCGAGCAGGCCGATCCGACCGTGCCGCTCCACATAGCGGGCGAAAGCGAGAAAGGCCTGGTCGTCTCAGGCGCGCGCATGCTCGCGACGCTCGCGCCGTACGCGGACGAATTGCACGTCTTCCCCTCGCCGTCGCGCACACAGCAGAGCGACGCGCCGCGCTTCGCGTTCGCCTTCGCGGTGCCGATCGCGACGCCGGGGCTCAAGTTCATGTGCCGCGAGAGCTTCGACATCGGTGGCACCACTGGCGACTATCCGCTTACCGCGCGCTACGAGGAAATGGACAGCGTCGCCGTCTTCCACGACGTCGTCGTGCCGTGGGAGCGCGTCTTTCTCAAAGGCGACATCGGTCTCTGCAACCGGCTCTTTCGCGAGACGCCCGCGTTTCTGCACGGCATCCACCAGTTCACGACGAAGAATCTAGCGAAGGCGGAATTCATTCTCGGGGTCGCGGCGCTGGTCGCCGACGCGATCGGCCGCGCGGGACTGCCGCAGTACCAGCAAATGCTGGGCGAGATCGTCGACGCGGTCGAGACCGAGCGCGCCTATTTGAGAGCGGCGGAAGCCGACGCGATCACCGACGCGCGCGGCTTTGTCCACCCGAACCCCGATATTCTCTCGACCGCGCGGAATTATTTTCCGAAAATATATCCGCGTCTGATCGAGATTTTGCAGCTCATCGGATCGAGCGGCCTCATGGCGACGCCCGCCGAGCGCGATTTGAAATCGCCGCACATCGAGAAAGATATAGAGCGCTACTATCAATCGGCGACGCTGATGGGCAAAGAGCGCGTGCGGCTGTTCCGCCTCGCGTGGGACCTGGCGTGCAGCTCGTTCGCGGGGCGGCAGGTGCTCTACGAGAGATTTTTCGCCGGCGATCCGTTCATGCTGATGGCGAACCGCTTCGCCGCGTACGACAAGAGCGAGGTCGTCGCGCGCGTGAAGGCGTTGCTCGCGCGCCGCGAGACGGATAAGGAGTGATCCATGAACATCGACTTTCACTGCCACATCTATCCCGAAGCGTATTTAAAGAAGCTCGAAGCTTCGACCGGCGACGTGCGCATCGAGACCAACGCCAAGGGCGAGAAGATCATCGTCAGCATGGGCGCCAAGGCCGGCCCGGTGACGCCGGAGTTCTTCGACATCGACCTTCGCGTCGACGAGATCAAGAAGCACCGCGTCGATATGCAGGTGCTCTCGACACCGCATCCCGGCGTCGACCGCTTCTCGGCGGAAGAGAGCGCCGAGATGAGCCGCATCATCAACGACGGTCTCGCGCTGTGCGTAAAAAAGCACCCGAAACACTTTCAGGGCCTCGCGATGCTGCCGCTGATCGACACCAAGGCCGCGCTCAAAGAGCTCGACCGCGCCGTCCTCGATCTCGGACTCAGCGGCATGTGCATGCTCACCAACGTCGCCGGCAAGACCCTCGACTCGGAATTTCTCCTGCCGGTCTACAAGCGGGCCGAGGAGCTGCGCATTCCGATCTTCATCCATCCGACGACGCCGCTCGGCGCGCAAGTGATGCAAGAGTGGCGGCTCGCGGTCATCCTGGGCTTCGAGTTCGACGTGATGCTCTCCGCCACGCGCCTCGCCTACGCCGGCGTGTTGGAAAGATTCCCCGAGCTGCATTTTGTGATCTCGCACCTCGGCGCGGGACTCCCTTTCCTCGCCGGGCGCATCGACCGCGGCTATCACGATCCGACGTGCGGCATCAAAACCAAGAAGCCGACGTCCGACTATTTGAAAGACCTCTACTGTGACACCGTCTGCTTCTATCAGCCGGCACTGAAGATGGCCTACGAATTCTACGGCCCGGAGCGCATGGTGCTCGGCAGCGACTTTCCGCTTTTGATCGGCGACCTGCCCGGGGCGGTGCCGAGCATCGAGGAGATGCAGATACCCGATCGCGACAAGAAAAAAATCCTCGGCGAGAACGCCGAGCGGCTGTTGAAGCGGTCTTGATTTTGACGTAGCGGGATAAACGGATCCCGCAAAGGAGTGTCGTATGGCGAAATTCACCCTGAAGGTCAACGGCAAGAGCCATGTGGTCGATGTCGATCCCGAGATGCCGCTGCTGTACGCGCTGCGGAACGATCTCAGGCTCAACGGGCCGAAGTTCGGCTGCGGTCTGGCGCAGTGCGGCGCGTGCGCCGTTCTCGTCGACGGCAAGGCGATCCGCTCGTGCTCGCTCGAGGTGAAGGATCTCGGCGGCCGCGCGGTCACGACGCTCGAAGGCCTCGGCACGGTAAAAAATCCGCACCCGCTGCAAAAGGCGTTCATGGAGGAGCAGGCGCTCCAGTGCGGCTACTGCATCAACGGCTTCATCATCGGCGCCAAGGCGCTGCTCGACTCCAATCCCAAGCCTACCGATGCCGAGATCAAGGAAGCGCTCGCGGGCAATCTCTGCCGCTGCGCGACGCACACGCGTATTCTCCGCGCCGTCAAGCGCGCTTCCGGACAGGCCGTTTGAGGAGAATACGATGAAAACGGAATTATCCCGCCGCGAATTGCTCAAGGCCGGCGGCGCGCTTATCGTGAGCTTCAACCTCTTTCCTTCGCTGGACCTTTTCGCGGGCGAGGCGCAAGCGCCGGGCATGCCGGATCCGACGCAGCTCGATTCCTGGATCGCCGTCGCGAAGGACGGCACCGTCACGGTCTTCACCAGCAAGGTCGAGCTCGGGACCGGCATCAAGACCGCGCTCGCGCAGATCGCCGCGGAGGAATTGGACGTGCCGCTCGGCCGCGTCAGGATCGACATGGGCGATACCGACAAGACGATCGACCAGGCGACGACCTCCGGCAGCCGCACGATCGAACGCGCCGGGCCGCAGATCCGCCAGGCGGCCGCGGCGGCGCGGAAGGAATTGCTGCGCCTCGCCTCCGAGCGCCTCGGAGCGCCCGCCGACAAGCTCGCCGTCAAGGACGGCGTCGTGAGCGTCGCCGGCAGCCCGTCGAAGCGCGTCACTTACGCGCAGCTCGTCGGCGGCAAGCGCTTCTACAAGACGATCCAGGCCGAAGGCAAGCTGGGCGAGATGAAGCTCGCGCAGGACGTCAAGCCAAAGGACCCGAAGGAATACGAAATCGTCGGAAAATCGATCGAGCGCGTCGATGTGCCGCCGAAAACGACTGGTGAAGCGGTCTACGTCCACGACGTGCGCATCCCTGGCATGCTCCACGGCCGCGTCGTGCGGCCGCCGGTGGTCAACTCCGCGCCTTCCTCGATCGATGAATCCTCGATCAAGGATATTTCCGGCGTGGTGAAAGTCGTGCGCGAGGGCGCCTTCGTCGGCGTGGTCGCCAAGACCGAATGGGCGGCGATCAAAGCTGCGCGCAATCTTAAGGTCAATTGGAGCAAGCCCGCGTTTCAGCTCCCCGCCGACCGCGAGCAGCTCGACAAATATCTCACGACGAACAAGAGCTTCACGACGCTCAAACAGGTCGAGAAAGGCGATCCCGCGGCGGCGATCGACAAGGCCGGCAAGCGCTACGAGGCGGTCTTTCGGTGGCCATTTCAGATGCATGGGATGATCGGCCCGTCGTGCGCGGTCGCCGACGTGCGCGGCAACAAGGCGACGGTGTGGTCCGGATGCCAGGGGCCGTTCCGCACGCGCGCGTCGATTGCGAGTTTATTGAAAATTCCCGAAGACAACGTCCGCGTCGTCTATCATGAAGCGTCGGGATCGTACGGGCGGCTCAGCAACGACGACGGCGCCGAAGATGCCGCGCTGCTGTCGCGCGCCGTGGGCGCGCCGGTGCGCGTCCAGTGGATGCGCCACGACGAGCACGGCTGGGAGCCGAAGGGCCCCGCCCAGCTGCAGAAGGTCCGCGCCGCGGCAGCGGACGGAAAGATCGTGGCGTGGGAGTTCGTCGACTACAGCCTGCCGTGGACGGTCGCGGCGACGATGACGCTGCTCGCCTCGCAGCAGATCGGGCTGACGACAAAAATTCCGGGACAAGGAAACGGCAATCAGGGCGGCGGCGAAATCTACGCCTTCGACAATACCAATGTCCGCGCCGAGGAAATCCCCTGGATGAAGCCCGAGGCGAATCCGCTCCGCACGAGCAACCTGCGCGCGCCGGGGCAGCTCTCGCGCTGCTTCGCGAGCGAGACGCTGCTGAGCGAGATCGCTGCCGACCTCGGCGTCGATCCCATCGAGCTGCGCCTGCGCTATCTCGCGGCGGACAAGCGCGCGAGCGACGCGCTCAAGGTCGCCGCCGGGCAAGCCAAGTGGGAGTGGCACCGTCAGCCGGCGGCCAATTCCGCGGCCGCGGTTGCGAAGGGCCGCGGCGTCGCGATGACGCGGCGGGCCGGGGGCTACGCCGCGGCGATCGCCGACGTGGAGGTCGAGCGCGCGACCGGGAAGGTCGCTGTGAAGCGCATCACGCTGTCGCACGACTGCGGCCTCATGGTCAATCCCGACGGGGTCAAGAACCAGGTCGAGGGCAACATCGTGCAGGGCGTAAGCCGCGCGCTTTACGAGGAAGTGGCCTTCGACGCGACCGGCGTCACGAGCCTCGACTGGGTGAGCTATCCGATTCTTCGATTTCCCGAAGTGCCGGAGCTCGAAGTCGCGCTCATCGACCGCAGGGAGGTCGCTCCGCTCGGCGCGGGCGAGCTTTCGACTGTGCCTATCCCGGCCGCAATCGCCAATGCGATCTTCGACGCGACCGGCGCGCGCCTGCGCGACGTGCCGTTCACGCCGCAGCGCGTCCTCGCGGCACTGAAAGCGGCGAAGGCAGCCTAGCACCGCGATGCGCATTTCGCGCGCCGAACTGCTTCTCGCGCTCTTTTTCATGCTCGCTGCGGCGCCGGCGCGCGCCGCGTCGCCGCTCACGCGCGTCGTGATGACGACGGGCTCGTTCGCCGAGCGCGAAGGCGTCGTCTACGTCGCGCAGGACCAGGGATTTTTCCGCAAATACGGCGTCGACATCAGTTTCGTTCAGGTGCGGAACGGTCCCGTCGGCATGTCGGCGCTCGCCTCCGGCGAATCGCAGTTCCATTGGGGATCCGTCACGGCGGCGAATCTCGGCGCGATCGCCGAGGGCGCGGACATCGTCTTCATCGCCGGCTTCATCAACAAGCTCACCGGCGCCTTCGTCGTCAATTCCAAAATCAAAACTCCGCAGGACATCAAGGGCAAGACGCTCGGCGTGAACAGTCTGAGCGGCGGCGGTTGGATGTTTACGATGCTCGCGCTCGACCACTGGGGCCTCGACCCGAAGCGTGACGGCATCAACATCCGCTCGCTCGGCAGCGACGGCATCCGCACCGAAGCGCTGTCTTCCGGTGTCATCGACGGCTGTCAGATCGGCTACACGTTTGCCGCGCAGCTCCAGACCAAGGGCTTCCGCGTCCTCGCGGATTTGGAGAAGCTGCCGATCGCCTACCAGGGATCCGGAATGATGGCACGCCGCGCATTTGTCACCTCGCAACCGGCGGTCGTGGAGAACACGCTCCGCGGCCTGCTCGACAGCGTCGCGTTCATCCGCAATCGCGAGAACAAGGCGGCGGTCATGAAAAGTCTCGCGCGCGGGCTGCGTCTGTCGCGCGTCGAGGACGCCGAGGAAGGCTACAACAGCATCGTCGACATCTACGAGAAAAAAATCTACCCGAGCACCGACGGCATCGCCAACGTCATCCGCCTCCTGGGCGCGACGAACGAGAAGATCCGCCGCTTGAAAGCCGCCGATCTGGTCGAGACTTCCGCTGTAAAGAAATTAGAAAAAGAAGGAAGGTTCTAGACCGGCGTCTTACAAGCCGGCTACCGCTTTCTTTTTACTTGGGGCCGGAGCATCCGGCCGCTGTGAATTGTCGATCACAGAACCGAGCACGGGCGTAATCTCGCGCTTGATGCGAAGCCCGTTGGCTTCGTCGGGGGCGGCGCGATCGAGCTTGATCTTCAGGCGCAGATTGTTCGGGCTGTCCGAGTTCGCGACGGCCTGTTCGTCGGTTATTTTCCCCTGCTTGTAGAGCATGAAGAGCGACTGCTCGAAAGTTTGACATCCCTCATGAATGCCTTGATCCATCGCTTCTAGAAGCTCGCCGGTCTTCCCCTCTTTGATCAGGTCTTTGATGCGCGGTGTGGCCATCAGGATTTCGAGAGCCGCCACGCGCGTGGAGTCTACCGTAGGCACCAGACGCTGCGAGATGATGCCTCGGAGATTGAGCGAGAGCTGCATGAGAATCTGGGGATGGCGCGTCTCGGGAAAAAAGTTGAGAATGCGCTCAAACGTCTGGCAAGCGTTCGCCGAGTGCAGCGTCGCGAGGCACAGGTGACCGGTGTCGGCGAACATGATCGCCGCCTCCATCGATTCGCTGTCGCGGACCTCGCCGATCATGACCACATCGGGCGCCTGGCGCACAGCGCGCTTTAGCGCCTCGCCGAACGAAGCGGTATCGAAACCCAGCTCGCGCTGCGTGACAAGGCACTGCTTGTGCGGGTGCACGAATTCGATCGGATCCTCGACCGTAACGATGTGTCCAGGGCCGGAGGTGTTACGGTAATCGATGAGCGCGGCCAGTGTCGTCGATTTGCCCGTGCCGGTTGCACCGGCGACGAGCACGAGGCCGCGCTTTCTGACCGACAGCTCTTTCAGCACCGGCGGCAATCCGAGCTCGTCGATCGTCGCGATCTCGCACTTGATCGTGCGCACGACCAGCGCGATCGAGCCGCGCTGACGCAGCACGTTGACGCGAAAGCGGCTGACCCTGTCGTGAACCAGCGCCAGGTCCATCTCGTTCGTGCGGCTGAACTCCTGCCATTGATTCTCGTTCATAATTTCGCGCGCCATCTTTTCGAGATCGCCAGGGGTGAAGACGTCCTTGCCGATGCGCTGCATGACGCCTTCGACGCGGTAGACGGGTGGGCTGCCGGCCGTTAGGTACAGGTCTGAGGCATTTTTTTCGACCATCGCTCCGAGGTGTGACGCGATTTCCATCGAGGTCTCACTTTCCGGGACTTTCGTCGTAGAAATGGCTAGCAATTTTCGATCCGTAAAATTGCGCCAAATCGTGCTAAATCGCACCAAATCTACACCGCAGAATGCCCTAAAATGGAAAATGTCACACAACAATGAACGCGCTGAACGAAGGGTACCGGTGGCTGCCCATGCTGCGATACGCGTATCGGGTGAATAGCTTCTCCTGTCCCTCATTCTCAGCGCTTTGATCGGCTGGGAGCGGGACCTCTATGACAGACGCGCTAGAGACATGCGGCCTCAAAATGCTGGCGAGCAAACAGATCAAACACGACGATCGGCATTGTTACGAAATCACGCCCGCGGGCCGCAAGTTGCACCACGAACCACTCGTGGAAAAGCGCCTCAAAACCCCTGACGTGTGGGAAGTGCGGTATTAAGGTCTCGTTAGCTTCTTCTCCAGATACCTCTCGTAGATCCGATACAGCGTCTCCATCGACGCGATGTCGATCCATTCGTTTTCGGCGTGGAGGTTGCCGACGAGCGGCCGCGTCATGATGACCGGGATGCCGAACTGGCATATGTAGCGCGCGTCGCTGCCGCCGTGCTCGCGGATGAGGCGCGGCGCCACGCCGGTGATCTCTTCCGTTGCGGCGAGGTAGAGCGGATCCGGCGCGACGTGCGTCGGCTCTGCGACGACGATGATCTCACGCTCGATGCCGTCGGCGGATTGCGCGACGATCTCTAGGATCTCGCGCCCGCTGTAGGGCGGCGGGAAGCGGATATCGAGGACTGCTTGCGCATGGGATGGGATGCGGTTGGGCACGCGATTCTCGGTGTAAATCTGGGTCACGGCGCAGGTCGGATGCCAGTGATCGTCGCCGCGCTGAAGGCTCGCAAAATGATTCTGGACGCGCGCGACGGCGGCGATAATCCGCTCCATCGGATTCTCGACGAGCCACGGGCGCGACGCGTGGCCGGACGGGCCGTGAGCCATCAGGCGTAGATGCAGAATCCCCTTCTCCTCGACGGCGATATCGTGGATCGTGCCCGAGTCCGGAAGAATCGCGACGCCGCAGCGGAAACCCGCCTTCTCGAAGAGAAAGCGCGTGCCGTGATTGCCGCCGTGCTCCTCGTCGGAAGTGATGGCGAGGCCGAGCGAGACGCCGGGACGGCGCTCGTGAAAATCGCGGAAGAGCGCGAGCAGGATCGCGAGCTCGCCTTTCATGTCGCCGCTGCCGGGGCCGTAGATGCGCCCGTCGCGCACCGACGAGCGGTATTCGGTCCCTTCCGGCCGCGCGACGACGTCGATGTGGGCCAGCAGCATCACATCGGGCCGCTCGATGGCCGCCGGCAGGACGACCGCCGACGGGCTCCCCTCCTCGGCGAAGCGCCGCACCTCCACCGATTCCGCCTCGGCGTGGTTGACGACGAACTCCATGCAGCGCTCGATCTCATCGGGCCGGTCGCGCGTGCTCGGTATGAGGATCAGATCGCGCGCGAGCTCGACGAGGCGGTTTTTCAGGATTTCGCTTTTGCCGCTAGTCACGGTCATAACCCCATTCGACCGGCAGCTCGCTCCACGCGCGCGCGAGGAGGCCGCCGCAGACGGCGTGATCTTTTCCCATGCACAGGAACTGTCCCTTGGTGACTTTGCCGTCTTCCCCGACGTTCAAGTTGAAAGGGATAATGCCTTTCTCGGCGCCGGGGCGGAAAAGCTCGCCCGCGCGGCTCATGTGATCGAGGATCTGCGCGCCGTCGAGCGCGCTGCGGAATTGAATGTTCCGCATATGCCACGTCCCACCGGGGAGAAAACGGCGCGCGAGCACCGCAGGATAGGTTGCGCCGGTGACGCGCGCGTTAATCTCGCAGATGATCGCTTCCGTCTTCGTCTTGCGGCGCACGACGAGAAAATCGGTGCTCGCGGTGCCGCGGTAGCCTTGCGCGTGGAGCCACGTGCCGGCGATACCCGCCTGCCGGAAGAGGTCTTCTTTAAGGCCGGGAATTTCGGCGGCATAGGACGGCGGCGATTGGTTGCCCTCGTGCACGCTCTCGTCGGAAAGGATCTGCTCGGTCCAGTCGAAAAGAAATACTGTATCCTCGTTCAAAAACATCTGGACGCTCGGCGAGCCCAGACGCTCGATGCCGCGGCAATCCTCGTCGATCCATCCCTGTACCATGCACGGCCCTTCGAAGAAGAGATATTCCGGCGCATCGGACGGCTGGAAACCGGCGATCGGCGCCTTCACCATGCCGTAGCCGGAGGCGCCTACTTGCGCCTTGATGACGGCTTTCTTGTAGCCCATCGCGCGGAGGCGCTCGAGGCACGGCGGCACCTCCGCCGGGCTCGCTGACATGAAGGTGTCGAAGACGGGCAGCTTCCGCTCGACCTGATGGAGATGCAAGAGATACTTGTTATTGCCGTTCTTACTGCCGGCGAGCGTGCTCACCGTCTTTTTTTTCAAACACGCGGCGAGGCGGACGAGCACGGCGTCGGTCACGTAGCCGTCGACCCACGCGGCGGGATGCTCTTTCAGCTCCGCGAGCATCGGATCGGCGGGCGCGCGCGTATCGCGCTTAGCGGAAAGCTCCTGGTACCGACGGTGATCGAGAACTTCGAATGTCGGCAGCGAGAGCTTCAGGTCGCCGGAGAAATAGTCGAGCAGGTTCGTCTCCGGAGGTGCTTCGAGAAGGATTTTATTCGGGCCGCCCTGGAACAACGTATTCAGAATGGATATGACGCGCCCGCCGTAGGACTGCGCGCCGGTGATGCGGCGGACCAGCTCGGCCGCTTCGGCGTCGTTCTCGTAGAAGATCGAGCGCAGATTGCAGAAAAAAAGGACGCTCCGGTCCCAGAACGGCGGCAGACCTTCAGTGGCGATGTGAACTCTAGGAGTCATCGATGCGCGCCGCGTCGGGGAAGAAGCCGCGCGCCGGCTTTAGGAGGAATGGGGAAGCGGCTCGCGATAGTCGTCGGGCTCAATATCGCGGGTGCGAAGCCGCGCGTTCTCCACCTCAAGGTCGCGCACACGATTCTCCAGCTCGGCTATCGTCTCGCGAGCGCGTCTCACTTCGGTATTCTTGCCGCGCATCGCGAGCGTCGAAGAAACCGAACGCGCGACGTAGAGAATCCACGCGACGAAGAGACCGATCAATAGCGAACCGATGACGACGAGATAGAGCGGGACCTCTTCAATGGCGTACTCGGCAACGCGTAGCGTTACCGGAATCGTGTTCTGCGTCGCGAAGTAGCCGATCGCCGCGCCAAAAACAACTGCGATGAGAAGTGCCAGCATGATTGACTCCTTTCGTCAGAGCCAACGTTCTCTCAGAATGGTAGAGCACGGGAGGAAAAAATCCAGAACCCGCCCGCAGCGTTTATTATGCTCAAGTAGGTTCTGAGAAGGAATCGGGTAAATACCCGATGTGACTATGTTTTCATATCCAATGAAATTGCGAAGTTAACCGCTAGTCTCGGCGCGATCCTTATACATTGTTTAGAACCCAAATCCCACGCCCACTCCGCGGCCGGATGGAAAGCGGTCGCGGCCGCGCTGCAATTCGTACTGCTCGTTACGCCGCGCGATCTCCACTTCCTGCTCGATTTTCTTGCCGAGCCATTCTCCGTTCGCGATGAGCTGTTGCCAGTCGAAAGCTTTCTTGTCGATGGCCTCGAGATCCTTCTCGATCTGCATGCGAATTTCGCGGTTCGGATCCCAGTACACGCCGAACCGGGTGTTGAAGGTGAGATAATCGAGCCAGTCGTGCAAGCTGCGCATGGCGTTCACGATCTCTTTCAGACCGGCGGTGCGGTCGCCGCTCCGCGCGAGCGTGAGCCCGAGATAAAGACGCGCGACGTAATCGTCCTTTTTGATCGACAGCGCGCGGTCGAGCGAGGTGCGCGCTTCGGAAAGCTTGCCGGTCGCGTACTGCGTCCGGCCGACGTAGGTCCAGATCCCTTCAGTGAACGGTCCCGATGCGTAGTAGTATTGCGGGTCTTTCGCGGCGGTTTGCTGGAAGCGGGCGAGCGCTTCATCGTAACGGTCGGCGAGCAGCGCCTGCCGCCCGTCCTGCACTTGCGTCGCGGCCTGACACGCCGCGCAGGCGAAGAGCACCAACAGGACAAGCGGCGGACGAAACGCTTTCATAGCTCTAATAGCAATAGTCCTCGTGCGCGCGAAGTCAATTGCAGGTTAGGCGAGCCGCGCGGCCAACTTATCGCCATACCGCTCGCTCAGGTCCTCCAGGACATTCAACGATAATTTCGTCCGCGCGCGCATGATCCAAATCCACGCCTCGACAAATACAACGAAGAAGAAGATCGCACCCTGCGCATATGCTTCCGGAACGTGCGCGAAGAATACGAGCGCGACGAGCGCGAGCACGAGGGCGCCGCCGACAGCGAAGCGCCACCACTGCCAGCGGCCGTCCACGTAGCGCTCGATGATTCGCAGCTTTTCCAGATCAATGTACTCCCGAGTCCTGCCGTAGTGGGAGGCGGACTGGCGGATCGCGCCTTTGAGCACGCCGACCATGTAGCGCCACGCCACCACGTTGATCGCCCAAAAGGCCGTGAGTGCCAGCGCGAAGCCGCGGTAATTATCGCTCACGACGCAGAGCACGCCGAAGCCGAGGGCGATGCCGAGGATGACGCCGATGTCCAGCGTGTTGAGCCGGCCGCCGTGGGGCGCCCCGATATAGACATCCTCCTGCATCTCGGTGTCCGATTCTCCGCCGAGGACCCAGGAGAGGAAATAGATCACCAGCGCCGTCTTCCAGAGGACCGTAGAGAAGTCCGGGTTGGCGACGGCGTGCGCGAGCGCTTCGGGAAGGCGCTCGATTCCCCCGTGGTGGATCAGCTCGCGCAGCTCGATGCCGGCCACGATGACCGGCAGCAATATTTCGATGACCTTCAGGAGCGTGCGCGTCCCGTGAGCGAAGGTTTTCACCTCGTGCTGCTTTGCGCGGTCCATACGGTCCTCCGTAGCGTTCGATGGCCGCACTATCTGCGCGTAGAATAAGCCTGTCAAGCGCGCGGAGACTTTTCCCATCCCGGTCGTATTAACGTTTGAAAGCGACCGCGACCGTCCGCGATCCTGTCGGGGGCCGCCTGAATCGTGTATGATTCTCAAGCATTATTCGTATGAACACGAGGCCTGCGCGAAGCGATGGCGGTGGACTGGGCTGACAAGGACGACGGCGAATTGCTCGCCCTCATTCAGACCGGCAGTCACCACGCATTCGGGGTCCTCGTGCGGCGGCATACCGGGCGGTTCTACCGTCTCGCGTACCGCTACGTTCAGAATCGCGAGGCGGCCGAGGATATCGTGCAGGACGCGTTCTTGAAATTATGGGAGGAGCCCGGGCGCTGGCAGCCGGACCGCCGCAGCAAGTTTACGACCTGGTTCTACACAATCGTCGTAAATCTCTGCCTCGACTGGCGGAAGAAAAAACGTCCGGTACAGCTTCCCGAGGAAGCACCCTTGGTCGACGAGGGTTTGCGGCCGGAAGACGCTGCGGCGCGCGCTGAAGAGCAGCGCCGGCTCGAAACCGAGATCGCCGCGCTGCCGGAGCGGCAGCGCGAGGCACTGAATCTGTGCTTCGCCGAGGGGCTCAGCAACCAGGAGGCGGCCGACATCATGGGAGTCAATTTGAAAGCGCTCCAGTCGCTCTTGATGCGCGCCAAAACGACGCTGCGCGAGCGGCTGAGCGAGTGAGGTCTTTATGAGCGAGATGAGCGACGAAAAGCTCGAACGGATGCTGCGCGAGCGGCGCGTCGCGCCGCCCAGCGCCAATCTGGCCGAGCGCATTATTCTCAAGGCGCAGGCGATCCCACAGAGCGAGGCGCTATCGCTCGGGCAATCGATCCGGCGTCTTTTCACCGAGTTCCATTTGCCCAAGCCTGCTTACGTGGTCACTGGCACGCTTATACTCGGCTTAGTGCTAGGCTTCAGCGATCCTTTCGCGCAAGCCCCGGTCGACCGCGGCGGATCCACCAGCGCTCAGGCATTCCTGTATGCCGAAGAGGATGCGTTATGAACCATACCTTGAAAGTCGTCTTACTTGTCTCGCTGATCGCAAACGTTCTGCTCCTGGGATTCGTCTTAGGCGCCGCGCCGCGCCGTCTCGAAGAGCGGCCCTCGTTCCGCGACCGGGTCAAAGCGGACATAGAGAAGCTGCCGGAACCCGCTCGCACAAAGATGCGCGAGAACATGGAACAGACGCGCAAGACCGACGAGCCGATGTTTGCCGAAATCCGCCAGGCGCGCGAGGAAACGCTGAAGATCATCGCTGCCGACCCTTTCGACGAGGCGGCCTACGACCGGCACGTGAACAGGATTTCCGAGCTGCGGGCTAGTATGTTTCGACACATGTCCGACAACATCAAAGCGATCGTGAAAACGCTGCCTGCCGAGCAGCGTAAAGCGGTCGCCGATCTTTTCAAACGCCCGCCGCCCGGAACGGCCTAAAGTCTACTCGAGATATCCTCCGTAAGGCGCCGGACTTCCGGCGCTTTTTTTTGCCCATCGCACCGCGGAGACTTCGCCGCCGACGGTCGTATAAATGGACATGAGAACACCACTGCAGCATCCCTACATCGCCGAAGCAAAAAAACACCGGGTTTTGGTGGGTCTGGCCGCGCTGCTGATCGTTATCGCGGGTGGCTGGTACTGGTACAGCCGCTCTGCGCAAAACTCCGGCCGGGAGAGACTGCATCCGGTCGCCGTGACGCATGGAACCATTGAGGACGTCGTCACGGCGCAGGGCAAGCTCGAGCCGAATCAATACGTCGATGTCGGCACGCAGGTTTCCGGTCAGCTCAAGAAAATCTATGTGCAGATCGGCGACACGGTTAAACAAGGCCAGCTCGTGGCCGAGATCGATCCGCGCGTCTATCAGTCGCAGGTCGAAGCGACCGAAGCCCACATTGGAAGCCTTAAAGCGCAGCTTGCGCAGCAAAAGGCCGCCGCTGTGCTGGCGCAGCAAAACTTAAAGCGCAACCAGAACCTTATCGCAGCCAATGCCGTCAGCCAGCAGGCGCTGCAAGAAACGCAATCGCAGGCGGCCGTCGCGGATGCGCAGGTGCAGGCGCTTTCGGCGCAGATCAAGGAAAGCGAATCCAATCTCAAAGGGATTCAAACCAATCTGGGTTTTACGAAGATTTACGCGCCGATGTCGGGCACGGTTACGACCATGCCCGCGCGGGAGGGCCAGACGCTGAACGCCAACCAGACCGCGCCGGTCATTCTTCAGGTCGCCAATCTCGACCTCATGACTGTGCGCGCCAATGTCGCCGAAGCCGATGTGCCGCGTTTGAAGGAAGGCATGGACGCATATTTCACCACGCTGGGTAACAGCGAGCGGCGCTGGCAAGGCAAAGTACGCCAAATCCAGCCGGCTCCGCAGGTAGTGAACGACGTCGTCCTGTACGACGTTCTCATCGACGTTAAAAACGAAAAGCGACAACTCATGACCGGCAGCACGACGCAGGTTTTCTTCATCCTCGGCAGGGCGGACAACGCGACGATCGTTCCGGCCGAGGCGCTGACGCGCCGCGTGCCCGATCAAGATAACGATCAGGGCAAGGCGTACCGGGTAATCGTCGCGAATGGCGACAGCGGCAGCGGCGAGCCGCGCGTGATCCACGTCGGCCTCAGCACGCGCGCGCAGGCGCAGGTGACCGACGGCCTTAAGCCCGGCGAGCGCGTCTTGCTGCCGCGCCGGGAAGGAACGGCGCCGGCCGCCGCATCGCAGCAGCAGAATCAACGCCGGCCGGGCTTCACGCGGGGGCCGCAGTTATGACGACGAACGAAATCATTCTCGAGCTGCGAGACGTGCATAAGGAATACGCGACCGGCGACACGGTCGTCCGCGCCCTCGACGGCGTCTCGCTGACGGTGCGGCGCGGCGAGTTCGTGGCGATCATGGGACAGTCAGGCTCAGGTAAATCGACGTTGATGAACATCATCGGATGCCTCGACCGGCCGACCTCCGGCAGCTACACCGTTCTCGGCCAGGAGGCGGCGCGCCTCTCGCCCGACGAATTGGCGGCGCTCCGGCGCGAGACCTTCGGTTTCGTCTTCCAGCGCTACAATCTTCTCGCCACCGCCACCGCCGGCGAGAATGTCGAGATTCCGTCGGTGTACGCCGGCCTGCCGAAGCACAAACGCTCGGCGCACGCACGCGGCCTGCTCGAGCGGCTCGGGCTTGGCGACCGCACCGGCCATCGTCCCGCCGAGCTCTCCGGCGGACAGCAGCAGCGCGTCGCGATCGCGCGCGCTCTCGTGAACGATCCGCCGGTCATTCTCGCCGACGAGCCCACCGGCGCGCTCGACACCAAGAGCGGCGAGGAAGTCCTCGCGCTGCTTAAAAAGCTTCACGCGGAAGGACGCACGATCGTCCTCATCACCCACGCCGAAAACGTCGCGAGCCACGCGAGCCGCGTCGTCCATATACAGGACGGCAAAATTCTCTCCGACAGCGGCGCGCCTGAACCCGGCGCAGCGCCGTCCGCGATTGAGCGGCACGACTACAGCGGAGGCGCGCCTTTTTTCGCGAGCGTGCAAGAAGCGCTCTTGACGGCATGGCGCTCGCTGCAAGTGAATATTTTTCGCACCGTGCTGACGCTCCTCGGCATCATCATCGGCGTAGCCGCCGTCGTCGCGATGCTGGCCGTCGGCGAGGGCAGCCGGCAGAAAGTGCTCGATCGCATCAGCTCGTTCGGCACAAATCTCATTCTCATCCGTCCCGGCGCCGCAGGCATCCGCAACGCCGGCGACATCGTCACGCTGGTGCCGGAGGACGCCGCTGCGATCAAAACGATTCCCAACGTCGAGACCGCGCTCCCGGAGCGCAGCGGGCGCATCACTGCCCGCTACGGCAACATCGATTACCAAACGACAATCCAGGGCACCGGCGCGGACTTTCCCTCCGCCCGCGACTGGCCCGTCGGCGAAGGACAGTTTTTCAACGATGACGATTTGAAGCAATACGCGCCGGTCGTCGTGCTCGGCAAAACCGTCGCGAAAACGCTTTTCACCGACGGGCGCAGCCCGGTCGGCAAATATGTGCTGGTGAAGAACGTACCCTTCCTCGTGATCGGCGTCATGAGCGAAAAAGGCGCGGCGCCGAACGGCAACGATCAGGACGACGTGCTCTTCACGCCGATCACGACCGGCCTCGTCCGCCTATTCGGCAAGAGCTATCTCGGCAGCATCACGATCAAGGTCGCCGACGCCACGCAGATCGAAGCGACGCAGGACCAGGTCGAGACCATACTCAAGGCGCGCCATCGTACGGAAGACTTCAGCGTGCGCAACATGGCTTCGATCCTGCAAGCGGCGATGGAGACGCAGGATACGTTCACCCTGCTGCTCGGCACGGTGGCGGCGATCTCGCTTTTGGTCGGCGGCATCGGCGTGATGAACATCATGCTCGTCAGTGTCGTCGAGCGTACGCGCGAAATCGGCATCCGCATGGCAACCGGCGCGCGCATGCGCGACATTCTGCTTCAATTCAATATCGAGGCGGCGGTCGTCTGCGCGGCCGGCGGCGTGCTCGGGATTTTATTAGGCATGGGCGCGGGATTCGCGCTGCGCTACAGCGGCATGACGGTGATTTTTTCCCCGACGCCGGCTTTGCTGGCGTTCGCCTGCGCGTCGGCGACCGGGCTCGTTTTCGGCTACCTACCGGCGCGCAAGGCTGCGCGCCTCGATCCGGTCGTGGCTTTGGCATCGGAGTAAAACTATGCATAAACACTTACCAGTTACGGCTATCGCTCTCTCGCTCGTTTTTTCGGCTTGCAGCCTCGCGCCGCAGTTCGCGCGGCCTAACATGGATATGCCGCAAGGGTGGAACGACGCTTCAGGCATCGCCATGCGGTCCGGCGCCCCGCAGGAGCCGTTCTGGGAAGCGCTCGGCAGCAGCGAGCTCGATCAGTTGATCGATATGGCGCTCGCGCAAAATCTCGACCTCGAGGCGGCGCTCCATCGCATCGACGAGGAGAGAGCGCTCGCCAAAGTCGCCGCTGCGCCGCTCTACCCTTCCGTCAATGCGAGCGGATCGGCCTCGCGCACCTATACGAAATCCGGCGGACAACAGACGCAGGCGAGTAACGCGGCGTCCGGCGGCGGGAGCATCAGCTGGGAAGTCGATCTCTGGGGCAAGAACCGGAACACGGCGAAATCGGCGAAGTACCGCGCCGACGCGACCGTCTTCGACCGCGAGGCGCTTCGCCTGGTCATCACCTCCGACGTGACGAATCTCTACACGCAGATACTCGGCTTCAACGATCGAATTCAGATCGCGGCGAACAATCTCAAGAACGCGCAGGAGGTGCTCCGCATCATCGAAGTGCGTTTTAAGGAAGGCGCCGTGTCGGGGCTCGAAGTCTCGCAGCAACGGGTGGAAGTCAACGGGCTGCAATCGGCGCTCTCGGCCTTGAACGAGCAGCGAACTACGGCTCTTAACGCGCTCGCCGTTTTGCTCGCCAAGGCGCCGCAAAACTTCGATGCGCCGGACGCCCAGTTCGCCTCGCTCAAGATGCCCGAGGTGAGCCTAACGCCGCCCGCTGAGCTTCTGACCGCGCGGCCGGACATCCAGAGTGCCGAAGCCGGTCTCCGTGGCGCCAACGCCGATATCGGCGCTGCGCGCGCGGCTTTTTTTCCGTCGCTGACGTTGAGCGCCGACACGGCTATCGCGGCCGGCTTCGGCAATCCCGCGTCGGCTGTGAGCTCGCTCGCAGCGAATATCCTCGCGCCGATTTTCTCGGGCGGCAGATTGACCGGCAACCTGGAAAACGTAACGGCGCGGCAGAAGGAGCTCGCGGCGCAGTACCAGAAAACGGTTCTCACGGCATTCCAGGAAGTTCAGGACGCGCTCGCGGCGCTGAAAAGCAACACAGAACAGGCCGAGGTCGCGACGCGTACTGTGGCCGAGTCGCAGAACGCCTATAACATAGCGAAGGCGCGACTGGACGCCGGCGCGATCGATTACCTGACGTTGTTGGAGACGCAAAGAAGCCTTTACCAGGCACAGGACAACCAGATAGTTGTGGATCAGGCGCAGCTTGCCGCATTCGTCAACCTGCGTAAGGCGATGGGTGCGTGAGCGCCGATCGTTATTGCAAAAAAAGGGCGAGGCCGCGATGCGGTCTCGCCCTTTTTGTGAACCGAGCGCACCTGTTATGTACAGCCGCGTATTAAGAAAAAAATGAAAAGAACGGGTATCGGCACTCCGAGCAGCCAGAGCAATATCCAACCGACCTTACCCTTCTCGTTCATGAGCATTTTCATTTCCTCACCCCCTCCCCGGTAATGATTTCTGCCGCTCACAGCCGGCGGTCGTCATAAACTTCGCTCTTCCCATTATGGCCCGCGCGGTATCGTGCCCGCGGTGAGCTCAGCAGCGCTTCGCGCACCATCCCGAGCACAGTTTTCACGATCGCGCCTAGAGCGATGCCCTTGAGCGCCGCGAGTTCGCCACTTACTGAATCTTGCACACCGCGCCACTTCGACGGTTTCGAGGGAGTCGCCTTGCGCGCGTAACGGTCCGTCGTATCGGCCAGAGCTCTGCGCGCGCCGCGCATCCCGATCAGAAAGCCGAGCACCACGCAGCCGCCAAAAAGCGGCAAGGGATGCTGCGAGGCCTGGTAGCGTAGGTCAAGACTCCGCCTGACCTTGCCAACAGTTTGCTGGAGTTGGTCCTGAAGCAGCTCGAGCTTGTTAACCAGATTGGAGGTTGTCTGCTCGAGCTTTACCCGGGTGGCATTGATCCTATCGTCGGCCGAGTCAGTTTTGGCCATGAGAATCTCCTCCGTCGCACTTCGCCGACGTTCGTCGCGTTGCTTTTGCCAGTGGCGAACAGGATGCCACCAATGACGACCAGGATGGCGCCGACGATACCGTAGGAGCCCCACAGCGGAATCGGCGTCACGGCGGCGATCAAATGGACGATCATCAGCACGAGCAGGAGCACGCCGACGCCCAAAACGACAGCTCCGCTACCGACCTCGATAGCCGCGGTTTTCGCTTTGCCAAGCTCGTCCTGCACTTCGAGCTTCGTGAGCGTCGCGCCGTCGACGATCAAGTCTCGTACGTCGCGGACAATGTCGCTGACGAGGCCGCCGATTGGCGGCCCGTTACTCGGCTGAGAAGCTTGCGTCCGAGTATACATCTCAGTCTCTCAAGCTCCGCGCCAGCAGATAGCCGATGCCGATGCCGATGAGGAGCGACGGCAGCGGATATTTGCGCACCAAGTCCGTCGCGTCTTCCGCCAAGTCAGCGTAATTTTTATCGTGCAGATACGACCGCGCGGAATCGACAGCGTCGCGAACGCGCGCCGATGCTTGGGTGCCGAATTCCTGAGCTCTCGCCGAAATATCGGACAAACTCCCTCCGTATTGCGAGCTATATTCGTTGAAGCGCCGGTCGACTTCCTGCGACGCCTCTTCGCGCGTTTGTCCGTATTTCTGCTGGAGCAAGCCGACGAGCTTGTCTTTCTCGCCGCCGATCCAGTCGAAATCGTCGTCGGTGAGCCTCCCCCACCACGACTTCAACGCGCCCCGCATCTGTCGCCACTGACCTGCGGAAATGTCCTGGTTCATCGGTACCTCCTGCGATTTTTTATGACATTGTCTCTAACTACACGCTCCCCATAATCGATTTTATCGTGACATTTGCGCGGCTTAGAGCAGGTGAATGCTTTAATCTAAGCAGAATTTTCCCCAATCTTCGTAAAATATCTGCTGCTTGTGGATAGCCGGGTATTTCAGATAGATTCGATTCGGAGCTATCCATGCTTTACGGAGTTTTCGATCATCTCGACCGCGGCGCGCTGCCGCTCCGCGAGTATTACGATGCCCGCCTGAGTCTGATCGAGGCCTACGAGCGCGCGGGATTTTACGCGTATCACGTGGCCGAGCACCACGCGACGCCGATCGGCATGGCGCCGTCGCCGAATCTGTTTCTCTCCGCCGTCGCGCAGCGTACCAGCCGGCTGCGCTTCGGGCCGCTCGTTTACGCGCTGCCCCTCCACCATCCGCTGCGCCTCGTCGAGGAGATCTGCATGCTCGATCAGATGAGCGGCGGGCGGCTCGAGATCGGCTTCGGCCGCGGCGCTTCGATTATCGAAAACTCCTTCTTCGGCCGCAGTCCGGCGGATTCCGAGAAGGTCTACACTGAGGCGCTGGAAATTGTGCTGCGCGGATTGGCGGAGCGAAAGGTGAACTTCAGCGGCGAATTTTTCTCGTTCAATAATATTCCGCTGGCGGTGGAGCCTCTGCAAACGCCGTACCCGCCGGTATGGTACGGCGTTCATTCCGTCGAGAGCGCCGAGCGCGCCGCGCGGCGCGGGCTCAACATCGTCAGCCTCGACAGCGCTGCCGAGACGCGCAACTTCGCCGCTGCCTTTCGAAAGACCTGGCGCGAGTTCAACGGCGCCAAGCCGCTGCCGAAGATCGGCGTCAGCCGATTCGTCGTGATCGCCGAACGCGCCGAGGAGGCGCTCGACGCGGCGCGGCGCGCGTATGCGCTCTGGCGGCGAAGTTTTTTATTTTTATATTCGACCTTCGGTGGAGGGCCGAAGCATCCGCGCCCGCCTACTTTCGACGACATCATGGCCGACGGCGAGGGTATCGCCGGGACGCCGGAAGAAGTGCGCGCGTTTTTTCAAAGACAGCAGAGCGAATCGACGGCGAACTATCTCATCGGGCAGTTTGCCTTCGGCGACTTGTCGCTGGGGGAGTCGCTGCGCTCCCTCGGTTTGTTCGCGCAGCACGTCATGCCGGCGTTCGAAGGCCAAGCAGATTAACGCAGATTTCCCGTGTGGCCGAGCGAGTACCGGCCGGGCTGCGGCCATACGGTAAGCCCGTGCGGCTCTTTGCCTACCGGAATGCTTTTCACATCGCCGCTGCCCGTATCGATGACATAGACGACGTTGTCGTAGCGCCCTGATAACCATAGGTATTTGCCGTCGGCGCTGATATTTCCCATATCCGGGCTGCCGCCGCCTGGAATCGGCCAGTCCGCGACAATTTTCTGCGAAGCGAAATCGAGCACCGATACGCTGCCCTTGCCACGGCGCGAACCGCGGATTTGATTCGAGCCGCGGTTCGCCACGTACAGCTTCGTCGCGTCGCGGCTGGGATAGAGGCCGTGCGTTCCCTTCCCCGTCGGCAGAAACGCCGTCTCCGCGAGCTTGTCGCCGTCAACTAAAAAGATGCCGTCCGCCTTCATGTCGGCGACAAAGAAAATCGAGCCGTCGGGCGAGACGCGCACGTCTTGCGGCATGCCGCCTCTGGAAAGTTTTAGGTAGCCCATGACCTTGCGCTCGAGCCAATCGATTTTAGCGACGCTGCCGGCGAACTCGCACGTGAAGATCGCATACCGGCCGTCGATGGAGAAATCGGCATGATTGATCCCGGCGCATTGGGGAACATCAAGCGAAAACTGCAGCGCCATGGTTTGTGGATCGCGAAAGTCGAGCCGCTTCTTGTCCTCCGCCACGATGATCGAAGAGCGCCCGTCGGGCGTGAAGTACATGTTATAAGGATCATCGACAGGAATATTCTTTCCCGGCTTGCCGGTTTTCGGATCGATCGGAGTCAGGCTGCCGTCGCGGCGGCCTTCGGCGTTGTTGTTGACCCACAAAGTCTTCAAGTCCCACGACGGAACGATATGCTGCGGATCGACGCCGACGGGAAAACGATCGACGACTTTAAGCGTCGCCGGATCGATAACCGAAACGTCGCGGCTGGAGCGATTTGGCACATATACGCGCTCGAGCGCGCCGTCCACAGCCGGGCTGAATTTTCCCGCCGCGATTTCGCTGTAGAGATTCTTCGGGTCGGTGACAGGCGGCATGCCCTCCACGGTTTTGACGCCGGTTTCGGCGGCTGGAGTCGGCATGCTGGGCGTCGGCTCGGAAGCGATAAAATGACGCAGCGGCCACCAGGCAAGTGGGAAGAATAAGGCGGCGGCCACGACGGCATACAGCCACGCGGGAATTTTACGCACGGTTTTGGATGCTTCTGTATTACTCACCCGGATCTGAACTCCTCTCGACTCCAGAATGGAGGCGAGGGGCATTTTACTCTAAGTGGTTCGTTTCTCCAAACGTGTGCTGTTAAACAGCATTCGCGCGTCGGTGCTCCACCATCAGGCAGCGGTCCTGCACCACTTTGATGCCGGCGCGCGCGAGCTTCTCCGCTGCGTGTTCGTTTCGAATACCGGACTGAAACCATACGGCGGCGGGCTTTTTACCGAGTATGTCGTCGACATGCTGGTCGATGTCCTGGGAGCGGCGGAACACATCGACGAGGTCGATGTCTCCCGGAATGTCGATCAAGCGGCGATAAATGCGCCGGCCGAGAATTTCCATTACCTCGGGATAGTACACCGGCACCGGAATCACGTCGAATCCCGCTCGGACTAAATATTCCGGCACATAAAAAGCCGGCTGGAAATTTTGCCCCTCCGTTTTGATGCCGAGGATCGCGACGCGGCGACTATTCGCGATCAAATCGCGGATTCCAGCGGCTGTCTCGATCAAATTATCGCTCCAACTCATGTCCCATGGTACCAATTACGGCAGCCGTTATCACGAGCGAAAGGCATTAATTTGTATTGACAGCAGGCGGAACGCCCGGTACGCTCCTGCCGAAAGGAGCGCGTCATGGCCAATGGATTCGATCGCCGGTCGTTCTTGAAAGGCGCCGCGCTGACCGCCGCGGCAATCGGAACCCAACTCGTGCAAGCCGCGCCCGCCCGCGCCGAAGGCGGCGCAGAGGACGGCAAAGGAGCTGCGCCCAAAGACAAAGCCGTCAAGCGACCAGGTTCGGATTTCATGGTCGACGTCATCAAAGCGACGGGCATCGAGTACATCGCGTCGAACCCCGGATCGAGCTTCCGCAGCCTGCACGAATCGATCGTCAACTACGGCGGGAATAAAAAGCCGGAGTTTCTCACCTGCATGCATGAGGAATCCTCCGTCGCGATGTGTCACGGGTACGCCAAGGCCGCCGGCAAGCCGATGGGCATGCTTGCGCACGGGACTGTGGGACTGCAGCATGCGACCATGGCGGTCTACAATGCCTGGTGCGACCGCGTACCCGTCATGATGTTCGCGGGCAATTTCCTGGATGCCGACAAGCGCCGGCCCGGCGTCGAGTGGTATCACTGCGTGCAGGACCCCGCCGCGATCCACCGGGACTTCACGAAGTGGGACGATCAGCCGGTCTCGCTCCAGCACTTCGCCGAATCGGTCCTGCGCGCGTATAAAATCGCCACGCTGCCGCCGATGGGGCCGGTGCTGATTACGGCCGACGGCGACCTCGCCGAAGAGCCGATCCATAACGAGAAAAATCTTAAAATTCCGAAGCTCACGATGTCGATCCCCTCGCAGGGTGACAGCGGCGCCGTCGCCGAGGCGGCGAAGCTGCTGCTCGCGGCGGAGCACCCGGTCATTCTCGCCGACCGCGCATCGCGCTCGGCGGAAGGCATGACGCGGCTCATCGAGCTCGCCGAGGCGCTCAACGTGCCGGTCGTCGATCTCGGCGGGCGCATGAATTTTCCCACCACGCATTATCTCAACCGCACGGACGACAAGCGCGCCCTCGTGCAAGAGGCCGACGTCGTTCTAATGCTTGAAGTCGCGGATCCATGGGGCCAGTTCAACTCGATCAGCGACCCGCACCACGAATACCGCCGGCTGGCGAAGCCGGATGTGAAGATCATTCACATCTCGGTCTCGGAGAGCCTCACCAAGTCGAACTATCAGGACATGCAGCGCTTCATGCCAGTCGATCTCGCAATTTTCGGTGATGCGCAAGCGACGCTGCCGGCACTGACCGAGCGGGTAAAGTCCGGCATGAGCTCCAATCAGCGCGTGGCTATCGGCGATCGCGTGAAGAAGCTGCAGACCGACTACCGGCGCATGAAAGAGCGCGCCCGTGCCGCGGCGGCGGTCGGCTGGGACGTGACGCCGATCAGCACGGCGCGCCTCTCGACGCATCTTTGGAACGTCGTCAAAAACGAAGAGAAGTGGTGCATGGCGGTTTCCGGCATGCAATGGAACAAAAATCTCTGGCCCGCGAAGGAATACTACAATTTCATCGGGGGCTCCGGCGGCTCTGGCGTCGGATACGGCGCGCCCGCGGCGGTCGGCGCGGCGCTCGCTAACCGCGACAAGGGAATTTTTACGATGACGATCCAGACCGACGGCGACCTCATGTACGGCCCCGGCGTGCTCTGGACCGCGGCGCATCACAAGATCCCGATCCTCATCGTCATGCACAACAACCGCGCCTATCACCAGGAAGTGATGCATCTGCAAAAGATGGCGGGGTTGCACAACCGCGCGATGGATCGCGCGGCGATCGGGACGACGATCGAAAATCCTAATATCGACTACGCGAAGCTGGCATCATCGCTCGGCCTCGTGTCCGAAGGGCCGATCACCGACCCAGCAAAGGTCGAACCGGCAATCCAACGCGCGTACGCTGCCGTGAAGCGCGGCGAGCCGGCGCTGGTGGACGTGGTCACACAAGGACGTTAATCGGAGCCCGCGGGAATATCGGTGAGACATGCGCATGAGAATTAAAATACTGACGATAGCGTTTCTGCTCGCGGCCGCCATGCCGGCCATGGCGCAGGAGAAAGACAAGGCGCCGGCCGGCTCGGCCGAGAACGGCCATACGGTTTATATGAAATACATGTGCTACACCTGCCACGGCACGGTCGGCCAGGGCGCCGACCGCGGCACGGGGCCGAAGCTCGCGCCCAACCCCGTATCGTTCGCGTCGTTCCAAGCACAGCTCCGCACGCCGCGCCAGGACATGCCGCCCTACCGGAAAGAATTCGTGAGCGATCAGGAGGTCGCGGACCTATACGCCTATCTAGCCTCGATCAAACCGTCGCCGGCGGCGAAGGAGTTGCCGCTGCCGAACTTTTAGCTGTGAGAGCGGCCGCTATGCCGCGCCGCATAATCGCTTGCACGGCCGCCGCGCTTTTCATTTTTCTCGCCGCCGCATCTAACGCGGCGGACGATGGGCTCAAGCGCCTCAGGATCGCTTATCCCAGCAACTCGCTCTGTTGCGTGCCTCTGTTTGCGGCCGTGCAATGGAAGATCTTCGAAGAGAACGGCCTCTCCGTTGAAATCGTTCAAATCCGCTCGCAGCTCGGCAATGCGGCGCTCGCCGGCGGCGAAATCCAAAGCTTCGCGGGAGTCGGGCCGGCGTCGGTCAGCGCAACGTTGCGTGGGCTCCCTTCGCGCGCGGTATGGTTCGCCTCCGACCGCCTCATCTATTCGCTTATCGCGCGGCCCGGAATACGCGATCTCAAGGATTTAAGAAATAAAAAAATCGGGCTAACCGGTCTAGGCGGCACCTCGCATGTCGCTATGCAGATCGCCTTCGAAGCCGCGGGCGAGAACCCGAAGAATTTCATTTATCTAAGCCTCGCCGCGGCGCAGATTCTTCCGGCGATCGAGAGCGGCGTCATCGACGCGGGCATATTGAGCCCGCCGTTTATATCGTACGCGCAGAAAAAAGGTTTGAAAGAAATTTTCGATGTCGGATCGCGCGTACATATGCCGTTCGGCGGCCTGACCACGATGATGTCGGCGCTGCAAAGCCGCCCCGACGAGGTGAAGCGCGTGCTTCGCTCGCTTCAACTCGCCAGGCGCGGCATCTTGCAGTCGAAGGAGAAGAGCGTGTCGATGATCGAAAAATTTCTGAGCGTCGACCGGCACGCGGCGGAAGAAACCTACGGCGACCTTGCGCGCACGTCGAGCGGCAACGGCGTGCCGACGCGCGACGGCATTGCGCAGATCATCCAGTCGCTGCAGATGTCCGGGCAGTTCGCCGACCGCAAAGTAGCGTTCGAGGAAGTCGCCGATGACCGAATCGCCAAAGAAGTCGCGCGGGAGCTCGGCTATAAAGTCGAGTGAGAGAGAAGATGGCCGGAGATAGAGAAAAATTCATTCGCCATTACGTCGCCGTCGTCACGCCGTTCAAAGACAACTTCGACGTCGACGAGGCTGCGCTCCGGCGACATCTGCGTTACTTCATGCAGCCGGCGTTCAAGGATGCCGGCGGAGCGGTCATCATCAACCCCGAAGCCGGCGAGCTATTTTATCTCAATCGCGAGGAAAAGCGGCGCAACGTCGAGATCGCAATGGAGGAGTGCGGCGGCAAAGTCCCCGTCTTCGCCGGCGCGATCGATCTCCGCACCGAAGATGCCGTGAAGGTGGCCGTCGACGCGCGCGATGCGGGTGCGAGCGGCCTTTTTCTCCTGCCGCCGATCGGCATGATGGACATCACGAGCTGTTGGGATCCCGAGCGCTATCCCGAGATATGGCTGGACCTGGCGAAAGCGCAAACCTCCGCAGCCGGTCTTCCGGCGATCGTCCATCCGGTCGCCGGCCGGACCCCGACATTCGGCATCGGCCTGCCGCTCGCGCCCGCGCTGCTCATGTGCCGCGAAATTCCCGAGATCGTCGGCTGGAAAATGACCTACAGCTACGAAGGCACGAAGATCGTCGCAAAGGCGCTGAAAAATGTGGAGCGCAAAGTCGCGGTGCTGATCGCAACCGGCAGATACTTTCACGATCATCTGGCGACGGGAATTTTAGAGGGAACGCTGTCGGGATCGTACAACTATGCGATGGAGCCGATGATGGCCCACCTGGACGCGTGGAAGCGAAACGATATCGTCGAGGCGCGCCGGATATGGGATTCCGGGCTCTACGATCTGCACGCCTACATCTATTCGGATTATTCGCGCCTGCACGTGCGCTACAAGCTGGCCACCTGGTTGAGAGGCCTCATCCCCTCTCCTTTTATGCGGCCGCCGCAGCCGGAGCCGAGAAAGGAAGAAGTCATGGCTCTCAAAGATCTGCTGAGAAAAACCGGCCTCGGCGTAATAGAGGCCGATGCCGTGGCGCACGTGGTCGAGCGTTTGAAGCGCTAGGGCAGGCTTCCCACAAAAGCCGCCATACTGTTGAGTGTCTCGCCGTCGAGAGCCATGACGAGCGGCGCGAGGTGGAGATAGCGCGTCGCGGTTTTCTTCGAATCGATCTGCTTGTAAACCTCCACCGCCGCGGCGGCCGTCAATCCCGCAGCGGTGGCGACTTCCTCCGGCGGAATGCCGCGATTTTTCGCATAGAGACACACGTCCATCTGCATAAGGGGCAGCGAGAAATAGAATTCCTCCTGCGACTGTTCGAGCGAATAGGTATCGGTAGTCGGCGGCCTCTGCCGGATTTCTTCGGGAATGCCGAGCGCGGTCGCAAGCTGATAGACCTGTGTTTTATACAAATGCGCGATCGGTTTTAAATCGGCGGCGCCGTCGCCGTTTTTGACGAAGAAGCCGAGCTCGTACTCCAAACGATTCGGCGTTCCGACGACTGCATATCCGTAGCGGTCGGCGTAATAGTACTCCATCATCTTGCGCACACGCTGTTTGAAATTCGTCGCCGCAACGATCCCGCGGTAAGCGTCCGCCGTGAGCCGCACTTTCCTCTCGTCTCCTCCGGGCGGCTGGACGATCAGCGAAAATAGCGCGTAGCCGTTCCGCTCGCCGGCAGACGGCAAGGCGATCTTGCATTTATATTCTTCGCTATACTCGGGCACGAGCGTGCGGATCGCGTCGTCGCGGCGGCGATAACAGCCGGCGGCTTGCAGTATGGACGTAATATCCTCGAGCTCGGTGCGAATGCGTAGATAATCCGCCAGCAGGCGTCCGAGCCTGAGACTCTCGGATGACGAGTCGAGCTCAGGCATAAAAAGGCCGAGCACGCGCTCGGGTCCGAGCGCGCGAACCGCAAGCGCCGCGCAGACGCTGCTATCGATGCCCCCGGAAAGCCCGAGGACAACGCCGCGGCACTTGAGTTGCAGCGCGACCTGCTGGCGCATCGCGGCGCAGATCCGCTCGATCTCTTTGTCCGCGTCGAGCTTCAGCGCTTCGGCGGAAAACGAATTTTTCATACGATTTGTCTCGCTTGCTCCGATAAAGCCAGCTTCGCGACTTTTCCCGAAGCCGTCGTCGGCATCTCCGCGCGAAATTCGACGAACTTGGGCACCATGTAATCGTCGAGATGCGCCGCGCAGTGGCGCAGCACCTCCCGTTCCGTCAGCCGTACGCCGGCGCGCGGAACGATCACCGCCTTGATCGCGCTGCCAAGGATCTCATCGGGCACGCCGATGACCGCCGCATGCGCCACGCCGGAAAGCGCGTAAAGCACATCCTCGACTTCGCGCGGGCTTACCTTCTCGCCGCGCGTTTTGATGATGTCGTCTTTCCGCGCCACGAAGTAGAGATATCCCTGCTCGTCCGTCTTGAAGAGGTCTCCGGTGTGAAGCACTCTCTCGCCGGGCAGGTTTCCGGGTCTAAGCGCCCTGTCGGTCTCCGCCGGCATCTCCCAGTATCCTTTCATCACGTGCGAGCCGCGCACGACCAGTTCGCCGACGACCCCGGGACCGACGCGGTTGCCGGACTCATCGACGACATAATGTTCCTGGTTGGGCATGCCGCGACCTACCGAGCCCGGGCGGCTATCGATCTGGTCGGGCGGCAAATAAGTCACGCGCGTGCATTCGGTCTGGCCGTACATGGAATAGATCTTCACGTGCGGCATGAGCTTTCGAAGCTTGGCGATGTGCTCGAGCGGCATCGCCGCCCCGGCGTTCGTGATGTAGCGCAGGTGGGTGAAATCCCACTTCGTTAAGTCCAGCTGGAGCAGCATCGCCGCGATCGTGGGAATCATGGGAAAGCCGGTCGCCTTCTCTCGCACGATGCGCTCCAGAACCGCGGCGGGATAGGTAAAGGAGCGCTCGAGCACCACCGTGCCGCCGACCCTGAACATCATGAAGACCTGATACAGGCCGTAGCCGAACGCGAGCGGCAGAACATTCACAACGATGTCGGCGGCGGTATTTTCGAGGTAGCTGATGATCGAATGCGCCGCCGATACGGCGTTTAGATGCGTGATCATTACGCCCTTGGGCCGGCCGGTCGAGCCCGAGGTGTATACGAGCGTCGCCAGGTCGATGTCGATGCATCGCTTCGACGGCGGCTCGCAGCTGATCGCTTCATCGGCGAGGATACCTTCGAGCGACAACACGCGACGGCCGTTTTGCCTTCCACCGCCGTCGGCAAGGAGCACGGCTTTGACGGAGCTTCCGTCAAGAATATTGTTCACGGATTGGAATTTCGCGCTGTCGGTCACCACTGCGGCGGCCCGGCAGTGATCCAAAATGTAAGCGAATCGCTCCGCCTTCGTCGTCGGATTGACCATGACGAAAACGGCCCCGGCCTTCAGCGTCGCGAAGACCGCGAGCACCGCTTCGACGGAGTTCTCCAGATAGATCATGACGCGGTCGCCGCGCTCGACGCCCGCCGCGGCGAGACTATGCGCCAAACGGTTGCATTGGCATTCGATCTCTCCGTATGTCAATCGACGATCTCCGCAGACGAGCGCGATTTTTGCGCTCGCGATCCGCGCGGTTTCCTCGAGGAACTGTTCGAGCTGCAAAGTTACTCCTTACGCAGCAGCTTTGGACTTTTTTTCGATGAAGTGGACCAAGCGGTTGATCGAGTCGAGATTTTCCGGCAGGAGCTCGTCGTCCTGGACCTTGACGCCGAAGGTCGCGTCGACGAAGGCGATCAGCTCCAGGACGCCGGTGGAATCGATGATGCGCTTTTCCAGCAGCGAATCATCGTCGGAAAAGCTCTGGCCTTGCAGACCGAAGAGGAAGTTATCGGTGATGAACTGTCGCAGTATGTTCTTCATATTTATTGCACCTCGCCGAAGTGGTCGATGAACTGGTCTATCGCAAGTTGCGTGGACAGGATGCCGACGAATGCCATATTGTCCTTGATGCCGATAGCCTGACCGCGGCGGACTTTCTCCAGCAGTTTCAGCACCGCCGCTGCGTGAAAGATTCCGTGCCTGGCGACGCGCGCGGGGGCGAGCGCCGCCTCGACGTACTCCCGCGCGCCGGTGGCGAAAAAACTCTGGCTGTCGGGCGACCTGTACGGCTGCTTCGCGCGGTTTCGGATCGATTCCGGCACGAGTCCACCTGCGGCGCGCTTCAGGATATACTTCTCCCGCAGGACTTTCATTTTCAGTCGCGGCGGCAGAGCGTTCGCGAACTCGACCACACGGTGGTCGAGAAACGGATAGCGCGCCTCGATGGAATGCGCCATGGCGACGCGGTCGGCTTGCGACGACAATAGATATCCCGGAAGCAGATATTCGGCTTCGAGATATTGCGCGCGGCTGAATGGGTCCCAGCGATCGTAGCCTTCGGGCAGTTGCGCCTCGATTCGATGATAAGGATCTTCGGCCGCGGAGCTCTGCAGTACTTCGGGGGACAAAAACATCTTCAGCTTCGACGTGAGCTCCCAACGCGGCAGGTGCGAGAAAAGCCGGCTCGATGCGTAGCTGTCGCCGACTTGAAAAAAAGCCTGCAAATAGGCCGGTGACTGCGCCTGGAGCTTCGGCAGATAAGGATATAGGCGCTTGAGCAGCAGCGGGCGCATTTGCGATTCCGGGCGCACGCCCCAGAAGCGCCGGATCTTGGCCTCTTTGAAGAGATCGTAGCCTCCGAAGATCTCGTCCGACCCCTCGCCGGTGAGCACCACCTTGTACCCGCTCTCGCGCACAAGCCGCGAGAGCATGAACAAAGGCGCCGGCGCGGTGCGCAGGATCGGCTTCTCCGCATGCCAGACAACGCGCGGGAAGACGCGTCCTATGTCGCCGTAGGAGCACGGGACCTCGCAATGCTCGGTCCCGAGCGCCCCGGCGACTTCCTTCTGGTGGCGGCTCTCGTCGAACTCCGCATCCTCGAAGGAAACTGAAAATGTCTTTAACGGCGTCTCGGTGTATCGGCGCACGACGGCGGCGATCACGCTGGAATCCAACCCGCCGCTGAGATACGCGCCAACGGGCACGTCGGCGCGTAGACGAAGCCGCGTCGCGTCGACCAGCAGCTCGAGCAACTGTTCGGCGCACTCGCGCTCGTCAATGTGTCGCGGCGATCCCGATGTCGGGTAATCCAAGCGCCAATAACAGGCGACGCGAACCGCGCCGTCTTGGAGGACAAGCGAGTGCCCCGGCGGCAGCTCGCAAATATTCTCAAAAAAGGTCCTGGGCGGGAGATTGACCCAGAAAGTGAAAATTTCATTCAAGCCCGCGATATCGACGCGGCGCGCCACGCGCGGATCGGCGAAGATGGCTTTGATCTCGGAGGCGAAAATAAACGCGCCTGCCGCCTGGGTATAAAACATCGGTGCGATGCCGACGCGGTCCCTCGAAACGAACAGCTTTTCCTGCCTAGCGTCCCAAACGGCGAAAGCCCATTGGCCGTTTAAATCATGGACGCAATCTTCCCCTTTCAATTCATAAAGACGCAGGATCACTTCGGTGTCGGAGCGCGTTCTAAAGCGGCATCCTTGCTTGATGAGGCCGTCGCGCAGCTCGGGGAAATTGAAAATTTCTCCGTTAAACACAATAGAGACCGTGCCCGTCTCGTTATGCATCGGTTGCTGTCCCGAGGTGAGGTCGATGATGCTAAGACGAGCGTGCGCCAAGCCGGCGCGGTCTTTAACATATACTGCGCTGTCGTCCGGACCACGATGGCGGATCCGGTCGATCATGTGGCGGAGAAGCGATGGGTCGGCTTCCGATCCCGGGGGATTAATTATCCCTGCGATCCCGCACATGATAGGCGATAGTATACGACAGCGCGACTTTCCCACAATTCAGGAAAGTCCATATTTTTCGGCGGGTAAAAACCTGAGGAAACGGGCGATTCGGGGGTTGCAGTATAGAGGCAATTACTTAAAGAGATTGCTGTAACCGATGAATTTTGCAGGCTGGAATCGTCGGAAAAGACCTTAAAACGCGGTCCATCCGGGATCGGAAAACCGCGCCCACCACTCGCCTTCTAGACGGGAGAGAAAGGCATCTCCCAATTGAACGGCTTGAAGGATTGCCGCGTTCCGCGACTGTGCGAGAACTCCGCCCGTCCAGACAAATTGACAGCGCTCCTTTCCGAGTTCTCTGGCATATCGCGGCTCCATTTCTCCGGAAATCGCCACAGCCCCCTGGTTCCACGCATCGGCGATGAGATGGCTCAGGACTTTCGAGATGGATTTAGGACGGCCGCCGAATTGCAGGACTTCGCTCACGCGGCCCGGATCGACATAGTAGAGATACCATCCCGCGACGTCGCCGTTGCTTTCACGCACGACCCGTTTACGCAGCATTCCATACATGCGCTTCTCGTCCGCGCGCTTCAGCAGCCAGCGAAACGTTTCGAGATCGTATTCCGGGCGGAGCGCGCGGTCGGCGGAGAACTGGCGTACGCAGGAGAAAAGGATCTCGTCGCTCGGCTCCTCGAGGGGACCCGTCTGAATGACTTCCGGCTTCCAGTACGAGCCCACGCGACTGCGCAGCACCAGCGCGTCAAACGCACGCCAGGCCGTAGGGAGCATCCTCGCAAACGGCACCGACGATTTGCGGCGCTTGAGCAGCACGCGCGCGTATTGCGCCGGCCTCAGCACGCGCGTCCAGTTGAGGCTGTAGAGCAGCGCGACATCGCCGCCAGACGCGCGCCAGAGCCTTTCGGAAGAGTCGTTGGCGCCGTCGGAATACGCGAGATCCTGCGGGCCGGAGAAATAGGCTTTGACGAGCTTCACGGCAGCATACGCAGAACGCGCTTGCTCGTCCTCGGCAAGCTGCGTCGCGACGGCGACCGTGACCGGTTGACCGTGGAAGATCATCTTCCGCGGCATCACGCCGAGAAAGGCTACCGGACCGGAAGCGTCGTCCTCGTACACGAGGGACGGCAGCTTCCCGTCCTGCCATGGCGAATTGAAGAAGATGTCTTCGAAATAGTCGCTTAACGCGGCTGGCGCGGCCCCGTTGTAGGAGCGAAAAACCCTGAGCCAGAGCCGTGCGACGTCAGGAATATCCTCGCGGCGGAACTCACGTATCCCGCTCATCGACTCCGATTACGGATTGCGTTCGGGCCGATGCGCCATTATTTTTCGGCCGGGATGTGGCCCGCGGCTTCGGCTTGCGCCAGAATATCGTTGATCGTCTGGATGAGCTTGCGCGCGGCTTCGGGCGTAAGCTCGACCGCGACGCGCGCGCCAGGCCCCTGGCTCTCGTTGACGAAGTCGATGTTCAGCGCGTGCTCGTCGCGCGCATGATACGGATGATCATACGAGACGTTCAGTTGCCGCACTTCGAACCAATCGTCGCGGCCCTTGCCGCTGCCTTCGAACGCAACCTGCTTTGCGATCATGGTGCACATCTTCGCTCTCCTTCAAAGTTCCGGTATGAAATCGCCCCCACGGTCGCGTTTACGCGCCGAGATGCTTCGGCAAAAAGGCCCAGATTTTCTTCCAGCCGTCGACGGCCTGCTCGGCGCGATACGCCGGCGGACGGTCGTAATAGAAAAATCCGTGGCCCGCGCCGTCGTAGCGGTGGAACTCGTAATTTTTCCCGGCCTTCTTGAGCTCCTCCTCGTGGCGGTTCACCTGCTCGGGCGAAGGCGCTTTGTCGTCGTTGCCGAAGAGGCCGAGCATGGGACAGGAAAGGTCCTTCGTGAGATCGATCGGCGCGACCGGCTGCTTGGGCGTGAGTTCTTCCTTGGAAGCGGCGACGCGGCCGCCCCAGCATTCGACAAGCGCGTCAATGCCTTTGAGTTTGCAGGCGGCGAGAAATCCGTGGCGGCCACCTGAGCACGTGCCGAAAACGCCGACCTTGCCGTTCAAGTTAGGCTGCGAGCGAATAAACTTGAGCGCGCCTTCGAGATCGCCCAGCACCTGATCGTCGGCTACGCCGCCGGCAGCGCGGACTTTGGCGCCGACATCCTCCGGCGTACCATGGCCGTCGCGGAAATACAGGTTCGGTGTGATCGTGATATAGCCATGGTGCGCGAACCGGCGCGTACATTCCTTGTACCACTCGTCCCAGCCGGGCGCGTGATGGATCAAAACCATGCCGGGAAATTTTCCCGGAGTCGTCGGCCGCGCGAAGTAGGCGTTGATCTTCTCGCCCTTTGCGCCTGAGATGTCAACAGTCTCCGCTTGCATCGCCTCGCGTTGATCGGTCGTGTACATGGTGCCCTCCTAAGGGATCTTTGAATTTATGCGAAGCCTATTTCGCTTGAGCGTCGATGTCAACTCTCTCGGTTGACGGCGTTGCATGTAGTTAATATGATCGCGACGGGAGCACCGCAGGAGCTTTTTATGCCGATGACATTGACTGAAAAAATCATCTCCCGCACCGCCGATCGCAGCAGCGTGAGCGCGGGCGACATCGTCGTCGCGAACGCGGACAAGCTTTACATCAAGGATCTCCGCTTCTCGAAAAAGGAAGACGCGAAGGGACTCTACGGCGTTTTGCTGGAAGTCCTCGAGAGCATGGGGAAGAAAAATGTCTGGGACGGCGGCAAGATCGTCGTCAATCTCGATGAGCAGCCGCCGCGCACCGAGAAGCGCGCCGAGGGTCAGGAGCGGGCGCGAGACTTCGCGCGCGAGCAGCGGGCTGTGCTTTACGGCGACGACGACGGCGGCATCGGCCACAACGTCTTCGTCGAGCACGGCCACGTGACGCCGGGTGAGTTTATCGTCGGCGGCGATTCGCATACGTGCACGTACGGCGCGCTCGGCGCCTTCGCGACCGGCATCGGCTTCACGGAGACCGTCGGCGTTTTAGCCACGGGTCAGATTTGGCTCAAGGTCCCGCGCGCGATTCGCTTCGAGATGACCGGCAAGCCCGGCCCTTGCGTGGTCGGAAAAGACATCGTGCTCTGGGTCGCCGGAAAGATCGGCTACGAAGGCGCGATCAACCGCACGCTGGAGTACGCCGGGCCCGGCATGAAGGAAGTGTCGATCGAGAGCCGGCTCACGATGTGCAACATGGCAGTCGAGATGATCGCCGTGAACGCGATCGTTCCGGCCGACGAGCGCACCGCCGCATATGTCCGCGAGGTCGGCGGCGGCGAATATGCCCCGCTCGCGAGCGATACCGGCGCGAAATACGAGCATGTCCACGCCGTCAACCTGAGCGAGATCGAGCCGCAGGTCGCGGCGCCGGAATATCCGGCGAACGCCCACCCCGTCGGCGAGTACAAGGGCGTCAAGGTCCATCAGGGCTTCATCGGCACCTGCACGAACGGCCGCATCGAAGATTTGCGGATGGCGGCGAGAATTTTGCGGGGGAGAAAAGTGAAACCGGGCGTCCGTCTCGTCATTACGCCGGCGTCTTTTCTGGCCTACCGTCTGGCCCAAAACGAAGGGCTCCTGGACGTATTCAAGGACGCGGGCGCCAATGTGACCAGCTCGGAGTGCGGCCTGTGCGTCCGGCCGTCGCTCTCGGCCGGCGAGGTCTGCGTCTCTTCAGGGAACCGCAATTATCGCGGCAGAATGGGACCGAAAGAATCGAGCGTCTTTCTCAGCAACGCGGCAACCGTCGCGGCGTCGGCCGTTGCGGGCGAGATCGCCGACCCGCGAGAGTTTGTATAAACCATGAGCGCGCTCACCATCAAAGGTCGTATCTGGAAGTTCGGCGACTCGATCGACAACGGCAATATCGAGAACGTCATGAGCGGAGTCGATCCGGAGTTCAAAAACAAAGTGAAGCCGGGCGACATCCTCATCGCCGGCCGCTTCTTCGGCATGGGCGCGAGCGACGAGCACGCGCCCAGATCGCTCAAGGAAGCCGGCATCGGCGGGGTCGTCGCGGAGTCGATCTCGAACATTTTCCATCGCACGCTGATCAATATCGGCTTGCCTGCAATGGAATGCGCCGGCATCGCCGACGCGGTCAACGACGGCGACGAGGTCGAAGTCGATTATCTCGCCGGATCGGTCCGCGTGCTGCGCTCCGGCCGCACGCTCACCGGCGACCGCCTGCCCGATTTCGCGGTGCAGATTCTCGCCAAGGGCGGCCTCATGCCGTATTTGAAGAACGGCGGACAATTCAAATAACACGTCAAACAGATTTTCCTCATGAAACACAAGCTGGTAATCGCCGCTATGGCTGCTCTTCTGGTTTTCGCCGCACCCGTCCGCGCGCAATCCGAGCGCGATAAGATGATTGAGGCGGCGAAGAAGGAGGGCGAAGTCGCATTCTACGGCGGCTTCAGCGTCTCCGACGTCGCGGGCTTCATCAACAAGTTCCAGAAGAAATATCCTTTCATTCGCGTCAATCACCTCCGCGAAGGCGCCGAGAAGCTGATGACTCGCGTGCTCACCGAGCGGCAAGCCGGCCGGCACAGCGTCGACGTGATCCAGGCGCGCGGCTTTCCCGCGCGCGTCATGCTCGATAAAGGCGTCTTCGCGAAGTACGTATCTCCGGAAGCCAAAGTTTATCCAAAAGGGTTTGCTGACCCGGAAGGCCGCTGGGCGACGATGTATGTGCAGACCTCCGTCATCGGCTACAACACGAAATTCGTCAAGCCCGGGGAGATCAAGAATTGGGAGGACCTGACCAATCCGAAGTGGAAAGGCCAGATGGTCATCGACCGCGAGGAGACCGAATGGTTCGCCAACATGCTCGAAGTGATGGGGCGGGAGAAGGGCCTCGCCTATATGCGCCGCATCGCGCAGCAGAACCCGACGCTGTGGGAAGGCCATACGCTGATGGCCCAGCTCGTCGCCGCCGGCGAGCACCCGATCGGAATTTCCCTGTACGGTCCGCGGATTGAAGACCTCAAGGCTCGTGGGGCGCCGGTCGAGTGGGTCCGCAGCAACCCGGTGATCGGCTTTCTCTACCTCGTTGCGCTCGCCGACAAGGCACCGCACCCGAACGCCGCCAAGCTTCTGATCAACTTCGCGCTCTCCCAGGAAGGCCAGATGGAGATCACCGAATCGCGCCGCATATCGATGCGGCCGGACGTCAAGCCCAATCCGCCGGGCTTAGTCGAAGGCGTGCACGTTCGCGCGAGCAATCTCGACCTCGCGCGCGACTACAACCGCCTCTACAAAGATTTTCAGGATATCTTCGGCAAAAAGTGATGCCGAGGGAGGACCAATGACCAAGGCGAGAAAGATGCGCGAGCTGCTCGCGCGCAGAGAATTTTTCATCGCGCCCGGCGCGTACGACGCCATGACGGCGCGTCTCGTCGAGCAGGCGGGATTTCCAGCGGTAAAACTATTGGGCAACGCGACGACGGCGAGCTTGCTGGGCCTGCCCGATCTGGGGTTCTTGAGCCTGATGGAAGTCGTGAACCACGCGCGCAACGTCGCCGCTGCGGTGAATATTCCGCTGATGGTCGACGCCGATACCGGATTCCTGAGCGGGCCACTCGGCATCATCCGCACGGTGCGCGAGTTCGAGCGCGCGGGCTTGGCCGGTATCTCGTTCGAGGACCAGGCGTGGCCGAAGAAATGCGCGCTGATCGAGGGCGCGACGCGCGTCGTGCCGATCGATGAGCACGCGAAGCGCATCGAAGCCGCCGTCCACGCGCGCGAGGACAAGGACTTCGTGATCGGCACGCGCACCGACGCCGAGGAATCGCTCGGCCTGGATGAAGCGATCAAGCGCGCGAACGTCTACGCCGACGCCGGCGCGGACGTGATCTCGATCGCGCTGCGCTGGTCGCGCGAAAAAGGCCGACGCGACCAGACGATTAGCGCGCTGCGGCGCATCGGTCGCGAGGTGAAGGCGCCGGTGTCGCTGATGTTTTCCGATGAGGTCATCGGCGCGGGCAACGCGACGATCGAAGAGATCCGCGAGCTCGGCTTCGTCATCGGCTCGTGCAACTCGATCCGCTACACGGTCGTCAAGGCGGTGGCCGACATGCTGCAAATTTTGAAGCGGGACTGGTGCACCGTCGCCAATGCGGGCCACATGGCGACGCTCAAGGACTATAACCGGCTCTTGGGGCTCGAGGATTATATGGAGTTGGAAGCCCGCTTTACGGCGAAATAGTCATCGCGATATCCGCCCGCAGGCTTCGTTCGACCGCCGCGCCGCGAAACATTCCCGACACCGGCGCCGCGTCTTTGGGATCCGCCGCCGCCGCGACGGCGATATGGCCGTCGGTGACCGCCAGACCCAACGTCGGATCAAACGCGCGCCACCCGCCCCCGGGAAGATACACTTCACTCCATGCGTGCATGTAGCGCTTTTCGTCGTTCAAACGGGAATCGTGATAGCCGCTGACGAAACGCGCTGCGATTCCCTGCGCTCGGCACGCGTCCATGAATAGGACGGCGAGATCGCGGCACGAGCCGCGCTTGTCCTTCAACGTATCGCCGGCGCTGTTCGGATCCCCTTCCTCGCGAACCGTATACACCGATCGGTCACGAATGTCGCGGCAGAGCGCGACGAGAAACGGTATCGTCTCGTTTCCCGCCGAGCGCGCGATGGACTTGACCCAGTCATCGACCTCCGCGGTAGCATTCGGGCGCGTGAGATACGGCGCCAGCGTCGCGGATGTGTGCGCATACCGCATCGGAAGTTTCTGCGACCCGGGGTCCGAAAAAATAAAATCGAACGGATTGCGCGCTCCGGCCTGCGTTTTCGACACCGCTTTGATGACCAGGCTATTCCACGCTCCCGAGAACCACGCTTGCGTCACGGCGTTGCCGTCGACATCGAGTGCCTGCGTCGAGCCGGCGGGATTCGGCTCGATCGTAAGGTTGAAATGAAGCAGCTTGAGCGCCGAATCCTGACGCGGCTTGAGACGAAACGTGTGCGGCTCGAAGAATACCGGACGATCGTAGGAATAAATCGTCGTATGAGAAATCTCAAACAGCACGGCTGCGATTGGATCTCGTCCGGCGAAGCGTCACTGGCCTTCCCCATGCGCGAAGCCGCGGCGGCCGTCGAGCGGCCGGAGCGCGAAGAAGCTTTCAAAAATGCCGTGATCGATCATGTTGAGCTTCGTCTGTAGGCCGTCGAGGAACTCGTGCAGCCCCTCGGCGATGATTTGTTCGACCGGCGTGTAGGCGAGCTCCGCCTGCAAGCGTCCCAGGTGCTGCTCGGCGGAGTTGCAGAACGTCCCGGCCGGCGCGCCCGAGATGGCGTGCAGCGATAAGCCGGCATGCGTGAGACAGTAGTTGATCGAGCGCGGGAATTCGAGATCGAGCAAGAGAAAATGGAGAATCCGGTCGGGCTCGATATGGCCGTGGCGCTGGCGGTACATCTCGAAGGCGCTCGCCGACCTGAGCACCGCCGCCCACTGAATATCGTCGAGCGCCGTGCCGACGTCGGTCGCAGCCGGCAAGAGAATGAAATATTTCACGTCGAGCAGACGCGACGTCTTGTCCGCGCGCTCGATGAATCGCCCCATGCGGTAGAAATGCCAGCCCTCGTCGTGCAGCATCGTAGCGTCCGCCAAGCCGTCGAAGAGGAGGCTCGCCTTTTTGATCTCGCTGAAAAACCGGTCCGCGTCCTCGAGATCGTAGCCGCGCGCCGCCGCCGCGTTGACCATCAGGTAACAGGTGTTGATCTGCTCCCACATCTCCGGCGAGACCGCCTCGCGCACCGTGCGGGCGTTCTCGCGCGCCGCACGCAGCGAGGAGAGAATCGAGTTGGGGTTTTTTGTGTCGAAGGTGAGAAACTGGATGACGTTTTCGCGCGTCGCCCCGGCGTAGCGCTCGGCGAACGGCTTGTCGTCGCCGGTGATGATCACGAGCGGCTCCCACTGCTCGGTGAGGCCGCTCGGCAGATCGAGCATCATTTGGAGATTGACGTCGACGAACCGGGCAACGTTCTCCGCCCGCTCGATGTAGCGGCTCATCCAGTAAATCGAATTGGCGACGCGGCTCAGCATGTCGGCAAAAAAATCACGCCCTCAACACCCAGGTGTCCTTGCTGCCGCCGCCTTGCGAGGAATTGACCACGAGCGAGCCGCGCTTCAGCGCGACGCGCGTGAGCCCGCCGGGAAGCACGTAGATGTCCTTGCCGTAGAGAATATACGGGCGCAGGTCGACATGCCGACCACTGAAGCTGCCGTCGACGATCACCGGAACGCGCGACAGGCCGAGCGTCGGCTGGGCGATGTAGTTTCTCGGGTGCTTGCGAATGCGCTCGGCGAAATCGGCGCGCTGCACTGCCGTCGAGTGCGGCCCGACGAGCATGCCGTAGCCGCCGGACTCGTTGACGGCTTTGACGACGAGCTTATCCAGATGCTCTATGACGTAGCCGCAGTCGCTCTTCTCGGCGCAAATATAGGTCGGCACGATGGGAATGATCGGCTCGTCGCCGAGATAATAGCGGATCATCTTCGGCACATAGGCGTAGATGCATTTGTCGTCGGCGATGCCGGTTCCCGGCGCGTTCGCGAGCGCGACGCGGCCGTTCTTGTACGCTTCCATCAGGCCGGGGACGCCGAGCAGCGAATCGGGGCGGAAAACCTGCGGGTCGAGAAAATCGTCGTCGATCCGGCGATAAAGCACGTCGACGCGCTCGAAGCCTTTGGTCGTTCGCATGAGGACGCGCCCGTCCGCGACGATCAGGTCGCGGCCTTCCACGAGCTCGACGCCCATCTGCTGCGCGAGAAAGCTGTGCTCGAAATAGGCCGAGTTGTAGATGCCCGGCGTGAGCACCGCGACGCTCGGCGACTCGAGCGCCGGGTCGGCGAGCGACTGCAACATGTCGAGCAGCCGGCTGGGATATTCATCCACCGGGCGGACGCGCGAGGCCTCGAACACCTGCGGAAAGGTCCGCTTCATGACGCGGCGATTTTCCAGGACGTACGAGACGCCCGACGGGCAGCGCAGGTTGTCTTCGAGCACGTACATTTGGCCGTCGCGGTCACGCACCAAATCGGTTCCCGTGATGTGGCACCAGATGCCGCGCGGCGGATTCAGACCGACACACTGCTCGCGAAAGGAGCGCGCCGAAAGGACGATCTCCTGCGGGATAATCTTGTCCTTCAGAATCTTCTGCTTGTGGTAGATGTCGTCGAGAAAAAGATTGAGCGCGTAGACGCGCTGTTTGAGACCTTTTTCGAGCCGCTCCCATTCGTCCGCTTCGATAATGCGCGGGATCACGTCGAAGGGAAAGATGCGCTCGGTCGCGGCGCCGTCGCCGTAGACGTTAAAGGTGATGCCGCCCTGAAGCAGCGCCCGCTCGGCGGCCTGCTGGCGGTCCAGCAGCTCGCCGTCGACGAGCGACTCGATTTTGTGTTTGAGCAGGGTCGCGCCGCGACGCGCGTTGCCGTCGGGCAGAAACATCTCGTCGTAGAAACCGTCGCAGGTATAGCCGTCGAACTTCATAGCACGGCGCTAGAGCCTCCAATGCCTATCACAGCAAACGCCTTGCCGACAAGTTTTTCTGAAAAATGCCGATGATGAACCGTTCAGCGGCCGCAGAGCGCTTTCAGGTTCGATGTTCCGTGCTTAGATTGAGAGCACGGTTACTCGGCTTCTTCCTTGTGCCGGCTGCGCGGCCGGTCGGTCTGCCTGAGAATCCTTTTGCGTAGCCGGATCGTCTTGGGCGTGACTTCCACCAGCTCGTCGTCGGCGATCCACTCGATCGCGTCCTCAAGACCCATCTCGCGATGCGGCGTGATGAGAATATTCTCGTCGCGGCCTGCGGCGCGGATATTGGTGAGCTTCTTCTCGCGGCAGATGTTGACGTTGAGGTCGTTGTCGCGCGAATACTCACCGACGACCATGCCCTCGTAGACGTTGGTGCCTGGGGCGATGAACAGCGTGCCGCGCTCCTGAAGATGAAACACCGCGTACGGCGTCGTCATGCCTTCGCGGTCGGCGACCATCGCGCCGTTCGCGCGCGAATAAATCGCGCCGTGCCACGGCGCCCACCCGTTGAAGAGCGCGTTGGCAATGCCGGTGCCGCGCGTATCGGTCAAGAACCGCGAGCGAAAGCCGATGAGGCCGCGCGACGGCACGGAAAATTCGAGGCGCACGCGGCCTGAGCCGCCGTGCACCATCTTCGTCATCTTGCCTTTCCGCGTCGCGAGCAGCTGCGAGACGATGCCGATGTGCTCCTCCGGCACGTCGACCACGAGCTGCTCGATCGGCTCGTTCAGGGCGCCCTCGATCTCGCGCGTGACGACCGTCGGCTTGGAGACCATCAGCTCGTAGCCTTCGCGCCGCATCGTCTCGATCACGATCGCGAGTTGGAATTCGCCGCGGCCGGTCACGCGGAAGGAATCCGGCGAATCCGTTTCTTCGAGCCTGAGGCTCACGTTCTTCCGCTGTTCGTAGACGAGCCGCTCGCGGAGTTTGCGCGAGGTGACGAAGTCCCCTTCCCTGCCCGCCCACGGCGAGTTATTGGCGCTGAAGATCATCGCGATAGTCGGCTCGTCTACGCGGAGCGGCGGCAGCGCCGCGGGATGCTCGCGGTCGGCGATCGTGTCGCCGATCTGGATCTCTTCGACTCCCGCGATCGCGACGATGTCGCCCGCCTCGGCGGAGTCGACGGCGGCGCGCTTCAAGCCTTCCCAAGAGGATACCTGCGTGATCTTGACCGGCTTCTGCTCCCCGTCGGCTCGGCAGAGCATGTATTGCCCGACAGCGAGCCTGCCGCTCTTCAGTCGTCCGATCGCGAGGCGCCCCACGTAGTCGTCGTAGTCGAGATTGTTCGCCTGAAACTGTAGCGGCGACGAAGCATCGATCATCGGTCCGGGCAGAGCTTCGACGATGAGGTCGAAAAGCGCCTGAAGATTCTCCGCCGGCTGTTTCAGATCGCGCGTCGCCATGCCCGAGCGCGCGTTGCTGTACACGATGGGAAAATCGAGCTGGTCTTCGGTCGCGTCGAGGTCGATGAACAAGTCGTAAATCTCGTCGAGCACTTCCGCCGGCCTGGCGTCGGCGCGGTCGATCTTGTTGATACAGACGACCGGCGGCAGTCCCGCCTCGAGCGCTTTTTTGAGCACAAAGCGTGTCTGCGGTAGCGGGCCTTCGGAGGCGTCGACGAGCAGCATCACGCCGTCGACCATCGCCAGCGTGCGCTCGACCTCGCCGCCGAAGTCGGCGTGGCCGGGCGTGTCGACGATGTTGATCTTCACGCCCTTGTAATGAATCGACGTGTTCTTCGCTAGGATCGTGATGCCGCGCTCGCGCTCAAGATCGAGCGAATCCATGACGCGCTCGACCACCTGCTCGTTGGCGCGAAAGATGCCGCTCTGGCGCAGCAGCGCGTCGACCAGCGTCGTCTTGCCGTGATCGACGTGCGCGATGATGGCGACGTTGCGGATGTCGCCGCGGCGATTCCCGGATAGTGAACTCATTGTGTGAATCTTTTTCGCAGGCCGGATCGAGCGAGCGAAATGCAGTCTGGAAAAGATTATTAGTCCGGCGCGACCAAGTCAACCGGCAATAAGGATTTGACATTACCCGCCAATCATCGTAGTATGAGTTTCCGCTTCAGTATGAGGCCTCCTGAAAAGGAAGATAAATAAGTCGAGGCCTAGTCAGTCTCTCCTGCGAACATACCTAAAGGGTAAACCGACCAGAGCGTGGTTTCTAGCATTTCGTTTTCCATGTTCTGCTCCATTTAGCGTCCGCTTCTCAGGTCAAAGACAGCAAACAGTTTTTTTATAGGAGGAGAACATGGGTAATAAATTATATGTCGGCGGCTTGCCGTACTCCGTTACGGAAGGCCGGCTCGAGGAAGTCTTTGCCGCGCACGGAACCGTGCAGTCGGCGAAGGTGATCTCGGATAAATTCACGGGCCAGTCGCGGGGCTTCGGCTTCGTCGAGATGGGTTCGAGCGACGAGGCGCAAAAAGCGATCGCCGCATTGAACGGCACCCAGCTAGACGGCCGCACTCTGGTCGTCAACGAGGCGAAGCCGATGGAGAACCGCGGTGGCGGTGGCGGCGGCGGTGGCGGTGGCCGCGGCGGGAACCGCGGCGGCGGCCGGGACCGCTGGTAGATCTGTCGCAGCAACTCGATCCAAAAAGGGGGCAACCGGTCGGTTTGCCCCCTTTTTTTAACTGCGTCCCATAGCTAAGGAGATGACCTCTGTCATATATTTTACCGTCGCTAATCGCGTTCGTCGCTCTTTTCGTTTACGCCAGCTTCTTCGAGTGGGCACTGCATCGGTTCCTGATGCATACCCGCATATGGCCTTATCCCTTTAAATCTCATGCCGTCATTCATCACGGCCTGTTTCGCTCCGGGCCGACTTACTTCCTGCCGAGCGGTCGGAACTACGATAACATTAGATTCGCGTGGTGGAATGCACCCTTGATAATCGGGCTTCACGCCCCCGTGCTTTTATGGATCGGCTGGGTGCTGGAAACGAATATTTTTTTCGGCGGAATGGCGGCGCTAGGGCTTTACTACTTTCTCTACGAATACCTTCACTTTTGCATGCACGTCCCCAAGGGACGCTGGCTCGAAAGGTCGGCGTGGTTCTCCTGGCTCGATGCCCACCATCACCAGCATCACGAACGCCACTTTAAAAACCTCAACGTTGTGCTTCCACTGGCCGATCTCATTTTCGGCACGCTCATTCGCGGCAACCGAAGAATACCCCGTCCGCTGCGCGCCTAGATCACAGCTTCTAGCTCGGCTATATGCCGTTTTTTGTCTGCTAAGCCGAATTTCGCCGTGTTCCCGCTGCGCTACCTGAGCTATAAATGCCTGAAAATCCACGGATTCGACATCAAATTATATTGGCATAATCATTGCTGCTCGAATCGCGCATGGCCGTTCTCAACCTCGCGCGTCAAACACAGCCGGACTACTGCTACAGCCACATTTTGCGCTGCATCGGACAGAACCTTACGTCGCTCGACTTGAGAGCGTTCGAGCTGCACTGCGAAGGCGACCGCTACCGCGTTCACGGCTGGCACAAAGGTGCGTCTCTCTCGGTCAGCATCGACCGCGAATTTACGATGGCGGATATCGAGCAGCTGGAAGCGGAAGGCCGGCGCCAGCGGCGCGCCGGCGGCTCGAAACGGAATTTATTGAGCCTCGCTCACATCCTACGCACGGCGGGAAATTACGTCGATCTTCTCGGCCAGAAATTAATCCGCGTCGAGTGGCAGTACCAGTCGGAGAAAGTCCAGTGCCTCACGATTCAATATCAGGCGCCGGACGAGACCGAGGGCGCCATCGACGAAGTCTGCGTCCACATCTACAAAGAGAAGAAAAAGATGCGGCCGCTCTCCATACGCGCAGTGTCCGCTACAAAATAACGCGCGCTACGCCTTCCACCCTTTAACCGACACATCGACAGGAGTGCCCGCGGGATCGTGCACGCCCATCTCGGCGAAGCGGCCGTCGCGCGGCTTCTTCTCGTCTTCGCCTTTTGCTCCCGAGCTATGGGCGGTCGCGAGCGTATGCTCCATCTCGTCGACCTGAAATCCGAAATGGTCGATGCCCTCGCGGCCGCCGCGCGCTGGCAGGATCGCGAGATTGATGTAGCCGTCGGTGAGATAGATCGCGCGGTTGCCGTCTTCGCGCACGGGACCGCGCCATGCCTCGCTCATGCCGAAGGTTTGCTTGTAGAAATCGGCGGTCTTCTCCTGATTCTCGCACTTGATCGCGACGTGTCTGATCTTCGCCATAGAACCTCCTCTTATTTATACAAGCGATCGACTACCTTAGTCTTTTTTATTTCATCGAGCAGCGACGTATCGACAAAATACGACGGGGGTTGCGTTTTAGGGGCGTTTATTTGCTCGAGCTCGAAGGCAAGCGCCGCCTCGTTGGGATAAGGCAATGGCTCGAGCGTATCTTTAACGTCATCAACCCACGCGCCGAGCTGCGCGTCGCTGATGCCGCGCATGAAGCGCTGCAAGATACGCACGGTTCCCGCCCGGTTGGTCTTGAAGTAGTGGATCGCCTCGACGTACGCTTGCACGAACCGCTGCACCGAGCGCCGGTCGCGCTTAAGCTTGCGCTCAGTCGTGGTCAGCGGCGCGTCAAGGCCGGGAATACCGAGCTCGCGGGCGCTCGCCCCCTTGAGCTGCCGCGCTTTGTTTTGCAGTACGAGCAGCATCGAGGATTCTCCGAGCACGCCGACTTCGATTCTGCCTGCTTCAAGCGCCTGCGTCACCCCCGGGGTGCCGCCCATCTGCAGCACGGTCACGTCGGATTCCTTCATTCCGTTTTTCTTGAGCGCGGTTCTTAGAAAAGTATCGCCCGCGGAGCCGAACTGGGTCACGCCAACGATTTTTCCCTTGATGTCATGGAACGTGGACAGCGGCGAATCGTTCTTGACCAGAATGCGCTGCGACGAGTAAGACGACGGCGAGGCGAGGATGACGACGTCCGCGCCCTGCGTCCGCGCGCGCAGAATCGCGGGCGCGCCGGCAACGATGTAGTCGAGGTCGCCGGCGATCAGCGCCTGCACGGTGCGCGGGCTGCCGGGAACGAGCAGGATTTCACCCCTGAAACCGTAGTTCACAAGCAAACCCGCGTCGCGCATGATCCAGAAGAGCCCCTGGCCGGGGTTAATCGCGACGTGCGCCAGCCTGAGATTTTCGACCGCGTACGAAGCCGTCGGCCCGAACAGCAGCAAAACAACAATACAGAGAAATTTCACAGGATGATCATTAGCCAGACCGCTCGCCGGAGTCAAGAAAGGCATGCAGCACAGGCCAAGAGCCGCGAGGAAGATCCGGGCGCTTTTCTCATGCCGCGCGCCCGACGCTTGCGTCGGTTGACACGGCGGGGAGCGTCCATTACCTTCGCCACGGATTCTGTTGGGAGGAACTATGGCGCTCGATTTCGTCACCAATCAGGAAATCATTGTCGCGGCGCGCGAGAAGCTCGATCCGCACGCATGGATTTATCTCACGGGCGGCGCCGAGTCGGAAACGACGATGCGGCGGAACCGCCTCGGGCTCGACTCGCTGGCACTGCGGCCGCGTGTGCTCGTCGACGTGTCGAGTCTCGACACGTCGACGACGTTCTTGGGCCACAGGCTGCGCGTTCCCGTGCTGCTCGCGCCGATCGGCTCGCTGCAGATCCTCACGCCCGAAGGCGCTGTCGCGGTCGCGAAGGCGGCGGCGGAATTCGGCACGGTGAACTTCGTAAGCTCGGTGACGCAGCCGGCGCTCGAAGAAGTCGCGGCGGCGACGAGCCCGCCGAAGATTTTCCAGCTCTATGTGCAGGGCGACATAAAATGGGTCGAGGCGCTGCTCGCGCGCGTCAAGCGCGCCGGCTACAGTGCGCTCTGCCTCACGGTCGACACGGCGATCTACGGGCGGCGCGAGCGGCAGATGATGGACCGCTTCCTGCCGCCGAGCCGCCGGCAGACCGGCTACGAGCATCGCGCCACGCTCACCTGGGAGACGATGGACGCGATCAAGGAATTCGCCGGCCTGCCGTTTATTCTAAAAGGCGTCGCGACCGCCGAGGATGCCGAACTCGCGGTCGCGCACGGCGTAAGCGCCGTCTATGTCTCGAACCACGGCGGGCGCCAGCTCGATCACGGCCGCGGCACAATCGACATGCTGCCGGAGATCGCCGCCGCCGTCGGCAAGCGCGCCGAGATCGTGCTCGACGGCGGCATTCTCCGCGGCACCGACGTCGTCAAGGCGCTCGCGCTCGGCGCGAACGCCGTCGCGATCGGCAAACTGCAGGGTTGGGGACTCGGCGCCGGCGGCAAGGACGGCTTGCTGCGGGTGCTCGAGATTCTCGAGAACGAAATCTCAGTCGCGATGGCGCTTTTAGGCGTCACGCGCGTCGATCAGCTCGCGCCGTCCTACGTCTGTCCCGGCGCGCCGGTCGCCTTTGCGCACGAGATGAGCGCGTTCCCCCACCTGCCCGGCGGCAGGCTCGGCTGAATCAGTGCGCGTGACTGCTGCTGCCGCCGCGCGAGATCGCCACGATCGCCACAATGACGATGACGACGAAAATCGCGCCGATAATCATCGCGACGGTCGAGTCCATTCCGAGAAAGGTCGTGCCCGACGAGCCCGATGATGCCGACGGTCCGGGCGCTCCTGCCGGCCCCTGAGGTCCCGGCGTGCCGGGCGCGCCTTGCGGACCCTGCGCTCCAGGAGCGCCTTCGCGTCCGGGCGCGCCGGCCGTTCCTGGCGCTCCCTCGCGGCCCTGTGCGCCTTGCGGACCAGGACTGCCTCTGTCGCCTTGGGGCTGCACCTGAACCTGCACATCCGGCGCCTTCGATTCCGCCGCCTTGCTGCTCCTCGCAACCAGCACCAACACAGCAAGGACAACAAAAAGGGAGAGGACGCCTACGAGATATTTTCTCATGATTGCCTCCTTCCGGTTTTTATTGCCTCCTGGGAAAAGGTAGCAGTGCCGCGGGCGCGTTCAATGCAGGGATTTACCCGATGAGTCGACGAACTCGGCTCGCGATGAGGTTTGTTGGTTGACACGGCCGGGAGCGTCCATTACCTTCGCCACGGAATGCACCCGCCTTCAGCCGCAGCTGCATCCGGAATGAAAATCTCCACCGCAACTCTCCATCCCGCCTACTTCGCCATGGTCATGGCGACGGGCATCGTCTCGATCGCCGCGGATCTTCTGGAGATGCCACTGGTGGCGGTCCCACTCTGCTGGTTAAACGCGGTGATTTTCGCCGCGCTCTGGCTGCTCACGCTCCATCGTGTCGTCCGTTATCGCGACCGCTTCCTCGCCGATTTGAGCGACCATGTGCGCGGGCCGGGCTTCTTCACGATGGTCGCTGCCGCGTGCATCCTCGGCAGCCAATGGCTCGTCATTTACGACGCCGCCCGCGTCGCGGACCTCCTCTGGCTCTTCTCGATCGGCCTCTGGATCGTGCTGACCTACACGATCTTCACCGGCATCACCATCAAAGAAAACAAGCCGACGCTCGCCGAAGGCATGCACGGCGGCTGGCTCCTCGCCGTCGTCGCGACGCAGGCGGTCTCCGTTCTGGGCGCTCGTCTCGCGCCGCATTTCGACGCCTCCGAGGCGGTCGTGTTCTTCTCGCTAACAATGTGGCTCTGGGGCGGGATGCTTTATATCTGGATGATCTCGCTCATTTTCTATCGCTACGCGTTTTTCAAGATGGCGCCGGAGGACCTAAGCCCGCCCTACTGGATCAATATGGGCGCGGTGGCGATCTCGACGCTTGCCGGCGCGACTCTGCTGATCGATGCGCAGCGCTCGCCGCTGCTCAGCCGCCTCGTCTCATTCATCGAGGGCTTCACGCTGTTTTTCTGGGCGACCGGAACCTGGTGGATTCCCATGCTCGTGATCCTCAGCGTGTGGCGCCACGTCTACAAGGGCCTTCGGCTAGCGTACGACCCGCTCTATTGGGGCGTCGTCTTCCCGCTCGGCATGTATACCGTCGCGACCTTTCAGCTGGCTAACGCGACCGGTCTTCCCTTTCTGATGGCGATCGCGCGCGGCTTCGTCTATATCGCGCTCGCCGCGTGGGCCGTCGCATTCGCGGGTTTCGTCGCCGACTTTTTCGCGCCCAAGCGCGGCGTTTAATCAGCTCGCAGGAGCAGCGCGACGGTCTCGACCTGATCGGTCTGCGGAAACATGTCGAACGGCTGGAGCGCGGCCGCGCGCCAGCCGTAACCGATGAATTTATCCAGATCGCGCGCGAGCGTCTCGGCATTGCAGGAGACATAGATGATGCGCGGCGCGGCGAGCTCGAGCAGCGCCGAGGCAGCGTCGGGCTGAAGCCCTTTCCGCGGCGGATTTACGACGGCCAAGTCGACGCGCGGCAGCGCACGCCCGGCGTCGGCGATCTTCTCCGCCGCGTCGGCGGCGAAGAAGCGGCAGTTCGCGACCCCGTTCATGCGCGCGTTCTGCTTGGCGGTCGCGATCGCGAGCGCGCTGTCATCGACGCCCCAGATAAGCTCCGCCGCCGGCGCGAGGTGCAGCGCGATCGGACCGACACCGCAGTAAACGTCCAGCACGATTTCGTTTCCGCCGAGGGCCGCGAGCTCGCGGACCTTCTCGTAAAGCTTCCGCGCCGTCAGCGGATTCGCCTGCGAGAAGACGCCGACCGGAAATCGCATTTTCCATTCGCCGATGCGTTCGATCACCGTGTCGCGTCCGGCTAGAGCGCGTGTGCGCGCGCCCCAGATGACGTTGCCGGGGTCTTCGTTGATGTTCTGCGCCACGCCGGCGATGTAGCCGAAGCGGCGCATGAGCCCGCGCGCCAGCTCCTGCCCGGCCGGCAGATTCGGATGGCGGGTCACGAGCGTGAACACGATCTCGCGCGAAAAGAAGCTGTAGCGGATGTCGATGTAACGCACATCGCCGGCGTCGGTACGCTCATCATAAGGCGCGATACCGAGCCGTTCGATCTGCCTCTTTAAGTACCCCACGACGCGGTTCACCGGCTCCGGATGAACCGGACAGGATGAAATGTCGACGACCTCGTGGCTTCCCGGGAGATAGAGTCCGGCGCGGATTTCTGCGCGGCCCTTGCGCGCGACGAGCTTCACGCGCCCGCGATAGCCGAGCCGCTTGGGAGACGCGACGACGGCAGGCACTTCAATATCTTGCAGCGATGCGTACGCCTTCAGCGCGTGCGCAACGATCTTTTGCTTGCGTGCGAGCTGCTCGGGATATGGCACATCGATCCATGCGCAGCCCGCGCGGCAGCCGTCGGGAAAATGCGGGCAGGACGGAACGTAAGCCCGCGCGCGTGAATTATCGCGTTGCGTAAAAGCCACGGATGAGAGATATAAGCGCAGACCTTCGCCGTCAACGGCGCAGTTTCGAAGCGCGCGAGGCGTCGAGGGCGCTAGCGGGCAGCTTTATTCTGCACTTGGAGCGGAAGGATCTTTCCCCGCGCATTCGACTCAGGCTTAGTCCGCCTGATTTTCAGCGCCCCCGCCTGCTCCCAGACGCGCGCCTGGAACTCCTTACCCCACGAGCCGCTGCCGAGCTCGGCCCGCAGCCGGGCCATGACCTTGTCCTCATCCAAGGCCGCGATGCTCGGATCCACTTTGAGCGTGAGGCAAGTCCGGCCCGCTTCTTCCTCTTCGGTGAGCTGATAATCGCCCGGGCCGCCGCCGAACTCGGCCGGCAGCTTCTTTTCGATCAGCTCGAGCAGGTCGCCGAAATAATAATTCATTCCTTGGCCGGTGAATTTCTCGAAGCTCCGGATACCGTAAAGGTGCAGCGCGAGACCGGTCTCTTCGAGCGCGCAGCCGCAGTTTCGCTGTTCGAGCGCGCCGTAGTCGCCGTTCTGCGTGTTAAGCAGCAGCTGCGGCGCGAGCGGGTGAAGTGTGGTGAAGAGCAGCGCTTCGCTCGGAGCATAAGGATCGGCGAGCGGGAAGCCCTGCTGGATTACGGCGTAGAGGTGCTGGTTCACGTGAACCTCGTCGGTGTAGGCAGGGCGGGCGCAGCCTACGCCGAGCTGAAAACTTGGCTCGGAGGAGTAGCGCACAGCATAGCTTGCGCTCGCGCGCTCGATCACATCCCGTTTCGCATCGGTCATGGGCTCGCCGTGAACGAAGAATTTTACGTCTTCGAGCGACTCGCCCGCCGCTGAGGCCGCGGCAGCGATGCGCACCGCATTGTTCGCGACCGTATCGATGCAAACGACGCGGCCGCGCCGCCGCTGCTCCAGCGCCCAGCGAAGAACCGGCCCAACATCCGTGGGATCGAGAGGCTCGGGGCGCGGCAGACCGTGGCCGAACCAACGCGCGGCGGCGATCGTCATAGAGTTGGTCAGTCGATGCCGGTATCGCTGCAGCGCCCCGCGAACCGGCGTCTCGCGGGCGAACCAGCGCTCGATGGGCATCCCCACATGATGGCAGGCGAGCATAGTCTGGACGCCGCCCGTCAACGACAGCACCGAGTCGTAATAAGCGTATGCGGAAGAATACAAACCGTGCGCATGCAAAAACACGCCGATAGGCGCGGCGCGAAGGAGATGCCAATCGAAAGCGACGCGGGTGCGCGTCGGCGAGCCCCTACTCCCGCTGCTCTGCGCGAAAAATCCCGGCCGATCGTCGGGGCGTAGAAACGCCGCCGGCGAGACGCGAAACGACTCCACGCCGCGAATGACTTCTCTCTTCCCCTTGAACTCGTCCGATGTGAGGTAAACCCCCTCGCGTGCGAGCCGCTCGAGCGTTGCCTCGAGGCCGTGGTTGAGCACATGCGACCGGAAATCGGAAAAGTCGCAGTCGGCCCGGCGCAAGAGCCGCAGGTACGGATTCCCCGGCGCGGCGTAGATGCGGCTGCGCACGAGCTCGAGAAACGTCTCGTTCCGGCATGCGAGATAGCTCTGAATCTCCAGCTTCGCTTCGGCGACGCTGAGTGTCTTGCGGAAATATCCGGGCAGAAAGATGCCCAATTCGTAGAGTCCTACAAGAGCGTCCACGGCGGTTCTAAACTGCGCAATCATCGTCCGCTTGGGACTTCTGCGAAAATCTCGGCGCATAAAATGGACGGCTTACCAAATTTTTGCGTAAAGCTCCAATACGAACCCCGGCTGGCCGACGATCGTCGATGCTCGCGTTGCGCAAAAGACACGGATGAGAGATATAAGGCGGGTGAGCGAGCGTCAAACCCGACGAAAAAATCCACCTACAAGACCACGGCATCGAGTTCGAATCGCAGTCGCTCACGAAAGATTAACCCATGAATCTTCCAGACTTAATTAACGGGCTGTTCGAGTTGGGCGGCAGCATTGTGCTTTGGTGGAACGTGCTACAAACATATCGTGACAAAGGCTATCGCGGCGTGACCGCCGCATCGACCTTTTTCTTCTCCGCGTGGGGCTATTGGAATTTGTATTACTACCCTTCGCTGAATCAGTGGCTGAGCTTCTTTGGGGGCATCTCGATCGTTGCGGCAAACACCAGTTGGCTGGTGTTAATGCTGTATTACGGACACACAGAACTCAGGAAGTCTGTGTAAAGGCTTAAGTCAGACTGTGAAAAAATCGACTTACAAAGGACACGCGATCGAGCTCGATTCGCACCAGCACAAGCGCGGGCACTGGGTCGCCCGTGCGACGGTCGTCGTCGAAGACGGCGGCCGGATCAAGCGCATCCCGATCTTCGGTCGTCGGCAGGCGAGCTTCGACACGCGAGGCGAGGCTGACGGCTATGCGCTCGAGCTGGCAAAATTATGGATCGAGGGGAAAATCTGGGGCGCGAACGGCCACGGATGAATAAACCTACGAGGCATTCTCCGCTGCGGCGCCTTGTCCGGCGATTCTTCCGCCGACGAAGCATTCGGTGATGTTCCCCGCTTCGAGATAGAGATGGCCGAAGATCGAGGTGATGTCGCCGGCGGCGTAGAGGCGCGGGATCGGTTTTCCCAATGCGTCGATCACCCGCTGGCGCGCGTCGTGGACGGGGCCGCCCTGCGTGTTGGAGACGATCGGCCACGCCTCCATCGCGTAGAACGGCGGATTGACGATCGGCATCATGGTTCCGGGCGGCCGCTTGTAATCGTTGTCTGTTCCGGCCGCGCACTGCGCGTTCCAGCGCGCGACCGTCGCCGCGAGCGTCTTCGGATCGATTTTGATCTGCTTGCTTAATTCCTCGATGCTCGCGGCTTTTTTAATCCAGCCCTTCTCGACTTCCACGAGATTGTCGGCGCTCCATTGGTAGTGGTAGCGGGCGTCGTTGACGATGACCATCGCGAGCGGTCCGAGTTTTCTGCCTTCTTCATCGAAGATCAGATTGCACGGAATGCGCGGGAACTCCTGGAGGTCGGGGTCGTAATACTCCAGCGGCCGCGCGCCGGTGTCCTGCGGCGCGGGCGGATACTCGTCCATGAACCGATTGCCGAAGCGGTCAACCGCGATCCAGATCATCTTGCGCTTATCGTTGCGCGGTCCGGCCCAGACGTGGCGGATCGCGAAAGGAAACTCCGGATACTTGAAGCCGTAGCCGCCGTGGAAGTGCCACATATGCCAGAGCGCGGCGCCTGCTTTCTGCGCCATGAGAATGCCGTCGCCGGTGTTGCCGAGATAAACGGGATAGACCGGCTGCGCCTGGAAGTATTGCAGCTTCATCTCCGGATTATTTTCGAATCCTCCCGAGCAGAGCACCACGCCCTTACGCGCCTTAATCGCGATCGGCTTGCCCGAGCGCTCGGCGAGAACTCCTAGGACTTCCCCCTCCGGGCCGGTGACGAGGCTCTTCGCCGGCGTCGACAGCGACACCTCGATGTTGCGCTTTGCGACGTTATCGACGACCATCTTGAACAGCCGCGCACCGCCGCGCAGTCCCTTCGCCCACGGAAACGCGTCGTAGGCGGGGAAGTCTTTGAGCTTGATCGAGTCCATATCGTCGGTTCCGGGAAACGGATAGGTCCCATGGCCGCGAACTTCGCTCTGCGACGGCTCGGTGCCGCTGACCTTGGCCAATTCCGTAACCCAGTCGATAATCCCGACCATGCCGTCGGCCAGCGGCCGCAGCACTTCATCCGGCGTGGTGCCGTTGCAGGTGCGCTTCAAGTACTGAAACGCGCCTTCCGCGCTGCGCGCGAAAGCCACCCCGCCGCCGGAAAGGATCGATATGCCTCCGGGGTGCGGCATCTTTTCGATGATGAGGACTTTGGCGCCCGCGTCGTGAGCAGCGATCGCCGCCACGCCGCCGGCCGCGCCGTAGCCGACCACGACCACTTCGGTTTCCTGGTCCCAATGATGCGAAGAGTGTTGCGTTGCCATATTGGATGTTATCTCCGTGCGCGAAAGCAATTTTTTATACCCTAGCCTTTCCTACTGTCAACATCGCTGGTTGACTTGACCGCGTCCGCGGAATATTTTGCGGCGCGGAGAGAATAGCAATGAACAAAGTTTTAAGTATTGGAGCCGTACGAATGAAAGCGCGGGCAATTTGTTTCGCCGCCGCGCTGCTGGCGAGTTTTTTCATTTCGGTTTCGCCGACGAATGCCCAAACGCGAAAGTTTTTGTTCGGTTACTCCTCGCTCAGCTCGAATCAGACGACGCTCTGGGTGGGAAAAGACGAAGGCATCTTCAAACGCTTCGGCCTCGATCCGGAATTGATTCTCATCGAGGGCGGCACGCGCGGGGCGCAGGCGCTCATCTCCGGCGACGTGCCGATCATGGGCATGGCCGGGCAGCCGGTCATCAGCGCGCGCGCCCGCGGGTCGGACCTGGTCCTGATCGGCGGAATGATCAACAAGATGAATTACATTCTCGCGAGCGCGGCGGGAATCAAAAAGCCCGAAGACTTGAAGGGCAAGCGCATCGGCATCACGCAGGTCGGCTCCGCCTCCTATCATGCCGTCCTCCTGGCGCTGAAGCATTGGGGAATGGATGCGCGGCGCGATAAAGTGACGCTGCTGCAGGTCGGCAATCAGGCGGCCAGGGTCGCCTCGCTGCAGACCGGCGGCAGCGATGCCGCGATCGTCAATCCCGGTCTTGCGAGCGCGCTTCAGGCGCGGGGGTTCAACGTGCTGGCCGATTTCACCGAGCTGCCGATTCCTTATCCGCAGCAGGTGCTAGCGGCACGCGAGCGCATTCTCAAAAGCGATCCGGTTCTCATCGAGCAGATCCTCAAGGGCGTCGCCGCCGCGACCGCCTTCGTATGGGATCCTAAAAATAAAGAGCGCGTCAAAAAAGTCCTCGCGAGCTATCTCCGACTTGGCAAGATCGAGAATGCCGAGGAGCACTACCAATCGGCGCTCAAGGTCATGAGCAAGAAGCCCTACGCGGATAGCGCCGGCATCGCCTCGATGATCGATTTCATGGCGGAGAGCGATCCGCTCGTCACCAAAATCAAGCCGGAAGACGTCATCAACCACAGCGTGCTCAAAAAGCTCGACGACTCCGGCTTTTTGGATCAGCTATACAAAAAATGATGCCTGAAATCACCCTCCCGATCGGCGATCGAATTACATTCGATCGAGCATGATATTCTCGGATGACGGTCGTCGACATCTACACCCCTTCGACGATACGGAAGTCACGTTCGGCGCCGGAGCCGAGCGCCTGCAGCGCTTTCTTGTAAGCCGCGCTTTCATAGGCGGCGGTCGCTTTCTCATAGCTGTCGAACTCGACAACAACGACGCGCTGCTGCATTCCCGCTTCATGCGCCTGAAGCTGGCCCGTCGACCGAATCAAAAATCGGCCGCCGAACGGCTGAAGCGCCGGAACGGCTAATGCACCATAGGCTTTTACCGCCGAGTCATCCGAAATCGATCGGTAGACAACCACCCAGTAACCTTTTTTCATCGTGCCCTTATTCCTCTCGGCTGCCGCGTTTCATCCGAACGTGAATGAAAAAGCTTGAGCGCCGGGATCGAGGAATTCGATCTCGAAGAGGCGATCTCTGATGCGGCCTTTTTGCCGAACGAGTTGATACATGCGCGGCTGTCGCAGCTCGCCAGCGCCGTCGGCATTGGCATCGAGGCCGCGGTCCTCGCTCGGCGCGGCGCCGTCCAGCATCACTCTAAACCGGACCGGCTTGCCGTTTTTCGATGGCGCCAAAACCATGTGGACATCGCGGCTGTAAAAGCGGAACGCGATCCTGCCCGGCGCCAGCTGCAGTACGGCGCTTTCGGCGCCGATATTCCACGATCCGCCCAAGCCCCATTGATTCAAAGAAGGACGCGGCGGAACGCTGTAGGTTTTTGCCGCGTCGCGCGCGACTCGCTCGGGGGAGGCAAACTTTTCCGCGCGCGCATAGCCGACATAGGTTTCGGGAGAGCGCACGTCGTCGCTCGGCGGTGCCTCGGCTCCGTCGGTGAAGACGCGGACCGTATTCGCATCAAAGCCGCCGGCGCTGTTTTCACGAAGAAGCTCCTGGATGACGCGCTCCGACTTGTCGTATTCACCCTCGCCGTAGTGGTGATAGCGGATTCGTCCCTTTCCATCGATGAAATAATCCGCCGGCCAGTATGCGTTCCTGAACGCTTGCCAAATCCTGTGGTCGCTGTCGATCGGGACCGGAAAAGTAATTTTTAACTCGCGCACCGCCGTCTCGACGTTCGCGCGTTCTTTCTCGAAGCCGAACTCGGGCGCGTGCGCGCCGATGACGACCAGGCCCGCGTCTTTGTACTTCGCCGCCCAGGCCTTGATATAGGGCAGCTCCCGGAGGGAATTGATGCACGAGTAAGTCCAGAAATTCACCAGCACGACTTTTCCGCGCAGCGACTCCCGCGTTAAGGGCCCGGAGTTGAGCCAGGCGACGGCCCCGCTCAATTCGGGCATAGCGCCTTGATCGCCGAGCGCCGCGTGGGCGATCGGGACGCCGGGCTTCTCCGAATGCAGCATCACGATCGTGGCGACGGCGACGATCACCGCGACGCCCACAGCGCGCGGAATCCAAATCACGGAATGCTTCATCGCAGATGCTCCCTAGCGCAGCGATTATGGTGCGTATCGGGTGAAAACATAATCCCGGGCTTTGACCGGCACGTGGCACGGAAAGCAGGTTTTAAGTAGCGCCTCGTCCGCGGGTTTGCCGTCATTGAATTGAGCGAAGCCCCAGCCGCCGGTAGAAGCGTACTTTTTTGAGTTTTTGACCATGAACTGGACGTTTGTGGGGTCGCCGGCGACGAAGGATTGCGCACGGCCAAAGACTTTGTTGTTCTCCTCCGAGGGGACATAATTCCATGCCAGCCGGGCAATGATGGCGCCGTCCGGAAATGGAATCTTTCCTTCCCTGTAGGCCTTCGTCGCGGCATCGTTGCCCAAAACGGCGCGCAGATCGTTGAGGCTGCCTTCTTCGTGGGCTACCGAGATCAGTTTCCAATCGCGGTATCCGGGCGGAATTTTGATTCCGAAGATCGGGACGGCCTCTCCATCGGTGGGTGCAGATACAGCAGCAATAGAAGCGGCTACGCCGGCCGCCGCTGCAACTGCGATAAGCAAAAAAGCGAACCTCCGCATACGCGCGCCTCCTTGTCGCCGCCGAACTATGACTGTTCTCATCGGTATATTCGCTCCTAAAAATATATCAACGGTGGCCAAACGGTGAATTTCCCGCGTATTGACAGCCGCCCGCGTCGTGCTAAGGCACGAAAGTGATATCTATCGGCAGGCAGGCAATCAAGGCACCACCGGAGGAAACATGGCCAGATTGTTTTCGATCAAGCCGGGAATAACGCTTAAGGGGCGGGAGTTTCGGGGGTTGCGCGGGTGGGCGGGCAAGCCGACGCATCCGCCGCTCACGGATTTTCCCATCGTCTGTTACGTACTGGCGGCAGTGTTCGACGTTATCTCCTGCTATAAAGCTCGCGGGGGGGCAGCGTCGGCGCGCGATTTCTTCATCGCCGCGACCTACGTCATCGTCGCCGGCGCGATCTTCTCCGTTGGAACGGCGCTCACGGGCTTCTGGGACTGGTGGAAGGGCATGGGGAAACACACTCAGGTATGGCGCACCGCAAACTGGCATATGGCCGTGATGCTCACGGTAACCGCCATCGTCGTTATCAACATCATTGTCCGCCTGAGCCGCTTCGATCAGGGCTACGCGGACGGCTTGACGACGATCCTTTCCGTTGTCGTCGCCTTGCTCGTCGCCTACGGTGCCACGTACGGAGGCTCGCTGGTATTCGATTATCAGTTCAACGTGGAAAGCTTGGAGGGAAAAACCGTCTGGGACGAAACGGAAGTCGACCAGAATCCCGGCGAGCACACTCCCGCCAAGAAATAATTTAAAGTCCAACCCGCGCGATGCGCAGCAAGCGATCGGGGCTCGAACGTCTCCGCGCCGAGAGCGGCTACTGGCGCTCGGCGATTCTCATCACCGCGGACGAGCTCGATTTATTCGCGTGGATGGGAAAAAGGGCAAGGAGCCGCGCGGCCTTCGCCGCTCATTTCGGCGGCGATCCGCAAGCATGGGAAATTTTCTTGAACGCGCTCTGCGCCATGGGCCTGCTGCGCAAGCGCGGAAGAAAATACGCTAACAGCGGGCTTGCGGCCCATCACCTCCGCACGAAGGCGGCGGCTTTTCTATTGCGCAACTACGAAGCCAGGCAGGTCTGGGGCGGGCTCGCGGCCGCGCTCCGCACCGGCGCGCGGCCCCGTACCCAGAGACCCTTTTTCTCGGACCCTAAAAAAGCCTACCGGCTGCTGCGCGATCTGCAGATCGACGCACGGGCGATCGCCCCGCATCTGATCGCCAAGCTGCCGCTGAAGCGCGCCGAAACGCTGCTCGATATCGGCGGCGGACTGGGCGGTTTTGCGATCGCCTTCTGCCGCCGCTATCCGCGGCTGCGGGCGACCATCGTCGAGCATCCCAGCATCGCGCCGCTCGCGCGCCGCGCCATCGGCGCCGCCAAGCTGGGGAAAAGGATGCGGGTTATCGGCGTGGATTTCCGGCGCGGGCGGCTGCCGCGGGGATTCGATGCAGTTTTCCTATCGAATGTTCTTCACTCGCACAGCGCCGATGAGAACCGTTCGTTGCTGCGAAAAGCCCGCAACTGCCTGAACCCTGAAGGGCAACTGATTCTGCGCGACGTGTTCATGAGCCGCGACCGCACCGCTCCCGAGTGGGCCGCCCTTTTTTCCGTGTGTTTGCTTCTGCACACTCCCCGGGGCCGCTGCTACACGCTCGACGAAATCACGGGCTGGCTGCGCCAATCCGGATTTTCACGCATCGAAGGGCCTTCCCGTTCGAGTCCGCTTTCTATCGATCCCGATTCGGTCTTGATCGCAAAAGCTTAAAGAGCCGCCGTGCCGGAAAGCGCGCGAACGATCGGCCTCGCGTTCACATTTTGTAGCCGGGCTTTTTGTAGAGCTTCTCCGGATGGTTCACAATCTCCGGTTTATAGACTTTCTCCGCCCAATCCTTCTGCGGGATTTCTTCGATCGCCACAGAAAGCGACTCGTCCTTGTAACCGAATAGCTCGACGAAGTCTTTGACGATCTCGTCTGCGAGCCGCTGCTTCTGATCCTCCGATTTTCCCGGCCACAACTTCACGATGATATGAGGCATCGCTCCCTCCCCTCCCCGAAATAATGTTGGCTGTCGAATGATGAGTTTTAATTTAACTTCGAAAGTGAAGTTATATTTTGCCGCGTCCCAGCGTCCAGGACGGCGGGTCGCTGGCGGGAAAACTCTCCGCCGACGCTTCGTCGATTATCGCATCGGTTTTTTTTCCATGGCTTTGACTTCCGTTGTATTGCTCGTCGCTCACCTTCTCCATCCACTCGACCGCCTTGCCGTCGAGCGCCTCCTGGATCGCGATGTGCGTCATCGCCGTCGTCGGCGCCGCGCCGTGCCAGTGTTTCTCGCCCGGCGGACACCACACGACGTCGCCCGGGCGGATCTCCTTGATCGCTTCGCCCCAGCTCTGCACGCGTCCGGCGCCGTGGATCACGATCAAGTTCTGACCGAGCGGATGCGTGTGCCACGCGCTCCGCGCTCCCGGCTCGAAGGTGACGGCGGACGCCACGACGCGCGCCGGATTCGGCGCCTGTACCAGCGGATCGATGCGCACGCTGCCGGTAAAAGTTTCCGCAGACCCCTTGCCGGACGGCTGCGAGCCGCCTCGTTTGATCTCCATGGTCACCTCGCTGTCTGAAAATGAGATTTAGGTCGCAGGCCTGAATGGCTTGCCCGCTACTCTTCAACCTTGCCACAAAGACGCGGCGCGTCAAGGACGACATCGTCGCGGGCATTTTCTACGCGAGCCTGAACAAGCGGTGGCGCCGCGCCGCGAACTGGCGCGAGCGGTTATTTCGTCGTACGCAGCGGGCGGCTGAAGCCTTCGCGCCATCCCTTGATAAGCCCGGCGTCCGTGAGCGCGCGGAGAAACATATAGGTGTTCTCCGTCAAGTCGAAGGGCAGCGTCGGAATCTTCTCCTCCTCCGGCGCGGTGCGCTCGACTTTGGCGATGATGCAGAAGAGCTCCTGCTTGGCGAGCGCGCCGTCGAGCGCGGCTTCGAACTCTGCGACGGTCGAGGATGTCACGCTGTTCGCGACGCCGGATGCGCGCGCGATGGCGGCGAGATCGGCCTTGCCGGCGGTCGCCGAGGGCAGCCCGCCGGGATTGTCGTAGCACTCATTATCGAAGACGATCAGCCCCAGATTTTTGGGGTTCTCGTTGGCGGCGGTCGTGAGCGCGCCGAGCCCCATGAGCAGCGAGCCGTCGCCGTCGAGCACGATCACCCGGCGCTGCGGCAGCGCGAGCGCGAGGCCGATGCCCATCGGCAGCGGGTAGCCCATCTGGATGCGGTAAAGCGTCATGTCGTTGTGGCACGTTGCGTAGATCTGCCGCGACACCAGCGCGATGTTGGTGAGGACGATTTCCTCGGTTCTTTTCTTGGCGAAAATATTGACGACTTCGGAGCGTTTCATCTTACCTTCCCTCGTAATAGATGTGGCGCGGAATCATGATCGCGACCGGCACTTTCTGCCCCTCGACGGTGAGCTGCGCCTCGCGGATGATCGTGTCGGCATCCTCGATGCGCATGAGCGCGCAGTACGGGATGCCGCAGCCTTTCAGCACCGGCTCGGCGAGATAGCGCGTCTCGGAGTGGTGATAATACATCTCGCCGAGCGCCGGCACGTGCGACGACAGAATCAATAGCGGAATATGATGCACGATGGCGATGCGCGCGAGATAGCCCGCGCAGTTGCCGTAGCCCGACGCCTCCATGATGACGCACGGCTTCTTGCCCCCGAGAAACGCCCCGCCGGCGATCGCCATCGCCTCGTCCTCGCGCGTCGCGACCACCCATTTGAAAGCGGGATCGTCCCGAATCAGCTTGTGCACCTGCGTGTTGAACGAGTCCGGCAGCGTGGCGACGAAGTCGATGCCCGCGGCCTTGAGCGCGTCGACGATGATGCGCGAATTCTTCATGCTGTATTGCATCGCGACGCCGCGTTGTACTTCTTCCGGCATGGGCCCTCCTAGGAAATACTTATTTTTGCGCTAGCCGCTTGAGCACGCGCTGCAGCGGCGCCATGTCCATCGTCTGCTCGGCCGAGACCGTGGGCTTTTTACCCGTCAGCTCGGTCCAGGTGCGAAGCTCCGTTTCGATCACATCCGTCGGAATGATCGGCGTCTCCTGAAACAGGGGCGCGATCTGCTCGTAGGACGCCGCCGCCAGGGGCCGGTCGATCTTGAAGTGTTTTACGATGAGATCGATCGCCGGCTCGCGGTTCGCCTTCAAGCCGCGGAGGCTCTGCACGTAGGCGGTCAGCAGGCGCTCGGTCACCTCCGGCATCTCGGCGATTTTTTTCGTGGTCGTCGCGATGCCGCCCTGATACGCGCTCGTATAGTCCGCCGCGCTGGCGAGCATCTTGAAGCCGGCGAGCTTCGCCTTGATGTCCAGCGGCACCGACAGCATCCCCGCCGTGATCTGCTTGGTGTCGAGGGTGAGATAGACGTTGTTGGTCGTCTGCAGCGAGATCATGCGCACATCGTTCGGCGCGAGGCCGTGCTTCTTGAGAATCACCGTCAGCAGGTTGCTCGCGAGCGAGCGGAGCCGCGACACGCCGACGAGCTTGCCCTTGAGATCCGCGTACGAATTCACCTCGGGCTGCGCGATGAGCGAGAAGGCCGGCTTGATCTGGCCGCCGGCGATCTGGCGGATCGGCATCCCTTCGGCGGCCGCCCACACCGTCGGCAGCACCCCGATCGCATAGTCCATCTCGTTGTTGAGCATCGCCGGGATCGCCAGATCGCCGCGGATCTGCTGCAGCTTGAGATCGATTCCGTTCTGCTGGAAGACTCCCGCCTCCTGGCCGTAGAGCACCGGCAGGACGGTGAACGTGAGCGCCGAGTAGCCGAGGCGCACCGGTGCGGTCGGCGCCGCCGCGCCGGCGACTTTCGCGAGGGATAGCAGGAGAAGAAGAAACGCGCTTAGAAAAAGTTTCGCCATCAACCTATCGTTTCTTGTAAATTCATCAACGCGATCTTATGCACAACGGGCCGCCGTAAGCAAATCGCGATCGGAAATGGCGCGATTATTGAGAAGTCTGAACAAGCCGGGCGGCGCGAAGACCTGGAGGATAGGAATTTTCGAGGCGATTAATTGGGCGCGGTCGAGCGGATGGGCCTCAGTCGCAGTTCTTGAGCTTGGTCTCCCGGCAGCGCTGTGCCATCTCCTTTGCGTCGTCGATCTGCTCGGCCGTCATTTGCGCTGCGATTCGATCTCGATTCTTCGCTGCCGCTGCCCCGGAATCGCCGCTCGATGCCGCCGCGAGCGTCAGCCACGTGTATGCGCGCACGCGGTCTCGCGGCACGCCCGTGCCGTCCGCATACATCGCGCCGAGATTCATTTGCGCCGACGGATTTCCTTGCGCCGCGGCGAGGCGATACCATTTCGCCGCCTGCTCATAATCCTGCGGCACGCCCTGGCCCTTCTCGTATTCCCGACCGAGACTATACTGGGCCGCGGCGTTTCCTTGCGCCGCCGCGAGGCGATACCATTTCGCCGCCTGCTCGTAATCCTGCGGCACGCCCTTCCCTTCCGCATACATCGAACCCAATCTCATCTGCGCCCAATCGTCTTCCTGCGCGGCCGCGATACGATACCACTTCACCGCCTCCTCATAATCCTGCGGCACGCCTTTCCCGTTTTCATATGCCTGACCCAGGCTATACTGCGCCGGGGTATTTCCTTGCGCTGCAGCGAGGCGATACCACTTCACCGCCTCCGTGAAATCCTGCGGCACGCCTTTCCCGGCTTCATACATCGCGGCGAGCCTCCGCTGCGCCCACTGCTGTCCTTGCTCGGCAAGTTGGCGCGTCCGCTTCAGTTCCGCGCTGTCGTCGCCGGCGTATGCGGCGCTTGCGCGTTCGAATTGGAAGTGTCGCCGCGGGGGGGATCCGGCCTCGTAGTTCACGGATCTCATGCGCGTGACCGACGTCTCGTTGCAAACTTTGCGAATCTCTATCAGCTCGGTCGGCCTATCCCAGCCGCCCTTTGAGTCGCAGGTGACCTCGATGCAAAGCGTTCGTTTGAGCCACGAGCAAATATTCTCCGTGCGGCCGGCGGCATCTTCCAGCTCGGTCAAATACCGGCTGCCGGCTCTGTCGCTGCCGTCGGCCAAGTGCACGCCGGGGATCAGCGTGTAGAAGACGCCGCCGACATTGAGCAGGCCGAGAACCCTTTCGATGTAGTGCGATACGTCTTCGGTATAGGTGAAACCGCCGAAGACGTCGGTAATGAGCCGGAATTTCCCCAGCTCGTCGTCTGAATATTGCCGCAGGCGCTTGCCGGCGAGATAACGTATGCGGTCCTCGCCGAGGCTCGCGGTCAGCTGTTTCCATTCGTCGGTCCGGCGGTCTTCTATGGATATCGCGACCGCGCTGGCTCGCGCGCCCGACCCGCCGCACTTTTTGGCCGCATCGACCGCCGTAAAATATTCCACTATCGCGTGCCCCTCGCCCGCGCCGATATCGAGCCAGCGGTCGGAATCGCCGAGCTTCGCGAGGGCGTCGCAGAAACCGGCAGGAAGAAGTTCCGTGTATTTCGAGAGCCCTCGATTGGTGATGTAGCCGCGGGGAACATCGGCGCCCCTGCGGTTGTAAATCTTTTCCTGCCTTTCGATTTCCTTTTCGATGTGGGGTTGAGCGGGCTGCGGCGGCGACGCGGCTCCCGCAAACGCCGGCAGGAGGAAGAGAAGCAGAACAGCCGCGCGCACTAAAGGGCAGGGCCATTCGTTCACAGGCGATTCGATCGAGGATACAGCCATTACTTCCTTCTCGTGCAGAGACATGCCTGCTACGGCTCCAACTGGAATCGCCTCCAGGGAGGATTCCCCGCGTCGTACTTCACCATTTTCAGGTGCGGAACGGCGATGTCGCCGCAGACCTTGCGCACCTCGATCAACTCGGTGGGCGCCTCCCAATTGCCCTTCGAGTCGCAGCCGACATTCACACAACCGATGCGCTTCATCCAGGAGCAGACGTTCACGTCGCGCCCGCCCGCGTCCACCAGCAACGTCTGATACGTGGTGCCGGGCTTATCCTTCGCATTTTCCAAATGCACGTTTTGTACCATCGTGTAGAAGACACCGCCGGTCTCCAGCAGACGCAGCGTCCGCTCCACAAACCCCGACAAGTCATCGGTGTAGGAGAAGCCGCCGTATACGTCGGTAATGAGCTGAAATTTTCCCAGTTCCTCACCCGAATATTGCTTCAGTCGCCGGCCGGAGAGATAGCGCAGGCGATCGTCGCCGAAGATCTCCGCCAGTTGCCGCCACTTCTCCGTTCGCCGATCCTCGATCGACAGCGCGACGGCGCGCGCCTTGACGATGGACCGGCCGCACTTTTGCGACGCCGTGTCGTCGTCGAGCGCATAGTAGTCGAGCATCGCCTGTCCCTCGCCGGCGCCGATATCGAGCCAGCGGTCCGAGCCGCCGAGCTTCGCGAGCGCGGGGCAGAACCCGGCGGGAAGAATTTCCGCATAGTCCGAGAGCCCCCTGTCGGTGACGTAGCCCTTGGGAACCTCGGCGCCGCGGCTGCCGTAGATTTTTTCCTGCTTGATCATTTCCTCGTTGGCGCGCGCCGTGGGCTCCTGCGCCGAGGGCGCGCTCAGACAAAGCGTCTGCGCGGCGATGGCGATCGCGACGGGCAGGCGAAATAGCTTAATTTTCTTCATCATCGATTGTATTGAACGCATCACGACTACTCTCTCCTCGCGTTGAAAAACTTCCCGTTGATACGGCGCCAATTGAGAGCGGATTTTCATCTTTTACGGCTCCAATTCGAAACGCCTGCCGGGAGGGTCGCCCGCTTCGTACTTCAACAGCTTCACGCGCGGAACGGAGACCTCGCCGCAAACCTTCTTGACGGCGATCAGCTCGGTGGGGGCGTTCCAGTTGCTCTTCGATTCGCAGCTGACCTCCACGCAAGCGGTTCGCTTGAGCCAGGCGCAGATTTTGTCGTCGCGGCCGGACGCGTCGACCAGCTCGGTCAGATACGCGGTTTTCGGATTATCTTTGCCGTCTTCCAAATGCACGCTCTGCACGAGCGTGTAGAAGACGCCGCCGGTCTCGAGCAAGCGCAGCGTCCGTTCGACGAAGCCAGACAAGTCGTCGGTATAGGAGAAGCCGCCGAACACGTCCGTAATGATCTGGAATTTTCCCAGCTCCTCGGACGCGTACTGCCGCAGACGCTTGCCGGCGAGATAGCGTATGCGGTCGTCGCCGAGGCTCGCTGCCCGCCGATGCCATTTGTCCGTCCGGCGGTCCTCGATAGACATCGCAACCGCGCGCACTTTGCCGGCGGACCCCGTGCACATTTTACCCGTCGAGTCGGCTTCGGCCGCGTAGTAGTCCAGAATGGCCTGGCCGGCGCCGGCGCCGATATCCAACCATCGGTCCGAGCTGCCCAGCGCACCGAGCGATCCGCAGAAGCCGGGAAGCATCTGCAGATAGCTCAAGAGCGTTCGGCCGGTGATGTAGCCTTCGGGGACGTCGGCGCCGCGACTGTTAAATATTTTCTGCTGCTTGGCGATCTCCTCGTCGAAGCGCGGCGGTGCGGGCTCCTGCGCCCAGCCCGCGCCCAGCGCGAGCGCCTGTACGGCAACAGCGAGTACGACGGCCAAGCGCAACGTCTCGCTCGTGAATATTTTTGTCGAGATTGAATGCCTCACGATTACTTCCTCCTCGCGTTAAAAAACGTTCCGTTCTTGAATCCGTTCTCGAAGCTGCTCCAGCCGTACTCCAGCGAGCCGGTCGCGGCGATACTGAAAACGGACGCGGTAAGCGCGCTGACGAAGGCGATCTGCGCTTCCTCGGTGTCGTCGGGGCGGTCCTCGAAGAAGCGCAGCGTCTGATGGCTCGGATACTGTGCGTCCGCGTGCACCGTGTCGCGTATCGAGATCTCTCCAACACGCGCCGGAATGAAGCGGAAAAACTGCCCGCGGTTGCGCGTGGGCCAGATCTCCTCGTCCGCTCCCACGATCATGACCGGAACGGCGATCTTCCTGAGGAGCGGCGGCAATTGCCGGCCGATTCCCGCGGGATCGAGCAGGACACCGCCGAGCGCAGGCGCGCCTTCGCCGAGAGCAGCGGCGACGGCGGTCGCACCGAACGAGTGTCCGACGAGAATGATCTTCTCAGGATCGATGCGCATATCGACGAGCTGCGGTGCCCGATGAACCGCCTCGACGAATTTGGCGAGCATCAAGCCGTTGGCGATCCACGGCCCCCGATTGGGCAGGTCAATTGCGAGCCCGTGCATGCCCCACGATGCCAGGTGCATCGCCTGAAACGCGTGATCCTCCTTCGAATTGTCCTGGCCGTGCAGCATGACGACCAGCGGCGCCTTGAGCGCGGCCGCGCACAGGTAAAGATCCGCTTCCACCACGAGATCGGAAGAAACCGGGATTTGCAGATCTTTGTGCTGGACGACGGCGAAGGGGCCACGGGCCCGGAACTGCGCCACGTCCGGCTTACGGGAAACCAGATACCGCTGCAGGTCTTCGGGACTCGCCGCTTTGATCGTCGTGATTTCGGTGGTCGGAAACTGGCGCGCGCAGCCGGCGGCATGCGCCACAAAAGCGATCAGCAGAAGGATAGGAATACGGAACGAATGAGAAATCTCAGCGCCGGCGGCCATCAGTGAGCGTGTTAGCCGAAAAAAACGAGCACTGAGACTTTAGTCGTAAATGGCCTCGAGTTTCAAGAGCTGGCCGGGCCGAGGCGACTTCGCGCGAGCGTGGGAACAGGGCATTTTGCGCGCTCGCGCCGTCCTTGCTACAAGCGAGAGGTGTCGATGTCACCTCTGCTCGTGCAACCGGCGAAAAGAATCTTTTACGGCTGGATCATCGTCGGCGTCGGGTTTCTGGCGCACATCGCGTCCGCATTCTCCATCTCCAGCACGCTCGCCGTATTTTTGAAGCCGCTGTCGGCCGATCTCGGCATCTCGCGCGGCGCGTTCTCGCTCATCCGCTCCGGTGAGATTCTCATCGGCGCCGCCGCGGCGCCGGTGGTCGGCACCTTGATGGACCGCTTCGGCGGGCGCTGGCTGATGGCGGCCGGCGGCCTGATCTCCGGCGCGGGCTTTATCTGCCTCGGCCAGACGCGCGATTTCATCCAATTCATGCTCGTGCGTTGGCTGCTCGTCAGCCCGGGCGATTCATTGATGGGCTCGCTCGTCGTCAATGTGTCGATCGCGCGCTGGTTCGTGCGCATGCGCGGCCGCGCGCTCGCGATCGCGGGCATGGGCCACGGCTTGATGAAAGTCTTAATGCCGGTGATCGCGGCGGCTCTGATTCTCTACGTCGGCTGGCGCGGCGCCTGGGCGTTCTTCGGCGTTTTCGCCCTGCTGCTGGTTGTGCCGCCGGCGCTGCTGCTCATGCGGCGCTCGCCGGAAGAAATGGGATTGGAGCCCGACGGCGGACCGGGCGCGGCGAAAACCGTCGACGCCGCGCCGAAGAAGATTCGCTACGCCAAGCGCACCGGCGCCGACGATGTCGAATGGAGCCGGCGCGAAGCGCTCGGCACCCCGGTCTTCTGGCTCATCGCTCTCACCTTCGGCGTGGCCCAGATCGGCGTCACCGGCCTCAACCTCCACGTGTTTTCCTACGTCACCGACCAGGGCCATCCGGTTTTCGTCGCGGCAACGGTAATGAGCGTCATCGCCTTCATGCAGTTCGCGACGCCGATCGCCTGGGGCATGCTCGCCGACAAGATGGACAACGGCATCCTCAATATGGCCAAATGCGCGCTGCAGGGTGCCGGGCTTTTGCTGGCGCTGTCGCTTGAGGGCTTGGCGCCGCTCTACGCCGGATTTTTCATCTACGGCATCGGCATGGGCGGCACGGCGGTGCTGGCAGAAACAATCTGGGCGGATTTTTTCGGCCGCGCCTCGCTAGGAAAAATCCGCGGCATGGGCTCGCTCGTGACGAGTTTCTTGTCGGCCACGGGTCCGCCGTTCTTCGGTCTGCTCTTCGATTACAGCCAGAGCTACGATCTCTCTTTCGGCATCTTCATCGGTATGCTGTTCGTCTCCGCCGTGCTGAGTTTGTTCTTGCGCCCGCCGGTGAAAGCGGTTCTGTAATGATCGCCAAGTGCGCGGTTCGATCTCATCGCGCTCGGGGCTGGCGGATCCAGTCGTCCAGGCGGATTGTCCCAAGATGCGGATTGCCGCCGGGCACCAGCGAGCGGTCGTCGACCCGAATTCCGTAATAGGGCGCCTGCGGATCGCTCGCGACCTCGCGCGGGTCCTTGGTCGCCTTGAGATAGCGTGCGACGAATTCGCTCAGCGGCAGACGGTCCGGACCGGCGATCTCGATCGTCCCGTTGACCGGCGCGCCGAGCGCCGCTTCCGCCACCGCCTTGGCGACGTCGTCGGCGGCCATCGGCTGAAAGCTGACGTTCGGCAGGCGAACGCGTCTTTGCTCGGTGCCGGTATCGGCGATTGCGCCGAGAAATTCGAAGAACTGGGTCGCGCGGACGATCGTGTACGGGATGCCCGAATTTTTGATCAGCCGCTCCTGCGCCAGCTTGGCGCGGAAATAGCCGCCGTCCTGCAGCCGATCGGTGCCGACCACCGAGAGCGCGACGTGATGCTTGACGCCGGCCTCTTTCTCCGCGCGCGCGATATTGCGGGCGGAGCTTTCGAAAAAAGCGAGCACCGCGGCGTCTTCCCAATTCGGCGCGTTCGACACATCCACGACCACCTCGGCGCCGGCGAGCGCCTCGCCCAAGCCCCGGCCGGTCGTGGTATCCACGCCGGACTTCGGCGAAGCGGCGAGAACCTCGTGGCCCTTCGCTGTGAGGTTCTTCACGACCTTGCTGCCGATAAGACCGCTGCCTCCGATAACGACGATCTTCATTGTGCGCCTCCTACTCGAGATTAGCGAGAAATAGGATTATGAGTGCTTCGGCTCACGACGAACGGAATTGTTTCCGGCGTTGAAAGCAATTGCTTTTCCGTTCGCTCTGAGCTTGTCGAAGGGCTCCGATGCGGGCTTAGCCCAAGCTTACTTCACGGGCACGAGCGCCGGCGCGCCCTTGTCCTTGAGCAAGACCACGACGAACTTGGCCGGCTGGGTCTTGCTCGCGTTCCGCCCGACGACGTGAATGTCGTTCGGCCCTTCGTAAAACGTCTCTCCGGGTTTCAATGTGACTTCTTTCCCGCCCTTCAGCTGCATGACCACCGTGCCCTCGAGCACGTAAACGAACGCGTGCGCGTTGTGGCGATGCACGGGATCTTTCCCGCCGGGCGGATATTCCACCGTGATCATCGTGCCTTCCTTCCCGGGAAGGTCCTTCAGATCCTTGGACATCCGCTCCATGACGTTCGGCTCCTGAGCGAGCAGCGGGCCGGCGATGAGCCAGAATAGAATCGTCAAGATCGTCTTGGTCGGCATCGTTGACCTCTCGTTTACCGGCGCCGACAGTGCGGCTCGGTCAATCCATTTGCTGACAGGATAGTCGACAAAAATTAAACCTTGTCACATCCGTTCAAGCGGTCAAGGCGGGCTGAAATGAAATTTCGATTACAAAATGTCTAGCCCGCCTTGGCGAATTTTTCGTTGATTTCGTTTTCGTAGGCGAGAAATTTCTTCACGCTCGGGCGCTGCTCCATGCGCTTGTAATGCGCGGCGACGTTGGGGAAGCCAGACACGTCGACGCCGAGCTGCCCCGCGCGGCGGCAGCACCAGTAGAAATGCGCGTCCGGAGCCGTGAAATGGTCGAAAAAGTACTCGCGCCCGGCGAGCCGGTCGTCGCCGATCTTGAATTGCTCGTGCAGCACTTCGGTCGCGAGCTTGATCACGCTCTCGTGCGCCGCCGGGTTTTCGCTGACCTTGCCCGGGCTGTTGATGCGGCTCAAGTACGGATGAATGCCGCTTGCGCACCAGCTATGGAGCGCGACGGCCTGCGCGTAATCCCATGGATCGTCCGGCAGGAGCTTCGCCGCGGGAAACATCCGGTTGACCCACTCGTGGATCGCGACGTTTTCCGTCAACACCCTGCCGTCGACGACGAGCGAAGGCACTTTGTGCTTCGGGTTGATTTTCAGATATTCGGGCGTGAAATGCTCGCGCTTGCGGTAATTGAGCGGCCGGACCGTGAAATCGGCGCGCGCCTCGGTCAATGTCACGTAAGGCGCGAGCGCGCAGGTGTTCGGTGCGTAGTAAAGTGTGATCTCCATCAGAGTCTCCTCCGTAATTGTTCGAATCCGATCCGAATCTATTACTGCCGCGCTATGAGTGCAATCAATTACGGCGCCATTTTCTCCGATTATGTATTCGATCCGGCATGAAGACATCGGCCGCGCGACGGCTCAACCCCAAAGGGGTCTTCGGAAAACTTCCCAGCCGGACGCTGGGATTGGTCCGTATCGCCGCCGCGCTGCCCGGCTTTATCGCGAACGCATCACCGTCGAGCAGGCGAAGAATGAGATTAAAGCGGCGCTCGCCGGCCGCGAGACGATCTTTCTCGATTTCCTGCGCGCGCGTTTACGCCCGCGCACGCTTGGAACGCCGATCGGGTCGCCCGATGTAACCTCACGCCTGCACGGTTACGCCGTTTTGCTTCAACACCTCTAACAGTTTGGGAACCTCAGGGGCATCGGCAGGAATCGACTTGCTGACGGCAGTGAACATCTGTGTGGCGGTGCCGCCTTGCCCGGTGATTTCGAGCACGTCGCAGCCGTCGGCAAGATAGCGAAAGCTATGCACCGTTCCGGCGGGCACGTGAACAAGCGTGCCGGGCGAACATACGACGCTCTTGCCGGAGCAGGTGAACTCGACTTCGCCGGCGATGACATAGAAGGACTCGTCCCAGTTGTGGCTATGCGGAGGCGGACCGATTCCCGCCTGACCCTGCTGCCGCGTGATCTCGTAGGCCTGCGTCGCTGTGTTTGAAGCCAGCACGGTCACCTTGATACCGAGCACGTTCAACGCGGGATCGTAATCCTTCGGGGTTACAACAAACGGTTGCGCTTTCATCGTCTCATTTTACCTCCTCGTGACAAACGTCGCACTGCGGGGTAGGTTGAGTTGACCAGGATTCGGTGGACAGTTTAGCGACACCTATTTCGTACCTCAGCGGCGTCTCATAATCCAGCGACTGCTCCAAAAACTTTCACTGACGCGGCTGCCCGGCCGCAGCGTGGAACACCTCGCCGCCGCGGAGACCCGCGTCAAAGTCGAGAAGATTTCAAAGCGTCGAGGACTCCGACCTGGTGCGGTTTGCGCGGAGGTAGGAAAGCCAAATTAAAGACCCGATTCCGAATCTACCCGCGAATCGACCCGGTGACGCCTTATTGGCCGGCGCTCATTGGAATGTGATCATGTCCGTGCGGCTGAGCGTCACGGATTTTGACTTCAGAGGCTCGTTTTTCAGGTTTGCATTGCCCGAATTCAAGACATTATAAAAACCGATCGTGGTCTCATAGTCGGTGGCCGCCGCGGTCGTGTCCACCGGAATGACGACGGTGTAATCGCGCGCCATCGCTCCGACCGATGTATAGGTCACCGAACCGCTGATCTTCCAGCCGACGATGATCAGCGTCTTGATGCCCTTTGCCTTCAACTCTTTGTCGAGATCGGTGTTGTAGAATCGGTCCTGCGCCGTGTTATTGACCCTGATATCGTTCGCAGCGGGAGCAACCTCTTTCAGCCACATGGTCTGGTTCTGCGCGCGCGTCCCGTAGGCCACGGTGAGGCCTGCTTTGCGCACCCGCTCCATGAATGGAGTCATGGCGGGCACCATCTTGTTTTTGCAGTTCGGCTGCCGGCTGCAGATATCCTCGACATAGTCGAGCACGACCAGAGCGGTGCTCTTGGGATCGATCGTGACGCGGGCCGGCTCGGGGATCGCCGGCATTTGCAGAGTCACCATTTTGGCGGCAGTGTCCATGGCCGGTTGCGCTCCTTCAGCTTCTCCGAAAAAAAGCGCTACAGCGAGAATGCTCAAAAAGCCCAACGCACGAGGAAACCTCATATTGGAATCTCCTGTGGGGCGAGTGTTTCGGTTCCGACATATGCATAGGATCTTTTGAAGAACCTTTTCCAAGCAGGCGAAAACGCTATATCATACGAGTAGGAGCGATATCAATTTCTTTTCTCCGGCCTAAATCGCCTCGTTGTTCACCACTAAAACGGCTCTGTCGCTATTTTATTTCGTATGCTATTTTCTGGGATAGTTTTTCACGCCCGCAAAGGGGGACCATGACATGAATACGAAAAACGGGAACGACGCTTACACCCTGACTTCGGTCGACGACCTCGCGAAGATTTATGCCAAGCCCGCGCCCCAGACCGCTACCAAGGAAAGGCCCTATATCAGCGAGATCGGGCGCGAGTTCATCGCGGCATCGCCCTTCCTCATGCTCGCGACCTCGAACGGGAAAACCATGGACTGCTCGCCCAAGGGCGATGTGCCGGGGTTCGTTCAGCTCCTCGACGATCGCACCCTGCTGATTCCCGACCGCCCGGGCAACAACCGCCTCGACGGGCTCAAGAACCTGCTCGCGAATCCGAAGGTCGGCATTATTTTTCTGATTCCCGGAATGAATAACACCTACCGCGTCAACGGCAGCGCGAAGATCAGCACCGACCCGGAGCTGATGAAGCGCTTCGAGGTCGGCGGCAAGCCGCCGCGCGTCGTCATCGTCGTCACGGTCGAGGAAGCCTTCAACCACTGCCCCAAGGCGCTCGTGCGCGCCAAGCTCTGGGAGTCCGCCGACCGGCCGACCGCCGCGCCGACCCACGGCGAGTTCGCCGCCGCGCGCGACGGCAAGGACGCCGCCTATGCGAAAGAGTATGACGCGAAATACGCCGAGCGGTTGAAGACCGAGCTTTACTAGCGGTTGCGGGCAAATATCGACGAAGAGCCTCTCTATCGCAAGGCTTCGATTTAAGCTTAAAATAATTTATAGAGGGCGGCTTCCACTGTCGATTTCCACCACGCCCTCTTCGACTACCTGTTAGGGACGGGGCCAACCGTCTCCGAGGAGGGTACCATGCTGCAAAAAGCTCCGATGTATTCGTATATCCCGGCGAAAAATGTCGCCCGTGCGCGCAAGTTCTATGAGCAGACGTTGGGCTTCAAGCCGAAGCAGGAGACGGCAGGCGGCGTTGTCTACGAGTTTGGCTCGGGCACCGCGTGCTTCCTGTATCCGACACCGAACGCAGGCACCTCCCAGGCGAGCCAGGCGTTCTGGCAAGTCGAGGACATAGAACGAGAGGTCGCGGAGCTGACGGCGCGCGGCGTCAAGTTCGAGAAGTACGACCTGCCCGGCGTGGACGAGAAAGGCATCGCGACCGGCGGCGGCGCCAAGGCCGCATGGTTCAAGGACACGGAAGGAAATATCATGGCGGTGATCCAGAGCCTCTGAGTCCGTCAATCAGCGGGCGCGGTTTGCGCGGCGGTAGCAATGTGTTATTGCAAGACTTGACCCCAAATCTACACGAGATCTACTAGCGCTTGCGATGCGGCTACCTATTCTTCATTTCAATAAATGTAAAACCGCCGTCATGGCCTGCTGAAAAATCCCGTACAACTGCCTTCCGCGTTCCGTATCCAGGCCTAAGTTTGTGCAAATTCCGATAAGAGTCGATATAGCGACTCCTTTCCAGTCAAATCTGTTAAGCCGTTCGACAGCGTCACTGAGGTAGTTGATCTGCTTCTCAATGGCTACTAGCTGATCGGCTGAGGGATGAAACTGCTCGACCGTCGCCTGTTGAAAAGATATCAGAGCGATTTTTATTTGGACCTTTTCTGGCTCGCTAAAGAACGACTCATCATGTTCCTTGACCGATTTCTCTGAAAGAAATGCGCCTGCTTGCAATGCTTGCCATAGGTCAGGTACAGACTCGTCGGCGATACACTCGTTTACATGATCCGCAATCCAACTCTGAAATCCTCTAAGTACTGTTTTGAAACTATCGTAGCCTTGTTCAGGTAAGTAGCCTACCATTCTCACACGCTGACCAGGAAAAAAAGGAGTATACGAATAAAGGAACGAATGGGAATTCTGTCCGTCATTGCGAGCTATGAATTTGAGATCGGTTTCTTTATAACGGAGCATGAATACAAGCTGCCCATCGTATGTCGTCTCCACAGCCACGAAGTCGAGCGGATCGAGACCGGCTTGCTGAATCACCGATAGAAACTCGTTCTTATATCGCTTGAGCATTGATGTCCTACTTAGACACTTAACACCGCGCAAGAAAAGTTCCGACCTTTTTTGTCCCTCCTGAAGGCGTCAACCACGCGGCTTCACAAAGTCCGCGCCCTATAGATTCCTAATATCATTAACAATCGCTGCGGCTTCAGCGGCCGTTAATCCTGAACTTCGCGTGACACTTGCAACGTTCATTTCGTTTAAAAACTGTGAACGCGAAAGCCGGACATCTGGTCTCTGCTGTAATGCCATCGCTTGCGCGCCCGAATGTTGTGCCGCATGCGAGATAATGCAACAGGCCATTGTCCTAGTAACGGAGACATAGAATAACCGGCGTTGTTCAATCAAAAGCCCAGTGGCCTGCAACGCTTTGAAATTTGGTATAATGCCTTGTTCGGCGGATGGAATAAACACAACTTTGCCGCTGAGGCCTTTTGCTCCGTGCATTGTCAGAATTCGAATACGTTTCGGCACTGACGATAACGTTTGACCTTCCGACAAACCTAAACGTGCGTTAACTACATTTAGAATCGCTTGTTGATCTGACTCTGTTTTCGCCGCTAGGAATTCAAGTAACTCGGCAAGGTGCATGTCGGCTGGCAATGCGCTGGCGAGAGCATTCCAAATTTGTAGATGCGTCGCAGCATTTTGTCCTGAATTGAAAATTTGCGAAGACAGCAATGCAGAAATGTCGGTCGTTCGTGATGCGATTGTATCTGTAAGACCCCAAGAACGGATGCTCTGAACTGTCGTTGATACGCGCTGAACCGCCGATGTCGATCTCCCAGACAGCCAACTTGGAACTGAAGTTAAATAAAAGAGGCCGCGAAAATTGTGGTTGTTCGCAATGCAGGCGTCTGCAATGCCTTTAGCGGTGGTATGGCCGACACCACTGAGAAGTCCGAGAATATCTCGATGCGCCGGGTAATCCTCTTGGCCGGTTTCTAAATCGTGCAGAATCCGCAACATTGCGTAAACGGCACGTATTGCTTCATATTCGTCTATCAAACCTGCACCCTTAGGCGGGTCGAAAGGAAGACCAAGATTGCCAAGTTCCTGTGTAAGGATATCCAACTGAAGCGGTCTATTCGCTATAAGAATGACTATCTCGTCTTCGCGCCCCGCCATTCCCGATTGCAAAAGTTGCTGACACGATTGAGCGATAGCTTGCGCTTCTACTTGTGCGTTGTGGAAAGACCAAACCAACAATTTTCCTTGCACAGGCGGAACAGCTGAACCGTAAAGTGAAATGAGCGCCTTAGGAACTCGGCTTGGGTTATGCTGGATGAGCTGAGTTGCCGCTTGAACAATCGCGGGAGTGCATCGAAAGCAATCGGTCAAGATATGGGTTGAACTAGACGGGTACGTCGTTGAAAATTGAACAATCCCATTTGGGTTTGCATGCCGAAATGAGTAGATACTCTGATCATCGTCTCCGGCAATGAATAAGACAGCATTATTAATACATAGTTGGTGAACAAATTCCTGGTCACATGCATTCAGGTCTTGGTACTCATCCACAATTAAATGGTCGATCGGTGGCAACTGACTAGCCTGCAATGATCCCAATCTCATCGCCTCTACACATTTGTAAATTACCTCGCCAGGGAGCACGCAGCTGTAAAGATTAGTACGCGCTGCATGGAAGGAATTGAATCCTTGCACCTCAGTAGCAGTGATCTGGGCCTGATTGAGATATTGCGGATTAAGAGTTTGCCATTGTGCATCATGGGCTAAACGAATTTGAGATGCACGGGTTGGGATGCACCCTAAAGTTGTCGCTAGTTCCCTGTCATAGATCTCGTCCTGCTCCCAGTCGTCTAAAATAATTGGAGTACTCGGATAAGAGGTTAATAAATTTGCCCGCCGGAGAATCCGCAGCGCGAGTGAATGCATAGTCGAGACCTGAACGCTGGCGGCCGTTGAAGCGCATGGCAGAGTTGAGCAGTACGCCTGAATACGTACCTTCAACTCAATACAAGTTGCCCGAGTGAACGAAATGACAAATAGATTGTTTGGTGTCGCACCGTTCAGTAGTAGGTGCGCGACACGTTTTTCAATGGTGTGTGATTTGCCGGTACCAGGTCCTGCGACTAACCGCACTTGTGGTGCCGAATCTCTAGCAGCAGCCCATTGTCTTTGCTCGGCCTGCTTTTTGAGCGGGTGTTATTGGCAAAGCCCTACTCCAAATTCATGCGACTCTGGATCACTCTAACCCTAAGGGTAGTTGCCAAAATACCCGTTGATAGGAGATAATTTCACGCGTTGGAGCTGCGCAATTCGGTATGCAATCGCTCTCTTAGTCCCTTCAACAATTCGATATGCATTTTGGGGTAAACCTGGAGTTGGCCGACAGAATATTATTGCATTGAAGTCATCTAGGTCCATTTGGTTGTTCAATCTTCGTAAATTTTCATGGACCACTCGCGTGTTGTCACCGCTGAATGGAAACGGCAACGTGTTTGTTCCTAAAAATGCTCTCGCGACACTGTCAAGTGGGAGCAACTGTCGATTGTGACCGGTATAATTCAAGAACGCTTGCTGCAATATGCCCGTCGTTACTGTGTCGTTGTCCCACGAATACGGTGGTAATAAAGGATTCGGGTAATATCTTATTCTACCAACTTGTCCCTGGTCGCCCGGAAACCCACCCTCTCCGGATAACATTTGCCAACGCAATCGATTTTCTACGTGATCTTGAAAATTAGGCGTTTTAAGAAGATATCCACGTTGCCAATGCTGATACTTTTCCTGCCAACGAATATACTCCCAGACGACAACGTCTTCAGAGACTCTCGTCATTTCCCTCGCGGATGATACTGAGGCTTCGCCCCCTACGGCAACCCCGTCTCGCCCATCAAAAACCGATCGCACTCCCGCGCCGCGCCCCGGCCCTCGTTGATCGCCCAGACGACCAGGCTCTGGCCGCGGCGGCAGTCGCCGGCCGCGAAGACGCCGGGAACCGAGGTCGCAAACTTGCCGTGCTCGGCTTTCGCGTTGCTGCGCGGGTCGCGCTCGACGCCGAGGTCTTCGAGAATCTTCTGCTCGGGGCCTAAGAATCCCATCGCGAGGAGGACGAGGTCGGCGGGAAAGACTTTTTCCGTGCCCTCGACGTTCTTCGGCACGAAGGCGCCGTTGTTGCGCGTCCACTCGACCGAAACGGCGTGCAGCTCTTTCACGTGGCCGTCCGCGTCGCCGACGAACTTCTGCGGCGACATGACGTACATGCGCGGGTCGGCGCCGAAGCGCGCCGCGGCTTCTTCCTGGCCGTAGTCGAGCTTGTAGACCTTGGGCCACTCGGGCCACGGGTTGTCGGGCTGGCGCGCGTCCGGCGGACGCGGCAGGATCTCCAGCTGCACGAGGCTCTTGCAGCCGTGGCGCATCGCGGTGCCGACGCAGTCGGTGCCGGTGTCGCCGCCGCCGATCACGATCACGTTCTTATCTTTCGCGGAAATATATTTTCCGTCCTTGTGCTTGGAGTCGAGCAAGGACTTCGTGTTGGCGTGGAGAAATTCCATCGCGAAGTGGATGCCCTTGAGCTCGCGCCCCGGCACGGGGAGATCGCGCGGCTTGGTCGCGCCCATGCAGAGGACAATGGCGTCGAATTCTTTCTTCAGCTTCGCGGCCGGGAGATTGTCGCCGACGGCGGTGTTGGTGACGAACTTCACGCCCTCCGCCGCCATGAGATCGACGCGGCGCTGCACGAGCGTTTTGTCGAGCTTCATGTTCGGGATGCCGTACATCAATAATCCGCCGATGCGGTCGGCGCGCTCGTAGACGGTGACGAGATGGCCGGCGCGGTTGAGCTGCGCGGCGGCGGCGAGGCCCGACGGCCCGGAGCCCACGACGGCGACTTTTTTCCCCGTCCGCTTGGCCGGCGGCTCGGCCTCGACCCAGCCCTGCGCGAAGCCGTTGTCGATGATCGCCGCCTCGATCGTCTTGATCGTCACCGGATCGGCGTTCATGCCGAGCACGCACGAGCCCTCACACGGCGCGGGGCAGACGCGGCCCGTGAACTCGGGAAAATTATTCGTCTTGTGCAACCGCTCCAGCGCCTCGCGCCAGAGGCCGCGGTAAATGAGATCGTTCCACTCGGGGATGAGATTGTTCACCGGGCAGCCCGAAGCCATGCCGCTGATCAGCGTGCCCGTGTGGCAGAACGGAATGCCGCAGTCCATGCAGCGCGAACCCTGCGTGCGCAGTTTCTCCTCCGCGAAGTGCTCGTGAAATTCCTTCCAGTCGCGCACGCGCTCCTTCGGCGAGCGGTCGAGCGGCAGCTCGCGCGCGTATTCCATGAAGCCTGTCGGTTTTCCCATTCCTCTAAATTTCCCCTCTATGAAATTTCGAAATTCAACCCTGGGGCACGGCACGCCGTGCCCTTCTTACCTCTTGCAGTACGTCGAGCGAAGCGTTTCGAGCGCACCACCGTAGATGGGCGTTTATCGGCCGCCGGGTTAATTCCCGCTCACGCGGGCGGCATCGTTCTTATTCGCCTCGAACGCGGCCATAACCGCCTCTTCGCCGCGCAGCCCCTTGCTCTCCGCCTGCGCCAGCGCCTCCTGCATGCGGCGGTAGTCCTTCGGCATGACCTTGACGAACTTGGGCGCGAACTCGTTCCACAGCGCGAGCATCTGCCAGGCGCGCGCGCTCTTGGTATAGGTCGCGTGGCGCTTGAGCATCTCTTCCAATTCGCTGAGATCGCGCTCGTCGAGCCGCTCGAGCGTCACCGTCTCCTTGTTGCAGCGGTCCTTGAACGTTCCGTCCTCGTCGAACACATAGGCGACGCCGCCCGACATGCCGGCGGCGAAGTTGCGCCCGGTCTTGCCGATGACGGCGACGCGCCCGCCGGTCATGTATTCGCAGCCGTGGTCGCCGACGCCTTCGATCACAGCGTTGACGCCGCTGTTGCGCACACAGAAGCGCTCGCCCGAGACGCCGCGGATATACGCTTCGCCGCGGGTCGCACCGTAGAACGCGACGTTGCCGACGATGATGTTCTCCTCGGGCGCGAAGGTCGAGCCCGCCGGCGGATAGAGCACGACCTTGCCGCCGCTGAGCCCCTTGCCGAAGTAGTCGTTGGCGTCGCCTTCCAATTCGAGCGTGATGCCCTTCGGCACGAACGCGCCGAAGCTCTGCCCCGCCGAGCCCTCGAAGTGGAAATGGATCGTGTCCTCCGGCAAGCCCTCCGGGCCGAAGCGGCGCGTCAATTCGCTGCCGAGGATCGTGCCGACGACGCGGTTGGTGTTCCGAATCGGGAGCGACGCCTTCACCTTCTCGCGCCGCTCGAGCGCCGGCTCGGCCAGATCGAGCAGCACCTGGTTGTCGAGCGCGTTCTCGAGCCCGTGGTTCTGCGGGATCTGGCAGTAGCTCCCCACGTCCTTCTTCACCTTCGGGCGGAACAGGATCGCCGCGTAGTCGAGCCCCTGCGCCTTCAAGTGCTTGATCGCCTTCTTCATGTCGATGCGGTCGGAGCGGCCGACCATCTCGTTCAGCGTGCGGAAGCCGAGCGCGGCCATGTATTCGCGCATCTCCTGCGCGATGAAGCGCATGAAGTTGACGACGTGCGCGGGATCGCCTTCGAATTTTTTGCGCAATTCGGGGTTCTGCGTCGCGACGCCGACCGGACAGGTGTCGAGATGGCAGACGCGCATCATGATGCAGCCGAGCGTAACGAGCGCCGTGGTCGCGAAGCCGAACTCCTCGGCGCCGAGCATCGCCGCGATGACGACGTCGCGTCCGGTCTTCAATTGCCCGTCGGTCTCGACCGCGATGCGGCTCCGGAGGTTATTCAAGAGCAGCGTCTGGTGCGTCTCTGCGAGACCCAGCTCCCACGGGAGCCCCGCGTGCTTGATCGAGGTCTGCGGCGACGCGCCGGTGCCGCCGTCATGGCCGCTGATGAGCACCACGTCGGCGTGCCCTTTGGCGACGCCCGCTGCGATCGTGCCGACGCCGACCTCGGAGACGAGCTTCACGCTGATGCGCGCGTTGGAGTTCGCGTTCTTGAGATCGTGGATGAGCTGCGCCAAGTCCTCGATCGAATAGATATCGTGGTGCGGCGGCGGCGAGATGAGGCCGACGCCGGGCGTCGAGTAGCGCACCTTGGCGATCCAGGGGTAGACTTTGCGTCCCGGCAGCTCGCCGCCCTCGCCGGGCTTGGCGCCCTGCGCCATCTTGATCTGCAATTCTCTCGCCTGCGTCAGATAATAGCTCGTGACGCCGAAGCGCCCCGAGGCCACCTGCTTGATCGCGCTATTGCGCGAGTCGCCGTTGGCGTCGAGCGTGTAGCGCGCGGGGTCTTCGCCGCCCTCGCCGGTGTTGCTCTTGCCGCCGATGCGGTTCATCGCAATCGCGAGCGCCTCGTGCGCCTCCTTGCTGATCGAGCCGTAGGACATCGCGCCGGTCTTGAAGCGCTTGACGATCTCGTCGACCGGCTCGACCTCGTCGATCGGCACCGGCTTCGCCGCGGGCTTGAGATCCATCAGCGCCCGCAGCGTGGCGATGCGCTCGGACTGGTCGTCGATGAGCTTGGTGTATTCCTTGAACGTCTTGTAGTCGTTCGTGCGGCACGCCTTCTGCAAAAGATGGATCGTCTTCGGGTTGAAGAGGTGCAGCTCGCCGTCGGCGCGATACTGGTACTGCCCGTGGACTTCCAGCGTATGCCCGTTCAGCGGATAGGTCGGGTACGCCTTGTCGTGCTGGCGCTTGACCTCCAGCGCGACCTCGTTGAGGCCGATGCCGCCGACGCGTGACGGCGTCCAGGTGAAATATTTGTCGATCAATTCCTGGCCGAGGCCGACCGCCTCGAAGATCTGCGCGCCGCAGTAGGACTTGATCGTCGAGATGCCCATCTTCGCCATCACCTTGACGACGCCCTTGACCACCGCCTTGATGTAGCCCTTGACCGCTTCGTAGTAGGCGATGTCTTTGAGCATGCCCTCGTGAATCATGTAGTTGAGGCACTCGAACGCGAGGTACGGATTGACCGCCTGGACGCCGTAGCCGATGAGCAGGCAGAAGTGATGCACCTCGCGCGGCTCGCCGGATTCCAGCACCAAGCCGACGCGCGTGCGCGCGCCGTTGCGGATGAGATGATGGTGCAATCCCGAGGACGCGAGCAGCGCCGGCAAGGGCGCGTTCTTCGCGTCCGCGCCCTTGTCGGAGAGAATCAGGATCGTCGCGCCTTCGGCGATCGCCTTGTCGGCGGCCGCATAGAGATCCTCCAGCGCCTTCTCTAATCCTTCTTTGCCGCCCTGCGGATCGAAGAGGATCGGCAGCGTCGCCGGCTTGATGCCCGGCTGGTTCGTGCGCCGGAGCTTCTCCATCTCGGAATTTTTAAGAATCGGCCCGGCGATGCGGAGCTGGCGGCAGCTCTCGGGAATCGGTTCCAAAAGATTCCCCTCGGAGCCGAGCGTGAGCGTCGTGGACGTGATTAATTCCTCGCGGATCGGATCGATCGGCGGATTGGTCACCTGCGCGAAGAGCTGCTTGAAATAATTGTAGAGCAGCTGCGGCTTGTCGCTCAGCACCGCGAGCGGCGTGTCGGTCCCCATCGAGCCGACCGGCTGGATGGAATTCTGCGCCATCGGCCCCAGATTGATGCGCAGGTCCTCGAAGCTGTAGCCGAACGCCTGCAATTTCTGGAGCGTCGCGGCGCGGTCGTGCGCCGGCGCCTTCTCCTCGACCGCCGGCAGCTGGTCGAAGTGGACGGAATTTTTCTTCAGCCACTCGCCGTAGGGGTGCGCCGCGGCCATCGACTGCTTGATCTCCTCGTCGCTGATGATGCGCCCCTCGGCGGTGTCGACGAGGAACATGCGGCCGGGCTGGAGGCGGCATTTCGCCTCGATGCGCTCGGGCGGCACATCGAGCACACCGACTTCCGAAGCCATGATGACGAGATCGTCCTTGGTCACGTAGTAGCGCGACGGGCGGAGGCCGTTGCGGTCGAGCACGGCGCCAACGACGGTGCCGTCGGTGAAGGCGATCGAAGCGGGGCCGTCCCACGGCTCCATGAGCGCGCTGTGGTACTCGTAGAAGGCGCGCTTCTTTTCGTCCATGCTCTCGTGCGCCTCCCACGGCTCGGGGATCATCATCATCATCGCGTGCGGCAGCGAGCGGCCGCCGAGCGCCAGGAACTCGAGGCAGTTGTCGAACTTGGCCGAGTCGCTGCCGTCTTCCTGGATGATCGGGAAAATTTTCTGGACGTCGTCGCCGAACGCCTCGGAGGCGAGCATCGACTGGCGCGCGTGCATCCAGTTCTCGTTGCCGCGCAGCGTGTTGATCTCGCCGTTGTGGATCATGTAGCGGTACGGGTGCGCGCGCCCCCAGCTCGGGAACGTATTCGTGCTGAAGCGCGAGTGCACGACCGCGATCGCGGACTCGATGCGCGGATCGGTGAGGTCGGGATAGAAGGTCGCGATCTGGCGCGCGGTCAGCATGCCTTTGTAGACGATCGTCTTCGCCGACATGCTGGGGACATAGAAAAACTCGCCGACGGCGTCCTTGCCGTAGCGGAGCGCGTTCTCGGCGCGGCGGCGGATGACGTAGAGCTTGCGCTCGAAGGCGAGGTCGTCTTTGACGTCCTTGCCGCGGCCGATGAAGACCTGGCGGATGAAGGGCTCGGACTCCTTCGCGGTGTCGCCCAAGTACATGTTGTCGGTCGGCACCTTGCGCCAGCCGAGGAGCGTCTGCCCTTCTTCGGCGATGATTTTCTCCAGCGTCTTCTCGCAGCGGCGGCGCACGGTGCGCGCGTCGGGGAGAAAGATCATGCCGACGCCGTACTCGCCGGGGTCGGGGAGCTTGAAGCCGAGGCCTTCGCACGCATCCTGAAAGAACGCGTGCGGCACTTGCAGCAGCACGCCCGCGCCGTCGCCGGTGTTCTCCTCGCAGCCGCACGCGCCGCGGTGGTCGAGGTTCTCCAGCACGGTGATCGCCTGCTCGACGATCTGGTGCGATTTCTCGCCCTTGATGTTGACGACGAAGCCGACGCCGCAGGCGTCGTGCTCGAAGCGCGGGTCGTAGAGCCCCTGTTTCTTCGGTAGTCCGGTCTTCATGATCCTGTTCCTGTCTTTCTGTGATTCGCTCCGTTGCGTTTTTTCGCGTGCGCCGCGAGGCCGTTGTCGAATTCGAGCTTCTGGCTTTCCTTCACGCTCGACAAAACCACCTTGGTCACCGTGCCGGAGACGCCTTCGAGCGAGCGGACGTCGGCGAGAATTTTTTCCAGCGAGTCGGTGTTGGCGGTCTTCACCTTCAGAATGAAACTCTCTTCGCCGGTGACGTGGTGGCATTCGAGGACGTCCCGCTGCCGTCCAATGAAGGCGGCGAAGGCGTCGATGTACTTCTGGTGCGAGACCGATACGCCGACGAAGGCGGTGACGTCCTTGCCCATTTTCTTGGGATCCAGCACGGCCTGGTAACCCTTGATTATTCCAGAGGATTCAAGCTTCTTTACCCGCTCCAAAACCGCCGGCGAAGAGAGCTCGACTTCTTTGGCGATCTCCGCCAAGTGAGTCCTGCCACTGTTTTGCAGAATAGAAAGAATTTTTATATCTATTTCGTCAATCACGCTTTAGCCTCTTAGGTTGGTTGACCAGATAACCTAAGGTTCTTATGCAACAGGCGGAATGATGTCAAGGGAATTCTGTAGCTGCCGAGAAAAAAAGTTAGGCGGCGGCTTTGTCAAGCTATCCGCCGTCTTTGTCAAGTTTTGGTTAAAATTGGCAGGAGACTGTGTCTCACCGCGGCTTAGCGCTTGCGGTCGTCGGGCATACGGCGGTCTTTGGAATCGCCGCCGGACCCGCCCATGCCCATCGGCGGCACCATCGGGCCGAAGCGATCCCAAAAACTCGGCGTTCGTTCTTCGGCGGGCCTCTCGCCTGGTCGGTCCGCCGGCATCATGCCGGGCGCGTTGCCCGGCATCATCTGGACGGGCTTAACGCCGGCCTTTTGCTTCGCGGCGGCGCGGGCATCCTCGGCCTCTAGCGCGTCCTGCGCGTCTTGGAGCTCCTTCTTCGCGTAAACCACGGCTGTTTCGGCATCGTCGAGTTTCTCGACGACGGTCTTCTCCTCGGGCTTACCCGCATGCTCGTTTAGCTGCTTGTGAATTTGGTTGAGATAGTCCCTGATTTTTTCGTAATAGGTATTAGTCGCTTCGTCGATCGCTTCTTGCTTCGCGTAGACGATTCCCACGGCGTCGATGTAGTCTTGGATCGCCTCGTTGATTATCGCCTTGCCGTTGGGCTGGAACGCCAGCTGCGGCTTCAGGCCGAGCTTGGCGGCGTCTTGAAACGCCTTGTTCGCCTTTTGCTCGGCGATGGCCTTGGATTTCTTGGCGTCGTTGATGGCGCTCTTATAATCGTCGAGCAGATCCTTAACGGGTGCGTAGTCCGGATTCGTGAACAACTCCTCCGCCGCGGTATCGAAATCCTCCTCGGCCTTTTCGAGATTTTTCTGCGCGTCGTTCAGTTTTTTCTGCGCCTGCTGCACTTTGTCCGCCGCGGGCGTGTTCTGGCCGTAAGCCGCGAACGCCAGCGAAAAAATCGCCAGCGCCGCAAAGAAACCGCGCGCGGCTACGCGCACGCCGACTGCAGTGTTCGCTACCTTCATACCGCCTCCACCCGCGTCGGGAAAAGCTCAGCCTTTGATGTACTGCTCCAGTTGCTCGATACGGAACTGCTGCTCGCTGATAATCGCCTTGACGAGATCGCCGATCGAGATCACGCCGATCAGCCGGCCCTGCTCTAGGACCGGCAGGTGGCGCACGCGCTTATCGGTCATGACCGCCATGCACTCCTCGACCGTCTGCTCGGGGCCCGCGTAGAGGACGTGCGCGGTCATGATCTCGCGCACTTGGGTCGTGGGCGAGGAGCGCCCTTCGAGGATAACCTTGCGCGCGTAGTCGCGCTCTGAGATCACGCCGGCGACGCGCTCGCCTTGCCTCACGATCAGCGCGCCGACGCCCTTCTCGGCCATGAGCTTCATCGCGTCGAAGACCGACGCGCCGGGCTCGATGGACCAGACGTTCCCACCTTTGGTCGAGAGTATGTCACTGACTTTCATGCGACACCTCCTGCCGACGAGAGATATCTACTGCCGGCTATGGGGATTGTAAAGCGGTTTTTGAGACTCGGCGCGCGCGACATTTCGTTGCATTTTCGCCCCTCGTCGATTAAAATACATAAACTTTTCCGTCGCTTTTTGACCGATTCGCCCCGCGTTTATCGAATGATCTATAGCCTCAAGCTCGCGGTTATCGCCGTCGTTACGCCGATTCTTTCTCTGGCCATTCTCCTGTTCGCGCCATTCGACGATCGCGAAGGGAGGCTCGCCTATCGCATCGGGCGCCTTTGGACGCGCACAGTTTTGAAAACCGCCGGCGTCAATCTCAAGGTCACCGGCCTTGAGCGGCTGGACCGCAGCCGTCCCTACATCTTCATCGCGAACCATCAGAGCCACATCGACATTCCCGTGATGGTACAGAGTCTGCCGGGCTTCCAACTCCGCTGGATCGCGAAAAAGACGCTCGCCTACGTCCCCTTCTTCGGCTGGGCGCTGATGGCCTCGCGCCACATCCTCATCGACCGCGCCGACCGCGCCGCGGCGATGGCGAGCCTGACGAAAGCGAAGGCGAAGCTCGCCGCGGGCATATCGGTCGTCATCTTTCCCGAAGGCACGCGCGGCACCCGCGGCCGTCTGGGAAATTTCAAGCGCGGCGCCTTCCTGCTCGCGATGAAAACGAAAACGCCGATCGTGCCGGTCACGATCAACGGCAGCTGGCGCATTCTCGGCCGCAAGGAATGGCGGCTCAGGAGCGGCGAGATCGAAGTCTTCGTGCACGATCCGATTGGGACCGACGGCCTCGGCGCCAAAGACAGCGAGAAGCTCGCGCAGCGGGTGCGCGGCCTGATCGAATCGCGCTGCCGCGTCCCCGGCGATGCGGAGGAGCACCCGCACGGCGCGCGCGCCGCGGCGGCCCTGAACGTCACGTAAGCAAATGCAACCTGTAAAAGTCATACCGCTCGGCGGCCTCGGCGAATTCGGGCTCAACATGCTGCTGCTGGAATACGGCGGCGAGTCGATCGCGATCGACTGCGGCCTGATGTTCCCCGGCGCCGATCTCTTCGGCATCGATCTCGTCATCCCCGATATCGGCTACCTGCTCGAGCGAAAAAGCACGCTGCGCGGCATCGTGCTCACGCACGCGCACGAGGACCACATCGGCGCGCTGCCCTATATCCTGAAGCAGATCGACGCGCCCGTTTTCGGCTCGCGCCTGACCCTCGCGCTCCTGAAAAATAAAATCAAGGAGCATGGCTTGGAGGCGTCGGCCGATCTGCGCGAGATCGCCGCCAACCAGCCGTGGCAGCTCGGCGCGTTCAAACTCGAAGGCATCCGCGTCACGCACAGCCTGATGGACTGCCTGGCGCTCGCGGTCGAGACGCCTGCCGGCGTCGTGATCCACACCGGCGATTTCAAGATCGATCAGACGCCGATGGGCGGCGAATACTTCGACTTTCAAAAATTCGCCGCCTACGGCGAAAAAGGCGTGCTGCTGCTGCTCTCGGACTCGACCAACGTCGAGCGCGAAGGCTACACGCCGTCGGAGCGCGAGGTCGGGAGAAATCTGGAAGCGATCTTCAAGCGGAGCCATGGAAAGATCTTCGTCTCGACGTTTTCGTCCAACATCCCGCGCATCCAGCAGGTCGCCGACATTTCGAAACGCGCCGGACGCCGATTGGTTCTGAGCGGCCGCAGTATGATCAACAACGCCGAGGTCTCCTCCGAGCTCGGCTATCTCGATCTGCCGCCCGACACGCTGAACGAGAATGAGCCGTGGCAGCATCTGCCGCCCGATCAGGTCACGTTTCTCACGACCGGCAGCCAGGGCGAGCCGCTGTCGGCGCTGCACCGCATCGCACTCGACGATCACAAGTCCATCAAGATTCGTCCCGGCGACGCCGTGCTGCTCTCGTCCAAGTTCATTCCCGGCAACGAGCGCGCGATCACCAACGTCATCAACCACCTGTACCGCCGCGGCGCCGAAGTCCACTACGAGAGCGTGTCGGAGATTCACGTCTCGGGCCACGCGGCGCAGGAAGAGCTGAAGGCGATGCTTCATCTGACCCGCCCCAAATATTTCGTGCCGGTCCACGGCGAATATCGCCATCTGGTCCGGCACATTCAGCTCGCCGAAGCTGTCGGCGTCGCAAAAGAGAACTGTTTTCTCCTCGAAGACGGCCAGGTGCTCGAGCTCACGGCCGAGAGCGCGCGCAAGCTCGACCCGATCGGCGTCGGGCGCGTCTTCGTCGACGGCAAGGGCGTCGGCGACGTCGAAGAAGTGGTTATCCGCGACCGGAAGCATCTATCCGGCGACGGCATGGTGCTCGCGATCATGGCGATTCACCAGCAGACCGGCGAGATCGTCGCCGGTCCGGACATCGTCACGCGCGGCTTCATGCGCGCGGACGGCGGCGAGGAGATACTCGAGGGCGGACGGCGCGTCGTTCTCCAGACTCTGAAAGAGATCAATCGCGAGACGTTGACCGACCCCGGCGAGGTGCAGGAGGAGGTCAGGAAGGCGCTGCGGCGGTATTTCTTCAAAGCCGTGGAGCGGCGCCCCGTCGTGCTCGCGCTGATCATGGAGACTTGATGGCGCAGGAAAAGAAGTCGAAGCTCAATCGGGAGATTCTCGCGGTGGCGCTCCTGGTCGCAGGATTGCTGCTGACCCTGAGCCTTCTCTCCTTCAGCCCGCGCGATCGGTCGTTCAACACGCCTTCGGGAAGCCTTTCGACGAAAAATTGGGGCGGCCCCGCCGGCGCCTACGTAGCGGACATCCTGCTGCAAGTCTTCGGCCTCACATCGTACCTGCTACCGATTTTTCTCTTCACTCTATCCTTCAGCCTCTTTCGCGACAGTTACGAAAGGACCCGGCCGACGAAGCTCATCGGCGGCGCGCTTCTCGTCTGGAGCGCGTCCACGCTCTTGAGCCTCGTGCGCACGGTGGACGCGTGGCGCGAGGCCGGCGGCGTCGTCGGCGAGCTGACGGCGAATTCGCTTCTCGTCGCGCTCTTCGGGCGCGTCGGCGCTTACGTCATCGTCGTGCCGACCCTGCTGCTCTCGGCAGCCGCGGTCAGCCAGAAATCCCTGCTCTCGTCCGTCGAGCGCGCGCCGCGTCAACTCACGAGCCTCATGAAGTGGTGCGCGTCCGTCTTGCAGCGCGCAAGCGAGAAGTGGCAGGCGCATCAGGAAAAGAACGAGAATAAAAAGAAAGAGCAGCGCGAGTACGTGCCTCCGCCGATCGTGATGAAGGAAGAGATTCCCGTAGAGGAGTCGGCGCCGGCGGCGGCGAAGCGGCCGAAGAAAAAAGTCGCGGCGCCGGAAAAGCAGCTCGATTTCCCGGAGCTCAAGCCCGACGGCTATCAGTTGCCGCCGATCAACTTGCTCGATGAGCCGGAAGGCGGGCCGGTCAAGCTCGACAAGGAAACGCTCGAGGCGAACTCGCTGATTCTCCAGAATAAGCTCGCCGACTTCGGCGTAGAAGGCGAAGTCGTCGCGGTAAAGCCCGGACCGGTCATCACGATGTACGAGTTCAAGCCGGCCTCCGGCGTCAAAGTCCGCCGCATCGTGACGCTGGCGGACGATCTCTCGATGGCGCTGCGCGCGCTCAGCATTCGTATCCTCGCCCCTATCCCCGGCGAATCGGTCGTCGGCATCGAGATTCCCAATCCGCGGCGCGAAAAAGTCTTTTTACGCCAGGTCGTCGAAAGCGACGTTTATCAGACCAGCGATTCCCCGGTGACACTGGCGCTCGGCCGCGATATCTCGGGGACGCCGTTCACCGGCGATCTCGCGCGCATGCCGCACCTGCTGGTCGCCGGCGCGACCGGCACGGGAAAATCGGTCTCGATCAACGCGATGATCCTGAGCATGCTCTTCAAGGCTTCGCCGCAAGACGTCCAGTTCATCATGATCGACCCGAAGATGCTCGAGCTTTCGGTTTACGAAAACCTGCCGCACATGATCGTGCCGGTCGTGACCGAGCCGAAGAAGGCCGCGGCGGCGCTCTTCTGGGCGATGGACGAGATGGACCGGCGCTACCGCCTCATGCGCGACAAGGGCGCGCGTAGCATCGACGGTTACAACCGCATCATCGAGAAGGAAGCCGCCGACAAGAAAAACCTGGTGGATCTAAAAGACAACGAAGCCCCGCAAGAGGACGGCGCCCCCGGCGGCGATCTCGACGAGCAAAAGCCGCTCATCCATGAGCGGCTGCCGCGCATCGTCATCATCGTCGACGAGCTCGCCGACCTCATGATGAGCGTGGGGCGCGATATCGAGGAATACATCACGCGGCTCGCGCAAAAAGCGCGCGCCGCCGGCATTCACATGATCCTCGCGACGCAGCGGCCTTCGGTCGACGTCATCACCGGCCTCATCAAGGCGAATTTTCCGGCGCGCATCTCGTTCCAGGTGACTTCACGGGTGGATTCGCGAACGATCCTGGACTCGATCGGCGCCGAGCGCCTTTTGGGCGAGGGCGACATGCTCTACCTGCCGCCCGGCACCGCGCGGTTGAGCCGCATCCACGGCGCCTTCGTCTCCGACCAGGAGATCAAAAAGGTGATCGAGTTTATCAGCCGCCAGGCTAAGCCGCGCTACCGGCCGGAAGTCTTCGAAATAAAAAAAGAAATGGAAGGCGGAGCGGGCGGCGAGGACGAATACGACGAGATGTACGACCAGGCGGTCGAGCTCGTTTCCGAGACCCAGCAGGCCTCGATTTCGATGATTCAGAGACGGCTTCGCGTAGGTTATAATCGGGCCGCTCGTATGATAGAACAAATGGAGCGGGATGGCGTTGTCGGGCCCGCGGATGGAGCAAAACCTCGTGAAGTCTATGCCAGAAAAATCGAGACGTAACCGAATACTTTTCAGCCTACTTGCGCTTCTCGCCGCGTCTTTTCTCTTGGTAGCGTCGCCGGGATCGTCGCCCGCCGCGGAAAGCGACGATCAGATCGTCGACCAGCTGCAAAAGAGCTACGACTCGATTACGGACTTCACGGCCGATTTCCAGCAGGAAACCGAGTACAAAACTCTGAACAAGACGCTGAAGGCCCACGGCAAGGTGTCGTACAAGCGGCCGGGAAAGATGCTGTGGAAGTTCGACGAGCCCAAGAACCAGTGGGTCCTCGCCGACGGCCAAAGCCTGTATTTTTACCAGCCGGAGAACAAGCAGGTGCTGAAAACGCCGCTCAAGAATGCTTTCACGTCCAACGCGCCGCTCACGTTCCTGCTCGGCATCGGCAACTTGAAGCGCGACTTCAAGGCGACGTCGAAAGGCGTCGAAGGCAATCTTTACGTGCTTCAGCTCGGGTCCAAGGACGGCTCCAAGGGCGCGGAAGAAGTCACGCTCGGCGTCGACAAGCAGAACTTTCAGATCAACTGGGCGCGCATTAAAGACCCCGGAGGCAACGTTACCACCGTCCATTTCTCGAACATCCGCCGCGGCGTAGGCGTCAACGATTCGCTCTTCCGCTTACAGGTTCCGCAAGGCGCCGATGTCGTCGACGTCGGGGCGCAACAACAATAACCGATGGCCGAGAAAATCAACATCGTCAGCCTCGGCTGCGCGCGGAACCTCGTCGACTCGGAAGTGATGGCGGGCATCCTGCGCCGCTCGGAGTACGAGGTCGTCGCGGATGCGGCCGGCGCCGATATCGTTCTCGTCAATACCTGCAGCTTCATCGACGCGGCGAAAGAGGAGTCCGTCGACACGATATTGGAGATCGCGCGGCTGAAGAAAGAAGGCAGCCTCAAGACGCTCGTCGTCGCCGGCTGCCTGCCCCAGCGCTACGCCGGTGAGCTGGAGCGCGAGATGCCCGAAGTCGATCTTTTCATCGGCACCGGCGAGGTGCCGAAGATCGCCGACATCTTGAAAGCGCGCAGTCAAAAGCGCGTCTATGTCGGCCTGCCGAGCTATTTGTACGATCATGAGACGCCGCGCATCCGCTCGACCGCCGCGCACACGGCTTTCGTCAAGGCGTCCGAGGGCTGTGACCATAAATGCGCCTTCTGCATCATCCCGCAGCTCCGCGGACCGCACCGCAGCCGGCCGATCGCGTCGATCGTCAGCGAAGCCGAAGCGCTCGCCCGCGACGGCGTCAAGGAGATCAATCTCATCGCGCAGGATTTAACCGCGTACGGACGCGAGCGACGCGACGGCACGACGCTCTACGGCCTGCTGAAAGAGCTGGACCGCGTCGAGGGCATCGAGTGGGTCCGCCTGCTCTACGCCTATCCGAATTTTCTCGACGATGCGCTGCTCGATTTCGTCCGCGACAGCCGGAGAATCTGCAAGTACGTCGACATCCCGCTGCAGCACGCGAGCCGGCGCATGCTCATGAAAATGCGCCGCGGAAAGAGCGGCAGCGCGGTGCGCGACGCCGTGGCGAAACTGCGCGCGCGCATTCCCGGCGTCACGCTCAGGACGTCGCTGATCGTCGGTTTTCCGGGCGAGACGGACGACGATTTCCGCGAGCTTCTCGACTTCGTCGAGGAATCAGAATTCGAGCGCCTCGGCGTCTTTAAGTATTCCGTCGAGGACGGCACGGCCGCCGCGGCGATGGACGACCCGGTGCCCGAAGCGGTCAAAGAGGCGCGCTGGCAGGAGGTTATGGACCTGCAAGCCGATATTTCAAGAAAAAAGAATCAGGCCTTGATCGGCATGTTTCAGCGCGTTATTATTGATTCCCTTGCGTCGGACAGCGGCATGCCGCAAGGCCGGACGCAAGGCCACGCGCCGGAAGTCGATGGAGCGGTTTATATCGCCGGCGAGCCGCGCGGAGTCCGCGCGGGAGACTTCGTGGACGTAAAAATAACCGAGGCTTCCGACTACGACCTCACAGGTGAAATCATACATGGCTAAAACAACCAAAGCGGTAGAGGCGCCGGTGGAAGATAAGAAGCTCCGCCGGGAGTTTCTGAAAAAGGCGGAAGAGACGCTGCGCGAGACGAAGAAGCAGCTCCTGCGCGAAATTCAGGATCGCGTCAAGACAGAGACCGAAGGCAGCAAGGACGAAGGCCGCGACACCTACGATCTCGCGAGCGACGAGCGCGACCGTGAGATCAATTTCATCTTGACCGATCGCGAGCGCGAGAAGCTTCTGGCCATCGACGAGGCGCTCCAGCGCATTAAAGATAAATCGTACGGCATCTGCGAGTGCGGCTGCGACAATTGCGAAGGCGAGATCCGCCTCGGCCGTCTGCAGATCCTGCCGTTTACGCGGCTCTGCGTCCGCTGCCAGGAAGAGACGGAAAAAGAAAGCAAGATGCAGCGGAAAATGGACGACGATCGGAGCTACCGCAAGCTTGCGATCACCGACACCGAAGAGGACGTTTTCTAACCGGGCCTCTGTACTTCTCCGCCCTTTTTCCAGAGGGTGGCAACATCATTTCAGCATCCGACGATTAGAAATGCGCTCGGCTCCCGCCGTGCAAGACGGGCGCTCGAGCGCATCTATCGCTCGGCGGTCGCCGCCGCCGATCCCGCGCGCATTCTGAAGGCGCGCGTCGGAACCGCCGGGAAGAATCTCATCGTCAAAACCGGCCGCCGCCGCTCGAGGATTCCCTTCGGAAAAAGCACGTATCTGATCGGCGTCGGCAAAGGCGCGGATCGCGCGGCGCCGGTGCTATCGAGTCTCTTAGGCAAGCAGCTTAAGGCAGGCCTCTTCATCGCTCGCGACCGCGGTATACGCCGTCGCTTGCCGCGTATCGAGATCGTGGTCGCCGGCCATCCTCTGCCGGACGCGCGAAGCCTAGATGCCGCGCGCCGCTGCAGGCGGCTGCTGGCCGGCGCCGGCGCCGAAGATTTAGTGATCGTTTTTCTCATGGGCGGCGCGTCCTCGCTTCTGGTCGAGCCGGCGCCAGGCCTCACGTTGGCCGACAAGCGCGCCGCGACGACACTGCTCCTTAGGAGCGGCATGCCGATCGCCGAGATGAACGCCGTGCGCAAGCATCTCTCCGCCGTAAAGGGCGGCGGGCTGCTTCGCGCGGCGTATCCGGCGCGGGTCGTTACGCTCGCGATCTCCGATGTCCTAGGAAACGATCGGTCCGTGATCGGCTCCGCGCCCAGCTTCCACGACCCGACGACATTCGAAGATGCCTTGCGGCTCATGCGACGCTATCGGCTCACCAACCGCATGCCGAAAGCCGCGCTGCGACACCTTCGGATCGGCGCACGGAAAAAAATCCCCGAGACGGTGAAGCCAGGCAGCGATCTGGCGCGGAAAAGCCGCTACATTCTTCTCGCCGACAACCGCACGGCGCTCGCCGCCGCCAAGCGGCAGGCTGAACTGCTGGGATACAAGACGAAGATTCTTAATGCGGCGCTGGATGGCGACGCGCGGAATCGCGCGCGCGAGCTCGCGGCGCAAATCAAAAGGCTGGCGCGGAAAAAATCGCGCCCGCCGTTGTGCCTGCTGCTGGGCGGCGAAACGACCGTCCGAGTGAGGGGTAAAGGCTTGGGTGGCCGTAATCAGGAGTTCGCGCTGGCGAGCGCGCTCGCTCTTGCCGGCAGCGCCGGAGTTTATCTGTTGAGCGCGGCGAGCGACGGCAGCGACGGTCCGACCGACGCCGCCGGCGCATTCATCGATGAAACGACAGTGTCACGAGCGCGCCGCGTGGGGCTAAACGCTTTGGCGGCGCTTCGGCGCAACGACTCGTACCATTACTTCCGAAGACTCGGCGATCTCTTCCGACCGGGACCGACCGGCACGAATGTTCTGGACTTCGTTATCGCCATCGTCGAGTGACTTGCAGGCGGTCGAGGCGGCATTTGGCCAAAAAAAGAGCGGGTTTCGGTTGAACCGAAACCCGCCCGTATATGACGTCGTTGAATGTGCGGCTATTCGCCTTTGGCCGGTCTGAACTCCATCTTCGTGACCACCTTCTTCTCGCCCTTGGTCACGTATTCCACATCGGCGGCGGAGCCGAGCCCTACGTCGCCCATCTTCACGTCCTTCTCTTCGAGCATCGTGACTTTCGACTTCTGGTCGAAATCCAGCGTAATCAATTTGCCTTCTTTCGTGACCAAAATCATATAATTCTTGTCGGTGTCGAGCAGGCCGACGTCGCCTTTGGCCTTTTCGGCTTTCGCCTTTTCACCGCCCTCCGCCTTCTTCTCGTCCCCGCCCTTCGCCTTTTCGCCCTTCTCTTCCTTCTGATCTTGAGCGATCAAGGGAAAGCTAACGGCGAAAGACACGGCGAACACAAACGCGACGAATAACAGCCAGTTCCGCTTCATGGGCAAAGTATCCTCCTTCGTAAAAAAACGTCGATGCTGTAGCGTACACTTAATAGAGCGACCCGGCTTCCGCAATACTCTTTAGGTATGATTTTATTGACTTATACACAGCCACGGCTAAGACTTAGGTCGGATCGTGTCTCAATAACGTCGAGAAAAATCTTGGCATGGTAGTGGAATTCAGGTATTTTGACCCTGCGTGTTAAACATCGGTATGGCCCCGATCAAAGTTGTAATCGCGGACGACCATGCTCTATTCCGGGAGGGTCTGAAGAAGATCCTTTCCATGGAGCGTGAGGTATTAGTCGTTGGGGAAGCCAGCCGCAGCGATGAGGTCGCCAAGGTCGTCGAGCGCTCGAAAGCAGACGTCCTGCTCCTAGACCTCAAGATGCCGCGCGGCGATGTCGTCCAGACGCTGCTCGACGTCAACGAATGCAGCAGATCGACGCGGACGATTATCCTGACCGCGTTTTCCGAAGACGAAAATATTCTGAACGCCGCTAAGGGCGGCGCCACGGGATACGTCATGAAGGGCGTGTCATCTCCCGTTTTGCTCGACGCGATTAAAACGGTGCATGGCGGCGGGGTCTGGATCGACAAGGAGACGCCGTCGGCGGAAGCCTTCGAGGAAATCGCTCAAGCCCAGCACGGCGGAGCGCTACCCGAGCACATGGCGGAGCCGATAAAAACTCTTACCAAGCGCGAGCACGAAATACTCCGCCTAGTCGCCGAGGGACTTACCAACGAGGAGATCGGCAAGCGAATTTTCATCAGCGAAAAGACCGTCAAGACTCACCTCACGAATATTTTTGACAAGCTGAAAGTCAATAATCGCTTCAAAGCGGCCCTGCTCATCATGAACCGTCCGTCCGATACGTCCTCGGTCGCGGCGGTTCTAAAACGCAAAGCACGCGGATAAAATTCCGCCGACGGTTAACGCGGCCATGAATCCTCAAGACCAGTGGCTTCACCAAAAGGAGAAGGTCTTAGCCTGGGTTCGCCTCGGCTTTTCTATCGCCGGCATCGTCGTCGTTCTCCTCAACCCCGAGCGCGGCGCTCGCTTTCCCCTGCTGTCGCAGGCCTCGTTGATTTCGTTTTTTCTCTACTCGCTGCTCGTGTTGATCATCGTATCACGCGCGGGCTCCGCGCGGGATCGGTTCAACCTTTGGTGGCTTGCCCCCGTCACGACCTCTCTCGATCTAATTTGGGTCTCGGTGATCGTTCTTTCCACCGGATCTCCGACGCCTTTTTTCGCGTACTATTTTTTTCCTGTTCTGACGGCGAGCTCGCGGTACGGGATCCGGGGCGGAATGGTGGCCGCAGTGGTCGGGCTTCTCCTGTATGGTCTTATTCGCTTTCATCCGGCAGCCCAAGATTCGGTGGCGTGGGACATCTTCATTATTCGAAGCATCTACTTGTTGTTTCTCGCCTATATCTTCGGACTGTTGAGCGAATTCGAGCAGAAGCAGAATCGCAAGCTGACGGCTCTATACAAAACCGCCGCAGACGCAGCCGCAAAGGAGGAAAGGAGCAGAATCGCCAGGGAGCTCCACGATCAGCTGCTACAGATGCTCGCGACGCTATCCTTAAGTCTCGAGGCCTGCGCGCGTAACCTATCGCAAGGACCGGATGAAACCGCGCGCGAGCTGCGCTCGATGCAGGAGATGACCACGCAGTCTATCGCCGAGATCCGCCACTTTCTTTCGGGCAAGGAAATTAGCGTGCTCGCGCCGGGAACGCTGATCGAAAGCCTGAAAGGAGACTTAAGCTTTCTCCGCGACGGCCTCGGCGTTCACGTGATCCTGGATAATGAACCGGAGGAGTTGAATTTGCCCCCGGAGGCGGAGCGGGAGCTCTATTATGTGATTCGCGAAGGAGTAATGAATATTGCCAAGCACGCGCACGCTTCGAACGCGGCGGTGCTGCTTCAGGTTACCGATCGACAGGTCCGCGGCGCCGTGGAGGACGACGGCGTCGGCTTTGACGCCGAGCATCGCGTCCCCAACGGCACCCTCGGACTCCGTTCCATGGAGGAGAGAGTCCGTAAGCTCGGCGGTAGCTTCAATATCCAGGCCGCACTCGGCAAGGGCACCCGCCTGTCTTTCACGATACCGCTACCCGCCTGAAAGAGTAACCGGCGATCGGCTTTTGGCCGAACGGCTTATTCGCCTTTAGCCGGTTTAAACTCCATCTTCGTCACGATCTTTTTGTCGCCTTTGGTGACGTATTCGACATCCGCGGCGGAGCCGAGGCCGACGTCGCTCATCTTGGCAGGCTTTTCTTCGAGCATGACGGCTTTCGTCTTCTGATCGAAGTCGAGCGTGATCAGCTTGCCCTCTTTCGTGACGAGGATCAGATAATTCTTGTCCGTGTCGAGCAAGCCCACATCGCCCTTGGCCTTCTCGGCTTTGGCTTTTTCCTCGCCTTTGGCTTCGCCCTTCGTCTCCGCCTTCGCCTGCTTGGTCTCCGCTTTCGCTTCGGCTTTGGCCGGCGCTTTCTCAGCCGGCTGCTGAGGCTTCGCTTCGGCCGTGGCCGCCGGCTTCGCAGATGACGTCTTCGACTCCTGCTGCGTCGCGCAAGACGAGAGCGCGAAGATCACATACAGCAGAGCGAACCCAACGACCGAAAATAGAGTCTTCATTGAACCTCCCCCGGGTTTATTTGCGACGTTAAGCGTATTCCGTTGTCTACGACTTAAGGCCTATACTTTAATCCGCTGTGCGTTGTCAAGGCATAGATATGCGTCGCTATGATAGCGACGTACCGGGACTTTATTGAGCGATCTAAATAGCGGTCCAAAGGAGGCGCATGCCGACGAGAGCCAGAGCGAGCGCAAGTCCGCGGATGATCCAATCGCCATGAACCCGGGTCGACAAGCAGGCCCCGAGTTGCGCGCCGAGTACGACCCCGATTGAAAGCATGATCGTCCGCCTGACTCCCCCGTGTTGAAAGGCGCCGGTCATGATATGCGTCAGCGTGCCGGCGAGCGCCATCATCGCGAGAACGAAATGGGAAGTCGCGGTCGCTATGTGAACGGGAAAATTCAGCAAACCGACAAGCACGGGCACATGGATGAATCCGCCGCCGATCCCGAGCAGGCTGGAGATGTATCCGACGATGAGGCTGATTGTAACGCCGAGGGCGCGGTTGTAATAAAAAATGTGTTCGCTGCCGTCGGCCTCTACGATGCGGCGCTTGAATTCGCCTGGTCTCGGCTGGCGCGCCGGCTTCTCACCGGCCGGGCGCCAGAATAAAAATATCGCGGCACCGAGCATCAAGACGCCGATCAAAACATCGAAGAAATGGCGCGGAATATAACCCGTCGTGAGCGCGCCCAAAATCGCCCCTGGCACCGCCGCGATAGCGAAGAGAAGGCCGGAATAATAGTCGATGCGCCGCCCGCGCGCGTAGGCGATCGAGCCGGAAAGCGCGTTGAAGAAAACGACGGCGAGAGAAATGCTGGTGATCGTGTCGGAGCTCGCAGAGGGATATGCGAGCAGCAGAAGCGGCACGAGAACGAAACCGCCTCCGGCGCCGATGATCGTTCCGTAAGCGCCGATGACAAAGCCCAGCGGCACGAGCCATAAATATTGTTCCATCGACGAGCGAGGCTGCGTTAATTCCGACTAAAATACACGATTCGATCGCGGAGCGCGACCGTGCTCCCTTGAGCGGCTAAAGACCGTCGGCTACACTTGCTCTCTATGCTGGCCAAGCGCATCATTCCCTGCCTCGACGTCGACGCCGGACGCGTCGTCAAGGGGGTGAAGTTTCTCGGGCTGCGCGATGCCGGCGACCCCGTGGAAGTCGCGCGCATTTACGACCGTGAGGGCGCCGACGAGCTTTGCTTTCTCGACATCACCGCTTCGCACGAGGCGCGCGGCATCATTCTCGACGTGGTCGGCAGAACGGCCGACGAGGTCTTCATGCCGCTGACCGTCGGCGGCGGCATCAATCGCCTGGAGGATATCCGGCAGCTGCTGCGCGCCGGCGCCGACAAAGTTTCGATCAACACCGGCGCAGTCGCGCGTCCGGAATTCGTTCGCGAGGCGGCGGAGACTTTCGGCAGCCAGTGCATCGTCGTCGCTATCGACGCCAAGCGGAAAAACGGCGGCTGGGAAGTGTTTACGCACGGCGGAAGAAAGGCGACCGGTATCGACGCCTGCCAATGGGCGGAGCGGATGGCCGGCTACGGCGCGGGCGAAATCCTTCTGACCAGCATGGACCGGGACGGAACAAAAGACGGCTACGACATCGAGCTTACCCGCGCCGTATCCGAGCGCGTCGGGATCCCCGTGATCGCTTCCGGCGGCGTGGGAAATCTCGAGCATATTTTCGAAGGTTTGACCGCGGGCAAGGCCAGCGCGGCGCTCGCGGCCTCGATTTTTCATTACCGCGAATACACGGTCGCGGAATGCAAGCGATTTCTCGCGGAACGGGGCATCCCGGTACGACCGCGCGCCGGATGAGCACTTCGGATTTCGACATCACACCCGCGGCGCTAAGAGCGCGCCTCGACCGCATCGTCGGCGATCGGGGCCCGACGACGTCGGCTAGCGCGGCGCGGCTTGCAGCGGTAGAAAATTATCTAGAGCAAGAACTCTCGGCGATGGGCCTCCGTGTCGAGAGCGATTTTTTTTCATACCGCGGAAGGCGGTTTCGCAATATTATCGCGCGCACCTCCGCCCACAATCACGCGCCGCTCGTCGTCCTCGGGGCTCACTTCGACTGCGTCGAGGGCTCGCCGGGCGCCGACGATAACGGGAGCGGCGTGGCGGTGCTGTTGGAAAGCGCTCGCGCGCTTTCCAAGACGAAACTCCGCAGCGAGGTTCTTTTCTGCGCTTTCAATCTCGAAGAGTTCAACATGATCGGCAGCGGTCATCTGGCGAAGCGCCTTAAATCCGAAGGCGCCAACGTCGCGGCGATGCTTTCACTCGAGATGCTGGGCTACACCGACCGGCGGCCCGGGAGCCAAAAATATCCACCCGGTTTCGGCTGGTTCTATCCCGACCGCGCCGATTTTATCGGCGTCGTAGGAAACCGGCGCTCCGCGCCGCTCCTCAAGAGCTTCACCGCCGCGCTCAAACAAATCGACGGACTGCCGGTCGAGACGCTTTCGGTCCTGGGCAACGGATTTCTCGTGCCGCAAACTCGCCTCAGCGATCATGCGCCTTTCTGGGACGCCGGCTTTCCGGCGCTCCTCCTGACGGATACCGCGTACCTGCGCAATCCGAACTATCACACAGCTTTCGACACCATTGAGACGCTCGATTTCGAATTCATGGCCAAAGTCTGCCGCGGCGTCGTCAACGGCGTGGCGCGTCTTTAATTCTGATTCATTGCGATGAGCGATCCGAAAGCCGTCGGCTTGGACTTCGGCACGACCAATAGCGCTCTCGCCGTTGCCGCTCGCGACGGAACGGCAAAATTGGCGCGCTTCGAGCTCGACGGCTCGGCGACGGAGACCTTCAGGTCCCTCCTCTACTTCGATCCCGAAGCATCGAGCTCCGATGGCGTTCCACGCGCGACCGCGGGTCCGCAAGCGATCGCGGCTTACCTCAAATCCGGCGGACGCGGCCGTCTTGTGCAATCGATGAAGTCGCATCTTCCGAGCCGACTGTTTCGACAAACCAGCATCCTGGGAGAGACGTTTTCGCTCGAAGATCTGATCGGGATGCTCATCCGACGGCTTCGGAAGGCGGCGGAAGCCCAGTTTGGGGATCTCGGGCGCAGCGTCGTCGTCGGAAGACCCGTCCATTTCAGCGGCGCAAAAGCCAACGTCGATAACGACTTCGCGCTCGCGCGACTGAGGTCCGCGCTCGAGGCGGCCGGCTTCGAGGAGATAGCGTTTGTCTTCGAGCCCGTCGCCGCCGCGCGCCAGTACCAGGCGACTCTAAGCCATGACGAGCTGGTCTTGATCGCGGACTTCGGCGGCGGCACAAGCGACTTCTCTCTCGTGCGCCTCGGCCCAGGGCGCGTCGGGCAGCGTACGGTCGTCGGCACCGACGGCGTCGGTATCGCCGGCGATAGCTTCGACAGCCGGATCGTGCGCCGGCTGGTCGCGCCGGCGCTCGGATTGAATTCGCGCTACCAGCCGCCGTTCGGCGCGCCGCTGCCGGTTCCATCCTGGCTCTACGAACACCTCGAAAAATGGCATTACCTCTCTTTCTTGAAATCCAAAAAAACGATGGAGTTGCTCGAAGAGCTGCGCTTTCAGGCGCTCGAGCCGGAGAAGATAAACGCGCTGATCCACGTCGTGGAGAACGACAGCGGCTACCGGCTGTATCGCTCGGTCGAAAGCGTGAAATTCTCGCTTACGGATCGCGAGAGCGCGGCATTCGTCTTCGACGATCCGCCGATCGCGCTAACTTCGAACGTGTCGCGCGAGCAATTCGAGGAATGGATCGCGCGCGAGGTTCACCGGATCGGCGATTGCGTCGACCGGCTCTTTCGCCGCTCGTCAGTATCGTTTGAAGAAGTGGACAGCGTCTTTATGACGGGAGGAACCTCGCTCGTCCCAGCTGTAAAAAGACTTTTCACGGAACGATTCGGCGCCGAGCGAATGAAAGGCGGCGACGAGCTTACGTCGGTGGCGAAGGGGCTGGCGCTGGAGGCGCTGACAGTGTTCGGCTGAAATCCATGCGCTTTCGCGGCGGATCGAAAAACGGCGTCTTCACCACTCTCGCCCGGACCTTTTTTCTCGCGTAGTCGACCGTCAGCTCCATCGACAGTTCGCGTCCCGGCCGCGCGAAATCGCTCGCCACGGTCGCGAGCGCGATGTAGCGCTTGATCGTCGGCGACCAACCGCCGGTGGTCGCCTGCCCGATCTGTTTTGCGCCGGAGTAAATCGGGACGCCGCCGCGCCAGGCGGCGGAAGGCAGCTCGGGCGCGAGCCCGACTTCGCGGTAGAGCCGCTCGTAATCGCTCCAATCGATCTCCAGCCCGACGAGCGAGCGCGCAGAGCCTTCTCGCTTTTCTTCCACGAGCGCCTTTCGCCCGACGAAATTTTCTCTATCGAGCGCCACCGTCCACCCGAGACCGATTTCGAAGGGAGAATATTTTTGCGACGGGATGAGCGCTTTTTCCGCGCTCGTGTAATCGACTTCGAGCAGAATGAAGCCGGCTTCCAGGCGCGCGAGATCGAGCGCCAGCATGCCGGCGGGCTTCATGCCGTAAGGCCTGCCGGCGCGCATGAGCAGATCCCAGAAATCGACGGCGCGCTCGGCGCCGATCCAGAGTTCATAGCCGAGATCGCCGGTGTAGCCGGTGCGCGAGAGGACGATCGGGACGCCCTCGAGCTCCAGCGTCGCGAAGCGGAAAAATTTCAAACGGTCCACCGCCGCGCCGAAAATCGCTTGGACGATCTCGCGCGAGGTCGGTCCTTGAAGCGCGACGGCCGCGATTTTCTCCGAGATCTCGTCGATCGCGACATCCATGCCGGCCGCGTTCATCTTGAGCCAGCGCATGCTCGGCTCCGCCAGGTGAAAACGAAAGCGGTTTTGCTCGAAACGAAAGAAGGTCCCGTCCTGAATGACCTTTCCTTCGGCGTCGCAGAGACACGTGTACATCGCCTGGCCGACGGCGCATTTCGAGGCGTCTCGCGTCGCCACACGGTTGACGAGCTTCAGCGCGTCGCGGCCGCTCACGTTGTATTTATAAAGCGGCGAAATGTCGATCAGGGCTGCGGAATTCCGAATCGCGTGATATTCATGATCGTGCGCCACCTCGTACGTGCTCGCGGCGAGGTAGCCGGACCAAACGCGCCAGTTATGGCTGACGCACAGCGCGGCGGTGCGGGGGTGAAATGGAGTTCCGATCGGCATGATGGACAGACACAGACAGAGCTAGAGACAAACGCAGACCGGCGGTTTTCTTATCCCTGTCTCTATCTCGCCCGGTTGACTTGTCGGTCAAAATTACAAAAAATGGCCGCTTAAGCAAGGAACGTTGATGGCCGGAAAATACGACGTCATCGTCATCGGCGCGGGCCACAACGGCCTCACGCACGCCGCGTATCTCGCGCGAGCCGGGAAAAAGGTGCTCGTGCTGGAGCGGCGCCACATCGTCGGCGGCGCCACCGTGACGGAAGAGATTTTCCCGGGCTTTAAATTTTCCGTCTGCTCGTACGTCGTAAGCCTGCTGCGGCCCGAGGTCATCCGCGAGCTCGATCTCGCCGCGCACGGCCTCGAAGTGATCCCGCTCGACTGCACCTTCACGCCGCTCCCGAACAACGACTATCTCGCGCGCTGGAGCGATCACGACAAGACGCGCCGCGAGCTCCAGCGCCACTCCGCTACCGACGCCGAAGCGTACGATGAGTTCGGCCGGCTCATGCACCGCATGGCGATGGCGGTGAAGCCGATCCTCGGCCTCGTGCCGCCCGACCCGACAACGATCAATCCGCGCGAGCTTCCGACGTTCTTCAACCTCTATCGCCATTTTCGCAAGCTCGGCACGAACGTGCTCTACGATCTCACCAAGCTCATGACGATGAGTTCGGCAGATTATCTCGACGAGTGGTTCGAGACCGAAGCGCTGAAAGCGACGATGTCGGCGAGCGGCATCATCGGCACGTTTCTCGGCCCGCGCTCGCCCGGCACGGCGTACGTGCTTTTGCACCACTACATGGGCGAAATCGATGCGGTCTTCCGCTCGTGGGGCTGGGCGCGCGGCGGCATGGGCAGCGTCGCCGGCGCGCTCGCCAAAGCGGCCGAGCGCCACGGCGCGGAGATCCGCGTGAAGGCGCCGGTCGCGCATATTCTCGTCAAGAACGAGCGGGCCGCCGGCATTGTTTTGGAGAGCGGCGAAGAGATCGCAGCCGACGCGGTCACTTCCGCCGTCGATCCCAAGCGCACGTTTTTAAAGCTCGTCGATCCCGTCCATCTCGATCCGGAGTTCGTCCTGCAGGTGAACCGCATTCGCATGCGCGGATCGTCGGGCAAGGTCAATCTCGCGCTCGACGCCCTGCCGAATTTTACTTCTCTTCCCGGCGACGGGCCGCACCTCCGCGGCGCGATCTCGATCAGCCCGTCGATCGATTATCTCGAGCGCGCCTACGACGACGCCAAGTACGGCAATTTCTCGCGTCACCCTTATCTCGATATCGTGATCCCGTCGACGATCGATCCCACGATGGCGCCGCCCGGAAAGCACGTCATGTCGATCTTCGTCCAGTACGCGCCGTATCGCCTGCAGCAAGGGAACTGGCCGGACCTGCGAGAAAAATTCGGCGACACGGTCATCGACACGCTCGCCGAATACGCGCCGAATTTGAAAAACATCATCCTCCACCGGCAGGTCGTCACGCCGTGGGACTTGGAACAGGAATACGGCCTCACCGAAGGCAACATTTTCCACGGCGAGCTCGCGCTCGATCAGCTCTTTTTCATGCGCCCGGTTCCCGGCTGGGCGCGCTACCGCACGCCGATCGAGGGACTCTATCTCTGCGCCGCCGGCACGCATCCCGGCGGCGGCGTCATGGGCGCGTCGGGCCGGCTCGCCGCGCTCGAGCTGCTCAAAGACTCCAATAAACGCCGCTGAATAATCCGGTATATCCCCGATTGTAATTTTCCCGCCGGCCGTCACAATCGCAAATGCGGCCATGTGTGGGATCGTCGCCATATTCGAAATACGCGAGCCGTCGCCGGTGCTGCGCGAGCAGGCGCTGAAAATGGCGGGACGCGTGCGTCATCGCGGTCCCGATTGGAGCGGCATCTACGCCGGCGAGAGCGCGATCATCGCGCACGAGCGGCTCTCGATCGTCGACGTCGAGCACGGCGCGCAGCCGCTCGTCGATCGCGACACCGGCGCCGTCCTCGGCGTGAACGGCGAGATTTACAACCACATCGCGCTCCGAAAGCAGCTCAAACGCAGGCATGCCTGGCAGACGAAATCGGACTGCGAAGTCATTCTTTACCTGTATGACGAATACGGTCCGGAATTTTTAAATCTTCTGAACGGCATCTTCGCCTTCGTCCTGTACGACAAGCGGAAGAACGACTACTTTATCGCCCGCGACCATATCGGCATCTGCCCGCTATACATCGGCTGGAGCGCCAACGGCAGCGTTTATGCCGCGAGCGAGATGAAGGCGTTGCCCGATGTATGCGAGCGCGTCGAAGAATTCCCTCCAGGACACTATTATCGCGGCAGCGAAAAGAAGTTCGTTCGCTGGTACCGGCCGCGGTGGCAGGAGACGGTGCCCGAGAAAACAGTTTCGCTTAAAAAACTCCGCGACGAGCTCATGAAGGCCGTCAGACGCCAGCTCATGTCCGACGTTCCTTACGGCGTGCTCATCTCCGGCGGCCTCGACTCGTCGTTGATCGCCGCGATCGCCGCAAGATATCGCAAGAGAAGAATCGAATCGGCCGGCCGGGAAGAGGCGTGGTGGCCGCGGCTCCACTCCTTCTCGGTCGGCCTGAAGGAATCGCCCGATCTCAAATACGCGCGCAAGGTCGCGCGCGCGATCGGCACGGTGCACCACGAGACGATCTTCACCGTGCAGGACGGCCTGGATGCGCTCGAAAACGTGATCTACCACCTCGAAACCTTCGACGTGACGACCGTGCGCGCGGCGACGCCGATGTATCTGATGGCGCGAAAAATCAAATCGATGGGCATCAAGATGGTGCTCTCGGGCGAAGGCGCCGACGAAGTCTTCGGCGGCTATCTTTATTTTCACATGGCGCCGAGCGCGCAGGAATTCCACGAAGAGACCGTGCGCAAGCTCGCCGCGCTCAGCAAATACGATTGCCTGCGCGCCAACAAAGCGACCGCGGCCTGGGGATTGGAAACGCGCGTGCCGTTTCTCGACAAGGAATTCCTCGACTATGCGATGAGCATCGATCCGCAGGATAAGATGTGCCCGGGCGCGGCGATCGAGAAAGGCGTGCTAAGAAAAGCCTTCGAGGGCTTTTTGCCCGAGGAGATTCTCTGGCGGCAGAAGGAGCAATTCTCCGACGGCGTCGGCTACAGCTGGATCGACGAGCTAAAAAAGCACGTCGAGGCGGCTGTCACCGACGAGATGATGGAGCGCGCCGGCGAAACCTTTCCGCAGCAAACGCCCGCTTCGAAGGAAGGATATTACTACCGCCGGATCTTCGACCGGCATTTCCCCAACCCGACCGCGGCGCTCACCGTGCCCGTAGGTCCGTCGATCGCCTGCTCCACGCCCACGGCGTTTCGCTGGAGCGAGGAGTTCGCGAAGATGAACGATCCTTCCGGGCGCGCCGTCAAAGGCGTCCACAAAAGCGCCGTCCAAAGCGTCTAAATATAATCTTTCCTCTTGAAGTAGAAGTAGAGGCCGACCGAGACGGCGGTCATCAAGCCGAGCGCAAACGGATAACCGTAGAGCCACTTGAGCTCCGGCATGTGCTCGAAGTTCATGCCGTAGATGCCGGCGATCGCGGTGACGATCACGAAGATCGTTCCCCACGCCGTCAGCCGCTTCATCGTGACGTTGAGCTGATTCGAGATGACGGAGAGGTGAACCTCCATCGCGGCGGACAGGATATCACGCAGTCCGTCGAGCTCTTCGGAGATATGAATCAGATGGTCGTATACATCGCGAAAATAAACCACGTGATCCGGCCGCACGAATGGAGAATCGTGCCGCGCGAGCTGGTTGAAGACCTCGCGCTGCGGCCCGACGGCGCGGCGGACGTGGATCGCAGAGCGCTTGAATTGGAGCAACCGGTTCATGTCTTCTAGGCTTGTGTTGGTCAAGAGGCGGTCCTCGAGCGTATCGATCTCCTCCTCGGCCGCGTCGATAATCGGAAAATAGCTGTCGACGATGATATCGACGATCGTATAAAGCAGGAAGTCCGCGCCGTGCGTGAGCGCTATGTCCAGCCGCTCGCCGAAAGACTCATTATCCGTGAGTCCCGGCACCGCGCCGTAGTGGCACATCAAAAGCCAGTTCTTTCCCAGGACCAGATCGACTTCGACCGGCTCGATCTCCCAATCGTCCCGTCGGGCAAGCGCGTGGACCGCGAGATAGACGTAGTTCTCGTAGCCTTCGAGCTTCGGCCGCTGGTTCTGGTTGACAATGTCTTCGAGCGTCAGCGAATGAAGATGAAGCTGTTTGCGCAGGAAATCGAGGTCTTCTTCGCCGGGCGTGTCGAGGTCAATATACAGTGAGCAATCGCTGTCGAGCAGCCGGGGCACCGCTTCGAGCGGCACATTTTCCGGCTGACCGTGCGCGGGCCGATGGCGAACCGTGAACACGTCGACCTAACTACCACAAGCCGAAGTGCGCGGAAAGAAAAAAACGTCGAATGTATTTTGCGTATGGATAGAAATTAACGACAGCGGCGCGCTCAGTGCTGATGCTTGAGGGTTTCTAGATAGCGCTCGACATCGATCGCCGACATGCAGCCGGTGCCGGCCGCCGTAATCGCCTGGCGGTAAACGCGGTCCTGGACGTCGCCGCACGCGAAAACGCCGGGGATGTTGGTGGCGGTCGATCCGCTTTTCGTCACGAGGTAGCCGAATTCGTCCATGTCGAGCTGGCCCTTGAAGAGCTTCGTGTTCGGCTCGTGGCCGATAGCGACGAAAACGCCGTCGGTCTTGAAGTCCTGGACGCTGCCGCTTTTGACGTTCTTCAGCTTCACGCCGACGACCCCGCCGTTTTTCGGATCGCCGAGAATCTCGTCGATGACCGTATCCCATAGGAACGCGATTTTCGGATTGCTTTCGGCGCGGTCCTGCATAATTTTCGAGGCGCGCAGCTCGTTGCGGCGGTGCACGACCGTGACCTTCGTCGCAAACTTCGTAAGAAACAGCGCCTCTTCCATCGCCGTGTCGCCGCCGCCCACCACCACGACCTCTTTATCTTTGAAGAAAAATCCGTCGCACGTCGCGCACGCCGACACGCCGTAGCCCATGAGCAATTTTTCCGACGGGATGCCGAGAAGCTTCGCGGTCGCGCCGGTCGCGACGATCAGCGCGTCGCAGGTGTAGAGATCCTTGCCGACCGTCACCTCGAAAGGCGTTTTTTTCAAATCGACGGCGGTGACGTCGCCGAATACCATCTTCGTGCCGAAGCGCTCCGCCTGCTTTTTGAATTCCTCCATGAGCTCGGGACCGAGAATGCCTTTCGGAAAGCCGGGATAATTTTCCACGTCCGTCGTGATCGTGAGCTGGCCGCCCGGCTGCGATCCTTCGATCATGACCGGCGCCAGATCGGCGCGTGCCGCATAGATCGCCGCCGTCAGGCCCGCGGCTCCCGAGCCCAGGATGAGCACGCGGTGGTGGCTTTTTTTATCCATGAATTTTATGTAGCATAAACGACACTCAGCCGAAAGCTAAAGCAAATGGCCAAGCTCTCCCACCTCGACGCCGAAGGCAAGGCGCGCATGGTCGATGTGACCGCGAAGGACGTGACCGAGCGCGTCGCGACGGCGCGCGGCGCGATCTTCATGCGCCAGGAAACGCTCGCCCTTATTCTGGAGAAAAAGGTGGAAAAAGGCGACGTGTTTTCCGTCGCGCGCGTGGCCGGCATCATGGCGGCGAAGAAAACTTCCGAGCTGATCCCCATGTGCCACCCGCTGAATCTCACCTCGATCGCCGTTGATTTGACCGCCGAAAAAAATCCGCCGCGCGTCGAGATCGCAGCGACCGTGCGCGTAAGCGGCAAGACCGGCGTCGAGATGGAAGCGATGACGGCCGCGGCGATAGCCGGCCTCACGATCTACGACATGTGCAAGGCGGTCGACCGCGAGATGACGCTTGGCGAGATCCGCCTCGTGCAAAAGAGCGGCGGCAAAAGCGGCACGTTCGTCAGGAAAGATTAGCTTTCAGCAGTCCGTATTCAGCTCTCAGCCCGGATTAAGAATACGATCATCGATTACTGCTTTCAGCTGCTCCGTGAAAGCTGACAGCTATGCCCAAGCTTTATTTAAAAAAACGACGCGAGCGGCCCGTTACCGGCGGGCACCCGTGGATTTTTTCCGGCGCGATCGAAAAGACCGAAGAAAACACGGCTAGCGATCCCGTCGTCGATGTGCTGGATCATCAAGGTCGCTGGCTCGCGCGCGGCCTGTACAATCCCAAGTCGCAGATCCGCGTCCGCTTGCTCACGTGGGAGAAAGAAGCGATCGACGCGGCGTTTTTTTCGCGCCGCATCGCCGCCGCGGCATCGCTCCGACAACGGCTCGTCTCCCCTCTCACGAACGCATACCGCGTCGTCAACGGCGAGGGCGATTTGCTCCCGGGGGTCATCGTCGACCGCTACGCCGATTATCTCGTCTGCCAATTCTACACCGCCGGCATCGATGCGCTTAAATCTTTCTTCATCGAAGCGCTCGCGGCGGAGCTCAAGCCGAAAGGTATCTACGAGCGGAGCGAGGGCGGCGTCCGCGACGAGGAAGGACTTCCGCCTGCCGTCGGCGTCGTCCACGGCGAAGAGCCGCCGGAGCCGATCGAAATCGAAGAAAGCGGCCATCGCTTTCTCGTCGATATCCGAGGCGGCCAGAAGACGGGCTTTTTTCTCGATCAAAGAGACAACCGCGCGCTCATCGCCGCTCTCGCCCCGGGCATGACGATTCTCAATTGCTTCGCCTACACCGGCGGCTTCTCGGTGTACGCGTCGAAAGCCGGCGCGAAGCGCGTCGTCTCGCTCGATTCATCCAGGCCCGCGCTCGATCTTGCGGGGCGGAACCTCGAGTTAAACGGCCTCGCCGCCGGCGAAAGCGATCTCATCCGCGGCGACGCGTTTTCTTTTCTTAAGAATTTCGACGAAGCAGTCGACATGATCGTGCTCGATCCGCCGTCGCTCGCGCATCGCCGCGGCGACGTCGAAGCCGCGGCCGGCGGATACAAGTTTTTAAATTTGCACGGGCTCAAAGTACTGCCGCGCGGCGGTTTGCTTCTCACCTTCTGCTGCTCGCAGCACGTCACCGTCGATCTGTTTCAGAAAATCGTCTTCGGCGCCGCAGTCGACGCGCGGCGCAAAGTGCAGATACTCAAGCGCCTCGGCCCCGCGCCGGACCACCCGGTGAGCCTGCATCAACCCGAAGGTGAGTATCTAAAGGGCCTTTTACTTAGAGTTCTGGAGTAAATAAGCCGGGCATGATAAATGCCCTGCTCATGGCCGACAAATACCAGCCGATCAAGGAGTGGCCGGAGGAGGACCGGCCGCGCGAAAAGCTGATCGAGCGCGGCCCCGAAAATTTAACCGACGCGGAGCTGATCGCGATTCTCCTGCGCAACGGCAACGCCGGCCAGAGCGCGCTCGACTGCGCGCGCCAGCTGCTGACGGAATTCAACGATCTCAAAGGCGTCGAAAGCGCGCAGATCGCCGAGATGGCCGTCGTCAAAGGCATCGGGCCGGCGAAGAGCGCGCAGGTCAAAGCCGGTTTGGAGCTCGGGCGCCGTCTTGCGCGCCAGAAGTGGGAAGCCGGCCGCCCGCTCAAGTCGGCCGAAGACGTCTATCGCGACTTCTCCGAGCGGCTCGGCAAGCAGAAGCGCGAGATGTTCTACGTCGTGCTGCTCACGAACAAGAATAAAAAAATCCGCGAAGTGAAAATCTCCGAGGGCTCGCTCACCGCCTCGCTCGTCCATCCGCGCGAGGTCTTCAATCCGGTCATCCGCGAATCCGCCGCCGCGGTGATCTTCGTCCACAATCATCCGAGCGGCGACCCGGCGCCGAGCCCCGAAGACATCGACATCACCAAGCGACTAAAGCAGGTGGGCGAGGTGATGGGCGTCCGGGTGCTCGATCACGTCGTGATCGGCCACGGCAGGTATTATAGCTTCAGCGATAAAGGGATGCTCTAGGCCCGCCGCATCCGATCGCGCAGCATCGCGAGCGGCACCGCGGAGCCGAGCAGCGGAAATATTCCGATGAATGTGACAGCGGCGGGAAGACCGTAAGCGTCGGCGATCATCCCCGCCGAGAGCGGCGCGATGAACGACAGTCCCATGTTGCCGCTGTAGAGAAACCCCACCGTCCTCCCGGCGAGAGTCGGCGGCGCGACCTCCATCGCCGCGGCGAAGATGACCGGCCGGAGAGCCCAGAGGAGCGCGCCGACCAGACCGCAGCCGATGCCGAGCGGAATTCCCGGCGCGAGATGCGGAATTGCCATGATTACGACACCCGCGAGCGACGATCCCACGACGATCAGCGGAATGCGGCCGATCTTATCCGCAACCCAGCCTGAAAAAGTCGGCGAGATGCCGGCGAAGAGAAACACGGTCGAGATGTAAAAACCCATCGTCGCGACGGGGAGTTTCAGATAAATCGTCATGTAAAGCGGCAGGAAAACCGTCGTCGCGCTCTGGCCGAGCGTGCGAAAGACGGAAACGAAGAACATCGCGAGCACCGAGCGGTCTTTCACCACGTCGTGCCAGAACGATCCCTTCGCGCGGCCGGCGTGCTCCACAAGTCGATTCCGCTCGGGAAAAAACAGCGCGTAGGAGAGACCCGCGAGAAGTCCGGGCAGCGCCCAGATCTGCAGCGTCGTGCGCCAGTCGGTGAAGCTCAGCAGCGCGCCGATCGTGAGCGGCGCGATGACCTCGCCTAAATTCGCCGCGCTGTCGTGAATGCCGAGGGCAAAAGCGCGGCGCTCCTTGTAGGCCGCCGATAAAATCGAGATCGACTGCGGGTGAAAGCCGCCGGTCCCGATGCCGCTGATGCCCATGAAAATGAGCAAAGGCCAATAGGTCGGCGCGAAGCTCATGAGCAGGCTTCCGAGTCCCAGACAGACGAGACAAAATCCCAGCGCCGTGCTGCGGCGCTTCGTCGCATCGGCCAAGAACCCCGACGGCAGGTTCGTGAGCCCGGCGACGAAATAGCGCGTCGAGACGAGCAGGCCCGCCTGGGTCATGCTGAAGCCCATGGCGGCCGCGATGACGGGAAGCGCAACCGTCTGCACGCCGATATAGACGTGCTCGGTCATATGCGCGACGGAGGTCGCAACAAGCCGCGTCCACCCCGGCGCCGTGACAGATAAAGCGGGAGTTTGGGTTTCGGTTCGCTCCACAATTATGCGGCGGAAGCCGGCAGCAAAGCGCGCTGCTTCAGCGCCGGCAGGAGCTCGGCAAGCGAGCGGATCAGTATGGAAGGCTGCGCCGCGGCGAGCGTCTCCTCGTCGTTATAAGAAGCTTCGGTCGCGAGCGCGACCGTGAGCACTTCGAGCGTTTTGCCGACGACTTTGAGATGCGCGAGATTATTTCCCGCGCGGATGTAAGTCGCGGTGCCGGAGACGAGCACGACGCGGAGAAATTTATCCTGCCGCTGGCGGAAGAGATGATAAATCCCCTGCTCTTTTCTGAAGTAAGTCTGCTCGCGGTCGATGATCTCGGCGAAATATTTTCCCAGCCCGCGCTCCTCCATCGCCTCATGCTTGAAGCGCCGCCCCCCGGTGGTTACGAGAACGTTGATAAACCCGGCGTTCTGCGCGGAGCGCAACGATTCTTCGATGCCCGGCATGAGGTCGGGCTGAGTCGTATCGAAGCCGTGCTTCCTCGCGATCTCGAGCGCGTGGCCCCTGATCTCCTGACGCTTCGCCTCGTTGAACACGATCGAAGGATCTTTCTTATATTCGTCGGCGAAGACGAGCGGTATCAAGAACAGGTCGAACGGCCCGTCGGCGAGCTTGCGCAGCCGCTCGAAGCTCAGCGTCGGCTTGTTGTAGCGCGGGAGGATTTCATTCGCGATTACGTGCACGCGCTTGATGTCGCTCTCGACCGTATCGGACATCGTGCGAGCCAAAATCGTCGTCGGCATGCTCATGACAATCCTCCCTTCCGCGCTCTACATCATAGCACATCGTCTCGTCAGCCGATGCCCACCAGCCGTTTGATGTTTCCCGCCATGATGAGCCTCAAGTCTTCGATCTTGAGCTTGAGATGCCGCTGCGCGTGCTTCACGATCTTCTCGATCTCCCACTCCATCGGATTGAACGGATGGTCCGAGCCGTAGAGCACGCGCTCGGGACCCGCCCAGGAGATCGACTCGCAGAAAAACGGCAGCCAGCCGACGCCCGAGCTGTCCATGTGGACGTTATCGTGCTTCTTGGCGATCTCGACGACCTGCCGCACGCCTTCGACGAGCCCCGAGTGGCCGAAGATCATCTTGAGCTTGGGAAAATCGCGCGCGATCTCGCCGAGACGCGCGGGGCTCGCGTCCTCGCCGAGCCCGCAGTGAATGAGAACGGTGAGATTGTGGTGCTGCGCCGCTTCCATCAGCGGATAGACTTTCTCCCGGTCGTTGGCCGGACAGTGCTCGATCAGCGGGTGGATCTTGATGCCTTTGAGCCCGAGCTTCACGCCCTCTTCCAGAACCTGCAGCGTGTCCTTGGGCCCCATGCCCGGGCTCAGGCGCATGAAGCCGTGAATGCGCCCGGGATGTTTTCTCATCGCGTCGGCGATGTATTGATTCGTTTCGCGATAGTCCGACGGCTCGCCGACGCCGATCGCGAAAGTGACCACGCCGTCGACGCCGGCGTTGTCCATCGAGCCCAGCATGTCCTCAGCCATCCACTTCATGATCGGCGGAATCTGGTGGATCGCGAGCTTCTTGCGCGCGCCCATGTGCGAGTGCGCGTCGATGACTTCGATTTGTTCTCCTTCGACGGTTATCATTTTGCCTCCGGGAGTTTTTCCGAGCGTAGCGAATCGAACATTGCAGGTCAACACGAGGTGCAGTATACAGACCGCATGACGCTCATACTGAATAACGATGAAATCCAGCAGGCGCTGACGATCAAAAACAGCCTCGACGCGCTGGAGGAAACCTATCGCGAGCTGGCGCAAAGCGGCGCCGTCAATTGCCCGATCAGCCAGACGTACCTGCCGCACTCGCTGCCGCAGACGAGCTACAGCTTCAAGTCCGTCAACGGCGGCGTCAAAACGCTGGGCGTCCTCGCGCTCCGCATTACGTCGGATATCCTGGGCGAGCGAAAAGTCGGCGAATCCATCCGGCTCGAAAAGCTGCCGCTCGCCGGCGGCAATCGCTATGTGGGACTGGTCCAGCTCTACAGCATCGAGACCGGCGAATTGCTCGCGATCATGCCCGACGGCTTCATCCAGCAGACCCGCGTCGGCGTGACGAGCGCGCTCGGCGCCAAGGCGATGGCGCGCGAGGATTCGGAAACGATGGCGCTCATCGGCTCGGGCGGTCAGGCGCGCTCGCATTTCCGGTTTATGACGGCGGTGCGGCCGATCAAGCGGGTAAAAATCTACAGCCCGAATCCGGAGAACCGAAAAAGATTCGCCGCCGAGATGGAGCGGGAAAACGAAATCCCGACCGAGCCCGTCGAAAGCGCCGAGACCGCCGTCGCCGACGCCGACATCGTCTGCAGCGCGACGAATTCCTCGCGTCCCGTCGTGCGCGCACAATGGCTTCAGCCCGGCATGCATTATAATTCCATCCGCGAGTTCGAGATGGACGAGGCATCGCTGGAGAAATGCGACGTCGTCGCGATCCATTCCAAATTCGGCGGCTATCTCCACTGCCAGCCGCCGGGCACGGAGAAGGACCTGCCCGGCGTGCGCCGCGAGCGGGAGCGCGACTGGAGCCGCTATCCCGAGATTCAGGACCTCATCGTCGGCAAGGCGAAGGGGCGGACGAGCCCGCAGCAGATCACCTTCTTCTTGAACAACGTCGGCGCCGGCGTGCAGTTCGCCGGCATGGGCTTCGCGGCGTATAAGGCGTGCAAGGAAAAAGGTCTAGGCAAAGAAATTCCCAGCGACTGGTTTATGCAAAGCATCAAGCCGTAAAATTTACGGCCCCAAAAGGAGGCGGCATGGGACGCCCGCTCATCGTTTTTCTCCTGATCGGTATTTTCGCCGCGACCGCCGCTTCCGCCGCCGAGGAGGCGGCGCCCGCCCGGGCCTCGGTCCTCGCGCCCTCTTCGATTCCGCTTCCCGAAGCGCGCGCGATTATCGAAGGCGCGATCGCGTTCGCGCGCAGCCAAAACATGCGCATGGCGGTCGCCGTGCTCGACGACGGCGGCTACACCGTCTCGGTCGACCGCATGGATGGAACCTCGTTCAACTCCGTCAATCAGGCGATCGGCAAGGCATTTACGTCGGTGCTGTACCGCCGTCCCAGCGCAGAGCTGGCGGAGCTGGTAAAAACCGCGCCCGACCGCTTCCACGGCATCATGAACCTGTGGCCGGGAAAAGTTTACATCGTCTCCGGCGGCCTGCCGCTGGTCGTGGACGGCAAGCTCGTCGGCGCGGTCGGAATCTCCGGGCTGCCGCCGGGCGTGGACGAGAAGGCGTCGAAGGCCGGACTCGCGGCCTGGGAAAAATACAAACAGTCCAAGAAATAATTCCTCGCGCAGCAGCTTAGCGATTTCTTTCGAGGCGGGAGCTTCGAAAGCTATGCGGCGGCGTTTCCGAAATCCGTGTCCCAGAGACGGCGGAGCCGCCTCATCGCCTCGTCCGGCAATGCGCCTTCGCCGGAGCACGCCGCCGCGTCGTCGATGTGCGCCGTGTTCGAGAAGCCCACGAGCACGGTCGAGACGCCGGGCTTCATGAGCGCGAAGCGAATCGCCGCGTGCGTCAGGCGCTTCACCTCCTTGCCGACGAGAAATTTGACCTTCTCGGCGCGCTCGAGGTCGCGTGCATAGTCGGAGCCGGGCGACAGAGGCTCGGGGCTGCTGCCGCCGCCCACTTCGGGATGCGATGTCAGCGCGCCCGCTGCGAGAACCCGAATCACCGCCACGCCCATGCCCTTCTGCATCGCGCGATCGATGAGCAGCCCGTAATCGAGCGCGCTGAAGTCATGCGGCACCGGCTGGCCGGCGCTCGGGTTCAAAAGATTGTAGTAAGCCTGCACGGAATGAAATTCGCCGCTGTCGATGAGCTCGTGCAGCGCATCGGGATCGCCGAGGCCGCTGAAGCCGAAGCATTTGACTTTCCCCAGCGCGCGCATTTCCTTGAAGCCGTCCAGCACTCCGCCGGCTTCGAGCACGTCTTCCGGCGCGAGGCTGAAGCGCTTGCCGGGAGCGCGCGCCGAAGTCACGCGGTTATGCAGTTGAATCAAGTCGACCGATTTTCGCTGCAAGCGCGCGAGCGCCGACTCGACCGCATGGATCGTCGCCGCCTTTAGATCGGCCGCCGGCTCGAGCCGGATTTTCGTCGATACGACCGGCGATGCGCCGAGCGCGTTGAGAATCCGGCCGAGATTCTCCTCGGATTTTCCCAGGCCGTAGGCGAAGGCCGTGTCGAAGTAATTGATGCCGAGGTCGAGCGCGCGCTTGATCGCGCGCAGCTGCTCTTCGTAGGTCGCGCGGACCATCAAGACGGCATTGTTGCCGCAGCCGAAGCCGATCTCGGAGACTTTGAGGCCGGTATTTCCCAGATCGCGGTAAAGCATGGCGGCCCCTTTTTACCGCAGACGAGAAAATTTTGGAACAGAAAACGCCGGCTCAGCCGCCCATCGGGTCTTTGGGAAATTTGGGCAGGTTGGGATTCATGTGATCCCAGGGCTGCGCGCTGGAAGTCCAGATATCCGCCATCGGCTTGAACCAGCTCGGATCGTCGAAGCTGCCGGGCTTGATCGCCATCATGCCGCTGCCGGAAGAGTTATCGGCGAACAGCGGCGAGCCGCACTCGGCACAAAAGCCGCGCCGCGCCGTGCGCCCGCTCGCGGCCGTGACGGAATGATACTTGGGCTCGCCCTTCACGATCTTGACGGCCGACGCCGGGACCAGCGCGGCGGACGAGTAGCCGGTGCCGCTCGCGCGCTGGCAGTCGCGGCAGTGACAGTTGCCCATCAGCATCGGTTCGGTGGAGCATTCGTAGCGGATCGCGCCGCAGGCGCAGCCGCCGGAAAAAGTTGCCGGCATAATTTCCTCCTCGGATTCTTTCTTCCTATCTAACGCTCGAACCGAGCCCGGCGTTAGGCTCCTCTATTTTCGAGATGCTGCCGCTCCAGCTTCCGACCAGTTGCGTGAGGTATGCCGGCACTCCGGTTTCGAATGCGATCGGCTTCCCGCTGCGGGGATGGTTAAAAGAAAGCGAGAAGGCGTGAAGCGCCAGTCGGTGGTGGCCGCGCTCATCCTTACCGTATTTTTGATCGCCCACGACTGCGTGGCCGATATCCGCGAGGTGGACGCGTATCTGGTGCTTTCTCCCCGTCAGCAAGCGCACTTCGAGAAGGCTAAGGCCTTTTGCCTCCTTCAGCACTTTGTAAGCGGTCTGCGAGAGTTTTCCGATTTTAAAATCGGAAGTGGAGTAAACGAAGTGCGCCCGGTTCTCCGTCAGATGGGTTGTGATGGTCGCGGATTGCCGCTCGCACCGGCCGCGAACCACCGCGAGATATTTCTTCTCGGTCGTTTTCCACTGTCTCTGCAAAACGAGCTTTGCTTCGGCGGTCTTGGCGAACACGAGGATTCCGGAGGTCTCCCGGTCGAGCCGGTGTACGATGAAGATCCGATTGTGCGACTTGCTGTAGCCTTTTCTAACGTAGTCGGTGAGGATGAAATAAGCCGTGCGGGACTTCTCTTTATCGGTGGCGATCGTGAGGAGCCCTGCCGGCTTGTCCACCACGAGAATGTCGGCGTCCTCGTAAAGGATCGAAAGTCCTCCGGGCAGCCGCTTCACGCCGGACCGGGAGCGATTAGGCATAGAGAACTCTTACATGAAGGATTTCAAAAGCACAGCGGCGACGCGTCAATGGGCCAACGCGGCGCGGCCGATGCCAATTGTCCGGCGACCGATCAACGCGGCGTAACGCGGCCGTAAGACGGTATGTGCGATATCGGCGCAATCGCTGTCAACGCTACCGTGGTTTGCGCACGTCGGTAAGCTTCGCGCGCAATCGGTGCGCAAGAATCGATCCGTGTTTGACGAGCGCTTCTCTCACCTCTCCGTAATAGTCTTTTCGATTCAATCGTCGGCGCATCCAGCGGAGCCGATGGTGCGTCCGCCACAGCCATCGTTCGAGCGTTGATATGCTCCGGGCTCGGCGTTCGGTTTCATACCCGAGCTCCCTAAGGAGGTCACCCGCTATCGATTCGAAAAGCGCACGCCGGGATGGCGTCATCGCCTTTTTCCATTTGCCCGCGTTGTCCCGGACGATCTCATTCGGCCGCCGCCGGCCCGATAACGGTTTGCCGATGATCGGGGCGCTGTAATGCCCCGGTTCGAGCGGGCTCGGCCGCAGCACCGCTTCGGTGAACGGCTCCTCGATAAAAGCGCACACCTTACGCATCGTAGCGTCCGGTTCGGAGAGAAGCGATTCGTATCGGACTTCAAGGCACTTCTCGCCGCCGAGGGCGGCTCCGTCGCGCCGTCCGGCTTGAACCATCTCGCGCCAATCCTGCGCGGCGGTGTAGACGTTCAGCGGGCCAAACCCCACGCGCAGCCACGATAGGGTGACGTCTCTGCCGTCGCGGATGATGTGAAGTATTTTCGCGTCGGGAAACAGTTTCACGAGAAGAGGAATTTCGAGCACGTAGCGCGGCGTCTTGTCGCCCCAGCGCGGTTTGTGCTCTTTTTCAGCCCACGCCTCATAGAGACGCGCGACGACCTGAGCGAAGGAACGGTCGCCGGCAAATGCCGACGGATCGAGGGACAAACTCCATGCTTTGACCCAGCTCGTGCCGAGAATCCGCGCCGCCAAAGCGCATGCCTCGCGCTCATTCTTCGGGTCGCCGTAGCCCCGGTAAAGCGCGGGAATGAAGTGGGACTCGCCCGGAAACGTCAAGCGCGGATGAGAGCGCAGCAGATCGCGCAGCAGCGCCGTACCGCTGCGCGCGCAGCCGACGATAAAGATTGGGGAATCGTTCACATCGCACCGCCGTTCGAGCGCCGTAATGTATCGTCGAGAGAAGGCCGCGGTCAATGGAGAATCGGCGCAAAACATACGGGTGGCTTTCTTGACGGATTTGTGATGGGCTCCGCCGCGGACGTGATGCGGGCATAAGAATATTTTTTCGATCTTCAGACGAGCTTTGCACCGCGCTCGACTAGGAGTTCTTTTAAGAGCGAGCGGTGGCAATGCGATTCGTCTTCGCAATAACAGCCGATGGCTAAATCGGTTCGCCGCGAAAGCGCCGCGAGGAGAGCAATGAGCCGCTCCGCCGCCGGCTGCTTCATCTCGGCGCGGTAGCGGCGCGAATAGCTCGCCCAGCGCTTCGGCGTGAACGGCTGCGATAAAGCAAATTTCACGAGGGGCGCGCTCGGCGCCAGCTCCGGCAGCCACAAATCGAAGTAATCGCGCTTGGCGTAATCCTGCTTCTTCACGCCGCGCGGCGGACGCCGCACCGTGCCGATGCGGAGGCCCTCGTCACGTTTTCGTGGAGTTCCTAAGCGGACGACGCTGAGGGACATGGACTACTCGGATAAAGAGACGAGCTGTGGGCCCAGCGCCATTCGCAACGCTTTTACGAAAGGGATCTTCTCGCCTTTCCAATCGCGCACTGCTGCAAGCGTTCCGCCGACGAGGAGATAATGCGGAACGTGGGTGTGATCGACCTGGAATTTTTTGGCTTCATCGATCGGCATATCTTCGACTACAAGCGATACCCCGAAGACCCCCGTCCCTTCTCTCACGGTGATCGGCCGTTTCGTTATAGCGGCGGGACCAGCGTCGATGAATCTCAGGTGTTGGCATACCCAATCGATTTCGATGCTTCCGGCGTTACGATAGACGAGTACTTCCTTGACGAGACCGACCCAGACGAGCGGCTCGCCTACGCTCGCATTAGCGAGAATATCTCTGGGACTCTGCTTCCAGTTAACGGCGGTAAGCTCCGGCGGAAGCTGAGTGAAGTTTCTGGATCGATTTTCGACGCGGGTCGATGCACAGCCTACGAGGCCCAACAGCAGTAAAAGCGCGAGAGCAGCCTTCATGAATGTTTCCGTAGATGACGAGTTTATCCGGTCGTCGGTTTCGTCACAAGCAGATCGTTTCCGAAAAGCCCGTTGACAAAATCTCCCTTGTGGGCTAGTTAAATTTCATCGGTTTGCGCGACTGGCGTACGTGGAATTGACCACGAGGGAGTGCAAAACCATAAGTAGGCCGAACGCCTGGGTCTCTTATCTCTAAGAGTCCAGGCTTTTTTATTGCCTGGTCGGTTGCATCGACGCTGATCGCAGCTAAGAGGCTGTAAAAAATGATCAAACAGTATCTCCTCGCTCCCGGCCCCACCCCTATCCCGAACGAAGTCGCTTTAGCCATGGCGGAGACGATGATCCACCATCGTACGCCCCAGTTTAATAAAATCTTCTTCGAGGTGCGCGACGGGCTCCAGGAGGTCTTCGGCACGAAAAACGACGTCATCGTGCTCGCGTCCTCCGGCACCGGCGCGATGGAAGCCGCCGTGACGAACCTTTTCTCGCCGGGTGAAAAAGTCCTCGTCGTAAACGGCGGCAAATTCGGCGAGCGCTGGCTCGAGATCGGCAAAGCATTCGGCCTCGATCCGATCGATCTGAAAGTCGAATGGGGCAAACCGGTCGCCGTTGAAGCGATCGAGCAGAAATTCAAAGAGCACCGCGACATTCAGGCGATCCTGGTGCAGGCGAGCGAGACCTCGACGACGACATGGCACCCGATCGAGAAGATCGCGAAGCTGACGCGGAACGGTCCCCTTCTCATCGTCGACGGCGTCACCGCCGTCGGAGTCAAAAAGGTTCCGATGGACGAATGGGGCGTCGACGCGTTTGTGACCGGCTCGCAAAAAGCCATGATGCTGCCGCCCGGCCTCGGCTTCGTCGCGCTCAGCGAGCGCGCGTGGGCGCGCACCGCCAAGGCGAAGCTGCCGCGGTTTTATTTCAACCTGAATCTGGAGCGGAAGAACCAGCAGAAAGGCAGCGGCGCATTCACGCCGGCGGTCTCGCTGATCTTCGGCCTGCGCGCCTCGCTCCAGCTCATGCGCAAAGAAGGCCTCGACAATGTTTATGCGCGCCACGAGCGCATGGCGCGCGCGACCCGCGCGGCGGCGACGGCGCTCGGCATGAAGCTGCTCGCGCCCGAGAGCCCGAGCCCGGCGGCGACCGGCATCTGGACTCCGCCAGGCATGAACGCGGACCATCTGCTCGATTTCTTTCGCGACAAGATGTTGATCACCTTTGCCGAGGGACAGGACCAGCTCCGCGGCAAGGCGATCCGCATCGCGCACGTGGGCTACATGGGCGCGTTCGACGTCGTGACCGCGATCGCGGCGCTCGAGATGGGACTGAGAAAATTCGGCGCCGAGGTCAAATTCGGCCAAGGCGTGGCGGCGGCTGAGGAAGTCTTGATGGAGACGCTCCGCTAACCCTTCACCAAATCGGAGACAGCGAAAAGTGGAACAAACGAAGATTCTCGTGACCGACCCGCTCGCGCCTCAAGGGATGGAGATCTTCGAGCGCACCCCCGGCTTCGTCGTCGATGTTCGCGTCGGCATCAAGCCGCCGGAGATCAAAAAGATTATTCAAGATTACCACGGCTGGGTGCTTCGCAGCGGGACGAAGGTCACCGAGGATATTCTCGAAACCGCCGACAATCTGAAAGTGATCGGCCGCGCCGGCATCGGCGTCGAGAACATCGACGTCGCCGCGGCGAGCAAGCGCGGCATCGTCGTCATGAACACGCCGGGCGGCAACAACGTGACGACCGGCGAGCACACCATCTCGCTCATGCTGTCGCTCGCGCGCCACATCCCGCAGGCGGTCGCGTCGCTGAAATCCGGCAAGTGGTCGCGCGAGAAATTCACCGGCGTCGAGGTGTGCAACAAGACGCTCGGCATCATCGGCCTCGGCAACGTGGGCCGCATCGTCGCCGAGCGCGCGATCGGCCTCAGGATGAAAGTCCTCGGCTACGATCCGTTCGTGCAGCCCGAGGCGGCGGCGCGCATGGGCGTCGAGATGGCGACGCTCGATGAGATTTACGCGCGCTCGGATTTCATCACCGTTCACGTGCCGCTCACGGCCGAGACGCGCGGGCTCATCAACAAGAAGACGTTCGCGAAAATGAAGAAAGGCGTGCGCATCATCAACTGCGCACGCGGCGGCATCGTCGACGAGAAAGATCTCGCCGAGGCGATCCGCGAAGGGAAAGTCGCCGGCGCCGCGCTCGATGTTTACGTCGACGAGCCGCCCGGCCCCGATCACCCGCTGGTCAAGCTGGATCAGGTGATCACGACCCCGCACCTCGGCGCCTCGACCGACGAGGCGCAGCTAAACGTCGCGATCGCCGTCGCCGAGCAGATGGTCGACTTCCTCGTTCGCGGCGTCATCCGCTACGCCGTCAATATGCCGTCGGTGAGCCCGGAGCTTTTAACTACGCTCCGGCCTTATCTGACGCTTGCGGAAAAACTCGGCAGCCTCCAGGTGCAGATGCAGTCGATGCAGCTGCCCAAAGAAGTACAGATCGAATACTCCGGCGACGTGACGCAATACGACGTCGCGCCGCTCACGCTCGCCGTATTGAAAGGCATTCTGACGCCGGTGATGGAGTCAAGCGTCAACTACGTGAACGCGCCGCTCGTCGCGCGCGACCGCGGCATCAAGGTCGTCGAGTCGAAGAGCAGCCGCCCGGGCGATTTCGCGAGCTCGATCAGCGTTAGGGTAAAGACGAAAGACAAGCAGCTCGAGGTCGCCGGCGCCATGTTCGGCCGGGACATCGCGCGCATCGTGAAGATCGACGGCTTCTATCTCGAAGCGGTGCCCGAAGGGTATATCCTGATACTCCACAACCGCGACGTGCCGGGCGTGGTCGGCGCCGTCGGCACGCTGCTGGGCGAGAAAGGCATCAATATCGCCGGCATGGAGCTCGGCCGCCAGAAGGCCGGCGGCATGGCGATCTCGTGCATCCACATCGACGACGCGGCACCGAAAGAGACCCTGGACGCGCTTCGCGCGCTGCCGAGCATCGTCTCGGCCGAGCTGGTAAAATTATGAGCCGGTCGGCAGTAAGTTCTCAGCTTTGGGAGTTGTAGCTGACGGGTAACCGGCTGAAACCGAGGGCTATTCATGGCCAACGTTGCTGTAATCGGAGCGCAGTGGGGCGACGAGGGAAAAGGCAAGATTGTCGACCTTTTCACCCGCGACGCCGACGTGGTCGTCCGTTTTCAGGGCGGCAACAACGCCGGCCATACGTTGGTGGTCGACGGCGTGAAGACGGTTCTCCATCTCATCCCTTCCGGCGCCCTGCACAAAGACAAGCTTTGCGTGATCGGCAACGGCGTCGTCGTCGATCCGGAAATTCTCCTCGAGGAAATCCGCGCGCTCAGAGCCAAGGGCCATCTGCTGGACGACGCGCTTCTGAAGCTCAGCGAGGAGGCGCACCTCATCATGCCCTATCACAAGGCCATCGACCTCGCGCGCGAGCGGCTGCGGGGCAAGGGGAAGATCGGCACGACGGGCCGCGGCATCGGCCCGGCGTACGAAGACAAGGTCGCGCGAGTCGGCATCCGGTTCGTCGATCTCCTGGATGGCACGACGTTCCGCGACAAGCTCAAGCGCAACATCGAAGAAAAAAACATCTACTTAAAAGCGATCCTGAAAGAAAAGACGCTCGATTACGGCGCGATCTACGAGGATTATTGCGGTTACCGCGAAGAGCTACAGCGCTACATCGCGAATACGGGTGTCTTGCTCGACCGCTTGATGAAAGCCGGCAAAAAGGTGCTGTTCGAAGGCGCGCAGGGAACGCTCCTCGACGTCGATCACGGAACGTACCCGTACGTGACGTCGTCGAATACGGTCATCGGCGGCGTCTGCACCGGCGCGGGCATCGGCCCACGTAATATTCAGGAGGTTATCGGCCTCTCGAAAGCGTACACGACGCGCGTGGGCAGCGGCCCGTTCCCGACGGAGTTAAAAGACGCCACCGGCGAGCGATTGATGCAGGACGGCGGCGAGTACGGCGCCACCACCGGCCGGCCGAGGCGATGCGGCTGGTTCGACGCCGTCGGCGTGAGGCACGCGGTCAGAATCAACGGCTTGACCGGTATCGCGCTTACCAAACTCGATGTCCTCACCGGCTTTAAAAAGCTCAAAATCTGCACCGCCTACAAGAGCGGCGGCGAGACCTATCACGATTTTCCCGCGAGCCTGCGCGCGCTTAAGAACGCCGAGCCAGTCTGGGAGGAGATGGACGGATGGGATGAGCCGCTCACGTCCGCGCGCAAACTCTCCGAGCTGCCCAGTAACGCCCGGCGCTACGTTGACCGGCTGGAGAAAATCGTCGGCGCGGAAATCATCCTCGTCTCCGTCGGCCCCGGCCGGGAAGAGACGATCGTCTTACGAAATCCTTTCAATTGATAGCTGTCAGCTAAGAAGCGTCAGCAACTCAGCTAACCCAAAAAAACAGCAGGCAGTATTCGCGAGTCAGAAGAAACACGCTAGTTCTGCTGAATTCTATCTTTGCAGCTGATCGCTTCCTAGCTCGCTTCCTGCCTATCGCAGCTTGAAGATGCTGTTGTAGAGACGCACCGTCTCGTCGAAGTTTTTGTATCCCTCAGGGCTTTCGATCACGTATTTGAAGCCACGAAACAGCCTCGGCGGATCGGGTTCGACGTCCTTGCGGACCGGGATGCGCTGGAAGCTGCGCAGCATTTCGCCGCCTTCTTTCGAAATGAGGAAGTCCATGAACAGCCGGCCCGCGTTCGGATGCGGCGCCTTGGCGGCGAGCATGGCGGGGTTCACCTGCATGACGACGGGCTCGAGCGGGACCCAGTCGATCGGCGCTTTACGCTGCGTCATGCGCTCGATGGTCTGGTTGTAGGCGAGGATGAGCGGATATTCGCCGGCGACAGCGAGCTGAACGCGCTCGGTGTTGCCGCGCTTGGGCACGGGATCCATCGCCGCGAGCCGCTTGAAATAATTGACCGCCTTCTCTTTGCCCCATGCGCCGATCAATCCCTGCAGCATGCCGAAGGCTTCGGTATCGACGGAGATCTGACCGCCCTTCCATTTGGGATTGAGCAGCGCTTCGTAAGTTTTCGGAACATCGTCTTTCTTGACGAGCTTCGTATTAAAGCCGAGGACGTAGCCATTGACATACCAGGCCGTCCAGTAGCCTCTTTTATCCATCAGGTCCGGATAGACACCACTGCGTTCGGGCGAGATATAGGTGGCGAGGAGCTTCTTATCGATCAGCGGGAGAACCATTTCTCCTCGTCCGACCGTAACGTCCCATCCGTTCAAGCCGCCGCGGCTTTCGGTCAAGATCTTATTCAGCAGCGGTCCGCCGCCGGTCCGAAAAAGGGTGACTTTGACAAACGGATATTTTTTTTCGAACGCTTGGACCACTTGCTGACTTTGGTCCAACGTTGTCGTCGTGTACCAAACCGCCTGACCTTCTTTCTTCGCACCTTCGATAAGCTTCGCCGTAGAGTCTGCGGGTTGTGCCGCTTGAGATAATTCCCCCGCCGCTACAAGCGCGGCGACGAAAGCCAGGCCGGCGAATATTTTTCTACAACGCGTCATCTTCTTCTCTCCTCTTCAAAAATACGCTGCGATATTCACGAATATTCACGACGATGAGGTCTGCGGGAATCGCGGTGAAGTGTTCTATATGGAAACAAGCAGCCGAAGTCAACTCTGGCTCACGCGCGGCAAGCTTGAATGTGCGGTCGGCTGACACTATCATAAGGGAGGCAAAAGGGGGTGGCGCGCATGGAAACGGATAAGCTCGTATCGGACTTGAGGGCGCTCATCGGCGACGCGGAAGAACTTCTCAAAGCGACCGCAAACCAGGCCGGCGAGCAGGTGGCCGCATTGAGAAAACGCATCGAGGAGAGCCTCAGGGAAGGAAAAGAAACGCTCGCCGACGCGGAAGAAATCTTCTTAGACACCACCAAAGACGCGGCTGAGGCGGCATCGACTTACATTCAGAAAAACCCCTGGAGCGCGGTCGGCATCGCGGCCGGCGTCGGGCTGATTCTCGGACTTTTGATCCGCCGCGAATAACGCGCTCCATGGCCGGTGAAATCAGCGATCCCGGCCCGGCCAATGAGCCGGGCTTTTTCGAGTCCCTCGGAAACGTTCTGTCGGATTTTGCGGCACTGCTGCAGACGCGGCTCGAGCTTGCGACCACGGAATTCGAAGAGGAGGCGGAGCGCCTCAAACAGACGCTTTTGTTGGGCGCTATCTCCCTCTTCTTTCTCGCCATCGGCGTTATTTTACTCACGCTCTTTATCGTCGTCCTGTTTTGGGATACGCACCGGCTGGCGGCGCTGGGCGCCGTGACGGTCTTCTACATTGTGATCGGCATCGTTGTCGGACTGGCGGCAAAAAATAAAATGGCCCGGATGCCGAAATTTCTCTCCGCCACGCTAGCGGAATTCGACAAGGATCGCGAGAGGATGTCGCAGCCATGAGCAAACTCGAGCAGTTGGCGCGCAGACGCGAGACGCTGATCATCCGCTGCGGCGGTCAGCGCGAGCGTCTCGCCGAGAGTTACGCGCAGCTCGCGAACTCGCTCAGGTGGGCGAGCCTCGCGAAGGGATTTCTGCAGCAGATCAAGGAGCACCCGGTCGCACTGATCGGACCGGCGGCGACGATTATCGCTGGTCCGGGAAAATTCCGTCGGATCGGCAAAGCGCTATCGCTGGGCTGGTCTATTTTCCGCGCCGTTCGTACGAACCGGCGTCGCTGAGCGCTCGCCCCGCTCGCCGACCGCCGCCGGCTCTTCTCTTCTCGGGTCCGGCTGCGCAACAGCCTTCCCCGCCTTGACGCCGACCGCTTCTGCCAGGCCCAGCGAATTTTTCTCCGGAACTTTGTGACCGAGCTTTTCGAGCGATTTTCGCGTCAGCGGCGGAATCGCGCTCTCGACGGCGAGCTCGTCGGGCATCCACTGGTGATGGATGCGCGGCGCGGCGAGCGCCTTTTTGAGGGGCATGCGGAAGTCGAGCACGTTGAGAATGGTCTGTAGTGTCGCGCTGATGATGCGCGGACCGCCCGCCGCTCCGACCACGAGCACGGGACGATCGTTTTCCAGAATGATCGTCGGCGCCATGCTGCTGAGCGGCCGTTTTTTCGGCTGCAGTGAGTTGGCGTCATTGCCGACAAGCCCGAAGACGTTGGCGCCGCCCGGATGGATCGCGAAATCGTCCATTTCGTTGTTGAGCACAATGCCAGTCTCACCGACCAGGATCTTCGAGCCGAACTGGGTGTTGATCGTGAGCGTCATGGCGACCGCATTGCCCGCCTTATCGACGACGCTTAAATGCGTCGTGCCGCCCTTCTCGGCGTTGTATGCCGCGAGGCCGTAATATTTCGGCGCGAAGGTTTTCGCCTTCGAGATCTTACTCCGCACCCAATCGGCATAATCCTTCGAGGTGAGCCTTGCGGTCGGAACCTGCACGAAGTCGGGATCGCCGAGATACTGCGCGCGGTCGGCGAACGCGTGCTTCAAGCTCTCGGCGACGAGATGAAGGTACGCGGCGGAGTTGTGCGGCATCGAGCCGAGCCTGTAGTGCTCCAGAACATTTAGGGACTCGATCACGGCGATGCCGCCGGAGCTCGGCGGCGGCATCGTCAGCACCGTCCATTTGCGATAGCGGCCGATGATCGGCTCGCGCCAGACGGGTTTGTAATTTTTCAAATCGTCCTGCGTGAGCGTTCCGCCGTCTTTTTTAATCCGCTCGGCGATCGCCTGTCCGATCCACCCTTCGTAGAAAACCTTCGGGCCCTGGTCGGCGATCGCCTTCAGGCTCTCCGCGAGCTCGCGCTGGCGAATCGGCTCGGACGGTAGCTCATCTTTCGCCAACAAGACGCGCGCGAGTTCCGGATTTTTTCGAATGTTCTGCAGCTGGCGCTCGAGCGCATAACGGAGCCGCACCTGCGGCGTAAAGCCTTCTGTCGCGAGCTGTATCGCCGGCGCCATGACCGCCGGCAGCGGCATAGTGCCGAAGCGCTTTTGCGCCTCCGCCAAGCCCGCGACCTCGCCGGGCACGGCGACCGCGAGCGCGCCCGTTAAGCTGAGGCTCGGTACGGGTTTGCCGTTTTTGACATATTGCTCACGGTTCGCCGCCGCGGGAGCCGTCTCGCGAAAATCGAGCGCGTGCGCCTTTTTTTCTTTCGCTTGATACATCACCATGAAGCCGCCGCCGCCGAGCCCCGAAGCCGATTGATCGACGACCGCGAGGGCAAACGCCGTCGCGACGGCGGCATCGACGGCATTGCCGCCCTTATTCAGAATGTCGGTCCCGGCCCTCACCGCCAGTTCGTTGTCGGCGACGACGGCGCCCTGCTGAGCGCCGGAAGAGCCCGGGGCGGCGAACAGAACGAACGAGAGAAAAAGAATCAACCGGAGGATTTTTCGACGGAAAAACATGCAGGAAGTTCTCGTACCTGTTTAAAGCTTTGACCGTGGATTTGCAAGAATTTTATCTCTCCTCTCGCGCCGAAATCTTCCTTTGCCGGCCGTAACGATTGTGGTAATTTCGTCAGGTTCATGCAAATCCTACTCGGCCCGTTCCACCCCTACCTCGAAGACGCTCTGGTAGAAGAGATTATCCGCCTGAAGAGCGCCGACGCGCTCGCGCCCGTTTTGATCCTCGTTCCCTCCAACTCTCTGCGACGCCGGCTGAAGATTCTCCTCTCGCGGGAGCGCCGCCTGAATTTTATCAACCTTCACATGCTGACGTTTTTCCAATTGTCGCGGCGTTTGTTGGAAGAGCGGTACGGAGGGCAGCCGCCGCCGCTGCAAGAAAACGGGCAATTGGAAGAGGTCTTGCGCGAAACGATCCGGATGAAGACTCCGGGCGCGGATGCTTTCACCGGGCTCGAAGAGAAAGCCGGCGGCGCGGGCGCTCTATGGCAGACCATCCGCGATTTAAAGGACGGCTCGGTCGATCCTGCGACTGCGCTCGAAGCGGCGCGCGCCGGACTTTTCGAGGAGTCGACAGAGAGCGTCGAGGCACTACTGACTGTGTATGAGACGTTTCTTACCGGCTTGCAGAATTGGAATCTCCGGGATTACGCCGACTTGGACTTACTGGCGCTCGAGCAAGTCGCGACATCGACTTATCTCCGGACGTTCGGGCGCATTCTTTATTACGGGTTCTACGATCTGACTCAGATTCAGCTCGATGTTTTTCTTGCAGTCGCGCGCCGGTATTCCGTGACGACTTTCTTCCCGCTGCTGAGCGAATCGAAGCATCCGGCGTGGACCTTTGCGGCGCGATTTTACGAGCGCTACGTCCACGGCCTTGCTGGCACTGACATACCGCGAAATCTCGTGACATCTCCGAATAACGGCACACATCTTTCACTGCTGCCGCTCTTCGCGGAAGAATCGCCCGGCATACGGCAGCTGAACGAGAAGCATGCGTCGATAAAGGTGTTTTCCTGCTTCGGCGCGCGCGAAGAGATCGATACGGCGGCGAAAGAGATATTGCGTCTCGTCGATGAGGAGGGTTACGCCTTCGACGAGATCGGCATCGCCGCCCGCTCGCTAGAGCCGTATCGCCCGTGGATGCAGGAGATTTTCATCCGCCATCGAATACCTTTCACGACTTCCGCGGAACCGCCGCTGGCCGAGCACCCGCTGGCGAAGGCGGCGGTCCTGCTCTTGAATCTACCGCTCAAGAGCTACGTTCGCGCGCACGTCATCGACCTCTTCGACTCGCCTTTTTTCAACTGCCGAGCCGCCGGGATCGAGGACGACGGACGGCCGGATCTGTGGGATCTCGCCAGCCGGCTGCTCGGCATCGGCAAAGGCGCCGACGAGTGGAGCCGGCTGGAAAAATACCTCGGCCGCGGCATCGCGCGCGCCGAAGACGACGACAACCCGCGCCGGCGCGAAATCATCATACCCGCGGCTCAGGTCCGCATGCTGTGGCGCATTTTCTCGTCGCTGCACGCGGATTTCGAATCGGTGCCGCGGGAAGCGAGCTGGAGCCGCTATGCGAATGTTTGGGGCGCGCTGCAGAAGAAATGGCTGGCTCCGGACGAAAGGTCCGCCGCCGCCTTGGAAGCGGTTGACGACACGCTGCAGCGGTTGTCGGCGCTCGATGCGGTCTGCGAGAAAGTTCCGCTGGCGCATTTTCTCGCAACCTACCAGCGCCGGCTCGAACGCGGATCGCTCCGGCAAGCGCAGACAAACTCGCGCAGCGTCGTAGTGCTCGACGCGATGGCCGCACGCGGGAGTTCGTTCCGCGCTGTCTTTGTCGTGGGACTGAACGAAGGGATGTTCCCGCGGACGATTCGCGAAGACGCATTCCTCCGCGACCGCGAGCGCGAGCTTTTCGAAACGGTTCTCGGCTACAAAGTGGCGACCAAGCTCGGCGGCTTCGACGAAGAGCGGCTTCTGTTCACGCTGCTCGTCGGTTCGGCGAAGGAGCGGCTCTATGCTCTGCACGCGCGCAACGACGGCGACGGCCGTCCGCTCGCGGCGTCGTGGTACGTCGAGGAGCTTTGCCGCGCGGCCGCCGATCGATCAATTGAATATATCGATGTGCCGCGGAGCGACGTAGACAAGGCCGGCGTCGGTCCCTTCGACCGGTTCGAGCTGGTACCGCCGGAAGAGCTCGCGGTACGGCTTACCCTCACGGGAAACGATCCCAAACCGCTCATCGATCTGTGCCTGCCGGCGCCCTCGCTTTACACGCGCGGACGTGACGCGCTCGACCGCCTCGAGGAGTTCTCCGCCGCTTTGGGAGAATACGACGGCATTGTAAAATCCGCCGGCTCGTATTGGGCGCGCGCCGCGGCCGGAGGTCTTTCTCCGACGTCGTTGGAAGCGTACGCGCGCTGTCCCTTCCAGTTTTTCGCGCATAACCTTCTCGCTCTCGAACGGCTGGAGCGGCCGGAGGATTTCGAGGGTCCCGCGGCGGCGGAGATGGGTCTCATTGTCCACGAGGTCCTTGCCTCGTTCTATCAAGAATTAATCGAAGCGGATTATTTTGAAGCCGCGTCTTCGCGGCGTCGCCCCGACAAGCAAGCGCTGCTCCGGGCGGCGGCGCGCAAAGCGTTCCTCGCTTTCGAGCGGGACAATGCCGTCGGCTATCTCTTGGCGTGGGAAATTTTGAAAGAACAGATCGAGACGCTGCTCGTCGAAGTCGTGAATCGCGACCTCGCCGATCTCGAAGCCTCTGGATACCGCCCGCTCGCGACCGAACACCCGGCGGAGGTGAAGCTGCCGGAAGACTGGCCCCCGCCGCTTAACGGCGCCTTGCTGCACGGACGCATGGATCGCATCGATTACGATCGCAACGCGGACCGCATACGGATCGTCGACTACAAGCTTAAATTGCAGCGCGCGCGCAGCGCTGCCGATAACGACCTCGTGCGTTCGGCGCTTCGCGCCCAGCGGCTTCAGCCGCCGTTTTACGCGCTGTTGGGCAAGAAGGCCGCAGCGCAGTTTCATCATCCGGAAGCTTCTATCGATGTGGCATTCTATTTTCTCGCGCCGGCTTGGGATGACGGGCCGCTGGCGCTGGAATCGATCGCCGGCGACGTCTGCGACGGCGAAAGCGGCGGCGCGCTCAAAGCCAATCTCGCATTCCTTGCCGAATCCATGCGGCGCGGCAACTTCTTCATCCTGCCCGGCGATCACTGTCGGTATTGTCAAGTTTCCGAAGTCTGCCGCAAGCAACATCTGCCGACCCTCTGGCGCGCCGAGGTCGATGCGACGCGCATCGCTCATATCGCGGTGAAGAAAACCGGCGCTTTGCCATGCCCATGATCTCGATACTATCGGACGCGGCCGATCGCGAGCGCGCGGCGACGACCTTCGACCGTAACGTGGTCGTCACCGCCGGGGCCGGCACCGGAAAGACGCGCCTGCTCGTCGAGCGGCTGATGCATCTCCTCATGCGCGAGCCGGAGATTAAGCTGACCGAGGTGGTCGCGCTTACCTTCACGAACAAAGCCGCCGCTGAGATAAGGCTTAGGCTGCGCGAGCGCCTGGAGGCCTGCGTCGACGCGCGGCTCGACAGTGCGTCGGAAAGCTCGGAGGAGACGCAAGACGAGGTCCGCTCGCTCATGGAGCGCTACCGTCTCTCCAAAGCGCAGTTGAATCGGCGTGCGATCGACGCGCTCCGCCGTCTCGAGCGAAGCGAGATCGGCACGATCCACAGCTTCGCCGCGACGCTCCTGCGCCTGTACCCGATGCAGAGCGGCGTGGATCCGCAGTTCGTCGAAGACGACGGCAGGCGCTTCGACCTTCTGTTCGACGAACTATGGGCCGTCTGGCTCGATGAAGAGCTTTCGCGGAGATCGACGCAGCCGGAGCTCTGGAAGCGCACGCTGCGTAAAGTCGATCTGCGAGAAATTCGACAGCTGGCGCACTCGCTCTGCTCCGAAAGCGTCGACCTCTCTCGCATAACGGGCGCCGCCGACGGCGCGGCGACCGCTGTTCTTGACTGGCTTAAGACTGTGGAGCGGAACGCTTCCGCTCTACTCGAACGGCATCCGGAGAACCGCAGCAATGAAAAGCAGCTCCGGGGCGCCGGCGACGTTTTACAGACGTTTCTACGCGCGGGCGCTTCCGGTCTCGCCGAAATTAAAGCGGAGGAAGTTTTCGCCGGCTCGTTCAACAGAAACCTGAAAGGCTGGAACGAAGAGGACGCCGACACGGCGCAGCAGATCATCCGCACCGCCAAGGCTTTGCTTCAGGTGAACGACGATTTCGCGCGCGCGGTCGTCGCGCTGCTGCTGCCGTTTGCCGAACGCTTTCGCAAGGCCTATGCCGCCGCGGGATTTGTTTCGTTCGACGGACTCTTGACGCGCGCGCGCTCGCTCGTGCGCGACCATCCGCAGGTCCGCGAGCAGCTGAAGCGCCGCTTTAAGGCGATTCTCATCGACGAGTTCCAGGACACCGATCCGGTACAATACGAGATCCTCCTCTACCTTGCCGAGGAGGCGGGCCGGAGCGCAACGATCTGGAAAGACGTCCGGCTCGAGCGCGGGAAGATATTCGTCGTCGGCGATCCGAAACAATCCATCTACGCCTTCCGCCGCGCCGATATCGAGGCATATCTCGACGTCGTGGAAAAAATGATCAAGGCGCAAGACGGCATCGAGTGCCGGCTCACGACCAACTTCCGCAGTCACGCGAAGATTCTCGATGTCGTCAACGGTGTCTTCGAACGGCTCATGCAGCCGAAGGAAGGGCTTCAGCCGCCCTACGTCGCTATTGCGCCGGCGCCGGAAGATCCGACCGACGGCGCTCCCTTCCGCAAGGTCGCGATCCGTAAAGTATCCGGCGGCGCGGAGAAAACCGATAACGACCGGGCGCGGCGGCTCGAAGCGGAGAATCTCGCCCGCTGGTTGGACGAAGAAGTGCTCGGCAAAGCGGAGATCATCGATGCGGGAGAGCCGCGGCTTGTTCGCTCCGGCGACGTGGCGCTTCTTTTTCGGAAACTGACCGACATCCATTATTATATCGAGCCGCTCCGGCGGCGCGGACTTCGCTACGTGGTCGAGGGCGAAAGACACTTTTACGCCGTCCAGGAGGTCATCGACACCGTCAATCTGCTGCGCGCCGTCGACAATCCGCACGACAAGCTCGCGCTTGTCGGCGTCCTGCGCTCGCCGCTCGGCGGCCTCACTGACGCGGAGATTTACGAGCTCAACCGCCGGCGCCTGCTCGACTATACGGTTGCGGTGGACCTGCTGACGCCCGAGAATGTGCGCGAACTTTACGCCATACTTGCGCGCCTGAACCGCGAAGTCCGCGGGCTGCCCGTCGGCGAGGCGGTCGCGCGCGTCTTCGAGAGCGCGCCGGTGCGGCTGCTGGCCGCCGCCGCCTTCCACGGCGAGCAGGCGGTCGCGAATCTCGAAAAACTGCGCCTCCAGGCCGAAATCATGGGCCGCGAGGCGCTCAGCAGTTTCAAGAGCGTCATCGCGCGGCTGGAATCCAGAGTGCTGCGGGTCGACGAAGAAGCCGAGAGCGCGCTCGCCGAGGAAAATCTCGACGCGATCCGGCTGCTCAGCATACATAAATCCAAGGGGCTCGAGTTTCCCGTCGTCGTGCTCGCCGGCAGCCACAGCGTGCCGAATCAAGGCGGCGAGCGCGATTCGTGCGTGCTGCAGGATTGGTCTACGGGTATGGCGGGGTTCCGCGTCGGTAGGTGGTGGAGCCTTCCGGCTGTCTTCATCGCCGAGAAAGCGCGGCGACGCGAGCGCGAAGAGCAAAAGCGCGTGCTCTACGTCGCGATGACGCGCGCCCGCGAGCACTTGACGATCTCGTGCGCGGCGGTGGATAGGCCGTCCCGGGCGAGCTATCTCGGCTTGCTCGGCGAAACCGTCGGGGATGAGGTGCGCAGCGCCCAATCGCGAATTATTCGCGCCGGCGCCGGAGAGATGCACCTCCAGGCGGTCGAGGAGAGTCTGCAGCCGCCGATGCGCAGGCGTACGCCGGTCGAAGATGCGGGTCCGGCGATCGATTGGCCGGCATACGCGAGCACGTGGTCGGCGCGCGCCGAGCAAATGAACGCCGCCCGCGAGCGATTGTTGTTCTTAAGCCCGACGTTGCTCAAGCAGCGCGAAGCTGAGATGACGGAAGCCGTCGTCGAAAAGGAAAGGCTCGCGCTCGCGGAACTGCCGCTGCGCATCGGCGAGCTCGCGCACAGGTTTCTCGAATACTGGGACTTCGGCCGGCCGCTGGCGGAATTCGAATCCGAAATCGCGCCGTTCCTCGACCGCTGGCTGGCGGGAAAATGGAAAACCAACCGCGTCGAGATCGAAAGCGAGATGCGGGACATCCTCGGCGCGTTTTTCCCGTCAACGGCGTATCGCGAGCTCGCCGCCGCGCGTATCCTCGGACGCGAGGTTCCGCTCCTCCTTGAATGGGACGACGCGGCCGTCATGGAAGGCATTATCGACCTTCTCTACGAGAAGGACGGAAAGATTTTCATCGCCGACTACAAGAGCGACCGCGTCGAACGCGACGAAGTCATTGAAGCCGTCTCGCGGTATCATCATCAAGTTGCAATCTATTCGGAAGCCGTGCGCCGGACACTCGGCAAGGACGTTGCCGGTTTCAAGCTCATTTTTTTGCGCCTCGGCGAGTCGGTCGAAGCGCTTCCGTCTAGTCATCGCCGGGGCGCGTAGCGCGCAGGCTCGCGGCTACGGCGCCGATGAGACATATCGCGGCGGAAGTCCAACAAGCATAATGGTATCCCGAAAGAAATGCGGACAACAGCGCGGCGCTGTTTTCGGCTGCGCCAACTTTTCGGAGTGCGTCGAGAGACGTCCGGCCGCTGACGGCGATGAGTTGCGCGTTCACGATCGCGCTGGCCGTCGCAACGCCGACCGACAGCCCCAGGCTTCGCACGATCGACAGGAACGAAGAGCCGACGCCCAGACGGTCGGGCGGCAGCGAGCTCATGAGCGCGTTGTTGTTGGGCGTTTGAAATAAGCCGAAGCCTACACCGACGAATCCCAGTCTGAGCGCGACATCGAGACGCGATGCGTCAAGGTCGAGGCGGCCCAGAGAAAAGTACGCAAACGCCATCAACGTAAGACCGGCCGACGAAAGCAGCCGCGCGCCGATGCGGTCGGACAAATAGCCGGTGAACGGCGAGAGCACGCCGAGGCCGATCGACGCCGTCGCGACCAACAGGCCGGATTGAAAAGTGTCGAGCCCGAGCGCCAGCTGGAGAAAGAACGGCATGAGCAGCTGATTCATACTCACGCTGACAAAGCTCGCCAGGCGCGCGATGTTGCCCGCCGCGAACAGGCGAATGCGGAAAAGCGCGAGGTCGAGCAGCGGATGCGGTGTCCGCGCCTCCCATACGACGAACCCGCCGATGAAAAGCGCCGCCAGGAGAAACCCGGCCTGCACGAGCGGATCCTGCCATAGGCCTTTTTGGCCCGCCGTCAGCGCCAGCAGCAACATTGTCAGGCCGATGGCGAACGTGGCGGTGCCGACGTAATCGAAAGGCTCGCCACGCTTGGCACGCGCCGGCTTGTCGTCAAGCAGTATGAAGCGCGCGCCGATGAGCCCGATGATGCCGAGGCAGCAGCTCACGTAAAAGACCGACCGCCATCCGAACGTATACGTGATGAAGCCGCCGAGCGCCGGGCCCATGACGAAGCCCAATGCTGAAATCATGCCGCCGGAGAGTCCCATCGCGCGGCCGCGCTCGGCGGGAGCGAACAGCGCGGTCACGAGCGCGAACGTATTCGCCATCATCAACGCGCTGCCCGCCGCCTGGAGACCGCGGAAGAAAATCACCTGCCCTATTGTCTGCGAGAAACCGGCCAGAAGTGATGTCGCCGTATAAATCACGAATCCCGCGCTCAACGTGCGTTTGCGTCCGAGGAGGTCCGAGAGTCGGCCGCACGGCAGATACAGGGACCCGGTGACGAGCGCGTACACAAACGGCAGCCAGCCACCGGTCGCCAGATCGGCTTTGAATTCCGCGAGAACGACAGGAAGGCTGATACTCAAAAGCCCCGCGTCGGTCGTCACCATGAAGGTCGCCAGCGCCGCTACCGAAAGCGCCCACCACCGGTGATTGGCGCCGAAGACGATCTGCTTCAAATGTTGGAGCATTAAAAGTATTCGGGGAGGATCGTTATCGAGGGATCGGCCAGTAGCGCTGCTTCTTCTTTTCGAGGTCGAAATCGACGCCGTATAATTTCCTGAGCATCTCTCTCCGCAGCAGCGCGTCGGTCTTCCCGGCCGCGAGGACGCGGCCGTTCTTCAAGATTAAAATATTTTTGAACATCGGCAGGATCTCTTCGATGTGGTGCGTCACGTAGACGAGCGCCGGCACTTTTATGTTTTTGCCGAGCTTTTCCAGGCTCGCGAGAAAATTTTCTCGCGCGCCGGGGTCCATGCCCGCGCACGGCTCGTCGAGCAGCACGAGATAAGGCCGCGTCATGCGCGCGCGCGCGATCATCACCTTCTGCTGCTCGCCTTGTGAGAGCGTGCCGAATGCCTGATGTTTCAGCCGCGCCGCGCCCATCTGCGCGAGATACCGCTCGGCGCGCTTATAGTCGCCGCGCGTGGGCTTGTCCCACGGCCAGGAAAAAAGTCCCATCTGCGCATACTTGCCGGAAACGACGGTCTCGAGCGCCGGCTCGCGCCGCGGGATCTCGGCGGCGAGCGAAGCGGTCACCCAGCCGATGCTTTTCCTGAGCTCCGGGAGATTGACGAGCGTTTCGCCGTTGCGCCGCACTTCTCCGCCCGCGTTCGGCCAGAGAAAACCGCACGCGATCCGCAGCAAGGTCGTTTTCCCCGACCCGTTCGGTCCGAGAATCGCCCAGTGCTCGCCGGCGCGGACGGTCCAATCGACCGCGTCGAGAATTTTCCGCCCGTCGAGCGCGTAGGAAACTTTGCGAAGCTCCAGAGCGGGGACTTTTCTCATTGACGAAGGCACGTTGGCGAAGTAAAGGCTGTTGAGCGGCGAATGTAACCCAATCGGCGGAAAACTGAAAGTGATGCAGCGGAGCGCGCACTTAATAATTGTCTTTGTATCTCTTTGCGCGTTTCTATCTTCTGCCCGCGCCGCGGAAGACTGGAAGCAGGACTGGGAAAAAACCGCCCAGGCGGCAAAGCGTGAGGGCGAAGTTGCCATTTACGGGCCGCACAATCCCATGTACCGCCCGCTGTGGGAGCTGTTTCAGAAATCGTTTCCCGGCGTGAAGATCAACTTCGAGCCCGGGAAAGGCGCCGACCTTACGCAAAAGATTTTGAACGAGCGGCGCGCGAGAAAATATCTCGCCGATCTGCTTATGGGCGGATCGTCGAGCTTCGTCGTGTTTCCCGTGGGCGCGCTCGAGCGGCTCCAGCCGCATCTCGTTCTACCGGAGACCTATGACGAGTCGAGTTGGTGGCAGAAAAAACTCTGGTTCGCCGACGCGCAGAACCAGAGCGCGGTTCTGCTGAGCGGCGAGGTCGGGACGCGCCGCGGCTCCTACAACACGCGCCTTCTCGATCCTAACGAGGTCCAATCGTGGTGGGATCTGCTGAAGCCGCGATTCAAAGGCAAGCTCGGGACCTTCGATCCGCAGACCGCCGGCGGCGGCGGCGAGACGTTCGTATTTTTTTACAACTCGCCGGCGCTCGGCCCGCGCTTCATCACGCGGCTTTTGACCGAGACCGATATTCTCATCACGCGACACCTCGAACAAGGCACCGATTGGCTCGGTCAGGGAAAAATTCACTTTTATATCGGCAGCGCGCAGCCGGTCGTGCGCGCGAAGCAGCAGGGTCTTCCCGTCGATCTCCTCCCGCATCCGCTGAAGGAAGGCGAAATTATGGGCGGCGGCGCCTGCTGCATGGCGATGCTCAACCGCGCGCCGCATCCGAACGCGGCAAAGCTTTTCATCAACTGGGTCATGTCGCGCGAAGGGCAGATCGCCTGGCAGAAATACAGCGAGACGAACTCGCTGCGCACTGATATCCCGAAAGACGATCTGCCGCCGTGGGGCGTGCCGCAAAAAGGCGTCGACTATTTTATGCTGAGCGCGTCGCAGAACCAGGATCCCGCCAAGGTCAAGGCGATGTACAAGGTCGCGGAAGAAGCGCTGCGAAAGAGAGCTCAATGAAAGACATCGGCGTCATCGGGCTCGGCAACGCGGGCAAGCCGCTCGCGCTGCGCCTCATCGATAAGGGATATCGGCTCAGAGTCTACGACTTAAATCCTCAAGTAATGGATGAAGTCGTTCGGTGCGGCGCCGTGAAGGCCGACTCCGCGGGCGCCGCCGTCAGCGGGATCACGCTGACGGTTCTACCGTCGAGCATCGAGCTTAAATCCGCGAGCTTCGGCACGAACGGCGTTCTCGCGGCGCTCAAGTCGGACCAAATACTTATCGACCTGAGCGGCACGGATCCAAGCTTCACACGTGAGCTGAGCGCGGAAACAGAAAAGAGAGGCGCCGGATTTTTGGGCGCGACCCTGCACGCCGCGGGCGCGCCGGCCGTCACGATCCCCAACGGCTTGTTATCGATCGTCATCGGCGGGAAGAATGAAACTGTCGAAAGTGCTCTGCCGCTGCTCAAAGACATGGCGCAGAAGATCATCTGCGTGCCCGAGGCGTGGATGCCGAAGGCGCTCAAGATCGCCGTCATCATGTTCGCCGCATCGAGCGCGGTCGCAGCGGCGGAAGTATCGAGCTGGCTCATGGCGCAGGGCCTCGACCCAAAGCTTTTCCACAACCTGCTCAAAAGCACGGGCTCGCGCGCCACGGCCGGGCGCATGGAGGATTTTCTGAAGCGCAACAATTCCCACGGCGGCGCGCTCAGCAACAGCTACAAGGACATCCGCCAGGCGCTCGCGACCGCCGCCGAGCTCGGTATGCCGCTGCCGCTGATGACGGCGGTGAGCCAGCTGCAGGAGATGGGCCGCGCGCTGGGATTGACGCGCGTCAACACGCCGGCGGCGATGGGCAGGCTTTACGAGATCATCACCGGACAAGACCTCTCGGCCGCCGTCGTCGCGCCGGACAAGGCTTCGCCTCAGCCGCAGGCGCCTGAAGTCATATATTTAAAGTAACGCTTGAGCACAGCTTCTCGCTGCTAGGAGGACTTATGCTGCAATTCGAAGGAAAACAAATCCCCACGACGCTTGCGGAGATCGCCGCGCCGGGCCGGACGGCGCTGCTCATCTGGGACCTCGAAAACGCAATCGCACCCAATGCTTTCAATTACAGCGAGCTAGTGCCGAATTTGAAAAAGCTCGCCGCGACGGCGCGCGCCGCCGGCGTGCCGGTTTTCTATTCCGTGCAAACGAACTATTCCGTGCACGAAGAAGCGGCGCCGTGGATTCGCGTGCGCATGAAGCGCGGCAACGCCAGCGATCCGCACGCGCTCGCGGCGAAAGAAAAGGATGATCCGCACGGGCGCGAGATCGTCGAAGGGCTCAAGCCCGAAGCCGGCGACACGGTTTTTCAGAAGCGCCGTCCCGACGCGTTCATCGGGACGGATCTCGATTTGATGCTCAGAAGCCGCGGTGTCCGCGCGATCGTCATCGGCGGTGTGGCTACGGAGGGCGGCGTCGAGGGGACGGCGCGAACAGGACGTAACCTGGGCTACGATATGGTCGTTTTGAAAGACGGCTCCGGCTCGCGCAGCCGCGAGAACCACGACCTGGCGATTAAATTAATGGAACGCATGTTCCTCGACCTCGCGACGTGCGAGGAAGTCGGCGCCGTCTGGCGCAGGTGATTTATTCCTCGCCCGGCATCAGCAATTGTAGCCGGTGCCCGTCGGGATCGGAGAAATACACGCAATGCGCATCGCCGGTCCGGCCAGTGACCTCGATCCCCTGCTCTTCCAGCAGCGCCTTTACTTTCGCGTACTCGCCGGATTTCAGCCGCAGCGCCATGTGGTTCATCTCGCTGCCGCCGTGGATATTGTCTCCGTCCTCGGCTTCGAAGAGCGCGACGCCCTGCGCGCCGCACTTTAGAAAGAGCTGCCACGAGCGCTCGTGCTCCACCTCCATACCGAGGAAGTCGACGTAAAATTTCTTCGCGCGCGCGAGGTCCTTCACGTGCAGCACGACGTGATCGATGCCGGTAGTCTTGAGCGGCGCTTTCATAAAGCCTCCTTGTCGCCGACCATTTTATGCCGCGCGCGGCCGACGGTAAAGAGTTCGCTCGCGAAGCACCTCCTGTGGTATTTTACGGTTTCATGAAAACTGTCCTCGCCGTAACGATGATCTTCGGCTTATGCGCTGCCTTGCCGGCGCGAGCCGCCGAGTCGCTCGGACCACCGGCAGGCGTTACACCCGCTGTCGAATTGCCTCCGCCCGCTCCGCCGCTTGACGCGCTCAAAGAATGCCTCGCGCGACAGGCGCCCGGCGGCGACGAATGCCTGGACCTGCTCTTTCGCGGCGAGCTGGAGAAGCACGCGCCGGGTGCGCTGCTGAAGTCGGTTCATCAATATGAAGAAGAGGATGCCGGCCTACGGCTCGCCTGCCATCCGGTGGTCCACGCGCTCGGGCGCGAGATCTTCCGCGTCAAAGGCAATATCCACGACGCGTTCCTGGCCTGCGACCAGACGTGTCACTCCGGCTGCTATCACGGCGCGGTCGAGCGGTTTCTCCGCGGCGACAGCAAGGCGCCGGCGCGACACGTGACGGAAAGCGAGATCGTACGCAAGGCGCCGAGCGCATGCGACGTCACCGTGGAGCGGCGCGTTTACTTCCAGTGCCTCCACGGCCTTGGGCACGCGCTCATGTTTTTCACGGAAAACGACGTCGACACGTCGCTCAAAGGCTGCGACGCGCTGTCCGGTGCTTGGAGCCAAGAATCGTGCTACGGGGGCGTCTTCATGGAAAACGTCGTCTCGGCGCTGACCGACCGACGGAAGATGAGCGCGACCGACCCGCATTATCCTTGCGATGACGTCGCGCAAAAATATCGCCGCGCGTGCTACTGGATGCAGACCTCGCGCATGCAGGAGATGGGTCTCACGACCGAGCAGCAATTGCAGGAATGCCGCAACGCGGGCGCCTTCGCGCTCGACTGCGCGCAATCGGTCGGCAGGGACGTATCCAACCTATCGCGCGGCGGGAATAGCCTCTTTGCCGCGGCGCAATGCGAGCGCGGCAAGGGCGATGCGCTCCGCGCATGTATCCGCGGCGCGGTCTATGCGCTGATCGACAATACTTGGGATTTGACCTATGCCACGCCGTTCTGCGCGGCGCTGAAGGAAGAAAACGCCTACTGCACGCAGACGAGCAGTGATTATCTGAAGACGTTTATCGGAAAGTAAAGTCTACCGCAGCTATTTTCTTTTATAACCGTAAAGCCATTTAGACGTAACCTTTCCGACGTTCCGCGCCGTGTGCGGCGTGCCTGCCGGGATCAAAAGCTCCTCACCGGCAGCAAGCCGGCGCGCCTCTCCGCTCATTTCGAATTCCTCTTCGCCTTCGAGCAGCAGGACAAGCTCGTCGGTGTCGTGAACGAAGTCAGCCCAGACTCGACCCGGCGGATCGGTCCACAGACCGCAGGAAAAACCCCGCGCCGCCCAGTCCTTCTCAATCTGTTCCCGGTCCACTCGCGGCATGGCTGATTAGATTTTTATCATCGGGCCCGATAAGATCAATTCCGTTAAGCCGCCTTCCACGCGTGCCTCCATGAAACCTCATTTTGATAATCGACGACTGTTAACGGCGCTGCTCGTTTTCTTCACGCTTGCCGGCTGCACACGCCTCAAGCAATGCGCCTACGAGGGCGTCGGCAGAGACGAGTGGCAGAAGCCCGACGAGGTGATTCGCGCGCTCGCGATCAAGCGGGGCGACCGTGTCGCGGATCTCGGCTCGGGCGGAGGTTATTTCACCTTCCGACTGGCGAATGCCGTCGGGCCGGAGGGCAAAGTTTACGCCGTCGACGTCGATAAAGGGCTCAACGAAGCGCTGGCCCGCCGCGCGAAGGACGAAGGCTATTCGAATGTCGAGGCGATCCTCGCCAAAGCCGACGATCCGCTGCTGCCATCGACGGTGGATTTGATTTTCACGAGCAACACCTACCATCACCTGGAAAACCGCGCCCGGTACTTCGCCAATGTGAAGAAGTATCTAAAGCCTGGCGGCCGCGTCGCCATCGTCGAGTTCAACGGCGCGGGATGGTTCGAAAGCATGGGACACCATACTCCGAAGGACGTGATCCTAGGTGAAATGAAAGAGGCGGAGTACGTGATGAAACAGGACTACGGCTTTCTGCCTCGGCAGCACTTTCTCATCTTCTCGGTCGCGAATTGACGCTTCGCCGCGTCGCGGCTCCGATTCCATCACTGCGAAACGGGGTGCGACAGCGGCGCTCAAGCTCTTTGAGCTCCGCGTCCGTCAGCGGAAAGCCGAACTGCTCGTTGCGCATGCGCAGACGCTGCGCACTCACTTCACAGACGATCTCGGCGGCGCGCTCGTAATCGCGCGCAGTGCGCAACAATCCGGCGAGGCGGCGCGCGCCGGCGTCTTTATGGTCTTTTTCGTCGGCATGGATCGCCCTGAACGCCGCGGCGATCTTTCGCTCCGCGATCCCTTTACGGAGTCCGATGCAGACCTCGTAAAGCGCCCCGCCGCCGCCTTCGGTCAACGTGACGGCGGCGCGCTCGATCTCCTCGTCTTTGCGGCGCATTTCCTTTTCGCTGGGGGATTTCGATCCGTGCAGCAGCGCGGCAAAAGTTTTCGAATACCGCGCGCGCACGCGCGCAAGCTTCTTGTCCTCGGGAAGCCATACGAGATCGCGCGGCTTGATACTTGTTCCGCCGATGTCTTCGATCAGGTCCATCACGAGTCTTGCGTGCTTGGTTTCCTCGGCGAATTTCTCGGCGACCTCCTCGAACTCGCGCCGGCCGATCTCGCGGTCGATGCGGCCATGGTAAACGGCGAGGATATTAAGGAGCGGCCGAATCGCGGCGTGTTCTTTGAACGCCTGGGCTTTCAGCCACCGGATGTGCTCGCGGCGGCTGCGCGGTTTTTGAAAATAGCGGCGAACGATCTCCTGTTCGGCGCGCCGGTAGCCGTTCGCAAGACGCCGAAGCGCGTCGAGGCGAGATTGCATGTCTACGGCTTCGGTACGACGCTGCCGCATTTTTTACAGGTGCGGAGCCGCTCGTCGCCGTAGAAGCGCTCGTGCACGCGCGAGACCGGGTCTTGGCTGTAGTCGCCGACCTCGACCGCGACCTCGTAAACCTGATCGCTACAGCCGGCGCAGCGCCAGAGAAACCGGTCCTGCTCGCCGGCGCGGCGTTTGCGCTCGATGACGATAAACCACGCGTCTTCGGTGACCCGCGGCGAATGCGGCACGCCGCCGGGGCAGAGGAGCATCTGGCCGGGGCGGATCAGCGCGACCTTCTCCTCCCCTTCGGGCGTGAGATAATGCAATCGCTGCTCGCCGGCGATCTGCAGCGTCACCTCGTCGCTCGGATCAACGTGAAAGTCGGTCCGCAGCTTCCGACCGCGGCTCAGGAACGCGATCGATTCGGAATCCTGCCACAACACCCGGCGTCCCTTGCCGGCGTCGCGCACGCCTCGAATCGACTCGTCGATGTCCACGGCGATCAATTCTTTCATACGTGCCTCCCGCAGGCGCGATCTTAGTGCGACCGACGGCAGCGATCAAGATCACCTATCGCTTGACGCCGGTCAGGCGCAGCGACGGATTGCCGATGTGGATGTGCGCGCCGGTCGAAGAGCCGGCGACTCTCCCGCGAAACGCGAGAAACGGGATGTTTTCTTTGCGCAAGTATTCCATCAGGGCGCGCCCTTCGGGGCTGTCGGGGTGGAGCGCCACATCCATGGCATTGCGATGGTCGAAGTGCATCTGCCGGTGCACCTCGCTCTCGCCGCGCGCGCTGACCGGCAGCGGGCGTCCGAAGCGCGCGGCGAAGAATTGCTCGATCTGTCCGGCGTTCGACAGCGACCACGCGGCGGTCCCGTTGAAACGCACGAAGCCGCCGGCCTCGCTGTAGCCTCCGGAAGGCAGCGGCGGGAGCGATGCGAGCTTCGTGCGCGCTTCGGCCTCGCCGATGATCGTCTCCGCGTCCCTGATACGCTGCTGCGTGTCGGCGAGCTTCGCCTGCGCGCGCGCGAGCGCCGTTTTGCTCTGCTCGAATTCGGATTTCGAGATATAACCCTTGTCCAGCATCCCGGCGCGCGAGTCGACCTCGCGCTGGCGACGATATACCTCCAGATCTTCAAGCTTTTGTTGAAGTATGAGCTGATCGCGGTATTCGCTCGCCGTGCGGATGACGTCGGCGTTGAGCCGTGACATATCGGCCGCTCCGGCCGCTACGGGAAGCGCAAGCAGCAGATAAAAACCCATCGCGGTAATTGGCCGGCGCAGCATAAAACGAATGGTACACCTTCGTATCACGTTCACCGGCAAATGAAAGAATGCTTGCGGGTTGGAGCGAAAATTAGTAGCTTAAGAAAGCCCGGAGATCATTTCATTTGGCCCAGAAATACGTCCTCAAGCGCAGCGACCTTCCATCGCGTTCCCTCTCTGGTATCGACTATCGTAAAGAGCTGAACGACGCGCAATACGCGGCGGCGACGACCGTCGAGGGGCCTTGTCTGGTCATCGCAGGCGCCGGCACCGGCAAGACGCGCACGCTCGTTTACCGCGTCGCGCGGCTGATCGACATCGGCGTCGACCCAAGAACCATCCTGCTGCTCACATTCACGCGCCGCGCGGCGGAGGAGATGCTCCGGCGCGCCAGCCTATTGATCGACAATCGCTGCGACAAGGTGTCCGGCGGGACGTTTCACTCCTTCGCCAACACGGTCCTGCGCCACTACGGCCGCAAGATTGAGCTCGAGCCGTCGTTTTCCATCATGGACCGCTCGGACAGCGAGGACCTGATCCAGATGATCCGCACCGAGCTCGGCCTCAACGCCAAGGAGAAGCGCTTCCCGCGCAAGCAGACCGTCGGCGAGATCTTCAGCATGGCGCTCAACAAGCAGGTAACTATCGCGGAGCTGATCGAGCGCGATTACCCGCACCTCTACGATTTCCTCGACGACCTGCTGCGGCTCTACGAGCGTTACGTCGAGTACAAAAAGACGCGCGGCCTTCTCGACTACGACGACTTGCTGATCAAGCTGAAGGAGCTCTTGTCGAGCGACGAGGCGACGCGCAAGCGCCTTTCCGAGACCTATCGCTTCATCATGGTCGACGAGTATCAGGACACGAACCGCCTCCAGGCCGACATCGTGCGGCTCCTGGCCGCGGCGCACGACAACGTCATGGTCGTCGGCGACGACGCGCAGAGCATCTATTCGTTTCGCGGCGCGAACTTCCGCAACATCATGGACTTTCCGACGGACTTTCCCGGCGCGACGATCATCTCGCTCGAGGAAAACTACCGTAGCACGCAGCCGATCCTCGATCTTACAAATGAGATCATCAGCCGAGCGTCGGAAAAATACGAGAAGCACCTCTTCACGAGCAAGAAGGAAGGCGATCCGCCGCTGCTCATTCAGGCCGAGAGCGAGCAGATGCAGTCGCGCTTCGTCTGCCAGCGAGTTCTGGAGCTCCGCGAAGAAGGCGTGCCGCTCTGGGACATCGCCGTGCTGTTCCGCTCGAGCTTCCACTCCTTCGATCTCGAAATGGAGCTCACGCGCCATAACATTCCGTTCGTGAAGCGCGGCGGTTTCCAATTCATGGAGACGGCGCACATCAAAGACCTGCTCGCTCACCTTCGCGTGCTCGCCAACCCGCAGGACGCGATCTCGTGGGGCCGCGTGCTGTCGCTGCTCGAAGGCGTCGGGCCGCAGGCGAGCCAGAAAATTACCAACTGGATCATGGACGCCTCCAATCCGATCGGTCGCTTGCGGTCGTTCGACGCGAAGGGCAAGGTCGCGCACGGCTTAAAAACACTCGCGCAGGTGCTCGAAGCGGCGCTGGAACCCGAGCGGCCGGCCGAGAGCGCGCAGTATTTGATGCAATACTACGGGCCGATTCTCAAAAAGAACCACCCCGAGGATTATCCCAAGCGGATGAAAGACCTCGAGCATTTTCTCGGTATGACCGAGCGCTACCGCAGCCTCGAGCGACTGATCACCGACATGGCGCTGGAGCCGCCGAACGACAGCGTCGATTCCGTGCTTGCGGTCGATCCCGACGAAGGGCCGCTCGTGCTTTCGACGATCCATTCGGCCAAGGGCCTCGAATGGCATTCGGTCTTCATTATTTGGGCGCTGGAAGGAAGATTCCCTTCCTACTACAACATCAACACGCCCGAAGAGCTGGAAGAGGAACGGCGGCTCCTCTACGTCGCGGCGACGCGCGCGAAAGAAAATCTCTACATCACCTATCCGGTCAAGATCTTCGACCGCGGCATGGGGACGGTGCTGTCGCGGCCGTCGCAGTTTCTCGAAGGCATCTCGGAACAGATGCTCGAACCGGTCACCCTCGTCGACGAAGAAGACAACCAGAGCTGGGACAGCTGACAATGGCGAGAACTCTGCTCAACGTCATCGTGTTCGTGAGCGGCGCCGTGCTGATGTCGCTAGAGATCGTCGGCAGCCGCGTGCTCGCGCCCTACTTCGGCAACTCGATCTTCGTCTGGGGTAGCCTCATCTCGGTCGTGCTCGCGGCGCTCAGCGCCGGCTATTATTGGGGCGGCTTGCTGTCGGAGACAAATCCTTCGTTCTCCCGGCTGCTGCTCCTGTTGGTCTTACCCGGCGCGATGATTTTCGTCCTTCCCTTCTTTTATCCGTCTGTAAATCTCTGGATCGCCGAGAACGATTTCGGCCCGCGGCTGAATCCGCTGATCGCAGGAGCGATATTTTTTCTCGTGCCCGGCGTCTTCTTAGGCGCGGTTTCGCCGTACGCAATCCGCCTCGCCGCGACGGCGCTCTCGACTGTCGGCTCCACAGCCGGCACGCTGTACGCGCTCTCGACGTGCGGCAGCATTTTCGGCACGCTGTTCACGGCCTTCTATCTGATTCCCGTCCTCGGCGTCGCCAATATCATCCATGCGCTCGGCATTACGCTCGCGCTGCTAGCGATCACCATGTGGCCACTCACGCGCGAGCGCAAAGGGCGGCAGCGCACATCAGCGAAAGCGGGAGCGGCGGCCGTTGTCGGCATCCTCGCTTTAATGCCGCTCGACGCGTGGCCGATTTACAAGACGCTGCTCGAAAAAGACACCTTCTATCATCACATCCGCGTTCAGCAGGACAACGAGGCGCGCTATCTGTACTTCGATCAGACGCTCCAGAGCGCGATGAACCTCGACGATCCTACCGCGCTAAGGCTCGTCTATTCGAAGTACGTGTCCCTCGGATTTGCGTTCAGGCCGGACGCGAAGAAAGCGCTCGTCGTCGGACTCGGCGGCGGCTCCGTGCCTAAAAAATGGCAAAAGGAATTTCCGTCGCTCGATATGGATGTCGCCGAGATCGACCCGGAAGTCGTTCAAATCGCGAAAAAATATTTCTCCTTTCAGGAAGGCGGCAGCGTGCGGGCGCATGCGCAGGACGGGAGACTTTTCCTTACGCGCTCCGCGCAGCGCTACGACGTCATTTTGCTCGACGCCTATTTCAAAGACTCCATACCCTTTCACTTAACGACAAAAGAATTCTTTACCGTCGCGAGCCAAAAGCTCGCGCCCAACGGCGTCGTCGTGATGAATATCATCGGCGCGGTCACCGGCCCGGGCGGAAAGATCACGCGCTCGGTCGCGAAGACGCTGCGCGGCGTTTTCCCGCAGGTTTACATCTTCGCCGTGCGCCGACCGGAGAACGCGAGCCTCGAAACGATCCAGAATGTCATTATCGTCGCGACGAAAGAGCCGCAGCGCGTCGAGATTCGCGATATCGTCAAGCGCGCCGGCGGCTTGAGCGCGACCCTGTTTCCAAAGGCCCTCAACGATATCGCCGTCGCATACGTCGATGGAAAGATCATCGACGACGACGTCCCTGTCCTCACGGATGATTATGCGCCAACTGACAAGCTGCTTCATCCTTAGCCTATTTCTTTTATCGGGCTGCAGTGCGCTGCGCGACGCGCCGCCGCAGCGCGCCGTGCGCCTGCGCGTCGTCGCCGACGCCAAGCTCCGCGCGAAAGATCCGTACTGGCGCGACACCGCCTCGGGGCTCATCCGCGCCGCGTCGGATTTCTACGAACGCGAGTTCGATGTCAAGCTCGTCGGCGTGTCGCTGGATGGGTGGGACTACGACGAGGACACTCCGCTGGTCTCCGCGCTGCTTAAAGATTTGATGCGACGCTATCCATTGGCCGGCGAGCCCTACGACGTCGTCGTCGGGCTCACGGGGCAGCGCGTGGCGTTCTATGCGGGCGGCCGGGGCCTCGCGCTTCTCGGCAATTGCGAGAAGGGCCTCGGAACTTATCTCGTGAGCTCTGTCACCGACCCGTTCCGCTACAGCGGCAGAGACACGGAACCTGTGGAGCCGCCGGATGGCAACGCTCCTCGGCCTTCGAACTCGGACTTGGTCGCCCTGATTCACGAGTTCGGTCATATATTCGGCGCCGAGCATACCGAAGATATCAAGTCGATTATGCACGTTCCCTTCGACTACCGCGACGACTTCGACCCCAAGAACCGCGCCATCATCGCGAAAAACAAGCTTTGCCCCTTTCAAAGATAGTGTTGAGTTTGGAATGTTGAGTTTTGAATTGAATTCAAAATTCAAAATGAAGCATTCAACATTATGTTACTTAACATAAGAGTCGTGCTCGTCCGCCCGAAAGGCTCGGGCAACATCGGCTCGGTCGCGCGCGCAATGAAGAATTTCGGCGTACGCGATCTCGCTATCGTCGCTGGCGGGCGCACCGAAAGCTTTCTGGCCCGCTCGATGGCATCGCACGCGCGCGACGTGCTGAAGTCGGCGCGGCGTTTCGCCTCGCTGCGCGAAGCGGTGGCCGATTGCGCCCTCGTCGTCGGCACGACCTGCCGCGGCGGATTGTACCGCGAGCACAGCCGGCCGCCGCGCGACATCGCGCCGGCGATCGCCGCGGCGGCGGAAAAAGCGAAATGCGCGCTCGTCTTCGGCCCCGAAGACCACGGCTTATCGAACGAGGATTTGAAACACTGCCAGCAGATCATCACGATTCCCACCGACTCCGAGTATCCGTCGCTGAATCTCGCGCAGGCGGCGACTGTCTGCCTTTATGAGATTTTTGTTGCGGCGCTCGGCGACATCGCCGGCGAAGCGATCGAGCGCGCGGCCGCCGAAGACGTCGAGCGGCTTTTCGACAAGATGAAAACGTCGCTGCTGGAGATCGGCTACCTCGACCCGCAGAACCCCGAGCACATCCTCTTCGCCTTCCGCCGCATCTTCGGCCGCGGCGGTCTGGAAGAGAAGGACGTGCGCATCCTGATCGGCCTCTTCCGCCAGATCGACTGGTACGCAAAGGAAGGCTGGAAAGTCGCAGCGGAGAAAAAACAGCGCGGAGTGAAGGTCCGCTAACCAGCCGCTTCCGCAGTCATTCTTGACGCCGTAAACCCCATCTTATAAGTAAACGATCTGGATCGTCGCGCGGCATCATCGGCCCCGCAATCTACGGAGACAACATGGATCTCACGCAGGATGAAGTTCTCAAGATTCTGAGCATCATCGAGAAATCGAATTTCGATTACATGCAGCTCCAGGTCGGCGAGCTGAAGCTCACCGTCAGCAAAGGCGGCTTCATCGGCGCCGCGCCGGCATCGGAGCCGACGAAGGAACAGCCGAAACCGCAGCCCACGCCGCAACCACAGCCCGCCGCTCCGAAAGCCGCACCCGCAGCGGCAAAGGCTCGCGAGAAAACCACGAGCGGTCACGAGATCACGGCGCCGATGGTGGGAACCTTTTACGCCGCGCCCGAGCCCGGCGCGAAGCCTTTCGTCGAGCTCGGCGCCGAGATCGACGAGGAGACGACCGTCGGGCTGATCGAAGTCATGAAAGTCTTCAACGCCGTGCAGTCGCGCGTGCGTGGCAAGGTCGTCGAAGTGCTCGTGCAGAACGGCCAATTCGTCGAGTACGGTCAGCCGCTCTTTGTCGTCGAGCCCGCGAAGTGAAGAGGAAAGGATGAGCCTCTCCCGCGTCTTCGTCGCCAACCGGGGCGAGATCGCGCTGCGCGTGATCAATGCCTGCCGCGCGCTCGGCGTGGAGACGACGATCGGAATCTCCGAGGCCGATCAGGACAGCAGCTTCGCCCGCGCCGCCGACCGCGCGGTCGTAATCGGCCCCGCGCGCGCGAGCGAAAGCTATCTCAACGTCGAGCGCGTCGTCGCCGCCGCCAAAGAGAACAAGGCCGACGCGCTCCATCCCGGCTACGGCTTCTTGGCCGAGCGCCCCGAACTCGCCGAGGCGTGCGCCAAAAACCATATAAAATTTATCGGCCCCTCCGCCGAGAGCATCCGCAGGATGGGCAACAAGCTCGCCGCGCGCGCTCTCGCGAAGGAATTCGGCGTGCCGGTCGGCTCGGGATCGGAGAAAATCGACAACGCAAAGGCGGCCGAGGCGCGGGCCGAGGAGATCGGCTTTCCCGTGCTCATCAAAGCGGCCGCGGGCGGCGGCGGCCGCGGCATGAAAGTCGTCGCCGCCAAGAGCGAGATCAAGCGCGCGTTCGAGACCGCCGCCGCCGAAGCGGGCGCCGCGTTCGGCGATTCGACACTCTACCTCGAGAAATACATCTCCAACGCGCGCCACATAGAAGTCCAGATCGTCGGCGACAGCTTCGGCAACGTGATTCACGTCGGCGAGCGCGACTGCTCGCTCCAGCGCCGCCATCAGAAAGTCGTCGAGGAGGCGCCGGCCTATTCGCTCGATCCCGAGCTGCGGGCGGCGATTCACAAAGCCGCCGTGACCATCGCGCAAAAAAGCGGCTACGAGAACGCCGGGACGATCGAGTTCATCCTCGACCAGGGCGCGAGCCGCTTCTATTTTTTGGAGATGAACACGCGCATCCAGGTCGAACATCCCGTGAGCGAGATGATCTCCGGCATGGATCTCGTTCAGGAGCAGATCCGCATCGCCGGCGGAGAGAAGCTCAGCCGCAAACAATCGGATATTAGATTTTCCGGCCATGCGATCGAGTGCCGCATCACGGCCGAATCGGCGGCGGAAGGCTTCCGGCCTTCGCCGGGCCTCATATCGGAATGGGATGCCCCTAGTGGACCGTACATCCGTCTCGATACCCACTGCTACGCGGGCTACCGCGTGCCGCCCTTCTATGATTCGCTGTTGGGAAAATTGATCGTGGGCGGCGACCACCGTATCGAAGCCGTCGGACGCATGCAGCAGGCGCTCGACGATTTTCACGTCTCCGGCATCGACACGACGATACCCTTCCTGCGCTACTTGACGCAGCGGCTGCAATACGTCAAAGGCGAAGTGAACACGCGCTGGCTGGAGGAGTTGCTTGCGCGCTCGCCGTTTCAGCCGGCGCAGAGGGAATCGGCTCTCGTATAGGAATTTCGCCAATGGAAGAAATCAAATTCGTCGACACCACGATCCGTGACGGACACCAGAGCCTCTGGGCCGAGAACATGACGACCGGCATGATGCTGCCGGTTGCCGAGCGGATGGACAACGCGGGATTCGAGGCGATCGAGCTGCTCTCCAGCTCGCACATCAAGAAATGCGTGCGCGAGCTGAAGGAAGACCCGTGGGAACGCGTCCGCCAGGTCGCCAAGCGCGTAAAGAAAACGCCGCTGCGGCTCATCGCCGGACGGGTCAGCACCTTCGAGATCTCGCCGCGCTCGATCTACATGCTTTTCATGGAGCGCATGGCCGCGAACGGCCTGCGCCAGGCGCGTATCTCGTCGGAATGGAACGAGCTGGAGAACTGGCGCTACAAGGTCCAGGGCGCGCATGAGTACGGCATGCAGTCGATCATCAACTTGATCTACTCCGTGTCGCCGAAGCATACCGATGAATATTATGCCGAGCGCACGCGCCAGGCGGCGTCGCTGAAGCCGTGGCGGCTCTGTCTCAAAGATCCCGGCGGCCTGCTCACGCCGGAGCGCACGCGCGCGCTCATTCCCATCATGTACAAAGCCGCGCCGGGCATTCCGCTCGAACTGCACACGCACTGCACGACGGGCCTCGGCGGACTCTGCGCGCTCGAAGCCGTCAAGCTCGGCGTTAAATGCATCAACACCGCTATTCCTCCGCTCGCGAACGCTTCGTCGAATCCTTCGTTGTATAATGTCGCGGCGAACGCGCGCGCGCTGGGCTACGGGACAGCGATCGATGAAGAGTCGCTCAAGCCGGTGACGGACCACTTCACGATCATTGCCAAGCGCGAAGGCTTCAAGATCGGCGCGCCGGTCGAGTACGATTACGCGCAGTACCAGCATCAGGTGCCGGGCGGCATGGTGAGCAACCTGCGCCATCAATTGAAGAAAGTCGGCCTCGAAGACCGCATCGACGCCGCGCTCGAAGAAGCCGCGCGCGTGCGTTCCGAGTTCGGCTACCCGATCATGGTCACGCCGCTCTCGCAGTTCGTCGGCTCTCAGGCGGCGATCAACGTAATCGCCGGCGAGCGCTACAAGCAGGTGACCGATCAGGTGATCAACTACGCGCTCGGCATCTGGGGCGAAGAAGGCGCGCGCGACATGGACCCGAACGTGAAGGATAAGATTCTCAACCGCCCGCGCGCGAAGGAGCTGGCCAAGTGGGTGCCGCCGGAGCCGTCGCTGCACGAAGTGCGGCAGAAGATCGGCGGGCCCGGCGTCTCGGACGAGGAACTGCTGCTCCGCTGGCTGCTGCATGAGGAAGAGATCGCCGCGATGCGCGCCGCCGGCCCGATCCGCGAATATATCACGGCCATCAATCCTCTCGTCTCGCTCATCGAAGAGATGGCGCAGCGAACGGATTTGAGCCGCATTCACGTGGAAAAACCAGATTTTGCTTTGACGCTGGAAAAAAGGGGGAGCTGAAATGGAAGTCACCGCGATCGACGTGCACGTGCACCTTTGCGATGAGCTCACGCTCAAGGCGAAAGGGCCGCGCACGCAGCAGATGGCCAAATACTTCGGCCGCGAGCGCAAGCCCGTGCCAATGGAGGAGATGGCCGAGCAGTATCACAACCGCAAGATGATGGCAGTCATCATGAACACGCGCGATGAGACCGTCACCGGGCTGCAGCCGGTGCCGAACGATCACGTGGCTGAGTACGTGAAAAAATACCCCGATCTGTTTTTGGGCTTCGGCGCGATCGACCCTTGGACCGGCAAGCTCGCGCTGAACGAGATCAAGCGCTGCAAGGAAGAATTGGGCCTCACCGGCATCGGCGAATTGAATCCTGCGCGGCAGCATTTCTTTCCAAACGACACGCGTTTCTATCCTCTGTGGGAGCAGTGCCAGAAGCTCGGCATGCCGATGCTTTTTCACGGCGGCATGGCGGCGGCGGGCGCGGGCACGCCGGGCGGCATGGGCACCAAGCTCAAATACAGCCAGCCCATCCTGCTGGACGACGTCGCTGCGGATTTCCCGGAGCTGAAAATCATCTCCGCGCACCCGACATGGCCGTGGACGGCCGAAAGCCTCGCGATCGCGCGGCATAAGTCGAACTATTTCATCGATCTCTCCGGCTGGGCGCCGAAATATTTTCCCGCCGAGCTCGTGCACAACGTGAACACGCTGCTCCAGGATAAATGCATGTTCGGCTCGGACTGGCCGGCGATCGGCGTCGAGCGCTGGCTGGAAGAATTCCAGCAGATCAACATCAAGCCGGAAGTCAGAAAAAAGGTGATGCTCGACAACGCGAAGAGCTTCTTCGGTCTGAATGTCTAAGGAGAAAGACGTGAACGTCAACGACCTCGATCTCAAAAAGACCGGCGTGCTCTTCTTCGACATTCTGAACGGGTACTACCACGACGCCGCGCCCGATAAAAAGGCGAAGATGAAGCCGTGGATCGACAACGCTGTTCGCGTGATGAAGGCCGGGCGCGCGGCGGGCCTGCCGATTTTTTTCGGCAAGGGCAACCACCGCCGCGACGGCGCGACCTCGAGGACGCTCGTCACCGACACCGATATGGCGCTGAAGCCCTGGCCCGGCGGCGAGGTCGGCAAGTTCCGCCCGCACATCGTCGGCGGCGACAAGAATTCCGACGTGATTCCGGAATTAGAGCCCAAGGCCGACGATTATTACATTCCGAAATACCGCTGGAGCACGTTCCACCAGACCTACTTCGACCTTGCGCTTCGCGCGCGCGGCGTCGATACGCTGATCATCTCCGGCGGCTCGACCGACGTCGGCGTCGCCTCGACCGTCTACGCGGGTCGCGACCTCGACTACAACATGATCGTCGTGCGCGACGCGTGCGCGAGCTCGCACGAGCAGCAGGCGCACGACGTCTTGATGAATTTGATCTTTCCGCGCATGGCGCGCGTGCGAACGACGGATGAAGTCCTGAACCTGATCGAGAGCGCGAAGCGCTGAAGGAGGAACCATGTCCTCTAACGGTCACGTAAAATTCGGCACCAGCCATAAGATCAAACAGGTCGGCCGCATGGATATTCCCGGCGGCGGCCTGGTGGCCGTCGAGAACGGCTATGCCTACGTCGGCCATATGGACCCGCCCTACGGCACGTCGATCGTCGACGTGCGCGACCCGAAGCACCCGAAGCTCGTCTCGCAGCTCGAGGTGCCGGAGGGCATTCACTCGCACAAAGTGCGCATCGCCGGCGACGTGATGCTCGTCAATTACGAGCGCTACAAGACCAAGAAAGAGCTTCAGGGCGGACTAAAGATTTTCGACGTATCCGATAAAGCGCGGCCGCGCGAGATCGGCTTTTTCAAGGCGGCCGGCAAAGGCGTGCACCGCTTCACCTTCGACGGGCGCTACGCGTACATCTCGCCGGTGATGGAAGGCTACGTCGGCAACATCGTCATGATCGTCGACGTGAAAAATCCGACGCAGCCCGAGGAGGCTGGGCGCTGGTGGATGCCGGGACAATGGACCGCCGGCGGCGAGACACCGACCTGGCATGGAACGGACCACCGGTGCCATCATCCGATCCGCCGCGGCGATCGGCTTTATGTCAGCTACTGGCACGGCGGCTTCGTCATCCTCGATATCTCGGACATGAGCAAGCCTAAGCTCGTGAGCGCGCTCGACTGGAGTCCGCCTTACCCCTGCCCGACGCACACGACCTTGCCGATGAACGATAGAATCATGGGTCGCGATATCATGATCGTGACCGACGAGGAGGTCGGCGAGAAGCTCACCGAAAAGCCTTTCGCCTTCCTTTGGGTCGTCGATATCACCGACGAGACGCGGCCGACGCCCGTCTCGACCTTCATGGTGCCGTACGACGGCGATTCGACGGCGGCGAGCCGCTTCGGCGCGCACCAGCCGGCCGAGCAGGTCTATGACAATATTCTCTACGTCACCTGGTTCGCCGGTGGGCTCCGCGCGGTCGACGTATCGAATCCGTATCAGCCGAAGGAGGTCGGCTATTATCTGCCGCTTCCCGGTAAAAACCAGAACACCGTCCAGAGCAACGACGTGTTCCGCAGCGCGGACGGCCTGCTCTATCTGATCGACCGCTTCAACGGATTGGAAATCCTGGAGAGTCAGGTTTAGCGCTTCGTCGATCTGTCATTCTGAGGAGCCGAAGGCGTCAAAGAATCTCTCTTCAAATTTAGATTCTTCGCTGCGCTCAGAATGACATGCTGAACCGTCTTCGCGTCTTCGTTCCTCCGCTGGCGAACCTCATTCCTTCCATGAGCGTCGCGACCCTCGGCGTGGCGCTCCCCGAGCTGAGACAATCCCTCGCGCTCTCCGAGGTCAGGGCCGGCGGACTTTTCTCCATCATTTTTATTTTCGCCTCGATCGGCAGCGCTTTCGCAGGCCGTCTTTCCGACCGCGTCGGCCGCAAGCGCGTGCTCGTCGCGGGCGTCACGATGCTGGCAAGCGGCTTCTCGCTCGCGAGCTTCGCGCCGTCCCATTTGATAATCGCGTTATGTCTCGCGTTGACCGGAACCGGCTACGGCTTCACCACGCCTTCGCTTTACGCGCTCATGTCCGACCTCCTGCCGGAGCGGCGCGGCTTCGGCGCGAGCCTCGTCTCCGTCGCCTACGGCCTCGGCCTGTCGGCGGGCGCCGCGGTCACGAGCTGGATGCTCGCGCGCGCACATTGGCCCGCGGCGTTTCTCGCAGTCGGCGCTTTCGGATTCTTAATCGCGATCGTCGAAGGCGCAACGATCCGCAACTTCGTACCGTCCCCGGCGGAGAAAAAACTCCCCTACTCCGCCGTCTTCAATCCCGCCGTCGCGCTGCTCGCGGTCGCGGAATTTTTCGGCGGCTCGGTCTTTTTCAGCTCCGCGGCCTGGACCCCGTCGGTCTTGCGCGCGGCGAAAGGCCTCACAATCGGCGAGACCGGCTTCGTCATGGGGCTGTGGGGACTGACACCGATGATCGGTGCGTTGCTGTTGGGCCCGCTCTCCGACCGCTTCGGGCGGAAGACGGTGATTCTTTCAACCGCGTTTCCGGCCGCCGTTGCCGCCTTCATCTCTTACCAATGGCTCGCGACGCCGTACGCGCTCGCGGCGGGGCTGGTGTTGTTCGGCATCTTGAAAGCCAGCGTGCCGACGCTCATCGTTCCGCTCGCGCAGGAGTCCGCCGCGCCCGAAGCGGCCGGCGCCGCCGCCGGCGCGATCATGTCGATGCATTATTTTTCCGCCGTGGTCGCGCCGCTCGTCGCCGGAGCGTTCATCTCCGGCACCGGCGACATGATACTTTCCATGGTGCTTACCGCCTGCGTGCCTTTAGTCATCTACGGAAGCCTGATCGCGGCGGTTCGAGAGAAGCCGGGGATAACTTCTACTCGCCCCGCGTGATGAGCCGCTTCAGGCTCGCGACGCGCGGTAGCGCGAACCAAAGAAGAATGAAGATCGCGAATAGCAATGCGGCCAAGAACGCCACAGTAGACGTGTCGAGAATAATGCGCGCGATCAGGTAAAAATCGATGCAAATGCCGAGCGCCAGGGGCAGCATGCTCCAGAGCAAGAGACGCGTCGAGATGTCAAGGAAATGTTCCGTCAGCACGCGCGCGCCGGACTGCCGGTGATACGCCGCGGGCGCCATGACGAGCGCGACCGCGATGGCGACTAGAGCTATCGCAGCCAGATGCAGCGTCTGCTCGAATGGCGACAGTTTTTCCCCGAATCGCTGATTGAACACCGCGATGAGCTGGAAGCCGAAGAGCGCCTGGATGCCGGGGAGTACCATGCGGCACTCTTCCAGCAGATATTCCGCGGCTTTCGAAAGGGAAAGCTCTTCTTTTTCCTCGTGATCCCAAGCTTTCGCCATCGCCGCCGCCCCCATAAAACGAATAGGGTCGTGCTCCGCGAGTGTCAAGACGGGCGATTTCCGACGGTCCGCATGTTAGGATGACGCAATGCGGCTCTATAACGTCTCTTACTCCGGCAATTGCTATAAAATTCGTCTCCTTCTCGCGCAGCTCGGCATTTCGTATGAGGTCATCGAGGTGGATATCCTCAAAGGCGAGAGCCGCACGCCGGAATTTCTAAAGCTCAATCCGAACGGACGCACACCCGTGCTCGACGACAACGGTTTCATTCTCGCCGAGTCCAACGCCATTCTGGCCTATCTCGCGCGCGGCACGAAATTTCTGCCCAAAGACAAACGGCAGTGGGCTTTGATTTTTCAATGGATGTTCTTCGAGCAATACAGTCACGAGCCGTACATCGCGACCTCGCGGTTTCTGCTGCAACATAGACCTGATACGACCGAGCGCACGCAGGCTCTCGCCGTGCGCCGCGGCGGCGGCTGGGCCGCATTGAAAGTCATGGAGCAGCATCTCGCCAAACACGAATATTTCGTCGGCGATTACAGCATCGCCGATATCGCGCTCTTCGCCTACACGCACGTCGCCGACGAAGGCGGCTTTCCGCTCGACGAGTTTCCCAATATTCGCGCGTGGGTCGGCCGCGTAAGACAACAGCCCGGCTTCGTGACGATGATCTAAAGCCGTTGACGCAAATGTCTGCCTTCGATACCCTTCTGCCGAAAGCTCAAATACCCCGAGGAGGTCTTATGCCGAAGATCAAGCGGTTGAGCCACGTCGTGCTGTACGTGAACGATCTGGAGAAAATGACGGCCTTCTACCGGGACGTCCTCGGGCTAGTGAAATATCACGAGCATCCCGGACGCATGGTCTTCATGACGCCCGATCCCGAGCTCGACGATCATCAGCTCGCGCTCGCCAAAGGACGCGAGGGCGATGCCAAGATTGTGGCGCATATCGCCTGGCAGGTGGAGACGCCCGCCGACGTGAAAGCATTCTACGAAAAGTTCAAAGCGCATAGCGTGCCGATCCATCACTGCGTGAGCCATGCTTATGAAGAGATGGGCAATACTGTCTCGTGCTATTTTCTCGATCCGGAGGGCAACCGCCTCGAAGTTTACGCGCTCGTCGCCGAGCGCGCTGCCGAGCGCATGAATCGGCCGCTCGATCTCGACAAGAGCGTGGACGAGATCGTCGCGCAGGCGAGCGGGCTGGCTTCGGCGCCGGCGCATTAAATAGTCACCACATCGGAGTCAACATCGTTGCCGTCGCGCCTCAGGGAATGCTGCCGCAACTTCGGCAGTTCGATTGACAAACCATCTCTCATCGCATTTAATCCCGCTTGTCACAGGGGGATGTCATGAAGCTACTTAAAAATACGGCATCGGCTATTCTCGTCTGCGCAGTGTGTATGAGCGCTCCGTGCGCTTGGGCGCAGAACGCTGCGCATACCATAGTCACGTCGGGTGATCTCAAATGGGCCGATGTCCCTTCCCTGCCGCCCGGCGCGAAGATTGCCGTGATCGAAGGTCCCTTGAACGAAGCAGGCCCCGTTACGTTCCGGTTTAAGTTTCCCGCGGACTACAAGCTTCCGGCTCACTGGCATCCGGCGATCGAGCACGTGACCGTCATTTCCGGCACGGCGAATGTGGGGGTCGGCGACAAGCTCGACATGAAAAAAACCAAACCGCTGCCCGCGGGAGGCGTGGCGATCATGCAGCCGAAAACGAACCATTTTCTTTGGACCAAGGAAGAGACCGTCGTTCAGGTCCACGGGGTGGGACCGTGGGGCATCACTTACGTGAATGCGGCGGACGATCCGAGAAAAAAATAACGCCGCCGTTTAATTCTTGCGGCTTACTCTATCCTCTTCCATCTCCTCGAGCGTCTTCGGCCAATCGGCCTTGAGCAGGCGCGATAGCGCGCGGTCGGCGAGCAGCCGCCCGCCGGTTTGACAGTTCGCGCAGTAGTTAGTTTCGTTCTCGGCATAAACGATGCGCTGCACCGGCGAACCGCACACGGGGCACGGCTTTTTGTATTTGCCGTGTACGGCCATGTCCTTGCGGAACGCAGTTACCTTCTCGGGAAATTTTTCTGACGCTTCGTTTCTCAGCCGCTGGACCCATTCGACGAGCGTTTTTTGCGTCGCGTAATAGAGCCGCTCGATTTCTTCGTCGCTCAGCTGCCGCGTCTGCTTCACTGGGGAAAGCTTCGCCGCGTGGAGAATCTCGTCGGAATAGGCGTTGCCGATCCCGCTGAAGAGCCGCGGATCGGTGAGCGCGCGCTTGAGCGTGTGGTTCTCGCGCGTCAGGGCCTCGCGGAAAGTGGCGAGTTCGGATTCGAGCACCTCGAGGCCGCCGCGGCTGTGCTCCTTCAGAGCCTCTTCGCCGCGGATCAAATGCAGCGACGCGCGCTTTTTCGTCCCCGCTTCCGTCAACAGCAGCGTGCCGGTCGCGAAATCGAACGCGGCGAGACCGAGCTTACGCGCGATCGCCGCGTTCGGCGGTTTCCAATGGAACCTGCCGGCGATCATCAGATGAATCACGAGATGGAGATCGTCTTCGAGTTCGATCACGATGCGCTTGCCGAGCCGTCGAAGGCCAAGGACTTTTTTGCGAAAGGCTTCAGTGATCGGTGGCTCGACCGAGCGGAGAAGAAAGGGACTTCCCAGTCGAATGCGCTGGAGCCGTTGCCCAACGATCCGCCGCTCCAGCGCTTCTATATAGACGGTAACGTCGGGTAGTTCGGGCATGAGTCTTAATAACGCGCGTACCACGAGATAAACAGCACGACGACGGTGCCGATGATCATTCCCGTGACGGCGCTGCGGGTTTTAACGGTAACGAAAACGGCGATTGCAAGAGCGAGACTGCGGCGCGGAACGGCAGCTACATCGAGATGACCGGCGCTGAGATAAAGCGCGACGGAGACGATGCCCGCCACAAGCGCGTAGGCGAGGAGCCGCAAGTAGCGGTCCCATGCTGCGGGAAAGCTCCAGCCCGTGAGCACGATCTGCGGCACTACGCGGAGCAGGTAGCTCACGAGCGCCATGGCGGCAACAATCGTCAGTCTTTCCGACGCCACTCGTCGATCCTCCAGCCGATGGTCGCGACGGCGATCGCGGCGATCATCCAGCCCCAATCCTGATTCCACAGCGCCGCCGGCACCGCTGTCACGAACGCCGTGATGCAGACGATGCCGGCCAGCCAGTCGCGCAAATCCATCGCGATCACCGAAGCAAAATAGGCCGGCAGAATGAATCGCAGCCCCTCCTCGTATCCCGCAGGCACCTTGAGCGCAGCCCAGTAGCCGAGCGCGGTGCCTGCGACCCAGACGCAGCACGCGGTCGTGCCGATGCCGAGAAAGAAATCCAGGTTCGCCTCGCTCTTTTTTGCCGAGTCATCGCTCGCGGCGCCGCCCCGCGCCTCGCCTTGAAAGCGAATGTAAGGAATGACGAAGCTGCTCGCGCTGATGAAATGCGACGCCCAGAGCAGCCGCGTGCGCTTGACGCGGCGGAAATACGGCGCCATCGCCGCGCTCATAGGAAGAAAGCGTAGGTTCATCAGGATCGTCGCGATCAGAATCTGCAGCGCCGGCCTTCCCGCAGCCAGGGGCTCGACGACCGCGTACTGCGCTGGTCCCGCGTACACGAACGCCGACATGAGCACGATCTCCTCCCATCTGAGGCCGTAGCTCTTCGCCGCCATGCCGAGCGCGAACGAAGAAGGAATGAAGGCGATCCACACCGGCACTGCGGCTCTGACGCCCTCGCGAAAAGCGGTCGAAAGCATTACGTCTCGGTATCCGACCCGATGTAAAATATCAACTTGCTTTTCGCGCGGGCTTTTCTTAGAAGCGAGGCATGAAAGTCACACGAATCTACACAGGATCCGACGGCCACTCGCATTTCGATGAGGTCGAGGTCGAGATCGGCAAGCTCCAGCCGGGCGACGGCGTCGTCTTCCGCCACGAGCCGCCGGGACAAAAACAGGACTGGCATCCCGCGCCGCGGCGCCAATACGTCGTCACGCTGCGAGGCGAGGCCGAGATAGAGATCAGCGACGGCACCAAGCGGCGCTTCGGCGCCGGCGACATCATGCTCGCCGACGACACCAGCGGCCGCGGCCACATCACGCGCGTGGTGAGCAGCGTGCCGCGCTTTTATATGATGATGCCGGTGAAATAGCATTTTGCGATCGAGCTTCGCTTGCAATCTCTCCGCGCCGCGTATTCCCGCTTCGATACCTGGGTTAAAGCAGTCGCCGAACGCACGCTGCTGACGTCGCGCATAAAGAGCTTTCTCCGCGACCGCATCGACGTCCGCCAAGCCGAAGAGAAAATCCGGCGCGATCTCGCACGACGATCGGAGGATTTTCTCCGCGTCGCCGAGGCGGAGATCTACGCGCCGCGTGACAATCCGTACAAGCGATTGCTGAATAACGCGGGTTGCACTTTTTCCGATCTCGCCTCCTCTGTGCGGCGGCATGGGCTCGAGCCGACGCTCGAGCGTCTCGCCGCCGAGGGCGTCTATTTAACCGCCGCCGAGTTTCGCGGCAAAACCGATATCGTCCGCGGCGCTTTGCGATTCCACGCGGTGCCGGCGGACTTTCTCCGTAGCGACACGCCTGCCGGCCTCGCGATTCAAACCGGCGGGTCGCGCAACGCGCCGCTGCGCTCTTTTCTCTCGGCCGAACGGCTCGCGGAGCAGACCCCCGAGCTCGCGGTTCTCTTCGCTGCCCACGGCCTCGGCGATTACGCGCATGCCGTCTATGATGCGCCGCTACCGTCAAGCGGCGGCATCAAGTTTTTGTTAATCTACGCGAAGATGGGTGTGCGCGTGGAGCGCTGGTTTGCGCGAGCGATGCCGGCGAATACCCGCGCCGCCGCGTGGTCGCACCGCTGGCTTACACGCGCGATTGTTTTCGCCGGCAGCCGGTGCGGGCCAACATTCCCGCGCCCCGAGCCGACGGAACTAGCCGATATCGATCGCATCGTCGACTGGATCGATGCGGAAAATCGACGCGGCATCTCGTGCTGCGTCAAGTGCGGCGCCGGCAACGCCGCGCGCGTCGCCGGCGCGGCAACCGCCAGAAACGTATCGCTCGCAGGAACGCGCTTTCTCGTCGGCGGCGAGCCGCTCACACAAGCGAAGCGGGAAATTATCGAGCGCGCCGGCGCCGCCGCGATTCCGCGCTATTCGTTCGGCGAAGGCGGCAGCGTCGGACTCGGCTGCGCATCGCCGATGTACGCCGATGAGGTCCATGTGAGCGCGCATCGCCTCGCGCTTATTCGCAGGCCAGAGCGGGCAGAAAACAGCGCCATCCGCCCGCTTCTCTTCACGACTTTCGCGCCGCACGAGGTGCGGCTTCTCTTGAACGTCGAGAACGGCGATTACGCCGAATCGATCGAGCGCAACTGCGGCTGTCCGCTGGAACGTCTCGGACTCACGCGTCATCTCTACGGCATTCGCAGCTTCGAAAAGCTCACGAGCGAAGGCATGAATTATTTTTACGGCGATCTTTACGAGCTGTTCGAAAAGATCTTGCCCGCCGAATTCGGCGGCGGCCCGGGCTCTTATCAGCTCGTCGAGGAAGAAGACGGAGTCGGGCAGACGCGGCTCAGCCTGGTGGTCGATCCCGCGATCGGCGGCTTGGACGAAGCACGTCTGGTCGCGCGCTTGCAGGCGGAGTTCGCGGCCGGGAATCGCTGGAACAGTACGACGGCTCGCCTGTGGGCCAATGCCGGGACTTTCCGGGTCGTAAGACGAACGCCGCACGCGACCGCTCGTGGAAAAATTCTCCCGCTGCACATCGCGCGGAACGACCGCACTACTTAAAGATCGCCCGCCACTCGCGCTGCAGCCCCTCATAGTCCGCCGCAGCGGCTGGATCGACCGGCTGAAGCTTGAGCGACGGACCGCCGTCCGGACCGAATCGCGGCGCGATGCGTCCCGATGCGCGAATCAGCCCCTGCCCTTCTTCGGAAAGCAGGAAATCGACAAATAAGCGCGCGGCGGTAGGATGCGGCGCTCCCGCGGCAATGGCTACCGGATGAAGCGAGACGACGATCGGATCGAGCGACTTCACCCATTCGACGGGGGCGCCTTTCCGCTTCATTCTCTCGATCGCCTCGCTGAACGTGAGCGCGACATCGAATTCACCCGCAGCCATGAGCTCGGCAATCAGCGTGTGCCCATCGCGGAAGCGAATCTGCCGCGCCGAAAGCTCGCGCAGGAATTTGAACGCGCGCTCGCGTCCCCAATATAGCGTCAGGCCGGCGAGCCACTCGGTCTCTTCGTTGTCCATGCCGATCTTGTCGCGCAGCCGCGGGTGCACGACGTCGCTATGGCTTCGCGGCGGCGCGGTAATCGCTCGCGTGTTATATCCCCAGACATAGTAGCTGTCGTAAAGGTCGGTCCAATATCCCTTCGGGTCTTTGAAGCCGGCCGGGTAGAATGGGCTTTCCGGCGAGAGATACGGCTGGATGAGGTCGCGCTTCCAAAGCTGGTGATAGCCAATGCCGCGGACCGAGACCACATCGGCGATCGGCCGCCTCGATTGCGCTTCGCTGATGATGCGCGGCAGCAGCGCGGCCTCGCGGTTGCGGAAGACTTTTACGCTGACGCCGGGGTATTTTCTCTCGAAAGCCTGCGCCAGGCGCCGGCTGTCTTCGATTGAAACCAGCGTATACCACGCGACTTCCTCTTCGTAGGCGGTCTTGGGCGCCGGCTGCGCAGCCAGTGAAGGCAACGAAGCGCAGACATCCAACGATAAGAGGAAAGAAAGAATGGTCGAAAGACGCCGAGTCCAAGCCTTCATCGAAAATAGCAGGTTATAAGTCAGTCGCGCGCGCTTCGCAATGGCGCGGTTGAATTTCCGTAATGTTCGTGCGAGCTTCCAGCTTGATGGAAGCAGGGAAAAATCTCCTCCGGGAGCTCCCGTCGGTCGACCGGCTGCTCAATCATCCGCGCTGCCGCGCGCTGCTCGCGGGCGCAAGCCGCGACTATGTAACCCGGCAGTGCCGCGCGCTGCTCGACGAATTGCGCGCCGCGATCCGCGCCGGCAAAGCCATTGAAACCATCGATGAAGAATCGCTCCTGGCTAAGCTCGCCGGCCGGATTGCATTGGAGCGCGGCTCCAAACTCACGCGCGTCGTGAACGCGACCGGCACGATCCTGCACACGAATCTCGGGCGCGCGCTGCTGCCGCAGGCGGCGATCGACGCGGCGGTCCGGGCCGGGCAGAGCCCGGTCAACCTCGAGTACGATCTCGAAAAAGGCGCGCGCGGCAAACGCGAAGAAATGGTCGAGAGCCTATTACGCGATCTTACCGGCGCCGAAGCCGCCAGCGTCGTCAACAACAACGCCGCCGCGGTGCTTCTCGGACTCAACACGCTCGCCGAGGGAAGAGAGGTCATCGTCTCGCGCGGCGAACTCATCGAGATCGGCGGCTCATTTCGCATTCCGGAGATCATGGCGAAAAGCGGCGCGATCCTGAAAGAGGTCGGCAGCACGAACCGCACGCATCCGCAGGATTACGAGAAGGCGATCGGAAAAAATACCGCGCTACTGCTCAAGGTGCACACCAGCAATTACAAGATCGTCGGCTTCTCCGCCGAAGTCTCGCTGGAGGATATGGTTGCGATCGGAAAGAAACACAATGTCCCGGTCATGGAGGACTTGGGCAGCGGCGCAATAATCGATTTGAGCCGCCACGGCCTGCCGAAAGAGCCTCTCGTCGCGGAGCGCGTCGCGCTCGGCGCCGACGTCGTCACCTTCAGCGGCGACAAGATACTCGGCGGGCCGCAGGCGGGACTCGTCGTCGGGAGGAAGAATTATCTTCAGCAGATGAACAAGAATCCGCTGCAGCGCGCGCTGCGCTGCGGCAAGCTGACGCTCGCGGCGCTCGAAGCGACGCTGCGTCTCTATCAGCAATCCGCGGATGTCGCTGCAGAGATCCCGACACTCCGGGCCTTCACGCGTAGCATCGCGGATCTCGAAGCCGCGGGCGCGCGCGTTTTGCCGGCGCTCCAAAAGGCGTTGGGAGGCGGATTTCACGCGGCGCTCGAAGACTCGACCTCGCAGATCGGCAGCGGCGCGATGCCGACCGAAGAGATCCCAACCAAGGTGATCGCGATCGAGAGCGCAAACATCGGCGCCGAGCGCATCGCGGAACATTTTCGCCGCGCCGAGCCGCCGATCATCGGGCGCATCAAGGACGGCCGCTTCCTTCTCGATTTACGAGCCGTGTTCGACGAAAAGGATTTGATTCCGAATTGGAGCAAAGAAGCTGTCAGCGGTCAGCTTTCAGGCAAATAAAAAGCTGAATACTGATCGCTGAGAGCTGACCGCTATTTATGCCGTACATCATCGGCACCGCCGGCCACATCGACCACGGCAAGACGAGCCTGATCAAAGCGCTGACGGGCGAGGACACCGACCGCCTCAAAGAAGAAAAAGAGCGCGGCATATCGATCGATCTGGGATTCGCCCATCTCGATCTCCCCGACGGCAGTCAGGCGGGAATCGTCGACGTTCCCGGCCACGAGCGCTTCATCCGCAATATGCTCGCCGGCGCGCACGGAATCGATCTCGTGCTCTTCACCGTCGCCGCCGACGACGGCGTCATGCCGCAGACTGAAGAGCATCTCGACATCGTCCATCTCCTGGGCGTAAGGCGGGCAATCTTCGTCATTACGAAAGCGGATCTCGTGCCGCCGTCGCGCATCCGCGACGTAGAAGAAGAGATCGGGATTCTGACTTTCGGTACCGCGCTCGAAGATTCTCCGATGATTCCCTTCTCCGCCGTCACCGGCCAGGGCTTGGACGAGGTGCGCGAAGAAATCATCCGGCGGCTGCAACAAGTCGGCCGTACGGCTCCTAAAGGGTATTTTCGGCTGCCGGTCGACCGCGCGTTTATCCTGCAAGGCCATGGCGTCGTCGTGACCGGCACGGCGCAGAGCGGCGAAGTGAAGGCCGGCGATCATGTGCGCGCGCTGCCGGGCAATCAGACTTTCCGCGTCCGCAGCATCCAGGTACATAACCGCGCAGTCGAAGCCGCGGGCTGGGGACAGCGCGTCGCGCTGAATCTGGCCGGCTTGGAGAAGGCCTCCGTCGAGCGCGGCCATGTCATATGTCAGGAAAAGCTCACGCGCACGAGCGAGCGGTTCGACGCACGCCTCGAAGTCCGGCCGGCCGCCGCGAAGGGCGTCAAGAATCACCAGCGCGTCCGCATCCATCTCGGAACCGCCGAGCGACTCGGAAAGCTCGTGCTGCTCGGCTCCAAGGACAAGCTCGAGCCGAAGGAGAGCGGCTTCTGCCAAATCGCTCTCAGCGAGCCGTTGCTCGCGCTCCGCGGCGACCGCTTCATCGTCCGCGACGAGACGGCGCGGCGAACGCTCGGCGGCGGAACGGTCGTCCATCCCTGGCCCGGCAAACACAAGCGCGGCGAAGCCGATCTCGAAGCGCGGCTTCAGTCGCTTCTCAGCGATGACACACCCAAGCTGATCGAACGCTTCATGGAAGAGAGCGACGAGTTCGCCCCTGCGATCGAGGAAATCTATCAATTCTTGAATGTCCGCGAAGAGGAAGCGCGCGATTGTATCGGCCGGACTCCGAGCGTCATGGCGATCAGCGCTGAAGGCGAAAAACTCTACACGACGAAAAACAAATGGCGGCGCCTTCAAGACAGGGTCTCCGGCGCGCTCGCGGAGCATCACGCCGCGCATCCACTCGTTCCGGGAATGGATATGGAGGAGTTGCGCGCAAGGCTCCCCTACACTATCGGAGCCCGCCTCTTTCGCGTCGTCGTGGAGCTTTTGGAGAAAGAAAAAAGCCTCAAGCGTGAGGGCAATATTTTGAGCCTGCCCGGCCATCGCGTCCGGCTCGGCGCGGACGAGCAGTCGGTGACTGAGAAGATCAAGCGGCTGCTCGGCGCGGATCCGCTCGCGCCGCCGGATCTCCGGCAGGTCGAGAAGGAGGTCGGGTCGGATCGTTCGAAAATCACAGAGATAGTGCGCGTCATGGAGCGCGAAAAGGCGATCGTGCGGGTGGCGACCGATCTCTACTATCTATCCGATTCCGTTGACAAGGTCCGGACCCTTCTATATAGATATTTATCCGAAAACGGCGAGATAACGGCGGCCGGCTTTCGCGATCTTTTGGGTTCCAGCCGCAAATACACTATAGCCCTTCTTGAATATTTCGACCGCGAAGGGATTACCGTCAGAGTGGGAGATTCCAGGCGACTTAAGTCGCCCTCGGCGGCAAGACCGGGGTCGTCCCGATAGCAGTTCTCGACGCCCGCTGTACGGAGCAAAGTGACAGAGACGATGGGATTGATGGATAAGCGCAAGGCAGTGCGCCTGACGCGACACGTCGCCGCCGCCGGTTGAGCCGCCAAGCTCGGCCCGGCCGACCTGTCGCAAGTATTGCACAGCCTACCGAAATTCGACCATCCGGATTTGATCGTGGGAACCGAGACTTCCGACGACGCCGGCGTATTTCGCCTTCGTCCCGACCTCGCGATCGTCAACACCGTCGACTTCTTCACACCCATTGTTGACGACCCGTACACGTTCGGCCAGATCGCGGCCGCGAATGCCTTGAGCGACGTCTACGCCATGGGGGGCGAGCCCAAGACCGCGATGAACATCGTCTGTTTTCCGAAGGGAAAACTCGACATGAGGGTACTCGGCGAAGTTTTGAAGGGCGGCGCCGATAAGGCGCACGAAGCTGACGTGACGATCGTCGGCGGGCACAGCATCATCGATCCGGAAATCAAATACGGCATGGCGATCACGGGCGTCATCCATCCCGATAAAATACTCCGCAATGTCGGCGTTCAGGTCGGCGATGCCCTAATCCTGACCAAACCACTCGGAACGGGAATCATCACGACCGCGCTGAAAAAAAAGGGCAAAGCGGTGAAAGGCGCCTTACAGGAAGCCGTCGCCTCCATGTCGGAACTCAACCGTACGGCGTCGAAGGTCATGCGCGGCTATCCCGTACATGCATGCTCGGACGTGACCGGCTTCGGCCTGCTCGGCCATGCGCTGGAGATGGCGAGCGGCAGCGGCGTGACCGTCATCCTCGAATCGGCCAAGATGCCCCTTCTCCCCCGAGCCCGCCACCTCGCCGAGAAGGGTTACCTCACGGGGGGCTGCAAGCGAAACCGAGAATACCTGCAAGACAAAATCACCGTGGAACCATCGATACGCGACGGATTGGTAGAGCTCGCGTTTGATCCGCAGACTTCGGGCGGACTGCTGATTGCCGTGCCGCAAAAATCGGCTCCTAAGTTGGTAGCGGATCTTCAGGCCGCGGGGCTTAAAAGTGCCTCCGCGCTCGGCTATGCCACGTCACTGCAAAAGGCCTGGGTCAGGCTGCTATAGCCTAGCGGCCGTCAACGCGGCCATTTTGGCGGCGCGCCGCGCTGTTCGGCCGCTCGCGCTCGCGATTTCAATCCTGCCTTTCTTTTATGCCAGCGCAGCCGCCGATGAACAATCGCCGACGCCTCCTACTGCCCCGAGCGCGCCTACACCGCAGGGCGGGTTTATCGGACAGGCGGTTCAGATAAACAACGCGCCGGCGGCGGAGATCAAAAAAGTCCTCCTTCCGTGGATAACTCAGGGCGGGGCCGTTCTCGACCAACCGGGCGGCAAGTCGCTGATGATCGTCGATACGCCCGAAAACTTTCGCCGTCTCAGTATTATCAAGGACGCGCTGGATGTCCCGGCATTCGCTAATGCGCGCTTCAATGTCTATCAACCCCGAGGCGAAAGCGTCGACGAACTGGCGCGTGAAATTAATGAATTACAGCGTAACCACATCCTCCCGTCGGCACCGCTGGGGTTGTATGCCGTGCCGCTGCCGATCGGCAACGCTCTGCTAGTGATCAGCAGAAACGAGGAGGCATGGAATGACGCGCGCATTTGGCTGCAAAAGATCGACCGCCCCGGCGGCTCGCCGCGGCAGGTATACGTCTATCCGCTTGAATCGAAGGAAGCCGAACAGGCTGCCCAAATGGCTATTGCGGGCCTAGCGAAACCGACCCGCGCACGCAGCGGTCGCGACTTTCAAGTCACTTTCGACCCGCCTACACGGACGTTAATAATCCATGCCACCCCGGCGGAATTTCAGGAACTCAAAAATCGGTTGACCCCCGACGCGACTTTCGCAGAATTCAAGCAGCGGGTCGGCACGATCGCTCAGGAATTCTCATCAGAGCTACCCCCCGTCGCAGCCACCCCGAAACCCGGAAATAAGACCGCTTTTTGACCGGTTTCATACCGGTTTTTCTCCGGTCTTTTCTTAATCAAATGCAGGTTAATACCTGATACCGAAACCTTGTCTTTTCCGGTATTTACCGCAAAATCTATGTCCACGAGTCTTGACAAGAGTTACGTTAGGTGAAGAAACTGCTTGAGGAGGAGGAACAGCATGGCCGAGGCTAATCCCCACCCCGTGCCTTTACAAAAAGTCGGCGGGCCGGAATCGACGGCGGTTCTGCTGCGCGAACTCGTGGCACATCTCAGGCAGTCTCGCACCCAGCTCCGTGAGGAATGGGCTCGGCGTATCACCGAGGCGCAGCTGCTTACCGCGATGAGCAAGGAGGAAATCTTTGCCGAAGCCACCGCCGTCTACGACAACTACGTGGACGTTCTCGAGACCGGCGCCGTAGAGGCCCTGCAGGATTACGCGCGTAATCTTTCCGAGCGCATTATTCCACGCGGGGTCGAGACCCACGAGGTTATCGGCATCGTGCTGCTGCTGCGCGACGTTCTCGCGCGCTCGCTGTTCGCCAAGTATCGCCAGGACTTCGATAAACTCAGCCGCGTCCTCGACGCTTACGAGCCCGCCGCCAATCGCATCGGCAGCACCGTCGCGGTGAGCTTCGTGCAGGAGCGCGAGCGAATCATCCGCGAACAGCAGGAAGCGATCCGGGAGCTCTCGACGCCCGTTCTGCCCGTGCGCGAGCGGCTGCTTATTCTTCCTATCATCGGCATGGTCGATCCGCTGCGCGCCAGGCAGTTGACGGAGCAGCTTCTTCGCGGTATTCGCACCAACCGGGCCCGCGTGGTCGTCATGGACATCACCGGCGTGCCGGCGATGGACGCTACGGTCGCCAATCACCTCGTGCAGACTGTCGAGGCGTCGCGGCTCTTGGGCGCGACCGTGATCGTTACGGGCCTCTCGCCCGAGCTCGCCCAGACACTAGTAAACATCGGCGTTGATCTGAGCAAAATGAATACCGTCGGCGACCTCCAAGGAGGCATCGAGGAAGCCGAACGACAGCTCGGCTACCGCGTCGTGCAGATGATCGAAGAGCCGCCCGTTCAGGCGTAGGAGTCCATGCCGTGCAAGTTCCGATACTCAAGCAACGCGATTACTTGATCGCCAGCATTCAGGCCGCGCTCACCGACGCAGATCTCTTGCAGCTGCGCGACGCGCTCGTAAGCCAAGTCGGCACTTATCGCTCGCGCGGCGTCATCGTCGATGTGACGGCGCTGGACGTTATGGACTCGTTCGCCGTGCGAACGCTCCGCGATCTCGCCCATATGATCCGGCTTCGCGGAGCCGAAACGGTCATCGTCGGCATTCAACCGGAGGTGTCGTTCGCGATGGTTCAGTTGGGTCTAACCCTGGAGGGCGTTTCCACCGCTCTCGATCTCGAGGAAGGGCTCGCGTACCTGGATAAAAAATTAAGAATCACCGCTCCCCCGTCGGTCAAAAAAAGAGGCTGATCTTGCACAGCCAAGAAACAACCGTGCCGGTAAACGCCGATATCGACATCGTAACCGCTCGCCAGAAAGGCCGCGAGTTGGCGCGCGATCTCGGCTTCACATCCACGGACCTCGCCCTCATCGCGACGGCGATATCCGAGCTCGCCCGCAACATCATTTTGTATGCCAATAGCGGCGAGATCGTTTTGAGCGTTGTCGAAAACGGCAGCCGCCGCGGTCTCAAAGTCGTCGCGCGCGACGACGGTCCGGGCATCCCCGACATCGAGCGCGCGCTTGAGGAGGGATTCAGCACGTCGCGCAGCCTGGGCCTGGGGCTTTCCGGCGTCCGGCGACTGATGGACGAATTCGACATCGTCTCGGAGGTTGGCAACGGCACCACCGTGACGGTCAAGAAGTGGAGGCTGTGACCGACGGTGATCGAATGGGGTGTCGCGCATGCCGCGTTTGCCGGCGAGCCGAAATGCGGCGATAGCCATGTCGTCAAGGACTTTCCCGGTGGCGCGCTCGTCGCCGTGCTAGACGGAATCGGACACGGCGCGGAGGCTTGCCGCGCAGCCGAGACAGCGGCCGTAATTCTTGCGGAACGACCGTACGAAAGCATCGTTTCGCTGGTCAAGCGCTGCCATGAAGCGCTGCGCGGAACGCGCGGAGTCGTCATGAGTGTGGCATCGTTCAATTTCCCGCAGCGGATGATGGCTTGGTGCGGCGTCGGCAATGTCGAAGGATTGCTGGTGCGCTCGGAGCCCCTCACTCCGCCGCGTGAATCCCTGCTGCTTCGCGCCGGCGTTCTCGGTCACCAGCTGCCGGCGCTTCATTCGGCGGTCGTGCCCGTGACGCCGGGAGACACGCTCATCTTCACGACCGACGGCATTCGCCACAACTTCGACTCGAGCCGGCAGTACCATGTATCGCCGCAAGAGATCGCCGATCAAATTTTGACGCAGGACTCCAAAGGAACCGACGATTCGCTCGTCTTGGTCGCGCGTTACATAGGGACCGACGGCAGACGGGAATGAAGGAATCGGTACAGAACGTGTTGCAGGAAGAATACACCTCGGCGTTGAAAAACTATCTGATTCATCCCGGCGAGGACGGGCTGCATCGGGCCTATGCAGTCGGACGCCGGGCGCTCGCGGAGGAGTTCGGGCCGCTCGAAATGGCGATGCTCCATCATGACGCGCTGTCCGGTCTGCTGCGCGAATCGGGCGAGGATGCGCTGCACGTCGTAAAGGAAGCCAAGAACTTTTTCGTGGAAAGTCTCACTCCGTTCGAAATGGCGTATCGTGGCTTTCATGACGCCACCAGCGCACTCCGCCGCCTGAACGAAAAGTTGGAAGACGAGGCGAAGCGCATCGCGCACTCGATTCACGACGAAGCCGGACAATTCCTCGCCTGCGTCCACATCGCGCTCGAGGAGGTGGCGCGAGAACTGCCGCCGAAGTCGCGCAAACATCTCGAGGAGATTCGCCAGCTTTTAAATCAAGTCGAAGGACAGTTGCGGCGGCTCTCGCACGAGCTGCGACCGACGATTCTCGACGATCTCGGACTTCTACCGGCGCTCGAATTTCTCGCCGAAGGCGTTTCCAAGCGCTCCGGCGTTCCGATCGCCGTCGAGGGCGAACGCGGCGGGCGGCTTCCACCAGCCATCGAGACCGCGATCTATCGCGCCGTTCAGGAGGCGCTTAACAACGCCTCGAAACACGCGCAGGCGAGCGGCGTAACGGTGCGCGTCAAGCGGAACGAGAAAACGGTCGTCTGCTCCGTGCGCGACGACGGGGTTGGATTCGATGCAGCCGCCATGCTCGCAAGAAAAGGCGGTAGCGGACTCGGGCTGCTCGGAATCCGCGAGCGCGTCGCCGTGCTGGCCGGGACTGTTCAAATTAATTCGCATCCGGGAAAAGGAACGGAAATCATTATTACGGTGCCTATCGAGGCGTGAAGGCATCGAGGAGGTCACAATGAGGATGAGATTGTTGTTAGCGGAAGATCATTTGATGTTTCGCCAGGGATTAAAGGCGGTCCTCGAGCGCGAGAACCTCGAGGTCGTCGGGGAGGCGTCGGACGGCCACGAGGCGATTCGCTTGGCCCGGACGCTTCATCCCGATGTTGCCGTGCTCGATCTAGCGATGCCCAACCTGAACGGGCTCGATGCGGCGCGCGAGATCATTCAGAGCTCGCCGAAAACGAAGACCATTCTGCTGACGATGCATACTGAAGACCAGTACGTCATCGAGGCGCTGCGGGCCGGCATCCGCGGCTACGTGCTCAAGTCGCAAGCGACGCCGGATCTCATCCAGGCCGTGCAGGAAGTCTATCGTGGAACGGTCTATTTGAGTCCGGGCGTATCGCGCGCGCTCGTCGAAGCGTATCTGTCCAAAACGCATTTGCCCTCGGACCCGCTGACGCCGCGCGAGCGGCAGGTCCTGCAGCTCGTCGCGGAGGGAAAGACAACCAAAGAGATCGCCGTCGTCCTTGGCGTGAGCGTCAAAACCGCTGAGTCGCATCGCACCCGACTCATGGAAAAGCTCGACGTACATGAGACGGCGAGCCTTGTGCGCTACGCCATACGAACAGGCCTCATCCAGCCTTAATTCACTCGAAACCGCGCGTGTCTCAAGACGGCCTGGAGCGCTTTCGCTCCAGGCCGTCGTTTTTTCCGCTGATTTTGTCAAGCGTTACGCCGCTCAAGTAATTTCTGACGTAAACTTGAGAGATTACCTGATTGTTGTATATACGCTCTGCCTTTATACCTGTTTATCATGTCTGTGAATGTACTGCTCGTAGATGACGATGCTGGGTTCCGCAAGGCTGTGAGGCGGTTATCCGAAAGGGAAAACAATTTTAATCTCGTCGGCGAGGCGGAAAATGGGGAGCAAGCGCTGCGTCTCGATCACGAGCTCCGGCCGGAAATAATTTTCATGGATATCACAATGCCGCGGTTGAACGGCCTGGAAGCAACGCGGCGGATTAAAGCGCGCCGGCCCGACGTGAAAGTCATCATCCTTTCTGTTCACGAAGAAGAAGCCTATCGGCGCGCCGCTACGGAAAGCGGCGCCGACGGCTTCGTCCTGAAGAAGACGATCCTTACGGATCTAAATTCGACGATGAGAAGGGCGGCGCATGCGAACGCATGAAGCCGCCGCTGCGGCTTCATGTGTCGGCAAGACGGTCGACCTGAACAGCCCCGCTATATGAACGATAAAGATATTAAACCACTACGCCGCGGGGCACCGACCGCGCCAATGCGCACGCTTCGAGCGGGAGCCATCGAAATCAACCTTCAGCGCTCCTCCGTGACAGTCCATGGCAAACCCGTCAAGCTAACAACTAAAGAATTCGAGCTTTTGCGGGAGATGATGGAGACGCGCGGCGAGGTATTGAGCCGCGAATTTCTCCTGGAAAAGATCTGGGGTTATGGAAAAGCCTCCGAGGTCGACTCCCGTACGATCGACGTTCATATTCAGCGTTTGCGTCAAAAACTCGGGCCGGAAGGCGGCCATATACTCACCGTCAAAAACGTCGGCTACCGCTTCGACATCTTCTACAATTGGATTAAATTCGGCGCTTGAGCCGAGCGTTCAGGTTCTTTTCCTTCCTAAATAAGGCAATCACTGGCTTGTATCCTAGTGTGAGCAACTTACAATCGCGTGGTGGAGAACCGCGAGTATAAACGTACGGGCGCGTTCGTGCTCGTTCCTGCCGCAGAGATCCCTCTCCTATATACGACGTTTCAACGAGGCACCAGCCGCACGGTTATTTTCTGCGCGCGCAAAAACACGCGGGCAGTATTAATCGCGCCTAAGATTTTCCCGCAGCACAGCTGTTCACCGAACAGCCATCGAGGTAGCTATGAAAAAACGAATTCTCGTTGAAGACCGTCCGCCGCTCGAAGGCGAGACTCTCCTTATCTTCGCTCTTCCGCTCGCAATCGCGCTGCTGGCCGGCCTCACATTGAGCGTCATTCTGTGGTGACGCTCTAAGCATTGTCACCTGATCCAGCGAAAAAATACCTTTTGCATCCGTTGAGTGGCGCTCCGCAGCTGCGCTGCAAGTGTGGGTATATCACCGGACAACACTGACACGAGCGATTAATAGTATCCCGGGATTTCCCTTATTGTCTTCAGGCATTTTCTCGAAACATCTACATGATTCTCCCTCTTACCGTAACTTAACCGCCAATTTATACTCCACTCATTCACCGCGTGGCCGGAATATCTGGACACGCCGAAAGGAGGTCCGTCATGTTGAAGCAAGTCGAGTTACAGGGCAAACGATTCGAGTTTTGCTCGATCGATGGCGGACGCACGTGGTCGAGCGATCCGCGCGCATTGGTCGCTTATAAGAGGCGGCGCGAGCGGGCGGGTGCGGATCTTAGAAAAAGCTTCGAACACATCGTCGATGAAGTTGCGGAGCCGGAGCCGGATTCGATCTGCGAGGTCAACGTGCAGTCGGGTGTAAAGTAAGCGCCGAATCGGGCCGGTCCGATCCGGCCCCGTGGAGAGTACCCCGTGCGAGTCGCGGGGAGATACCGAGCCCGCCTCCTGGATAGCGGGCGCATTAGTGACGGCAGACATAGGTGGATCGGTGCCTCCCGCTGGACGGGAGGAAAACCGAAGGGGGCGAAGCCTTGCCAGTCGATATGAAAGCAGATGCGGAGCGGCTGCTGTGGCAGCTCGATGAAGACGAAGACAGCGCGGCGCTAGGAGAGCCGAAGTGGCACGCGCTGTGGACGCGCAGTCATTTCGAACAGATCGTACACGATCAGCTACAAGCCAAAAATTTCGAGATGTTCCTGCCGAAGATAAACATCTGGTCGCGGCGCGGCGGCCTGCGGTGTTTGACTCAGGTGCCGCTGTTTCCCGGTTATCTTTTTCTCCGCCGGGCGGTCGACAAACAAAGCTACAACGAGATCTGCAAAACGCGCGGACTGGTGCGCATTCTAGGCGAGCGCTGGGATCGACTGGCTTCGATTCCCGAAAAGGAAATCGAAGGAATAAAAAAAGTCCTCGACAGCCGCCTGCACGCCGTGCCGCACGCCTACGTCCGTGAAGGCCAGCGGGTCCGCATCAGCCGCGGGCCGCTCAAAGACGTTGAGGGTATGCTTCTGAAGATTAAGCCCGAGAAGGGACTCTTCGTCGTCTCCGTCGACCTGCTTCAGCGCAGCGTCGCCGTCGAGATCGACTGTACGCTCATCGTGGCCGCTTAGCGCGGAGAAGATAGGACGGGGTGGTTATGGAGCAAATGGAAACAGCCGGCGCCGAGCATTTGTGGGCGATTTGGCAGCGACGCAAATGGCTTGCGTTCGCCGCCTTCGCGCTCGCCTTCGCGCTGTTAGTCGGAATTGCCGTATTCCTTCCGGACATGTACACCGCGACCGCGACGGTGCTCGTCGACCAGGATCAGCTAGGCTCGCTCGTGCGCCCGGCGGGACCCAACGAGACCGACCCGTCACGGCAGCAGACCGTCGAAATGCGCCTTCAAACCATCAACCAGCAAGTGCTGAGCCGCGCGCGGCTTCAGGAAGTCATCGAGCGTCTCAATTTATATCCGACGGCGCGCGGCAGAGTTCCTATTGAAGACCTCGCCGAGCGAATGCGGCAAGACATTCGACTGGAGCTCAAAACCCTGGAGCAAGAGCCCGGCAAACGCTCGACGATCGCCTTCAACGTAAGCTACCGTGCGAGAGACCCGCGGACTGCGGCGCTCGTCGCGAACGCGCTAGCGTCCTTTTTTGTCGATCAGAATTGGCGCACGCGCGGGCAGCAGGCGACCGAAACCGCGGCATTTTTTAAGGCCCAGCTCGACGACATGAAGAAGCAGCTCGACGATAAAGAGCGACGGCTCGCAGGCATGGGGCGTATCGGACCGGGCGGAGCGACCGAATACCTCGTGCCCTACGAGCGCCTGGGCGATCAGCTGCGGCTCAACATGGACAGACTTGCCCGCCTGGCCGATCGGCGCGAAGCGATCCAGAAGCAGCTCTCCGAGCTCGATGGCGGCGATCCGCGCGGCAAGGCGGAGTACCTCGCCAAGCTCCGCCGCGATTTGAATGAACTGCGCACGCGCCTAACGCCGGAGCATCCCGACGTGATCCGGGCGCAGGCCGAGATCGCCTCGATAGAGAGCGGCGCGGCGGACGCGAAGTTCAATGTCAAATCGCGGAGCGATACTGGCTCCGATCCCACGATCCAGAGGCTGCGCAACGATCTGCGTGAAGTGGACGCCGAAATCCAGCGTGTCAAACACGAAGGGAGCCAGATTCAGGGCGGAATCGGCGATTACCAGCGCAAACTCGAGGCGGCGCGGACGGCGGAGTCGCGCGCGCCGGATGCGGTGCGCGATTACGAAACGACAAAAGAGCTCTATGTCGGCATGCTAAAAAAATACGCCGATGCGCAGCAGGCAGAGCTCGTCGAGCAGAGTCAGAAAGGCGACCGCTTCCGTATTCTTGATTCAGCGCTGCCGCCAAAGGCGCCCGCCGCGCCGAACCGCATGATTCTCAAGGTTTTCAGTTTTCTGCTGTCGCTGGCCTTCGCTGTCGGAGTCGTCCTACTCGCAGAGCGCATCGATACTTCGTTCCACTCCGTCGACAGTCTGCGCGGCTTCACGCGGGTGCCGGTGCTCGCGAGCATTCGGCAAATCAAAACCGAAAAGGACCGCTGGCGCAATCGCCGCACGATCGGCGTCCGCCTTGCCGCGGTGACCGCCGTTTTGGCGCTTGTCGTCGCGTTCTCCTATTATTTCGCGCGCAACAACGAAGGCATCGTCTACATGCTGAGCCGCAGCGCGCGCTCTGGCGACACGGCCGCTCGTTAAAACCGGGTCTGTCATGTACTTGAACTTCTACGGTCTGGAAAAGAAGCCTTTTAATCCGACGCCGGATCCCAAGTTTCTCTACCTGACGCCGAGCCACCGCGAAGCCCTGGCGCAAATTCTCTACGGCGTCCAGGAAGGCAAAGGCTTCATCGTGCTGACGGGAGAGGTCGGGACGGGAAAGACGACGCTGATCCAGACGCTCCTGCGCCGCCTCGACGAGAAGACCGAGGTCGCCTACATCTTTAATTCGAAGCTGCCGTTCGACGCCCTCGTGGAATATATGCTGAGGGATTTCGGCATCACGGAGAATTTCGAGTCGCTCCCGCAGCGGCTCTTCGCGCTGAATAATTTTTTGATCGAGCGCAGGCGCGCCGGACAAAAAAGCGTCCTGATCATCGACGAAGCGCAGAACCTCGACCCGCCGGCGCTGGAGCAGGTCCGTCTGCTCTCGAACTTCGAGACTCCGACGGAGAAACTGCTGCAGATATTCCTGGCCGGCCAGCCCGAGCTTCAATCCAAACTGGATCTGCCGGAGCTCAGGCAGCTGAAGCAGCGCATCTCGCTCCGCTGCGTCATTCGTCCACTCACCACGGAAGAGACGCGCGACTACATCCAGCACCGGCTGCGCATTGCCGGAGGACGCCGCATTGATATCTTTAGCGACGCCGCCCTCCAGCGGATCACGCGCTACGCCGGCGGGATTCCGCGGCTTGTCAATATCGTCTGCGATCATGCCCTGCTTTTCGGCTACGCCGAGCAAAAGCGCCGCATCGATCAGGACACAATCGACCAGGTAATCGCTTATATCGAGCAAGGCGCCCGTCCCGAGCATCCACGGAAGAATCGTTTTGGCGGAGGCTGGTCGCTTGTCAAAGCGCCATTTCACTGGATTTCCGGAGCGCTGGCGACCTTGCTGCTGCTGGCAGTCATGTTTTTCGCCTTGAGGCAAAACGGCCCAGAAGATTTCTCGCTGCACGTTGAGAACTATATCGTCGAAGTCCTGCGCTCGGTTTTCAGCATGTTTGCGATGATTACATAACCCGAGGACGGGCTTGGAAGCGAGGTGATGATGAGCAAGTTTTTCGAAGCGTTGGAGCAGGCGGAGCAAGAGCGCTTACAGCAGGAGCGAGTGGCACTAGACAAGAACGGCGAGGCGCCACGGTCCGACGAGGCACCCGCGTCTTTGGCGAAGAGCACCCGGCAAGACCCCGTAGAGCCGCCACCGGTTCGCGCGCCGGTCGCACCGGCCAGATGGAAACTGCGGTCAGACACCCACGCCGGAGTGCTGGAAGATCATTTGGTGACTCTGCTGAGCCCGGCGAGCCCCGACGCCGAACAGTATAAGACTCTTTGCTGCGCTGTCGAAGAAGCGCACGGCAGCACGAACCTGAAAGTCGTCGGCATCACCAGCGCCGGCGCCGGCGAGGGGAAGACATTGACTTCGATCAACATGGCCGCGACTCTGGCGCAAACGCCGGAGAACCGTGTTCTTCTCATCGATGCGGATCTTCGCGAGCCTTCGATCGGGAGTCATTTCGGACTCGACAATTTCGATGGACCGGGATTCATCGACGCCATTCAAGATTCATCGCTCACGCTGAAAAGCGTCGAGAGAACGCTGCCGACCTACAATCTCACGATCATTACCGCGGGTCAGGTGCTGGAATCTCCCTATGAAGCGCTGAAGTCTCAACGCGCCGAAGCGTTCATCGAGGAAGCCCGTGAGCGTTACGACTACATCATCGTGGACACGCCGCCGGTCCTTCCGGTTCCCGACTGCCGCGTGATCGCGCGATGGGTCGAAACGTTTCTCGTCATCGTCGCCGCCCATAAGACGCCCAAAAAACTTCTGGAGGAGACTTTAAACGCGCTGGAACCGAACAAAGTACTGGGGCTCGTCTTCAACCGCGACGATTTCCCGCTGGCTAACTACTATGAATACGGCTACGCATACGGCCGTTACGGGCAGCGAAGCCGCGGGCAATTGAGAGATCGTCTGGTAAGGAAAATGGCGCCCTCGAGAGTATCGGCCGGATCGTAAGGAACACAACGCATGTCCGCTACGCTGCTCTTCATCGAAGGAAGTTCGATTTTCGGCGCCGTCTATCTGGTCCTTGCGGGCTGGATGCATCTCTTATTCAGAGATTGGAGCCTAATGCACGTGGCGACCCAGCAGGCGTTCGGATTCTCGATCTGCTGCTCGTTCGCTTTTTATTACAACGGCCTTTACAACCTCAGAAACGTCCGTAACTTGGCCGAGACGTCTCCGCGCCTCATCCGCTCCATTCCGCTGGCGCTCCTGCTGCTCGCGCTGCTCTACACTATATTTCCCGGTAGCAAAATCACGCCGGGACTTTTGATCTTGAGCGCCTGCGCCGTGGCCGGCGTGCTGCTCGCTTGCCGCGCGCTGTTTTACCGGATACTCCGGCATCGCCCTTTTTCTTATCGGGTTCTCATTTTGGGAACCGGCCCTCTGGCACAAAAACTCATCCGGCAGATGGAGCTGCAGCCGGCCTGCCGGTATCACATCGCCGGGATTGTCGACGACTCGGCGAGCTCCACCCTCTTCGAAGACGACTCGCTCCGACACGTGCTCGAGGGGCTCGGCTATCCATACATGGGCCCGCTGCGCCATCTGCGGCAGATCATCGACATTTCACGGCCGGACCGGATCATTGTCGCGCAGCCCGAGGGCCTGGAGCATTGCCCGGTTCGTCATATCCTCCTGGAATATCGCCCACGCGGCATCGTCATCGAGGACGGAGTCGAGGTCTACGAGCGAATGACGGGCAAAGTCGCCATCGAATGGCTGAAGCCCGAGACGCTGCTTTTTTCTAAAGACTTTCGCCGGTCCCGGTTCGACGAGGGACTCGCACGCCTCACGAGCTTTGTCGCTTCGGTCGTAGGCCTGATCGTTCTCGCGCCCTTTTTTCTTCTCGTCGCGCTCGTTATCAAGCTCGATTCACGCGGGCCGATATTGTTCATCCAAGAGCGAATCGGAAGAAACGGCAAGCGTTTCAATCTACTCAAGTTCCGCACCATGCACCCGGCCAAGGAAGAGACATCCGAGTGGGCGGGCGACAACGTCGATCGCATCACGCGCGCGGGAAAATGGCTTAGAAAATTTCGTCTCGACGAGCTGCCGCAGTTCGTCAACGTTTTCCAGGGCGACATGAACCTCGTCGGCCCACGGCCGCACCCGGCGTCCAACTTCGCGCTTTTCGTTCTCGTCTCGCGCAACGCCCCGGAGTGCGGGCAGCCGATTCCGTTTTACTCGCTGCGCTCGATGGTGCGCCCTGGAATTACAGGCTGGGCACAGATTCGCTACCGCTACGCCAACGGCCTCGACGAAGAGATCGAGAAAATGCGGTACGACCTCTACTACATCAAGCACATGTCCTTTTACTTCGACGTCCGCATCCTCTTTCAGACGATCAAAGTCGTTCTGTTCGGTCAGGAGTCGCGCGACTTGCCCGCGGAAGAATTGACCGCCGAGTCCGGCCAAGAGCTGGGAAGCGCGGCGTAGACAGGGGGGCCATGAAAACCGGCGCTTTGAAGTTTCTGGTCTGTCCCCCGTGCCAAACCGAGCTCAAGCTCGAAGAGAAAAGTCGCAAAGCCGCGGAGATCATGGAGGGGCGGCTTCAATGCTCCAGCTGCGGCGCTGCATATCCCATCATCCGAGGCGTGCCCAGATTCGTCAACGACGACTCGTACGCGGACAGCTTCGGCCGCGAATGGAACTGGTTCAGTACAGTCCAGTTAGATTCTCAAAACGGTACGCGCCAATCGGAGGAGACTCTGGACGCGACGACCGGCTGGACGGCGCAGGATTATAAAGGACGCCTGACCCTCGACGTGGGAGTCGGTTGCGGTCGCTTCGCTGAGATCGTCGCGAACAAAGGCGGCGAAATTGTCGGCATAGACCTGACGTCCGCCGTTGACGCCGCTTACGAGAATATCGGCGCGCGCGAGCGCGTACACCTCGTCCAGGCGAATCTCTTTTCGATGCCTTTTCGGAAGGAGAGCTTCGATCTCGTCTATTCGATCGGAGTACTGCATCACACTCCCGATACCAAAGCGGCTTTCGACCGCGCAGCCGAGATGGTCAAGCCGGGCGGGGGCTTGGCCGTCTATCTTTACGACCGCTACGGCTTCAGCAACCATTTCTCCGACATGATTCGCGTCGTCACGACGCGTCTGCCGCTGAAAGTCGTTTTTTATCTGAGCACGGTCTCCGTTCCTCTCTATTACCTGTATCGCATCCCCAAGCTCGGCAGCCTGTTCTACATTTTTCTTCCCATCTCCATGCACCGCGATTGGCGATGGCGATGGCTCGAAACCTTCGACTGGTATACGCCGAAGTACCAATGGAAAATGTTTTACCCGGAAGTGCATCGTTGGTTCCGCGAACATCGCTTCCATAGGATCATGATGTCTGACGAGCCAATCCGGATGTCGGGCAGAAAATCCCTTCAACGTCGCCAGCACCCCGAGGCTGAGGCTATACAACGCGTCCAGCAGCTTGCGGGCTGAACTTTTGTTTGCGCCGGCAACATCCCTCTCGCCGCCGGCGATGGTCCTCTGAACGTCACTGGTAATGGCTCGAAGTTCATCTCTGGAATGGTGGCGCCCAGCCGCCGTTAACCCGGCCGCCGCGACTGCCGAAGGGGCAGCGCTCCGCCGTTCGAGCGGAGCCGTGCCTTTCTCGGTGTTCATGACGTTTACTTTCTTAATGCTCCTTGCGCCCCAAAGCTTTTTTCCGGCGCTTCAACCCTTTCGTCTTCCTTTAATCGTCGCCATTCTAACGACCGCGGCTTACGTCTGGGACCGCATCATTCGTAATGTGCCGCTCACTTACGGAGCCTTGGAGTTTTGGCTGATACTCTGCCTTACCGCGTGGGCCGCGCTCACGGCTCCGCTCTCCTATTCCCCTGAAGACAGCTGGAATTTTTTGCTGAACACCTACAGCAGGACTCTGGTCGTGTTCTGGTTGGTCAGCAATATCATCGACTCGAAGGAAAGACTTCATCGCACGTTTTGGGCCTTGAGCTTAATGGCCGTGCCTTTGGCGGTCACGGGAATGATGAATTTTTTCACCGGCGTCTACTCTTCACCGAGTGCCGCAGATCGAATAGCGGGCTATGACGCTCCGCTAACCGGAAATCCCAACGATCTGGCGCTGATGCTCAATCTCATTCTGCCACTGACCATCGCGCTATTGCTGACTCACCGGAGGTTCTCGGTGCGCCTCCTTTTGCTCACGGCGATCTTCTTATCGGCCGCGGGCGTTATCGTGACCTTCTCACGGACAGGGTTCTTGACGTTGGTGACGCTGCTGCCCCTTTACCTTTGGAAATTGCGCGGCCGCCGGGGCCGGCGCTGGGTCTGGGCCCTTGTTGTGTTGATTTTAATATGCATTCCGATTGTCGGACCGGCCTACCTCGAACGGCTATCGACGATTACCAGTATAGAAGCCGACAAGACGGGCTCGGCGCGCGAGCGTTGGGCGGACATGAGTGCGGCCGCCGCCTTCACGGTCGATCATCCCTTTCTCGGCGCGGGCATCGGCCAGAACCACCTGGCTGTCCAGGAGGAACGCGGGCCGGAGGGCGGAATCGTTCATAACGTCTACCTCGAATATTCATCTGAACTCGGGTTGATCGGGCTTGCGATCTTCCTGCTGTTCTATTTCGCGAGCATAAAATCGGCGGCGTCGGTCCAGCGGCGCGCGGCCGAGGAGGGAGACACCGAGATGCTCTACATGGGGGAAGCGATTCAGGTCAGTCTCATCGCCTTCGGCGTCGCGGCGATGTTCCATCCCATCGCTTATCATATGTACCTCTTCTACTTCGCCGGCCTCGCGGTGGCGGCCAAGAACGCCTTCGCAGTACGACAGGACGTGGCATGGAAACGAGCAAAATAAAAATTTTGAAGTTTCTGACGAGCTTCGACATCGGCGGCACCGAGCGCCACGTGGTGAATTTGCTGCGGGGTCTGGACCGGACGAAATTCGACGTCTCGATGGCGTGCCTGCGCAAACAGGGGCCGTTTTTGAAAGACGTCGAGCGTCTGGACATTCCGGTCGAAGAGTACAGTCTCGGTAGCTTTCGGAGCCGAAAGGCGATCCAGGAGCAGCTCCGCTGCGCCCGTTGGATTCGCGCCAACGGAGTTCAGATCGTGCACACGTACGGATTCTACTCCAATGTTTTTGGTATTCCGGCCGCCAAGCTCGGGGGGGCGTCGTACGTGATCGCTTCGATCCGGGACACGCTCGAATTCCCGCGCGTGCAAAGCGCCGTTCATAGGTTTGTCTGCCGTTTTGCCGACGCCATCTTCGTGAACGCGGATGTCATCCGCGATCGACTCATCGCCGACGGCTACAACGGCGCAAAGATCAATGTCGTGAAAAACGGCGTCGATCTGTCGCGCTTTGCGCGCAAAAACGAAAGCGGCAAGCTGCGCCAGGAGTTCGGCCTTTATCCGACGGCTCCGTTGATTGTCGTCCTGTCACGTCTGAGCAACGTGAAAGGCGTCGATTATTTTGTCGAGGCGGCGGCAACTGTCGCTAAACGCTTCGAGGATGCGCGGTTTTTGATCGTCGGCGATTTTAAAGACGACCCGGCCTACAAAGCGACGCTTAAGCGCCAGGCGATTCGCCTAGGCCTCGGCCGGCGTGTCGTTTTCGCCGGCTTCCGACTCGATGTGCAGGAAATTCTCTCAGAGGCGACAATGTCCGTGCTGCCGTGCACCGCCGGCGAGGGCCTTTCGAACGCGATTCTCGAAGCGATGTCGGTAGGGCTGCCGGTCGTTGCCACCACCGTGGGCGGCAATCCCGAACTCGTCGCCGACGGGAAGACGGGGCTATTGGTGCCGCCCCGCGACCCGGGCGCCCTGGCGAACGCGATGTCGCTCCTGCTCGCGGATCCGCAAAAGGCGCGCGCGTTCGGCGCGGCCGGAAAGCAGCGCGTCGAGACGGAATTTTCGCTGCAACGCATGGTGCGCCGGACCGAGAACTTCTACCTCCGCGCACTGAACCGCGACATCGGAGTATCCGAAAAGGATCGTGAAATGTACCGCGAAGCGGCGGTCGAGGACGGCGGCCGCAGGTATCGCAATATAGATTGGCCGCCCGCGCAATAAGCCGATGGGAGTCACCATGAACCAAGCAGGCGTCGATATAAACGGCCTGGGCCTTTGCGCCGACAAGCCGGCGGGGCGCATTGAGGTGGAAATCTTTTCCACCTGTCCCGAATCGAGCCGCGTTGCGCCGGAGCTTTATCGCCGCCAATTGATTGACGTGGCACGCTGGAGCGACGCGGCGGGCTGCCGCGGCATTCTCGTCTATTCGGACAATTCGCTGCTCGATCCATGGCTGCTCTCGCAGATCATCATCGAAAACACGAATGCGCTCTGCCCGCTGGTCGCGGTGCAGCCGATCTACATGCATCCGTTTACCGTCGCAAAGATCGTCGCCTCCTTCGCGCAGCTCTATGGCCGGCGCATCTACCTCAACATGATTGCCGGCGGCTTCAAGAACGATCTCTCGGCCTTGAACGATTCGACACCGCACGACGAGCGCTATGACCGGTTGGTGGAATACACTGTAATCATCAAGCGTCTGCTCTCAGGTGAAACGGTCTCATTCGAGGGCAAATTCTACAGGGTGGACAAGTTGAAGCTTTCTCCGCCTCTGCCGCCTGCGTTGTTTCCGGGGATTTTTATCTCCGGCTCGTCGGAAGCGGGCATGGCAGCTGCGCGGGCGATCGGCTGCACCGCAATCAAATACCCGCGGCCGACGTGCGAAGAGGAGTCGGTCTTGGCCTGCGGCATCGATTGCGGCATCCGCGTGGGCGTGATCGCTCGTGCGCGCGAAGACGACGCGTGGGCATTCGCCCATAATGAGTTTCCCGAAGATCGCAAAGGCCAGCTCACCCGGCAGTTGGCCACTAAGGTATCCGATTCTTTATGGCACCGGCAGCTCGCTGAGCTGGACAAAGTTTCCGAACGGACCCCCTATTGGCTCGTGCCATTCGAAAACTACAAGACGATGTGCCCGTATCTCGTCGGTAGCTACGACACCGTCGGCGCGGAGATCGCGCGGTATCTTGCGTCGGGCTACACGACATTCATCCTCGACATTCCCCGCGGTGCCGAAGAGCTCAACCACAGCCGCATCGCGTTCGACCGCGCGCTGCGGCCGGTCGCATGACTCGCTTGCTGCACAACTGGTTGACGCTTAACGCCGAGCGCGCGCCGGAGAGTATCGCCGTCGTCATGGAGAGTCAGGCGATTACGTATGGCGAGCTCGAACGCCTATCGAACCGGCTCGCGCGCGGCCTAAAGGACGCAGACTGCCGGCGCGGCGACCGGGTATGCCTGCTCTCGCCGAAATCCATCGACGCGATCGTCGCTATTCTCGGCATTATCAAGGCCGATTGCACCTTTGTCCCGCTCGATCCGCAATCCCCGGCCGCACGCCACCGCAAGATCATCGAGAGCTGCGAATGCCGGTGTATCCTCGCCGCCGGGAATACCGCGCCGCTGCTCGACGAAATCTTCGCCGCCGGCGCTTTCGATTTTCCATTTTCGGTCGGCTCCCTCGGGGACGCGCGCATCGAGGGGCCGCACTGCCGCGCGGGATTCTCCTCGTCGGATTTTTCGACCTATTCGGCCGCGCCGCTTGAATATCGGAACGACAGTGCCGATCCGGCGCACATCCTGTTCACTTCGGGCTCGACCGGCGTTCCAAAGGGCGTCGTGATCACGCACGCGAACGTCATTCCGTTCGTCGAGTGGGGGAAGACGTACTTTCACATGCTTCCCGGCGGTCGGAACTCGTGCCATTCGCCGCTTCACTTCGACCTCTCCACCTTCGACATCTATGGAACGCTCGCGGCGGGCGCCGAGCTGCATCTAGTGCCGGCGGAAGCCAATCTATTGCCGCACAAGCTCGCCGACTTCATCCGCCGGTCGGAACTCACACAGTGGTTTTCCGTTCCGTCGATCCTGAATTACATGGCGAAGTTCGACGCCGTGAAAGACAACGACTTTCCGCACCTGCGCGAGCTGCTCTGGTGCGGCGAGGTCTTCCCTACCCCGGCGCTGATCTACTGGATGCGGCGGCTCCCCCATGTTCGGTTTACCAATCTGTATGGCCCGACGGAAGCTACGATCGCGAGCAGCTACTACACCCTACCGACGTGTCCGGCCGACGAAAGAAGCTCGATCCCAATCGGCACGCCCTGTCCCGGCGAGTCGTTGATGGTCTTGGATAAAAACCTCGAACCCGTCCCCGCCGGCGAGATTGGCGATCTATACATCGGCGGCGCCGGCCTGAGCCCCGGATACTGGCGCGACGAGGAGAAAACGCTCGAGGTTTTCGTGCGCAAGCACTGCAGCGGTGACGGCTCAGAACGCATCTATAAGACCGGAGATCTCGCATCGGTCGGCGAAGACGGACTCGTGTATTATGTCGGGCGCTCGGATTGTCAGATCAAGAGTCGCGGCTATCGCATCGAGCTCGGCGAGATCGAGTCGGCGCTCCATTCGCTGGAAGGCCTTCAGGAGTGCGCGGTCGTCGCCGTAACTCTCGGCGGATTCGAAGGTGCGCGCATCTGCTGCGCATACGTTCCTCTTTCAGGACACTCCACCGGTCCGCTGACGCTGCGTAAAGAGCTGAGCCGCCTGCTTCCCTCGTACATGCTGCCGACGCACTGGCTCGAATTCGATTCGCTGCCGAAAAACGCCAACGGCAAGATCGACCGGCCAAAACTCGTGGAGGACTTTAAGAACCATGAAGCCCCTGCCGCGTGATGGTGAAATAGACGCGTCGATTGCCGCCGCTCCGCCGCTGTGCGACCGAATCGCCGCCTTGTTTTCCGAAAAGCTCCATCTCGAAGTGCCTTCGCCGGAGACGGACCTAATGGAAAGCGGCGTCCTCGACTCGCTCACGCTCGTGGAGTTGTTGTTTTATATCGAGCAGGATCTGGGGTTCAAGATTTCACTGGAAGTCGTCGATCTCGATCACTTTCGGTCGATTGAACGCATCGCCCATTTTCTCATGTCTCGGAACGGCTTTCATCGGAACGGCGACAAAACAACCTGAAGAAATGGGAATAGTCAGGACATTCGTCGAGGAAGACATCCCGGGCGTCGCCGAACTGCATCGAAAAGTCTTTCACACGGGCGATGCGCCGTCGCTCGACCTTCAGCACGCCTATCGATCCTACTTGACGCGGATATTCCTGCGCCATCCGTGGCGCGACCAAAGCGGCATAACCTCGCTCGTCTTTGAGGAGAATTCCGGCGAGATCACCGGCTTTCTCGGCGTCGTGCCGCGGCCGATGTCGTTCAACGGAAGGCCCGTCCGCGCCGCTATCAGCTCCCAGTTCATCGTCGCCCCCGCCCGGCGCTCGACGCTCGCGGCGGTCAAGCTGCTCCAAGCGTTCGTCAGCGGTCCACAGGATCTCTCGATCGCCGATGAGGCGAACGATGCGTCGCGGAAGCTTCTCGGATCGCTCGGCGGCAGCACGGCCCTCCTCTACAGTCTCTACTGGTTCCGTATCTTGCAGCCCGCGCGCTTCCTGCTTTCACGCGCCGGGGGCGGCATGCCGCGGAGCATCGCACGCACGCTGCTACCGGTTTGCCGACTCATCGACGCCGTCACGGTCCGGCTCCCGCACAGTCCGCTGCGCCGCTCGGAGCCTTCCGTCATCGGCATCGATCTCGGGACTGCGCATCTGCTTGAGTGTCTCTCGCGCGTGCCGCGACGCTGCGCGCTGCGTCCGGAGTACAACGAGCGCTCGCTTGAATGGCTTTTGAGTGTGATCGCGCACAATGATGAGTGCGGCGATCTGCGCAAGGTTGCAGTGCGCAACGAACGCGGCGAGGTCGCCGGCTGGTATATTTATATCGTGACGCCGAACGGCCTCGGCGAGGTTTTGCAGCTCGGCGCCGATGAGAGGACGATCAAGCTGGTCCTCGACCACCTTTTCGATGACGCGGCGCGCCATGGCGCGGCGGCGCTCTCCGGCCGATTCGAGCCGAGCTTTGTGCAGCAATTCCACGAAAAATATTCGATGTTCCACCATCGCGGGCACTGGCTGCTGGTTCATTCGAACAACTCCGAGCTGGCGCAGGCGATCCACCGCGGGGACGCCTTTTTGACGCGTTTAGAGGGCGAGTGGAGCATGCGCTTCCGGCTTATCCCTCAATGGCCGGCGCCCAGGCAGCGGAAACTTCGCATCTCTTACCATGAGGTTCCGCCCGTTCCCCTCGACGTGGCGCGGTCGCCCTCATAACCGAGCGCAGGAGTCAGGATGAATGTCATCGGCATCAGCGGCTTGGAAAATTCAATGGCATTTAAGCGCCGGCAGTGGCCGGGGCTCGACGAGCGCGAGTACCGCATGTCGCAGGGACACGACGCCGCCGCGGCGCTGATTGTCGACGGCGCGCTGGTCGCCGCGGCGGCCGAGGAGCGCTTCAATCGCCAAAAGCACAGCGGCGCATTTCCGCGCCAGGCGATTCAATATTGTCTGGCCGAAGCCGGCATGGAGCTCGACGATGTCGACGAAATCGCCCATGCGTTCGATTACTCCCCTTTCGCCGCAGCTTATTCGGTCGACCCCGTCGGCGCCGCATGCTATCGCGAGGTGTATTCCAAAGACGCGCTGTTAAAATCGGTCGAGCGTCACCTCACCGATTTTCCGCTCGCGCGCGTGCAGTCTGTCAATCATCACCTGTCGCACGCGGCAAGCGCGTATTTCACTTCCGGGTGGGACGAATGTCTCGTAGTCGTGATCGACGGCATGGGCGAAGCGCATAGTGCCTCCGTCTATCGCGCCGCCGGCGAGCGCATGGAGCGCGTCCATCAGATTTCCGCCGCCAATTCGATCGGCATTTTGTACTCGTTGATCACGTTTCATCTCGGCTTCGACTTTAACGCGGACGAATACAAGATCATGGGACTCGCCCCTTACGGAGACCCGGAGAGGTTCCGATCGTTTTTCGAACAGACGGTGCTGCTGGGTGAAGACGGTTCGATTCTGATTCCCATATTCAAGCTGAACCGGACCCGCGACGAGCGCGAGAACCATTTGCGGACGCGCGAATACCTCGCGCGCGAGCTCGTGCCCGCCCGCGATCCCGAAGCAGAGATCACGGACGTGCATCGCGACGTCGCCGCGGCGCTTCAAGCGTGTCTCGATCGCGCTATGCTTCACCTGTGCGGCTATTTCGGCAGAAAGATCGGGCTCAAACGCCTCGCGCTCGCCGGCGGCGTGGCGCTCAACTGCACGGCGAACGGCCGTCTGCTCTCCTCGGGTATGTTCGACGACATTTACGTTCAGCCGGCCGCGGGGGACGACGGCGCGGCGCTCGGCGCAGCGCTTTATCGCGCATCCGTCAACGGAAAACTCGTCAACGAACGAATCGCTACGCCGTTTTACGGTCCCGGCCACGCGACCATAGAGATCGATGAGGCGGTCGGTCGCTTCAGCGACCGCGTCGAAACGGTTCGCTTCGCGTCTCTGGACGATGCATGCAGGGAGGCCGCGCGGCTGATCGCCGACGGCAAGGTCCTCGCATGGTACCGCGGACGGATGGAGTTCGGCCCGCGCGCGCTGGGACACCGCAGCATTCTAGCGGATCCCGGGCACCCGGAGATGCGCGACCGCATCAACGCGATGGTGAAGATGCGCGAAGCGTTTCGGCCGTTCGCCCCCGCTGTGACGCTCGAACAGGTGCACCATTGGTTCGAAGTCGCGCCTATGTCCGAGCTGCCCTATATGATCATGACGGTTGACGTGCGCCAGCGCTATCGAGCGGAATTGCCGGCGATCACGCATGTGAACGGCTCGGCGCGTGTGCAAACCGTGTCACGCGGGGACAATGCGGATTTCCATTCGCTGCTTACCGCCGTCGGACGAACCACCGGCCGCGAGATGGTGCTGAATACGAGCTTTAACATCAAAGGACAGCCGATCGTCAATACGCCCGCCGAAGCGATCGAAACTTTCCTCGGCACGGGGATAGATTTCCTCTTTCTGGATAACACTCTCGTGCGGCGCCGTCGCCTGGTATGAACATGATCCAAGAAGTCCACACGACCGAAGCGTTCGAGAAGCTGAAAGACACATGGGATCAGGTTCTCGAATCCAGCTCAGCGAATTGTTTTTTCCTGACCTGGGAATGGCTTTTCACTTGGTGGACCCATCTCGCCGGACAACGGAAACTCTTCATCCTCACTGTTCGGTCGGGCGACGAAACGATCGGTATCGCGCCGCTCGTTGAGCGGCCGGTGCGATTCGGCGCTTCTCTGCGCACGCTGGAATTTTTAGGCTCCGGGGCGATCGGTTCGGATTATCTCGATCTGATCGTTCGCAGCGGTAAGGAAATCGAAGCGATCGAAAGCATCGCCGGCTATCTCGGAGAGCGAAAACTGATGCTCGCCTTGAACCAACTAGGAAGCTCGGCTTTGGCCTGGCGGCTCGCACGAACTCTCGAGGAGCGAAGCGGTTATCGTCCATTCCCGCTGAAAACCGATGTATGCCCATACATCGATTTGGCAGGCCAAACGTGGACTTCGTACTTGAGCACGCTCGGTTCTTCTCACCGCGCGAATCTTCTCAGAAGATGCAAACAGCTAAATCGCGAATTCGAAATGCGGTTCGCGCGGGCGAGCAGCGAAGAAACGCGGCGCGAGTTCCTTGCGATCCTGCTCGAGCTGCACCGAAAGCGGTGGAGCGAGAAAGGTTCGTCCGAAGCCTTTTCGACTCCGGATATGATCGCATTCCATCACGAGCTTTCCCTGCTCGCCCTCGAGCGCGGCTGGCTCAGGCTGTTTGTGCTTTGGCTCAACAACCGTCCGGCCGCGGCGCTTTATGGCTTTTGCCGTGGAGGCCGGTTTTCCTTTTTTCAGTCGGGACTCGATCCGGAGTACTCCCGCTACAGCGTCGGCCTCGTGACCATGGGTCTCGCCATCAAAAGCGCCCTCGAAGAGGGCGCCGAAGAATACGATCTGTTGCACGGCAACGAAAGCTATAAATCTCTTTGGGCGCGACACGAGCGCGGCATTCACAAGCTTGAACTCTATCCGCGCGGAGTGACGGGCCTGGTGCAAGGCAATATCTCGCATGCCGGACACCTCGCACGGAAAATCGGCTGGACGATTCTCCCGAAGGCGATGGCCGAGAAAATCGCGACGGCAAGACGCATGGCTCAGTTGAGAGGACACTATGCTACGCAATCTCGTTAAAACCGGCGCCGCGTCGGCGCTCCATTGGAGCGGCGTCACCCGCTGGATGGGAAACGACACACCGCTCGTCCTGAGTTACCACAGAGTGGTAGAGGACTTTTCGAAACACGTAAGCGACTCAATTCCGCCAATGCTCGTCACTACGCAGATGCTCGAGCGGCAGCTCGATTGGGTGCAGGCCCGGTATACTTTCGTTTCTCTCGACGAGCTGGCGGCCGCGCTGGAAGACGGCAGGAAAACTCCGCCGCGAATTGCCGCCGTCACATTCGACGACGGCTACGCCGACGTCTATCATCATGCGCTGCCCTTGCTGAAGCGTAAGGGAATCCCGGCGGCCGTCTTCGTCGTCACGGATTTGATCGGAACTGAGCGCCTGCAATATCACGATCAGCTTTATCTCCTGCTCATGCGCGCTTTCATGTCGAAATCGCCCCGCGACATCATCGCATATCTTCGCAAATCGGGAATACGCCCTCCGGAGATCGAGAGCTTAGGCAACGGCAGCATCGACTACTCGAAGGCCGTAAACTCCCTGTTGGCGCTGCTGCCCCGTGCCGACATCGAGCGCATCATCGCCATCCTCGAATCGGAAACGGAGTTCGTTCCCCTGCCGCTGGAGACGCATCGCTCCGTCACTTGGGAGATGATCCACGAGATGCATCGGGCGGGGGTGATTATCGGATCGCACACTCGGACGCATGCGGTACTGCCGAACGAAAGCCCGGAAAGAGTGCTCGAAGAGATCGAAGGCTCGCGTATCGAGCTTGAACGGCGGTTGCAGACTGCCGTGCGCCATTTTGCCTATCCCGACGGCAGGTTCAATCAATCGACGATCAATGCCGTCGCCGCTTCGGGATACAAGTACGCTTACACGACTTCTCGAGGCCGCCAGACGGGTTATCCCCTGTTCACGATCCCGCGCCGTCTGTTGTGGGAAAATTCATGCGCCGATCCCGTCGGCCGGTTTTCGCCGGCGCTGCTGGACTGTCTCATCCATGGCATTTTCGATCACGGCGCGCCGCGCGCCAGCGAGCGCTCGGCGCAAAGATTTTCCTCGCCCTATGAACTCAACGTTTAAGCCTGCGCTTTTGCTGATGGGCGGAAGAATGGTGGCTTTTGCCACGACATTCTTCATTCCGGTCGTCCTGGTGCGGGTTTTCGACCAGACCGAATTCGGCACGTACAAGCAGATGTTTTTGGTGTACGCGACGCTGCTGGGCATCTTGCAATTGGGGATGGCGGAGAGCCTTTACTATTTCATCCCGCTCACCGGCGACAAGGCGGGCAGGTACACAGCCAATACCTTGATCGTTCTCGCCGTCGCCGGCTCCGTCGGCCTCGCCTTGATCACGTGGAATGCACCGCTTGTCGCGGGCTGGATAGGCAACAACGCCCTCGCCGCTTACCTACCCGGGGTAGGCCTGTATGTGCTCCTGAGCGTTATAGCCATTGTCTTGGAAATCGTCATGACTTCGCGTCAGCGCTTTTTCACGACTGCGGCGACTTACGCGATTTCCGAAATGGTACGCGCAGCGGCTTTTATTTTTCCCGCGCTCCTCACGGGACGTTTGGAATGGCTGCTCATCGGCGTGATCGCGTACGCCGCGGTCCGCTTGGTCGTGACGGTCATCTATGTTTTTCGCGAGTTCGGCGGCTATGTGGTTCCCGACGCAGGGGCGCTCAGGGAACAACTGGTATATGCGCTACCCTTCGCGGCTTCCACCCTGCTTGCGGATTGGGGATCGCAGTTTCACCAGTATGCGGTTTCCCACTACTTCGATGCCGCCACGTTCGCGATTTATGCGGTCGGCTGTCTGAACGTGCCGCTCGTGGAGTTGGTCCATAGTCCCGTCGGAAACGTCATGATGGTGCGGATGGCCGAGTACGTAAAAGATGGCCGGAACGATGCCGTGCTTTCGATCTGGAATGACACGACAAGGAAGCTCGCGCTCGTGTTCTTTCCTATGCTTGGGATGAGCATCGTTTGCGCCCGGGAAGTCATCGTTCTTCTTTTTACCAGCAACTATCTTGCCAGCGTGCCGATATTCATCATTTGGTCATTCACCATGCTGCTGCCGGTCTTTCAGACGGACGCTGTGCTTCGGGTCTACGCTGAAACTCGTTTTCTATTGTACGCGTATGCGTTCAAACTCGTTGCGACCGTAGCGCTGTTTTACGCCTTCATGCGTTTGTTCGACGTTTGGTTCGCTGCCGTCATAACCGTGGCCGTAGCGTTTATGACGAAGATTTTATGCGTGGCGAGATTTAAGCGGCTTGCGAAAATCCCGCTGCCGGATCTACTGCCGTGGAAAAGCCTCGCATCGAACGCCGCCATCACGACGGCCGCGGTAGCCGCCGTACTGTTGGTTAAGCCGTATTTGTACGCGCCCACGCTGGTGATCCTCATCGCGACGGGCGCTTTGTTCGCCACGGCGTATATCGGGCTAGCGCTCGCATCCGGAGTCATATCCGCGGAAGAATGGCGCGCGCTCGGCGGCGCGCTGCAGCGTATTCCTTGGCGCACCGCGAAGGTCGGCGCACCCGTAAAAAGTTAGATCGAAGGATTTTTCATGTGCGGCATTGCGGGAATATTCAGCTTCGGCGACGCGCCGATTGAAAAAGAGGATCTCAAGCGCATGTGCGCCGCTATCGTCCACCGCGGCCCGGATGACGACGGCTTTTATTTCGGAGCCCGCGTCGGCTTAGGCATGCGTCGCTTGAGCATCATCGATCTCACGACGGGTCATCAGCCGGTGCACAACGAAGACGGCACGGTGTGGGTTGTCTTCAACGGGGAGATCTACAATTTCAGGGACCTACGCCGCGATCTCGAGCGGCGCGGGCACGCCTTTTACACCTCGACGGACACCGAAGTCATCGCGCACCTCTACGAGGAATACGGCGCGCGTTGCGTCGACCCGTTGCGCGGCATGTTCACCTTCGCAATCTGGGATGCCCGCCGCGAGACCTTGTTATTGGGCCGCGATCGCCTGGGCGTAAAACCGCTGTATTACGCGGAGAACGGCGGGCGGCTCATCTTCGCCTCGGAGCTGAAATCGATACTGGAACTGCCCGAAATCGAGCGGCGGCTGAGCGCGCGGGCACTGAGCACGCTTTTGACGTCGGAGTGTACGCCGTCCGACCAAAGCATCCTCGAAGGCGTGAAGAAGCTGGAACCGGGGCACATCTTGATTGCTGCGCCGAGCCGCAAGCCGATGGTCCAGCGCTACTGGGACGTGCGCTTCGAGCCCGAAACCGGCCGGAGCGAAGCCTACTTTGTCGAAAAACTGCGCGAGCTCTTAACCGAATCGGTGCGATTGCGCCTCGTCAGCGATGTCCCGCTCGGTGCGTTCTTGAGCGGCGGCATCGACTCGAGCTCGGTGGTCGCGACGATGGCGTCGCTCGTCGCATCGCCGGTAAAGACATTCTCCATCGGGTTCAAAGAGGATCGCTACAACGAGCTCGATCATGCGCGCGCCGTCAGCAAACAATTCGGCACCGAACATCACGAGTTGATCCTCGAGCCGGACGCTCTCTCGGTCCTCGATAGCATCATATGGCATCTCGACGAGCCGCTGGGGGACGCCTCATGTATTCCGACGTACATGGTGTCGAAGCTCGCGTCGGAGCACGTGAAGGTCGCGCTCTCGGGTGACGGCGGTGACGAGATCTTCGCCGGCTACGGCAAGTATGTCGACGAAGCGGGGGACCGGAGAATCCATGTGCCTTCGCCGTTGCGAAAAGCACTCGGGGGCGCCGCCAAACTGATGCCGATCGGCATGACGGGAAGAAACTACGTCTATCACTTCTCGCTCGACCGGAATGAGCGCTACCTCGATTGGCTTACACTTTTTCCCGAGGACGACAAAAAGTCGCTGTTTCAGCCCGAGATCCTCGAAATGATCGGTGCTTTCATACCGCTCGAATGGGAACGCGAAGCCCTCCGCCGCGCCGGCAACGACTGGCTTTCCGGCGCGCAGTATATCGACATTCACCGGTATTTGCCGCTCGACATCCTCGTGAAAGTCGATCGGATGAGCATGGCGCATTCGATCGAGGCGCGCGAGCCGCTTCTCGATCATAAGCTGGTCGAATTCGCCGCGACCATTCCAGCCGAGCTGAGGCTCCGCGGCGGGACGACCAAGTACATCTTCAAGCAGGCGATGCGCGGCATCCTGCCGGACGCCATCATCGACCGCCCGAAGCAAGGGTTCGGCGTGCCGCTCGAGCACTGGTTCCGCGGCCGGCTCTCCGGCTTCGTCCGCGATCTGCTTTTGTCGCGCCGCAGCCGCGAGCGCGGCATCTTCAATCCCGCGCATATCGAGAAGCTTCTGAAAATTCACGAAAGCGGCCGTCGCCGCGAGACGGAGCTATGGCTGCTGATTTCCATCGAGATGTGGTGCCGGACTTTTCTTGACGTTCCTGCAGCTTCGACATCAGCGAAGACAATGAGAGAGCCGATCCGAATAACCGCCTGACGAATTTATCGCACATTCAACGGATCGATATTGCTCGGTGTTTCAGCTTTGCGACTTCGAGATATTATAATCGCCCGCGTTCGCCGCCGATGGCTCCTGATATTTATCGCGGCATTATGCAGCCCGGTTCTGGTGCGCGCAGGCTCGTTTCCCGGCGGCTTTATTGAGAAAGCCGGGAGCACCGCGACTCGGCCGCGGCTCACGCTATCGCAAATTCAATCGTTTGTTCCGCCGCGCCGCGGTCTCTTCAAATTTCCCCCCCCGTACAACACGGAAGGGATACGCATAACGGTGCCGGCGGACTGCCACGGGCAGGATTGCGTCTCGTCCGTCGGATATTCCTACTGGATGAACATGAACAACCATGTAGGAAGCGACACCATGCTCATTTTCCTCGGTCTCGACCGGCGACGAGGCGGCACTGGGCCGACGCTGTTCAGCTACAACAAAGTTACCGACGAAGTGAAGAATCTAGGGCCGATTTTTGATCAGAGGACGTCTTTCAGCTGGTATCCCGGAGTGGACTGGTATTTCAGCGCGCGGCAGCCGACCAAGCTCTACGTCTCCGACAAGGGTTCGAGGTTTTACCGCTACGACGTCATCGCGAAATCATTCGACACCGTTTTCGACGTCCATAGCCGCTTCGGAGCCGACAAGGGGGCGACGCAAATGCACTCGAGCGGCGACGACGAGGTCCATTCCGCTACGCTCTTATGCAAGAAGCCGGGCTGCACGGACGGCGTGCACACGGCCAAGAAAGACGACGAGGCGATGGGATGCCTCGTCTATCGCGAGCATTCGAAGACATTCACCTATTTTCCACGCCGCGGCTTCTATGATGAATGCAACCTGGACAAAAGCGGCCGCTGGCTGTTGATCATAGAAGGCGAGACGAAAGAGCTCGGCAATCGCGTCATCGATTTGCAAGATAACACCGAAAGGGTGCTCGCGAATCAGGCCGCCGGCCGTCTCGGTCACCTCGACATGGGCGACGGCTATGCCGTCGGCGGCAATGGCAACAATCGCCTGCCCAACACCACGGTGCTTATCAAGTTTCCGATTACCGGCCCGGGTCGGCCCGGCACCGTCGTCCACTACAACAGCGATTGGGATACGGCGCTCGCGGGTCACGTCAGCCATCAGAACCGCCAGTCGGGCGTTGCGCCCGAAAAACAATATGCCTGCGGCAGCAACTTGGACGACCACAAAGCCGAAAACGAAGTCGTTTGCTTCCGCCTCGATGAATCCTACGACACGCTGATTGTCGCGCCGATCATGACAAACCCGAAAGCGCCGGGCGAATGCGATGATTATTGCAAGATGCCCAAAGGCAACCTGGACGTGACGGGACGGTATTTCATCTGGACGAGTAATCTCGGCGGAAGCCGGATGGACGCGTTCATCGCGAAGATTCCCTCGCAGATGCTTTTCCCGCGACAGTAGGCCCAAGGAGGACGCTTCATGGTCATAGCAAGTGAAAAACTGTGGAAGGAAGGAGGGGGTTATTACTTCGAAACGGAAGACCAACTGCGTCAATCTCCCATCGTGCCGAATCCGAAGCGGCTTTGCGACCAGCGGATTATCGCATTGCTTAACCGGCACGTGAATTGGTCCGCCGCGCCCTGCATTCTCGAGATCGGCTGCGGCCGCTCGCCGTGGCTGGCTTATTTCGGCCAGCAAAAGAACTGCTCCGTATCCGGCGTCGATATAGAGCCTCATGCCGTCGAGCTCACACGAGCCAATCTCGTCGGCGCCGGCGCGCGCGCCGACGTGTTTTGCCGCGACGCTTTCGACGTAAAGGGCAACGAAGACCTGATTGCGCAATTCGATTTCGTCTATTCGTGGGGCGTCATGGAGCATTTCGACGATCCCGCGCACCGCGCCCGCCTGTTGTCACAATATGTGCGTCCGGGCGGCCGCCTTTTGACGATCGTGCCCAACTTGCAGGGAGTGAACAAAATCCTGCAGCGGTTCGCAGATCTTGAGCGGTATGAGATGCATGTCATCTACAATCCCGAAAAACTCGCGCGCGTCCATGAAGACGCGGGATTGAAAACTGTCGAGGTCGGTTACATCGGTTTTTGCGACGGCTGGCTGACTGCTTCACAGCCGACGACCTCAGCGCTCCGCCGGCGCATCCACGAACGGGTTTGCTGGATGCTCGGCATGGGTACGGAGGCATGGAGCCGAACCGGCGGCAGGCTTTTCGCACCGGAATTTCCGTGGCTCGCGCCGCACGTGTTCTACGTCGGTCAGCGAAACGACGGCCGCGGCAAGTAATCGGTCATCGGAATTATCATGCGCTCGAAATTCTCTGTCGCCCGCGATGATATTGCGCCCGCCGTCGGAGCGCGCGAGCGCGCCGTCACCGCCGAGGCCGCGGACAAACCGGCCATCGCGATCGTCGCCGGCAGCCTCGATATCGTCGGCGGCCAGGAGGTGCAGGCAAGCGTATTGTGCGAACGGTTTCGCCGTCAAGGATACGGGGTCGCTTTTATTCCCATCAATCCCCGTTTTCCGCGCGCCGTCGGGTGGCTTCGCCGGGTACCTTATCTGAGAACGGTCCTGAACGAGGCTCTGTACATCCCCACCCTCCCGCGGCTTCGCCGAGCGGACGTCGTGCACGTCTTCTCCGCTTCGTATTGGTCATTTCTTCTCGCCCCCGCGCCGGCGATGCTCGCGGCGAAAGTCTTGGGCAAGCGCGTGGTCTTAAACTATCACAGCGGCGAGGCGTCCGATCATTTGAGCCGCTGGGGAATCCTCGTGCATCCATTTCTCAAGCTCGCCGACGAGATCGTCGTGCCATCGGAATACCTTAAGGAAGTCTTCGCGCGCCACGGCTATCGCGCGCGCGTTATTCGAAACGTCGTCGACACTTCGAGCTTTCGCTTCCGCGAGCGCAAGCCGCTGCGCCCTCGGCTTGTCTCGACGCGTAATCTCGAGCCGATTTACCGCGTGGACAACACGCTGCGCGCGTTTGCTCTTTTACGCTCGCGCCATCCCGAGGCCACTTTAACGATCGCCGGGAGCGGCAGCGAAGAACAGCGGCTCCGCCGTCAGGCGGCGCCGTTCGCCGGCTCCGTTCAATTCGTCGGACGCGTCGAGCCCGCTTCGATGCCGCGCATTTACGACGAAGCGGACATCTTCGTCAATTCATCGGTGGTGGACAACCAGCCGCTATCGGTCCTCGAAGCATTCGCAGCGGGCTTACCCGTCGTATCCACACCGACGGGAGAACTCGCCACTATGGTCCGCGAAGGCGACACGGGCTCGATCGTTTCGGCAGACGATCCAGAAGCAATGGCCGCAACCATTGCGCGCCTACTCGCCGAATCGGACGGCGCGCTAGCGATGGCTCGCCGCGCACGCGCCGAAGTCGAGAAATATACGTGGCCGGCCGTTCACGGAGAATGGCTCGCCGCATATTCGGGTTGCGAAGCATGAAATTGCATCGCCTGAAAAGCATGGGGCTCGGGGAAATTGCCTACCGCGGCCGCCAGGAAGCGAACAAGATATTCGAGCGTGTCGGCGGCATCGGCAACGGCCATGCGGCCGGAGACTTGTTGAAGAAATGCCTCGCGCCGGATGCGCTAAGTGAATTCCGCGGCGGTTCGGACGGCGACTTCCACGCGCTCGCGCGCGCGCTCCGCGAGCGGTTTCAGACCTCCGGCCCGAAGCGGTTCTTCGCCGGAGCGACCGATGCGCTGTCGGTCCAATTGCTGCGGCAACACGCTCCCGAAGCGTGCGCTGCGATCATCGCGGCCGCCGATAAAGCGCTGGCCGGCCGTTTTAACCTCCTCGGATACGGCGGTCTTTATTTCGGCGATCCCGTCGACTGGCGTTTCGATCCGATCTCCGGTCGCAGAAGCCCCCTTACACATTGGAGCCGCATCGACCATCTCGATTTCGCCGCCGCCGGTGACCACAAGGTCGTGTGGGAGTTGAACCGCCTACAATGGATGATCCTTCTCGGCCAGGCTTACCGGCTTACCGGCGACGAAAAGTATGGCCGCGGTTTCGCCGGATATCTCGGCCAGTGGCTCAGGGCGAATCCGCCAGGCATGGGCATCAACTGGGCGAGCAGCCTCGAAGCGGCGCTGCGCATTATTTCCTGGTCGTGGACGCTGTACTTATTTCGTGACTCCACCGCGCTCTCCCCCGAGCTCTACGTCCGCTTGCTCGAATGCATCTCGCTGCACGCGACGCATGTAGAAAAATATCTATCGTACTACTTCGCTCCGAATACGCATCTTACCGGCGAGGCGCTAGGCCTATTTTACGCCGGCGTCGTTTTTCCGGAGCTCCAATCCGCGCGCCGCTGGCGCGATCTCGGCGCGCGCATCTTGATCGAACAAAGCGAGCGGCAGATCTTGGCCGACGGCGTCTACTTCGAGCAGTCCACTTGCTATCAACGCTATACCGCGGAGATCTATCTTCATTTTATTCTCCTTGCCAAGCGCAATGGGACTTTTGTTCCTGCGGCAGTCGAAGAGCGCCTCCGGCGGCTTCTCGACGTTCTTCGCGTCTTTCAAAAGCCGGACGGCTGCCTTCCCGACATCGGGGACGCGGACAGCGGCTGGCTGCTCCCGTTCACGTCGCGGGTTCCAGGCGATTGCCGAGGTATTTTCGCCATCGCCGCGCGGCTTTTCGATTGCGCCGATTATGCGTCGGCCGCGAGCGATCCGGTCCCGGAAAGCATATGGCTTCTCGGCCCCGGACGGCATCGTCCCGCGATAACGACTGTCTCGCCGCCGACGGCCCGTCACGCAATGGTTTATCCGTGCGGCGGTTATGTTGCGATGCGCAGCAACTGGACCGCGAGCGCGCACCAGCTGATTTTCGACGTCGGCCCGCTGAGCTCGCCTAAGAGCGGCCACGGTCACGCTGATCTCCTGAGTGTGCAGTGCTCGGTCTTCGGCGAGCCCTTCCTCATCGACCCGGGCACCTACTGCTATACATCCGAGCCCGAATGGCGGGATTTCTTTCGCGGGACGGCGGCGCATAGCACGGCAACCGTCGACAGCGAAAACCAAGCCTGTCCTGTGGGGCCGTTTCACTGGGATCATCATCCGCGCGCCCGCCTGCGGCGTTGCGTATCGACAGTCGAGTTCGTGTTTGCCGATGCCGATCATGACGCCTATGCGCGGCTTGTCGACCCGGTGATCCATCGTCGGCGCGTCGTTTTCGTCAAAAACCGCTATTGGATAGTCGTCGACGATTTCCTGGGCGCCGCGAAACACCGGATCGACGTACGATTTCAATTCGCGCCCATGAGCGTGACCGATGAAGGCGACAACTGGATACGGGCACGCGGTAATACCGGCCATGGCCTCCTGGTTCGAAGCTTCGCGACCGTGCCGATAGACGTCGCAGTCGCCGAAGGACGCACGACCCCGATTCAGGGTTGGGTTTCGCCCGATTACGGCCGCCGCATCGCCGCGCCCGTCGTGACCTGTTCGTCCGAAGTTCGCCTGCCGCTCCGCATCCTGACTCTTCTGTTTCCTCTCGACAATGCGTCTGCAGCGGCGCCGGATGTCCTGCCCATGCCAGGAGACCCCGGCCCTACAGGTCTTCGATTTCGCGATACAGGGGAATCCATAAGGCTCGACGACGACACGGTGGTCTTCGAAGCGACCGGCGCGAAACTTTCGTAGTCTCAAGCTCCACTTTTTTTCGAGGTGAAAATCATGGAACCAGAATTACTGGCTCCCGATTCTGCCATGGCCACGCAGGGTTCGCCCGCTGTTTCCGTCATGGTGCTGATCCCCTGCTACAACGAAGAATTGACGATCGGCCAGGTGGTGCGCGAGTTCCGCGCGAAACTACCGAGCGCGACCATCTGCGTCTTCGACAACAACTCTTCGGATCGCACCGCCGACGAGGCGACCGCGGCCGGCGCGATGCTGTTATGCGAGCGGCGGCAAGGTAAAGGCTACGTCGTGCAATCGATGTTTCACCGGCTCGACGCCGATGTCTACATCATGGTGGACGGCGACGGCACGTACCCCGCCGAGGCGGTCGACGATTTGATCGCGCCGATTCTAGCCGGGGAGGCCGACATGGTCGTCGGATCGCGCTTGCACACGGATTCTCATAGCCGCTTTCGCCTACTCAACCGTGTCGGCAACCGGCTATTTCTGACGATCCTTAACCGGCTCTTTAATGTTCAACTCACGGATATTCTATCGGGGTACCGCGCGTTCAACCGAAAATTCGTGAAAGACATGCCGCTCTTCTCGCATGGCTTCGAGATCGAAACCGAGCTCACGATAAAAGCCCTGCAGCGCGGCCACCGCGTCGTCGAAGTGCCCGTCGATCTTGGAAGCCGCCCTGAAGGCAGTTTTTCGAAGATTCGTCTGCTTCAGGACGGGCTATTGATCCTCAATACGATTCTCGCGCTTTTTCGCGACTACAAGCCGCTTACCTTTTTCGCGCTTCTCGGTTCGGTCTTGATCATCGCCGGCATTATTCCCGGCGTGGTCGTTATCGTCGAGTATCTGCGCACCGGCCTCGTTCTCCGGTTTCCTTCGGCGATTCTGGCCGTCGGCTGCATTTCAGCCGGGATGCTGCTGTTCGTCTCAGGCTTGATTATTCATACGATTACGCGCCGGTTTCAGGAGCTTGACCACAAGCTTCAGCTTTTAAGCGAAGATCTGCTCCAGCAGATCAACAAGCCGCTGGGACGACAGCGGGTCACGATGATCAAAACATCGGAACGCGCCGAGGCACATCCCCGTGGCTGAGTCGCGCGCCGAACGTTTTGTGCCCCTCCCCTATCCGCTGCGGCGCGCGCGCGCCGCTTGGCCGTCGGCGTGGCTCGTGCATTATGCCCCGCCGGTCGTGTTTTACGTCGTCGTGACGTACTTCACGGAAGCGTCCTTCATGGGCGACACCATGCATTACGCCGAGGTGATCATGGACGCGCCCGGCGCGTTGCTTTCAGATTTCGGCCATCTGCTCTGGCTTTTATCCGGCCAAGTGCTGTGGCAGGCGATGCAGGCAATCGGCGGCGCGCCCGACCGCGCCACGCTCGCAGCAGGTTTGACGACGCTTTGCTGGATCGCCGGGCTGGCGAGCACCGTTCTGCTTTACGATGTGGCTCTACGAATCGGCGGACGAGTATGGATCGCGCTGCTCGTGACGGCGTCCTTCGTTTGGTCGCAAGCGTTTCTCGATTATGCGCACACAGGCTGCGCCTATGTACCGGGTTTAGCATTCTTCCTGCTCGGGATGCGGCTTGTATTCCTGCGTGACGATGCAAAGCCTTCTGCGGCGCTGTATGACGTCGGGGCCGGAGTGGCTTTCGCCGTGGCTGTCGGTGTCTGGTTCCCCTATGTGCTCGCAATGCCGGGGGCCGTCGCCGCGCCGCTTTTCATTCACGGCTGGAGCAGACAGCGCTTCTTTTCTGCGGCGCGCGCGTCGGTCGCGTTTGGGCTGACCGCCATCGCCGTTTATGGAAGCGCCGCTGCCTCTCAACATATTTACACCCTCCCCGGACTGCACGCTTGGGTGTCGTCTTCGAGCCATGGCATCACGACCGCCGGCTTCAGCCGAATGGTTTTCGGCGTCGGCCGGTCGTTCGTCAACATGGGCAACGACGGCGTTCTTTTTAAGCGCTTTCTGCTCCACGACCCATTCAATCCCGTGTCCTTGTTCGAGCTCATGCGCGTAAGTCTGGGAAAACTGGCTCTGGTCTACATATTCTTAGCCATCGTGTTGCTGTCGCTGGCGACTTCAGCCACAGGCAGGCGGTATCTCGGCTTCTTCGCGCTGAGCGCGCTCCCGGTCATCGCCTTTGCGTGGTCGTGGCAAGGCGGCGACCCGGAGAGGTACCTGCCGCTCTACCCTGCGCTTTTTGTGTCGCTCGCGTATGCGTTATCCGACGGGCCCTGGCTGCGTCTCGTCCGCTGGTCAGCGGCTGGTTTTCTGATCTTTCTCGTCATCGTCAACAGCGGCCCGCTGAGCCGCGGGGCGGCTGAGCGGCGCCAGGCGGATATCATGCGACGACTCGTCGAGATCCAGCAGAGTTGGAAGCCCAACAGTCACATCGCGACGGTGCTTTGGCAGGACGACATCATCTCGTTTTACTGGAACTACCCTTTCAACCCGATCAATCGCACGGGAATTTTATCGCAGCCGCGCGGCGACGTTCCGGTCATCTACGACATCATCGACCGGAACGGCCCGAACGCAGTGCGATGGCGGCAGATTTTTGCCGCGGATGTACTGACCGTTTGGTCGCGCGGCGGCGACATGTGGGTGTCGAAAGAGGCGTTTTCTGCGCGTCCGCGGCCGGACTCCGCATGGGTCGAAGGCGACGACCCGACGGTAACATGGCCCGAGGTACCGCGCTTTTTCACGGCGCTGGAAACGGATCGCTCGGTCGGGGGTGAAAACGGATTTCTTCTGCTCTCCCCGTCTATGCACAACAAGCGCATCTTGGCTCAGGTGGCTAAGACAAATTGATCGTACGCCCCATGGCCGGTTCAATTGGGAGGCTATGACGATGACGGACACGAACAACGAATCTACCCAAATCGTTTCGGCCGTACGCCGTCCTTTCGTCATCACCGTCGGCGGCCATGTCGTCGCATGGCTGCGAAACTACTGGCGCATTACGGCGCTTTATGTTGCCGCTACTCTCTTCACGGGCGCTGTTTCTTTGAGCGATACCGATCGGTACGCCAACCTCATACGCACCGCGCCGCTGTCCGACTTCGGCCATCTTCTGTGGATCGTTCTAGGGTGGGTTGCGGCAAGCGCCATTCAGCCTTTTACAAGCCTCCATACGATGAGCCACGCGGTGTTCACGCTCATGACAGTAAACTGGTTTGCCGGACTTCTGAGCGTTGTACTGCTGTATGACATCAGCCGCTTGATCGCAAAGCAAAGCTGGGTCCCTGAGTTTGTTACGATCGGATTGATTTTCACGCATGCGTTTCTCAATTTCGCGCAAACCGGCAGCTCGTACGTTCCGGGCCTTTCCATGATCCTTTTGGGTGTGTGGCTTCTTATGCGGGAGGAGGAGGCAGTCGAGCACTCGCGGGCGAGCGGTATTGTCGCGGGACTCGCTTTCGCCGCAGCCGTAGGTTTTTGGGTTCCCTACATCTTCGCCCTGCCGGCTCTCACGCTCTCCACGATAATTCTTTTCGGCCTAAGCCGCTGGCGCTTATATCAATTCGCGCGCATGGTCTTGGCCTTCGGGGTATTCTGCGTAATCTTATACGGCACCGCTTGCGCGCTGCAGGGAATTTACAGTCTCGATGCGTTCAGACAATGGGCGATCGAGCCGGGGCTGCGCAGTCAAGTACGCGGCTTCAATCGAATGGTTTTTGGCTTCGCGAGGTCTTTCTTCAACATGGGGACGGATGGTGTGGTCTTTAAACGATATCTACTCCACGATCCTTACAATCCCGTCTCCATTTTCGAATTGCTGCGCTTTAGTTTGGGGAAGGTTCTATTCTTCTACGCAGCTCTCGGCATTTGGATTTTCGCTTTGTTGACTTCTGCCACGGGCCGGCGGTTCGCGGCGGTTTTCATCGCCAGCGCCGGACCGATGATGCTCTTTGCCTATAGCTGGCAGGGAGGCGATACGGAACGGTACTTTCCGCTATATCCGGCCTTCTTCTTGATGCTCACCTATGCCTTGTCTGAAGGGCGGATGATCGTCTGGAGTCGTGTTTTCGCAGTGATCTGGGTGGTCGGCATGGTGTATACCAACGGCACCGCGTTGTCGAATACGACGATACAGGCCGTCCACGACCGGTCGATCGCGAGGATCAAAGACCTCCAGCCATTGTGGAAGCAGCACAGTCGAATCGCGACCTTGTTGATCCACGACGATGTATTCCGTTTTGCATCTGACTATCCATTCGATTCTTTAAGTACGACCGGGATGTTGGCCTACGACTCAGAGCTGCGCCTTCCCGCGGCATTCGACATCATCGATCGAGGCAGCGTCGACACACCGCAATGGCGCGAAAGGTTTGCGCAGCTTACGCTCGACGTTTGGGCTGTCGAAGGCGATCTCTGGGTTAGCAAACGCGCCCTAGAGAGCCGGCCGCCGCGCGCCGAAACGCACTGGGTCGAAGGAGACGATCCGCGCGTCACGTGGCGCGACGTCTACGAATACTTTTTGCAATTCGACTATGGCCAAGCAGTAGGTGGAAATGACGGCTTCGTTCTTCTTGCCAGGTCCCCCAAAAACAACAGCTTGTTCGACGGTCTCGAGTAATTCCGCGACTCTATAAATCCGGAAACTCGCCAGTCGGATTTTCCGCGTCTTAAGGAGCATTCATGTGCGGCATCGCCGGCATCGTTAATTTGAATCCGTCTTTGCGCGTCGACGAGGCGCGGCTCAAACGCATGCGCGACGTTTTGCGCCACCGCGGCCCCGACGGCGCGGGTCTATGGATCGACGGATCGGTCGGCTTCGGTCATCGCCGACTCTCGATCGTAGACCTCGCCGGCGGCCACCAGCCGATGGCGAACGAAGACGAGTCGGTATGGATCACCTACAACGGCGAAATTTATAACCACGCCGCTCTTCGTCCAGTTCTCGAAGCGGCCGGTCACATGTACCGCACGCGCAGCGATACCGAGACGATTCTTCATCTCTATGAAGAAGAAGGCGAGCGCTGCGTGGAGAAACTTCAGGGAATGTTCGCTTTCGCGATCTGGGACAAGAAGCAGCGGCGGCTGCTGCTCGCGCGCGACCGGCTCGGCATCAAGCCGCTGTATTACGCGATTACCGATAAGGAAATCGTTTTCGCGTCGGAGATCAAGGCGATCCTCGCCGCGGGCGCGCTTCGCCCGGAATTCAACGAAGCGGTGCTTCCGGAATTCCTGGCGAATCGGTTCGTCGCCGGCGACGAAACTTTCTTCCGCGGGGTCTACAAGCTCATGCCTGGACGGACGCTTTCATGGTCAGCTGAGACGGGTGCGCAGCTGCGGCGTTATTGGGAATTGCCGTCACCGGACGAGCGGAGCGAGATTTCTATCCAAGAAGCAGCAGACGATGTACGCGAGCGGCTTGCGGTCGTGGTTCGAAGTCATCTCATGAGCGATGTGCCCCTGGGTCTTTTTCTTTCCGGCGGTCTGGATTCGAGCGCTATCGCAGCGTTCATGGCGCCGATGGTCCGCGAGCCGATCCGGTCTTTCTCGGTCGGCTTCGCCGAAGCCGAAGCTAACGAGCTCGGGTATGCCCGTCTCGTCGCGCGCGCTGTCGGCGCCGAACATCGCGAGATCGTGCTGCGGCCGGATGAATTTTTCTCCGCCCTGCCGAATCTCATCTGGCACGAAGACGAGCCGATCGCGCACCCGTCGAGCGTCCCGCTCCACTTCGTCTCGCGCCTAGCGCGGCAGCACGTCAAGGTCGTGCTCACCGGCGAGGGGTCCGACGAGCTGTTTCTCGGTTATCCGTGGTATCGCGCCACCGTTTGGAACGAGCGCCTCGGCCGAATGTACTTTCCATTCATGCCCGAGAAGCTCCGCGCACGCGCCAAAGCTTTCGCGCGGCGATTGCCGCGGCGGCTCCGACGGTATACCGAGCGGAGCTTTCTCGCTCTCGATCCGGGCCCGCGTGGTCTTTTCTATGAGAATTTCGCCGTCTTTTCCGATCGCCAACGCGCCGTTATCCTTGCGGACCGCGGGCTCGCCGAACGCGATCCCTACATCGAGTGTCTCCGGCGCTACGACGAAGGCGAGGGCGACACGCTCGCGCGCATGAGCGCCGCCGACTTGCAGACCTATCTCGTCGAATTATTGATGAAGCAGGATCAGATGAGCATGGCAGCTTCGATCGAGAGTCGCGTGCCGTTCCTCGACCATGCGCTGGTCGAGCATGTCGTGCGCATGCCCAGTCACTTAAAGGTCCGCGGCCTGACGACCAAAGCCGTCCTCCGCGAAGCCGTCAAGGATCTCATCCCCAAGGAAATCCTGACGCGCGGCAAAATGGGCTTTCCCGTTCCCATGGGTAAATGGCTTCGCGGCGCGTTCGCACCGCTCGTCGACGAATTCGTCCTGAGCCCGCGGGCGCGCGAGCGCGGGATCTTCAATCGCGCCGCCGTCGAACGGCTCGCCGAGGAGCACCGTAACGGCGCACGCCCTCACGGTGATCGCTTGTGGCTGTTGATCAATCTCGAGATGTGGCAGCGGATTTTTCTCGACGGCGAAGATCGCAGCGTCGTCCTTCGCGCGGCATGACCATGCGCATACTCTGGCTCAACGTCGGCGGACTATGGCCGCTTAATACCGGTGGCAGGCAGCGGAGCTTTAATATTATTTCCCAGCTCGCACGACGCCATCAACTGACAGTGCTGACCACGGAGGGTGCAGGCGACGATCACCTGACGCTGGCTGCGCAGCTGCCGGGCTGCGAGGTCGTCTCGGTTCCTTATGCGCTGCCCAAACGGGGAAGCGCCGCGTTCGGGCTGGCACTGTTGCGCTCCTGGCTCTCGGAACTGCCGGTGACGCTCTGGAAGTGGCGAATTCCGGCGCTGCAGAGAGAAACCGCGCGACTGCTAACGCCTGAGCGCACTGACCTCTGCGTCGTCGATTTTCTCTACGCCGTCCCCAACCTGCCGCGGGATATCGCGGTTCCGACCGTCTTGTTCGAGCATAACGCCGAATACCTCATCTGGAAGCGATTGTACGAAGCGGAGAAGCGCCCCATCAGGCGCGCGTTGTTGAAGATCGAGTGGAAAAAACTCCGCCGCGCGGAAGCTTCGGCCTGCACGAAAGCGGCGATGACGCTCGCTGTGTCGGAAAACGACCGCGCCGCGCTGCTGGAGGCTGCGCCGCGTGCGCGTGTGCGCGCGATTCCGACCGGCGTTGACACCTCGTATTTTCACCCGAACGGCGCGCGCCGCTCCGCCGCGAAGCTCGTCTTCAGCGGATCGATGGATTGGTATCCGAACGAGGAAGCGATGCTCTATTTCATCGACTCGGTGCTGCCGCTGATCCGCCGCGCGATCCCCGAGGTTTCACTCACGGTCGTCGGACGCAACCCGAGCGCACGGCTCCGCGCGGCGGCGAACGAAACGGTCCACGTAACCGGCACCGTCGACGACGTGCGGCCTTACATCGACGACGCGGCCGTTTACGTCGTGCCGCTTCGCATCGGTGGCGGCACGCGCATCAAAATCTTCGAAGCGCTGGCGATGGGTAAAGCCGTGGTATCTACGCGGATCGGCGCTGAAGGACTGCCGTTGCTCTCCGGCGAGCATTTCCTCGAGGCCGACGACCCTGAGGATTTCGCTCGGGCCGTGGTCGAGCTTATCCGCCAACCGGAGCGACGCCGTGCCATCGAGCAAGCTGGACGGAAACTGGTTGAAGAGCGCTACTCGTGGAATCGAGCGGCGCAAGAATTCGAACTAAACTGCGAGGAGGTCATCAACGATGCGCGTTAGCGTTTTTGGACTCGGTTATGTGGGATGCGTCACGGCAGCGTGCCTGGCGAAGGCCGGCCATCAGGTGATCGGCGTTGACATTACTCCGGAAAAAGTCGTGATGCTGAACGACGCAGTGCCGCCGGTCGTGGAGCCCGGTCTCGGAGAAGTCTTGGCGGAAGTGGTATGGGATAAACGTCTGCGCGCGATTTCTTCCACGGAAAACGCCGTGAAGGAGACGGAGCTCGCGCTCGTCTGCGTCGGAACGCCGAGCCGATCCAATGGCCGCCTCGACATCAACGCCGTCGAACGCGTGGCGCACGAGATCGGCGCGGCGCTCTCCGCGCGCTCGGATCCGTTCACGGTCGTGCTGCGCAGCACGGTCCTTCCCGGCACCACCGAGCAGACTTTTATTCCCGCGCTGCTGAGCGGTGCGGGACGAGGACTCGATTCCGGCCTGCGCGTCGCCGTGAATCCGGAATTCATGCGCGAAGGAAGCGCGCTCAAGGATTTCGCCCAGCCACCTTTCACTCTCGCCGGCACGAGCGACGACGAGACGGCCGATCAGCTGCGCAAGCTCTATGCCAGTCTTGAGACGCCATTTGTGCAGACCACGATACGGACGGCCGAGATGCTGAAATACGTTTCTAACACGTTTCACGCGCTCAAAATCGCGTTCGCGAACGAGATCGGCGACGTTTGTGCAGCCTTCTCAGTCGACCCGCAGGAACTCATGCGTATTTTCATGATGGATCGGAAGCTCAACATCTCCGAAATGTATCTGCGTCCGGGTTTTGCCTTCGGCGGCTCCTGCCTGCCGAAAGATTTGCGCGCGCTCATCTACGCTGCGCGTTCGGCAGATGTCGCCGTGCCGCTGCTGTCGTCGATTATCCCGTCCAACGACGGCCAGATCCGCGAGCAGGTGGACGCCGTCTTGAAAACGCGAAAGCGCAAAGTCGGCATCGTCGGCCTTTCCTTCAAGCCCGCAACCGACGATCTGCGCGAGAGTCCCATGGTCACGCTGGCGGAGGCGTTGATCGGAAAAGGATGCGATGTCCGCATCCTAGACCGAAATGTCTCGCTAGCGCGGTTGATGGGCGCGAACCGCCGCTATATCGAGGAGGAAATTCCGCACATCTCGTCGCTCATGTGCGAAAACGCCGAAGACCTGCTGGCGCACGCGGAGGTCATCGTCATCGGCAACGCCGACGCGGAGGCCGCGGCGATACTCGATGCCGTGACGCCTCGGCACATCGTCATCGACCTTACACGCGGCATGGTGCGCAAAAAGAAGCTCGAACGGCGACTCGAAACGGCCGCATAACAGTTCTCAAGGAGGATGAACTAGCCTTGTTGAATATCAACGTTCAACACTATTGCGGTGAAAAAGCGCTCCGCTGCGCGGCCCTCCAACTCCGCAGCGCCGGACTTTTGTCTACCGCGCTTCCGGGGCTGGATCCTGAATTTCTCGCCGAAGGCTTTGAGGGGCAACACTCGGGTGCAATGGTTGCCTACCGCGAGAGCGTGCCGTCGGCGTACCTAACCTATGCGGTGCGGTCAAAGGGGTTCCGTGCGGCGATCGGTTCGTTATCGTTCGGGCACTTGCCCGTAAAGCAGCTCAGGATCTTCGGCATTGTAGGCTCTCCGCCCGATAACGTCATTGACGAATTTTTGCGTCAGCTCCTGGCTCAAAAGGAATGGGACATCGCCGAAATGTTCGAAATAGCGCCCCATGATCCTCTCGCGGGCCGCCTCGCGGCCTTACGCCTACCACGCGGCTTTCGAATCATCCGCAAAGAGGTGCCCACCGTTCAGATAAAACTCGACGGCACGTTCGAAGATTACCTCAACAACCGCTTTCATAAGAAAGCCCGGTACAATCTGAAGCGCGAGGTTCGACTGCTTGAAGAAGCGGCTGGCGGCGAAGTGGAGATAAAGATCTACCGCTCTCCGGAAGATGCGGCGCCCTTCCTCAAAGACGCCGAAAACATCGCCCGCCTGAGCTATCAATGGAAAATGGGCATGACTACGGCGCACATGACGCCGGAAAATGTCCAACGATTGTCGTACATCGCGCGCGCCGGCAAGCTGCGCAGCTACATTTTATACATTCGCGGCATGCCAGCCGCTTACTGCTATGCGACGATTCGCCATGGTGAATTGGCTTACGAAACCGTCGGCTATAACGCACAATTTACCAAGCTCAATCCAGGCAAAGTGCTTCTGTATAAAATCTTAGAAGATCTGCACGAGAACCGACCGGTGGGAGCGCTCGATTTCGGTCGCGGCATAACTGACTACAAGCTTCTGTTCGCAAATGCCAAGCGGCCGTTGATCGATGTAAGTCTCTTTCCGCCTGACGGCTATTCGCAATTTCTCTGGCTGCTGGCAACCGCGACGGACGAAGGATACCGCCGATTGCGTCCGATTGTTCGTCAGTGGATGCCGTGGATTAAGCGGAAAGTCCAAAAAACGCTCGGCCTGCTGCTGCCCGGCCTTGTCGAGGAGCATGAAATCCTCCTTCAATTGATGGCGCTGAGCTAAACTACGGCAACACGAGATTGCCGCCGAAAGTATATCGCAATGGACATCACGCAGATTTTTGATTGGTTAACGCTGCTGTCCTTCGGGCTGTTATTCTACACGTATGTGGGGTACCCCGGACTTCTATGGCTCATGAGCAAGTTAGCGGGAAGTCCGGAGCAGTCTTTGAGCGCACCACGGGAGTGGCCGGCGGTTAGCATTCTCATTTCCGCATACAACGAAGAGCGCGCGATACGCGCCCGCATTGAGAATCTCTTACAGCTCGACTACCCGAAAGACCGGATCGAGATCCTCGTCGGCTCGGACGGTTCGACCGACCGAACCGCCGCTATCGTCGCGTGCTATCCCGGCATTCGTCTGCTCGACTTCGCTCAGAGACGCGGCAAGGCCAGCGTGGTGAACGATCTTGTAGCGGCGGCGCGCAATGAGATCGTGGTTTTGACGGATGCCAACACCTACTTTCGTGTCGACGCGGTGCAGAAGCTCGTGCAGGCGCTTTGGCGTTATCCTTTCGGATCAATCGTCGTCGGCCGACTCGAGCTCAGGTCGTCGTCTGACAAAGGAAATCTCGACGGCGCGTATTGGCGCTATGAGACGTGGATCAAAACCCTCGAGTCGCGGTTCGGCAGCCTGTTGGGCGCGAACGGCGCCATCTATGCGTTCCGCCGCGAGCGCTATAGGCGCATTCCGGCAGAGGCGATCGTCGACGATTTCCTCATCCCCATGCTCATGCGGCGCGATTGCGGCGATCGGATTTTCTTCGTTCCTGCGGCGCGCGCATGGGAGGAATCGCCGGAGGAGGTCAAGCACGAGTTTCGCCGCCGCGTCAGGATCGGCGCTGGCGATTTCCAGGCCTTGAAATGGACATGGGCTCTTCTGTTGCCGACTTACGGGATGATCGCGCTGATTTATTTCTCCCACAAAGTATTGCGCTGGCTGGGACCGTGGTTCCTGCTGGCGGGATTCATCGGTACGGTAATGCTGCTGGACGAGCCGCTGTTTGAGTTTTTGCTCGGGGCGCAGGTTATCTTTTATGCTTTAGCCGCCGCCGGCACGACTTTTCGGCCTTTGCCGGTCATCGGCGGTTTGGCCGTGGCGGCGCGTTACTTCGTCATTCTTAACGCGGGGCTGCTTCTGGGTCTTGTGCGGCTGAGCCTTGGCGCGGCGCGGCCGACATGGGCGACCGCGCCGCGCAAGACCGTGGATGTGGAAGGCAGACGCTTACACGCTAAGGTGTCCGCGAAATGACCGCGTTCGCGATCGTCGACCCGGCGCTCCATAGCGAAGTATCTGCCTGCAGCGGGAAACGCGGTCGCTGCGCACTGGTATAAATCAGCGCGCCGTTTTTGTAATACCTCACCACGCCGCTGTCGACGGCGACGCGGAACACATCGCCCGGACTAAACGAGCCGGCGCTCGCCTTGTAGACATCGTCCTCGAAGATTTCGACGATGCCGCCGTTGACATTCCACAACATGACGGCGAAATCGATATCCGCGCGCGTCGTGTTGCTGTCTCCATGACTCAAGCCGATCGCTCGGTTGGTCGTCGTCTCCGAGGCGGTGAATTGCAGGTATCCGTTGCCCGATTGGATCTGCTGCACCGACGTCGCTCCCGAATCGCTGCACCCGTCGCAATTCGACGTCTTCTGAAGCGAGTTGCCGGACGCCGAGGCATTGGCAACACGCGTCCATGTGACGTTCTGCGTGGAGGACGACGGCGCAGATACCAGCCGCGAGCCTTTTACCGTTACGACTACAGCCGCGGAGGTCGCCAGATTGCCGAGGCGATCTCTGGCGATGGCGGTGAGGGTATGTGTTCCGTTCGACGCTGTGGCGGTATTCCACGTGATCGTGTAAGGCGCGACGGTGTCCTCGGCGCCGATATTTTGACCATCAACCTGGAATTGAACGCCTGCGATGCCGTCGCTATCCGCGGCGGTTGCGGTCACCTTAATTTTGCCCTTCACGGTTACCCCACCGCGCGGAGAAGTAATCGCAACACTCGGCGCGCTCCCGCCGGTGCTCGGGTCGGTTGAGGGACCGGTGGAGGAGCCGGTCGTGGTGAATGTGAAATCACTCGACGTCGATGCGTTTCCAGCCGAATCCTTCGACTTTACGCGGTAGTGGTAGGTCGTATTGGCTGAGAGGCCCGCGATATTTTGCCCGTGCGACGTCACCATGGTCGAGTTAACCGAACTGGCGGTTCCATAAGAAGTCGTCGGACCATATTCCACCTGGGAATCGCTGGCCTTGTCCGTGGTCCAATTGATCGTCGCGCCTGAGGATGAGATGACAGGCGCCGATACGCCGCTGATGACGGGAGCCGAATCAGGAGGCGGCGGTGGCGGCGGCGTTGTCGAGCCTCCGGAGTCGGCCACCAGGAGCTGCGATGGGACCTTCACGATAAACGCATCGAGACGGTTGCCGTACATATTGCTCGTCCAGATGAAATATTTGCCGGTTACGTCGAGATTGCCTTTCGGATATTTGCAATACTCGCAGTCGCCGCCGGGCGCGTTCATGTCTGTCATGACCGGCGCGACGAATAAAGTGTCATCGGTCGTATCGAGACGGAAACACGCGATTTCGTTCTCCCGCGGATTGGTGTCCAGATTGCTCCCGCAAGCGAACTGCTGCTCTGGCGGAACTCCGATTTTCCGGTTCTGGTGGCTCACGTGATTGGCGATTCCGTTGTGCCAGTCGTCAGTGTAGAAGACCATCGGTCCGACGGGATAACTCGTGGTAGCAAGCGGGAACTTATATAAGAGATTCGCCTGCGGAAGCGGCACAGATCCGCTGCCGCCGACCATGTACCCGCCGCCCATGTCGAGGTGTCCTAGGCGGCCGTTTTGGTTGAGAATCATCTTCTCCGAATTATTCTGTAAGTCGATGACGCGATTGTCCAAATCCGAGGAGCCGTCAAGGATAACGAGCCAGCGGCCTGTCGCGTCGAGGTTGCACTCGTTGTAATTCCCAATTTTCGGGAAATATTGATAATTTCCGGTATCTTCGTGATAAACGCCGCACCCCAACATCTCGTCCGTTGAAGAATTCGCAACAGTAAATGAGTGCACCTTATCGTTGTCGCTGGAGTGCAGTTGGGTAATCCATCGCCCACCGCCGAAAATGTCGGATCTCGACGCAACATCGAATATCTGCTCGAAATTGTGGCTCAGAATGTCGTAACGGTAAAATGACGACGTATGCCAGTAAGTGATGTATAACTTGGTGGGCATTGTCGCGCTGAAATACCAGCCCATGTTGAGCCAGCTCCAACCGGTTGACGGATCGAATATCGGGCCCATATTCGTGACCACGTCAGTATTCTTGTTGTAGCTGAAAAGTGTAGGCCCAGTCCCCCCCTTGCTTTTGTTCAATCCCAGCACGATGTACATCGTGTCGCTGTTTTGGTGATTGTTCATGTTTTTCCAATAAGCGTACTCAACATAATTAACGCAGTCGGCGCCCCCACAATCGCTCGGAATTGTGATGCGGACGCCCTGCGTATTATATGGAGCGGGAAACGTGAACTTTCCTCGACCGGAGGGAACAAAACTCTGTATTTGCGAAGCGGTAAGCCTCGGTCGGTTCGTAGCGTCGTAACTTTTCTTAATGAATCCGCCCGGAAACTGCTGAGCGGTTGCCGGATCAACGGCCATCATTAACGTTCCTATTAATAGCAGAATAAGTGCAGCCAACATTGCCGGCCGCGGGTCTCTTAACTTCATTACGCTGGGTCTCCTTGCTGAATGAAATGAGCCCGTAGGCTTTGCGGCTAAGAGTGCCCTTACCTGCTTCGATGTGATACATATTTGTATGAGGGAATCGCCTCAGGAAAAGAGGGAAATGGCCGTCCGGAGGCATAGCTTCGAAGAAATTTTCAGGGCACAAGATCCCTTTATAAATCAAGGGTTTAGACTATTCGTTCGGGAGGTCTCCGGAACGCGGGAAGTTGCCGCGCTCCGCGAATTCTTTATTCGCTTTAACGGCGAGCTTTACCGCGCTTCTTGGATCGACAAAACCGCGAAGATTCCATGGGCAGCCGATATGCTGACGGCGCTCGTCAATGCGAACCCCGAGCTCACGACGGGGGTTCTCCGCGAGCTGCTCGACGACATGAAGCTGCACTACCAGGACCCGATCACAGACGTGATATTCGAGACCGCGCCCCGATCACGCGTGCTGCTGTCGTTAGTCGGAGAAATCGTTCAAGGTGAAAGCCAGCTGCTACAGCTCCGGATTCGGGCGCTCGAAGCACTCTTCACCCGGCTTGCGCTCGGCCGGCGCGCTTTCCGGCCTGCGGCACCGGTCGAAGAGACGCTTCGCTCCCTCAACGATATTCTCGCCGAAGTGAACCGCGACACAGTGACCGGAATTGCGAAAAATCACGACAAGCTCGCCAAAGAGCTCCAGTCGGTTAGCCGTATGCTCCCGGCCTTAACGCGAAATCCGCCCGCCGACGTCACCACTGCGGCCGAAACCCGCGGCCAGTCAAACTACCGCGAAATTGTCGATTTATTGGAAACTGTTCTGCAGCAGTCCTCCGGTGCGATGACCTCGGATTATCTCGGAATATTGCTGCGTATTCTGCGGCTCACGACGCAGCTTCCCGAATGGCGAGCGAAAACCGGCACCGATCGGAGCCACATAAAGGCGGCAAACGGAACCCGCCGCGAGGCGCGTCTCACAGCAGTCGAGCAAACAGGCGCGGAATCGTTCGACGACGATTCCAACCTGGTGATGGCGCTTATCATCGATCGCGCTGTTGCGACCGTCCTGGAGGTCGCCGCGGCCCCGTGGAGCGCGCAGGGCGAACGGCGCGCCAGACCCCGTGCGGGCGATGCGACGCTTCTAAACCCTTCCGATCCGCCCCTTCTTGAATCTGTCCTGCTGGACAACAAGACTCGCACAAAGACGCGCCACACGGCCGCGTCCCTGCTCTCGCTGCTGAGTTATGCCCTGCCGGCCGTGCAGCCTTCGCCGCGGGCGGAGTTTTTCTGCCAGCTGTTTTTGATGCCGTATCGCGCGGGCGGAATTCATTATCGGCTCCGGGACGACGAGGACTTGGCGATCGTCGACACGGAGGAGAAGGTCGATTTTCTCTTCGAAGCGCTGGACGAAGAATCCGATTACGTGCGCTGGAACGCGGCGACGCTCTGCTATCAATGCGCGCGTGAGCACCCGGACTGGTTCAAATCGAAACATTACATCAAGCTCATGTCGCTGCTTTCTGACGAGCACTACGGTATCCGTCTCGACATGATGCGTACGATTCGCACACTCGCCGCGTTTCGCAACCAGGAGATATTCACGGTCATCCACGACATTTCCGGAAAGCTGGCCGAGAAAGTATACCGGGTCAAGGATAAAGAGCGCGCGCGGGTGGATCTCGAGACGGCGCTCGGCGTCAGTCTCGCGACGCTGCTCGAGCGCGTGGAGGAGTTGCAGGGTGAGGTGCTCCGTCTCGAGAACCGCCGCGAGCAGCTATTGAGCTACCTCGAGAAGCAGGCTTTCCGCATCGGCGAGGAAATTCATCATGAGGTCTTGAACACGCTCTGCAGCTATCTTGCGACGGCAATCGACGAACGCGATTTCGCCGATGCGGAGGCGCGACTCGGCGACGTGGTCACCGAACTAAGACGCATCATGAACCATCTTTACCCGAAGGATCTCGAAGCCGAGGGTTTTATCGCCACGATCCGCAAACGGCTGGACGATGTACGGATGCAGATGCGGCGTCGTGTGCCTGAATTCGCCGTCGACTTTGATTGCCCGCCGGATGTGACGGACGAAGCGATCACCGCAAGCTTGCGCGACAAGTCTCACCTCGTGCTGCTCTATCGGATCGTCTCCGAGGCGCTCATCAACGCGCGAAAGCATTCGCAGGGCACGCAGATCATCGTGCGACTTCGCCGCCCGCGCTTCGGCGTCATAGATATCTCGGTAAGCGACAACGGTCGGGGCGGCGGCGGGCCGTTCGAGCAGAGCTTCGGTATCGATCTCATGCAGCGGCGGGCCGAAGACATCGGGGCGGAGATCGATTACCGAAAAACTTCGGCCGCCGGCGGTACGACCGTGCTTATCCGGCTCGGCAGCTCCTCAGCGGAAGCCGGCAAAGGTCCGGAGCTTGCCGGCGTCATTTAATCCATCGGCATTATCACGTGGTAAGCAAAGCACGGCAAAAACCTCAGAACGGTCATAAGCCGGCCCTCAGAATTCTGATTGCTGACGACTCTCCGGATTCCATCGACCAGATGAGCTCGTGGATCCGGGAGCGCTGGCCGGATACCGAGGTGTACCGTGCGCAGACGCCGGACGAGGCGGTGGCGATCGCCGACGATGAAGAGGTGGAGAACATCGTGCTCGATCTCGACTTTGTGGTGCCGCGCGTCTCGGGAGTGGAGATCGCTCGCCGAATTCTACTGGCAAGAGCCGATGACGAAGAAATCCGCACGCGCATCCTCTTTCGCACCGTCCATGCAGGCGATCCCAGCTACCTGCATCAGATCGCCAAGCTCATCAATGACGAAAAGAACAAACCCGCCGTGTGGGGATTCGTAGACAAAGGCGCCATGCCAAAGCGGCTCGTGCAAAACGCCGTCGAGCAGGTTTTCATTTACGAGCTTTCCTTTACGGAAGTCTTTAGCCAAAACCTGAAGGATTCTCCTTCCAGGGAGTTGAGCGATATCGAGTTCACGGTGCTGCTTTACAGCTGTCTCGGCGTCACGAACGACGGCATTGCCTGGCTCGTGGGCACGTCGCGGCAGAGCATCGAGCGCATTTTGACCGGTCTTTATCAGAAAATGAAAATCCCCACTCGCCGCGACGCGCCGCAGGGCGTCACGGCGCTGCTCGAGAGCCGCGGGCGGCTGTACTATGAAGCGTTAACCCGCGGTCTCATCAATCCCCACCTAATGCGCGAGCAGGACGAAGCGCTCCGCCAGCGCGTCAAAAAGGACTCGCCACAACGCGGCCGGCTTTATGTCGACAAGGAATGGCTAGAGCCGTTGCCCGCATCCGAAGCTCGCGAATCGCAAAGATAGCTTATGCGAAAAAGATCTGCCCCGGCACGCGGCATGCCGAACGCATTCGAGCGCGCGCCAACGGACTCGGCGATCACAGCCAAAAGCGTCGTTTTAGTTGAGCTGGGGTGCTTCCTGATCCTAGGCCTTGTGATCTTTCTCGTCTATTTGCCGGGCATCGCGATACCGTATTACGGCGACGATCTCGGCTGGATCGACGCCGTATCGAGCCCATGGCGGCATTTTCTTCAGGTGAACACGGATGGATGGTATCGTCCTCTGCAAGCCGCCATCTACACGGTTGTGCAGAAACAGTTCGAGCTGAGCACGATACCGATTCACGTCGCCATGCTTTTCATGCACGCATTGCTCTGCGTTCTCGTGATCAAAGCGACGGCGGACTTGGGTTATGGCGGAGTCTCGGCATTGCTCGCCGGCGTTTTTATGGCGCTGTCGCAAGCGAACGCTTTTGCGCTGTTGAGCAACGATACATTGTCGCAAGTTGCCGGGACGTTTTTCGGCTGTCTTGCCCTCTGGGCATTGGCGAGTCCATACCTGCGCCGTCCGGCGCCTCGGGGCGCTTCGATCGCCTATCTCGTAAGCGTCGCCGCATTTGGAATCGCTCTTCTCTTCAAGGAGACGACATCGTCTTTTCTGCCGCTTCTGCTTTGCGTCGTCGCGCTGATCAACTATCGAAAATTTTCGCTTCGCGGAGTTATAACGCGATCGTTTGTGATGGCTGTTCCGTACATTTGCGTATTTCTCTGCTATCTCGGCGTTCGCGCGCTGGTCGGCGCGAATAGTCCGTCGTTCGGTCCGGGCGGATATCAGTTTCACGTCGGCACCAACATTATTATAAATGTGCTCATGGACTTGTCGGCGCTGGTCGTTCCGCTCTCGAGCGTGACGGTTTTCGAAAAACTCATAGAACGCGATTTAATGACGATTACAGTCATCGCGACCGCGACGCTTCTCTTCGTTGCTGTGATCGGTTACGGACTTTGGCTGAAACGCCGTGACTGGAAGCCGGCAGTCGTTTTCGTCCTGATGCTCGGATCCTTATTTCCCATGGTCCTGATGAACCACATCAGCGAGCTATATATTTACAATTCAACGCCGTTCTTCTCGATTCTCGCGGGAATTGGGCTCGGCGCGGCTCTGGAGTGTCTGCAAGCACGGCGCTATGTCGCATCGGCTTTAGGCGGTGGCATCCTCCTCCTGTTCGCGAGCCACGTTGCGGCAGTGCGCGACAAAGCCTTGCTCATGCAGGAGAACGGCGAGCGGGCCACGATGCTGCTCGATCGACTCGCGCCGTATTTCGACCAAGTGCCGCAAAACGGCGCTTTACTCCTGGTCAATCCACGGTCCTCGCACGCGGAATATGCCGTTTATCTCATGAACGGATTCAACGTGTTGCAGTTCGGCGAGGCCGGCATAAAAAAACTGCACGCCCGCGAGGACATTGACCTCGCGATTATTGACGAGAGCGGCATAGCGCGCGCCCGGCAGAGACCCGACGCGCTGATTCTTGGGCTCGACGCCGACGGGTTAAAACTGATCGCCAAACCCAAGGGCATGTGATAATGTCAGGTTCCATTATGGCGTCCACCGATGCTGAACGCGCGCCGGCGGTGCCGGGGCTTTCCATCGTCGTACCCGCATACAACGAGCAGGAGGTGCTGCCCGAATTTCACCGCCGGCTCACGGCCGTCCTCGCCGAATTACCGATGGAAAGCGAAGTCATATACATCAACGACGGCAGCAGCGACGCAACACTCGCAGTCATTCGTCAACTGCGCGAGAAGGATCCCCGCATCGCCCTTATCGACTTAAGCCGTAATTTCGGCAAGGAAATCGCCGTTACTGCAGGCCTGGATTACAGCAAGGGAGACGCTGTGATCCTGATCGACGCCGACCTGCAGGACCCGCCGGAGTTGATCCCACGATTGGTCGAAGAGCGGAAGAACGGCTACGACGTGGTTTACGCGACGCGCATGTCGCGCGAGGGAGAGAGCAGGCTGAAAAAAGCGACGGCCTACGCTTTTTATCGGGTAATCAATCAACTAACCCGCGTCAAGATTCCCCAGGATACCGGGGACTTCCGGTTACTCAGCCGGCGGGCCGTGAACTCGCTGCTAAAGCTGCGCGAACAGCACCGCTTTATGAAAGGTCTGTTTACCTGGATCGGCTATGCGCAAAAGGGTATTCCCTATCGCCGCGACCCGCGGTATGCAGGCGAGACGAAGTGGAACTACTGGCGCCTGTGGAATTTCGCCCTCGAGGGCGTCACGTCGTTTACGATCGGTCCGCTCAAGGTTGCGACTTACCTAGGTCTTGCAACGGCTATCGCGGCGTTTATTTACGCGGGCATTATCATCGCAAAGACGCTGCTTCACGGCGAACCCGTTGCCGGTTATCCGTCGCTAATGGTAGTGATTCTCTTCCTCGGCGGTGTTCAGCTCATCACCGTCGGCATCATGGGTGAATACATCGGTCGAATGTTCGATGAAAGCAAACAACGGCCGCTATATTTCGTGAACACCTATGAACCCGCCGTGACGCACGGGCGCTCCGCCGCGTCTCCCGCCAAGGCCGACGCCGCTTAGCGGCGCGCGGCTCATTTCTGTTTATCGCCGTCCGGATAACTCCGAAAGTCGGCGTCTTCACCCTCATCCTATACGAATAGCCCTGCCCTATTTCCCGACGATCATGGGGCGTCGGCCGACTCGCAGCTCAAGGTGCGCTCACGGCATGCGATGCTCGCCCGTAATCAGGCGCGCAGCGCGGTTGCGACGAAAATAAGCCCATCCCCATTGAATGAGTACCAGCAGTTTGTTTTCGAACTCGATCAGATTGACGATGTGAACGAAAAGCCACGCGAGCCACGCGAAAAAGCCTGAGAGATGAAATCTTTTTAGGTCTGCGACTGCCGTTCCTCGTCCGACGATCGCCAGTTGGCCGCGGTCGCGATAGTGAAACGGCGTAACGGCTTTGCCTTCCAGCCGCTCGCGTATAACCTCCGCCACATACTCGCCCTCCTGTATCGCCACCTGCGCGACGCCGGGCAGCGGGGAGCCGGTCTGATGCGGGTAGTTGGCGAGATCGCCGATAACGAAAACCTCGGGATGAGACGGAAGCGTCATGTCCGGCTCGACGAGGACGCGGCCCGCGCGATCCAGCTTAGCGCCCGTCGCATCCGCCAAAACTTTGCCCAGAAACGATGCTTTGACGCCGGCCGCCCATAGCGTGGTGCGGCACGGGATTTCTTCGTTCCGCTGTCCGTCTTGCACTACGACGCAGTCTCGCCGTATGTCCGTGACGGTGACCCCCGTACGCACCGTTACGCCTTCTTTGATGAGAAACGACGCCGCCTTGGCGGAGAGAGCGGGAGGATATGTAGGCAATATCCGGTCAGCCGCTTCGAGCAGTAGTATCTCGGCGGATGCGGGATCGATCGTGCGAAAATCGTTTCTCAGAATATCCCGGGTGATTTCCGCTAGGGCGCCGGCAAGCTCAACGCCCGTCGGACCACCGCCGACGATGACGAAATTCAGAAGCGACTTTCTTTTGCCGGCATCCGGTTCTTTTTCCGCGGCTTCGAAAGCGAGGAAAATCCGTCGGCGCATCTCGATCGCGTCCTCGATGGTTTTAAGCCCCGGTGCGATCGCTTCCCAGTTATCGTGCCCGAAGTAGTGATGGCGCGAGCCTGTCGCCACGATGAGTGTATCATAAGGCACGCTGCCGTCGCTTAGGATCACTTGGCGGGCGCCGATATCGATGTCGATCGCCTGGCCGAGAAGCACGCGCGTGTTTTGCTGCCGCTTTAAGACGGCGCGCAGCGTGGAGGCGATGTTCGCCGGCGACAGCCAGCCGGTCGCCACCTGATAGAGCAGCGGCTGAAACACATGGAAATTCCGCTGGTCGAGAAGCGTCACCTCCACGGGCGCGTTCTTTAACGACTGCGCGGCGTAAAGGCCGCCGAAGCCCCCGCCGATGATAACGACGCGATGAGCCATGAGTGGGTTGAAAATTTGTCTATTTCTTCTCGCCGATCGCCGCCGTCCAAAGATCGGTTTCGGTGCGGGTCATATTGCCTTCGGGCAGAAGCCGGGCATCGAGATAACCCCACTGCTGGATGTCGATGAGAAATTGCTCGCGCGAAAGAAGCGTTCCCTGGCAGATGCGCGTTTCGGGCGGCGGCGTAGCCATCTCTTCTCTCAACGCATCGGTCAATCGGTCCATGACGCGCGCGGGAATATCCGCGCGATGCGACGGATAGATGAAACCGAACAGCAAAAGGTAGCTGTAGAGAACGCGCCAATGCGGACCGAACCGACGCAGAAGCCGCTCCCAGTCGAGCTCTTTCGCGCGCGCGCGTAGTAGATGCGCGACATCGGCGCCGTCGTAGCGCTCGCGCTCCATCACGTAGGATTTCGACCAGATAGTCTCCTCCACAGGGCACAGCTTTACTCGGTAGCCGAGTATCTCCGCGTCTACGCCGTAGCGAAACCATTCGTCGTCCACGCGTGCCGTGCCGTTGCCGGAGCTGAAGATCAGATCGGCGAAATATTCTCCGCAGTAGGCTTTGCCGAGCCAATGGGGGAAGGTCAGCTCCGTGTGACAGCCCATGACCGCGAGGGCGTCAAGCGCCCGCTTGCAGTCGTCGGGGCGAATGAAGACATCGAGATCTTTCGTGTCGCGCCAGATGCCGGTGTAGCATTCGAGCGCATAAGCGCCGCCGATCAAAAACGGCACCGCGCTTTGGGTCAGCGTCGTCAAAACCCGGACGTAGAACTCTTTCCCCGCCTTCTCCGGACCCTCGTCACCATTGCCGTTCACGGCCGCACCTCCCGGCTCATCCCATTGCCCTGGTCGGCCCGCACCGCGGCGGGAATCTCGATAAGGCGGAAAACCGGCTTGTCTGGAAAATTCTGCCTCAGCACCTTGATCGCCACGTTGTACACGGGCACTCCGCTCTGCGTTCGCCCCTCCGGGGTCCCGTGATGCGCGTGACCGTGAAATACAGCGGTCACGTTGTATCGATTCAGCGGCTCTTCGAGACGGCTTGAGCCCAGAAACGGATAAATCGGCTGCGGCTCGCCCTCAACGGTCGCTTGAATGGGAGAATAGTGAAGGAGCGCTATGCGGTGCTGCGTGCGGAGCTTGGCGAGTGCTGACTCGAGCTTCAGCGCTTCATCGATCGATTCCTGAACGAACTTCTTGATCTGGGGCTCGCCCCACGGCTGAAGCGCATGCTGCCCAAATCCCCCAGCGAAGCCCTTCACTCCCGCGAAACCGATGCCGTGAACTTCGCAAGCGCTGCCGTCGAGAATATTGACGCCGGCCGCCGCGAGAATCTTTTGCACCTCGTCTTGCTTGCCGGATTCCAATTCATGGTTGCCGAGCACAGCCAGCATCGGAATTTTCACGACAGATAATTCTTTGGCCAGAACTTCCGTCTCCTCCGGCAGACCGTAGTCTACGAGGTCGCCGCAGAGGAGGAGAATATCCGCGTTGTCGGCGACCTGCTCGAATATCGGCTGCAATTGTCCGTGCGATGTTTTCGTATAATGGAGATCGCCCATCGCCGCGAGACGCACAGAATTCTGATCCTTGGTTTTCATGTCGAAAGTCCCTTTTGCGCCCCGTCGCGGGCGGATGCAACGGCTCTGTCGTTGAGAGACCCGATCAATTTTCCGTCGGGCGTTGTGACCAACAGCGAGTGCTCTTTCTTGCGCTCGAGAATTTTAACTGCGTCTTTCACCGGCATACTCGGACGCACCGTGGTCGGCCCCGGCTCCATCACAAGCTCGACCGCGACCGACGGATGCGCGTGCAGTGATATGCGCGTGCAAAGACCCAGGAGAATCCCTTCGGAGTCGATTACCGGACAGATATCCATCCCGCGGTCGTAAGCTGCGTTACGCGCGACTCCGACCGGATCCTGCGGCCGACAATGCGGCACATCCCGCTCGACAACGTCACACACAAGCTGCGGCAAGTCCCGACCGCGAACGATCGGCAGGTCGAAGGCCATCCATTCGGCTTTTCCACCTGCGTAAGCGAAAACGTGCCTATATCCCATATGATCGAGCCGCGCCGCGGCCCTGCGACTCAAATCTCACTGCGAGTCGTAGCAGTAAACGACAGTAACTCGATCCTTGGCGAGGGCGTCGGCAGAAAACGGATAGAGGTCGGTAAGCGGCAGACTGATCGCTCCCGGCAAATGCGCTCGCTCGTATTCTTTTTGGGGCAAGACCTCCACGAGCGCGGCGCCGTTCGCCGTCAACCGCTGCACCTCTTCACGTCCGATCACCTGCATCTCTACCTCAGATAAGCTCGCGCACTTTGTCCGACAAAACCGTCCATGCGATCTTCGATCTGTCGGGCTCGCCGCGCGCGAGCGATTTCGCGAATTTGGTCGCCTGCTCGAGCGTGACCTTCGCCGGCATCGGCGGCTCATACGGATCTACGACCGCCTCGACAATGACAGGGCCGGGAGCGGCAAGCGCCTCGTCGAGCACCCGGCCGCAATCAGCCGGATCCTCGACGGTGAAGCCCGTGCCGCCGCAGGCGCGCGCGATGGCGGCAAAGTCTATAGGATGCAGATCGCAGCCGTATTCCGGGTTGCCCAAGAAAACCATCTGCTCCCACTTGATCTGCCCCAAGGCGTTGTTTTTCACGATTACGACTTTGATCGGCAGGCGGTATTTTACCGCAGTAGCGAATTCCGCCATCAGCATCGAAAAGCCGCCGTCGCCGACGAACGCGACGCACTGTCTTTCAGGATATGCGATCTGCGCCGCGATCGTGTACGGGAGGGCATTCGCCATCGACGCGAGCGTTCCCGATACCGAGAACTTCTGCCCCCGCCGCGCCGGTATCTGCCGCGCGAACCAGGTCGTAATCGTCCCCGAGTCGCAGGAGACGATCGCTTCCGGCGCGAGCCGCTTGCCGAGCTCCCACGCAACGACTTCCGGCTTCATCGGCTTGTCCGGACGGGTCCCCTGGGTTTCCATCAGCTTCCACCATTGGCGCATGCCGTCCTGCGCTTTTTCCAGGAAGCTTCGGTCCTGTTTGCGGTCGAGCAGCGGCAAGAGCCGCTTCAATGTAGCTCGGCTGTCGCCGACAAGACCGACCTCGACCGGATAACGAAGTCCGATGCGTGTGGGGTCCATGTCGATTTGAACGCCGCGCGCTTGTCCCGGCTTGGGCAGGAATTCGATGTAAGGAAAAGAGCTGCCGACGATGAAAAGCGTATCGCAGCTCTCCATCGCCTCCTGCGACGGCCTCGTGCCCAAAAGGCCGATCGCGCCGGTCGTGTAAGGACTATCGTCGGGAACCACCGCCTTGCCGAGCAGCGCCTTGACGATCGGCGCGGCCAATTTCTCCGCAGATTCCTCCAGCTCGGCGCCTGCTGCGAGAGCCCCCTGGCCGGCGAGAATCGCGACGCGCTTTCCTTGGTTGAGCTCCGCGGCCGCATTCTTCAAAGCGGTTTCCGGCGGCAGCTCGATCGCCGACGCGAGGACATGCGAAACGTGTCCCGGAACGTTTCGCTTCGAATGTTCCTCGATCTCCTGCTCCTGGAAATCAACCGGGAAGTTGATATGTGCAACACCGCGCCGGCCGAGCGCGGTGCGGCAGGCGATATTCGCGATCTCCTCGACGTGCGACGGTCCCATGACCCGAGCATTGTAAAGGGCGACATCCATATAAACTTTATCCAAATCGACGTCTTGCTGCGCATGCGTATCGATCAGGTCGTGATAGTGATGTCCGGTGATCGCGAGCACGGGTTGGCCGTCGAGCTTCGCGTCGTAGAGACCGTTCAGGAGATGAATGCCTCCCGGTCCCGAGGTCGCAAGGCAAACGCCGAGCTTCCCGGTATATTTAGCGTAAGCGCACGCCATGAACGCCGCGGATTCTTCGTGCCGCACCTGCACGAAGCGGATGTTTTCACGCTCCTTGCGCAGCGCCTCCATGATGCCGTTGATGCCGTCGCCCGGCAGGCCGAACACGACGCTCACGCCCCATTCACACAGCGTGTTAACGAGCACATCGGCCGCGGTTACCATTAACGGACTCCTTCGGCGAAGGTCTTGCCGGACCCAGGCGCTTCGCTGCTGCTTGCTGCCAGGCAATAGGCGATCGCGCCGACGCCGAAAACCGCCGCCATGCCGACGATGAGACGCGTCGCCGGCGCCCAATGCTGCTGCATGATGTCGAGCCGCCGACCGGTCGGTTTCGGATTTATCTGCTGGCCTTCGAGACCGGGAAAATCTTCCGCACGATCGTGGGCCTGCACCTGATTTTGTAGGCGCCGGACCCCGCGCAACCCGCGGATGCCGGCGATCAGCTGTTCGCATTCGTCGGTGAAGGCGCGGCCCGTGAGCGTCACCTCTCCGTTTTCGACGTGCACATTGATGAACGAAGGGTAGCGCACCAAAAATCCGAGCTCCGACCGGACGCGCTCTTCAAGCGCCGTGTCGGAAACATCGCCTTCCGTGATATGACCGCGGGCTTGGGCCAAACTACCGAGCGTGCGATTCCTCAAATCGCGCGCCGCGACTACTGCGGCGTCGGCCGCCTTGCGTTGCATTCTGACCATTTTGTCGCGCGCCAGCGCGCGGCGGCGGCGCCCCATTTCGGGGTCGAGCTCGTACATGGCGAGGCAACCCAAACCGGCGCCGGTCACCATTACTGTGATTGCATTCATACGCGACCTCCTGAAAAGAGTCTTCAGCTCGCTTTGCGCTGCCTCGTAGTTTCCTCCTTCTGCCCCGCCTGCTCGACGCTGCGTTTCAACAGATCCATGATATCGATCACCTTCGCCCGCCGCTTAGGCGCTTGCGGCGGCCTTTCGTCGATGACCTTCGTCTTGCCTTCCTGCACCTTGCGCTCGATCAGAGCCAGCAGGTCTTCTCTGTATTCGTCGCGGTATTTTTCCGGTTGCCACTTGTCGGCCATGGCCTCGATCAGACGCTCGCCCATTTTCAGTTCTTTCTCCCCAATGGCGACATCGCCGGGAATGTCCAGCCCCGACGCATCGCGCAGCTCGTGCGCGAACCGTAAAAGTTCGAGTACCAGAGCCGACTTTTGCGGGAAGACGGCGGCAAGATGCTGTCGCGACCGAATGACGACTTTCGCGATGCCGACGGTTTTTGTCCGCCGCATTACCTCGCGAAGCAGCGCATAGCTTTTGCCGGCATTTTTTGCCGGCGCCAAATAGTAAGGCTTGTCGTAGTACACGGGGTCGATATCGCCGTCGTCAACAAAGTCGGTAATCTCGATCGTTTGCGTCGCCTCGCTGTTCGCCCGCTCGAAATCCGCCTCCGTCATCGGCACGTATTCGCCCTTTTCGTACTCATAGCCTTTGACGATTTCGTCCCAGGGCACTTCATTGCCGGTCTCTTCATTGACCCGGCGATAATGGACCGGTGCAAGGTTTCTGCGGTCGAGGAGCTTAAAGCTGATATCGTTGGAAGTTTCCGCGGCGTGGAGAGCGACGGGAATGTTTACCAGACCAAAGCTCAAGCTGCCTCGCCATATTGGACGTGAGCCGGTCGATCTCCGTGCCGACGTTTTCCGACGTGAAGCTCGTCTCCGATTGCGCGCCATAAATTAGTGCCCGCGCGCCAAAGGCGAAATGTCGATCGGCGGTCGTTCCGAATGGCGACGAGCCGACGGCGGCTTACCCGGCTCGTCATTATCGTAAATGTGGATTCCGACGAGCCGCTCGAGGCGCTTCAATGGTGCGATCAAATGCCGCGACACCGCCTCCTGAATATCTCCTTCCGGCAGGCTCGATTCGCAGAGATGGTCGATCTCGCTACGGACCGCCTCGATTCGTTCGACGGCGCGAGCTTTGTTGTGGCCATTGCCGTTGCCGCGCTCGCGCAGGTAGCAGTAAATGACTTCGAGAGGATAGCGTGCGCCGACAACCTCGACGAACGCCGGGTCCTCCACTTCGATACGAGCGAGACAAAGACGGCGATCGATGGGAACTATGTCATGCACCTCGGCGAGGTCGGGCAGCGACCCACGACTCAGCGCTTCGCGCGCCGCGTGTCCGGCGGCACCGGTGGCGCAAGCGATTTCGTGCCATGCATAAACATGGTCGTAAACATCCTCCAGCGCGGAAAGCACTCCGATAACGTCGCGTACCTCGCTGCAGCGGTGACGCGGCAGCGCTATGCGAATCGACATATGCGTCGCCTCATGATCATTCATGTTCCATCCTTGCGGCTATTTTCGCCAACGCGCTTGGCGTCACATTCTACCTCTAATTTTTAACTAGCACTTCCAGCTAAGTATTGTAGATATCGGCGGCAGAGCGGCAGCAGCGATTTTACCCTGGATCGCATTACATGACCTGCCGCGCTCTCCCGCCTGGAATGGCGCGCAGTTCGGGAGCATTTCGCCGGGCCGCCGGCGGCACTGCGCGGACGCCCTGCACATACGCCAACTCCCCGCCGATCCAGCCGCCTACACCGATCACCGCAAGCGCAAAGATCGACAAGGCAAACGGAAAGAATGCCTGTTGCGAGTTGGAAACTCGCAGATAAAAATCGGCTGCGAAAATACCCGTCCCCGTGAGGTTGACGAACAGGTGGTAGCGCGCAAACTGTCGACTACGGCTTTCTTCGAGGGAAAAAAAGTTGATCAGGCCGGGAATCGCCGCGATTATCGCACTCGCGATTCCGCCGCCTATTGTATACAGGGCGATAGCCTTCCAGACACCGCCGCCGCCTGTCGTCGAGAAAAGATCGGCCACCAAAGAGAAGATCCACAACCCCACCGGCATGACGACGAGCATGGGGTGAACGGGATGTTTGCCAATACTGGCTGAAGTGGTCATATGATGCTCCTCTCAATTGAGGCGGCGGCGTCTAATTGCAGATTTACATTAGATGCGTCCGGCCAGGGCTAAAATGATGACGATCAGTAAAATTAAACCGAGACCGCCACTCGGGAAATAGCCCCAGCCGGCGCTATACGGCCACGTAGGTAAGGCGCCGAGTAGCAAGAGGATAAGGATAACTACCAAGATCGTTCCCATGGTCCACCTCCTTTATTCCTAACGCGATGCTAACGCGTTGTATCCCACCTAAACGTTACCCAATCCGACGGTTCACCCTAGGGAAGTATTTCCCGGCGGAAAGTAAATTTTACTATCTGCGTCACCTCCTTCGATCCGGCTTTGCGGCCGACTGCCGCGTGTTTCATTGGAAAACTCGCGGCCTTTTATCAGTGAATAAAGAGGAGCAAGGGATATGCCATCATGGGCGGCGGGCGCCGCCCTGACGGATGGCTCTCACAATTGAGCGGCGTGAAGTGAAGAAGTTCGCCCAGGGATCCTTGCGCAAACGGGCGAGGCGCTTACGTATATTGAGGAGGGTGAAATGATCGGCACCATCCAGATCGTCGAGCTCTTCCCAGCGGAGCGGCGCCGACACCGGCGCGCCGCTGCGCGCGCGGGTCGAATACGCCGCGATAGCTGTCGCGCTGCGACCGTTTCGCAGGTAATCGATAAAAATTTTCCCCGCGCGCTTCGCCTTCGACATGTTCGTTAGGTACTTGTTAGGGACCTCGCGCGCGACGCTCTCCGCTATCCGCTTGGTAAATTGTTTCGCGTCGCCCCATTCAACCTGCGGGACAATTGGAACAACGACATGCAATCCTTTGCCGCCTGTAGTTTTGACGAACGCCTCGAGTTCCAACTCCGCGAGCCGGCGCCGCAACAGCCGTGCCGCTTCGACTATCTGTTTCCAAGGCAAGCCGGTATCCGGGTCCAAGTCAAAAACCAGTTGGTCCGGCATCTCCACGTGCTCGGCACGAGAGCCCCACGTGTGCATTTCGAGCACGCCCATTTGTACCAGAGAGATCAGACCCGAAGTCGAATCGATCATGACGTAGCGGCCGGAGCCCCTGCGCTCTTTTACATTGACGCGCTTGAACGATTCCGGAAGGTTGTCCTCGATATGCTTTTGATAAAAGCATTTTCGGTAGCCTTCCGGACAGCGCACCATCGTCAGCGGCCGCCGCGTAATGTACGGTAAAATCCATTCGGCGATCTCTTCGTAATAACGAGCGACGTCCAGTTTCGTGATACCTAATTCCGGATAAAGAACGCGCTCGGGATTGCTCAGGACAACACCGGCAATTGCGACGTTATGCGAGTTTTGCGCGACGTTCGCCGGAGCCGGCTCCGGCAGCTCGCGAGCAATCACCCGCGGCGACTTGTCTTCGCGGAGGCCCTTGAAAGAAGGATGACGCAGCATACCGTCGCGCGTCCAGCCGGTGAATTCAATTTCCGCGGCATGGCGGGGACGCACCCAATGAACTCCTTCGCGCCGCGGAAGCCGAGGCGGATTGGCAAACGGCGGATTAGACATTTCAATTTTCCCCAATCGTGCGCGAAGATCCTGCAGTGAGCGGTGGCTGAACCCCGTACCAACCTTCCCGGCATAGACTAATTCGCTTCGCTCATTATTCACGCCTAGAAGCAGCGCGCCCAAGCCCGTGCGTGAGCCGGAAGGCTCGGTAAACCCGCCGATGACAAACTCCTGACTCGCATGGCATTTGATCTTGAACCAATCGCGCGCGCGGCCGGCGCGATATGCCGAGTCCTTGCGCTTGGCAATGATGCCTTCGAGACCGCTTTGACAAGCACGCTGATAAAACTCCTTCCCTTTGTCGGTCACGTGGTCGCTGAAGCGAATCGCAGGTGTCTTGTGGCGGCGATCAGTGAGCAACCGGGACAGAAGCGTTTTACGCTCGAGCAGCGGCAACACTCTCAAGTCATAGCCGTTGTGAAAAAGAAGATCGAAGGCGTAATAGACGAGCCGACCGGTGTCGTTTCGGCCAAGTGCTTCCTGCAAAGACTGAAAATTGCTCGAGCCGTCCGAGTCAATAACGACGATCTCGCCATCGAGGAATGCTTCCGTTACAGGAAGATGCGCCGCGGCCGGCGCCAAGTCGCCGAACCGCTCGGTCCAGTCGTTCCCCTCGCGCGTAAAGAACCGTGAACGGCCGCCTTCGATCCTGCATAGTGCGCGATAACCGTCGAATTTGATTTCATAGAGCCATTCCTCTCCCTCGGGAACGGCATCGATCAGCGTCGTAAGCTCGGGCTCGACAAAGGCGGGCAGCTTCGCGGAGGCCACAGTCGGGCGAGGCTCGGTTCCTGAGCTTGCAGCTTTACGCTGTGGTTTTCGCAGGCCTGGTTTGCGGACATTTCGCGCTATGCTTCCACCCATCATCCCGCCAATCGCCGCTCGTCCATCGAGGGATACAGATTTTAAACGCTCGGCAAGTCGGTCCGGCGCTTACCTGCCTCCGTGCTTGGTCGGCGCCGAGCGATCCTTCGGCTCTGCGCCTAGCGCTCGCAGCGCGTTCAGCACGACGTCGAGCGTAATCGTCTGCGGCCCGCGCATGCTTTCTTCTTCCGCGACCTGAAGCTCGCGAACATCATATTCCCATCTTTGCAGGATTTGAATCTTTTGGCTGCGCGACAATTCTGTACTGTGCAACACGTCGGCGGGATTCTTAAAGACCAGCGCCGGATCGAGCAACGCCTTCTCGAAATCGATCATCTTAACACCTCGATGACTTTTTAAATCCTATTTGTGAAGATAGCATCCGCCGCAGTGAAATATAGTCGGACCGCTATTGTTTACCTATATGAGGCAAATACCTCAATTGAAGCCGCCCGGAGGTGACTTATCTTGTTAAGCAAGGTGCAGGCGCAAAATCACCCCGGAAAGGAGGATAAGCCATGCTGAACTGGGCGATAACCTTTTTGATTATCGGGCTGATTGCCGGCGTGCTGGGACTATCGGGCGTTGCCGGCGCCGCCACGGAGATCGCTTGGATTTTATTCGTTGTCTTCATGGTGCTGTTTTTGGTCAGCCTCATCATGGGACGGCGGACGCCACCGGTTGCTTAAATAGCTCGGGGTGCGTCGATTTTAGGGTTGTGGACCAACGAGGAGGGGGAGGTCTATGTGTAAGATCGTGGTGGCGATTGGGTTGACGGTTGGTTTGGGCTGGATCGGTCAGGCTACTGCCGCCGACCTACTCGGAAGGGATTCTTCCGGCAACGCTCGTTATAGCGAGCGCGCGCATAAAGGAAATTGGGAACGTGGTAAAGAGGAACTCACACGCGAGTTGAAGATTGGCGAAGAAAAGGGTTTTTATCGACGTGAACTCGAAAAACTAGGCTACCAAGTTACTTCCGTCAACTATGATAAGCCTGATTATCTCGAATACGAGGTCGTCAAAGGCGATCAGACCTACGAAATCCAGCTCGACATCGACAAGGCAAGCCATCGCGCAAGCAAAGTCGACGTGACGGCGAATCTCTACAAGGCGGACACCACCAATCGAGTTTTGCAGGGCCACAAGCTGGCCGACCGCGAAAAGACCGACCAGGGTCTTTTTCACGCGCGAAACTCTCGTTTCAGCGATCGCGATCACAAAAGTAGCTGGGAAGCAGGCAAAGAGGAGTTGGTGCGCTCGTTGAAGATCGGTGAGGAGAAACCTTTCTACCGCCGCGAGCTGCATAAACTGGGCTATCAGATTACCTCGGTTAACTCGGACAAGCCGGAGTACACGGAATACGAGATCGTCAAAGGCGATCGCAGTTATGAGATCGCCATCGATTTCGAGAAAAACAGCCACCGCGCCAACAAGGTCGACGTCGGCACGAACATGTGGCGGGCAAAAGAAACCGACGAGGCTTTGAAACGCAACCAGGATAAGACCCAGGCAAAACGTTAGCGTCCGAGATGCTCCAGCCGGTTAGTCCGGCGGGACAAAAAAACGGGCGAGAGCCATCGGCCTCTCGCCCGTTTTTTTGCGCGGATTGTTTGCTGCTTACTGATTGCCGCTGCTCGATCCGCTTGACGAAGACCCGCCGCCGCTCTTAGAGCTTCGTCCCGAAGCGCCGGAGGAGCTACCCGATGAACCCATGCCGGAACTCGATGAGCCGCTTGAAGAACCGCTCATACCCGATGAACTGCCGGAAGAACTCGATCCGGAGGAGCCTAGGCCGGAGCTGGAGCCGGTCGAGCCCGATCCGGAGCTGCCGAGGCTGCTCGAATCCGACGATCCATTGCTCTTCGATGAGGAGCTTTTCGATGAAGGGCTTTTACCGGAGGAGGAGCCGCTGCCGCTTACGCCGAGCTTCTCTTTGGTTTGATTATCGAGCGTGCCGGACGCGCTGAGTCCCTGCTGCTGCTGGAACGCTTGCAACGCCTGCTTCGTTTTCGGGCCCATGATGCCGTCAATCGGCCCGGGGTCTTGTCCCTGATCCTTCAAAGCCTGCTGCACTTTCTTCACATCCTCGCTGCCCGCCGCCGCACCAGTCGCACGCGATGACGACATGCCGGTCGACGAGGTATCCGAGCTCATGCCGGACGTACTGGACGAAGACGACATGCCGGAGCCGCTCGATTTGCTCCCCGTCTGGCCGCTTCGGCTCCCCTCTGTCCCTTGAGAGCCTTGCGTCATACCTTGATCGGTGCTTGTACCGCTCTGCCCGTAACCTCCCTTGCTTCCGCTGCTCTGGCCGGTCGCGCCGCTGCTGGAGCCTTGACCGGTGGCCGAGCCGCTGGTCGAGCCTGAACCGGTCTGTGCCCAAACGGGCGCGGCCCCTATCACGAGCGCTCCCATCAGCACCAATGCCGATGAGAGCCGATTAGAATAGCACATACTGCGTCCCTCCTTTCAGGGAGTCTCGATGCGCCTGCTCGCACTTTCCGTCAAAGATTTTTTGCGCCAACGGAGGCGAGAACACCGCCACGCAATTAAAGCGTGCGGGCGGGCCGGTTCTTTGTCAATTTAGGAAGATACTTGAGCGGAATAAACCCACGAACGAATTAATGCGAAATCGTGTGGCCTAAGTATAATGGAACTCCCGCAGGGGCGAGTGACAGGGCGGGACGGCTGCCCGGCTGGGGGAGGCGGGAAAAGAATGTTCCGAGAAGATTCTCGATAGATAGGACCCCGGCGGCGCGACCACCGCTATTGACGACAATCCCGATAACACTGCCGGATTTATCGATTACGGCGCCGCCGCTCATATGGTTCTCGACGCGTATCCCCCAAACGGTGCTGGCAGGAATGTTGTTGGCCGCGAGAAACCGCGGGTCATAGATTTCATGGTTCCACGCGAAGTAGGCACGGCGTCGGTCTTCGGTTAAATTCAAAAATCCGTCGGCGATCGCGAAATCCGTTCCTTCGGGATAGCCGGCAATGAAAACCTTTTTGGGCGGCATAAGAGGCTTAAGCTCTAAACTGGCGCTCGGGGCAGCCTGATCGTGGAAATCTTGACCGAAATCGTGCAGCTTCCAATAATCGAAGCGGACGTTCGGACCCTTGAGTCGTCCGATGACGAAGTCTTTCAACTTAATTGTTTCTTCAGGACTCTGTTTGCCCGATTTCGTCGATTCTTCGCTGGTAAGATAGGCCACAAGCTCGATCTCATACTCGACGCCGTTGTTCAGCGCGCGGTACTCGATGTTCGGATGTTCCAATGAGCAATCGACAGCGGCCGACACGCTGCGCCGGGTTCTATTATTCTCCAGGCAATACTTCATGACATGATATGCCGTAACGAACAGTCCGTCGGGTGAGATGATGAAGCCAGAGCCGATGAGAGCGGGCGGGCCGTTGGCGTCTTTCCGCTGGACCACGATTTTAAGGCTGCGTGAGCGCGCGTGGTCCCAGGTAAAGGCAGGCCCTTGAGCTTGTAGCTCCTTCGCATCGGTCAGGAGACCGCCGTGTGTACTTGCAGGAAGCGGATAAAAGAGGAGGAAGATTAGTACGAAGGGTTTGAAGATGCGTCGAAAACCCATCAGGTAAGAACTCTATGTACATGAAATTTAGAGAAAGCTCCACTAAAAAGTAATAGCCGGCGAAAACGGTGCGAGACGGTTGGCTCTTGTAACGAAAAACTGTTAGGGTTTCAGGATTTACAGGGAGAAGGAAGCTGCCCGGTGGTGGCGCTGGTCTTCAAAACCAGTCTGGGTATCGTAAGGTGCCCGGAGGGTTCGACTCCCTCCCTTCTCCGCCAATCGAATTCTAAAGAGGCGTGAAAATTCAGCGAGAGGGCTTCTCAGCTGCGGGAATCTTATCTTCCGCTACGGGGATTTTCTCAGCGGGCGCCGGAGGCTTGTCTGCGGAAGTGAGGTTTCCGCCTTCGTTTTCGGGGTGAGCTGCATTAAACAGCTTAAACCCACCCCAGCCGAACTCTCCGATCGCGTCTCCCGTGCGCGCATCGTAGAGGTCGATCAACATGTACTTATCCGGATGTCCAGCGAGGTAGTGTGAAAATACCT